>BNJS01001146.1_pt1 | contig 610655 bp, 791 predicted proteins | sample 8540461 | NCBI WGS metagenome assembly BNJS01 (sample SAMD00202454, study PRJDB9452) | human saliva metagenome | isolation source: human saliva | place: Japan
CCCAAGATTTTTGTTTCTGGACGAACCGACCTTGGGGCTGGATGTACGTGCTAGAAGGGAGTTATGGAAGAATATTGAGCAACTAAAGGGAAAAGTTACAGTGATTCTGACCACACATTATCTAGAAGAAGCCGAGGCTTTGGCCGACCGACTTTGCATTATGGATAAGGGAGTGGTGCAGATCTTGGGGACAGCCGAGGAAATTATCCAAGCTTCCGGTAAGAAGGATTTTGAAGAGGCCTTTTTGTCCTATACGGAAGGAGGGGAATGAGCATGAGAGCCTTCATTTTTGCTAAGCGAAATTTCAAAGAAATCATGCGTGATTATGTCAGCAGTCTGATGGGAATTGGTTTTCCTGTCTTTCTGATTATCGCCCTGTCCCTTATGAAACAGAGCCTCAAAGGTATGCCAGCTATATTTTCCATTGAAAATTTTGCCCCAAGTATGATGGTGTTTGGTGCTTCCTGGCTAACTATTTTTGTTGGTAGTTTAATGGCCACGGATCGCAATAGCTCTTTTCTCATGCGGCTGCTATCTACACCGCTTAGAAGTGTCGATTATATCTTAGGGTATTCGATTCCAGTTCTGCCTCTGGCTCTTTTACAGGGCATAGCTAGTTTTGCAACTGCAATGATTTTTGGCTTATCCTTAAATCTGGGAACTTTTTACGCCCTCTTGGTTTTGATTCCAGTAGCTCTGCTCTTTATTTCGTTGGGCTTGCTTTTAGGCTCAGCCTTCTCTAGCAGTAATGCAGTCAGTGGTTTTGGAACTATTCTTGTCAATGCCACAGTTTTTCTCAGTGGAGCAGTGCTTCCGATTGAGATGATAGGAGGTGGTTTTGAAGCATTTTGCAATGCTTTGCCATTTGCCCATGCAGCCAAGGCTGTTCAGTTGGCATTGGCTCAAGATTTGAGTTCACTTTTGCCTCATCTGTTTTGGGTTTTGCTTTATGCTTTCCTATTCTTTATCCCTTCTGTCTGGATTTTCAAAAAGAGGATGAAAGGGTAGAGGTTTAGTTCAATCTAGAATTCAGCTGGATTAGCTTGCGAAATATTTAGAAATCTGTTAGAATGAAATATAACTGAATAGCAATCTGCAAGACCAGTAACCTAGGGGAAGTTTAACAGGGAAGGGAGCCAGCGACTGAAAGCTCTCTAGATGAAAGCTAGGCGAATTCACTTGCTCTAGGATTGATAAGTAAGGTCTGGCTTGCCAGATAAAAAACGGATGGTACCGCGTGTCAACGCTCCGCTTATGGAGATTGGCGCGCTTTTTATTTTGGAGGGAAAATGAAGAAAACGATTGAAGAACAACTAAAAAGCCTGCGCGAAGAGACTCTGGCTTCTCTCAAGCAGCTCAAGGCTGAGAATCAAAAGGAACTGCAGGACTTGCGTGTAGCTGTCTTGGGTAAGAAAGGTTCGCTGACTGAAGTCCTGAAAGGGATGAAGGATATTTCAGCTGAAATGCGGCCGATTATCGGGAAGCACGTCAATGAAGCGCGTGATATTCTGACAGCAGCCTTTGAAAAGACTGCTCAAGAGATGGAAGAGCAATTAGTAGCTCTGAAACTAGCTGAGGAATCCTTGGATGTGACCCTGCCAGGCCGTCAAATTCCAGTAGGGAACCGTCATATTCTTAGCCAGACTAGTGAAGAAATTGAAGATATTTTCATCGGGATGGGCTATCAGGTCGTGGACGGCTTTGAAGTGGAAAAGGACTATTACAACTTTGAGCGGATGAATCTGCCTAAGGATCACCCGGCACGGGATATGCAAGACACTTTCTACATTACAGAGGAGATCCTGCTCAGAACCCACACTAGTCCGGTACAGGCGCGAGCTATGGATGATCATGACTTTTCTAAAGGGCCACTCAAGATGATTTCACCAGGACGTGTCTTCCGTCGGGATACTGATGATGCGACTCACTCCCACCAGTTCCATCAGATTGAAGGCTTGGTGGTTGGAGAAAATATTTCTATGGCAAATCTGCAAGGAACGCTGCAGCTGATTGTCCAGAAGATGTTCGGCGAAGACCGCAGTATCCGTCTGCGTCCGTCATACTTCCCATTCACAGAGCCGTCTGTTGAAGTGGATGTTTCCTGCTTTAAGTGTGGCGGTGCAGGCTGTAATGTCTGCAAGAAGACCGGCTGGATTGAGATTATGGGAGCTGGTATGGTGCATCCGCGAGTACTGGAAATGAGCGGCATTGATGCAGAGAAATACTCTGGATTTGCCTTTGGTCTCGGTCAAGAGCGGGTAGCTATGCTCCGCTACGGTATCAACGATATCCGTGGCTTCTACCAAGGAGATATTCGTTTTTCTCAGCAGTTTAAGTAGAAACCTGTATTCATAGATGCAGCTTTTCTGAGAAAGGAGTGCAGTATGCTAGTCAGAGTCAAAAAAGAAGAAGCGATCCTCCTGCGGGAGTTGGAGGTCGCGACCTATCAAGAAACCTTTGGTCCTTTTATCAAGGAGGCTGATATGGCTCATTATTTTGACAATGAGCTGTCGCTTGCAACTATCGAAAAGGAGCTGGAAGATCCTGAGTCAGAGACTTATTTTGTTGTCAAAGAGGGTGAAATTGCTGGTTTTCTCAAGTTTAACTGGGGACAGGCTCAAACGGAGCAAGAACTGCCTCAGGCCTTTGAGGTTCAGCGAATCTATGTCTTGAAAGCCTATCATGGTCAAGGCTTGGGCAAGGAAATGTTTGAATTTGCCTTAGAAGAAGCCGAGAAACGAGGCTTTGACTGGATCTGGCTGGGCGTCTGGGAAAAGAATTTTAGAGCTCAAGATTTTTACTTCAAATACGGCTTTGAAAAATTCAGCCAGCACGACTATATCACTGGTGAGACAGTAGATACAGACTGGCTGCTGCGCAAGAAATTGAAATAAACAAGAAAATTTAAAGAGAGGAAATGATACGACCTAAAAGAGTTAAATTTAGAAGATTTGTTTCTGAAATCAGGATTTCAGACAAATCCCTAAAATTTGGTCGCTTTTACCAATTGCCGTGGCAATTGGCCGGTCTTAATATCTTAAATATGCTAGTAAGTTATAAGTGGTTAAAAGAGTTAGTAGACATTGATGTGGCGAGCGCTGAGCTGGCTGAGAAAATGTCAACGACAGGAATTGAAGTGGAAGGTGTGACTTCACCAGCTGCTGGCCTGTCCAAAATTGTTGTTGGTGAGGTGGTATCGTGTGAGGATGTTCCAGATACCCACCTGCATGTCTGTCAAGTCAATGTCGGAGAAGAGGAGAACCGTCAGATTGTCTGTGGTGCTCCAAATATTGGCGTAGACATCAAGGTCATGGTGGCTCTGCCGGGTGCTCGCATTGCGGATAATTATAAGATTAAAAAAGGGAAAATCCGTGGCTTGGAGTCACTGGGCATGATCTGCTCTCTCGGTGAGCTGGGCATTTCTGATTCTGTCGTGCCAAAGGAATTTGCGGATGGTATTCAAATCCTGCCTGAAGAAGCAGTGCCAGGTGAGGAAGTCTTCTCTTATCTGGACTTGGACGATGAGATTATCGAGCTTTCCATCACACCAAACCGGGCTGATGCTCTGTCTATGCGTGGGGTGGCTCATGAAGTGGCTGCCATCTATGACAAGTCAGTACATTTCAAAGATTTTCCGCTGGTGGAAAATGAAAAGCAGGCAGCTGACAGTCTTTCAGTAGCCCTTGAGACAGAGAGAGCCCCTTACTATGCGGCTCGTATTTTGGAAAATGTCACTATTGCCCCAAGTCCTCAGTGGCTGCAAAATCTCCTCATGAACGAAGGAATCCGTCCGATTAACAATGTAGTGGACGTGACCAACTACATCCTGATCTACTTTGGTCAGCCCATGCATGCCTTTGATTTGGATACGTTTGAGGGTGACCAGATTGTCGTGCGGGAAGCGCGTGCTGGTGAAAAGCTGGTGACGCTGGACGGTGAAGAGCGGGAGCTTGAAGTTAGCGACCTAGTCATTACTGTCGCAGATAAGCCAGTTGCTCTGGCTGGTGTTATGGGTGGTCAAGCGACAGAAATCTCTGAGAAATCTAGTCGTGTCGTCTTGGAAGCAGCTGTCTTTGATGGAAAATCAATCCGCAAGACCAGCGGTCGCCTTAACCTGCGCTCAGAATCATCTTCCCGCTTTGAAAAAGGCATCAATGTGGCAACTGTCAATGAAGCTTTGGACGCAGCAGCAAGTATGATTGCGGATTTGGCAGGAGCGACTGTTGAGGCTGGTATCGTATCAGCTGGTAGCTTAGACACTAGCGATGTAGAAGTAGTGTCTAGTCTCGCGGATGTCAACCGTGTGCTGGGAACAGATTTACTTTATACAGATATCGTGGATGTCTTCCGCAGACTTGGCTTTGGCCTGTCAGGAAGTGCTGAACAGTTCACTGTCAGCGTGCCTCGCCGTCGCTGGGATATTTCAATCGAAGCAGACCTCTATGAAGAAATTGCCCGTATTTACGGCTATGACAAATTGCCAGCTAGTCTGCCAAAAGATGACGGGACTGCTGGTGAATTGACTGCAACGCAGCAACTGCGCCGTCAAGTACGGACCTTAGCAGAGGGAGCTGGACTGACAGAAATCATCACCTATGCTTTGACGACGCCAGAAAAGGCGATTGAGTTCACTCTCAATCCTAGCAACTTGACTGAGCTCATGTGGCCAATGACAGTGGAGCGCTCTGTTCTTCGTCAGAACATGGTTTCCGGCATTTTGGACTCCCTAGCCTACAATGTAGCTCGTAAGAATAAGAATCTAGCTCTCTATGAGATTGGAAAAATCTTTGAGCAGACTGGCAATCCTAAGGAAGAACTGCCAAATGAAATCAATAGCTTTGCCTTTGCTTTGACAGGTCTGGTTAATGAAAAAGACTTCCAGACCAAGCCAGTAGCAGTTGATTTCTTCTATGCTAAGGGTGTTGTGGAAGCACTCTTTGCTAAGTTAGGCTTAACAGCTGAATACGCGGCTAGCAACCAGATTAAGAGTTTGCATCCTGGTCGGACTGCTTTAATCTCTATCAATGGCCAGCCTGTCGGCTTTGTCGGTCAAGTCCATCCTGCGACAGCTAAGGCTTACGATATTCCTGAAACTTATGTTGCTGAGCTCAATCTGTCTGCTATCGAAGAGCAGATCCAGCCAGAACAGCCATTTACAGAAATCACTAAATTCCCAGCTGTCAGCCGTGATGTGGCCCTCTTGCTCAAGGCTGAAATCACTCACCAAGAGATCCTTGATGCAATCCTAGCGGCTGGTGTTAAACGCTTGACCGATATTAAGCTCTTTGATATCTTCTCTGGTGACAAGTTGGGTGTCGGCCTCAAATCTATGGCCTACAGCCTGACTTTCCAAAATCCAGAAGCTAGCCTGACCGACGAAGAAGTGGCTAAATATATGGAAAAAATCGAAAAATCTCTGACCGAAAAACTTGGTGCAGAGGTACGTTAATGAACGATTCCCCAGTCATGTGATTGGGGATTTTGATTAATACTTTTCGAAATCTTTTTCCAATCATAGTTGATTTACAGGTTCGCTTAGCTTTCTGTCTTGGTAAGCTTATTACTGGGATACGAGTAATGATGTAGACGACACGAGAATTATTCGAAATTGAAAATCAGTAGGAAAAGTAATCATGGAAAATTCAAACCAAATCTCCCAATGTCAGACTCTTTGGGCTAGAAATAAGTATCTGGTTCTCAGTCATTCCAGTAAGATCTATCTGGAAATTCGCCAGTATTTGAAAAGTGACTCGGTGGAAGCAGCACATGTCCAAGACTTAATTGACCAGGCGGTAGCCCTACCAGAAAACCGAGGTCAGGTCAGCAATGCCTTTCAGCATGTTTGGGGTTATTTTAAGAAAAAAGCCAGTACGATTGAAAAAGAAGATTTTATGCATCTTTTGCTTCGTTACCAATCCGGTCAGGCTGAGCAGAAAGACTTGGTAAGAGCTGTAAGGGATCTGCTAGTCAAGTACCCTAATCCTTATCTGCAGCAGTCGACCTTGTTATTTGGGGATGAGGCATGAAGCTCTGAAATCAAGGGAAAAGAATAAGTTTGCTCGTCTAGTAGCTTTGAGGGGTGAAGATGATAAGAATAATTTGTTAGGCTCATAAACAATATTATTTTGACTGGTTTCGATAAAGGCTCCACCTCGAGCAAAACGTGTCTTTAAGGTATGATTGGAGAAAAAATGTTTTTTACTTATCAGGGAAATAAATTATATTATAAAGTGATTGGTCAAGGAAAGCCAGTCTTGGCAATTCATGGTTTGGGCTGTTCATCTGAATTGATGGAAGGATGTTTGGAACCTATTTTTGAGAAACATGCTGACTATAAAAGGATATATTTAGATTTGCCTGGCATGGGTAGGTCTGATGCCAATTCTGCTTTTGCAAATGCGGATGCTATTTTAGAGATGCTCTTGAACTTTATAGAGACTGTAATCAGCGGACAAACCTTTCTCTTAGCTGGAGAGTCTTATGGTGGCTATCTTGCTAGAGGAATTTTGGCTAAGAAAAAGTCAGAGATTGATGGTTTGCTGCTTATTTGTCCAGTAGTTGCACCCAATCCGCGAGAAAGAATTTTGCCAAAAGACAGCCTGCTAATTAGAGAGGTAGGTTTTGATATAGCAGGCAAAAGCGAAGATTTCGTTGATTTAGCGATTTTACAGACTAAAGAAACTTATCAACGGTTTGCAAAAGAAATCCTAGCAGGGCTTCAGATGATGAATGCTCCCTTTGTCCAAAAGCTGCAAGAAAACTATGCTTTTTCGTTTGAAGTGGATCAAGGGATACAGGAAAAGAGCTATGACAAGCCCAGCCTTTTTATAGCAGGAAAGCAGGACCAAGTCGTGGGCTTCCAGCAGTTAGCCCAGCTGTCTCACTATTATCCAAGGGCAACTCATGCTGTAATGGATCTTGCTGGCCACAATGCACAGATAGATCAAGAGGCTCTCTTTACGGCCTTGGTTGAAAATTGGCTCAAGCGAATTGAACTTTCCTGATACTCCAAGATTTAATATGTTGAACAGATGCAGATGAAACTGGAGTTCATCTAAGAGATCTAATACAGTCCACAATTGATTTTAAAAGCATAGAAAAAAGCGGTCACACCGCTTTTTTTGCTTATTCTCCCCAGAATTTCTGGGCGATTTCTTGGCCTTGTTTGATTTTAGCCCATTGTTGTTCAATGGTGAGTTCATTTCCAGAGTCACAAGAGGCAAAGCCGCATTGGTGGGAGAGCAGGAGACGCTCTTTCGGTAGAACGGTCGCTGCTTTCTCGAGCAGGTCTAGGACACGCTTTTCATCATCCAAGCCTGTCGTCTTACTAGAGAGCAGTCCTAAAACGACTTCGGCATCCTTGTCTTTCAAAGCTGCTAGGGCTGATACATCACCAGCTACATCGCTGTCCCATTCTAGAAAGTAGCGATCATAGTGTTGGTCGCGCAGGAATTTTTCCGCGATAGCTTCGTAGGTGCCCTCGGCAGCAGAGCGGCTTTCGTAGTTACCACGGCAGTTGTGGGTCCAGACAGTCAGTCCTAGCTCATGGGCATAGTCTACAACTTCGTTATTAATAGCGACAAACTCGTCTGCCAGGTCAGCCAGACTAGCATTGCCCTCCGCAAAGAAGCTAGCAGGATTGGACTCATCAAAGAGTTCCCAGAGACAGTCGTCAAACTGGATAATCTGTCCGCCAGCAGCCTTATAGTCGTCCAAAAATTCCTTATAGGCTTGAATCAAGCCTTTTTTCAAATCTTCATTGGTCTCGTAAACTTGTCCTGGTCCAGCCAAGCGGTCAAAGACAGTTAACTCAGTATAAGCGTGGGCAGGTCCCCAGACAGTCAGCTTGGTATCTTCACCAGCAGCCTCTTCCTTGACTAGCTTATAAATCTCGATAAAGTGATGGTTTTTACCAGAGAGTGGTGCTGTGATACGGATACCAATATCTTTCCGTGTCTCATATTGCCCACCGTCGTGGTCCTTGAAGGTATAACCGTGGTCAGCAATGTAGCGCTCAATTCCCTTAAGTCCCCAGACAAAGTCCAGATGCCACATGGACTTGGAGTATTCTCCGTCCGTCAGGATATCAATTCCCTTAGCCTTTTGCTCAGCGATAATCTCCTTGATGTCAGCTGTCTCCGTCTCATGGTAGCCTGGGAAGCTGTCGTAGAATGGGTATTGAATATCATCGCGGTGCTCAATTTCTGTCTTATACTGGCGCAGATTTTCTGGGCGCAGAAGTGATCCAACCAGTTGGAATTTCGATTTTGTCATAAGATTTCTCACTTTCATTAGGGATTATGGTCTATTGTATCGAAAATTCCTCGGCAAATAAAATAGTTAATTATACTGGTAGAGTATAGCCGAAAACTATTGCTCGCGCTTAAGGTGTATTTTCCTTATAATAAAAACTGCTTTTTCTTGACAAATGAAACAGACAAGTGTAGAATATAAGTATAAACTACAAATGTAGAAAAAGGAGAAAGCGATATGACTATTACAAAAAAAGCCTTTATCGGAATTCTATCTCTGACAGCAGCAGTCCTATTAGCTGCCTGCTCAGGCAATACCAACCAAGGAGGGAATACTAGTTCATCACAAAATACACAAGGCCAAACATCACAATCTGCGCAAAATCAGACTTCGCAGTCATCAGCTGCATCATCCTCTAATCAGCCTTCGTCATCATCAAATGCAGGGCAGGCTACAAGTCTAGATGGGCGCTACCAAGCAACCGACCATGATGGTGACCAGCATGTCCTAGAAATCAATGGTACGACTGGTACTTGGACTGAGACCGAGGTTGATGGCAGTAAGGAAATCAAGCAAGTACAAGTAGATAGTGCTAACCAAAGACTAATTGTCGGTGATGATGTCAAAAGTTACCGCCAAAATGGCAATCAGCTGATTGTGGACGAATTGGATGATGATCCAGACACTCTGACCTTTACCAAGCAGTAAAGCGCTTCTCATTCTGCTCAGGACAACAGGATGAGCAGTGAGGAAATCAAACTAGGAAACTCTGAGAAAGGAGTTTCCTTTTTTATAAGAATTTTTCTTAAATGATATCAAAAATTTGACTTCTAGGGTGCTCTAAGTTGTATAATAGTTACTATAAAGATATCAAAGGAGAAGAAACGATGAAATTGGCAGTTTATTCAAAAGCAGGTCAAGTTGGACTGACTGAGATTGATCGTCCGCAAATTATTGAGGCAGATGATGCCATTATTCGGATTGTTCGGACCTGTGTCTGTGGCTCTGACCTATGGCGCTACCGCAGTCCTGATATTGAAGCAGGCCATCAAAATAGTGGGCATGAAGCCATTGGAATTGTCGAAGAAATTGGGGATGCAGTAACGACTGTTAAACCTGGCGATTTTGTTATCGCCCCATTTACTCATGGATGCGGGCAATGTGATGCCTGTCTGGCAGGATTTGATGGCACTTGTGATTCTCATATTGGGAATAACTGGTCAAACGGAGTACAAGCAGAATATATGCGCTTCGAATTTGCTAACTGGGCTCTTATCAAAATTCCGGGTCAGCCCTTCTGATTATACAGAAGGCATGCTCAAATCACTCTTGACACTGGCTGATGTCATGCCGACTGGCTATCATGCTGCGCGTGTTGCAGATGTCAAGCCTGGTGATAAGGTGGTCGTGATTGGCGATGGAGCTGTGGGGCAGTGCGCTGTGATTGCTGCTAAAATGCGTGGTGCTTCCCAAATCGTTCTCATGAGTCGTCACGAAGATCGACAAAAGATGGCCTTGGAATCCGGTGCAACAGCCGTTGTTGCAGAGCGTGGCGAAGAGGGAATTGCCAAAGTGCGTGAGATTCTAGGTGGTGGTGCAGATGCAGCTCTGGAATGTGTCGGGACAGAAGCAGCTGTTGATCAAGCTCTGGGAGTCCTTCACAATGGTGGTCGCTTAGGCTTTGTCGGTGTACCTCACTATAATAACCGAGCTCTTGGTTCTACCTTTGCTCAAAATATTACAGTTGCAGGCGGAGCGGCCTCTGTCACGACTTACGACAAGCAAATCTTGCTCAAGGCAGTTCTTGATGGTGATATTAATCCGGGCAAGGTCTTTACTAGTGAGTACAGGCTGGATGAGATTGACCAAGCTTATAAGGATATGGATGAACGCAAGACCATTAAGTCTATGATTGTCTTTGATTAGGTGAAGAAGAAAACAGCCTTGCTGCGGTCTCTTTAAGATGGCAGTAGGCTGTTTTTGCATGGCTTGGTAGTTCTTTTCATGAAAGGAAATTCATTCTTTATGCTCTCTGCACCAAGCTATCCACCTTGACCATTCGGCGGCAAGATGGAGCTGGTGTTCTTTGATAAGGCTGTCTGGACAAAGGCTGGGGAATTCAACGCAGAATCGGGCTTCTAGGCCTTTTTCTGTGTCGCGAAATTGATGGCGAATACCACCGATATTGCAACCATTCGCTAGTCTGGCGACACCGACAGATTGGAAGGGATAAGACGCATCACGAGGTTCCTCTATCTCAGCCTCACCACCAAGATCAAGAAAAAACTGTGTCGGCAGCGGGCTGTTTCCTGCCGTCTCAATGACTTCAAGTTTGTCTCCGTGTGGCTGCATGGCATAATGGTCTGGACAGGCACCAAGATTGACTCTTTTATGAACATCTGTCTTTTCTAACATCAACTTTTCTAGCCTTTTACTGAAAGAAGCAGCAGTCAGACCACTTGCAAAAATCGTTACAACAGCTCTTTTTCGTGGTTTCTTGGACCATTTGGCTGCCCATTTCATCAAATATTGACTCCATTTGAGTTTGGTTCCGATTTTCTGGATTAGCTCCTCGTATGTCAGCTTCATTTTTGCTTCCAGTAGGGCTTGGTCTAAAATCTCCGTGTTGTCAGTATTAGGCAGCTGTAGATTAAGTATCTTAGCTGCTTTATGGATTTTTTGCTTTCTCCATTGTTCAATTCTTTCTTGACTAACTTCCTTTTGATTGATAATAATCTTCATCTTTTAATCCTCTTGTTCTTGTCTTCTGCTTATATTTATTATATAGTGGGAGCTGGATGGTAGACAAGCATCAATTTTAGATAGACTGTTGCATTTTGAGGTGAATAGCATGTATGAGAAAAAAAGAAGAAAGACAGAAAAGCAGATAGAGACTAGCTTGCTGCAGCTGATGAAAGAGCAGACTTTTGAGAGCATCAGCATTCGCCAATTGATTGATTTGGCAGAGGTGAATCGTAGTACCTTTTATCGGCATTATCTGGATAAATATGATCTGCTGGAGAAGATAGAAGACCGCTTTCTAGGTAATTTGCAGGCCTATTATCAAGAGGCTCTAGAATCTGCCTGCTTGTTCAAGTTAGAAAAGGATTTTAAAGTGGAAGACTATATCCATGAGAAACAAAATCTTTTTCATTTTTTTGAGCCTTACTTGGAAGACTTGGCCATTCTTTTGGGTCCAAATGGCAGTCCAACTAGTTCGCAGCGGTTGCAGGAAGCTTTGAGGGAGATTTTCTCGCAGAGTATTTCCTTGGGGAATCCACATTTAGAGGAGATAGAAGCAGATTTGCTGCTGAATCATCAGGTCGCGTCCTTTATGGGAACCCTGACTTACTGGCTGGCTCATCCTTGTTATCAGGTTCAGCAAATGAGCGATTTTCATGCTGGGGTGACCGCTGTCGGTCTGGCAGGCTTTGTCAGAGAGCATATGCAGGGGGATTGACAGGATAGTTTTTCCAGCTTGCTTCTTTATGATATAATAGTCTTGAATATCTCAAAGGAGGACAGCCTTGTTTTTAGCTTTTAAAGAGATTGTCTACAGCCGTGGACGCTATCGTTTAGTGGTTGCTGTGGTCTTTCTCATTACCTATATGGTTTTCTTTTTATCTAGTCTTTCCGTCGGTTTGGCTAGGCTCAATCGCTTGGCTTTGGACCAATGGCAGGCTGAGTCAATCGTCTTGTCGGAGTACGCCAATAAGAATCTAATAGCTTCGACTCTCAAGGAAGAGGAATACAGCCGCCTGCTTCAAGGGGACTCAATCGCTGCTTTGGGACAAACGTCAGCAGTGGCCAATTATGAAGATGGCACTGATAAAATCAATGCTCAGATTTTTGGTCTGTCTTGGGATAGTTTTCTAGCGCCTGACATTATTGAGGGACGTCCTGCTGAGAATGCTTATGAAGTTATTGCGGATAAGCGTCTGCAGCAAAAAGGTGTCAAACTAGGCGACCAACTCCAGCTCAATGGCAGTGAGCGCCTCTATCAGGTTGTTGGTTTCACAGAGGATAATAGCTTCTTTACTCAACCTGTAATTTTTATGGATTTAGATGATTTCAGGGAATTAAAGTACGGCTCAAGTCAGGTTAAGAATATCAGTGCACTTGTGGTCAAGGATGGTCAGAAGATTGAAGAAGCAGGACTTAGTCAACTCTCTATGAGTGATTTTATAGAAAATATCCCTGGTTATCAGCCTCAGGTACTGACTTTTTCCTTTATGATTGGGGCCATGGTTCTGATTACATTTTTGGTATTGGGGAAATTTTCATGTACATCATTACCATCCAAAAGACGCATCTTTACGGTATTATGCGCGCCCAAGGGATTGCGAGTGGGAAGATTATTGCTTCTATTTTCTGGCAGATTTTCATCCTGTCCACTCTGGGAATCAGCTTAGCTGTCTTGGCTCTCTTGGGAACCCAGCTAGTCTTGCCGGCTTCTATGCCTTTTTATAGTGACTGGCGAGCTTATGCTGGATTGATTGTCCTGATTGTTTTCATGTCACTGGCTGGCGGACTCTTGTCCATTCACCGGGTTCTGAAAATTGACCCTATCACAGCAATCGGAGGTGAGTAAATGTCAATCATAGAACTAAAAGGGGTTACAAAAGAATACGGCCAGGGACATACGCTGGTTCAAGCTCTGAAACCAACTGATTTCCAACTGGAAGCGGGGCAGTTTGTAGCTATTATTGGGCCGTCAGGATCGGGTAAAACAACCTTTCTGACCTTGCTGGGGCATTTACAAACACCCTCAAAAGGACAGATTCTTCTGCATGGGAAAGATACTTCCCGGCTCAAGGAAAAGGAACGGGCAGCCCTGCGTTTCAATGATTTCGGTTTATTTTGCAGGCTTCTAATCTCATTCCTTTTTTGAAAATCGAAGACCAGTTCCAGCTGATTGACCGCTTATCTAAAAAGGAAAGGACGGATCTAGACAGTCTGATTGAGTTGCTAGATCTACAAGGATCACTCAAGCAGTATCCGAAAGAATTGTCCGGCGGAGAACGGCAGAGAGCCGCTATCGCTAGAGCGCTTTACAATAGCCCAGATATTATCTTGGCTGATGAGCCAACAGCTAGTCTGGATACAGAGCGGGCTAAGCGCGTGGTCCATCTGCTCAAAGAGGTGACCCAGAAATTCCATAAGAGCGTGGTCATGATTACTCATGATACCCGCCTGCTGGACGAAGTTGACAAGGTCTATGAGATGCAAGACGGAGTGCTGACTCAAGTTCGATAAAGCTTTAGAAGTGTTTTGCAAACAAACAGAGAAAAAACAAGGAGAGGACTATGATTCATTATAAAACAAATCCGCAGCTAGATTTTGCGGCAGTGCTAGACCTCTATGCTTCGGTTGGTTGGAGCAATTACACCAATCGTCCTCAGCAGTTAGAGCAGGCATACCATCAGTCTTTGTTTGTGATGGCGGCCTATGACGAAGACAGGTTGGCTGGTTTGATCCGAGTGGTCGGAGATGGGCTTACCATTGTCTTTATTCAGGATTTGCTGGTGTATCCACACTACCAGCGTCAGGGAATTGGCCGAAGCCTTCTTCAGCAGACGTTGGAAAGATTTAAGGTCGTTTACCAAATCCAGCTGGCAACGGAGCAGTCAGATAAAAATCTAGCGTTTTATCAAGAGCTCGGCTTTCGCAGGCAGGAAGATTTCGACTGTACTGGCATGATTTATGCACCTAATAAAAAATAAAATTCTAGAGGAGCTTGTTCGCAAGCTCCTTTTGTTATGTTTACAAGAGGAAAAGGAATAGAACTAGACCGATGAAAATATTTCTCGGTCTCTTTTGTTTTTCCTTGACAGTTAAATTGTCAGAATTTATAATAAAAGAAGAAAGGCGATAACAGCGTTATCGAATTGAAACCATGAAAAAAGAAACAGATGAGTTAAACGAAAAAATCTTGGAAAGCGCGAGGAGTGAGTTCTTAGCTAATGGCTATCAGGATGCTTCACTGCGGAGAATTTGTCGCGCTGCTGGCTTGACGACTGGGGCGCTTTATAAGCGCTATGAAAGTAAGGACAGTCTCTTTAGTGTTCTGCTTGAACCTACTCTGACAGCCTTAGACCAGTATGGACAAGAGCAGAAGCGACGTGACTATGCTTTCCTAGAAGAGGGACACCTATCTGATATGTGGACTCATCGTTTAGAGGATCTCCAGTCCCTGATGCGGATTCTCTATGAGCATAAGGATATTATGCAGCTCTTGCTCTTTAAATCTCAGGGTTCTTCGCAAGCGGACTTCAGGATGCGTCTGCCTCATTTGGCTGCAGACGAGACTTATCGCTATCTGGAGCTGGCATACAAAGAGGGTAAGATCAATCATTTGGTCAAACACGAGTTTCTGCGATCGTGCATGACAGCTTATTATACAGCTGTATTTGAGCCCTTGGCTCAAGACTGGCCCCAAGAGCAGGCGCTGGAATTTTGCCATTCCATCATGGACTTGTTTGACTGGGGAGGTTTGCTAGGTTTTTGATAGAAAGAAGGAAATTCTATGAAGAAAAAATCTGTCTTTGCTTGGATCTGGGACTTTGTTTCCCTTCATAAGATATATTTTGTGCTCAGTCTGATCTTTGCCTTTGCCTCTGTGCTTTCAGGATTTCTGCCTTATTTCTTTATTGGTGGAATGATTAATCAGCTCTTGGCTGGCAATAAAAACTGGGATTTTTACCTGCAGCAGTCAGCTTGGGCAGGTCTAGCTTGGATTGGCTACTGGGGATTCCATGGTATTTCCACCATGCTGTCACATACGGCTACTTTTAAGATTCTAGCGGAAATGCGGCACCGCCTGACAGACAAGATGGCTAGGCTGCCTTTAGGCACAGTGCTCAGTCAGTCATCAGGCAGTTATAAAAACATTATCGTTGAGCGGGTAGATGCGACCGAAACGACCTTGGCTCACCTAATTCCAGAGTTTACTGCTGGGATTTTTGGTCCGATTATTGTTCTCATTGCTATGCTGGTTATCGATTGGCGGCTGACCTTGCTGTCTCTCCTGACTATTCCCATCGTGGCGCTGGCCTATATGCGGATGGTTGCTAATAGCGAAGCAGACTATCAAAATACTCTGGTCAAGACCAAAAAGCTCAATGATACAGCGGTGGAATACATCAATGGGATTGAGGTTATCAAGGTTTTTGGCAAGGAAAAGTTCTCTTACGATAAGTTTGTTACGGCTGTTAGAGAAGGAGCAGACTGCTTTATTGAGTGGATGCGCAAGTTCAATCTGGAGATGGGTATTGTGACTGCTTTTCTGCCATCAGGCTTGCTCTTTCTGCTGCCTGCTGGCTGTTATTTCTATCTGCAAGGTAGCTTGACTGCCAGTAATTTCATTCTGATGATTATTCTTTCGCTCAGTCTTCTGACTCCTCTGATTTTAGTGGCTAGCTATATGGACGATTTACGGAAAATCGGCACTATTTTTGGCCAAGTCATTGATATTTTGGAAAAGCCTGATTTGGAAAGGCCTCAGGAGCTGAGAGAACTTCCAAAAGGAAGGGATCTGGTCATGACGGATGTCAGCTTTGGCTATACAGATGAAGAGGAAGTACTCCATGGTATTTCGCTAGATATTAAGGCTGGCAGCATCAATGCTTTAGTTGGGCCATCAGGCTCAGGTAAGTCTACAATTGCCAAGCTTCTAGCTTCATTCTGGGATGTCAGTTCTGGTCAGATTACCTATGGTGGCTTGGATATTCGTCAGCTTCCGCTAGACTATTACAGTCAGCAGATTGCTTACGTGACCCAGGATAACTATCTCTTTGATGAGACTATTATGGAAAATATTCGGATGGGAAATCCAGCAGCTTCTGATGAAGAGGTCATCGAAATTGCCCGTCGCTGTGGCTGTTATGACTTTATCATGAACTTAGAAAACGGCTTTGAGACGCAGGTCGGATCTGGCGGCGGGCATCTATCTGGTGGTGAGCGCCAGCGGATTGCCATCGCCCGTGCCATGCTTAAGGATGCGCCGATTCTTATCTTGGATGAAGCGACTGCTTATACAGATCCGGAAAATGAAGCGCGGATTCAGTCCAGTCTAGCTCGTCTGATTGAGGGACGGACCTTGATTGTCATTGCCCACAGGCTGTCAACGATTATGAGTGCAGACCAGATAGTCTTGGTAAATGACGGTCGGATTGAAGCTAGAGGCCGGCATGAAGAGTTGCTGACAGCAAGTCCGCTTTATGCTTCCATGTGGCAAGCCCATATAGCTACTAGGGATAGTGATGAGATGGAAGGAGGGCTGACTCATGCTTAATATACTGAAGAAATTCTTTGATTTCTGTACGTCAGAGGACCGTAGGAAATTTTATCAATCCATTTATCTGGGCATCATCAAGTCCTTTATCATCGCTCTGCGTATTCCAGCAATCGGCCTAGTCGTTATGGGACTGATTGAGAAGAATCTCTCTATGCAGACCTTCTGGCTGGCTCTGGGTATCATGTTGGTATCCACTGTTCTAAACGTCTGGATTACCCTGAAAATTACCATGCTGCAGACGGAAGCAGGCTATCATACCTGTGCTCAGAAGCGGATTGAAATTGCCGAGCACATGCGCTATCTACCCATGGGTTACTTTAATCAAAATAGCTTAGGCAAGATTACCAGTGTTACGACCAATACGCTGGAAGGACTGTCTGATGTAGCTACGCGAGTGGTTATGATGACTGTGCAGGGCTTTCTGACGACTGGTCTCATCACTATTTTGGTCTTTCTCTATGACTGGCGGGTTGGTCTGGTTCTCTTGGTGGGTCTCGTCCTCTTTCTCCTGCCAAATACCCTCATGCGTTGGCAAGTTGGCAAGGTTTCAGATGACAAGTATCAGGCGGATATGGACCTGGTAGCCGTTGTTTTGGAGTACAGCCAAGGGATTGCTGAAGTTAAGAACTACAATCTGGTCAACCGTTCTGCCAAGAAGCTGTCCAAGGCTATTGAAGGCAAGAGTCAGCTAGATACTAAAATGACACTCGTGACCTCACCTTACATTGCCCTCCAGGGCATGGTGACCAAGCTGACCGGTCTCTTTATGGGTCTTTTCTCTATCTATTTTTATCTCAATGGCAGTATGGAGCTGCTGGTAACCATTATGATGATTGTCAGTGGTTTTATGATTTATGAAAATCTAGACGGCGTTGGCTCTTTCTCTTCTCTCCTGCGCATTGTTGATCTGTCGGTTGATATGGTCAATCAAGTCTTAGCTATCCAGCCGATGGACATCAGTGGTCAGGATATTGAGCCTAAGAGTAGCCGGATTGATCTGAGAGATGTTAGCTTCTCTTATGGGAATAAGAAAATCATTGACCGGGTTTCCCTCACCATTCCAGAAAAAACAACAACTGCTCTGGTTGGACCTTCTGGATCAGGCAAAACAACGCTCTGCAACCTCATCGCCCGCTTCTGGGATGTGGACCAAGGAAGTATCAGTCTGGACGGACATGATGTTAGGGATTACAGCTATGACAGCCTGATTCGTAATTTCAGCTTTGTCTTCCAAAGCGTCTATCTCTTTGAGGATACCATTGCTAATAACATTCGTTTTGGCAAGCCGGAGGCCAGTCAGGAAGAAGTGATAGAGGCTGCCAAGAAAGCTGCCTGTCATGATTTTATCCTCTCGCTACCTGATGGCTATGATACCAAGATTGGTGAAGGAGGTGCCAGTCTTTCTGGAGGTGAGCGTCAGCGCATTTCCATTGCACGAGCAATTATCAAGGATGCTCCTATTATCATTCTGGATGAAGCAACAGCCAATGTTGACCCAGAAAACGAAGAAGCCCTCATGCAGGCTATTCAGGCTCTGACTCGCGATAAGACCATTATCATGATTGCCCACCGACTCAAGACGGTTGAGCATGCAGACCAGATTCTGGTGCTGGATCAAGGCCGCATTGTCGAGCAAGGCAAACACCAAGACTTACTGGCCAAACAAGGTATCTACAGCAAATTTATCCAAGAAAGAAAAATAGCTGCCAGCTGGCGGATTGAGATGGGTGAGTGATAACCTGAAACAGCAGGCCAATAGCTTGCTGTTTTTGCTTGCAGGAGCTCTATTTTGTTGCTATGATAGACCAGCTAAGTGTGCTATAATGATGTAGAAGAATAGGAAAGAGCTTGTCCGAACTCCCAAGTGGGAAAGAGTTTGACATTGGAGGAAGCGAGAGCTCGTTAGCGAGGGAATTATGAGTAAAAATAGAGAGATTAATTCAATAGAGGAAGATAGGTTTGGCTTAGAAAATCATGTTAAAGAATTTTATGAACAATATATTGATTCAGACTATACAGGTACAGTTCTTTTAAGTGGTAATTGGGGCGTCGGAAAGTCTAGCTATATTAATTTAGTAGAAAATTATGCAATTAAGAACAAAGAAATTAAATTTATCAGATTAAATTTTTGGTCGTTTTTCAGGTGAACAAACGATATATCGTTATATCTTTACTAATCTATACCCTAGAATTAATATTATTCTTAATTGGCTAGCTCTGATTGTGGTTGCTCTATTTTTCTGTTAAAACAATTTTATAAATTGGATGTTTTCTAATCCGGTCAATTGGAATTTATTAGCTCCGCTATTGATCTTAACATCGATAGTAACTGTTTTTTTCAAGATAAAGCCATAAAAAGAAGGATGGTATGAATCTTCTGTAACTAAAAAATTTAAAACTAAAAAGCAGAAATTAATAATAGTTGTTGATGATTTCGATCGTATTCCTTCCAATATCAGAGATGACATATATGCCGTTTTGTCTAATTTAAACGCATTTAACAATCATTTAATCATTATTATTGGGGAATATGAGAGATTGAAGGGAAAAAGTGAGGAGTCTCTTTTATTCAGAAAATCATTGATAAAATTATTATAATGCTACATAGCATGTCATCTCGAAATGTGTGGTATCATTTCCGTGAGACACTTGAATCAATGAGTGGTTTTGCAGATATCTCTGAAACAGATATTATTCTGTTAGGAGATATTCAGAATGCATTTATTGTAGAACAACGTAATATGAGAGATTCGATTCATCTTTTAGAAGTTTTTGAAAAAGAATACGCTAACAAAAAGAAAAAGTAAATTTTTAGCGAATTACTTTTTAATGTGTTACATATATGAATTTCACCATGGATTTTATAATGAGATTGTTCATGATAAATCGAAGTTTTATAGAATGACTAACACAAATTATTCTGAGATTATCACGGATTTAATTAATAAAGCGCTTAAAAATAAAGAGAGAAATGTTTTCAGGTATTCTAGTTTTACTGAAGATCAATATTTTTGAAAGGTATTTAGTAGGCTTTAATGTGAATAATAGTATATCAAAAATTGATGTTCAGACAATTTTTGAATCTGATAAGGCTACTCAGATTAATCTACTAAGAAAAATTTATGATAATGACCAACAAGAGGAATTTTATAATCTTCTAAGTAAAGAATATTTAGATATTAATAAATTGTTAGATATTAATAAATTGTTAGATGATGATATGATTGCTCATAGTTTTAAAAATATTACTGAAGAAAATTATTCATCCCTATTAACTAATTTGATATCATTGAATGCAGAGATTGATGGTTTTGGTCTTTCAAATTTTAGTCTTGATTATCTGGAAAGTATAATTTATAAAATTAGAGATATTTTACAACGTAAATTTGCTGTGATGCCAGCCCAACAATTTGAAAAAGTATATTTTAAAAATTTCTGAACTTGATTTATCTGAAAAATTGACTTTTGCTTCCAAGATTTGTTTCGGAGTCATCTAAGGAATATGAGATTCTTGTAAATAAAACGTTCAAAGAAGATGATGAATTTGAAATTCTCAGCGTACAGAATCCATATATGATATTTTTTGTTTAGCAAGACTCTAAGAGGAGAACTTCAAAAAGCTGTTGCTAGTAAAATTAATTCGATATTTGAGTTTGATAATTCAACCTTTTATCAATTTGTAATGGATAATCTCGTAACTACACACACTTCTTACTCAAATGGTGAGGTCAACAAACGAAAACTGTTAGTTTTGAATAACATTTCGTACAATGATGATTTTGCAAATAAATTTTTGGAAAAAATCAATCAATTAGAAGAAAATCAAAAAAATAATTTGGGTAAACTAATTATGAATGCTATTGAAATTAAACATAACGTGAGGTAACCCATGAACGAAATCAAATGTCCCAACTGCGGGGAGGTTTTTACTGTCAATGAGAGCCAGTACAGTGAGCTTTTGTCGCAGGTTCGGACAGCAGAGTTTGACAAGGAGATTCATGCTCGGATTGAGCAGGAACTGGCTTTTAGCAGAGCAAAAATCCCAGAATGCCCAACAAGCTCTCCTATCGCAGAAAGAACAGGAAATTAGCAATCTTCAAAGTCAAATTGCTCAGTTTGAGACCCAGCAGGAGTTGGCTAAGAAAGAGGCAGAGCAAGCAGCTAGTCTTCAATTGCAGGAGAAGGAAAAGGAAGTTCAGCAATTGGAAAGTCAGCTGACAACTCTGCGCTTGGAGCATGAAAATCAACTGCAAAAGACCTTATCTGCGCTGGAAAAAGAGCGAGACGAGGTTAGGAATCAGCTAGTTTTGCAAGAAAAGGAAGCAGCGCTGGCTCAGACCTCGCTTAAAGAGCGCTATGAGGTAGAGCTGCGGCAGAAAGATGAGACAATAGAGTTCTACAAGGATTTTAAAGCCAAGCAGTCCACTAAGATGATTGGTGAGAGTTTGGAACAGCACTGCGAGTACGAGTTTAACAAGAACCGTATGGGGATGTTCCCACGAGCTGAGTTTGGCAAGGACAATGATGCCAGAACCGGCAGCAAGGGTGACTACATTTACCGTGAAGTGGATGAAAATGGTGTAGAAATCCTCTCCATCATGTTTGAGATGAAAAATGAAGGCGATGAGACGGCGACCAAGAAGAAAAACGAGCATTTCTTCAAAGAGCTGGATAAGGATCGGCGGGAGAAAGGCTGTGAGTATGCTATTCTGGTGACACTTCTTGAGGCTGACAGCGAGCTCTACAATTCGGGTATTGTCGATGTGTCCTATGCCTATGAGAAGATGTATGTTATCCGACCACAGTTCTTCCTCCCCATGATTACACTCTTGCGTAATGCTGCGCTCAACTCGCTTCAGTACAAGCAGGAACTGGCCTTGGTGCGGGAGCAGAACATTGATATTACGCATTTTGAGGAAGATTTGGATGCCTTTAAAGTAGCTTTCGCTAAGAACTATCAGTCTGCTTCGACCAATTTTGGCAAGGCCATCGAAGAGATTGACAAAGCTATCCGTAGGATGGAAGAAATCAAGAAATTCCTGACAACTTCTGAAAACCAGCTGCGCTTAGCAAACAACAAACTGGACGACGTCTCTGTCAAAAAACTGACACGCAAAAATCCTACCATGAAAGCTAAGTTTGAAGCTTTGAAAGGAGACTAGGAGGATCCTATGCAGATACGAAAAGCAACCATGAAAGATGCTGAAGCCTTACTGTCTCTATACGAAGACTTGGGCTATCCAACGACCGCTTCTAAGCTGGCTCGACGTTTAGAAACGATTCTTTCTCAGCCGCATTATGGCTGTCTTTTAGCTGAAAGAAACGGAGAAATTTTAGGTTTCTTGGGTTATGCAAAGCTCTTCTTTTTTGAAGCAGATGGATCTTACTATCGTATTTTGGCTTTGTCAGTTGCAAAAGAAGCAAGACGACAAGGAATTGCTAGTAGGCTAATCGATGAATTGAAAAAGCAAGCGGTAAAAGAAGGAGTTAAGGCACTGGCTCTAAATAGTGGATTAACTGCTGAACGAAATGCTGCACATCAGTTTTATCAGGCGGTTGGATTTGAAAAAGTGACTGCCGGCTTTGCTCTGCATTTAAAAAGTCAACATGAATAAACATGATAAAATAGTAAGGGAAACGAAGTAATGTCTTCAACAAAAGGGAAAACCTTATATTTTAACGAAAAAAGCATGGATTATGCGACCTTTGGAAAAGGGAAGAAGCCGCTGCTCATCATTCCAGGTCTAGGGGATGGTTTGGCGACTGTTAAGAGAATGACGCAAATGCTTGCCCTAGCTTATAGGGGCTTCGCAACAGCTTACCAGGTCTATGTTTTTAGCAGAATTAATGAGTTGCCAGAAAATTATACAACGCGAGATATGGCGACTGATATAGCTGAAGCAATGGATGTTTTAGGTTTGAAAACGGTAGCTGTCCTAGGAATTTCTCAAGGTGGTATGATTGCCCAATGGTTGGCAGCAGATTTCTCAGAAAGAGTTGAAAAATTGATTTTGACAGTTACTACTGCGAAACTGAATAATCTTGGTAGGGAGCGGATTACTCGCTGGCTTGAGTTGAGTCAGACTGGATCCTATAAGGAGCTGATGTTGGATATTGCAAGTCACTCTTATACGGCTAAATCTTTTGGAAAGTTTAAATACCTTTATCGAATAATGGGAATCTTTGGTCGTATTAAAGATAAACAGCGGATTGCTATTCAGACCATATCTTGCTTAAGACATGATAGTTTAGCAGTTCTGGAAAAGATCAACTGTCCTACGCTAGTCATCGGAGCAGAAGAAGATGACGTTCTAGGTGTAGAAGCTTCGCTCGAATTGCATCACCATATCAAAGATAGCCAGTTCACTATTTTGCCAGACTGTGGCCACGCACTCTATGAACAGCATAAGGATTTCCAAAAGAGAGTTTTACTATTTTTAGAAAGTTAACCAATGAACGGAATTATCAACCTAAGAAAAGAAGCGGGCATGACCTCGCATGATGCGGTGTTTAAGCTGCGCAAAGATTTTAAAAACCAAGAAAATCGGTCATGGGGGAACCTTGGATCCAGATGTGATCGGGGTGCTTCCGATTGCTGTGGGCAAGGCGACGCGCTTGGTCGAGTTTATGCAGGAGGAAGGCAAGGTCTACGAGGGGGAGATTACTCTAGGCTGCTCAACGACGACAGAGGATGCCAGCGGAGACATCTTAGAGCGGACGCCAGTGACAGAGCTTTTAGAAGAAGCCCTTATCGATGAAGCGATGGAGTCCATGACTGGTGAGATTCGCCAGATTCCGCCCATGTACTCTGCAGTCAAGGTCAATGGCCGCAAGCTTTATGAGTATGCAAGAGCGGGTCAAGAAGTGGAGCGGCCAGAGCGGCAGGTGACCATCTATAGTTTCGAGCGCACCAGTCCGATTTCCTATGAAGATGAGCAAGCCCGCTTTCGTTTTCGAGTCAAGTGTAGCAAGGGGACCTATGTCCGAACCCTGTCTGTTGATTTGGGAGCCAAGCTTGGCTTTGCCAGTCACATGTCCCAGCTGACACGGACTTCCTCAGCAGGTATGAGCTTAGATGATGCCTTGACATTGGATGAAATAGCAGAGCGAGTAGCAGTAGATGATTTCTCCTTCCTCCAACCACTCGAATTAGGAGTCGGAGATTTAGTGAGAGTTGAGCTTTCTGACGAGCAAGTTGAGGACGTCAGAAACGGTCGTTTTATCAGCTTGATGTCAGAAGAAGCTGAGCTAGCTGGCTTTTATAAGGAGAAGTTAGTAGCCATTTTGGAAAAGCGGGAAGCCGCCTACAAGCCCCGCAAAGTCTTCCTTTAATATCCGCAGTAGAATTGTCAAAAGATTGTTACTCTTTTGTAATATGAAATGTGCGCTTGCATGTTATAATTATTTCATTAAACCTCACAAAAGGACAGCAACTGCACAACTGCTGTCCTTTTGTTTTGCTTTTTTCAGATTTTGACCAAACGCCCTGACTAAGAACAGTAAAAATCTTTTTGCTTATTTTGCGTTTTCACACGGAAGGTATATTGTAAAAATAGCAAATGCGTAGTAAAATAGAGGAATGATGATAACCAAGAGAATTATAGATGAAAAAGGGATTGATCAGACAGAAGATACGGTCCTTGTTCTAGGCTATTTCGATGGGCTGCATAAGGGCCATCAGGCACTCTTTGAGAAGGCACGAGAGATTGCTGATCAGCAAGGTCTAAAGATTGCAGTGATGACCTTCCCGGAGTCGCCTAAGCTAGCCTTTGTCCGCTATCAGCCTGAGCTCATGCTGCATCTGGCTAGTCCTGAAGACCGGATGGCGCAGCTGGAAAAGTCTAGGTGTTGACTATCTTTACCTGATTGACTTTTACTAGCCATTTTGCAGGCAATACAGCCCAAGACTTTTTTGAGAAGTACGTGTCTCGTCTGCGTGCCAAAGCCGTGGTAGCTGGCTTTGACTATCATTTTGGCTCAGACCGCAAAGAGTCACATGAGCTGAGAGATTATTTTAATGGCAAGATTGTTATCGTTCCCTCGGTTAATCTGGATAATCAGAAGATTTCTTCCACACGGATTCGGGAGACGATTGCTGTCGGAGATATGCTGAAAACTCAAGAATTGCTAGGCTATCCTCTGTCCACTCGCGGTATCGTGGTTCATGGCAATGCCAGAGGACGGACGATTGGCTATCCAACAGCCAATCTAGCACCCTTGGATCGAGTTCATCTTCCAGGAGATGGCGTTTATGTCGCGGACGTTGAGCACAATGGTCAGCGCTATCGTGGTATGGCTAGTGTTGGGAAAAATGTAACTTTTGACGGTGATGAACTTCGTTTTGAGGTTAATATCTTTGATTTTTCTCAGGATATCTATGGTGATACCATCCGGAATTTTCTGGCTGGATAAGATTCGCGAGATGGTTAAGTTCGATAGCATTGATCAGCTGATTGCTCAGCTGCAGAGCGATGACGAGATTGCTAAAAGTTGGACTGCTTATCGAAATAGTTGAAAAATTTATATTTTCATGACATTCGGCAGTAATTTTCAAAAAAATATAGTCAAGCCAAATAAAATTTAGTATAATAGAGGTAGTTATTATACAGAATTAGAAGAGAAACGCATGATTACATTATTTTTATCGCCGAGTTGTACTTCTTGCCGTAAGGCGCGTGCTTGGCTGCTAAATCATGAAGTGCCCTTTCAGGAACATAATATCATGACGAGCCCTCTGTCAGCTCCCGAATTGCAACACATTCTTTCTTTGACAGAGAACGGTACAGACGACATTATTTCAACTCGCTCAAAAATTTTTCAGAAATTAGATTTGGATGTGGAGGATTTGTCCATTTCAACCTTGATTCAGTTGATTGAGGAAAATCCCAGTCTTTTGCGACGCCCAATTATTTTAGACGGCAAACGGATGCAAATCGGCTTTAACGAGGATGAAATTCGTGCTTTCCTGCCTCGTAGTTATCGTAAGGAAGAGTTAAGATCCGCAACCATGCGGGCAGATATTCAGTAAAGATGAACAAAAATTATAGTTACCCACTAGATTTATCGTGGAGCACTGAAGAGCTTGCTTCGGTGCTCTCTTTTTTTAATGATGTAGAAGCAGCTTATGAACAGAAAGTCCAAGCGGAAAAGCTCTTGAAGTCCTATGCGGCTTTCAAGCAAGTTGTTCCGAGCAAGGGTCAAGAGAAGCGAATCGGCCGTGAGTTTGAAAACGTCAGCGGTTATTCGCTTTATCGTGCTGTTCAAGAGGCAAAAAGTAAAGGTAAAGGAAGCATTTCTCTTGGAAAATAAATTTCATTTTGCTAAAGAAATCATCTACCAAGCTGGTGCTTTTTTGAAGGAACATCTCTATGATGATTTGGATGTGAGTCAAAAGACCAGTGCCACTGACTTGGTCACCCAGATGGACCGGAAGGTTCAGGATGATTTGGTGGCTAAGATTCTAGCCCGCTATCCCCAGGATGCTATTTTAGCGGAGGAAAATGGACTCCGACATGATATTGCTGATGGCAATGTCTGGGTGATTGATCCGATTGACGGAACCACCAACTTTATCACTCAGAAGGCTGATTTTGCCGTCATGATTGCCTATTTTGAAAAAGGGCACTTGGTCGTTTTGGCTTGATCTATGACGTGACCAGAGACCAGCTCTATCATGGTGGCGGGAGACTTTGACGTCTATTGTAACGACCAGAAACTTCCTGCTTTTGAGGACCGGCCTTTTCAAGATTTTCTCATGGCTTCTAATGCCGGTATGCTGCAAGTCAATGATTGGGGCTTGGCAGACTTGGCTCGGGAGTGTTTAGGGGTTCGGGTTTATGGCAGTGCAGGGATTAGCTTTTAGCAAGGTGCTGTCTGCGGCCTCTTGGCTTATTTTTCCTACAACTGGCCTTGGGATTATGCGGCGGCTTCGATTATGGCGGAGAAGCTAGGCTTTATCGTCCAGACCTTGGATGGCAGTCAGCTAAATTTCCAGACTCGGCAGCCTGTCATGATGGCACCTAAGTGCAAACTATCGGCTCTGAAGCCTTATTTAGAAAAGGGGAAGCAGTAGATGGACTTTCCTAAAGGTTTTAAAGAAAAATATGAGCAGATTTTAGGCACTGAAGCGACGGACTTTTTTGCGACTTTTGACGAGGAGCCGATTTCGGCCTTTCGCAGCAATCCTCTAAAAGAAGGCCAGCAGAATTTCTCAGATGCCATTCCTCAGACAGACTGGGGCTTTTATGGCAAGGTGTCTGGCAAGTCTGCTGAGCATGTGACTGGTCTGGTTTATTCGCAGGAGCCAGCAGCTCAGATGGTGGCTCAGATAGCAGCGCCATCTAAGGGAATGAAAGTCTTAGATTTGGCGGCTGCACCAGGTGGCAAATCAACCCATCTCTTGTCATTTCTGGATAATACAGGCCTGCTGGTCTCCAATGAAATCAACAGCAAACGCTCTAAAATCTTAGTGGAGAACATTGAACGCTTTGGTGCCAGAAATGTTCTTGTTACCAATGAATCAGCTGAGCGGTTGGCTCAGGTTTTTGAAGGTTATTTTGATTTGATTGTTTTAGATGCACCTTGCTCGGGCGAGGGCATGTTTCGCAAGCAGCCGGATGCTACCCAGTATTGGACGCCGGATTATCCAGCCCAATGCGCCCAGCTCCAGCAAGAGATTCTAACAGCTGCTATGAGTATGCTTGCCAAGGATGGTCGCTTAGTTTATTCAACCTGTACTTGGGCTCCTGAAGAAAACGAAGACGTCGTTGCTTGGTTACTGGAAGAATTTCCACTTGAACTGATTGATATTCCTAAGATAAACGGGATGAGCTGAAGGAATTGGCTTTCCTGAGACAGCTCGGATGTATCCGCATCGCTTCAAAGGTGAAGGTCAGTTTGCAGCTCACTTTCGCTTTACTGGTGAGAATAGCTGCAAGAAGATTAAATCAGCTAAGAATCGTTTGACGAGCGAGCAAAGAAAACTCTGGCAGGACTTTGAGAGGAAGCATTTAAAAAAAGTCTTGATCGGAGACTTGCAGACCTTTGGGGACAATCTTTATTTGTTACCAGCTGGCCTGCCAGACCTGTCCAAGCTAAGGATTGCCCGTAACGGCTTGCATCTAGGAACGTTTAAGAAGAATCGCTTTGAGCCTAGCTTTGCCCTAGGCTTGGCTATGAAGCCCAGCGAAGTTCTAAATCGAGTTGAAATCGATAATCAGGACTTCAAGAAATATGCGGCTGGCGAGACGATTGAACTGGCAGAAACGAAGCCAAATGGCTGGTACCAACTAGTCCTTGGCGGGAACGGCCTGGGCTTTGCAAAAGTCACTGGAAAAACCCTGAAAAATTATTTTCCAAAAGGCCTGAGATTTAGATAAAATATTAGGAAAAGCTGGTATTATATGATATAGTTGAAGATGTGAATGTATTTAAAAGAAGCTTCTTTCTGCTAAGTAAGAAATACTAAAGATACTTCCCATCCTCTTGATTTTATTAAAGGAGAAATCTTTTGAACAAATTGAAAAAATTTGCTTTAGCGCTGACAGTTCTGGGCTTAGGACTCACCTTATCAGCTTGTTCATCATGGATTGACCGTGGTGAATCTATGACAGCAGTAGGGTCAACTGCCCTGCAGCCTTTAGTTGAAGCGGCAGCTGATGACTTTGGCTCTAACAACATCGGTAAAACAATCAATGTTCAGGGGGGTGGATCTGGTACAGGTCTGTCTCAAGTGCAGTCAGGAGCTGTTGAAATCGGGAACTCGGATGTTTTTCGCTGAAGAGAAGGAAGGAATCAAAGCGTCTGACTTGGTGGACCATAAGGTCGCAGTGGCTGGGTATTGCTGTGATTGTCAATAAAGAAGTTGATGTGGATAATCTAACGTCCGAACAGCTGCAGAAAATTTTCACTGGTGAAATCACCAACTGGAAAGAGCTGGGCGGTAAGGACTTGGAGATTTCGATTATCAATCGTGCGGCTAGCTCTGGATCCCGAGCAACCTTTGACAGTGTCATCATGGATGGGAAATCAGCTGTGCAGAGTCAAGAGCAGGATTCCAACGGTATGGTCAAAAATATCGTTTCGCAAACTCCTGGTGCGATTTCTTACCTAGCCTTTGCCTATGTTGATGAGTCTGTAAAAACCTTGAAACTTAATAACTACGAGCCAACAGCAGAAAATGTTGCTACCAATAACTGGTCGCTCTGGTCTTATGAGCATATGTATACACTAGGCAAGCCGACTGGTCTGGCAGCTGAGTTTCTGGACTATATGCTGTCAGATGATGTTCAAAAAGGCGTTGTTACCAGCATGGGCTATATCTCAATCAACGATATGAAAGTCAGCAAGGACGCTGATGGGAATGTCACAGCAGTAGAAGGAGATTCAAAATGAAAAATGAGGAATTAACCAAAAAGTTGTTATCGCCTTCTAAAAATTCTCGCTTGGAGAAGTTTGGCCGCTATCTGACTTTTGCCTGTCTGTCACTGATTGTGGTGATTGTGGCTATGATTCTAATCTTCGTTGCTCAGAAAGGGTCTATCTACTTTCTTTGTCAACGGCGTTAATGTTTTTGATTTTCTTTTTGGTGGCGTCTGGAATCCTTCTGGTAAGGAATTCGGTGCCCTGCCAATGATTTTAGGCTCCTTTATCGTTACCATTCTGTCAGCTCTGATAGCAACTCCCTTTGCGATTGGTGCAGCTGTCTTTATGACAGAGGTTTCTCCAAAAGGAGCGAAAATACTGCAACCGGCGATTGAGCTTTTAGTTGGTATTCCGTCTGTTGTTTATGGATTTATCGGTCTGCAAATCGTGGTGCCTTTTGTCCGTACAGTCTTTGGCGGGTACTGGTTTTGGGATTTTGTCTGGTATTTTTGTGCTCTTTGTCATGATTTTGCCGACAGTAACCTTTATGACAACGGACAGTCTGCGTGCTGTGCCACGTCACTACCGTGAAGCAAGTCTGGCTATGGGCGCAACGCGCTGGCAGACCATTTGGCGGGTAACACTCAAGGCTGCTCGCTCAGGTATCTTTACAGCAGTGGTCTTTGGAATGGCGCGTGCCTTCGGTGAAGCACTAGCTATCCAGATGGTCGTTGGGTAACTCTGCGGTGATTCCAACCTCCTTGACAACACCAGCAGCTACACTGACCTCTGTCTTGACTATGGGAATTGGAAATACAGTTATGGGAACAGTGGATAATAACGTTCTCTGGTCTCTGGCTCTGGTGCTCTTGATGATGAGCTTAGCCTTTAACAGTGTGATTAAACTAATTACAAAAGAAAGAGGTAAGAAAAACTATGCACGCTAAGAAATTAGATAAATTGGCGACTGGTGTTCTCTACACAATAGCGAGTATCATTGTTGCCATCCTTGCCTCTCTTATCCTCTATATCTTAGTTAGAGGTCTGCCGCATGTTTCCTGGTCTTTCTTGACAGGGAAATCCTCTTCTTACCAAGCTGGCGGTGGCATTGGGATTCAGCTATACAATTCCTTCTTCCTGCTGGTGATTACTCTGATTATCTCTGTTCCTCTTTCTATGGGGGCTGGGGTTTATTTGTCAGAGTATGCTAAGAAAGGACCAGTAACCAACTTTGTCCGCACTTGTATTGAAATTCTGTCTTCACTGCCTTCAGTAGTAGTTGGGCTCTTTGGTTATTTGATCTTTTGTTGTCCAGTTTGAGTATGGCTTCTCAATCATTTCTGGTGCCTTGGCTCTGACAGTCTTTAATCTGCCTCAGATGACGCGGAACGTCGAAGATAGTCTTCGCCATGTCCACCACACCCAACGTGAAGCTGGTTTGGCCTTGGGAATTTCCCGCTGGGAAACGGTTCTGCATGTGGTCATCCCGGAAGCTTTGCCTAGTATTGTGACAGGGATTGTACTGGCTTCCGGTCGTATCTTTGGTGAAGCAGCAGCCTTGATTTATACAGCAGGTCAGTCAGCTCCGGCTCTGGACTGGTCCAACTGGAATATTTTCAGTGTTACCAGCCCTATCTCTATCTTCCGTCAGGCTGAGACCTTGGCTGTCCATATCTGGAAGGTCAACAGTGAAGGAACTATTCCTGATGGCACAGCTGTTTCTGCTGGTTCAGCAGCAGTTCTCCTGATCTTCATTTTGATTTTCAATCTGGGAGCCCGCAAACTGGGCAGCTATCTACATAAGAAATTAACCTCTGCTTAAAGGAGAAGAAATGACAGAATATAATTGGAATGAAAAACATATCATTACTTTTCCTGAAGAAAAGGTAGCCCTGTCGACCAAGGATTTGCATGTTTACTACGGTAAAAAGGAATCCATCAAGGGCATTGATATGCAGTTTGAAAAAAACAAAATCACTGCTTTGATTGGCCCCTCTGGATCAGGTAAATCAACCTATCTTCGCAGCCTCAACCGCATGAACGATACCATTGATATTGCCAATGTGACTGGAGAGATTCTCTACGAGGGGATTGATGTCAACCGCCCTGAAATCAATGTTTATGAAATGCGCAAGCATATCGGCATGGTTTTCCAACGGCCAAATCCTTTTGCCAAGTCCATCTATCGAAATATCACTTTTGCCCATGAACGGGCTGGTGTCAGAGATAGAAAGGTTTTGGATGAGATTGTGGAGACTTCGCTCAAACAAGCAGCTCTTTGGGACCAGGTCAAAGATGACTTGCACAAATCAGCCCTGACTCTCTCTGGCGGTCAGCAGCAGCGGCTCTGCATTGCCCGTGCTATCTCGGTCAAGCCAAACATCTCTGCTCATGGATGAGCCAGCGTCAGCCTTGGATCCGATTGCGACCATGCAGCTGGAAGAAACCATGTTCGAACTTAAGAACAACTATACCATTATCATTGTGACCCATAATATGCAGCAGGCTGCTCGTGCTAGTGACTACACTGGATTCTTCTATCTGGGCGACTTGATTGAGTACGATAAGACGGCCAATATTTTCCAAAATGCCAAGCTTCAGTCCACTAATGACTATGTTTCAGGCCACTTTGGTTAAGCAGCTGTCCGTATTCATCACGATTCAACAAGCTTAGTCTTTGGTTGAATGTAAAATAAAATGAAGGAAAAACGTATGACAGAACCTATTTTGCAAGTCAAGGACTTGTCGGTTTATTATAATAAAAAGAAAGCCCTTAATAGCGTTTCACTTGATTTCATGCCAAATGAGATTACAGCTTTGATTGGACCGTCAGGCTCAGGGAAGTCAACCTTGCTCAAGGCCATCAACCGAATGGGAGACCTGAATCCAGAAGTAACGACTACAGGAACGGTCATTTATAACGGTCACAATATCTATGGTCCGCGGACAGATACGGTGGAGCTTCGCAAGGAAATCGGAATGGTCTTCCAACAGCCCAATCCCTTTCCTATGACTATCTATGAAAATGTAGTCTATGGACTTCGGATTAATGGTGTCAAGGACAAGGCATGTTTTGGACGAAGCAGTAGAGCGCTCCCTGATTGGTGCATCTATCTGGGATGAGGTCAAGGACCGTCTGAATGATTCCGCTATCGGTCTTTCCGGTGGCCAGCAGCAACGGGTCTGTGTGGCCCGCGTTCTAGCTACTAGCCCTAAGATTATTCTCTTAGACGAACCGACTTCAGCCTTGGACCCAATCTCAGCTGGGAAAATCGAGGAAACACTCTACAGTCTGAAAGACAAATATACCATGCTTTTGGTCACTCGCTCCATGCAGCAGGCGTCTCGGATTTCTGAAAAGACCGGCTTCTTCCTTGGCGGAGACTTGATTGAATTTAATGAAACCAAGAAGATGTTCCTCAATCCAGCCCACAAAGAGACCGAAGACTACATTACTGGTAAATTCGGATAACAGAAAGGAATCTTATGCTTAGAGTACAATTTGAAGAAGATTTAGAAAAACTTCATAATCAATTCTATGCGATGGGGAATGAAGTCCTATCGCAGATTAACCGGACAGTGCGTGCCTTTGTCACGCATGACCGTGAACTGGCTCGTCAGGTTATTGAAGACGACGCTGAAGTCAATGACTATGAGGTCAAACTGGAGAAAAAATCTCTGGAAATTATCGCACTGCAACAACCTGTGTCTCAGGACTTGCGGACTGTTATTACCGTGCTGAAAGCCAGCAGTGACTTGGAACGCATGGGCGACCACGCCGTATCTATCGCCAAAGCTACTGTTCGGATGAAGGGAGAAGTCCGCATCGAGTCCGTAGAGGATGCTATCAGCAAAATGGGGCGCGATGTTAAGAATTTCGTCGAAGAAACCCTAAACGTCTACCTCAATGGAAATGTAGACCAAGCTTATGCTGTAGCAGCGCTAGATGAGAAAATCAACCAATACTTTGATGATATTCGCGATCTTGCTACAGAGGAAATCAAACAAAATCCTGAGCTGATTGTAACAGGTCGCGACTACTTCCAAGTTATTTCTTATCTGGAACGAATCGGCGACTATGCCAAGAATATCTGTGAATGGGTTGTTTACTTTGAAACAGGTAAAATTATTGAGTTGTGATGATAAATGAAGACAGGTTATTCCCCTGTCTTTTTGTTTTCATTTATTCTGCACTGAAATCTTTTAAATATGATACAATAATAACAGATTATAAGCGGACAAGTATGGCGGAGTAATCTTGCTGCATTGTTCGTTAGATGAGGAGAAGCAGATGCAAGCAGTTAAACATTTTATTGAAACTTTTGTTCCTGAGCACTATGATCTCTTTTTGGATCTTAATCGTGCCGACAAGACTTTTTCAGGCAAGGTGACCATTACTGGGGAAGCTAAGACGAGTAAGGTTTCCCTGCATCAAAAAGATTTGACAGTTGAAGCTGTAGAGGTGGCTGGCCAAGCTCGTCCTTTCACTCTTGATAAGGACAATGAAGCTCTTTATATCGAGCTGGAAGCAGCTGGACCTGTAGTGGTGACCATAACTTATACTGGTAAGATTACGGACAATATGACGGGAATTTACCCATCTTACTACACGGTAGATGGTGTGAAAAAAGAGATTATTTCTACGCAGTTTGAGAGCCATTTTGCCCGCGAAGCCTTTCCGAGTGTAGATGAGCCAGAAGCTAAGGCAACTTTTGATTTGGCTTTGAAATTTGACCAAGCAGAGGGTGAGTTGGCCCTGTCTAATATGCCGGAAATTGATGTTGAAAATCGCAAAGCGACTGGCGTTTGGAAGTTTGAAACGACTCCACGTATGTCTTCCTATCTCTTGGCTTTTGCTGCAGGTGATATGCAAGGAATTACTGCTAAAACCAAGAATGGAACTTTAGTAGGAGTTTATGCGACCAAGGCCCACCCAGCAAGCAATCTAGAGTTTGCTTTGGACATTGCGGTTCGATGTATTGAATTTTACGAAGAATACTACGGAGTCAAGTATCCTATTCCTCAGTCACTTCATGTGGCCTGCCAGACTTTTCTGCTGGGGCTATGGAAAACTGGGGTTTGGTAACCTATCGGGAAATCTATTTGCTGGTGGATGAAAATTCAACAGCTCTGAGCCGTCAGACAGTTGCCTTGGTTGTTGCACACGAACTAGCCCACCAATGGTTCGGAAATCTAGTGACCATGAAGTGGTGGGACGACCTTTGGCTCAATGAAAGCTTTGCCAATATGATGGAATATGTCTCAGTTGATGCTATTGAGCCTAGCTGGAAGATTTTTGAAGATTTCCAGACCAGCGGAGCTCCTTATGCCCTCAAGCGTGACGCGACAGATGGCGTCCAGTCGGTCCATGTAGAGGTCAAGCACCCTGATGAAATCAATACTCTTTTTGATGGGGCGATCGTTTATGCCAAGGGTAGCCGTCTCATGCACATGCTGCGCCGTTGGCTGGGAGATGATGCTTTTCGTAAGGGGCTAGGTGCCTACTTTGAGAAACATCAGTATGGTAATACTATCGGTCGTGACCTCTGGGACGCTCTTTCTCAAGCTTCTAGCCGTGATGTAGCTGCCTTTATGGATGCTTGGCTGGAGCAGCCGGGTTATCCAGTTGTCACTGCTAAGGTCGAAAATGACTCCTTGATTTTGACCCAGAAGCAGTTCTTTATTGGGGAGTCCGAGGACAAGGGCCGCCTCTGGCCAGTGCCGCTTAACAGCAACTGGCAAGGACTTCCTGATACTCTGATGACAGAAAGACTGGAAATTCCTAATTATGCAGCCCTGGCAGCGCAAAATGACGGGGCTCTGCGTCTCAATACAGAAAACACTGCCCACTATATTACAGATTATCAGGGTGAGTTGCTGGATAATCTTCTGAATAATCTCAGCTCTTTAGACAATATCAGCAAACTGCAAATCGTGCAGGAGCGCCGACTTCTGGCAGAGTCTGGTATGATTTCCTATGCGGATCTGCTGCCAGTTATCAGCAAGCTGGCAAACGAAACTTCTTATATGGTGGTTTCAGCTGTTTCCCAAGTGCTGGAAGGGTTGAATCGCTTTGTGGATGAAGGCAGTCAGACTGAAGAAGATTACAAAGCCCTGCTGAAAGTACTTAGTCAAAGCAATTTTGACCGTCTTGGTTTTGAAAAACAGGAGGGTGAAAGCGATGAGGATGAGATGGTTCGTCAGTTGATTGTGGGCAATATGATTAAGGCTGACGATGAGACAGCTAAAGCTCAAGCAAGCCAGATTTTTGACCGCTATCGTGATAATTTGGAAAAACTCCCTGCCGCTATTCGTTTGCAGGTATTGGTCAACCAAATCAAGCATCATGAAAGCAAGGAGCTGACCAAGCTTTATCTGGACCTCTATGTCGCTTCAAATGATGGAAGCTTCAAAAATGCTCTTTCTACAGCCCTTTCTTATACGAAGAACAAGGAAACCTTGGATGAACTTTTAGCGACTTGGAAAGATAAATTTACTGTGAAACCGCAGGATTTGTCAGCTTGGTATGCCCGTTTCCTCAGCCGTGATTTTACCCAAGAAGCAGTATGGTCTTGGGCGCGTGAGAATTGGGACTGGATCAAGGCAGCGCTAGGTGGTGATATGAGCTTTGATAGCTTTGTCATTAGCCCAGCAGTGGTCTTCAAGACAGAGAAGAGATTGGCAGAGTACAAAGCCTTCTTTGAGCCACAGTTGGATGATATGGCGATTAGCCGAAACATCAGCATGGGAATCAAGGAAATCGCTGCGCGTGTTGAACTGGTGAAGCGTGAGAAAGAGGCAGTAGAAAAAGCAATTCGAGCTGCAATCTGATAGTTTTAATTAAATTGACTAGAAAGTCTGAGATATTATCATATCTCAGGCTTTTTCTTTATCATTTTGAGTATTTAAACATTGCTAATATGCCTTTGCTTTGATAAAATAGAAAAGTATGTGAAATAAACAGGCAACTGTTTAAAGGAGAAATGGAGTTTATTATGGAAAAGAAAATAGTCTATGGCTTCCGCAAGAGCCGCCTTTCTAAGGGCTTGTGCGGAGCTGTTTTGGGTGCGGCTTTGTTGGTAGCTGCCGGATCAGTTCAGGCAGAGGAGAAGGTATCTTCAGCAGCAGATCAGTCTGCCCTTTCTGAAGCTGCTCTTTCGCCAACCGAAGAGTCCCAGCCAACTGCTGCCCCTGTTCAGTCAGAACCAGTAAATCAAGACAAGCTTCCCCCTTGGAAATTTCCCATGCGGAAATGGACCAAGCTTTGGCAGAGGCCGAGAAAGCGGGAGTTCAGCTAAAGCAGGAGCCGACTGTTGATTTAGGAACAGCTAGAAATCCAGAAGAAGCTGCTAGTAAACGGGAGACAGCGCTAGCAGATTATGCGACCCAGGTCAAGGAAATACGCGAAACTACAGCAGTTTATCAGGAGCAGTTGAAGACATATGAGAAAGAGCTTAATCAGACAGAGTCTGCCAATCAAGCCTTGAAAAACCAATATGACAAGGCTTTAGCTTCCTATGAACAAGAGTCCAGTCGCATTCAGGCTGAAAATACTCAGCTTCAGGCAGACTATGAGCAGAAACGGACGGCTTATCAGTCAGAATTGAGCCGTATAGTAAAAATCAATCAAGAGAAAGAAGCCTCCTATCAAGCAGCTTTAGCAGCCTATCAAGAGGAGCGTTCACGGATTTTACAGGAAAATGCTCAAGCGAAAGCAGACTACCAAACTGCTATGGAGAGCTATACTACAGAGCTGAAAGCTACTCAGGAGAAGAATGCAGAAGCAAAGCGTCGCTATGAAGAAAAGCTTGCTCAGGCCTCAGCTCACAATAAAGCTGCCCAAGCTGAAAATGCAGCCATTGCAGAACGAAATCAGGCAGCTGAAAAGGCCTATCAGGAAGCAGTCAATCGGTATGAAACTGAGGTTTCCCGACTGGCTCAGGTTAAGGCAGAAAAAGAAGCTGCTTATCAAGCAGCCATGGCTGATTATGAGAAAGAGTTGGCTAGAGTTCAGAAAGACAATGCCGAGCTAGAACAGCAGTATCAGTCAGATTTAAGGGCTTACCAGCAGGAAGTAGAACGCATTCAAAGAGATAATCAAGCTGCAAAACAATCTTATGAGACAGCGTTAGCCAAATTCAGGAGCAGAACAAAGAGATTGAGGCCCAAAATCTAGCTGTTCAGAAGAAAAATGCGGGCTTAAAGGAGCAGTATCAGGCTGATTTAGCTGCTTATCAAGAGCGATTGGCTGAGATTCGTCAAAAAAATCAAGCAGCAGAGAAAGACTATGAGAGCAAATTAGCTACTTATCAAAAGAATCGCTCTGAAATCGAGGCGGCCAATGATGCCAAAGCGAGAGATCATCAAGCAGCTTTGACTGCCTATCAATCTGAACTTGAGCGTGTTCAAGCTGAAAATAAGAAGCGGCAAACTGCCTATGAGACCGAAAAAGCAGAAGTAACAGTCCGTAATGCTGCCATTGAAGCTGAAAATGCCCAGATTCGTCAGCAAAATCAGGAAAAACAAGAGCTTTATAAAAATCAATTAGCTCAATATGAGCAGGATGTGGCTCGAATCACCGAAAGCAATCAGAAAAGTCGAGAAGCATATGAGAAAGCCTTGCTTACCTATCAGGAGGCGATTGCTCGGATTGAGACAGAAAACAAGAATAAACTAGCTGCTTATCAGGCGGACTTAGCGACCTACCAAGCAAATCTTGCAAGGATTGAAGCAGAAAATCAAAGACTAAAAGAAGACTATGAGGCAAACCTTGCTTCTATTTCAGCACAGAACGCAGTGATTGAGCAGGAAAATGCAAGCATTAAGGAAAAAAATGCCCGCTTGAAAGCTGACTATGATAAGCTGTTGGAAGAATATAAGAAGGCAAAAGCTGCCTATGATACAGCCAAAACTAAGTATGATGCAGCTCTTGTAACTTTTGAGAGAGAGTTGCAGGAAGCTGAAGCTAAGAAAAATGAAGAAGGCTATCTCAGTAAGGTTGAAAGCCAGCCATTTGTTTTTAAATCTGAGCCCCAGGCCGTCTTGACACTTGATCCCTCTATTAGAACCTATACCAATGATGAGCTGACTGAGGATGTTCGTTCTTGGAGAATGGATGAATCAGGAATGAGAGCTTTGACCAGTGTTTTAAAAGGGAAAGAGCATCAGACTAAAGTCATTTTGCAAAAAGATGTGCCTCTGGTAGCTACTTATACCAATATCAAAAATTCCAGTATTCAGGGTAAGAAAATCGCTAAAGTTGTCTACACTTATACTCTGAAAGAATCAACGAAGAGTCAGGATAAGCTGCCGATTTTCTTAGTTAAGGATCCGACCTTGACTGTGTGGACCTTGGATTTTCATGGCCAATCTCGAGTCAATGTCCAAGCGGAGTTTTTCGATGAGGCAGGAGAAAAGCTTGATATGACAGGTTCGCTTGTCAGCTTCTCATCTTTAAATACGAATAAAGCTGCGATTGAGTACATCAAGAATTTTAATGGTGAATATGTTCCTATCACAGGATCTGCTATTAACATTCACCCAGATACCAGTGTTCATGCCGATATTTCTATTAACCATGAGAAGGAAGGCTCTCGCTTTGAGTATAATAAGTGGGATACGCCTACTAGTCCTTATAACTGGTATGGCGCTATTGTAGGTAAAGCCCAGGGAGATGTCATTTCTTTTGATATCGGTTCGCGAAATCGGGGTTCTGCTTGGTTTGTCTTTAACTCTGATATTAAAGCTAAAGGCGTTCCAATGAAGCCTGTCGCTCCGACAGAAGTTGCCCAACCACAAGAGCCAACCTATGAAGAACTCAAGGCACTGCAGCCTCTTCCAAGTCAGCCGGTTTATCAATCTTTGCCGCAAGAGCCAGCTCAGCCGGTCTATCAAGAACTTCCTAGCAGACCGACAGAAACTCAGCCTCTTCCTCAGCCAACTCAGCCTGAGAAACCAGTAGCTCTACCGGAAAGAGATTTGGAAATTCTGCCGCAAGAGCCGACTTATCTGGCTGAGCCGCTACAACCTAAAAAGCCTGTTTATCAAGAGGTGCCAGAAGAACCTAGCTCCCCTTCTCTATTGACAGAGCCGGATGCAGTTGAAGAGCCGACCTATGAGAAGGAGCAGTCCTTTCTGAGTCTTCCGCAAGCTCCGGTTGAAGAAGCGCTGCCACAGGAACTGCAAGCTCCTACCTATCTCAAAGAGCCTGAGAAGCCTCAGAAAGCCCCTGAAGTAAGCACGGGTGAGGCTCCGAAACCTCCTGTTTATGAAGAAGAAATTGCTTTAGAGGACCTGCCTCAAGAACCAAGTTATCTGCAGGAACCTCAGCGCCCTCAAGAACCTGTTCTTCAGCCTGAGCCCCAGTCACCTGTCAGAGAAAGTGACCTGCCTTTGATTGAGGAGCCTGACAAGCCGAACTATCAAGAGCTTCCTCAAAAACCTGCTGAGCCTAGCTATCAATCTTTGCCAAGCCGTCCTCAAGTACCGACCCAAACTTATCACTATAACCAGCTCTTTATCCAGTTAAAAGTCAGAGAAGAGTTGGAGGATGAGTCCAAGAAGAATATTCATCAACAAGAGGTTAGCCAGGGAAGTTTTGCTGTCCTTAATTTGGTAACAGATGCTTTGCCTGCTTATCGACTGCCAATTCATTCTTTCGTATTGGAAGATCGCCTGCCAGAAGGTTTTGAATTGGATCTAGAAGCAACCAGAGTGAAAAGTCCTGGTTATGAGGTTTCTTATGACCCGAGCACCAGAGTCTTGACTTTTGTTGCTGCACCAGGTCTGCTTGAACGCTACAATGCTGATTTGAATATTGCGACTGAGACCCTAGCTCCAGCAGCAGTCGGCCGACTCTTGTATCCAGGCAGAACCTATATCAATCATTTCAGCTTGCTGATTAATAATCAATACCGGATAGAATCCAATCAGGTTAGTGTTTCAACACCTCCTGCAGAAATTACTGTTCAAACAGCGCAGAAATTTGAGCCTCTTTCAAACCAGACTTGGCAACATCAAAGATCTGCAAGTAAACAACCAAGTAAGATGCAGCTATCTGTCAGCTACCAAACCACTCAAGGGCAACTGCCTAAAACTGGAAGCAGTTCGAGTGCTCTTCTAACTTATCTTGGCTTTGCGGCCTTGCTAGCTTCAGCTGGCTTCCGTTCTTCTAAGAAAGAGTCGTAAAAAGATAAGTAGCTCCTGCATCAAGAGCTTTTGAACATGATAAATCAAGACTGAGACAATTTTGTCCCAGTCTTTTTTACTGAGGATTTTTTGAGGAAATGGTTGATAGATGTATCAAGTGTTTTAGATAGGCAAGTATTTTAAGATGAACGTAAATCGTGTTATAATAGCCATGTCAAAGAATTTTTACTTACAATAATCACTAATGTTAAAGAATTTCATCTAGCCAAACAACTAAAAAATAAGTATGATGAGGAGGAAAAGATAATGTTAGGAAAACAATTGAAGTTTATACGGGAGCAAAAAGGCTATAGTCAAGCTCAGATTGCAGAATCACTAGGGACGACTCGGCAGACCATCTCGAACTGGGAAAATGATAAGACGATTCTAGATAGTGTAAGTCTTATTCGTCTAGCCGATTTTTACCAGATTTCATTAGATGAGCTATGTGGTCGAAATGCTTTATCTATCTCCAAAGATTCGAGCATAAAATCAATGATTTTGACAAATGCCTGTACACTTTGGACTTGCTTTGTTTCATCTCTCGGATAGTTCTATTGATTTTCCTGCTAACTTTTTAGTTATTTAGAATATTAGGAGGAAAACAATGTTTTACTATTTTTATTTATCTCTCGCAATTCTATTTGAAATTGCCGCCACAAGTCTTTTAAAACTATCTCAAGGTTTTTCAAAGTTATTTTTCGGTTGCCTTGCTTTGATGTTTTATGGCTTGTGCTTTTTCTTTTTATCTCTATCTTTAAAGGGCATTCAGTTAAATCTAGCTTACGCTATTTGGTCTGCAATAGGTCTAGTAGGGACAACGATATTATCTATTCTGCTTTGGCACGAAAAAGTAACAGTTGTAAGTCTTTTAGGGATAAGTCTAGTTATTGTCGGACTTGTTTTATTAAATTTATCACAAAAGACTCACTAGAGAATGGAGAATTATATGTTTGATAATTATTTTAAAAATAAAAAGGTTGTAATTATTGGTGCAAGTGGTAGTTTGGGAAGAGTCTATACACGAGCTTTTCATCAAGCAGGTGCTAGGTTATATCTCTTAGGAAGAGATACAGAGAAGTTAACGATGTTTGTGCAAGAATTTTCGTCTTTTATTCCAATAAGCTCAGTGGATATTACAAGTGAAGAGTCTCTAAAAAATGTAGTATCAGAGATACAAGAGTGGTCGGAATGTATAGATATTGTTATCAATGCAACTGGTTTTGATGTAAGAAAGTCTTTGTCAGCGCATTCCCTTGAGGACATAGAGCAGACACTATTGATCAATTTATCTGGCGCCATTCTGATTAGCAAGTTTTTTCTGCCCTTATTAGCAAATGAAAAAGGTGCTACAATTGTGCATTCTGGCGGTTTTGCAGATGGGCGGCTCGCTTTCCCTTACTATAGCGTAGATGTGGCTAGTCGTGCAGGGATTTTTTCTTTTATTGAATCAATGAATCGCGAATTAAAGCAGGAGCAGAAAAAGGTGTATTTAACCTATTTTTGTCCCAATGCTGCGGACACACCCTCAGAAAAGCCTTACCATCCTGTTTGGAAGGAAATGGGAATTAAGATTTCAACTACAGACGAAGTTTGCCTAGCTTTGCTAAAAGGTATTAAGTCTCATCAAAGAGTCATCCTAATGGGACGAGGGGCATCTTTGTTTGCTAAACTCAATCTTCTGTCTTCAAGATTAGCTGATTTTCTTTTATTAGATAAATATAGCTGTATATTGAAAAAGCACTTTTCATAAACCATTTTCCTTATCTTTCAGCCTTTTTTAAGAAAAAATTCAGTCCTGTTTAAGTAAAAATTTATATGATAATGCTATTCAAGTGAAAGGATGTGTATGGGATGACTTGTAAGCTGCATTAGCTTCTTGTTTGATAGAAACAGATAGAAAAATTTACAAAAGAAAGAAGGAACATATTAAATGGATATGGAAAAAATGATTGTTGTAGAAAAAAGCACTAAATGGTGGCTGACGGTTGCGACGGGTGGTGCTCTAGCAGTCGGACTTCTGGGCGGTTATGGTCTTGCGACAGCTATTCACGGTACAAACAATCAGCAATCAGCTATTCAACAGCCAGCTACTATGCCTGGAGCACCGGAGCAGGGTCAGAATGGCCAGGATGCAGGAAATGGAATGCCTCCGCAACCAGGTCAGAATGGTCAAAATGGTGGACCAGGTAATGGAATGCCGCCGCAGGATGGTGGACCAGGACAAAGCGGTCAAGACCAAGGCATGCCGCCTCAAGACGGCCAGCAGTCTGACAATGACAAGAGCAAGAATTCTTCTGCTCAGCAAAATGACAACGGGAAGAAAAACAAGAAAAAGTCTTCAACGAACACAAATGAACAATCGGACAAGAACAATAATAAGTCGACAAAAGAAAATAAAACGTCGCAGTCGTAGAAAAAACTTACTGATTTTGACCCAAGTCATGATATAATAAGAATAGCAAATAAAACAAAAACCAAAAGACATAATCTTGGAAAGTTTTATTGGAGGAAAGAAAAATGATTAAAATTCTATTGGTAGAAGATGACCTTGGACTGTCAAACTCAGTTTTTGATTTTTTGGATGATTTTGCAGATGTAATGCAGGTTTTTGATGGCGAAGAAGGTCTATATGAAGCAGAAAGCGGTGTTTATGACCTCATCTTGCTGGATCTCATGTTACCTGAAAAGGATGGTTTCCAAGTGCTGAAAGATCTCCGAGCAAAAGGAGTCACAACACCTGTTCTCATAATGACAGCTAAGGAAAGCTTGGATGACAAAGGACATGGCTTTGAGCTCGGAGCTGACGACTATCTGACAAAACCTTTCTATTTGGAAGAACTGAAAATGCGGATCCAAGCGCTCTTGAAACGCGCTGGTAAATTCAACGAGAATACTCTTTCTTACGGTGATGTGACGGTCAATCTATCCACAAATTCAACCACGAAGGCAGGTAAAGACGTAGAGTTGCTTGGTAAAGAGTTCGACCTCTTGGTTTATTTCTTGCAAAATCAAAATGTAATCTTGCCTAAGACTCAAATTTTTGATCGTCTCTGGGGCTTTGACAGTGATACCACTGTTTCCGTTGTCGAAGTGTACGTTTCCAAAATTCGTAAAAAACTGAAAGGAACGACATTTGCGAAAAACCTACATACTCTTCGTAGTGTCGGCTACATTTTAAAAGATGCTGAATAAAATCAAGAAGACCTTTTATGCGGATGATTTCTCTTATTTCATTCGCTATTTTGGGCTCTTTACATTAATCTTCTCAGCCATGACCTTGATTATTATTCAGGTTATGCGCTCCAGCCTTTATACGTCTGTTGATGAAAATCTTAAAAACCTGAGCAATGATCCTAGTTCGGTAGCAGATTTGGCCTATCGGACGACAGGTCAGCAGTCTAATCCTAGCAATAAGGTCAACACTAAAAGTCCTAAGAGCAGTAAAGATCCAGATGGCGATCCAAACGAAGAACCTAAGCCTGACAATTTGACGACGCCAAATTTCAGTTCTAATACTTTCGCTCTGCTTTTGGATGATAATTATAAAAATATTTCCACCAGCAAGAGCGATGGCTTTCTGGACTTTAATTCTTTGGACTTTAACAAGTCCTATCTGAATCAGATCAAGGAAATTGTGATTGGCAACAGCTTTGGCCAGACAGAAAGCTACCGGGCTTATCTCTTTGATATTGACCCCAATAATGAGTATCCCGATATCAAGTATGCTGTAGTCATGACTAGCATCAGTCAGCTAGAGCAAACCAGCAGCAAGCATGAGCAGTTGATTGCCATGGTCATGGTCAGCTTCTGGGGAATTTCTCTGATTGCCAGTATTTATCTGGCTCGTATGAGTGTTAAGCCACTACTGGAAAGTATCCAGAAGCAGAAGGCTTTCGTGGAAAATGCCAGCCATGAGCTGCGGACACCTCTGGCTGTTTTGCAGAGCCGCTTAGAAACGCTCTTTCGTAAGCCTGAAGCTACAATTATGCAGAGCAGTGAAAATATCGCTTCTAGCTTGGATGAAGTACGGAATATGCGCTTGCTGACGACCAACCTGCTCAATCTGGCTCGTCGTGATGATGGCATTAAGCCACAATATGGTGAAGTCGAACCAGAATTTTTTGATACGACCTTTGCTAATTACTGCATTATCGCAAGAGAGAATAAAAAAGCCTTTCATTCAGAAAATATGATCAAGCACTCCATTGTGACAGATCAAATTTTCCTAAAGCAACTGATGACCATCCTATTTGACAATGCTATCAAGTACACAGATGATGATGGCGTAATCAGTGTCATGGCTACTTCGACAGATCGTTACCTTATTTTCCGAGTGGCGGACAATGGCCCTGGCATCAGCGATGAAGATAAGAAGAAGATTTTTGATCGCTTTTATCGGGTGGATAAGGCTCGGACCCGTCAGAAAGGTGGCTTTGGTCTGGGACTTTCTCTGGCCAAGCAGATTGTCGATGCTTTCAAGGGCTCTATTTATGTCAAGGACAACAAACCAAAAGGTACGGTCTTTGAAGTTAAACTGCTACTGAAAGAAACGAAAAAGCGTTCTGTTAAATAGCAGGAGAGGCCTAATATGAACATTTTGGTTTATGGTGCTGGCACAATCGGTTTGACATACGCTTGGTTACTGTCTAATCAACATCAAGTTACTGTCTTAGTTAGAGAGCATAAGCTGTCGACTTTAGAGCAAGGCTTCACACTTTCTATTAAAGATTTAAGGAAAGATGAACAGGTCTATAAAGAACATCATTTTCAACCGCCATTGGTAACGAGCATCGATCAAGACTATGACCTGATTCTCTTAACGGTAAATAGTTCGCAACTAGAGCAGGCATTGGATCATTTGGCGGCTATAAAGGAAAAAGCTCATTTACTTATTTTACAGAATAACTGGAATATCAACTCCAAGATTCCTTCTTATTTGGACAGAAAGCAGGTGTCGTTAGCTTTTCCTTCTTCTGTTGGAGGAGGGCGAAAGAGTGATGGTCGGATCCAAGCTATCATTTTCAAAGAAGCTACGTTACTTGATGATGATTCTTACATATCAGAGTTGTCTTCTATCTTCACAGCTAGTGGGATAGGCATTGATGCTATGCCTGACTTGGCTTCTTGGATGAAGGTTCACTGCCTTCAGGAGGCGGTAATGGCAGGTGCAGTTGCAGAAGTGGGGGCTTTTGAAGCACTCTTGAAAGATAAAAAAGCAATTCGAAAAATGATTTGCGCTTGGCGAGAAGGTTTAGAACTCTGTCAGCGATATGGCATTCCTAAACATCGTTATAAACCTACTAAATATCTATCCCTGCCCCTATTTCTCTTGGTCCCAGTAATGAAGTTCATGTTGAGTCAGCCTTTGGTTGCCGAAATGGTCGCAAATCACATGCATTCAGGCTATGCCGAGTGGGTTGATCAATATTTTGAAATCAAAAGAAGTGCTGAGAAAGAAAGCATTCTCATGCCTCAATGGAATTCGTATAGCGACTTCATCGAACAGTTTTTTTGAAAAACAATTCTTAGCAGGCCTTATTGGCTTGCTATTTATCTCCTTTTATTTACTTTTTTAAAAATTTAATATAAGTTTTGCCTAAAATAGGGTATAATAATAAACAAGAAAGAATGAGGTGAAATTATGGCATCAAAAATGTTACATACTTGTTTGCGTGTGGAGAATTTGGAAGCGTCTATCGCTTTTTATGCGGAGGCTTTTGGTTTTAAGGAGCTTCGTCGCAAGGATTTTCCAGATTATCAGTTTACTATCGTTTATCTAGGTTTGGAAGGTGATGATTATGAGCTGGAACTGACCTATAACTATGACCATGGTCCTTATGTGATTGGGGACGGTTTTGCTCATGTGGCACTTAGCACGCCAGACTTTGGAAGGTCTGCATGCTGAGCACAAGGCTAAAGGTTATGAAGTGACAGATCCAAAGGGTCTTCCTGGTAACCCGCCTAATTATTATTTTGTAAAAGATCCTGATGGCTACAAGGTGGAAGTCATTCGTGAGAAGAGTCTTTAACATCTAGCTGCAGTTAATTTTGCAAGATAAATGATGATTTTTATTCATTTAGGACAGGTGTATGAAAAGACAAAATAACAAGAAACACGGTAAGAAAACACTCATTGTTCTCAGCTTGCTCGGTTTAGCTTTTGTTGCTGCTCTATTTCTGGGTGCTGTAAAGATTTACGCTATTTTCCAAGAAAAGGAACTGCAAGAGAAAGTTAGTGTGCTGATTGCCCAAGAAGAGACCTTCCACGCTGAAAATACTGAAAAGCAGAACAAGATGATTGGCAGCCACTATGTAGAGGCCTTTTATCCTCTGCTAGATGGTCAGGTTATGTCAAGCGTCAAGGAGCAGATGGACGCAGATAGCCAGACGATTAAGGATAATCAGAAGAAGGGCGATAAGATTGAGGAATTGACCTTCTACTATGCTGAGGAAAAAGAAACGAGCCTGAAGGATGTTAAAGAAGTACTGGTGCATCGCAAGGACTATCATGTCAAAGAGATGAAAATCAGTAAAGGAGAAGAGCGGGAAGTCGCTGACAGCTACCTCGGTTCAGACGGCAGCCCTTTCACTCTGAATAAGCTCTTTCAGGATACTGATGCAGCTAAGGAAATCTTCATCAACGAGATATCCAGCCAGCTGACCTTTAGGCAGGCCGATGAGGCGGTGCAGACGGAAATCCTCAACAACCTTAATGGAACGGAGTTGGGTCAGTGGTCCTTCCGTTATGAATACAGCCATTTTTCTATTAAGCTGAGTAAGGAAGTGCAAGGCTTAACTAGCATTGACATTCCTTTGTCCAGCTTTTATGACCAGATCAATGCGGACTATCTGACCGGCGATGACTTGGCAGCTTATCAGAGTTTTGAGGCTAAGAAGCATGTGAAAATGGTTGCTCTGACCTTTGATGACGGTCCAGATCCTAAGACAACACCGCAGGCTCTGGATATCCTTAAGAAATACGGTGCCAAAGCGACCTTCTTTATGGTTGGGCAAAACATTGCTGGTAATGAAGCGATTGTCAAGCGAGTGCACAATGAAGGTCATCAGATTGGGATTCATACATGGGACCATCCAGTCTTAACTAAACTTCCTCTGGAGTCAGCCAAAAAGAAATCCTTGATACCCAGACCGCTATTAACAATGTCATAGGCATCAAGCCAATGATTACGCGGCCTCCTTATGGAGCTATTAATACTACAATCCAAAATTCGGTTGACCAGTCCTTTATCATGTGGAATGTGGACAGCCTAGACTGGAAGACACGCAATACTAAAGCTATTATGCAAGAGATTGCTAAAACTCAGCCAGGTTCGATTATCCTCATGCATGATATTCACCAGACCAGTATTGACGCTCTGCCAAGTGTCCTCGAATATCTGAAGAGTAACGGCTATACTTTGGTAACGGTCGATGAGCTGCTGGAAGGCCAAATAGAGCCGCATCGTATTTATTACGGCAGAGACTAAGACGGTCCTTGGGGTTAGATGTTTGAAATCGTTGTTGGCAATGAGTAGAAGCAAAAAGCTTTGGAAATCTAATGTTTCCAAAGCTTTTTTTTAGTTTAACTCCTTACATAAAGTTCTTGATTTTTTAATACAATTTCTCGGACGGTGGCGTATTTTTTCAATGTTTTCAGATCTTCAGGATGGCTGATGAGGGTGATGACATAGCCTTCCTTGCCCATGCGGCCGGTTCGGCCAGAGCGATGGGTGTAGGTTTCTAAATCGCGCGGAAGTTCATAGTTGACGACACATTCTAGCGAGTCAATATCAATGCCGCGAGCAACCAAGTCAGTGGCTAGCAGGAGAGTAATCTGATGTTCTTTGAACTTATCCAGAATCACCTTGCGGAACTTAACGTTGACATCGCTGGCCAGAGAAACGGCATTGGCTTCACGATACTGGAGTTTTTCCTCAGCGCTTCCTAAGTCTGACAGAGCGTTGAAAAAGACCAGTCCGCGGAAATCTTCAACATTGGATAACTTACGGAGCAAATCCACCTTATCACGTTTTTCGACTTGCATGTAAAAGTGCTGGATGTTGTCCAAAACTTGGTCGTCAATGCTGATTTCTAGAGTGTTTTCAGCAATCTTATCGTGGTCGAACTTAGCGGTGGCGCTCATATATACCAGCTGGTGGTCACGAGGCGCATAGTGGGTGATTTTATCTACAAAGTGATACTGAGAATCGCTGAGCAGCTGGTCAAATTCATCTAAAATGATGGTTTCAACATTCATCATCTTGATTTTCTTGAGCTTGACCAACTCAAAAATCCGCCCAGGCGTTCCGATGATAATTTCCGGACCTTTCTTAAGGCGCTCAATCTGTCGCTTCTGGCTGGATCCGGAGAGCAGAAGCTGGGCTGTCAACCCTAAAGGCTCCGCCCAAGTCTTGCAGACCTCAAAAATTTGTCCAGCCAACTCAGTATTAGGAGCTAAAATCAAGAGTTGTTGGGCTTTTCTAGGTGTCAGCTTGAGTAGACTAGGAAAGAGATAGGCCAGAGTTTTACCAGTACCAGTCGGACTGATTCCCAGCACCGTATCGCCTGCAGAAATAGGCCCAAACATCTTCTCTTGAATAGCCGTCAAATCTTCAAAGCCAAGCTGAGCCAGCTGATTTTGCCAGCTCGGGGGAAATTGTTCCTTAATCATCATCAACCTCAAATCTAATGCCAGCGTCCTTGCGCATGGCAAATAAGCTTTCGTGAACAGCCGCTGCCGCATCTAACCATTTCTCGTAAGCCCCATCCTGTCCGCCCTTGAGCACTCGCGCGAAAGCCTGAGCCTCTTCCAGCATAGTGTGGGAAGCACGCTTGATAGGCAGCACCTCCTCTTGACCGTCCAGACTTTGGAAAATAGCAGAGCTGATAAATTCAACCCCGTCTAAAGTCAGAGTTCCCTGATCTATATAAATCTCTGCTGGCAGATTGCTGTTTATATTTTTACCGGCCTGAATCTGAACTTGAAAATCTGCATAGATGAGACAGCCGGCTCCATTTAAATCAATCGTATTAGCTAGCTGCTGGGCGCTGTAGCGAGCGAAGCGCGGATGGCCGAAAAGTCTGATAGCCGCATAGACTGGATAGACACCCAAGTCCATCAAAGCGCCGCCGGAAAACTTAGCTGAGAAAACGTTGGGTTGCTCTCCTGCAAGCAGAGCTTGCATTTTTGAAGAATACTTGGCGTAGGTGAAGTTGGCACCCAAGACGGTCTTGTCCTTGAGAAAATCACTGATTGTATCAAAGGCCTGCTCATGATAGTTGCGGGCAGCTTCAAAGAGATAGACTTGATGCTCGTCAGCCAGCTTGACCAATTCCCGCCATTCTTTGGGACGAGAAACCGCTGGTTTTTCGACAATGACGTGTTTACGAGCCAGAATAGCTACCTTGGCATGCTTGAAATGCAGGCTGTTGGGACTGGCGATATAAACGACATCAATATCGGACGACAGAAAGTCCAGCATTTCAGTAAAGATGGCTGTATTTTCATAGTTTTGCACAAAGCACTCAGCAGAAGTTAAAGTCCGAGAGTAGACAGCTACCAGCTGATAGTCTCCTGTTGAGTGAGCGGCCTTGATGAACTCATGAGAAATAGAACCTGTTCCGATGATTCCAAGTTTGAGCATAAAAACCTCCTTTTTTCTATTTTTAAGCATGTACTTTTTTTTATTTTAGCTCTTTCATTATAACATGAATTGCGGTAAAATAGATAAGATAACAAGAGATGGAGCTTATAATGCAAAATAGACCTATTATTATTGGTGTGACTGGTGGTTCCGGAGGCGGAAAAACCAGTGTTTCTCGAGCGATTTTGGCTAATTTTCCAAACGAAAATATTGCCATGATTGAGCATGACTCCTACTATAAGGATCAGACGCATCTGACTTTTGAGGAGCGGGTGAAGACCAACTATGACCATCCTTTTGCCTTTGACACGGACTTGATGATTGAGCAGATTAAGGAGCTCTTGGCTGGTCGGCCAGTGGATATTCCCACTTATGACTATACAGAGCATACCCGCAGTAAAAAGACCTATCGTCAGGATCCTCAGGATGTGTTCATCGTTGAGGGAATTTTGGTCTTAGAGGACCAGCGCCTGAGAGATTTGATGGATATTAAGATCTTTGTGGACACAGATGATGACGTTCGGATTATTCGTCGTATTAAGCGGGACATGGAAGAGCGCGGCCGCAGTTTGGATAGCGTTATTGAGCAGTATTTGGGTGTCGTTAAGCCTATGTACCATCAGTTTATTGAGCCGACCAAGCGCTATGCGGATGTCATCATTCCAGAGGGAGCTTCTAACAAGGTGGCTATTGACCTGATTACGACCAAGATTGAAAAAATTCTTAAGGAAGCCAGAGAAGGCTAGGTCAGGCAGCTTTCTAGCTCTGTCATTTTAGGAAATAACAGTTTGTGAATCTGGTAAATCCCAGTAGCTGCAAGTTTTTTGTAATGTATTCTAGCAAGGGGAAGTGGACGGACTGAAATCTATGATTTTCGGAGTCTGGTCACTCCCTTATTTTGTAGGTGGTTTATGAAACAATTTGTAAAAAGAGAGTTTCACTCTCGTTCAAAATTTTTTGCCTGCCTCTTGACCTTTTGTGCAGGATTTATCGACGCTTATACCTTCATTGAGAGGGGTAGTACCTTGGTGGCAGGTCAGACGGGAAACGTCGTTTTTCTTTCGGTCGAGCTTATCAATCAGGAAACCAGCGGAATCGAAGTGAAATTGGCAACTATGTTGGCTTTTATGCTGGGGATTTTTCTGATGACTGTTTTTCAGCATCATTTTGAGCATTCTTGGCGCAGGCTGTCCAGTGTTTTTCCTTTGATATTGACGACAGCTGTCGCTGGATTTTTACCAGCAAATGTGCCCCATCTCTATATCGTACCACCACTAGCTTTCTGCATGGGCCTAGTTGCGACGGCTTTTGGCGAGGTGGATGGCATTGTCTATAACAACTCTTTTATGACGGGGAATATCAAGAAAACTATGGTAGCTTTTGGCAACTATGCTCGAAACAAGAAAGGGAAAGATTTGAAAGAAGGCCTTTTCTTTGTAGCCCTATTAGCAAGCTTTGTAGTCGGAGCCATCATCTCTACCTATCTGATTCAATTTTACCTATTAAAAACCATCTGGTTGGTTTCCTTGATTCTAACAGCCTTTCTTCTTTTCCGAGGCATTCAGTATATGAGGAGATGAGGTGACTTAATAATTAATTATCCAACTAACAGTTGAACTGCACCCCAAAAGTTAGACATAAAATCTAACGATTGGGGTGCTATTTTTATGAAATTGAGTTATGAAGACAAGGTTCAAATCTATGAGCTCATAAAACAAGGTTTAAGCTTTAACCAGCTTTCAAAAAGATTTGGTGTGGATGTTTCTGGACTAAGGTACATGATTCGCCTGATTGACAGGTATGGGTTAGCCATTGTCCAAAAAGGGAAGAATAGTTATTATTCTCCAGAACTGAAACAGGAGATAATAGATAAAGTTCTGATTGATGGGCAATCTCAGAAACAGACGTCCTTAGATTATGCCTTACCAGATTCTAGTATGATTTCAAGGTGGATTGCGCAATACAAGAAAAATGGCTATACTATTCTTGAGAAAAGAAGAGGGAGACCAATAAAGATGGGGTGTAAACCAAAGAAGACTTGGGAACAAATGACAGAGTTGGAACGACTCCAGAAAGAATTAGACTACCTTAGAGCGGAGAATGCGGTGCTAAAAAAGCTGAGAGAATACCGATTGAGGGACGAAGCAAAGCTCAAAGAGCAACAGAAATCATCCAAGAATTAATCGGTCAATTTTCCCTAGCGACTCTGCTGGAAATCCTTGATTTATCACGGTCAACCTATTACTATCAAGTCAAGCGACTAGCTGCTCAAGAAGATCAGGACATGGTCTTAAAGGAGCTCATTCAAGGCATCTATGATGAACATCATGGCAATTATGGCTATCGTCGCATCCATCTGGAACTAAGAAATCGTGGTTTTATCGTCAATCACAAAAAAATACAACGTTTGATGAAGAGGTTAGGCTTAAAAGCCCGTATCCGCCGCAAACGCAAGTATTCATCATACAGAGGGGAAATAGGTAAAAAGGCTGATAACCTCATCAACCGTCAGTTCAGTGCATCTAAACCTTATGAGAAGTGTTATACTGATGTGACAGAGTTTGCTTTAGCAGAAGGAAAACTCTACTTGTCCCCTGTGTTGGATGGTTACAACAGCGAGATTATTGACTTCACTGTGTCACGTTCACCAGATTTGAAACAAGTTCAGACCATGCTTGAGAAGGTCTTTCCAGCTAAATCATATAGTGGAACAATCCTTCACAGTGACCAAGGCTGGCAATATCAGCATCAATCTTATCATCATTTTTTAGAGAACAAGGGCATTCGTCCATCCATGTCACGTAAAGGGAACAGTCCTGATAACGGAATGATGGAATCTTTCTTTGGGATACTTAAATCTGAGATGTTTTATGGTCTTGAGACATCATATCAGTCCCTGGATGAGCTTGAGCAAGCTATTGCGGATTATATTTTTTATTACAACAACAAACGAATTAAGACAAAACTAAAAGGACTTAGCCCTGTTCAATACAGAACTAAATCCTTTGGATAAATTAATTGTCTAACTTTTGGGGGTCAGTACACAGTTAGGTGTTTTTCTTTTGATTGCTCCAGTATTGTTCAATAAAGGTAAGATGAGATTCTGTCAATCCATTTATGCTATAATAATGTCAGGTTTGAAAGGATGATTTGAAATGAAGACTATCAAAAGTACGTTACTTGTAGTATCACTAATACTTGTATTTATAGGTTCATTTATAATAGTTCAAAATAAAAATTTGTTTACAAATAGAACTACACAGGAGAAAAAGAAAGAGCAAGATCTGCATGAAAGGCAGCTTGCTTATCTAAAAAAACATAAGAAAGACATTGAGGAGTATATTAAGTCTTTGAATCCTAAGATAGAAACAGTTCAAATTGATTGGGAACAAACACAATGGGATCAGATAGGAAATGGAACCCCTCAAGGTGGAGGTGATATTGTTCAGGTTTATGGAAGCTTTAATAATATAGCAAAATCAAGCTGGAGTGTTATTATTAGGATTGAAGATGGAAAAATTCTAATTAATTCTATTGGAATTGGTAGTCCTTTACGTATTGGGGGTGAACTTTTTGAGTAATAGTAATTTAAAAACATTTGATAATTTTTATGCAGATTTAGCGCAGTCAGCCAATTTCAAATTTAACTAGAATACTTTTCAAAAGTATTTTTTTATTGTATTCATGATATAATAATAGTAACTTATTATTATGCACAAGGAGGCTAGAAGATGAAACAAAAACAAATAGCGATTCTATCTGTGGCAGCAGTAATAGCTTCTCTGGTCATAGGAGGGACAATTATGACAGTTCAAAATAAAAATTTGTTTACAGACGGAAGCAAGCAGGAGAAAAAGAAAGAGCAAGACCCACATGAAAAACAGCTTGCTTATCTTAAAAAGCATGAAGATGAGTTGGCCAATTTTGTTAAAGCTTTGAATCCTAAGGTTGAAAGTGTTCAGTTTAATTGGAACAGTATGAAAGTCGAAGACATAGGGAATGGCACCCCTCAAGGTGGAGGATATATTCTGACATTGGATGGCGGAATAAATAATAATAAAGACACTGAATTTACATTGGGAATTCCTTTAAACCACAATTCAAATGAAGTTCCTGATAAGCTAGTTATTTATGAAATGCAGCCGATAAGAATTTTACGAGATGGAGGTTGGTTCTTATATGAGTAACAGTAATTTAAAAAACTTTGATAATTTCTACGCAAATTTAGCACAGTCAGCTTACAATGGACGTCCCAATAACTTTCCACCCAAAAACAACTCAAAAAAATTCGCAGAATTTAATTTTTCCAATGATGGTTATATGAGAGATAAGGATGGGAAGATAACAGAAGTCACCCCTGGAGGTAAGAATCTCGATAATGATGGCAAAGTTTACTTGCAGCCAGATCCAGATTTGCATGTTGAAAAGGGATTGGATTTACCCTTTTTGGATGATAATGATAAGAAATTGCTGATTATAAAGAGAAAGCAGGTTTAGGACCTTACCAGAAAGGTCGTTTAACTAATGAGAGAGTTGGCTTTAATGCATATTTTCTAACAGATACACCGACTTTGGGCAAGGATACAAAGCATACTTATATGGCTATTCGAGGTAGTGATGGTTTCAATACTGAGAGAGTTAAGAAAGAAGGAATTAAGCCTTTAAATCTGAATGACTGGCTTATTAATGATGCTAATTTTGCTTTATTTGATTCGCATATACCTCAGGCTAGACTAGCAACAGAGGGAATGAAAGCCACCATTGCAGAAATGAGCGAGAAAGCTCCCCAAGCTACGATGGATCTTACAGCCCACTCGCTGGGGACTATGGTGACAGTTCAAGGAATAGCTAATCTGAGCCAACAAGAATTTGATAAAATTGGAAAGGTCGTTCTTTTCGATGGACCGGATACTACTGATAGTTTGAAAAAAATGGGAGTTGATGATGATAGGATTAAAGCGATTAGCGAAAAACTTGAATACTATGTCAATCCTTTTGATATTGTTAGTATGCTCAATCGTGAGAATACAATCTATAATTTAGAGAAACCTGGAGAAAAGCCAACTCGTAAGGAATTGGGAACAGCTCATATAGTTGTGCCTCTTCATTATACTCGCTTTGACTTTATGTCTGATAGTGCTCATGATTTTGGTGTTTTTCAGGCAGACGGCAAGGGGGGATTTTTAGTCGCTTCAGAAGATTTTCATCCAGAACTTCTGAGAGCAGGGGAGAAGCTTGCGAGATTAGAAGCGAAATTTTTAGATTTGCTTCGTATGCAAGGTTTGACTGATGATGAGGCGATAAAATTCATGAATGCTGTTGTTGACGTTTCTTCTTTTGGAACAGCAAATTTTGCGCGTGCAGGTATTTCTACATCTGCTTTCTATGAATTTAAGCGGGATTATCAAGCTATCATTGACGAAGCGCGTAGAGAGTCGATTAAGTGGGACAAGAAGATGATTCCAAGCTATCAGAAACAGCTTGGAAGTGGCAATCTTACAGGTGAAGAGAGAATTTTAGTTCGTGCTCGTCTCCTTCAGACTGCTGCTCAGCTGGCTATCTTTGAAATAGAAGATAAAGTTAAGCATGTCAAAACCTTATTGTCGGATGCCAAGGAATCTGTCCAAAAGATAATTAATGACGCAAGAACAGAGGCATTCGGCCTTGCTACTTATTTGAGCGACTCAGAAGTGGAGAGTTTATTGATTGATTTCGATATAAAGCACTACTGGGACGATTCGGTTGAAACAAATACGAACACATCCGCAAAAGGATTCCTGACAGAGATTGAACAGTTGGGAACGACTTTGGTCAGAGCTAGTGGAGATTTTGCAGCAGTCGATACTCAGCAAGCTGAGGATTTCAATAATCTCTTAGCAGATGTGAAAGGATCATGGAGGGTTATTGAAAATGCTTATACCAAATGATGATGCGCTCGTAACTAGAGTGGAGTTAGAGAGACAGTTTAAAGAAAAGATGAAAGAGCAGGAGCGGCAGGCTATCAAGGCTTTGATAGCGGGAAAAGAGCAGCTTATTCTTGCTAAAGGAGTGGAGTTAGCAACTCAGCTACAGGCGGCGGCTGCGGATATGAAAAATTATGCATCTACTAACTACGTTAATAACATTAGGGGGGGATTTGAAGGTAAGGCAGCGCAAGCAGCTGAAACTCATCTAACTCAGACGATGCAGACACCTTCTTTGAATAGTCCGATCAAAGGATAGGAGTTGAGGCAATGTTGGATAAAAAGAAGCTTCAGGAACTGGAAGATGAACATGCTCTAAAACTGCGTGAGATTGAGCGAATAGAGACAGACTTAGATACATACTACTATAAGTTTGATAGAGAGACGAACAAACTCTTAGAGGCGATTTCTTATGCATGTAGAGAGGTTCCTTTGACAGCGGCTCAACCTTATATTTTTCAAATAGAAGATAATCTGGATCAATACCATCAGCAATACAAAAAGCGCATAGACGATGTTCTAGAAGCTCGCTATCAAGAGAACAGACGCTTTCAGAATAAGCTGGATGAAGAGAGCAAATAAACTATGATACGATTCCTGAAAAAATAGAAGAAGTGAGACTTACCTTGCTTCTTTTTCTTTCTCTTTTTTTGCCAATCACCTCTAAAAATAATCCAGCATATTAAAAATTTTCAGAAAATATCGACTTTTTCTTGACATGCCTATGATACTGTGCTAAAATACTAAACAATAAGAAACCATCTCAAAAAGGAGTTAGTCAAACATGAAGTCAACTCAATCTTCAAACTTTGCTTTGTTGTTGCGTTACTCGGGCTAGTGCAAAAGCATTAGTCCTGTTTGGCTTACCAAGCGGGAGTAAATCAACATCTCGCTTGTTCTTCAAGTGAGATGTTTTTTATTTCACCTGTCTTACCTCAAGCTCCGATGGGTAAGAAATGGATTCTAAAGGAGCGACGGGAGTGGGAGTATATCTTGATTTTTCTAAAATCGATTTGTCTCAGACCGTCTCAGTCATTGAACACGACCTAGAAGTTTGGGAAGAGTTTTTCCTATAGCTATTAACAGGGTCTATGTATCTTAGAAAAGGAGTTGTCTATGACACGCAAAGTTGAGTTTTTTGATACCAGCCTCCGGGATGGTGAGCAGACACCGGGAGTGAATTTCTCTATTAAGGAGAAGGTGGCTATTGCCAAGCAGTTAGAGAAGTGGGGGATTTCAGTCATTGAAGCCGGTTTTCCTGCTGCGAGTCCAGATTCTTTTGCGGCGGTGCAGGAGATTGCTAAAGTCATCACAAAAGCTTCTGTTACTGGGCTGGCGCGTTCGGTCAAGTCCGATATTGACGCCTGCTATGAAGCGCTCAAGGATGCCAAGTATCCACAGATTCATGTCTTCATTGCGACCAGTCCTATTCACAGAGAGTTTAAGCTGAAAAAGTCCAAGGAAGAGATTTTAGAAGCTGTGAAAGAGCATGTCTCCTACGCGCGCTCCAAGTTCGATATAGTCGAGTTTTCACCAGAGGATGCGACAAGAACAGAGCTGGATTTCCTTTTTCAGGTGGTACAAACAGCAGTGGATGCAGGTGCGACTTATATCAATATTCCAGATACAGTCGGCTTTACTACTCCAGAAGAGTTTGCAAATATTTTCGACTACCTAGTGGCAAATGTGACTTCTGATCATAAGGTGGTATTTGGTGTTCATTGTCATGATGACCTTGGTATGGCAACGGCCAATACTTTGACGGCTATCAAGCACGGTGCTGGTCGTGTTCAGGGAACTATCAATGGAATCGGTGAGCGGGCTGGAAATGTAGCATTGGAAGAAGTAGCAGTTGCCTTAGAGATTCGTCAGGACTATTACCAGGTTGAGACAGACATTGTCCTTAATGAAACTATTAACACTTCTGAGCTGGTGTCCCGTTTCTCAGGTATTCCAGTGCCTAAGAACAAGGCGGTCGTTGGTGGCAATGCCTTCTCTCATGAGTCCGGTATCCATCAAGATGGTGTTCTTAAGAATCCACTGACCTATGAAATCATCACACCTGAGCTGGTTGGAGTCAAGAGCAATTCACTGCCGCTTGGTAAACTGTCTGGCCGCCATGCCTTTGTCGAAAAACTTAAAGAACTAGCTCTGGACTTTGCGGAATCTGAAATTAATGATCTCTTTGCTAAATTTAAGGTCTTGGCTGATAAGAAAAATGAAGTCACGGACGCTGATATTCGGGCTCTGATTGCTGGAACGACGGTCGAAAATCCTGAAGGCTTCCACTTTGATGATCTGCAGCTCACGACCAATGACGACCATACCATCACAGCTGATGTGCAGCTGGTTAATGGCGACGGAGAGACGGTCAGCTGTGTGGCAGAAGGTAAAGGAAGCGTCGAAGCTATCTTTAATGCCATTGACCAATTCTTTAATCAGTCTGTTCAGCTTTTGTCTTATAATATCGAAGCGGTGACGGATGGTATAGACTCTCAGGCTCGCGTCTTGGTAGCTGTTGAAAATACGGACACAGATACGATTTTCAACTCCTCTGGTATTGACTTTGATGTTCTTAAAGCCAGCGCCATTGCCTATATCCATGCCAACACCTTTGTGCAAAAGGAAAATGCAGGTGAAATCGGCCATCAGGTGTCTTACCGCGATCTGCCTGCAAATAATTAGAAGGAAGCGACTATGACAAAAGAAATTGTAGCTCTAGCGGGTGACGGTATCGGTCCAGAAATCATGGAGGCTGGTCTCCAAGTGCTGGCTGCTGTTGCGGGCAAGTTTGGATTTACTTACCATGTCACGGAGAAAGCTTTTGGGGGTGCTGGTATTGATGCGGAAGGCCATCCTCTGCCTCAGTCAACTCTAGAAGCGGCCAAGGAGGCGGATGCTATTCTCCTAGCAGCTATCGGCAGTCCCCAGTATGATAATGCCCTAGTTCGGCCTGAGCAAGGTTTGCTCGCTCTGCGGAAGGAGCTTGAACTCTATGCCAATATCCGCCCAGTTAAGATTTTCGATGCTCTTAAGCATTTGTCGCCTTTGAAGGCTGAAAAAATTGCTGGAGTGGACTTCGTGGTCGTGCGTGAGCTGACTGGTGGGATTTACTTTGGTGAGCATATTTTGGAGGATAGATCTGCGCGTGATATCAACGACTACAGCTATGAAGAGGTGGAGCGAATTGTCCGTAAGGCCTTTGACATTGCGCGTGGTCGCAGAAAGCACGTGACCAGTATTGACAAGCAAAATGTACTAGCGACATCCAAACTCTGGCGCAGAGTAGCAGATGAGGTGGCCAAGGATTATCCAGATGTGACCTTGGAGCACCAGCTGGTGGACAGCGCTGCGATGCTCATGATTACCAATCCTGCTAAGTTTGATGTTGTAGTAACGGAAAATCTCTTTTGGGGATATTCTATCCGACGAGTCCAGTGTCTCTATCAGGGACGCTGGGAGTTATGCCATCGGCCAGTCATTCGGCAGCTGGACCAAGTCTTTACGAGCCCATCCATGGTTCGGCTCCCGATATTGCTGGGAAAGGCATTGCCAATCCTATCAGCATGATTCTTTCTGTAGCCATGATGCTGCGGGATAGTTTTGCAGAGCTTGAAGCTGCAGAAAGCGATTGAAGCAGCGGTTGACAAGACTTTGGCTCAGGGTATTTTAACCCGAGATCTGGGTGGTCAGGCAGGGACAGCTCAAATGACGGAGGCAATTATTAATAACTTATGAAATGGATATTAACGGGTATTTTGCCTGCTATGGAACCTTATCGTTTTCCTGCTTTATGGCTGGGATAAGCGAAAGGCTAAGAAAAATCACTACCGCATTCCAGAGAAGACTTTGCTGTTGTCAGCTTTGGCAGCCGCAGGTTTGGGTGCTTTATTAGGCGGTCGGCTCTTTCATCACAAGACCAGAAAATGGTATTTCTGGCTGGCTTGGATTTGCGGAATAATAGTGGAAATCGGAATTTTGTATTACATATGGAGAAGCTAGTATGGCTGGAAAATCGATTTTTGATAAGCTGTGGGAAAGGCATCTGATAACTGGTGAAGAAGGCCAGCCCCAGCTTATGTATGTGGATCAGCATTATATTCATGAAGTAACCAGCCCTCAGGCTTTTCAAGGTCTTCGAGATGCAGGGCGCAAAGTTAGACGGCCGGATTTGACCTTTTGGAACCTTTTGATCATAATGTTCCTACGGTCAATATCTATGATATTCGGGATGTGATTTCCAAGGCTCAGATTGATAAACTTTCTGAGAATGTCAAGGATTTTGGTATCGAGCATGCGGCTCACGGATCGGAGCTGCAGGGTATTGTCCACATGGTTGGACCGGAAACAGGCAAGACTCAGCCGGGCAAATTCATCGTCTGTGGTGACAGTCACACGGCCACTCACGGAGCTTTTGGAGCTATTGCTTTTGGAATTGGGTACTTCGGAGGTGGAGCACGTCTTTTGCCACGCAGACCATTTGGCAAGTCAAGCCTAAGAAAATGCTGGTCAAATTTACCGGAGTGCCACCTAAAGGTGTCTATTCCAAGGACTTTATCCTCGCTCTGATTGCTCGATATGGTGTGGCTGCAGGTGTCGGTCATGTGGTTGAGTATGCTGGTGATGCGATTGAGCATCTGACCATGGAAGAGCGCATGACTATCTGCAATATGTCCATAGAGTTTGGCTCCAAGATGGGCATTATGAATCCCGACCAGAAGACTTATGATTACGTTCAAGGACGGCCGGGCGCTCCCAAGGACTTTGAGGCGGCGGTAGCCGATTGGAAGACTCTGGTCAGTGATTCTGATGCCGTCTATGATAAGGTCATTGAGATTGATGTCTCCGAGCTGGCACCTATGGTGACTTGGGGAACCAATCCTTCTATGGGAGTAGAGTTCGGCTCGGCTTTCCCTGAAATCCGTGATATGAACGACGAGCGGGCCTATAATTACATGGACCTCTCACCAGGTAAGAAAGCAGAAGATATTGACCTAGGTTATATCTTTATAGGCTCCTGCACCAATGCCAGACTCAGTGACTTGCAGTTGGCAGCTAAGTTTGTCGCTGGTAAGCACATCGCTCCTAATTTGACAGCTATCGTCGTACCAGGCTCTCGTCCGGTCAAGCGAGCTGCTGAAAAGATGGGACTGGATAAAATTTTCATGGATGCAGGCTTTGAGTGGCGCGATCCGGGCTGTTCCATGTGCCTAGGGATGAATCCCAGACAAGGTGCCAGACGGAGTCCACTGTGCCTCGACCAGTAATCGGAATTTTGAGGATCGTCAGGGATTTGGTGCTAAGACCCATCTTTGCAGTCCAGCTATGGCAGCAGCGGCAGCCATTGCCGGGCGATTTGTAGATGTCCGCCAGCTACCGGAGGTCCAGTAAGGAAGGTTTATGGAAAAATTTACAATCTATACGGGGACAACGGTTCCCCTCATGAACGATAATATTGATACGGACCAAATTTTGCCCAAGCAGTTTCTCAAGTTGATTGATAAAAAAGGCTTTGGTAAGTACCTCATGTACGCTTGGCGCTATCTGGACAATCAGTACACCGAAGATCCTGATTTCGTCTTTAACAGACCGGAGTATCGCAAGGCGACTATTCTGATTACAGGGGACAATTTCGGAGCGGGTTCCTCTCGGGAGCACGCTGCCTGGGCCTTGGCTGACTATGGCTTTAAGGTAGTCATTGCCGGATCTTTCGGGGATATTCACTACAATAACGAGCTTAACAACGGTATGCTGCCTATTGTCCAGCCACTGGAAGTCCGGCAAGCCTTGGCTAATCTGAAGCCGACGGATGAAGTGACGGTGGATTTGGAGCAGCAGAAGATTTTTTCGCCGGTGGGGGAATTCTCCTTTGACATTGATGGTGAATGGAAGCATAAGCTCCTCAACGGACTGGATGACATTGGCATTACGCTGCAGTATGAGGATTTGATTACAGAATATGAAAAAAATCGTCCATCTTATTGGCAGTAACATTATTTTTGCTATATTGAGAAAATTCTGAAAAAACCTTGTCTCCGATAAAAATATATGGTAAAATAAATCTTAATTTAATAGAAAAGGAAGAAACTTATGACAAAACACATTCAATGGAACGGACAGCTTTCACAAGAAGGTTATGACATCTTGAAAGGTGATGGCGGCTGTATCGTTTGCCCGACCAAGGTGGGGTACATCATCATGACCAGCGATAAAGCTGGCTTGGAGCGTAAGTTCGAAGCTAAGGCTCGTAACCGTAATAAGCCAGGTGTTGTCCTCTGTGGCAGTATGGATGAGCTCCGTGCTTTGGCTCAGCTGAATCCGGAAATTGAAGCTTTTTATCAAAAGCATTGGGATGAAGACATCCTCTTAGGTTGTATCCTCCCATGGAAGCCAGAAGCTTTTGAAAAGCTCAAGGCCTTTGGCGACGGTCGGGAAGAGCTGATGACAGATGTTCGTGGCACTAGCTGTTTTGTTATTAAGTTTGGTAAGGCGGGCGAGCAGCTGGCAGCTAAGCTTTGGGAAGAAGGCAAGATGGTTTATGCTTCCTCAGCCAACCCATCTGGTAAAGGAAACCGCGGTAAGGTAGAAGGAATTGGAGAGCGTATCGAAAATGCTGTTGACTTAGTCATTGAAGCAGATGACTATGTAGCCTCTATCCAGCCAGATAAGACTATCGAAACTCGCTATGAGCAAGGTGTTATGGTCTCTATGGTTGATAAGGATGGAAAACTGATTCCAGAACAAGGTGGCCAACGTTCCATTTCGCCAGCACCAGTGGTCATCCGCAAAGGCTTGGACATCGACAAAATCATGATGCACCTGTCTGATACCTTTAACTCGTGGGATTACCGTCAGGGTGAATATTACTAAGATAAAAAAAGAAGCTCAGTGTAGGAGAGAAGACCTCTTAGACACTGGGTTTTTTAGTTTATAATCTTTATTCAGTTTAAAATTATTTCCAAATAGAACAAAATCCTTGACAGATGTAATTCTAGATGTTACAATTGACAAAAAACGATTCGATATAGAAATAAATTGGGAGAAAGTATGAAAGACAGTCATTTAGTTGCCCATCATATTCGTTTGTTGAATGGGCGGATGTTTCAAAAGTTACTGAATCAGGATCCTGAAGCCCTTTATCGGAGTGAACAGGGCAAGATTCTCACAGTTTTATCGAATAGTGAGACAGGCTGCGCAACGGCGACAGATATTGCGCTGGAGACAGGACTTGCCAATAATACGCTGACGACTATGCTGAAAAAGTTGGAAGAACAGGGTTTGGTGACCTTTAGTCAGTGTGGTTTAGACAAGCGAAAAAAATATGTAAAGTTGACAGAGCGGGGTTGGTCTCAGAAAGAAGTGGGCCATCGTATCAGTCAAAAATTGGATGCTATTTTTTATAAAGGCTTCTCAGAGGAAGAAATTCGTCAGTTTGAAAGTTATCAGGAACGCATTTTAGCAAATTTGAAAGAAAAAGAGGCATAAATCATGTCAAAACAAGTTGAAAATGCACAAAATCTATATATTCACGCCATTCAAGATGGGCGTGTTGCTGAGGCTCAAGCTCAGTCTGTAGGGGATACTTATATCCAACATTCGACAGGTGTGCCAGATGGGAAAGAAGGGTTTGCGGCTTTTTTTGCAAATTTTTTTGAGCGTTATCCCGAGCGTGAGATGAAGATTGTTCGCACCATTGAGGATAGCAATCTGGTCTTTGTCCATGTCCATCAATATCTTAATGGTGGAGAAGCTCAATGGGTGACGACAGATACTTTCCGTGCAGATGAGAATGGCCGTATCGTGGAGCATTGGGATGTCATTGACTACTATCGTGCTCCAGAAAATGGACAGTTAGACCAGATCTTTGGAGATTTTGAAATCACGGATTTAGACAAGACAGTAGAAAATAAAAAAACTGTTCGTCGTTTCCTGACAGAAATCTTCCAAAATGGGGAGCTAGAGCAGTGGAGTGACTATGTGGCAGACGATTTGATTCAGCATAATCATGATATTGGCCAAGGAAGTGATGCTTATAAAAACTATGTGGCTGAACATGGTGTTACTTTCGACTTTGTTTTCCAGCTTTTGGGACAAGGAAACTATGTGGTCAGCTATGGGCAGACTCAGATAGATGGAGTGGCTTATGCTCAGTACGATATCTTCCGTTTGGAGAATGGCTTGATTGTGGAGCATTGGGATAATAAAGAAGTCTTGCCTAAGGTAGAAGACTTGACGAATCGAGGGAAGTTTTAAATTGAGGAGAAAGAATGATTGAATATAAAAATGTAGCGCTACGCTATACAGAAAAAGATGTCTTGAGAGATGTCAACTTACGGATTGAGGATGGTGAATTTATGGTTTTAGTGGGTCCTTCTGGGTCCGGTAAGACAACCATGCTCAAGATGATCAACCGTCTTTTAGAGCCAACAGATGGCAATATCTATATGGATGATAAGAGGATCAAGGACTATGATGAGCGTGAGCTGCGCCTTTCTACAGGATATGTCTTACAGGCGATTGCCCTATTTCCAAACCTAACTGTGGCTGAAAATATTGCTCTCATTCCTGAGATGAAAGGATGGAGCAAGGCAGATATTGAGCAGAAGACCGATGAATTGCTGGAGCTAGTGGGCTTGCCTGCAGAAGACTATGCACAGCGTATGCCGAGTGAGCTGTCAGGTGGTGAGCAGCAACGGGTGGGCATTGTCCGTGCCATTATCGCCCAACCCAAAATCCTGCTGATGGATGAGCCGTTCTCAGCTCTTGATGCTATCTCGCGTAAGCAATTGCAGAGCTTGACTAAGAGTATCCATGAGCAGTTTGGGATGACGACAATCTTTGTGACCCATGATACGGATGAGGCCTTGAAATTGGGGAATCGGATTGCTGTTCTGCAGGACGGGGAGATTCGTCAAGTGGCGACACCTGAGGAAATCTTATCTTCACCTGCGACTAGCTTCGTAGCAGATTTATTTGGAGGTGTTCAACATGGCTAATTTGTTTTCTACCTTTCAGGAGCGATTTGGCGAATGGTTGGCAGCCTTAGGGCAACACCTTCAGCTATCTCTTTTGACCTTACTAGTGGCCATCTTCTTGACCATTCCGCTCGCTATCTATCTTCATAGTCATAAAAAAGTAGCCAATTGGGTGCTGCAAATTGCGGGAATCTTTCAAACCATTCCTTCAATGGCCTTGCTGGGACTTTTTATCCCCCTCATGGGGATTGGTACACTGCCGGCACTGACTGCTCTGGTGATCTACGCTATTTTCCCGATTTTAGAAAATACCGTCACGGCTTTGAATGGGATTGATCCTAGTTTAGAGGAAGCTGGAATCGCCTTTGGGATGACCAAGTGGGAGCGACTCAAGAAGTTTGAACTGCCTCTAGCTATGCCCGTCATAGTGTCAGGAGTTCGGACGGCAACGGTAATGATTATTGGAACAGCAACTCTAGCAGCCCTTGTCGGAGCTGGCGGACTCGGTTCTTTTATCCTTCTAGGAATTGATCGTCGCAATGCCAGTCTGATCTTGATTGGAGCCATTTCCTCTGCAGTTTTGGCTATTCTTTTCAATAGTCTTCTTAAATGGATGGAAAAGGCTAAGCTTCGGACGGTATTTACAGCTTTTGCGGTCTTAATACTCGGACTAGGCGCTTCTTATACACCGAGTCTGCTTCCCAAGCAGGAGAAGGATCATCTGGTTATAGCTGGGAAATTAGGTCCAGAACCAGAAATTCTTATGAATATGTATAAACTCCTCATCGAGGAAAATACGGATATGACTGTGACAGTCAAGCCAAACTTTGGTAAGACGGACTTCCTTTATCAAGCACTGAAAAAAGGTGATATTGATATCTATCCTGAGTTTACAGGTACGATTACTGGAACTCTCTTGCAGCCTGCTCCAAAGGTCAGCAATGATGCTGAAGAAGTTTTTGAAGCAGCACGTGATGGAATCAAAAAACAGGACAATCTAGTCTTGCTCAATCACATGGCTTATCAAAATACCTATGCGATTGCAGTGCCTAAGAGTGTTGCCAAAGAATACAATCTTAAAACAATTTCTGATCTCAAGATAGTCCAAGACAAGCTCAAGGCAGGGTTTACCTTGGAATTTAACGACCGTGAAGATGGAAACAAGGGGCTTCAGTCTGTCTATGGACTGAACCTCAATGTATCAACTATGGAGCCAGCCCTCCGCTACCAAGCTATCCAGTCGGGTGATATTCAAATCACGGATGCCTATTCGACTGACGCAGAACTTGCGCGTTATGATTTACAAGTTTTAGAAGACGATAAACATCTTTTCCCTCCTTATCAAGGGGCACCTCTCATGAAGGCTGAATTGCTAGAAAAACACCCTGACTTGGAAGGGGTTCTCAATAAACTGGCTGGCAAAATTACGGAAAGCCAGATGAGTCAGATGAATTATCAAGTTGGCATCGAAGGCAAAAAAGCCGAAGCTGTTGCGCGTGACTATCTGGTCAAGGAAGGACTTTTAAAAAAGTAAGCAAAAAAGTTAGACTTGTAAGGTCTAGCTTTTTTGCTTACTTGAGGATAGACAGACTACGGATTGAAGGAGATGAGTTTATCTCTTAGTCAGGAAATCTTCATCCATTTTTGGTATAATAAAGTATCAATTCATGGAGGTGTTCCGATGGCATCTAGTCAAGAATGTTTGGATTTTATCCTGAAGCAGCTGCAGGGCTTAGGGCAAGAAATTAGCTTTCGCAAGATGATGGGAGAGTATTTGCTTTATTATCGAGGTCGCTTATTCGGCGGGATTTATGACAATCGCTTGCTGCTCAAGCCGGTCCAGCCAGCTCTGGATTTTTTTGAAAATCCGATTTATGAGTCTCCTTATTCAGGCGCAAAACCAATGCTTCATATAAAAGAAGTAGAAGATGCTGCCTTTCTCTGCAGTTTGATTGAAGCTGCCTATCCTGCCTTACCAGCATCTAAAAAGAAAAAATAGACTTTCTTTTACAATAGATATTCTAAAAAGTTGCCGTTTAAATAGACATTTTTAAAATTTTCCTTTATAATGGACTTAAAGGAGGTTTGGTATGCTTTATATTGCTCTTATTGGAGATTTAATTGAATCCAAACAGCTGAAAAATCGTAAGCAGGCTCAGAAGGACCTGCAGGACATGATGGCAGTGCTAAATCAGGATTATCAGGATTATCTGGTGTCGCCTTTCACGGTAACGACTGGAGATGAGTTTCAGGCTTTGCTGCGGCCTAATCCAGAGATCATGCAGCTCCTTGATCAGATTGCCTTGGGCTTTCCTCATCCGATTCGCTTTGGACTTGGTCTGGGGGAGATTGTGACGGATATCAATCGGGAGCAGAGTATTGGTGCGGACGGTCCGGCCTACTGGAGAGCACGCGCAGCCATTGAGGCTATTCATGAGAAGAACGACTACGGCAGCAGCCGTATAGCTGTATCCTTGGGAGATGAGGAGCTCAGTCAGGCGGTCAATACGGTGCTGGCAGCTACTTCATTTATCCAGAGCAAGTGGAACACCAGTCAGAGAGAGGTTCTGGAGCGGATGCTCATGGAATATATCTATGACGAGAATTTTTCTCATGGGGAAATAGCAGAGCTGCTGCAGATTAGTCCCAGTGCGCTTAGTAAGCGGCTCAAGTCGTCTGGTCTGAAGATCTATCTGAGAAATCGCCGTTTAGCTATGAGAATGATTCTACAGGCAGCAAAGGAGGCTGAACAATGACAAATTTTATGGGATTTTCAGAATTTTTCATGCAGAATCCGATTCTTGTATTGACTTTGCTAGCTCATGTGCTAGCTGATTTTCAGCTTCAAAGTCAGAAAATGGCCGACCTCAAAAGCCGGCGGTTAAATTTTTTGATTCTCCACTTGGGAATTGTTCTCTTGCCCCTGTTGCTCTTGGGGCTCATCTTACCTAATTATCTGCTATATTTCGCCTTGGTCTGGCTCAGTCATGCGCTTATTGACTTCTTGAAGAATAGGTTGAATTCATCGATTGTCCGGCATCATGCTCAAAAGTCAGCCTTTTTACTGGATCAAATCTTGCATTTGATTAGTATTTTTGCTCTTTATTTTCTCTTAGGGCAGCAGAAAATTCCAGCTCCTAATTGGTTGTCTGAGCGCTACCTCATGCTGCAGGCTCTCTTTTTCTTCACCCTTACTGGTAAGCCCGGTTAATATCCTCTTTAAACTCTTCTTCAGCAAGTATCAGGCAGGAGAAGACAGTGGAGAGACTATTGCGGGGGCTGGTGCCATGATTGGGATATTAGAGCGCTTGATTATGGGACTTTCTCTTATTTTCGGGCAGTTTACTGCCATTGGGCTAGTCTTTTACGGCTAAGTCTATCGCCCGCTATAATAAGATTTCAGAAAGCCAGTCCTTTGCTGAATACTACCTGATTGGCTCGCTTTTCAGTATGATTGCAGTCCTGCTTGTTTACGGCTGTCTGTATTGGTAAAAATAAATAAAAAAACAGATCATCATAGCAAGGATGGTCTGTTTTTATGTTCTTATCTATAATTCTACTCAATCATGGTATTGACAGCAGTGCCTGTTTGGTAGTCAATCTCTGCATTTGGAGAGACATTGTCCAGGATGACATGAGACATTCCGTCCTCATCTATTGTTTCCTTGCCCCCTAGCTGGATGCTGACAACATTGCCTTCTGCGTCGAGTCCCGACATACTGGAGCTCAATCTTGCGAGGAAGCAGCTCATTGTCCGTGTAAATCGGAGTAACCTTGTAATCCAGCCAATAATCTGGATTTTCCTCTAACCAGCGCTCCAAGCGATGTTCATAATAGATCATGCTATCTGGGTTATTGTCATCCAGTCCTTGGAAACTGCCAGAGTTGAGCCAAGCGGTCATCGGAACGAGGTTTTTCCCTTCGTTATTGAGGCCGCTGAAAGTGAAGCCAATCAGGTGAGCGCGATTCATGAGCCAAGCCCGATCATCTCCATTTCCATAGTAAAATTTATAATTGTGCCAACCGATGGGATTGTATGTGACCTTGGTCTCCTTTTTCTTTTTGGCTTTGTGTTGCTCCTGCATTTGGACATGAGCAGCAGTAGCCCGACCGTACTTGTCCTTTTTCCCAAGCTTTAGCTGATACTCTCCATTCAACTCCAGAGTGCCGATAGCTGTTTCATCGCTATGGTTGAGCAGCTGGACCTTAATCTGGTTCTTCTGATTCGCAGCAACATTTTCTGCAGGAAGAGCCTGTGAAAGTAACAACAAAGAGCCGGCTGACAGGACAAGCCAAGTGCCAAACCTAAACTTTTTCATAAAGAACTCCTTTTAAATAATATATCTCCGACATCATTCTACTAAAAAATAGATTGTTTGACAACTAAAACTTTTCAAAAATATTACAAAAATAAATATCTGTTCAATAAGTGCGAGGTTTGACTCGGATGCGTATTTTTCCTATAATCATAACTAGAGAAAACGCTTGTATAAATTACCTAAGGAGGTGCTTATGAGTCCATCTTTAGAGGAAATGTCACTGGAGGAGCTGTGGCAGCTTTTTCCGATTTTCCTGAGAGAGCATCAGGCAGAGTGGAAAGACTGGTATGAGGCGGAACGGCTTCGGCTCTTGAGTTTTTTTCCTGAACATCAGATTGTTCGTCTTAGCCATATTGGCTCAACATCGTTAGAGACCATCTGGGCCAAGCCAATAGTGGATATCTTGCTGGAAATTCCCAAAGAAACAGATATGGTAGTAATGAGAGACTTGCTGCTGCAAAAATGGTTATCTACTCATGTCAGAAAGCCAAGGGCGGATGTCATTTAATAAAGGGCTACACACCGAGTGGTTTTGCGGAGCGGGTTTTCCATCTGCATCTGCGCTATGAAGGCGATCATGATGAACTTTACTTTAGAGACTATTTGCAGGAGCACCCTGCTGTAGCTAAAGACTATGAAAAGCTCAAGCTGTCCTTGTGGAAGCAATATGAGCACAATCGTGATGCCTATACAGAGGCGAAAACGGATTTTATCAAGAACTATACAGAAGAAGCTAAAAAGCTTTTATGGCGGAAGATATGAGAGGGAAGACATATGATTTATTTTGTAATGATTGGACTTTCTGATTATTCTGGCTTTTTCTTTACTTAATTTACCAATCTAAGAAACCATCCGGCTTTGTTGGATTATGGATGATGAGATTATGGAATCGTGTTTATCTGCCCATGGTTGTTTGGGCGGTCAGTCAGCTGGATTATAAGAAGCGATATAATGCTATTTTGGATGTTGGAGTTGGAAATGGAGCGTCCTCAAATATTTGAAAAAGCACTTTCCTAATAGTCAAGTTCTGGGGATTGATATTTCTTCTACGGCCATCAGAGCAGCTGAAAAAAATTGGCTGAGCCTGGCCTATCATTTTTCGAGGTAAAAAATGTTGAGAAAACAGATCTTTCCATTTGAGGAATTTGATTTGATTACAGCCTTTCAGACCCATTTTCATTGGTCAGATTTAACTCAAGCCTTTTTGGAATTAAAGAGAATTCTCAAGCCAGATGGAATCATCTTACTGGCATGTGAATGGAGCAAATTGGCTTACTACCTACCAGACTTTACAAAGCAAGAAAAACTGGAGCATTATTTGTCTAACTTGGACTTGCATCTCATCGATAGCCAAAGAAATGGTCAATGGATTCTTTATAAAATTAAGAAAAAATAAGGAGGTATCCTATGAAACAATTATTTTTATGTTCATATTTTGCGGGAGTCAAGGACTTGTTCAGACAATATGCGTCTGAAAAGCAATTGGGCAAACATGTACTTTTTATCCCGACGGCTGGAAATGTAGAAGAGTACAGGGGTTATATTGACGAAGCTCTGCAGACCTTTGCGGACTTGGGATTTCAAGTAGAGGTCTTGGATATTTCAGCTTGTGATAGAGAAACGGCTCAGGCCAAAATTTTCCAAAGTAAACTCCTCTATGTCTCTGGCGGCAATACTTTTTATCTTCTGCAAGAGCTAAAGAAAAAGCAACTTCTATCCTTGATAAAAGAGCAGATTGCGGATGGCATGGTCTATGTGGGTGAATCTGCTGGCGCTGTTATCACTGCTGAGGATATTGACTACATCAGACTTATGGACGATAAGGAAGTAGCAGGGGAACTGTCTGATACGGTGGCGTTAAAGGAGGCAGATTTTTATCTCCTGCCTCATGTTGGCGAAGAACCCTTTGTCGAAAGCGCTCAGGCAATCCTAGATACTTATGGAGACAAGCTTAATTTGCTGCCCCTTAATAATCGCCAAGCAGTGCTGGTGGAGGATGAGGAAGTGAAGGTTTTGGTGGAAAATAAATAAGAATGCGAGTGTTGAATTTTGATTGAAAAGACATACGAAACATCAAGTGGAGTCATTCACTATTGGACAAATGATATGGATGCATCAGCGAAAAGTGCTCTTATCTTTTTACCTGGACTAACAGCTGACCATAGGTTATTTGACAAAACAAATAGAATATTTTAAAGATACATATAGAGTCCTGGTGTGGGATGCTCCAGGCCACGCGTCATCTTATCCTTTTAAGCTCATTTTAGCTTGTTTGATATGGCAAAGTGGCTAGATGGAATATTTGTCAATGAAGGAATTGAAAGGCCAATCATAATTGGTCAGTCGATGGGAGGATATGTTGGGCAGGTTTATGCTCAACTTTTTCCTGAGAAACTAAAAGGTCTCGTGACAATTGATTCACCTTCCATGCAAAGGAAGTATTATACAGCTATGGAATTGTGGCTCTTAAAAAATATGGAGGCAATTTATAGAATCTATTCATGGAAATCTCTTTTGAAATCTGGGCCTAAAAGCGTATCAACAACAGACTATGGAAGAAAACTGATGTATGATATGATGATGGTTTATGATGGCAATCAAGAAAGGTATGCTCGTCTTGCGGGATACGGATATAAGATATTTTCAGAAGCAGTAGAGAAGAGGCTATCTTTTGAAGTAAAATGTCCACAATTGGTTATATGTGGAAAAGAAGATCGTGCAGGGGCTTGTATACGATATTTGAAGGCCTATGAAAGAAATACTGGGAAGTCTGTCCAATGGATTGATAAGGCGGGACATAATTCTAATACCGACCAACCCGATATTGTAAATAGACTGATTGATGAATTTTTGAATAACAAAATTAAAGAAAAGCTTGGTTGAAAGACCGGCTTTTTGATATAATAGACTCTATGAACACAAAAGAAAAAATTTCAAATTATCAACTTTTATTGGCTCAGCTAGAAGCCTTGTTGGAGGGTGAGACCAATGTTTTGGCCAATCTGTCCAATGCTAGCGCCCTGCTTAATCAAGCCTTGCCTAATTCTGTCTTTACTGGTTTCTATCTTTTTGATGGGAGCGAGCTGATTTTGGGGCCTTTTCAGGGCGGTGTTTCCTGTGTCCATATTGCGCTAGGTAAGGGTGTCTGTGGGGAATCTGCTGAGAAAGGGCAGACGATTATCGTGGATGATGTGACCCAGCATGCCAATTATATCTCCTGTGATAGCCGGGCTAAGAGCGAAATTGTGGTGCCCATGGTAAAAGACGGCCGACTGCTTGGAGTGCTGGATTTGGACTCATCCTTGACGGGTGATTATGATGACGTAGATCAGGAGTATCTGGAAAAGTTCGTCCAGATTTTGCTCGAAAAAACAACTTGGAATTTTGAAATGTTTGGAGAAAAAGCCTAATGTATCAAGCTTTATATCGAAAGTACCGCAGTCAGACCTTTGGTCAGCTGGTGGGACAGCAGGTAGTAGCTACCACCCTGCGGCAGGCTGTTGAGCAAGGGAAAATTAGCCATGCCTATCTCTTCTCTGGTCCGCGTGGAACAGGGAAAACTAGTGTTGCCAAGATTTTTGCCAAGGCTATGAACTGTCCGAATCAAAAGGACGGCGAGCCCTGCAATGACTGCTATATCTGTCAGGCCATCACTGAGGGAAGCCTTGAAGACGTCATCGAAATCGACGCGGCTTCTAATAATGGGGTAGATGAGATTCGTGATATTCGGGACAAGTCTACCTATGCGCCTAGTCTGGCCAAGCACAAGGTCTATATCATTGATGAGGTGCACATGCTCTCGACTGGAGCCTTCAATGCCTTGCTCAAGACCTTGGAAGAACCGACAGAAAATGTGGTTTTATCCTAGCGACGACAGAGCTGCATAAGATTCCAGCGACTATTCTTTCCCGCGTCCAGCGTTTTGAGTTTAAGTCTATCAAGACGCAGGACATTATTGACCATATTGAGTGGATTTTGGAGCAGGAAGGGCATTGATTTTGAGCAAGAAGGTGTGCAGATTATTGCCCGTCGAGCTGAGGGCGGTATGCGGGATGCTTTGTCTATCCTCGATCAGGCTCTTAGCTTAACTCAGGAAAATCGTTTGACCACAGACATAGCTGAAGAAATCACTGGCTCTATCAGCTTGGGAGCCTTGGATGCCTATGTAGCAGCCTTGATTGCTCATGATGCAGTTGCGGCCTTGGATAATCTCAATCTGATTTTTGATAGTGGTAAAAACATGGCCCGTTTTGTGACGGACCTCCTGCAATATCTGCGTGACTTGATCATTGTCAAAACTGGCGGGGAGAATCATCATGCTAGTGAGCTCTTTCTGGAAAACCTCAAGACACCGCAGGACACTCTCTTTGCCATGATTGATATGGCGACCAAGAGTTTGGCAGATATCAAGAACAGCCTGCAGCCCAAGATTTATACAGAAATGATGACCATTCGACTGGCAGAGACTAGCAGTCTTCCTGCAGCGGCAGCGATTCCGGATAATCTAGCTGATGAGCTCAAGGGTCTGAGACAAGAGATTGATAGTCTTAAACAGCAGCTGTCTAATGGCAATGGGCAAACCTGCAGCAGCTGTCAAAACTTCGGATATTCGTCCGCAGAAAGTCTAAGGGCTACCGAGCAGACCGCAATAAGGTCAATGCCATCCTAGAAGAGGCTCTTGACAATCCTAGTCTGGCTCGCAGCAACCTGACCAAGCTGCAGAATGCTTGGGGTGAGATTATCGAAAGTCTGGCTGGAGCTGATAAGGCCTTGCTGGCAGGATCGCAGCCTGTGGCAGCTAATGAAAGCCATGCAATCTTAGCTTTTGAGTCTAATTTTCAACGCTGAGCAGACCATGAAGCGGGACAATCTCAATACCATGTTTGGCAATATCCTCAGCAATGCGGCTGGATTTTCACCAGAGATTTTGGCTATTTCCTTAGAAGAGTGGACCAAGATTCGGGCGGATTTTTCGGCTCGCAGCCGCAATGGTAAGGCAGAGGCTGAAGAGAAAGGAAGAGGAAAAACTGATTCCAGAAGGATTTGACTTTTTAGCAGAAAAAATTACCATTCAAGAGGACTAAAAAAAGATTTTTCTAGGCTTTCGTGTTATAATAAATCTATGAACAGACGACAATTTATTGTGATGGCTGTTTTCACAGCCTTAGAAACCTATTTTTTCAATGAATCCATCATGGCGGGGCGCTATTTCATGGCTGCTTTCTGGGCAGTTTTGGTGTTGCGCAATCTGCAGATTTCCTATGTCATGGGGCGGATTGTGGATGAAATCGATAAACATTTAGGACCGAAATAATGAAAACAGGACTGAGCTATGAGACTCAGTCCTTTTGAAATGAATTTTTTGATTACCAACTGGTCAGCGAGACTTCGCCGCTATTGAGCCAGATTTCCTGACCATCTGTCAGCTGGACTAGTAATTGACCGCTGTCTGAGATGTCTTTGGCCAAACCTTGGTAGTCTACGCCTTTTTGGCTGAAACTTACTTGCCGTCCCAGCACCAAGGATTGCTGCTTGTAGAGATAGATGAGCTCTTCTGGGTCACTTTCGTAGAAGCATTTCCAAATCTCGGCAATGAGCTCATTGCGACTGATAGCTGGTTTCTCTTCAAAGAGGGAGCCGGCTTTTTCTTTGATGTCGGCTGGAAAGTCTGTTATGAAAAAATTAAAGCCAACACCGATGATAACATCGGTGACGAGCCCTGTCTCAATAGAAGTCGTAGCCTCGGTCAGGATGCCGGAAATTTTCTTGTTTCGATAGTAAATGTCATTGACCCACTTGATATCAATCTCCATGAGGGTTAGATTTTTCACTGCCTTATAAATGGCACCTGCGGTCAAGATAGTATAGGAGGGGAGCTGGTCAAAGGGGAGGTTGGGTTTGAGGTGGAGAGACATGTAAAAGCCGCCTTGACTAGGGCAGAAAAAGGCACGACCGAAACGGCCTCGGCCAGCAGATTGGGCAGCGGCTAGATAGAGAGTGTCGGCAGGGCGTCCGGCTTCCATGCCAGCCTTGGCATCCATCTGAGTGGACTGGCAGTCAGGATTAAAGGAGACCTGAACAGGAGAATGTTCCTCAATCCAATCAGGAATTAGTAAGTCACCCGCTGTCAATCGATAGCCCCGGTTCTTGACTGACTCGATTTGGATGCCTTCTTTCTCTAGTTTTTGAATGGCCTTCCAAATGGAAGTTCGTGAAATGCCCAATTCTTGGGCTATTTTTTCGCCGTTGACATAGTCGTCAGCTCGGCTGAGGATGTCAAAGAGTTTTTCGTAGGTTTTCATAGGAGGTCTTTCTAGCTTAAAGGCTGCTTTCTCTTAGTGTCAGCTTGGTAGAGAGCTTAATCATGTAAGGGATGGGGCTTTCGTCAGTTTTGATCATCTGGTCCAGTATCTGCAGAGCTTGCTTGCCCATTTCCTCTGTGAAGACTGTGACAGTACTGAGAGGCGGATAGACGTATTTGGCAATGGATGTATCATTAAAGGAAATAATCTGGACATCTTGGGGAACAGCTATTCCCGATTCCTGAAGAGCACGGAGAGCACCGACTGCCAGAGCATCGCTGGCAATGAAAGAAATGCTTTTGGCATCCGCTCTTTTTGCTGGTCAATCATGTCTTTCATCAGCTGGTAGCCAGACTCTGAGGAGAACTTTGCCTATCTTGACATAGGCTGGCTGATAAAGACCTTTGTCACTAAGGTAACGGCAGAAGCAGGACAAACGCGGATCGTCAAGACTTATCGTTCCGTCTGCTGTCTCTTCGCGTCCAGCAATCATGCCGATTTCTCGAATGCCCTGCTCAAGAAAATGGTCGAGAACATGAGTAACGGCATGCTCAAAGTCCGTTGTCACACAGCTGTGGCCTTTGGTCGAGCGTATCGCTATCTACAAAAACCAGGGCAGGACTGTATTGCTCCAGCTCCTGCACTTGCTTGCTGCTGAATTTTCCGATGGCAATGATGCCGTCAATCTGTTCTAGCTGGCTCAGAGAGTCGTTGTTGAAAATCCGTACGATATCATAGCCCAGTTCCCGAGCTTTCTTTTCAATGCCTAAGCGGATGGAGTAGTAGTAAAGATCATCCAGCTCTTCCAGCTCTGTGTACCATTCCACGATAGCGATGCGATGGGTTTGAGGTGAAGTCTTTTTCTGCCTTTTGCTTTTTTTGTAGTTGAGCTGTTCAGCGATATCGAAAATCTTTTTACGCGTCTCATCGCTGACAGACATGGACTTGTCATAGTTCAAAACCCGAGAAACAGTTGCGGGAGAAACACCAGCAGTCTGGGCGATATCTTTGATAGTAGCCATTTGATTTGATCCTTTTTAATTTACTGTCTACATAAATTATAACTCAAAAATTAGTAAATAACAAAGATATGTTTAGTAAAACTTAACTTTGTTCTCGAAATGAACTGGGTGAAAAGCCAAAATATTTTTTAAAAGCCTTTGAAAAGTAAAGGGGATCTGAGAAACCGACAGAATAGGCGATAAATTGGACAGGCTCACGGGTGTTTTTGAGGAGTTGTTTAGCTCGATGCATTCGGACATATTCCAGATATTCTTTAGGTGAGCTTTGATGCTCCTCCTTGAAAATGGTTGTTAGATAGCTGCGATGAACGGACAACTTAATTGCCATATCTTGAATGCTGAGGTTAGGATTAGGATATTGAGTGTCAATTATCTGCTTGCAGGCTAGATAGAGTTGCTGGCTTGCAGATAGGGTATTTGCTTGGGGCTTATAGGCAACGCTGCCCAAGTGAAAGATGAGTTCATAAAGTTGGCCCATAATGTGGAGTTGAGCTAGTTGGTTAGATTTGGTCTGCTCAGCGAAGTAAACTAGGTTCTCAACAATTTTCCCAATCCTATCTGTTTTTCGTTCCTGGTTAGCAAGTAGGTAGCAGTCTTCGGCAATCTGAGAGTGATTGAAGTAGTCATAAACCCTACCGCCAGTCATTCCCAGCCAGTAGTAAGACCAAGGTTCTTCTTTGTCAGCCTGATAAAAGGTAAGTTCGTTTGGCTTGAGCAGAAAGAGATCTCCAGCTTTTAAATCGACAATTTTTCCTTTGTAATGAAATTGACCTTTCCCTTTGGTAATGTAGTGAAGAACGTAGGTATCTCTAATAGCTGGTCCAAAAGAGTAGCTAGGTGTGCACTCTTCATAACCGTAGAAGCTAAGTGAGAGATCAATTGTTCCTGTTTGGTATTCTGAAAAAACAAGCATATTTTGCCTCCTACCTAACATTTTACCATATTTCCCTAACATAATTCTATTTTAGGAAGCGATTTCATGAGGTAAAATATTAGTAAATATGGAGGTTCAGAAATGGCTATAAAAATAGACAAGCATCTATTCTACATCAATACAAAAAATTCTAGTCTTATCATTGAGGAAAGGGATGGCTACCTTTTGCTTAAACACTTAGGCAGAAAAATTGAATCCTATCATTTTTCCAATACAGTATTTGAGCGAGATCATGCTTTTTCTGGTAATCCGAGGTCGAATGAGCGGAGTTTTAGCTTAGATACCCAGCGACAGGTTTTGGGGCAGCATGGTTTAGGAGACTTCCGGCAACCTTCTCTGCAAGTCCAACATGCTAATAATGAAGTAACAGATTTTCGGTTTGTTGAGAGTCAGCTGATTAAGGGAGGTTTGGAAGTTCCAGGATTGCCTAGCCCTCACAGTACAGAAGATGCAGAAACACTGGCCTTTATTTTAGAGGATACAGTAGCTCACTTACGCCTCACTCTTTATTACACAGCTTTTGAGGATAGCAATACCATTGCAACCTTTACTAAGCTGGAAAATATCGGTAGAGAGACAGCAGTCATACATAAGAACTTGAGCTTAATGGCAGATTTGCCGGCAGGTACTTATGATGTGATTAGTTTACAGGGAGCTTATGCTAGGGAAAAAACAGTTCGTCGTCACAAGCTAGAACAGGGAATTTTCAAAATAACTTCTAACCGAGGAGCTTCTGGTCACGCGCAGACTCCAAGCCTTATCCTTTGTGATAGTGAAACGACGGAAGAGGCTGGTCAAGTTTGGGCAATTCAGCTCCTTTATAGCGGAAACTTTGAAGCTTGGATTCAGCAAAAGTCAGTTGAATGAAGTTCGGCTGGGTATCGGTATCAATGAAGATAACTTTGCTTGGAAACTGGAAGCGGGGCAGACTTTCTATAGTCCTGTTGCTCTGTTGAATTATTCGGCTCAGGGTTTGACTGGTCTTAGTCATGAGAGCCAAGCTTTTGTTCAAGAGCATATCATTCCTAAAGCTTTTGCGAAGCGAGAGCGGCCAATTCTAATCAATAACTGGGAAGCAACTTACTTTGATTTCAAAAAAGAGAAGTTGCTAGAGTTAGCAGATGAGGCACAGAAAGTTGGTATTGAGCTCTTTGTTCTCGATGATGGCTGGTTTGGCAACCGTTTTGATGACAATCGGGCTCTGGGCGACTGGTTTGTCAATGAAGATAAGCTAGGTGGCAGTTTGACAGAGCTCATAGCAGAAGTTCATAGCAGAGGATTGCAATTTGGTTTATGGGTTGAGCCAGAAATGATTTCCGTAGACAGTCAGCTTTACCGGGCACATCCAGACTGGGCTATTCAAGTACCTGATCGGGATCATACTTACTCTCGCAATCAACTTGTATTGGATTATGCTAATCCAGATGTGGTAGCCTATATCAAAGAAACACTGGATCAGCTGTTTAGTCAGCACGATATTGACTACATAAAATGGGATATGAATCGTAATATTACCAATCTTGGGAATGGCATTGACTATCTGGCGACCAAAATGCAGTCACATAAGTATATCTTGGGGCTTTATGAAATTGTAAATTATTTGACAGAGAAATATGAGGATATTTTATTTGAGTCCTGCTCAGGTGGTGGTGGACGAAATGATCTTGGTATGATGCGGTATTTCCCTCAAGTCTGGGCTAGTGACAATACCGATGCCATAGCTCGTTTGCCAATCCAATATGGGTCTTCTTATCTTTATCCGACTATTTCAATGGGTGCCCATGTGTCGGCAGTGCCTAATCATCAGATGGGACGGATTACTCCGTTGGCAACTCGTGGTCATGTAGCTATGATGGGAAATCTGGGGTATGAGCTTGATTTGACTAGTCTATCAGATGAAGAGAAAGTTGCGATTGCTGACCAGGTGAAGTTGTATAAAGAATTACGGCCAGTGGTCCAGCTAGGGCGTCAGTATAGGCTAATCAATCCAGATGTTGGCTCCAATGAAGCAGCAGTTCAATTTAACTATGAAGATCAAACGATTGTAACCTACGTCCGAGTTTTATCAGTTGTGGAAACGATGGAAACAACCTTGAAACTAAAAGACTTAGAGGAAGAAGGACTTTATGAGCTGCAGGGAAATGGCGCAGTTTACTCAGGTGCAGAACTCATGTATGCTGGTATCACTATGAATCTTCCGCAAGGAGATTATCTTAGCAGACAGTTGCATTTTATTAAAAAATAAGGAGGCTAGACCATGAAATGGTATAAAAAGATGAGCTTAGCTGCTATTACAGGACTGTCCCTTTTGGGGCTGTCAGCTTGCAGCAGCCAAGGGGAGTCGACAGATGGTAAGGTAACGATTGAGTATTTCAATCAGAAGGGTGAAATGGTTGATACCCTTCGTGAGATTGCCAAAGACTTCGAAAAAGAAAATCCGAATGTGCATGTGAAAGTGGTGAACGTCCCTAACGCTGGGGAAGTACTCAAAACGCGCGTTCTGGCTGGAGATGTTCCTGATGTTGTCAATATCTTTCCACAGTCTATTGAATTGCAAGAATGGGCTAAGGCTGGGTACTTTGAAGATTTATCTAATAAAGATTATCTAAAGCGAGTTAAGAATCATTATGCAGATAAATATGCGATTGACGGGAAAATTTACAATATTCCTTATACTGCTAATGCTTATGGTATCTATTACAACAAGGATAAATTTAAAGAACTGGGATTGAAAGTTCCAGAGACTTGGGAGGAATTTGAAGAATTAGTTGATACGATTATAGCAAAAGGGGAAACACCTTTTGCCATTGCAGGAGCAGATACTTGGACCTTGAATGGTTATCATCAGTTAGCTCTTGCCACTGCAACAGGAGGTGGTAAGGAAGCGAATGATTACCTACGTTTTTCCAAGCCAAATGCCATCAAGTCTTCAGATTCAGTGCTTAAAGATGATTTCAGACTGTTAGATTTATTCCGAAAAAAAGGTGCCATGCAAACCAACTGGCAGGGAGCAGGCTATACTGATGTTGTCGGTGCCTTCGCTAGAGGCGATGCCCTGATGACTCCAAATGGTTCTTGGGCTATCACAGCAATCAATGCGCAAGATCCTAAGTTTAATGTTGGAACTTTCCCTTTCCCTGGAAAGCAAAAAGGACAAAGCTTGACCATTGGAGCAGGAGACCTAGCTTGGTCTATCTCTTCAAGTAGTAAGCACAAGAAAGAAGCCAATGCTTTTGTTGAATATATGTCACGTCCAGAAGTTATGCAGAAATATTATGATGTGGACGGCTCACCAACAGCTATTGAAGGTGTGAAGGAAGCTGGGTCAGATGCACCGCTAGCCGGTCTTGCTGAACTAGCATTTACAGACCGACACCTCGTTTGGCTAGCTCAAGACTGGACCAGTGAAAGTGATTTTTATACCTTGACTGGGAACTATATTACAACTGGAAACAAAGAGGATGTGGCGAAAGCACTAAATGCCTTCTTCAATCCGATGAAAGCAGACGTAGAGTAGGAGTAGATCCACTATGAAAAAATTGATTGAGAAATATTGGGGCTGGCTCTTTGTCCTTGTTCCCCTTGTACTACAGGCTGTATTCTTCTATGTGCCCATGTTTCAAGGTGCCTTCTACAGCCTGACAAACTGGACTGGTTTGACCTATAATTATAAGTTTGTCGGACTCAATAACTTTATGCTCCTCATGAGCGATCCTAAGTTTATGAACGCGATAGGCTTTACATTTATCATTACTATCTGTATGGTGGTTGGTGAGATTATGCTGGGAATCTGGATAGCACGAGCTCTCAACTCGAAGATAAAGGGAAAGACTTTCTTTCGAGCTTGGTTTTTCTTCCCCGCTGTTCTATCTGGATTGACTGTGGCTCTTATCTTTAAGCAACTTTTCAACTACGGATTGCCAGCTATAGGGAATGCCTTAGGAGTTGAATTTCTTAAAACCAGCCTTCTAGGAACAAATGGCGGTGCAATCTTTGCAGCAATCTTCGTCTTGCTTTGGCAAGGGGTAGCCATGCCTATTATCATCTTCTTAGCTGGTCTTCAGTCTATCCCGACTGAGATTACAGAAGCAGCTCGAATTGATGGAGCTAGCAGCAAACAAATTTTTTGGAAGGTGGAACTTCCTTATCTCCTACCAAGTGTTTCCATGGTCTTTATCTTGGCTCTAAAAGGCGGTTTGACAGCATTTGACCAGGTCTTTGCCATGACAGGCGGCGGTCCGAATAATGCGACCACCTCTCTGGGACTTCTGGTATACAACTATGCTTTTAAGAGCAATCAATTTGGTTATGCCAATGCCATTGCTGTTATCTTGTTTCTCTTGATTGCGGTTATTTCTATTATCCAATTGAGAGTATCTAAGAAATTTGAAATCTAAGAGGAGAAGCCCGATGAAAAATGCAGAAAGAAAAGCTAATTTTAGTAAATATATCTTGCTAACACTGGGATCTATTATCATTTTAATTCCACTCTTAGCAACAATATTTAGTTCCTTTAAGTCTACCAAAGACATCGTTAATAATTTTTTCGGATTTCCGACTCAACCGACTTTAGAAAATTTTCAACGCCTTTTGGCTGATGGTATCGGAGGCTACTATTGGAATTCAATTGTAATCACGGTTCTATCTTTGGCTGTTGTCATGATTTTTATTCCCATGGCTGCTTACTCTATCGCTCGTAATATGTCTAAGAGAAAAGCTTTTGGTATTATGTATACTCTCTTGATTTTAGGGATTTTCGTTCCTTTTCAAGTTATCATGATTCCTATTACAGTTATGATGAGTAAGCTAGGACTAGCCAACACTTGGGGATTAATTATCCTCTATCTGGCTTATGCTGTTCCACAAACTCTCTTTCTTTATGTTGGCTACATTAAGATTTCCATTCCAGACAGTCTGGATGAAGCAGCAGAAATTGACGGTGCTGGAAAGTTTACAACTTATTTCAAGATTATCTTTCCTATGATGAAACCCATGCATGCTACAACCATGATTATCAATGCCCTCTGGTTCTGGAATGATTTCATGCTTCCTCTCTTGGTACTCAATAAAGACTCCAAAATGTGGACTCTGCCACTCTTCCAATATAACTACACAGGTCAATACTTTAATGATTATGGACCGAGCTTTGCTTCTTATGTTGTTGGGATTATCACCATTACTATCGTTTATCTCATCTTCCAGCGCAACATTATTGCTGGAATGAGCAACGGAGCAGTGAAGTAAGCTCAAGATATAAGCCCGTAAAAAGCTCAAAGGCATCCACATCCATAAACTATTGAATTTGTAACGCCTGTGGAAAAATAGGGGATTGAGAAAAGAAGTTTTAGCTTCTTGGAAGATTCATCTTTTTTACACAGAGCTTGGGGTGTGTACCATTCAGCGCACGGGAAAGGATATATAAGACAAGATTTTAGAGGAGAAGACTATGGCTATTCAAAATAAGACCATGCTGATTACTTACTCAGACAGTCTGGGGGAGAATTTAAAAGATTTATATGACAATTTAGAAAAGCATTTTGGCGATGCTGTTGGAGGAGTGCATTTGCTCCCTTTCTTCCCATCAACTGGTGACCGGGGATTCGCCCCAGTAAACTATGAAGAGGTTGATTCAGCCTTTGGTGACTGGGAGGATGTAGAAAAGCTGGGCGAGAAATATTATCTCATGTTTGACTTTATGATCAACCACATCTCACGCCAGTCCAAGTATTATAAGGATTTTCAGGAAAAGAAGGATCAGAGTGAGTATCGTGACCTCTTTCTCAGTTGGGATAAGTTTTGGCCAGAAAATCGTCCGACGCAAGCTGATGTTGATTTGATTTATAAGCGTAAGGATCGTGCACCTAAGCAGAAAATCGTCTTTGCAGATGGAAGCACTGAGTATCTGTGGAACACCTTTGGTGAAGAGCAGATTGATTTAGATGTTCGCAGTCAGGTAACTAATGATTTCATCAAGAAAACATTGCGTCAACTGTCAGAGCATGGCTGTGATCTGATTCGTTTAGATGCATTTGCCTATGCAGTCAAAAAGTTAGATACCAATGATTTCTTTGTTGAGCCAGAAATCTGGGATTTATTAGAAAAAGTTCAGCAGCAAGCGGCTGAGTTTGGGACGGATATTTTACCAGAAATTCATGAGCATTATTCTATCCAGTTCAAGATTGCAGAGCATGGCTACTTTGTCTATGATTTTGCGCTACCGATGGTAACTCTTTATTCTCTATACAGTGGCAAAGCAGAGCGTCTAGTCAAGTGGCTTGAAATGAGTCCTATGAAGCAATTCACAACACTGGATACTCACGATGGTATTGGGGTTGTTGATGTTAAGGATATTCTGACTGATAAAGAAATTGACTTTGCAACCAATGAACTATATAAGGTTGGGGCTAATGTTAAGCGAAAGTATTCCTCAGCTGAGTACAATAATCTGGACATTTACCAGATTAACTCGACTTACTACTCAGCCTTGGGCGATGACGACAAGAAGTACTTCATCAGTCGTCTGATTCAGGCTTTTGCTCCAGGGATTCCACAGGTCTATTATGTTGGTTTCTTAGCTGGGAAAAATGACCTTGAACTGTTAGAAAACACTAAGGAAGGCCGCAATATCAACCGTCATTATTACAGTAATGAGGAGATTGCTGAAGAAGTCAAGCGTCCAGTTGTGCAAGCCTTGCTCAAGCTTTTCAGTTACCGTAACCAGTCTGCTGCCTTTGACCTAGATGGCACTATTGAAGTGAATCTATTGGATGAAAATAGCCTCCGGATTGTCCGTAGCAATGCAGATAAATCAGTCACTGCTCAAGTAGTTATCAACCTCAAAGAATTGACATATAGCGCTAGTGAAAATGGCCAAGCTATTACTTTTGAATAGAGATAAGAAAAGAGAAGAAGAATGGTAGAATTAAATCTGAAAAATATTTATAAAAAATATCCCAACAGCGACCACTACTCAGTGGAAGACTTCAATCTAGATATCAAGGACAAAGGAATTTATCGTTTTTTTGTCGGTCCTTCTGGTTGCGGAAAATCAACTACGCTGCGTATGATTGCAGGTTTGGAGGATATTACAGAAGGAACTGCCTCTATTGACGGTACAGTGGTCAATGATGTGGCTCCAAAAGACCGTGACATCGCTATGGTCTTCCAGAACTATGCCCTTTATCCGCATATGACTGTCTACGATAACATGGCCTTTGGTCTCAAGCTGCGCAAGTACAGCAAGGAAGATATTGACAAACGGGTCAACGAAGCAGCAGAAATCCTAGGCTTGAAGGAATTCTTGCAGCGCAAGCCAGCTGATTTGTCTGGTGGTCAGCGTCAGCGGGTAGCTATGGGACGCGCAATCGTTCGGGATGCAAAGGTTTTCCTTATGGATGAGCCTCTGTCTAACTTGGATGCTAAGCTGCGTGTTTCTATGCGGGCAGAGATTGCTAAAATTCACCGCCGTATCGGTGCAACAACTATTTATGTTACCCACGACCAGACTGAAGCTATGACCTTGGCGGATCGTATCGTTATCATGTCAGCGACCAAGAATCCTGCTGGAACTGGAACGATTGGACGAGTGGAGCAGATTGGTACGCCTCAGGAAGTCTATAAACATCCGGCAAATAAGTTTGTTGCTGGCTTCATTGGCAGCCCAGCTATGAACTTCTTTGAAGTGACACTGGAAGATGGTCGTCTTGTTGGACCAAACAGAGACTTCAGTCTCCAAGTCCCAGAGGGCAATCTTAAGGGGTTGCGGGAGAAGGGCTATGAAGGCAATAAGTTGATTTTTGGTATTCGTCCTGAAGATATCAACATGGAACCAGCCTTTCTGGAAACCTTCCATGAGTCGGTTCTAACTGCGAAGATTTCTGTTTCTGAGTTGCTTGGAGCGGAGTCTCACCTCTACTGTGCGGTTGGTGGCAGTGAGTTTGTTGCCAAAGTTGATGCACGTGATCATATGAATACCGGAAGCAGTATTAAACTTGGCTTCGACCTAAACAAGGCGCATTACTTTGATGCTGAGACGGAAGACAATATTTTTCTAATCTATTGCTCCTTATAAAATAATCCAGACAGATTACTGTTTGGATTTTTTTACAAAAAAATCTATCTATAAAATTAGTAAAATTTTTACTAAATTTATTGAAATTTTTACTCGAAAAATAGTTATAATAAAGATAAGAAAAACGATTACAATATCGATCATTCATTTTAAAGGAGTTTAGCTTATGTCAAATCTAATTTCAGCGGAGCAAGTCCGCGCAGATTTTGCCAAGGTTTTTGGAGTAGAAGCGGATCACACATTCTTTTCACCTGGTCGGATCAATCTGATTGGTGAGCATACCGACTACAATGGCGGCCATGTCTTTCCTGCAGCAATTTCTCTAGGAACTTATGGAGCTGCTCGCAAGCGGGATGACCATCTCTTGCGATTCTTCTCAGGAATTTTGAAGAAAAAGGGATTATTGAAGTGCCACTGGAAGACCTGCACTTTGAGCCTGAGCATAACTGGACCAACTATCCGAAAGGAGTTCTGCATTTTCTGCAGGAGGCAGGCCATACAATTGACCGAGGCATGGATGTCTATGTTTATGGAAATATTCCCAACGGGTCGGGCTTGTCTTCTTCTGCATCTCTAGAGCTCTTGACGGGTGTCATTGCTGAAAACTTTTTGATTTGAACTTGGAACGTTTGGACCTAGTGAAAATCGGTAAATTAACTGAGAATGAATTTATTGGGGTTAATTCTGGCATTATGGACCAGTTTGCTATCGGAATGGGAGCTGACCAGCGGGCTATTTACCTAGACACCAATACTCTTGAATATGATTTGGTACCGCTTGATCTCCAGGACAATGTTGTAGTGATTATGAATACCAACAAGCGTCGGGAATTGGCGGACTCTAAGTACAATGAGCGTCGGGCGGAGTGCGAAAAAGCTGTTGAGGAACTTAACCGCAAGCTGTCTATCTCTACCTTGGGTGAGTTGGACGAGTGGTCCTTTGACGAGTATAGCTATCTGATTGAGGACGAAAATCGTCTCAAACGGGCTCGCCATGCTGTTTTGGAAAATCAACGTACTTTGCAAGCACGGGCAGCTTTGCAGGCAGGCGATCTTGAAAAATTTGGCCGTCTCATGAATGCTTCCCATGTTTCATTGGAGCATGACTATGAAGTGACTGGTCTAGAGCTGGACACCTTGGTTCACACAGCCTGGGAGCAAGAAGGTGTTCTGGGGGCTCGTATGACTGGAGCAGGCTTCGGTGGCTGCGCCATTGCTTTAGTTGCTAAGGATGCGGTGGAAACTTTCAAAGAAAATGTCGGCCGCAAGTATCAAGAAGTCGTTGGCTATGCCCCTAGCTTTTACATTGCAGAAGTAGCTGGTGGAAGCAGAGTGCTGGACTAATTTCACAGAAAAGGAACTTGGGTCTGGGACAAAAGTCCTAGCCTCTCAATTGTCTTTGGATTGTCGAGCAAGACGCAGTGGTTGAGTGGGCTCTATTACGCTGATTTCATCAGCTTTTACAGCCCTACTCAACTGTGCGGAGGTGGGACGACGAAATCGAATTCTAACGAATTACCGATTTCTGTCCCACTCTCTTTACTAGCAAAAGAAAGGAAGACCTATGTCCAAGAAGTTACTGGATGTTTTCGTATCAGCAGTGATTGACAATAGCACTTTTGAGGAAATGGACACCATCTATCTGAGTAATCGTGTCATGGCTTTAGTCGGAGAGGCAGTGGCAGAGCAGGAAACAGAGGCTGAGCAGCTAATTGACCTTAAGGATAACTTGGTAGCCGTAGCTGTGAAGAATGGGAAGATTGGTGATACTCTGGCTGAGCAGGATATAGTGGGAGCTGAGCTCATGGACTTGATTACACCAGCTCCTAGCCAGCTCAATCGGGACTTCTGGACGACTTATACCTCAAGTCCCCAGCAAGCTGTGGCTGATTTTTACCAGCTTAGTCAAAAGAATGACTACATCAAGGTCAAGGCTATTGCTAAAAATATTGCTTTTAAAGCACCGACTGCCTATGGAGATTTGGAAATCACCATCAATCTCTCTAAGCCAGAAAAGGATCCCAAAGGAAATTGCGGCAGCTAAAAAGGCTAAGAATAGTAATTATCCAGCCTGCCAGCTTTGCATGGAAAATGAAGGCTACCAAGGCCGCTTGGACCACCCAGCCCGCGCCAATCATCGGATTATTCGCTTTGAATTGGCTGGACAGGAGTGGGGCTTCCAGTATTCGCCCTATGCCTACTTTAATGAGCATTGCATCTTTCTGCACAGTCAGCACCTTCCCATGGCTATCAGCCGGCTGACCTTTGAGCGCTTGCTAGACATCGTTGAGACCTTTCCAGGCTATTTTGCAGGATCCAATGCCGACCTGCCTATTGTCGGCGGCTCTATCCTGACCCACGACCACTATCAGGGCGGACGTCATACTTTCCCTATGGAAATAGCAGAGCTGGATTACAGCTTTACTTTTAGCGGATTTGATGAGGTGGAAGCAGGTATTGTCAAGTGGCCCATGTCCGTCATTCGTCTGAGGTCTGAGAAGAAGGAACAGTTGATTGAGTTGGCTGACAAGATCTTGCAAGTTTGGCGGACCTATTCTGACCCGAGTGTGCAGGTATTGGCAGAGTCTGAGGGTGAACCGCATCATACCATCACACCGATTGCCCGCAGGAAAGATGAATCTTTTGAGCTAGACTTGGTCTTGCGGGACAATCAAACGTCGCCAGAACATCCAGATGGTATTTACCATCCCCATAGGGATGTCCAGCACATTAAGAAAGAAAATATTGGTTTGATTGAGGTCATGGGACTGGCTATTCTGCCGCCTCGGCTCAAGGAAGAACTCAAGCAGGTGGAACTTTTCTTGCTGGGAGAAGACTGTCAGGTTGCTGCCTATCATCAGGAGTGGGCAAATCAACTCAAAGACCAGAATCCAGATGTTACCGCTGAGACAGTGGAAGGAGTAGTTCAGGAATCGGTTGGACAGATTTTCAGTCGAGTACTGGAAGATGCAGGGGTTTACAAGCGAACGGAGGAGGGTCAGGAGGCTTTCATGCGCTTCGTCCAATCCGTCGGCATCCAGCCCTAGGAAATGTGTTATAATGAATCTAGCGTAACAGGGAAAGGAAGTTTTATGGCAATTTTAGTATTAGGTGGAGCTGGCTATATCGGCTCGCACATGGTAGACCGTTTGGTAGAAGCAGGCAAGGAAGAGGTAGTCGTCGTTGATAATTTGGTGACTGGTCATCGGGCAGCCGTCCATCCGAAAGCAGTCTTTTATGAGGGGGATTTGGCGGATAAGGACTTTATGCGTGATGTCTTTGCCAAACATCCATCTATCGATGCAGTCATTCACTTTGCTGCTTTTTCACTGGTGGCAGAGTCTATGGTGGATCCGCTCAAGTATTTTGACAATAACACAGCTGGCATGGTTTCTCTTTTGGAGGTCATGCAGGAATGCGGCGTTAAAAATATTGTCTTTTCTTCGACAGCGGCGACTTATGGCATTCCTGAGGAAGTGCCGATTCTGGAAACGACGCCTCAAAAGCCTATCAATCCTTATGGTGAGAGCAAACTTATGATGGAGACCATTATGCGTTGGGCAGACCAGGCCTATGGTATTAAGTTTGTAGCCCTGCGTTATTTCAATGTGGCGGGTGCCAAGCCCGACGGCTCAATCGGTGAGGACCACGGACCTGAAACCCATCTCCTACCCATTGTGCTTCAAGTGGCTCAGGGCAAACGTGAGAAGATTGCCGTTTTTGGGGATGATTACGATACTCCGGACGGGACCAATGTCCGCGATTATGTCCATCCTTTCGACTTGGCTGAGGCCCATATTTTGGCTGTTGAGCACCTGCGTGCCGGCCATCCTTCAGATGCCTTTAACCTTGGCTCTTCGACTGGTTTTTCCAACCTGCAGATTGTAGAAGCAGCTCGAAAGGTGACCGGCCATCCTATTCCTTTGGAAATAGCAGAGCGGCGCCCAGGGGATCCGGATACGCTGATTGCTTCCTCTGAGAAAGCAAGAAATGTTCTGGGCTGGCAGCCGAAATTTGACAATATCGAAACCATTATCGAAACTGCTTGGAAATGGCATTCCAGTCATCCAAATGGCTATGATGATAGAGGATAAACTGACAAACCAGCTAGAAAAGCTGGTTTTTTACTTTGAATTATAAAACCCTTCTTTACAAATTTTTAAAAAGCCATTTTATAATAAAAAGGAAGATTGATTGACATATTATCTGCAATCTTGTTTAGTTGCTACTAACTCTTAGTATATCTTGAAAAATCATGGCAGCTACAGATACAAAAAGAAATAAGAATGTAGAATAGCGATTTTTTTGCACAACTATCAGATGTGACAGTTGTTGACAGTTTGTTGTGTAAGGGCTTTAGAGACTTATGATATAATGAATTCATAAAAGTTTGAGAAGTCTCTTAATCTTTTCAAGCTGATTTTCATAAAAAGAATAGGAAATAAGTATGCATTCGATTCTTGCCTTATATATCACCCTGATGCCGGTCATTCTGGCTGGAGTTCTGAATATGATCTTTTGCAAGTCTTCACTGCTGCAGGCGGCTTATCGACCAATGGATGCTGGGCTGATTTTAAAGGATGGGAAGAGACTTTTGGGAGCTAACAAGACATGGAAAGGTTTCTTTGGCATGATTGTCTGGGGAGCTTTGGCGCAGATCCTTTGGGGCTTGCTCTTGAGGAGTATTCCCGCCCTAGAGAAGCTGCACTTGGTCTATGCCTTCTACGAAAATACCGTGCTCTTTAATCTGGTCCTTGGGGCTCTTTTGGGGCTGGCTTATGTTTTGTTTGAGCTGCCGAATAGCTTTATCAAGCGACGTTTGGAAATCAGAGAGGGCAAGACGGCGGAGAATGGCTGGAAATGGACCTTTATCTGGATAGACCAGATTGATTCCTTGATTGGCTGTATTATTTTCTTGCTTTTCTATATCCCTCTGTCCTGGCAGCAGATGCTGGGCATTCTAATCCTAGGGGCGGGCACGCATCTAGGAGTCAATCGTCTGCTCTACTGGGCTAAAGCTTAGAAAAAATCGTATGTGAGATGGGAGTTTTTGATGAAAGAACTATGGCTGGAAAAAGAGTCTTCGACCGTCTATGGCGGTAAAATCAATCAGTTAATCAGTCTCTGTCAGCTGGGGCTTTCGGTTCCTAAGGGTTTGATTTTGCCTGCGGACCAAGTAATGGCTTGGCTAAGAGCAGCTCTGCCAGAATACTCAAAACAGGGACTTAAAGAGTTAATTCATTTGGGCAAGGAGGAAATTGCGGAGCGTTTGCAGCAATATCCCTTGGATTCAGCTTGGCTACAGGAGTTAGCAGCTTTTTGTCAGAAAAATCAAACTTATATCGTTCGCAGCAGTGCCCTCTTAGAAGACGGACAGGCCATGTCATTTGCTGGTCAGTATGACTCAATTGGCAATTGCCGGACACTGTCCGAAATTGAGCAAGGTATACGTTCTTGTCTGCTTTCTCTTTTCAACCCAGAGGCGCTAGCTTATTGGCATCGTCAGGGTCTGGCTGAGCAGGATTTTGCCATGGCCGTGCTGATTCAGGAGCAGATAGAGCCTGACTTCAGTGGTGTCTGCTTTTCCCTAGATGTGGCAACCAATCAGGACCAGATCATGCTGTTAGAGTATGTAAAAGGCTCGGCTGAAAGTTTAGTCAGCGGTCAAGTTAATCCTTTGCAGCTGACTCTTCCTTGGTACATGCCGGACTGGAGCCAGTTTGAAAAAGTTGAAATGCCTCTGGCAGTCTTGCAGAAGCTGCACGAGCAAGTTTTGCATATTGTGGCGTATTTTGGTAGGCCGATGGATATTGAGTGGTGCGCTGTCCAAGAGCAAGTCTATCTGCTGCAGGCTCGACCCATCACGACAGTACCAACTAAAATCGACAGTGGCCGCTGGACGACGGCTAATTTTCGGGATGGAGGCGTGGCGGCTCAGCCCTGTCCCAACCTGATGTGGAGCCTTTACCGCCATTCTTGGCAAGAGGCTCTTTCTAGCTTTTTGCTGGCAATTGGCCTAGAGCCAGATGGTGTGATACCACCACTGATGCGCCTGCATTATGCCCGACCTTTCTGGAACTTAGGCGTGGTCAAGCAAGGTATGGAGCAGATTCCGGGCTATATTGAGCGAGACTTTGATGATGAGCTGGGAGTCAATAAAGACTACCAAGGTCAAGGTTTTACCAGCAAATTAAGTCCAGCCTTGCTCTTGAATTTCCTGCGAGTAGCGTTGAAAACACAAAAAGTAACTAAGACTTTTCTGCATCAGGCACCAGACAAGCTGCAAGAGCTGCGCCAGCAATTTACCCGCCTAAATCAAGAAATAGGAGAACTGAACGACCAAAGCCCGCTCCAGCAAGTCGAGAGTCTTTGGCAGTTAGTGCTAAATCAGGCTTATTTAGACAGTGAGGGAACTTATTTCTGGCAGGCCTACATCAATACGGTCCAGTTGTCTATGAAAAAGACCAGTCTGCTCAAATGGCTGACGGTTGATGAATTTTTCCAACTGATAGCTAAGTTGGGAAATGTTTCACACACCAAGCCTTTAAATCGAATGCTGGAAGTTGCGGATCTTATTCTAGCAGATGAAAAGCTGACAGACGACTGGTTGAAGCTATCGGTGGAAGAATTGCAGGAACTGACTGCACAATATCCTGAGCGAGCTGATTTCATCAAGATTCAGGATTTCCAAAAGGATTTTGGCTATCACTCGGCACGGGAGCTGGACTTGCGAGTAGCTAGTTATGAAGAAGATCCTCATCAGCTTCTGAAAGCGGTCCAACAGTTGATCACTGACCCTGCTTACTACCAAGCGGCCAAGGCTTCGCTCAGTCCTGTCCCAGAGTCTGAGCTGGATTTGGCTCATCTATCTCGAGCCAAGCAGAAAAAAAGATAGAAAAAAATCAGCGAAGACTTGCGGAACTTGCTTTGGTGGCGGGAGGAGTTCAAAGATATTTCCACACGTTATTACCACCTCATTCGTCAGATTAGCCTCAAACTCGGCCGAGCCTATGAAAAGCGAGGCTTTCTGAAAGATTCTCAAGATATTTTTTACATTATGAAAGAAAGTCTGACTGCCTTTATGGAAGGGCAAAAGACTGCCGGCCAGCTTCAAGAAGAAGCGGCTGATAATCAGCATTATTGCCAGGCCTATCGAAATTTTGAGCCAGTAGGCGATTTGACCGACAAAAAGATGAACCTGGAAGAAGTGGCCCATGATAGTCAAGCTCTGCTGACGGGAATGCCAGCCAGTAGCGGTCAGGTAACCGGTCGGGTTCGAGTTCTCTTGGAATTGGCGGATATTGAGACGATTGAGCCGGGAGAAATTCTTGTCACTCGCTATACAGATACGGGCTGGAGTTATGTTTTCGGTATTCTGGGCGGTCTTGTGACAGAGTATGGCGGGGTTCTCTGCCATGCCTCCATTGTCGCTCGGGAATGCGGGATTCCAGCTCTGGTCTGCGCCAAAAATGCAACTCAGCTGCTAGAAACTGGCATGCTAGTTACCTTAGATGGAAGAAGAGGAGAAATAAGAATTCATGAAGAAGAATGAACCTTTGTTTATCGGTGAATACGACAAATCTGTTATCCTGACCTATATGGGCGCTACTTTTGCACTGTTGGCAGTCTATGCCATCATTCAGTCCCAGCTGCGGCTGGCCATGATGGCCTTTATCGTTAGCGGTATCTGCGACCTTTTTGATGGTATGGTGGCGAGACGGATGAAGCGGACTGAAAGTCAGAAGCGCTTCGGCATTGAGATTGATTCGCTCTGCGACATGATTAGCTTTGCGGCTCTTCCGGCTGTGCTCCTCATGACCCAACTGCCCTTGGGTGCAGCCAATATCATCTTTGCTGTCCTCTATGTCTTAGCCGCCGTCACGCGCTTGGCGCATTTTAACCGCTTGGCCAAGCATGATGAAGGATCTGGGACCTATTTTATCGGCTTGCCCGTGACTTACAGCGCCCTATTTTTCCCATTGACTTATCTAGTATGTCAATGGCTGGCGCCTGGTTTCTTTGCTTGGGTGTGGCTGGGCTTGTCTCTTTTACTGACCTTCCTATTTGTCTACAACTGCCGGATTCCCAAGCCGAATAAGCTGGCCTACCTAGTCTTTGCGATTTTAGCTGTTGCAAGTCTGATTGGTCTGGGGGTTCTGCCCCATGGTTAAGGTCTATCAGAGAAGGACTGGCCAAGTAGTGGAACCGACAGAATACAAGGCGGGTCTGTTAGACAAGCTTTATGGTACTGCTTGGGGCCGCATCTTGTTGCCTTTCTTGACCCGACCTAGCCTGTCTTATCTTCTGACTTTGAAAGACTACACTCCTTTTTCTCGCAAGAAAATAGCAACTTTTGTGGAAAATTATCAGCTGGATCTAGCTGACTATGAAGATGGTCCTTATTCTAGCTTTGCCGCTTTTTTCCAGCGGAAAATCAAGCCTGGTCTGCGTCCAGTCTGTCCTAACAGTCAAGTACTGGCAGTGGCGGATGCCAAGCTAGAGGCTTTTGCCATCAGTCAGGACTTGCAGCTGACGATTAAGGGGCAGATTTATAGTCTAGCTGACTTATTGATGGATGAAGAGTTGGCTCAGCTGTTTAGTGGCGGAACAGCGCTGGTCTATCGACTGGGAGTGGAAGACATGCACCACTATCTGGCAGCTGAATCCGGCAGAATTACCCAAAAACGAAAAATCAAGGGACGACTGCATACGGTCAGACAGGTAGCCCAGAAGCGGCGCCTCATTTACAAAGAAAATAAAAAGAGAATACTGTCTTTTTAGATACCGACCTAGGACCTGTCCTGCAGATGGAAGTAGGGGCTCTCTTGGTCGGAAGAATATACAATCACAGTCAGGACCGTTTGGTCAGGGGACAGGAGAAGGGCTGCTTTGGTCTGGGCGGCTCAACCATTCTTGTCCTCTATCCGGCAGACACGATTCGCTTGGATCAGGATATCCTGACTTACTCAGACCTCGGAATAGAAACCCAGATTCAAATGGGTGAAAAGATTGGAGAAAAGCTATGTTTAAACGATTAGCTGTTTATTATAAGGAAATGTTTCCTTTGCTGCCGCGCTTTTTTGTGGCTGCCATCATGTTTTTTGAGATTTATTTTGTCCTCTTGCTCAATGACGGAGTGACCACCTTTCACTTTGACCATCAGGAGTTGATTGGGATTTTTACCATTTTCGTCTTTCTGATGATTCTGCGGATTGCGGATGATTTCAAGGACTATGAGACCGATAGGCGGCTCTTTCCTCATCGAGCTCTGCCATCTGGACGAGTGAAAAAGAAAGACTTGGCTATTGCCCTCAGCTTTATCGTAGCTGTGTCTGTACTTCTCAATATCCTCTTTATGAACAATATCGGCTGGTTCCTCTTCCTCTATATCTACGGAACCCTCATGTCCTTCTGGTTTTTTAAGCGAGACAAAATTCAAAATTCCTTGCCTCTAGCTCTAGTGACCCATAACCCAGTCATGATGATTTTGAATCTCTATACGATTTCTTTCGTCTGCTACAAGTACAATCTGCCTCTCTTGTCCCTGCCGACCGTCTTGCTGGCCTTTACCATGTATTTCCCAAGTCTAATCTGGGAAGTCTGCCGCAAGATTAGGGCGCCAAAGGACGAGACCGAGTATGTGACTTATTCTAAACTTTTTGGCTACAAAAAAGCCACTCGCTTTATCGAGGTGGTGACTCTGTTGGATATCTTGACCAATTTCGCTCTCCTCTGGAATATTTCCCATGTCGGAGTGGTAGTCTTGGTGCTGAATGTCATCTGGATGACCGTCCAGTTTGAGCAGTTTATTAAGGATCCAACTCGCTTTAATATCCGGGAGCGGGTGGAGCGTTATACTTATATCACAGAGACGACCATGGTTCTGTCCGTTGCTGTTTATCTCTTGATGGGGGTACTTTGATGAAAAGAATCAAGCAGACAGGGCTTGACCAGGTTGGAGGCAAGGCCTATCATTTGCTGAAAATGCAGGCTGCTGGTTTGCCAGTTCCTGACTTTGCAGTGTTTGCTTTTGACTTTTTTCAAAAATCTGCCAACTCTGCTGACTTGGAGCGGATGGAAGCAGCCTATCGATCTGGAGAGTTGGACTTGTCCCAACTCAGTCAGCAACTGCAGGACTGGGCTAAAGAGCAGTTTGCGCAAGAAAATCTGACGGCAGCAGAAAACTGGATTCATCAGGAGTTTTCTCAGAAAGACTGTCGCTTCGCAGTCCGCTCATCTGCAACCATTGAGGATGGGAAGGCTTCATCCTTTGCCGGTCAGTTTGAGAGCCAGCTCAATGTGAAGCCAGAAGGGCTTAAAGAAGCTATCCAAGCTACTTTACTTTCTCTTTATCAGGAGTCGGCTCTTAGCTATCTATTTGAGCAAGGCCAGTCTTTGAAGCAAGCTCAGATGATTTGTCTTGTGCAGGTCATGCAGGAGGGAGACTTGTCTGGGATTTACTTCACGGCTAATCCCAAGGGTATTTTGAATGAGCATATCATTGTCATCGGTCGAGGCTTGGGCAATAAGGTTGTCGAGGATAAGATTCCTACAACAATGGTGACGCTCCATCCCAAGGATCAGCTCTTTTATACAGAACAGACTGAGAACTCTCCAGACTTATCACTGGAACAACTCGAGGAGTTACAGGCTTTGGCTGGTCAGGTGAGTCAGCTTTTCGGACCTTATATGGATATGGAGTTCACCTTCGCAAATGGCCAGCTCTATCTCTTGCAGGCTCGACCTATTACCACCTTGCCAGAGGGACAGCGGATTATTCTGGATAACAGCAACATTGTCGAGAGCTATCCGGGCGTTTCCAGTCCTCTGACCATTAGCTTTATTCAAGAGGCTTATGCCAGTATTTTTCGAAGTCTGGCTCAGCGCTTGGTTGGTAAGGATGCTCCAGAGTTGGCTGCCTATGAAGCCACTTTTCAAAATATGCTGCAGCCGGTCAATAGCCGAGTCTATTACCAGATTCAGAGCTGGTATCAGTTGCTGCAGCTTTTGCCTTTTTCAAAGAAAATCATTCCTATCTGGCAGGATATGCTGGGAGTGCGAGAGACAGAGGTGCCTCAGATGCCGGTCCACCTGTCTGCTTTTAAACGCCTGCAAATCATGCTCCGCATTATTCGAGAGTTCTGGACAGCACCCAAGCAAATGCGGCAATTGGAAGAACAGTTTGCCCAGATTCAGCGCGAATACGAAGCGAGCTTTTCTCCTGACGCAGATGCGGAGACCTTAATTGCCTTGGTCAACAAGCTAAAAGAGGATATTCTGGCTCGTTGGGACATTACGCTAGTCAATGACCTCTATGCTTTTGTCTATACTGGACTCCTGAAGAAGTCGCGTCGCGGTGGGGCTGTTCAGGTTGAGATTGCGGGAATTGAGCAGATTGAAAGTATGCGGCCGGCTTTGGCTCTGCAGGCTTTAACAGCTCAGCTGAAAGCAGAAGAAAATGCAGTGATTAGAGACGCTATGGCAAGTGAAAATCAGCAGTCTTTCTAAATCGCCAGCATCCTTTGGTTAAAGAAATAGTCCATTTTATCCATGAATTTGGTGACCGAGCTCCGGAAGAGTTGAAGTTAGAAACTCCAACTTTTCGAACGCATCCTGAGCGTCTGCTCAAGCTCCTGCTGCAAATGTGCCAGCAAGAGGAGAAGAAGTTGGCACCTCAGAAACTTGAAGAAGATGTTCAAAAATCAGGCTGGTGGACGAATTTTCTCCGCCAGCGAGCCATGACTGGTGTTAAATATCGGGAAAGCTCCCGCTTAAATCGAACACGGATTTACGGCATGATGCGACAGATTTTCCGAACTCTGGGCCAGCAATTAGCCGAGCAAGGACTGCTAGCTACGCCTGACGATGTTTTTTACCTGACAAAAGAAGAGTTGTTTGAGCTGACCAAAAAGCCCAGAGATGTTAGTGACCTGATAACCGAGCGTCGGGAGAAATTGGAGGCGGATAAGGAACTCCCAACCTTTAGTCGCTATGTTTTTGCTGGGCAGGTCTTTGAGAAATACCTGAAACCTCAAAACCGTACCAGCAGTCATAATACAAGCAATCAAGCCTTACAAGGGATTGGCTGCTCACCTGGCTGCGTCAAGGCTCAGGTTTTGGTCGTGGAAGATGTGCAGGAGATTGAGTCTGCTCAGGACCGGATTATTGTGACAAAGATGACCGATCCGGGCTGGGTTTATCTTCTGACCCAAGCCAAGGGTGTCATTGCCGAGCAGGGGTCTTTGCTCTCGCACACGGCCATTATTTCCCGCGAGTTAGGTATTCCTTCCATTGTCAATGTCAGAGGCGCCTGCAGTCACTTGCAAAATGGTGACTGGATTGAGATGGATGGCCTTACTGGCAAGATTCGACTGATCAAGGAGGAAGACCATGTTGGAAATTAAACCAGTCAAACCCAATACTGCAGAGCTGGATGATTTTCTAGCCCTGCCCAAGCAGATTTACCAGCCAGACCACCTCATGCAGTCGGAAGAGGAAGAACTGGCTTTGATTGAGGGCAGTCACCCGCTGAGTTCTGACTTAGAAACTCATGCCTTTGTTGGCTATGAGAACGGTCGGCCTTGTATTCGAGGCCTCCTGACCTTCTATCCAGATGATGAGGCTGCTTACTTGGGATTTTTCGAGTCAATCAATGACCAGCAAATTGCATCTGCTTTTATTGAGCATTTAGCAGGTTTTGCTCGCAGTCTCGGAGCGATTAAGATAATCGGTCCGTACAGGCAAGTTTTTGGCTGGGTTATCGAATGCAGCTGACTGGAACAGAGGAGCTCCCTTTTACTGGAGAACCTCATAATCCAGACTATTATCCCCAGCTGTGGCAGGCTGCTGGTTTTGAGCTCAAGGAGCGCTATCTGTCCAATTTTTATCCCAAGGTAAGCAATCAAACTCATCAGGACAAGCTAGCTCATCGCTTTGAGTCTTTTGAAGATGCGGGTTTCACCATTTGCTCTCCCAAAAAGAAGGAGTGGGATCAAGCTTCGCTGCAGGTTTTTGAGCTCCTCAATCGGCTTTATCAAGATTTTCCGATTTATCGCTCAATTTCCAGTCAGCAGTTCAGTCAGAGTTTTCAAAAATACCAGTATATTCTTGATTTTTCCATGGTTAAGCTGGCCTATAAGGAGGGCAAGCTAGCTGGTTTTCTGATTGCTATGCCGGACTACGGCTCTCTGGTTTATCAAAAACTGACTCCTCTCAACCTGGCCAAGCTTTTTTGGATTAAGCACTTTCCCAAACGCTATATGATTATGTATCTAGGGGTAGATGAGGAATTCTTAGGATTGGGCTCTGCCTTGGCCTATCCGATTTTTAAAGAAGCGCAGAAGCGTCAAGCCTCAGCTATTGGAGCCTTGATTCATCAAAAAACCGTCACGCGCCACTATGCGGCAGAACTGCAAGGAAACAAGCATGAGTACGGCCTCTTTGAGTTGGATTTGTAACAAAATAAATCCTATTTTTAAAAAAACAGATTTTCTAACTGAAGATTTGTTTTTTAATTTTTCAGGTAAAAATGAACACTATTTTCAGGCTGTTCAAAAACATGATGATTTCAGCCTTCAAAGATATATTTTTAAGCAAAAGCATTGAATTTTTGTAGGAAATTCTGTAGAATTTTAAGAGATTATTATATGGAGAAAAGGGAATTATTATGGAAAAAAGAATCACTGGTGATACGCTCCAGCGCTATTCTTTTAGAAAGTTATCAGTAGGATTGGTTTCTGCCACTATCGGAAGCTTCTTTTTGAGTACCGCAATAGGGGGAAATATAAGCACAGTTGAGGCTTCAGAAGTATCAGCAGGAAAAACCGTTCCAGTTCAGTATCACTACGTAGTAGAGTCTGAACTGACTGAAGCTGAGAAGAATGCAGTTGTTAAGGAACTTCCAAAGTTTGTGGAAGAAAACTCTGATGCTTATTACCTGGTTTACCGTCCAAAGACCCAGGGACTTTCGGCAAAAAGTTTGCCAAAGACGGGCTACTCAAGTCTGTGGGAAGCAACTTTTGCAGCTGCTGGGTTGACTTTAGCAGTCTTAGTAATTGCACGAGGTCGAAATGGTAAGCGGTACCTGTCTTCTATTTTGCTGGTGACAGGTCTAGGCTCTATTCTCCTAGCTCCTTCTGTATTTGCAGTGACCAATATTGAATTAGCCGCCTACAATCAAAGGCTGAATTTAGCAGTGGGAGATAAGCTGCCGGAGCCTTTAGAGATTGCTGGTTTCGAATATGTTGGCTATCTGAAAAGCGGTGAACAGGGCAAGGAGAACGCAGCAGGAAGTCATCAGCTTCCTACGGAACAAAAGGACTTGTCAGCTGTCGAAGTCGATCAGCAGGCAGGTAAATCTGCTAGTCTTTCTGGGAATCCGGGTACTGCCACCAAGCCTGTATCTACTGAAACAGAGAAACTGACAGAGCAAGAAAAAGAGATTATTGCTGCCAAAGAGCGTGAATTTGCTCGGCTTTCTCCAGTCACTGAAGTACCAGAGCTGGAATTCAAGAGCCAAGAAAGCAGCCAAACCCAAGTTCTGCCTTATCAAACAGAATACCAATATTCAAATGAGCTCGCAGAGGGGCAATCTAAGGTCATTCGCGCAGGTGTCGCTGGTACACGTACTGTTGTCACTCGCAATTATATTGCTGGTAAAGAAATTGTAAAAAGCGAAGTGATTTCAGACCAGGTAACTGCAGAGCCAGTTTCGGAAATTGTGTTGGTCGGAACTGCTGCAGTAAAATCTATACCAAAACAAGCACCAGTGCATCAAGTCCCGGAATTGACGACTTATGGTACGACACCAGATACCGCACCTGTAAATGAAGTTCCAGAATTAACGACCTATGGCACGACGCCTGATACAGCGCCAGTCCAAGAAGTCCCAGAGTTGACAACCTATGGCACTGCACCAGATACCGCACCTGTAAATGAAGTTCCGGAATTGACGACTTATGGAACGACACCGGATACCGCACCAGTTCAAGAAGTTTCAGAGCTCACCAGCTATGGAACTGCACCAGATACTGCACCTGTAAATGAAGTTCCAGAATTGACAACTTATGGAACGACGCCCGATACAGCACCGATTCAAGAAGTGCCTGAACTAACAACTTATGGTACCGCACAAGATGACGCACCCGTGCATCAAGCTCCAGAATTAGAGCTGACTGCGACGGATGAAACAAGAAGAGAAAAGATAGATTTTTCCGTCGAAGAACAGTATACTGATGAGATTCCAGAAGGCAGCCGCCAAATTGTCACACCAGGAGTACAGGGCGAGCGTGCTATTACCACTCGTATCTATACCTCGAATGGCCAAGAGGTTGACCGCCAAGTTTTATCAGATGAAGAAATTCTTGCAGCAGTCACTCAGATTATTAAGGTCGGAACAAGTAAGTCAAGTCTGATTCCAGGTGAGGCACCAAAGGTTGAAGAGCTACCAGAATACCCTCTGACTTACACCGACGAAACGCGTGTAGAGAAGGTTGCCTTTAATATTGAGGAACAATATACCGATGAATTGCCACAGGATGCCCGTCAAATTGCAACACCAGGTGTGCAAGGCGAGCGTACCATCAAAACCCGCATCTACAGTTCCAACGGCCAAGAAGTTGACCGCCAAGAGCTGTCCAACGAGGAAACTCTAGCTCCAGTAACGCAAGTTGTCAAAGTCGGAACAGCTAAGCCAAATATGGTGCCGAATGATGCACCAAAAGCAGACGCCTTGCCAGAGTATCCACTGACTTATACAGATGAAACGCATGTTGAGAAAATTGCCTTTAACATCGAGGAACAATACACCGATGAATTGCCTCAGGACGCCCGTCAAATTGCCACTCCAGGTGTGCAAGGCGAGCGTACCATCAAGACTCGTGTCTATAGTTCCAACGGTCAGGAAATTGATCGTCAAGAACTATCTAATGAAGAGACTCTAGCGCCAGTAACACAAATTGTTAAAGTTGGTACGGCTAAGCCAAATATGGTACCGAATGATGCACCAAAAGCAGAGGCTTTGCCAGAGTATCCGCTGACTTACACGGATGAAACTCGCGTAGAGAAAATCAACTTTACCATTCGAGAAGAAGAGACCGACGAGTTAGTTCGCGATGCCCGTCAAATTGTTACTCCAGGTGTGCAAGGCGAGCGAACTATCAAGACCCGTGTCTATAGCTCCAACGGCCAAGAAAGTTGAACGCCAAGAGCTTTCTAATGAAGAGACTCTAGCGCCAGTAACGCAAGTTGTCAAAGTCGGAACGGCTAAGCCACATCTGGTTCCAAACGATGCACCGAAAGAAGAGGCTCTTCCAGAATACCCGCTGACTTACACGGATGAAACGCGTGTAGAAAAGATTAACTTCACCATTCGTGAAGAAGAAACGGATGAACTTGTTCGCGATGTCCGTCAAATTGCCACTCCAGGTGTGCAAGGCGAGCGAACAATCAAGACCCGTGTTTACAGTTCCAACGGTCAAGAAATCGAACGCCAAGAGCTATCCAACGAGGAAACTCTAGCATCTGTTACTCAAGTTGTCAAAGTCGGAACAGCTAAACCACGTCTGGTTCCAAACGAAGCACCGAAAGCAGCCGCCTTGCCAGAGTATCCACTGACTTATACAGATGAAACGCGTGTTGAGAAAATTGCCTTTAACATCGAGGAACAATACACCGATGAATTGCCTCAGGATGCCCGTCAAATCGCGACTCCAGGTGTCCAAGGAGAGCGAACCATCAAGACCCGCATCTACAGTTCCAACGGTCAAGAAGTTGACCGTCAGGAGCTGTCTAACGAGGAAACTCTAGCTCCAGTAACGCAAGTTGTCAAAATCGGCACGGCTAAGCCAACCATGGTTCCAAACGATGCACCGAAAGCAGCAGCTTTGCCAGAGTATCCGCTGACTTATACGGACGAAACTCATGTAGAAAAAATCAATTTCACCATTCATGAAGAAGAAACGGACGAATTGGTTCGTGATGCCCGTCAAATTTCCACTCCAGGTGTGCAAGGCGAGCGTACCATCAAGACTCGTGTCTATAGTTCCAACGGTCAAGAAGTTGACCGCCAAGAGCTGTCCAATGAAGAGACTCTGGCTCCAGTAACGCAAGTTGTCAAAGTTGGAACAGCTAAGCCAACTATGGTACCGAATGATGCACCGAAAACTGAAGCTCTTCCAGAATATCCGCTGACATACACCGACGAAACTAGAGTTGAAAAAATCAACTTCACCATTCGCGAAGAAGAGACTGACGAACTTGTTCGCGATGCCCGTCAAATTGCCACTCCAGGTGTGCAAGGCGAGCGTACCATCAAGACTCGTGTCTACAGCTCCAACGGCCAAGAAATCGACCGCCAGGAGCTGTCTAATGAGGAAACTCTAGCACCTGTTACTCAAGTTGTTAAAGTTGGTACAGCTAAACCAAACATAATACCGAGTGATGCGCCAAAAGCAGACGCTTTGCCAGAGTACCCTCTGACATACATGGATGAAACCCGCATAGAGAAAATCAACTTTACCATTCGTGAAGAAGAAACGGACGAATTGGTTCGTGATGCCCGTCAAATCGCCACTCCAGGTGTGCAAGGTGAGCGAACTATCAAGACCCGTGTCTATAGCTCCAATGGTCAAGAAATCGATCGCCAAGAGCTATCCAACGAGGAAACTCTAGCTCCAGTAACGCAAGTTGTCAAAGTCGGTACTGCTAAGCCAACCCTGGTACCGAACGATGCTCCGAAATCAGATGCACTTCCAGAGTATCCACTGACTTATACAGATGAAACTCGAGTAGAGAAAATCAACTTTACCATTCGTGAAGAAGAGACGGACGAATTGGTTCGCGATGCCAGTCAAATCGCCACTCCAGGTGTGCAAGGCGAGCGTACCATCAAGACTCGTGTCTACAGCTCCAACGGCCAAGAAGTTGACCGTCAGGAGTTATCAAATGAGGAAACTCTAGCACCTGTTACTCAAGTTGTCAAAGTCGGAACGGCTAAGCCAACTATGGTACCGAATGATGCACCAAAAGCAGCAGCCTTAGAAGAGTTCGATTTAATTCTACTTCATAATCTGTTGGCGGAAGCGGATCAGATTAAAGCTCAGGCACGTTATTTCAACGATAGTCAGAGTCATCAATCTAGCTATGATACTGCTTTGACAGCAGGTCAAGCGATTCTGAGCCAATCACATGCTAGCCAAGCAGAAGTCAACCAACTGGTGGAACAAATCAACCAAGCTAAAGCTCAGTTAAGCGGTCTTGAGGTTGTTAAAACCGCTCTTCAAATCGAATACGATTTAAATCCAAGTGTTAAAACAACTGCTAAATATAAGAATTCTGATTCAGATAAGCAGACAGCTTATACTGACGAATTGGCCAAGGCAGAAGGAGTTCTGAACAACCAAACTGCTACACAAGTACAGGTCAATCAAGCTTTTGCTAGCCTGATAGCAGCCAAAGAAGCTCTAAATGGAGTGCCTAAAGTCAAGCCGACAGTTTCCATTCTAAGTTTGACAGAAAATCCTGAGGATAAGTCGGTTACAGTCCAATATAGATTGGAAGACCAGACTCAGTCCTTCCGTTCAGCGACGGCAGAATTGTATCAGGGAGATCAGCTTGTCCGTACTCTTCCGATTACCAATTTCGCAGGAAGTCTGAAGATTGCTGACTTAGACTACTATACAGGCTATACCCTGAAAACCAAGCTGACTTATGAACTGGATAATGGCAGCTTCACAGACCTTGAAACCAGCAGCCGCAATTTTGAATTGGAATACAAGAAGATTGCCTTCCGAGATATTGATTCGGTCGAGTTTTACAGAAAAGAAAACGACCAGTTTAAGCGCGTCGTGTCCATGAGCTCTATGCCTACGGATTTGTCTACCTACTTTGTCAAAGTCAAATCAAGTGAATCTAAGGAAATGCTCCTGCCGGTTCACAGCATAGCGGAAAGCCATAAGGATGGCAGGAATGTCTATAAGGTAACAGTCTCTCTGCCTGAGCTGGTTCAAGAAGGTGAGACAGGCTATAAGGCTGGCTATGACTTCTATATCAGTAAGGCAGCTGTTCCTAGTCAGCAAAATGTCTACACTAGCTTTGCTGGCTTGATAGACGCTATGAAGCAAAATATGGCTGGAAACTATGTTGTTGGAGCAGATTTGGATGCTAGCGAGGTCAGTCTGGCACCTGCGGACTATGTCTACCTCAAAGGGAACTTCACAGGCAGCCTGACTGGTAGTCATAATGGCAAGCAGTACGCTATTTATAATCTAGCCAAGCCTTTATTTGAAAACCTCAAGAGTGGTTCCTCTATTTCTAATCTGGATTTGAAAGAGGTCAATATTGTAGGTACCTATGACTCAGCTGCTCTGGCCCGCAATGCAGAAAATGCTCGAATCACAGACCTTTCAGTCCAAGGTAGAGTAGAAGTAAAAGACAATGCTTCACAGGTAGCAGGTTTGGTCGTTATAGCTAACAATACCCAAATTACCAATAGCTCCTTTACTGGAACTATCGTGTCAAATGATAAACAGGGCAAAGAATACAATGTCGGTGGTTTGGTTGCTAATCTTAAGGGAGGAAACTCCTTGATTAGCCAAAGCAGGGCAGATGTGACCATTCTAGCAGGCGCTAGAGCAAATAACCAACGCTTCGGCGGTCTGGTTGGCCGTTTAGAAAACAATGCCCGCATCAGCCGCTCTTATGTAACTGGAAAGATCCAAAACTCTACTAAGAACGGTCAGATTGGCGGCGTGGTTGGTTCCAATTACTTCAATGGTTTAATTGATAATGTCATCAGCAATATCAGCGGTACAAATGTTTACAGTATTTCTGGAGATCAGGGATATGAAAACAACCGTATCACAGAAGCTTATGCTGTTGAAGGAAATAAAACACTGGAAAATGACAAGTTTGTCACTTCAACACTGACTCTGGACCAGGCAGAAGAGAAGCTGGCTAGCTTAGACATTACAACAACGCTGGAAGACACTAATCTCAACCTTTATTCTGTTAACTATGCCCAGGAAAAGAATGCTCGAGAAGATCGTCTGATAGCTTATGCTAACATGGAAAAACTCCTTCCATTCTACAATAAGGAGACCATTGTTGCTTATGGAAATAAACTTCCAGATAATCACAAGCTCAATACAGAATACTTGCTGGATGTTGTTCCGATGAAGGGCGACAAGATTATCACTGATATCAATAGCAACAAGACCGGGATTAACCGTCTGATGCTGCACTTTGAGGATAATACGGTTGAATATCTGAATCTGACCTACAAGGGAGATTTCAAATATAAAGCTATTGCTGAATACACTGTCAACGGCTTAGACCTCCTCTATACACCAGAAGCCTTTTTATCAGACTATAGCAGAGTTCTCAATCAAGTGCTGCCGGAGTTGAACAAGGTTGTCCTTGACTCACCGGCTATGCGAACTGTTTTAGGTGTGAATGCTGACACTTCTCTGGATGATCTCTATCTGGATACTGCCTTTGAACAAGTCAAGACCAAGCTGTCAGAAGAGCTGCGCAAGGTACTGGCTATGGACAAGTCTATCAATACGGAAGGAAATGTTGTAGCAGACTATATAGCTCAGCAAATTAAAGACAATAAAGAAGCCTTCCTGCTTGGTCTGACCTATCTCAACCGTTGGTATAATATCAACTATGACAATATCAATGTCAAGGATTTGTCAGCCTATAAATTTGACTTCTTTGGAAATCATAATGCTTCAACTTTAGATACCATCATTTCACTTGGTAAGTCAGGCATGGACAATCTTAAAGCTAAGAACAACTATATGGCTTATGATGCCTCACTTTCTGAAGCGACTGGTAAACGAGGGCTCTTCAACTATGTAGAAGGCTATCGTCAGCTCTTCCTGCCGGACAAGAGCAATAATGAATGGCTCAAGACCAATACAAAAGCCTACATCGTTGAGGCTAAGTCGGATGTAGCAGCAGCTAGACAGCTTCAGGATGCAGCCGAGGACAAGAGCAAGTATTCTGTCGGCGTTTATGACAAGATTACTGCTGATAACTGGGAACACAAGGGCATGCTCTTGCCACTCTTGACTATGACTGAGAAGGGTGTCTATGCTATCTCCAATATGTCTACCATCTCTATGGGGGCTTATGATCGCTATCGCCTTGATGCCAATGGCAGGGTTCGGACAGATGCAGAGCTAGCTGAATATGTCGAAGACCGAGTGAGAAAAACAGCTGAGTACCAGCGTGATCACTATGACTTCTGGTATAAGATTCTAAGCGATGAAAGCAAGGACAAGCTCTTCCGTTCTGTTCTAGTTTATGATGGATTCTCAATGGTCGACAAGACAGGTCAAAGATATTGGGCTCCGGCTAATGACAAGAAATCACTGGCTATGCAGGAGTTCTTCGGACCAGCCGGCAAGTGGTATCCAAGCAAGGGATATAATGCCTATGCTACGGGAAGTGTAACCCACTTTGATGCAGCTAAATTGTTAGAAGACTATGGTAACTCTGTCTACACGCATGAGATGACCCATAATTCTGACGGTGGTATCTACTTTGAGGGCAATAGCCGCCGCGAAGGTCTAGGAGCTGAGCTCTATGCTCGCGGACTCCTGCAGTCCACTCCAAGTGCAGATGAGGCGACCATTACGCTCAATACCCTCTTCAAGGTAGACAAGGACTCTAAGACGCGCCTGCACACATATAACTTCAAGGAACGCGTTCAAAATGCAGAAGACCTGCAGCACTATGTCCATGGTATGTTTGACATGATCTACACCCTAGATTACCTAGAAGGTACTTCTATGCTTAAGCAGAGTGATGATGCGAAACTTCAGTGGTTCAGAAAGATGGAGAATTACTACGTTACTGATAAGTATGGTAAGGAAACCCATGCTGGAAACCAGACACGAACCTTCACTGCTGAAGAAATCAAGCAGCTGAAGACCTTTGACTCCCTGATTGAAAATGATGTTATCACTCGTCGGGAGAACAAGGATAGTGGGAAATACGGCCGAAATGGCTACCTCAGTCTCAGTCTCTTCTCACCAATCTATTCAGCCTTGAGCAATCCAAATGGAGCGCCGGGCGATGTCATGTTCCGTCGCACAGCCTACGAGTTGCTTGCAGCCAAGGGTTACCATGAAGGATTTATTCCTTACGTTTCTGGTAAGTACTCTAAGGAAGCCTTTGATGAAGGCAAGAAAACTTGGGACGGATGGTCTGGAAGAGATGTTGGTCTGATAACAGACCAGAAAGTCTTGGAAAATGTATTCAAAGGTGAATATGACTCTTGGGTAGCCTTCAAGAAGGCTATGTATAAGGAGCGGATTGATCAGCTGACCAAGCTTAAACCGATCACTATTGAGTACGAGCTCAGAAACCCAAACAGTACTAAGAAAGTAACCATTCGCTCTTATGCAGATATGCAAAGGCTGATGGACGCAGCAGTAGCAGAGGATGTGAGCAACATTGCCAATGCTACCAGCCGTGTTGATGCTAGCTGGGTCAACCTGCTCAAGAAGAAGATATATAATGCTTATCTTCGTGAGACAGATGACTTCAGACAGTCAATCTTTAATAAGTAAGCAATAAGTTTCTTATCAACATTATTTAATAAATCCCAGACTCATAGAGTCTGGGATTTTTATCTAACTAAGATGTTATGTTTAAAAAGGGCTTTGGATAAAAGCAAAGCCCTTTTAAGATTATTAATTTTCATGCTTTTTAATTTTTCTCTTCATCTGGTGTGACGCGTAAGGTTTTCTGGCCTGTATAGGTTACAAATCCTGGCTTGCCACCGGTTGGTTTGTTGAGCTTCCTAGTCTCAATCATATCTACTTGGACTAGATTGGAGAGTCTGGCCTTGGAAAAGTAGGCTGCTAGCTCGGCAGCGTCTGTCTTGACTTCATCGCTGGGCTGAAGATTGCCTGTGATGACCACATGACTACCTGGAATATCCTTGGCGTGAAACCAAAGCTCGTCCTTCTTGGCCATCTTAAACGTTAGCTCGTCATTTTGTAGATTGTTACGTCCAACCAGGATAATAGTTTGGCCATCTGTTGCCAAATATATCTCCGGTTTCTGCCTTTTCTGGATTTTTCTCTGGCGCCGGCGGATAAAGCCAGTCTGGATTAGTTCCTCCCGAATTTCCGCAATTTCAGTCAGGCTGGCCTGAGCAAGGGCTGCTTTCCACGCCTCTGGGTAGAGAATCGTAGTCCGTGTCTCCTCAATCAGGCTGGTCAGGTGTTTGACGGCTTCCTTGAGCTTCTGGTAACGTTTGAAATAGCGCTGGGCATTTTGGTTGGGGGTTAGGGCCTTATCAAGTGAGATGATAATCTTCTCACCTGTGTAGTAATTGTCCAATTCCACCTGTTCCTGGTCGTTGGGCACCTGATGGAGGAAGGTGGTCAAGAGTTCGCTCTTTTGGCGGAATTCTTCTGCATTCTCCGTTGCTAGGAGCTCTTCCTCTTGCTTGCCCAACTTTTTCCGGTTCTTATCCAACTCATTTTTCTACTCGGCGAATCAGTTCCTCAGCCTGCTGATTGACTCGATCTCGCTCCGCCTTGTCCTTATAGAAAGTATCTAAAAGATCGGATAACGTGGACATTTGGATTTTACTGTCGGAAAATCAGCAGAGCAGAGAAGGATTTTTCGGTCAGGCTAGGCTGAGTCGGACCGGCAAAAATGCTCGGAAAGTTTTGAGCTTGTCAGCTGTCAGTCGTTCACTGAGTTCAGTAGCTGTATCCGACCCAATCCCTGAAAAATTTGCTGCAGGCGTTTGGGCTCTAAGTCCTCAGTCTGCAGGATTTCAAAGAGCTTTTTCATCTCCCAGAGTGAAAGGATTGAGACTGTCTGTCTGAGGGGTGCGACATAAGATGAGCCCGGCAGGATAGTTCGGTAGCTATTTTGAGAAAATCCGACATGTTTGATGGCTTCACTAATCTTACCGCTAGCCTTGTCCAAAGAGAATGATATTGCTGTGCTTGCCCATGATTTCGATGACCAGAGTCACAGCCACGCTATCGCCGATTTCGTTCTTATTGGAGACACTGATTTCCAAAATTCGGTCATTCTCTACCTGCTGGATTGCTTCAACAACAGCGCCCTGAAGGTATTTGCGCATCACCATGATAAAGGTATTGGGAACAGCTGGATTTTCAAACGTGGTCTCTGTCAGCTGAACGCGCCCAAAAGACCGAGTGGGCTGATAGGAGGCGACTTGGCTTTGGCGGTTCTTTTGCGAATCTGTAAAACCAACTCCTGCTCAAAGGGTTGATTAATCTTCTGAATCGACCACCCAGCAATTCGTGTGCGAAGCTCCTCAGTCATGTGATGTATCCGTCAAAAGACATGCTTTTCTCCTTGAGATTGCTACAGAAAATTATAACAAAAACCAAGCTAAAAGCTTCTAAATTATTTGATACAAATTTTTTAAAAAGAATTAAATGATTTTTATATAAAAATTGTTAATATAGTAGTGAGAAGGAATTTGAATATAGATGGAGCTAGAATGTTTGAAGATTATATTTTAATTCAAAAGATTAAAAAGTAGCGATCATAATGCGTGGGAAAGGGTGATTGAGAAGTATTATCACTCTATCTATTTTTTACTGTGTACGCAGATGTTATGGCAATGTTGAGTTAGCACGAGATTTGACGCAAAGATATTTTTCTTAAAGTGATAGAAAATATCAAAAACTATCGTTTTACAGGGAAATTTTTATAATTATCTATTCACAATTGCTGTTCATCATTGTAATACCATTATAAAAAGAAAAGAAATAGAAAAAGTTGAATTCAACGAAAGTGTTTTATCTTCTCACGAAAGTGATGGTATCAAGAAATTTAGTAGTTGATGAAGAAAATAAGGTAATTCAACGCGCTTTAAATCAGTTGTCAAATCCACAAGAGAGGCTATTATTTTGAAATATTACCATGATTTAAAGGTTAAGGATATAGCAAAAGATTACAGGTGTTGGTGTTCCAACTGCACAGTCCTCGAATGTCATCAAGGGCTTGTAAAACTATCAAAGTTCTTAGATCAAGAGGCATTTACTTATGACGATTATTGAGCGTTTAAAAATTATCAAATAGAAGTTGATGAATCTAGAAAAAGAGGTTCTTTTACTCGGTCTTTGCTCATCTGAAAAAGACAAAAAGAGGACTTCTTATCTTGAACTGGCTCTTTTTACTATTCGATTTATTAGCTTAAAAACTTGGTTGATCCAGTTTGCAGTATTAGCAATTAGTTTATTAGTTATATTAAAACAATACTCCCGGTCTCATTTATACTCTAATAAAAATTTAACAGGATTGCTAATAATTTCTTTTACTTTTCTCTTTATGGAAGAGTATTTAAAAAGTTTTACATCTGGAATGTGGAATTGAGACAAACTTTTATGTATGATTTGCGCCAGCAAGTATTGAGTGAAGCTTTTTATTTTTGGTTTTATTGATTTTATGATTGTTCTGAGCTTTTCTATATTAACGAACTTACTCTTCAGATTCTCCTTTTTAAGTATGCTACTTTATTTGTTAGTCCCCTATAATATTGTGTGCATTGTTTTGTTTTATTCTCTATCTCGTTGGAGAAATTCTGGCAATCATCGTAGTGCATGGTTCGCTTTTGGCATGGTTCTTTTAACTCTATTTATAGCTTTGAATCTATTCAATCCTTATCGTATAGCTGTTATATATTGGTTCTAACTTATTTAATATCTCTTTTGATTCTCGCACTTTTGTTCTTTAAACAATTATTGACAGCAGGAGGAATGTGGAATGGAACTCCAGTCTTAAAAACATTAAAAAGAATATGGAAACAAGTTGATATTAGATTGTATTTCCGTTTCATTAAAGCCAGGACTTTACGGGCTTTTTAGGTTCGAATGGATCAGGAAAGACGACGCTTTTCCGGATTGTTTGTGGTCTTATGAAGCCCACTCAGGGAGCTGTTTTCTTTAACGGAAAGAATATAGTTGATCAAGCAGAAAATTTTAGAGATATTTTAGGTTTTTTACCACAGGACTTTCGGTATTATCCAGACTTTACTGCTAGAAATTTTTACTTTATATTGCTTCTTTAAAAAGGGTTGAGTCGAAAAATGCTTCTACAACAAGCGATGAATTATTAGATTTGGTTGGCCTATCTGCTATCAAAAATATTAGAAAACTTTCTGGTGGAATGAAGCAGAGAGTTAGGAATTGCACAAGCTCTCTTAAACGATCCTCAAGTCCTTGTGTTAGATGAGCCAACAGTTGGACTAGATCCCTAAAGAACGGGTTAAATTCCGAAAGTTATTAAGTAGTTTATCAAAGGAAAAAATCATTCTTTTATCGACCCATATTGTATCAGATGTCGAAAGTATCGCTGATGAAATTTTGATTTTAAAAAATGGGCGTTTGCGAGATAGAGGCACAGTTAGTCCAGTTAGTTTTCTGGAAATATCTGACAAGGTTTGAGAATGTGAAGTAACAGAATATGAGGCTGATAAATTAGAAGAGACTTTTCTTGTGAGCAATCGTCGCCAGGATGGTCAACATATCGTGATGAGGATTGTATCTGAACAAGCTCCAATCTCGAAGGCTTCCTTGGTTAGTCCAACTTTAGAAGATTTGTATCTCTATTATTTTTTAGAGAGGAGATGCAGGATGAAGATACTTATTAGATTTGAATTTCAAAAATTTTTAAAGAATAAAACGATTTTGGGAAGTTTAGTTGCAAGTTTATTTTCACTTGCTGGTATTTTCTGTAGGCTATCATTATTCTCAGTATCAATTTGCGGCGAGAGACAATGTTGCACATGGCTATTCTAAAAGATATTGAACAGAGTTACAGAGGAGAGTTTACAGATAATAAAATTCGTTGGATTATAGCAGACGATCTCAAAAAATTTCAAGAAAGAGAACTTTCTGATGATGGAAGCTGGAAAGAAAAAGGAGAACTGGCTTTTTCATCCATTTTATCTCTTTACAGAACAAATAAGTGATGTTTTGTCAAAGACGCACGTCATCTTTTATGAAAAAGCAGATGGAACGTGTGAAAAAGGAAAAATGTTGACGATTGAAGACATAGAAGTACGTAGCATTAAGGATCTTGGTTTTAAAGAGTTTGGTAAGCCTCTGAAAATTGGAAATTATGCTCCTTGGCTTGAGTTTATATAAAGTCCAGGGAAATGTTACTATTTTAGTTTCCGTTATAGTCATTTTGGTTTGTTCTCTGATTTTTCAGATGATAAGTCTAAAAATATGAATCAAGTTTTGCTGACAACTAAATATGGACGCAATAGACTAATAAAAGCCAAAGATGGAGTGGCTTTTTCTCTTGACTATTGTACTATTTTTAGTTTTTCCAAATGGTCGCTTATTTTTGTATTTTTCTAGTATGTATGATACTAGTGGATGGAGTTCCTAGTATTCAGACTAACTTAGATTTGGGGTTATTCAGTTTTCCATTGGAGTGGAATCATCTACAAGTTTACTTTTGGTTTTGTGCTTACAATTTACAGAGCTTCTTTTATAGCAGGAGTAACATTATTAATTTCCTCTCTTCTGAACTCTCCTTTGTCTGTCTTGTCATTTCTATTAGTCTGTATATTGCCTTATTTTTAGATCAGATTTTTCCGAGAAGGACTTTGCTCAAAAACTACTTTATCTTTTTCAATTAATCAACAGTCAGTGGGAAAAACTATTAGGGTTGCTTGCTTCGAATAGGGGATATTTTTCCATAGTTTTATCATAAATAGTCTTTCCGTTTTTGAGTTTTTCTAATTGGTTTTGGCTCTTTTGTTGAATGATAGTATCTTATTTCCATGCTAAAAATTGGAAATTCGCCTAACTATAAAATCCGAACATTTTACAAAAATTGTCAAAAAGTCTTGACATCACTTTCAGGAAAAACATAAAATATAGGAAATTAGAAAAGTAGTAAATGAATTTGTTTTTAGCGAGCTTGTGGTTGGTGGAAACAAGTAGCAAATCTTTGCGAAATTGGGCTAATGATTAGAGTGTCTTTTTAGTTTTTACAGATAAGCTAGAAGAACAAATGAATTCGAAACAATAAAAATTCGGTTGGCACACCTTACAGTGCAACTTGTTGGTAGACAAGACAGAGGTATGGGGAGAATGCTATCTATTTTTCCATAATTGAGGTGGCACCGCGATTTACGCCCTCACACAGAATACCTGTGTAGGTTTTTGATGGAAAAAGAGAAGGAGAGTTGCCCATGTTTAAACGATGGCGTCCCTAGGGATTGAAATGAGAAAGCTTAAAAATAGAAATGGAGAAAAATATGAAGAATAAACGTTTACTCGCTGTTTTAGCAGTCTTAGTAGTCTTGGTTGGAGGATCTTTGATCTATTCCAACTTGAATAAAAGGTGAGTGGGCAAAGCCTGCTACAGATAAAGAAAACAGTCAAAGTCGGAGTCTTACAGTATGTCAGCCATCCCTTCATGATTTAATCTATAAAGGCATTAAAGATGGATTAGCTGAAGAAGGTTACAAGGCCGATGATATTAAAAGTGATTTTATGAATGCAGAAGGAGACCAAAGCAAGGTTGACAACTATGAGTAAGCGACTGGTGTCCAATGGCAATGATGTTTTTAATCGGGATTGCAACTCCGTCTGCTCAAGGACTGGTTGAGCTACTAAGAACAAAGCCCGTCGTCTGGGAGCTATCACAGATCCCAGTCGGAGCTAATCTAGTAAAAATCTTGAAAAACCAGGGTGGAAATATCACTGGTGTCTCTGACCACAATCCAGCTGCTCAACAGCTAGAATTAATTAAAAAATTGACGCCAAATGTGAAAACTATCGGTGCCCTCTATTCTAGCAGTGAAGACAACTCTAAAACTCAGGTTGAAGAATTCAAAAAATTAGCTGAAGAGGCAGGTTACAAGGTAGAGGAATACTCTGTTCCTTCAACCAATGAAAATTGCCTCTACCATGAATGTTATGACTGGAAAGGTTGATGCTATCTGGATTCCGATTGATAATACAATTGCATCAGCTTTTTGCGACTGTAGTATCTAGCAATAAGGACGCTAAAAACCTATCTATCCAAGTGCGACTGCTATGGTAGAAGAAGGTGGACTTGCATCAGTTGTTGTTGATCAACATGATCTTGGAGTTGCTACTGGAAAAATGGGCTGCTAAAATCTTGAAAGGCGCTAAACCAGAAGAGACAGCAGTTGAGAAATTTTCAACCAAGGTAAGTCAGTCATTAATAAGAAGAATGCCAAAGAACTTGGAATTACAATTTCCAGATGATATCGTGAAAGAAGCTGGACAGAGTGATTGAATAAGGAAGGAACTTAAAAACTCAAGCCTTTATTTAGTGGCAAGTTTTTAATACAAAGTTAGGATAGGAATATGATTATTTCGATTATTTCTACAGGTCTTTTCTGGTCTATCTTGGGCCTAGGAATCTTTATGACCTTTAGGATTTTGAATTTTTCAAGATATGACGACAGAAGGTAGCTTTTCCTCTGGGAGGAGCTGTTGCTGTCACCTTGATTACAAAGGTGTGAATCCACTTTTTAGCTACGATTGCTGCTATTCTTGGCGGGATGCTTTGGCTGGTCTAGCCACAGGGCTTTACTGTATACAAAGGGTAAAAATTCCGACTCTACTTTCTGGATTTTGGTTATGACATCTTGCCATTCTTTGATGCTGATGATTATGGGAGAGCTAAATCTCGGCTACTAGGGAGCACAAACAAAATTCAAGACTTTCCTTACCTTTCTCAGAGATATGAAATCAAATCTTTCTAGGGGCCTGATATTTTGTATCTATGGTAATTGTAGCTATGCTTTTCTTTCTTGATACGAAGTTAGGACAAGCTTACATAGCTACTGGGACAATCCTGATATGGCTAGAAGCTTTTCGGGATCAATACTGGTCGGATGGAGCTGATGGGCTAGTGTTGTCCAATGGCGTGATTGCTTTAGCTGGTGCTTTGATTGCTCAACAAGAGGGTTACGCTGATGCTTTCAAGAGGATTAGTGTGATTGTGTATCGCTAGCTAGCTTTGATTATCGGAGAGTTCTGTTTAAAAGTCTGACATTTGGCTGAGCGATTGGTGACGATTGTGGTTGGTGCGATTGCTTATCAATTTTCTGATTTGGAGGGAGTTATCGCTTGAGCTCAATACAAGCTACTCTACGTCTCTACAGTGCGGTGATTTTGGCAATCTGCCTTATGATTCCACGTTCTAAAAATAAATTCTTTAAAAGGAGTCACAGCTAAAGCAAATGACAGTCATTGTAGAATTAAAAATGCCACTAAAAGTTGTCAGCAATGGGCTGGATGAAGAAAAAGTCATTTTGAAGGATGTGTCTCTGCAAATCCATGAACATGACTTTTCATCACGATTTCTGAGGTGGAAATGGTGCTGGAAAATCTACTCTTTGTTCAACGTGATTGCTGGGACCTTACCTCTGACAAGTGGTAGTATCCATATCTTGGGTGAAGATGTGACTCATTACTCACCAGAAAAAAGAGCAAAATACCTTTCTCGAGTCTTTCAAGATCCAAAGATGGGGACAGCGCCTCGTATGACTGTTGCTGAAAATCTCCTGATTGCAAAGTTTCAGAGGAGAAAAAGAGGACTCTTTCCTCGCAGATTGACATCGTTATAAAGAAGAATTTCAGGCGACTATTAATAAAATCGGCAATGGTCTGGAAAAAGCATCTGGATACCGCTATCGAGTTTCTTTCCGGTGGTCAAAGACAGGCTTCTAAGTCTTCTAATGGCAACACTCAAACGTCCTGAACTTTTGCTACTAGATGAGCATACGGCTGCTTTAGATCCTAAAACTAGCGTAGCCTTGATGGAGTTAACAGACGATTTTGTTCAAAAAGACCGTCTGACTGCTCTTATGATTACTCATCATATGGAAGATGCGCTTAAGTACGGCAATCGTTTGATTGTTATGAAGGATGGTCAGAAATCATTCAAGATCTTGGATCAAACAGAAGAAAAAAAGCAAAAGATGACTATCGCTGATTATTACAGCTTTATTCGAATAGAATTAAAAGGTCGATTTAGAAGCTCTTAAATGTTCTCTAAGTCAGCTTTTTATTTCTTTATTTTTAAAAAGATTATCGATCATGTAAACGCTTGCTTTTTTCAAACATTGAAAAGGGTACACTAATAGTAAAGAAGATAAGCAGAAAATAAAAATTTTAATATTCTTCTTTCCTTCTTTTAAACCCTATCCCCTTAATTAGGGATCCTTGTAATAAGAAAGGACTGATTCCAATGGGTTTTCGGTAGCTCCATATCTGTTTATTAAGTTAACTATATCATTTTCGCTTTATGTACTTGTTTACTGATTTTGTTGTTCATCTTTAGTTGGAGGTAATATTTCATCACTATCTAAACTGAATTATCTCTTGTGACGATTGTAGTTGTTGCCATGGAAAATAAAGTCATTTAAAGATAAGTGTAAAACTCTCAGAGTGCAACAATGTAGAGAGAAGCTTTTTAATGGTTTTCAGACTTCAGCATAATACAATCGTCATTGCTTTTGTACGATTAAAATATATCTCTATAAATTAGATGCGCTAATAAAAGAAAATCATTCTTTAAAGCTATTAAAAAGATTCAAACAATCGTCAAGTAAATTGTTTATCAGTTACTTTTTAGCTGACTGAGCTTGCTTCGTTTTTAATCAGTAAACAAGACGTACTCCTAGCTATTCTGTTTTAAATGGATGCTAGGAGTTTTCCTTTTTGTTGCCAAAATAGGGTAAATTTGCTAAAATATAAAGTAATTAAATAGCAATCTGCAGGACCAGTAACCTAGGGGAAGTTTAACAGGGAGGGGAGCCATTGACTGAAAGCTCTCTAGATGAAAGCTAGGCGAATTCACTTGCTCTAGGATTGATAAGTGAGGTCTGGCTTGCTAGATAAAAAACGGATGGTACCGCGTGTCAACGCTCCGCTTGTGGAGATTGGCGCGCCTTTTATTTTGGAGGGAAAATGACGAAAACGATTGAAGAACAACTGAAAAGCCTGCGTGAAGAGACTCTAGCTTCTCTCAAGCAGCTCAAGGCTGAGAATCAAAAGGAATTACAGGATTTGCGTGTAGCAGTCTTAGGTAAGAAGGGTTCGCTGACTGAAGTCCTGAAAGGGATGAAGGATATTTCAGCTGAAATGCGGCCGATTATCGGGAAGCACGTCAATGAAGCGCGAGACATTCTGACAGCAGCCTTTGAAAAGACTGCTCAAGAGATGGAAGAGCAATTGGTAGCTCTGAAACTGGCTGAGAGATCCTTGGATGTGACCCTGCCAGGCCGTCAAATTCAGTGAGGAAACCGTCATATTCTTAGTCAGACTAGTGAGGAAATCGAAGATATTTTCATCGGGATGGGCTATCAGGTCGTGGACGGCTTTGAAGTGGAGAAGGACTATTACAACTTTGAGCGGATGAATCTGCCTAAGGACCACCCAGCACGGGATATGCAGGATACTTTCTACATTACAGAGAAATCCTGCTCAGAACCCACCAGATCCGGTGCAGGCGCGAGCTATGGACGCTCATGACTTTTCTAAAGGGACCACTCAAGATGATTTCTCCGGGGACGCGTCTTTCCGTCAGGGATACCGATGATGCGACTCACTCCCACCAGTTTCATCAGATTGAAGGCTTGGTGGTTGGAGAAAAATATTTCCATGGCCAACTTGCAAGGCACGCTGCAGCTGATTGTCCAGAAGATGTTTGGCCAAGACCGCAGTATCCGTCTGCGTCCATCTTACTTCCCATTCACAGAGCCGTCTGTTGAAGTGGATGTTTCTTGCTTTAAGTGTGGTGGTGCAGGCTGTAATGTCTGCAAGAAGACCGGCTGGATTGAGATTATGGGAGCTGGTATGGTGCATCCGCGCGTGTTGAAATGAGCGGCATTGATGCAGAGAAATACTCTGGATTTGCCTTTGGTCTCGGTCAAGAACGGGTAGCTATGCTTCGCTATGGTATCAACGATATTCGTGGATTCTACCAGGAGATATTCGTTTTTTTCTCAGCAGTTTAAGTAGAAACCTGTATTCATAGATGCAGCTTTTTCTGAGAAAGGAGTGCAGTATGCTGAGTCAGAGTCAAAAAAAGAAGAAGCGAGCCTCCTGCGGGGAGTTGGAGGTCGCGACCTATCAGAAACCTTTGGTCCATTTTATCAAGGAGGCTGATATGGCTCATTATTTTTGATAATGAGCTGTCTCTTTACAACTATCGAAAAGGAACTGGCTGACCCTGAGTCAGAGACCTATTTTGTTGTCAAAGATGATGAAAATTGCTGGCTTTTCTCAAGTTTAACTGGGGACAGGCTCAAACGGGACATGAACTGCCACAAAGCCTTTGAGGGTGCAGCAGATCTATGTCTTGAAAAGCCTATCATGGTCAGGGTTTGGGCAAGGAAATGTTTGAATTTGCCTTAGATGAAGCCGAGAAACGAGAGGCTTTGACTGGAGTCTGGCTGGGCGTCTGGGAAAAAGAATTTTTAGAGCCCAAGATTTTTTACTTCAAAATACGGCTTTGAAAAATTCAGCCAGCACGACTATATCACTGGCGAGACAGTAGACACAGACTGTGCTACGCAAGAAATTGAAATAAACAAGAAAATTTAAAGGAGGAAATGAATACGACCTAAAAAGCTCTGAAATTTAGATGATTTGTTCTGAAATCAGGATTTCAGACAAATCCCTAAACATTTAAGCAGTCAGAGTTCCTCAGCGATAGAATAAGAGAAAGGAAATTGAACCCGGGCTAAAAACTCGGAAAAAGATAGAATTTGCTAACATTCATCAGATGCTTGAGCAAATCTCTATTTTTCAGTCGTTTTTGACGCCCTATGGTATCCTTTAGCAGTAATGGCTTTTTAGCACAGAGTGCAGAAAATTTAAAGAGGAAATGAATACGACCTAAAAAGCTCCGAAATTTAGATGATTTGTTTCTGAAATCAGTTTCAGACAAATCCCTAAAATTTTGATCGACTCACCAATTATGAGCAATTGGCCGATGCTGATATCTTAAATATGCTATACAGTTATAAGTGGTTAAAAGAGTTAGTGAGACATTGATGTGGCGAGCGCTGAGCTGGCTGAGAAAAATGTCAACGACAGGAATTGAAGTGGAAGGTGTGACATCACCCAGCAGCTGGCCTGTCAAAAATTGTCGTTGGTGAGGTGGTATCGTGTGAGGATATTCCTGATACCCACCTGCATGTCTGTCAAGTCAATGTTGGAGAAGAGGAGAACCGTCAGATTGTCTGTGGTGCTCCAAATATTTGTGCAGAGCATCAAGGTCTTGGTGGCTCTGCCGGGTGCTCGCATTGCGGACAATTATAAGATTAAAAAGGAAAAATCCGTGGTCTAGAGTCGCTGGGCATGATCTGCTCTCTCGGTGAGCTGGGCATTTCTGACTCTAGTTGTGCTAAAGGAATTTGCGGATGGCATTCAAATCCTGCCTGAAGAAGCAGTGCCGGGTGAGAAGTCTTCTCTTATCTGGACTTGGACGATGAGATTATCGAACTTTCCATCACACCAAACCGGGCTGATGCTCTGTCTATGCGTGGGGTGGCTCATGAAGTGGCTGCCATCTATGACAAAGTCAGTACAGTTTCAAAGATTTTCCGCTGGTGGAAAAATGAAAAAGCAGGCAACTGACAGTCTTTCAGTAGCCCTTGAGACAGAAAAGCTCCCTTATTACGCGACTCGTATCTTGGAAAAATGTGACCATCGCTCCCAAGTCCTCAGTGACTGCAAAATCTCCCTCATGAACGAAGGAATCCGTCCGATTAACAATGTAGTGGACGTGACCAACTACATCCTGCTCTACTTTGGTCAGCCTATGCATGCCTTTGATTTGGATACGTTTGAGGGTGACCAGATTGTCGTGCAGGGAAGCGCGTGCTGGTGAAAAACTGGTAACGCTGGACGGTGAAGAGCGCGGAGCTGGAAGTCAGCGACCTAGTCATCACTGTGGCAGATAAGCCGGTGGCTCTGGCTGGTGTCATGGGTGGTCAAGCGACGAAATCTCTGAGAAATCTAGTCGTGTCGTCTCTGGATGCAGCTGTCTTTGATGGAAAATCAATCCGCAAGACCAGCGGTCGCCTTAACCTGCGCTCGGAATCATCTTCCCGCTTTGAAAAAGGCATCAATGTGGCAACTGTTAATGAGGCTTTGGATGCTGCAGCAAGTATGATTGCGGACTTGGCAGGTGCAACCGTTCAGGCTGGTATCGTATCAGCTGGTAACTTAGACACTAGCGATGTAGAAGTGGTGTCTAGTCTCGCGGATGTCAACCGTGTGCTGGGAACAGACTTACTTTATACAGATATTGTGGATGTCTTCCGCAGACTTGGCTTTGGCTTGTCAGGAAATGCTGAACAGTTCACTGTCAGTGTCCCTCGCCGTCGCTGGGATATTTCAATCGAAGCGGACCTCTATGAAGAAATTGCCCGCATTTACGGCTATGACAAATTGCCAGCTAGCCTGCCAAAAGATGACGGGACTGCTGGTGAATTGACTGCAACGCAACAACTGCGCCGTCAAGTACGGACCTTAGCAGAGGGAGCTGGGCTGACAGAAATCATCACCTATGCTTTGACGACGCCAGAAAAGGCGATTGAGTTCACTCTCAATCCTAGTAACTTGACTGAGCTCATGTGGCCGATGACAGTGGAGCGCTCTGTTCTTCGTCAGAACATGGTTTCCGGCATTTTGGACTCGCTAGCCTACAATGTGGCTCGTAAAAATAAGAATCTAGCCCTCTATGAGATTGGAAAAGTCTTTGAGCAGACTGGCAATCCTAAGGAAGAACTGCCAAATGAAATCAATAGCTTTGCCTTTGCTTTGACAGGACTAGTCCAAGAAAAAGACTTCCAGACCAAATCCAGTAGCAGTTGATTTCTTCTATGCTAGGGTGGTAGAAAGCACTCTTTTGACTAAGTTGGGCTTGACAGCTGAATACGCGGCTAACAGCCAGATTAAGAGTTTGCATCCTGGTCGGACTGCCTTGATCTCTATCAATGGCCAGCCTGTCGGCTTTGTCGGCCAAGTCCATCCTGCGACAGCCAAGGCTTACGATATTCCTGAAACTTATGTGGCGGAGCTCAATCTGTCTGCTATCGAAGAGCAGCTCCAGCCAGCACAGCCATTTACAGAAATCACTAAATTCCCAGCTGTCAGCCGGGATGTGGCACTCTTGCTCAAGGCTGAAATCACTCACCAAGAGGTCCTTGATGCAATCCAAGCAGCTGGTGTCAAGCGCTTGACCGATATTAAGCTCTTTGATATCTTCTCTGGTGACAAGCTAGGTGTCGGTCTCAAATCCATGGCCTACAGCCTGACTTTCCAAAATCCAGAAGCTAGCCTGACCGACGAAGAAGTGGCTAAATACATGGAAAAATCGAAAGATCTCTTACCGAAAAACTCGGCGCGGAGGTGCGTTAGAAGAGTCGAAAAAGCAGTCTTTACAGGCTGTTTTTAAATTGCTAAAAGAAGCTTTATAAAAGGCTTGATTTATGATATTCTAGTCATATTAAAATTTTTTTAAGAGGTTTCTGATGCAGTATAAGAGAAGTTATGCAGGTGAAATTGTTGGTATTATCTTGATTACTATTTTTGCAATTTTTGTTGTTTGGTCGAACTCTTCTTCTGCAACTTTAGCGCGAGTAACTCTAAAAGATCCTGAAGTGAGTTTTGACGCCAGGAAGGATGAATATAAATTAGAAGAAAGACCGATAACTATCCAAGATGCAAAACTAATGTTTGGTTCAGAAGATGGTCCCAAAGATGAGACTCCTGAAGAAAAAGAGGCCCGGATCAAAAGCTTTGTGAGATCGTTATAATAAAGAATTAAAAGCAAGAACAGGATGAGATAAAAAGGAAAAAGAAGAAAAAGAAAAAGATAATGATTTTTGTTAAAACTGTCTTGATTAGTTCAGCAGTTAGGGTTTCTTTATTGTTGATTTCTATTTTTATAAAGTCTAAACAACCTCCAGCTATGACAATTTCAGAAGGAAAACTGGATATTAAATCTTCGATTTTCAAGATATGAATGAAATTGATCTGGACAAGGTCAAGAAGATTGAATATAAAATCAAAACCTATAGTTCTGATGATATGAAGAAAAACCTATCGTTTACTTTATTTTTTATGATAAGAATGGTAGTACTCTAGACTCGATTGACTTAAATAACTTGTCTGGTGCTGATTTTAATGATATTTATAAGGAAATTAGTCGTCAGGCGCCTCATATTGAATGGATTTTCCCAGAATAAAAGAAAGACTAGTGAATCATCCTCCTTTTCAAACCATGTTGACTTTGTGCTAGGATTATATTTTGAAAATTTGAGAATTAGGGATACGACTAATGATTTGAATGAGGTTGAAAAAGAATTCAAAATGAAAAATCGGTAGGAAAAAAATAAGTATGAAAGATTTAAACCAAATGTCTCTGTGTCAGACACTTTGGGCTAGGAATAAATACCTAGTCCTCAGTCAGTCCAGTAATATCTATCTGGAAATTCGTCAATATTTGAAAAGCGAATCGGTGGAAGTAGCACATGTTCAGGCCTTGATTGACCAAGCTATATCCCTACCAGAAAACCGAGGTCAGGTCTGCAATGCCTTTCAGCATATCTGGGGCTATTTTAAGAAAAAAGCCAGCACGATTGAAAAAGAAGATTTTATGCATCTTTTGTTTCGTTACCAATCCGGTCAGGCTGAGCAGAAAGATTTGGTTGTAGCAGTGAAAGACCTGCTCCTCAAGTACTAAACCATATCTGCAAAAATCGACTCTGTTATTTCAGAATGAAGAATGATACTCGGACATTAAGGAGACATCGCAAACCTGTTCTCCTAGTAGCTTTGTGATTTTATAGGATAAGAACATTAATCTATATCTCCATCCAGTCAAATTAGACTGGGGATTTTTCTAATATTTAAAAGAAAAGATCTAGATCTGATTGATTGCATCAGCAATATAGAATTCTTAATAGGGAACAAAATTCTTTTTCTTGACAAATAAAACAGACAAGTGTAGAATATAAGTATAAACTACAAATGTAGAAAAGGAGGAATTGATATGTCTATTCCGAAGAAAACTATTTTAACAATTGTATCCCTTACAGCGACTGTTGTCTTGACAGCTTGCTCAGGAAATAACTAACCAAGGGACTAATGCTAACTCTCAATCTCAAGATGTCAAAAGTCAAAGTTCCCAATCAGCAACTAGTTCTAATACAGAATCTTCTTCTAGTCAAGCTAACTCTTCTAAGTCTACCCAAACTTCGAATCTAGATGGTAGTTATAAGGCAACTGACCATGATGGGGATCAACATCTTCTTCAAATTAATGGGGCCTCTGGGACATGGACGGAGACAGAAGTAGATGGAAGTAAGGAAATTAAGCAAGTTCAGGTTGATCGCGGCTAATCAGCGTTTGATTGTTGGTGACGATGTTAAAACATACCAACAAAAATGGCAATCAGCTGATTGTTAGTGAATTGGACGATGATCCAGACACTCTAAACTTTACGAAAAGAGTAACATAGATTCCAATCTTTTTCTTGATAAGAATGGGTCTCGTGCAAATAAAAGAACTCTAACAAAGAGTTTCTTTTTATTTTAAGAAAGTTTATGGAGTTTTTATCTTAAATATCTTTTTAATTATCGACTTGGAAGGTGCTTAAAGTTGTATAATAGTACTAGATAAAAATCAAAGGAGAAGAAACTATGAAATTAGCAGTTTATACAAAAAGCAGGTCAAGTTGGACTGACTGAGATTAACCGTCCGCAAAATTGAAGCACCGGATGATGCTATTATTCGTATCGTTCGGACCTGTGTCTGTGGCTCTGACCTGTGGCGCTTCCGCAGTCCAGATATTGAAGCAGGCTATCAAAATAGTGGGCATGAAGCGATTGGAATTGTCGAAAGAAATTGGAGATGCAGTAACGACTGTTAAACCTGGCGATTTTTGTTATCGCACCTTTCACGCATGGATGCGGGCGTATGGATGCCTGCCGGGCAGGATTTGATGGCACTAGTGATTCTCATATTGGGAATAACTGGTCAGATGGAGTGCAAGCAGAATATATGCGCTTCGAATCTGCCAACTGGGCTCTTATTAAAATTCCAGGTCAGCCCTCTGATTATACGGAAGGCATGCTCAAATCACTCTTGACACTGGCAGATGTCATGCCGACGGGTTACCATGCTGCACGAGTGGCAGATGTTAAGCCTGGTGATAAGGTGGTCGTGATTGGTGACGGAGCTGTTGGACAATGCGCTGTTATTGCTGCTAAAATGCGTGGTGCTTCCCAAATCGTTCTTATGAGTCGTCACGAAGACCGTCAACAAATGGCTTTGGAGTCAGGGGCGACAGCTGTTGTGGCTGAACGAGGCGAAGAAGGAATTGCCAAAGTGCGTGAAATCCTTGGTGGCGGAGCAGATGCTGCTCTTGAATGTGTCGGAACAGAAGCTGCTGTTGATCAAGCTCTGGGAGTCCTTCACAATGGTGGTCGCTTAGGCTTTGTCGGTGTACCTCACTATAATAACCGAGCTCTCGGTTCTACCTTTGCTCAAAATATTACAGTGGCAGGCGGTGCGGCCTCTGTCACGACTTACGACAAGCAAATCTTGCTCAAGGCAGTTCTTGATGGTGATATTAATCCAGGTCGCGTCTTTACTTCGAGCTACAAACTGAAAGATATCGATCAAAGCTTATAAGGATATGGATGAACGTAAGACCATTAAGTCTATGATTGTCTTTTGATTAAGTATAGATGAAAACAGCCTTGCTGCGGTCTCTTTAAGATGGCAGTAGGCTTTTTTCGTTTGGCTTAATAGGATTTTTAGGGAGAGAAATCTAGCAATCTTATGCTTTGAAGGTTGCTAGATTATTCTTATCAGTCTAGATAGTATTTAAGTTTGCTTCTTTATGATATAATAGTTTCTAATATCTCAAAGGAGGACAGCCTTGTTTTTAGCTTTTTAAAGAGATTGTCTACAGTCGCGGACGTTACCGTATGGTTGTTGCCGTGGTTTTTCTCATCACCTATATGGTTTTCTTTTATCTAGTCTCTCAGTTGGTCTGGCTCGGCTTAATCGATTAGCTCTTGATCAGTGGGGGAGCCAGATCAGTTGTTTTATCAGAGTATGCCAATAAGAAACTCTCTCTGCTTCGATCATCAAGGAAGAAGAATTTGGTCCTCATCTTCAAGGAGATTCTGTGGCGACTATGGGACAGATAGCGAGTAGTGGCCAATCATGAAGATGGGAAAGAAAAATTAATGCCCAAGTCTTTGGTCTGTCATGGAATAGTTTTTTAGCTCCAAAATTGAGTGAAGGGAGATCAGCTGATAATGCTTATGAAATCATTGCTGACAAGCGCCTACAGCAAAAAGGCGTAGAAATTGGCGATCACCTTCAGCTTAATGGTAGTGAGCGTCTCTATCAGGTTGTTGGTTTTACAGAGGATAATAGCTTCTTTACTCAACCTGTAATTTTTATGGCTCTAGATGATTTCAGGGAATTAAAAGTACGGCTCTAGTCAGGTTAAGAATATCAGCGCACTTGTAATCAAGAATGATCGGAAGATTGAAGAAGCTGGCCTGAGTCCAGCTCTCTATGGGGAAATTGATAGAAAATATTCCGGGTTATCGAGGCTCAGGTACTGACCTTTTCCTTTATGATTGGGGCCATGGTTCTGATTACATTTTTGGTATTGGGAATTTTCATGTACATCATTACCATTCAAAAAGACACATCTTTATGGTATTATGCGCTGCAAGGAATTGCCAGTGGAAAGATTATTGCTTCTATTTTCTGGCAGATTTTTCATCCTGTCCACTCTGGGAATAAGTCTGGCTGTTTTGGCACTTTTAGGGACACAATTGGCCTTACCTGCCTCTGTGCCTTTTTACAGTGATTGGCGAACTTATGCGGGTCTGATCGCCTTGATTGTTCTCATGTCACTTGCGGGTGGGCTCTTGTCCATTCGTCCGGGTTATGAAATTGACCCTATCACAGCAATCGGAGGTGAGTAAATGTCAATCATAGAACTAAAAAGGGGTTACAAAAAGAATATGGTCAGGGGCATACGCTGGTCCAAGCCCTGAAACCAACTGACTTCCAACTGGAAGCGGGGCAGTTTGTAGCTATAATTGGGCCGTCAGGATCGGGTAAAACAACCTTTCTGACCTTGCTGGGCCATTTACAAACGCCTTCAAAAGGACAGATTCTCCTGCATGGGAAAGATACTTCCCAGCTCAAGGAAAAGGAACGAGCGACTCTGCGTTTCAATGATTTCGGCTTCATTTTGCAGGCCTCCAATCTCATACCTTTTTGAAAAATCGAAGACCAGTTCCAGCTGATTGACCGCTTATCTAAAAAGAGAAGGACGGATCTGAGACAGTCTGATTGAGCTACTGGATCTAAAAAGGAACTCTAAAGCAGTATCCGAAAGAGTTGTCTGGCGGGGAACGGCAGAGAGCTACTATCGCCCGAGCACTTTACAATAGCCCAGATATTATCTTGGCTGATGAGCCGACAGCTAGTTTGGATACGGAAAGGGCCAAGCGCGTGGTTCATTTTGCTTAAAGAGGTTACTCAGAAATTCAATAAGAGTGTAGTCATGATTACCCATGATACCCGCTTGCTGGACGAGGTTGATAAGGTTTATGAAATGCAAGACGGAGTGCTGACTCAAGTTCGATAAAGCTTTAAAAAGCTTGTGCGATCTATTAAAACCATTTATAGGCAACCTGTTTTTCGTTGACAGGCTTGTCTTTTTGTATAAAAATAATCATAAATAGCAACCGTTTTGATGGGTAGCTTTTTGAATTCGTTGCACTGCAATATGAGAAATACTCATTAAAAATTTTGAGACAGAAATCATAAGTAAAGCAGTTTGTTTTGCTACTTAGATGGAGAAATGGGTTTAATAAGGTTTAATAAAGAATCTAGCTAGTCTTGACTAATCCCTGGAAGATGAGATACTGCTACTTTTATTCTTCGATTAGAAAGGAACACGATGCGAAAGAAAGGTAAGATTACCCAATTTCTTTTATTCTTGGCAATGATTGCTCTTTCAGTTTTTTCTCTATTTTTCCAGGCGCATTTACTGGAAATATGATGATCAGTGGATTATCGGTAAAAGAGAATGGGAGATAGTGGAGCGCGTTATGGTGAATTTGATTATGAAACAAACCCAGGCGCCCGAAAGGGATATTATATAGGACAAGAAAAGAATATTTTTGAAACTCATGGTAAAAATTGTATTATTTCATTCTTTTGATAACAATAATAGAGCTAAAAAGTCGTGATTGGGGGTCAGCCAGGAAAAGATTGAGTGATTTAAAAGTCAATATTGGAAAAATGTTACTTGCTTATTACTTTCGAAAGTTTATGGTGCATCTCGAAGCTTAGTGGAAATATCTAAGTTTTGAGATTTTTCTTCTACTAAGTCTTCCATATCAAAGCTTTATACGTTCAGAAAAAAATCTCTAGGAAAATGAATCCGCTGAAATTTTTAAAATCTGGTAGATAGCAGGAGAGAAGCAAATCTGCTATAATGTTCTTATGATTATTTTACAAGCAAGCAAGATTGAGCGCTCTTTTGCAGGGGAGCTTCTTTTTGACAATATTAACCTGCAGGTGGATGAGGGTGATCGGATTGCCCTCGTCGGTAAAAATGGAGCTGGGAAGTCAACCCTGCTCAAGATTTTGGTGGGCGAGGAAGAGCCTACTTCTGGTCAGATCAATAAAAAACGAGACCTGTCTCTATCCTATCTGGCTCAGGACAGCCGCTTTGAGTCGGAGAATACCATCTATGACGAAATGTCGCTGGTCTTTAATAGTCTGCGCCAGCAAGAGAAGCGCTTTGCGGCAGATGGGCTGCAAATGGGAGAATTGTCAGGGAAAATCTGACTGCTCTCATGTCCCAGTATGACCAGCTGTCAGAGGACTTTCGACAAAAGGGTGGTTTTACCTATGAGGCCGATATTCGAGCGATTTTGAATGGCTTCAAGTTTGACCAGTCCATGTGGCAGATGAAGATTTCTGAGCTTTCAGGCGGGCAGAATACCCGTCTGGCTCTGGCTAAGATGCTTTTGGAAAAGCCAGAACTGCTGGTCTTGGACGAGCCGACCAATCACTTGGATATTGAGACCATTGCCTGGCTGGAGACTTACTTAGTCAACTACAGCGGTGCCTTGATCATCGTCAGCCACGACCGCTATTTCTTAGACAAGGTTGCGACTATGACGCTGGACTTGACCAAGCATTCCTTGGATCGCTATGTGGGCAATTACTCTAGCTTTGTGGTCCAAAAGGAGCAGAAGCTGGCCACTGAAGCCAAGAACTATGAAAAGCAACAGAAAGAAATCGGCGCGCTGGAGGACTTTGTCAATCGTAATCTAGTTCGGGCTTCCACAACCAAGCGGGCTCAGTCCCGTCGCAAGCAGCTGGAAAAGATGGAGCGTTTGGACAGGCCGGAGACCGGCAATCGCTCGGCTAATATGACCTTCAAATCCGATAAGGTTTCTGGAAATGTTGTTCTGACCTTGAAAGATGCAGCTATTGGCTACGGCGAGGAAGTCCTATCGGAGCCGATTAACCTTGACATTCGCAAGTTCAATGCGGTAGCTATTGTCGGGCCAAATGGGATTGGAAAGACGACCTTGATTAAATCACTAATCGGTCAAGTGTCCTTCATAAGAGGCAAGGAGCAGCTGGGAGCTAATGTGGAAGTAGGCTACTATGACCAGACCCAGAGCAAACTGACTCCCAGCAATACGGTACTTGACGAGCTATGGAATGACTTCAAGCTGACGCCAGAAGTCGAAATTCGCAATCGCTTAGGCGCTTTCCTCTTCTCGGGGGACGATGTCAAGAAGTCTGTCGGCATGCTATCAGGTGGAGAGCGAGCGCTGCTGCTTCTAGCCAAGCTGTCTATGGAAAACAACAACTTCCTCATCCTAGACGAGCCGACCAACCACCTGGACATTGACAGCAAGGAAGTGCTGGAAAAATGCTCTGATTGACTTTGACGGCACCCTGCTCTTTTGTCAGTCATGACCGTTACTTTATCAATCGCGTGGCCACTCAGATCATCGAGCTCTCTGAGACAGGCTCTACCCTTTATCTGGGTGATTATGACTACTATCTGGAGAAAAAGGCAGAGCTGGAAGCCTTGCGTGAGGAGACGGAGCAGGTTGATTCTGACAAGCCTGCCCCTGCCAATGACTATCAGCTTCAAAAGGAAAATCAGAAAGAACAGCGTCGGCTGGCCCGTCGCCTAGAGCAATTGGAAGCGCAAATCGAGGACTTGGACAGCCAGATCAGTCAGCTTCAGACAGCCATGGAGGCTACTAATGACGCCGCCGAGCTCATGGAGAGCCAGCAGCAAATCGACCAGCTGACCGCCACCCAAGAAGAAGCCATGCTAGAATGGGAAGAACTGGCGGAGAAGGTGTGAGGCAGGGAAATAAATCTAATCAGCTATCGCAGGATTATCTAGCTTTATAACGGATAAACTAATTTGTTTTTGAGCCAGAGATTTGGTGATGGAAATCGGATACGTATTAGAAAGAATAAATTTATGTTTTTAGGAAGACGACGGATATTTTTCAACCAATACTATGATAAGGCAATCTATTATGACCGTAAAAACCCATGAACTCTTGAAGCACCCAAAGAGCAAGCTCTTGGATACAGAAAAGTCTAGTAGGATGAATCGCCATATTCCGCTATTAGTGGTTCTCTTTTTATCAAGTGGTAGTGGGTTGATTTCTTTCTTTTCGATTGTTTTTAAATGGGACCTATACCATGTCTACCTTCTGGAGCATTCTTCTCATTTGGCTAGGGCAGTTTGCTTTCATTACCATCCTCGTTGAACGCGCCTTGTATCGAAATGTCAACAGGGCTCAAGTGACTACTCAAACTATTTGTCTGGCGCTTATGGAAAAAGTCAGAGGAAACAAAGGAAGCTGAGGCGGAAATGAGTGAAAAAGATAGTCGCAATGCTACGCGCTGGATAAGAGCTTTGATTTCTCTGGTTCCCTTAGTTGGATTCTTTTTATACCTATAATTTTTATTGCTAATTACCAAGAGAGGTTGGGGACCCCCATTGGAGGAGAAATCGTCAAGATTGTTCTAACAGGACTTTTATTAGGATTGACATTTGTTCTTTATAACCAAAACAATTTACCCAGAATATTTGATATCCTGGACCGCTTTTATGCTAGAAAACTCAGCCTCATCTGTCGAGCAGACGACAATCCAGATGTCTATCTGAAGTGAGTATGGGGACAGATGAAGAATTTGTCATCAAGGGAAGTACAGAAGGACTAAGATCCGTTTTTGAAAAGAGTGAGATAGAAAGAGGTAGAGTATGTTTTTTCTGAGACGTCGTCGGGTTTTTATCGGAGAATGCGATGGTCAGGCGGTCTATTATGACCAGCAGACTAGAGAGGCTTTAGCAGCTCCCAAAAGTTTCCTGCTCAATACGGAAGGTGCTTATAAGACCAATGCTTACATTCCTGAAATGGTTATTTTTCTAATGGCTGGTGGACCTGGTCTCTATGGCCTCCTTTCAGCCTTGGATATTGGTGTCTATAACTGGACCAGTTTGAGCTATGTTTTACTATTGTGGCTGGCTGAGTTTCTATTGTTTACCGCTATTCTTGAGCGAGGACTTTATAAAAATGTGCGCAAGGCTCAGCCAACAACGGAGAAGGTGTTTTACTACGCAGTGTCACATAATTTGATGGTGAGGGACGAACACTTTGATCCAGCTGAGGCATCTGCTACAATCTATCGAATCACTCGTTACATTATACTTGCCTTTGCTATCTATTTTTTGTACGTTTTTACGACTGCACTCAAAAATTTGGGCAACCGATCGAACGAGGCTATGATTTTTGGGGAGCAGGTATAATGTTCTTTGCGCTCTTTCTGTTTTATAACCAAAAACAATCCCGTTCGTTTTGTGAAGATTATGAAAGCTATACAGCCAAGGGAAAGTTCGTTTTAAGGAAGAGTAAAAACTGGACTTCTAGTAGTAGCAAAAGTCAGGAGAAGATATGGAAGATTTAGGTAAAGTTTTTCGTGATTTTTCGTTTAAATGGGCATTATTCTTTGAAGGAAGCGGCGGGTCAGGTTTGCTCGACTTCTCAGCTGTCTCGTTTTGAGCTGGGTGAGTCGGACATGACCCTCTCGAAATTTTTAGATCTCTTGGATAATATTCATGTGACTCTTGAAAATTTTATGGACAAGGCACGGAATTTCCAGCAGCATGAGCACGTGGCCATGATGGGTAAAATTATCCCTCTTTACTACTCAAATGACATCAAGGGATTTCAAGACTTGCAAGCGGAGCAGTTGGAAAAGGCCAAGGCCAGTAGTGTACCTCTTTACTATGAGCTGAATTGGATTTTGATGCAGGGCTTGATTTGTCAGCGAGACAGTCAGTTTCGCATGAAGCAAGAAGATTTAGATAAGGTGGCTGATTATCTCTTTCAAGTGGAAGATTGGACCATGTATGAGCTTATCCTCTTTGGAAATCTCTATAGTTTTTATGATGTGGACTATGTCTACCGTCTGGGCAAGGAAGTCATGGAGCGGGAGGACTACTACAAAGAAATCGGTCGCCATAAGAAATTGGTCTTGATTCTAGCTCTCAATTGTTACCATCATTGTTTGGAAAGTCGTTCTTTTGATAAGGCTAGTTATTTTGAGGCTTACGTAGAGAAAATCATTGGCAAAGGCATCAAACTCTATGAACGCAATGTGTTCCTCTATCTCAAGGGTTTTGCATACTTATCAGAAGGGACAGAAGAAGCAGGGAATCACGCAAATGCAGGAAGCCATGCATATCTTTGAAGTGCTGGAACTACCTGAGCAAGTCGCCTATTATCAAGAGCATTTCGATAAGTTTGTGAAAGTATAATTTCCCAAATATGGGAAAAATATAGAACCTCCCTCCATTCCTGATACAATAGTTTCAGAAATGGAAGGAGGTATTTTTATGAATCGACAGGCGGCACAGCTGATTATACGGGTCGCTATTAATAAAATTGGGAAATATGCTTTATGACTATGGGAACAGCATCTGGCTTGCTTCTTTGGGAGCTCTGGGACAGACTGTCTTGGGCATTTATCAGATATCAGAGCTAGTTACTTCCATCTTATTCAATCCTTTGGGGGGAGCTATTACGGACCGCTTTTCCAGACGTAAGGTGCTAATGGTAACAGATTTGATTTGTGTCGCTCTTTGTCTACTGATTTCCTTTATCTCTAATGACCCAGCTCATGATTGGAGCGTTGATTTTTGCTAATGTGGTTCAGGCTATAGCCTTTGCTTTTTCTAGGCCAGCTAATAAGTCTTATATTACCGAAATTGTAGACAAGGAAGACATCGTGGCCTACAATTCTCATCTGGAATTGGCCTTGCAGGTTATCAGTGTCTTAGCTCCAGTTCTGTCTTTTATCGTGATGCAGTATGCAAGTCTGCGCATCACTCTTCAGCTGGATGCTCTAGCTTCTTTCTGGCTTTTGCCTTGGTTTTACTTTCTGCCCAATCATGAGCCGAGTAAGCAGAAGCCTCCCATCAATCTTGGAAATATCATGATAGATATCAAGGAAGGTTTAGTTTATATCCGTCAGCAAAAAGAAATTTTTCTTTCTGCTTTTTGGTAGCTTCTGCAGTCAACTTTTTCTTTATGACTTTTAATTATCTATTGCCTTTTACCAATCAGCTCTATGAAAAGACGGGATCTTATGCAAGCATTCTGAGTTTGGGTGCTATAGGGTCAATCATTGGAGCCATTCTAGCCAGCAAGGTTAAGGCCAGTATGGGCAATTTACTTGTAGCCCTGCTATTGACCGGTGTTGGAGTTGCAGTCATGGGCGTCTCTGCCTTGCTACCGGTTCATCCATATTTTTCTTATTCTGGTAATCTTATCTGTGAGCTCTTTATGACTGTTTTCAACATTCATTTCTTCAGCCAGGTTCAGACCAAGGTGGACAAGCAGTATCTAGGTCGTGTTTTTCTCAACGATCTACACGCTGGCAATTCTTTTTCATGCCTCCTGCGACTTTTTCTAATGACTCTTCTGCCTAGTGTCCACACCCTTTCCTTTCTCCTGATTGGTTTTGGAGTGATGGGATTGGCTTTGATTTCCTACCTCTATCAAAAAGAGAATACAAAAGACTAGGCTGGATTTCCAACCTAGTTTGTTTATTTTCTATTCAAACTCAGCCTTGCTTTTGATATCTCCGTATTCTTCTGGGATTTCTTGGGCAAGGATATCTTCATAAGCCGCCAGTTCAATATCTGAGCCATATTTATTTTTCAGAGCAGTGGTCACCAGACGGTAGGCCAAGTTCGCATTGCGGGACAAGATAGGACCATGGAAGTAGGAGCCAAAGACATTTTTATAATGAACGCCTTCGCAACCATCCTCTTGGTTGTTGCCATTTCCATAGACGACTTTGCCCAGAGGTTTTTCGTCGTCGGAGAGGAAAGTCCGTCCTTGGTGATTCTCAAAGCCGTAGTAGGTCTCATCGAATTCATCATTATGAATTTTAATGTCGCCGATATAGCGGTTTTTGGTCTGGTTGAGGGTATAGTGACCCATGATGCCCAGACCTTCGATTCGACGGCCAGAAGCCTCGATATAGTATTGGCCTAAGAGTTGGAAGCCACCGCAGATAGCTAGTACAACGCCATTTTCATTGATAAAGCTTTCCAAAGCTTCTTTTTTAGCTGGCAGGTCACGAGCCACAATCGTTTGCTCATAGTCTTGACCTCCGCCAAAGAAGACGATGTCGTAGCTGTCCTTGTCAAAGTCATCTTCTAGAGAGACGATATCGACTTCAACCCTAGCGCCTAGCTTTTCAGCCACATACTTGAGCATGAGGACATTGCCGTTGTCGCCGTAGTATTCATGAGATTGCCATAGAGGTGGGCAATCTTTATATCATAGCGATAGTCCTGATTTTTCAGAAGAAGTGAGGGATCTGTATACCATTAATTCATCTCCTTTCTGACCACTTGTCGTTCTGCCAGTAATTCGCGAAATTCCAGCATAGCAGTATAAGTTGCTAAGATATAGGCATGCTTGCTTTCTTGCTGTTCAATGGTCTTAAAGACTGCTTCCAAATCTTTGACTTCGGTAATCTGATCTGCTGGATAACCCGTTACCCGCAGTCGACGAGCAATCTCAGAGTGGCGTACACCGCCAGCAATGACATGAGGAATCTCCATCTCTAAAATCTTCTCAAAATCAGCATCCCAGATCCAGCTGGTATCAATGCCGTCCGCATAGTTGGCGTTGAGCAGGACGGACAAACTAAAGTCAAAAGGTGCCAGTCCAATCATTTCCAAGGCCTGGGTCGCACCAACCGGATTTTTAATCAAGACTAAGGTACATTCCTTATCGCCGATTTTGAAAGTTTCCTGACGGCCAAAGACAGCCCGGCTCTTGTCAAAGCCAGTCTTGATAGTAGCTGGCTCGACACCAAAGAACTGAGCTACTGATACCGCTGCTAGAGCGTTATAGATATTGTAGAGACCGCCGATATTTATTTGATAGTCTTGACCATCAATGGCAAAGGCAGAGCGGTTATGCTCAAGTGTTTTGAGAGCGGTCAGGCTGTAGTCAAGCTTAGGACGCTTGAAGCCGCAGTCCTCACAGATATAAGCTCCCAGATTAGCATAAGTGTTGAGCTCGTACTTGAGGATATGCTCGCACTTGGGACAGAGGATGCCCTCAGTATTATAGTGAGCCAGCTGAGCCTGACCTTTCTCGGTGTCAAATCCATAGTAGCGGACAGGATTCTTCAGGCTGACCGAGTTAAAGAGGGGGCTGTCGCCATTCATCAGTACAGTCGCTTCAGGTACTTTAGCTGCAGCATCTAAAATCATCTGGTAGGTCGTGTAGATCTCACCATAGCGGTCCATCTGGTCACGGAAAATATTGGTAAAGACGAAGAGGCTAGGTTTGATATAATCACAAATCCGAGATAGGCTGGCTTCGTCTATTTCCAGCACAGCGATATTCTTACCAGATTTGCCTTTTTTAGCAGTCAGGAAGGTTGTGGTAATCCCGGTAATCATATTGGCACCACTGGGGTTGGTCACCACTTGTCCAAAGGCTTCCTTGAGAATGCCTACTGTCAGAGCTGTAGTCAGTGTTTTCCCATTGGTTCCGGTAACAACAACGACCTCATAGTTCTTTTGCTAGGTTTTTGTAAAAATGTTTTTTGTCAAATGTCAGGGCAACTTTCCCTGGCAGGGTCGAGCCACGTCCCATTTTGCTGAGAACAAAGTGGGAGGACTTGCCCTGCCAAGAGGCCCAAGGCTGTATTTATCTTCATAAGAAATATTTTATCATAAAAAGTAAAGATGGTTACAGAAAAACATATAAAAGTGATATAATAGAAAAAGAACGTTTTTCTTTTGATAGGGTGGATAGATTATGAATTTTCAACAATTATCCAATCTCCAGTATTGGTCCAGTTTATTTGGCAGTCCTTGGAGTATTGTGATTAATATAATAGATATTGCCTTAGTAGCATGGATCTTGTACTTCCTAACTAAGGCTGTTGCTGGAACAAAAATTATGATTCTCTTAAGAGGAGTATTCCTCTTTGTTTTGGGACAAATTTTTGCTAATTTTTTAGGCCTGACCACCATTTCTTGGTTGATTAATCAAGTGATTACCTATGGAGTAATTGTCGCTGTAGTGATTTTTGCTCCAGAAATTCGGACTGGACTTGAACGCTTAGGTAGAGCGACAGATCTCTTTGTAGCTACTCCCGTGAGTTCCGAAGAAAAGCTTATTCAAGCTTTTGTTAAAGCAGTTGAATATATGAGTCCTCGAAAAATCGGAGCTCTAGTAGCTATTCAAGGGAGTCGAACCCTGCAAGAATATATTGCAACAGGATTCCACTGGATGCTGATATCTCTAGTGAATTGCTAATTAATATTTTTATACCAAACACTCCTCTTCATGATGGTGCGGTCATCGTGAGAGAAAACAAGATAGCTGTTTCTTGTGCTTATTTACCTCTTACTGAAAAATTCAAGGATTTCAAAAGAATTTGGTACGCGACACAGAAGCGACCATAGGTTTGTCAGAAGTATCTGATGCTTTTTACTTTTGTCGTGTCTGAGGAGACGGGTGGTATATCTATTACCCATAACGGTGTCTTCAAGCATAATCTATCTTTACAAGAGTTCGAGGAAGAACTTCGTAAGGTGCTGGCGCCTAATCATCCGGTAAAGAAAGGTTGGCAACGGCGTATATTAGGAGGGAGAAGACATGAAAAGTTATAAAACAAATTTTGGTATATCCTCTCCTCTATCTTTTTGCTTTGGTTCTATTTGTTTTATGCGACTTCTAGTAACTATCAAAATAATGCCAATGCTCGTCAAAAATAAGTCAGAAACATATACGAATACGATTACAAACGTTCCAATTGATGTAAGATATGATAGTGATGAGTATTTTATTAGTGGATTTTCATCTGAAGTCACAGTCAGCCTAACAGGCTCTAATCGAGTGACCTTAGCTAGTGAGATGCAGGAAAGCACAAGAAAGTTTAAAATAGTTGCTGACTTGACCAACGTTAAAACTGGAATATCTGCAAGTAAAGTTAAGTATTAACAATTTGCCGAGCGGACTTACTGCTACAGCTAATCCTGATAAGATTACAGTTAAAGTTGGAAAACGGGTGAGTAAAAACCTCCCTGTTCAAACAACGATTACAGAAAGCCAAGTAGCGGAGGGCGTTTCTATTTCGAATATTAGCTTTGGCGATTCAAAGGTAACAGTCTTTAGCGATGAGGATTACATGGAGAGAATTGACCATGTAGAGGCTGTTTTACCTGAGAGTGATATTATCACAGGTAACTATACAACAGTTGCAAACCCTAAGGGCAGTGGACAGTAATGGTACAGCTATACCGAGTGTGATTAGCCCATATGAGACAACAGTTAAAATTACAACCAAGACTGCAAGTTCTTCTAGCACTTCCAGTTCTTCTAATCATTAATAAAATTATTTAAAACCTGAAAGGAAATATAAAATAATGGGAAAAAATATTTTGGAACCGATGGCGTTCGTGGTGAAGCTAATGTGGAATTGACTCCAGAACTAGCCTTTAAATTGGGTCGTTTTTGGTGGTTATGTTTTAAGTCAGCATGAAAACGATGTGCCAAAGGTTTTTGTAGGCCGTGATACTCGGATCTCAGGAGAAATGCTAGAAAGCGCCTTTGATTGCTGGCCTTCTTTTCAGTCGGTATTCATGTTTATAAATTGAGGTGTTATTGCAACGCCAGGTGTAGCTTATCTAGTCAAATCAGAGAAGGCTAGTGCGGGTGTCATGATTTCTGCCAGCCACAATCCCGCTTTAGACAATGGAATCAAATTCTTTTGGTGGTGATGGTTTGCAAGCTAGATGATGAGCGCGAATTAGAAATTGAAAGCTTTTACTAGATGCTCGCTGAAGATAATCTGCCTCGTCCGAGCGCAGAAGGTTTGGGAGACCTGGTGGACTATCCAGAAGGCCTGCGCAAGTATCAACAATATCTCGTTTCAACTGGTTTGGAACTAGAAGGAATGCACGTAGCCTTAGATACGGCAAATGAGCTGCCTCAACAAGTGCTCGTCAAATTTTTGCTGATTTAGGAGCTCAGCTGACTGTTATTGGAGAAAATCCAGATGGTCTCAATATTAACCTCAATGTCGGTTCTACTCATCCAGAAGCCTTTGCAGGAACTGGTCCGTGAGTCTTGTGCATGGCTATTGGTTTGGCCTTTGACGGAGATAGCGACCGCCTGATTGCTGTAGATGAAAAATGGCAATCTGGTAGATGGTGACAAGATTATGTACATCATCGAGTGGGTACCTGTCGGAAAAAGGTCAGTTGGCACAAAACACTATTGTCACGACAGTTATGTCTAATCTTGGTTTCCATAAGGCTTTAGATCGGGAAGGCATTCAAAAAGCAGTAACAGCAGTTGGTGACCGTTATGTAGTCGAAGAAATGCGACAATATGGTTACAATCTTGGCGGAGAACAGTCAGGTCACGTCATTATCATGGATTATAATACAACCGGTGATGGTCAGCTTACAGCTGTACAATTAACTAAGATTATGAAGGAGACTGACAAGAAATTATCAGAACTTGCAGACCGAAGTAACTATTTATCCTCAGAAGTTAGTTAATATTCGTGTAGAAAAATAGCATGAAAGATAAGGCAATGGCAGTTCCGGCTATCAAGGCAATTATTGAAAAAATGGAAGCAGAAATGGCTGGTAATGGTCGGATTTTAGTTCGTCCAAGTGGAACAGAACCTTTACTAAGAGTAATGGCTGAAGCCCCGAGTCATGAAGAAGTAAACTATTATGTTGATACGATTGCAGATGTTGTTCGTTCAGAAATTGGAATTGAATAAATTATTAACTAAGAGTAGCAAAAATTTTGCTATTCTTTTTGTGTTATATTATGCCTCTGGAATGTTACATTAAACTTCAAATAGAAATTTTTGTCATTTTTCCTGTAAAAATATTTCCTACTTTGAGATAATTTCTGGGTATAATAATAGGTGAAGGAGGATACAATGAATGAAAGAAAAATAATCTAATTCTTAAATTCTTAATCTTGTTGGCTACTATTGTTTTTGGTGTAGGAATAACAAAACAAGCTCAAGCACTGAAGTTACAAACTATACAAACAATGTTACAATTACTAAAAACGGTAGTGTATTGACTAGCGACACGACAGTCTTGACAAATGAGACCTTGGCTGTAACAAGTGACATTACTTTTCCCTGATTCACAAGCAATCAATAAGGATGATACTTTAACGTTGAAGTCGCTTAAAGAGCTAACTCTTATCACCCCACTAGAATTTAGCGTCGTTGATGTTAAAAACGATAAGGGTGAAATTGTTGGTTCAGCCCATGTTGATCCTAGCAGTCAAACAGTAAAAGTAACGTTTAGTGATTACTTCACTCGTTTGACAGAAAATAAAAAGAATTTCTCTAAACTTTAATGTTCGTTTAAATAATGATACTGTAAAAGAATCTGGTCCAGTTTCTTTCACATTTGGTCAGACAAACTTCTCATTCCAATACAAGAAAGAGAGTGGAGGAATTGGTGAGTATGAAATGAAATACGGCTACCAAGACAAGTCAGATCCAAACATTGTTAAATGGCGCATTATCCTAAATGCTCGTCAAGACGTTCTTCGTGATATGGTCATTTCTGACCAGTTTGGCGATGGCTTAACACTTGTACCTGGAAGCCTTCGTGCAGTTCGTTATGCCCCAGTTAAAGGTGGTATCCGAGATGAAGCTCATATCCCTAAAAGCTTACCTGTTCTTGATAATTTCACAAATAAAGCCGTCCTTTCTAAAAATGCTAATGGGGACGTGAATGGCTTTACTATTAACTTTGGTGACAACTATAACTGGGCAATGTATATTGAGTATTCGACTCGTGTTACTCCAGGAACTAAGGTTGGTGATTCTGTAAATAACAGATTATCTTGGTCAGCATCTAACTTCCAAGGTGAACGGACTTTGGAACGTTCTCTTCGCTTAGAAGCGGGTTCAGGTGACGGAAGTGCTGAGCGTTCTAAAGATGTTGTTATCAAAGCTAAAAAGCTTTGGTTGGGAAAAAGAATTAGCTAAGGGTCAATTTAGTTTTTGGTCTCTATGATGAACAAGGCCAACTCTTGCAAACAGCTACAAATGAAGCTGATGGCTCAGTCAATTTTGCAGCTATTAACTACAGCCAAGTTGGAACTTTCAATTATGTAATTAAAGAGATTCCAGGTCAAGAAGAAGGTTATACCTACGACGCCAAAGAAGTCAAAGTGACTGTTAAAGTTGTTGATGTCTTTGGTGAAAAATATGGTTCTGTAACCTATGACGGAGATGCAACTTTTACAAATACTTATACTAATATCAGATCAATTTCAGGTAGCAAAACTTGGGTCAAGGATTCAGAAAAAACTCGACCAAAGACCATCACTGTTAATCTATATGCTAATGGACAATTAGTTAGTTCAAAAGCTGTAAGCGAAGCTGATGGATGAAATATACCTTTGATAATCTTCCTATTGATGATCAAAACGGTCAAAAGATTAACTATACAATTGGCGAAGATGCAATCGAAAACTATACTTCTAAAGTGGAAGGTTTTAACCTAATCAATACTTATGATCCAAAAGATCCTGGAAACAAGACACCTGATCCAAAAATCCTGGAAACAAGACACCTGATCCAAAAAGATCCTGCGAATAAGAAAAACAAATAATAAGTCAGCTTTTACTACTGGTGAGCAAGCGACTATCTGGCTGTCAGCAATTGGTTTGTCTATCTTAGTTGTATTAGGTGGAGCATTTGTAATTATCAAAAAGAAAAACACTGAGATAAATGCTTATCAAGTTGAATAAGATTAAGATCTAAGTGGAATGAAGGAATAAAGGAAAGACTACTTTGTATGACTTCCTATTCCTTCATTTTTATTTGAGAGACTAGCATTTGAAAAATACCTTTAATCGTGTTAGAATAAATCTATAAAAATTATAAGAGGTAAAAAGTGGCTTTTTGGAGATGAAGGAAAAACGTAAAAACTGGATTTGAAAAATTAACAATGGTTGTTGTAGTGATTATGATAATGGTAACGGTTGGAGCCCTTATTGCTACGGCGCTAAGCTCTATTATGAGATAATTTTAAATCCCAAAACGCTCTTTTCAGCGTAGGAATATAAGAGTGGAATTGTAGAGAAGGTAGAAAAGAATGAGTATGTTTTTAGACACAGCTAAGATTCAAGTTAAGGCTGGCAATGGTGGCGATGGCATGGTGGCCTTTTCGCCGTGAAAAATATGTTCCTAATGGAGGTCCTTGGGGCGGAGATGGAGGTCGTGGCGGCAATGTTGTTTTTGTCGTAGACGAGGGTCTTCGTACCCTGATGGATTTTTCGCTATAATCGCCACTTCAAGGCTCAGTCTGGTGAAAAGGGTATGACCAAGGGTATGCATGGCATGGAGCTGAGGACTTGATTGTTCGTGCACCGCAGGGGACGACGGTTCGTGATGCTGAGACGGGCAAGGTGCTGACGGACCTGGTAGAAAATGGTCAAGAATTTATCGTAGCGCGTGGTGGCCGAGGCGGTCGTGGAAATATCCGCTTTGCGACGCCTAAAAATCCTGCTCCGGAGATTTCTGAGAATGGAGAACCAGGTCAAGAACGGGAGCTTCTGCTGGAGCTCAAGGTACTAGCAGACGTTGGTCTGGTCGGCTTCCCTTCTGTCGGAAAAATCCACTCTGCTCAGCGTCATTACAGCGGCTAAACCTAAGATTGGTGCTTACCATTTTACGACCATCGTGCCTAATCTAGGCATGGTTCGCACTCACTCTGGAGAGTCCTTTGCAGTAGCAGATCTACCAGGTTTTGATTGAAGGGGCCAGTCAAGGTGTGGGACTGGGAACCCAGTTTCTCCGTCATATTGAGCGGACACGGGTTATCCCTACATGTCATCGATATGTCAGCTAGTGAGGGCGCGACCCTTATGAGGACTATCTAGCCATTAATAAAGAGTTGGAATCCTACAACCTTCGTCTCATGGAGCGTCCGCAGATTATTGTTGCTAACAAGATGGATATGCCAGATAGTGCTGAAAATCTCAAGGTATTCAAAAGAGAAAATTAGCTGCTAATTATGATGAATTTGCGGAGCTGCCACAAATCTTCCCTGATTTCCAGCTTGACCAAGCAGGGACTTGCGACCCTCTTGGATGCGACCGCAGAATTACTGGATAAGACACCAGAGTTCTTGCTCTATGATGAGTCTGAAATGGAAGAGGAAGCTTACTATGGCTTTGACGAAGAAGCACCAGCCTTTGAAATTTCTCGTGATGATGATGCGACTTGGGTGCTGTCAGGTGACAAGCTGGAGAAACTCTTTAATATGACCAACTTTGACCGCGATGAAGCAGTCATGAAATTTGCTCGTCAGCTTCGTGGTATGGGAGTTGATGAAGCCCCTTCGCGCTCGCGGAGCCAAGGATGGAGATCTGGTTCGCATCGGCAAGTTCGAGTTTGAATTCGTTGACTAAGGAGGCTTGCAATGGGTGATAAACCAATATCCTTTCGTGATGAAAATGGGAATTTTGTCTCTGCGACCGACGTCTGGAATGCAGAAAAAGCTGAGAAGAGCTCTTCACACGTCTAAATCCCTAATCGAAAATTACGACTGGAAAGAGAAAGGCTCAAAAAGATTAAAATAAGCACTCTGAGGATAATTCTCAGGGTGTTTAATCTTTTATAAAAATGCAAGTTCCTTTTAGTGTTGAATTCTGTTATAATATGCTAAAGAAATATTTGAGTATTAGAAAAGGAGCTCTGATGACAAAAAGCATTAGAAGATCTGACTTTGGAAGAGCTTTGCAGACTTTTTCCGATTTTTTTAAGAGAGCATCAGGCTGAGTGGAAAGACTGGTATGAGGAGGAGCGACTTGGCTCTTAAGTTTTTTTGCCTATAAATCAGCTGGTTCGGATTAGCCATATCGGTTCGACGTCTCTTGAGACCATTTGGGCCAAGTCTATAGTCGATATCATGCTAGAAATTCCTAAAGTGGCAGATATGGTGGCAATGAGAAACTTGCTGCACGAAAATGGTTATCTCCCTCATGTCAGAAAAGCCAAGGGCGGATGTCATTTAATAAAGGCTACACACCGAGTGGCTTTGCGGAGCGGGTTTTCCATCTGCATCTGCGCTATGAAGGCGATCATGATGAGCTTTACTTTAGAGACTATTTACAGGAACACCCTGCTGTAGCTAAAGACTATGAAAAGCTTAAGCTATCCTTGTGGAAGCAATACGAACACAACCGTGATGCTTATACAGAGCGAAAACGGATTTTTATCAAGAAATATACAGAGGAAGCTATAAAAGCTTTTATGGCGGAAGATATGAGAGGGAAGACAGATGATTTATCTGGCAATAATTGGTCTTCTGATTATTTTTGCTTTTCTTTACTTAATGTACCAATCAAAGAATTTGATTTGATTACAGATTTTTCAGACTCATTTTTCATTGGTCAGATTTGACTCAAGCGTTCCTAGAACTTAAGCGGATTCTTAAGCCTGATGGAATCATTTTACTAGCATGTGAATGGAGCAAATTAGCTTATTACCTACTGGACTTTAAAACAAGAAAAACTGGAAAAACTATTTGACAGGCTTGGATCTGCAACTTATCAATAGCCAAAGAAAGGGTCAATGGATTCTTTATCAAATCGTGAAAAACTAAGGGAGGTATCCTATGAAACAATTATTTCTATGCTCTTATTTTGCGGGAGTCAAGGACTTGTTCAGACAATATGTATCTGAAAAGCAATTGGGCAAACAAGTACTTTTTATACCGACGGCTGGAAATGTAGAAGAGTACAGAGGTTATATTGACGAAGCCCTGCAGACCTTTGCAGATTTGGGATTTCAGGTAGAAATTTTAGATATTTCAGCTTGTGATAGAGAAACAGCTCAAGCAAAGATTTTCCAAAGCAAGCTTCTCTATGTCTCTGGTGGCAATACTTTTTACCTTTTGCAAGAACTAAAGAAAAAGCACCTTCTGTCCTTGATAAAAGAGCAGATTGCGGATGGCATGGTTTATGTGGGCGAATCTGCTGGTGCTATCATCACAGCCAAGGACATCGACTATAATAAGCTTTATGGACGATAAGGCGGTTGCTAAGGAACTGAATAATACAGAGGCACTAAACGAGGTTGATTTTTATGTTCTTCCTCATGTTGGCGAAGAACCCTTTGTTGAAAGTTCCCAGGCTACTTTGGATACATACAGCGACCAGCTGAATCTCCTTCCCCTCAATAATCACCAAGCTGTGCTTGTGGAAGGAGAAGAAGTGAAGGTTTTGGAGGAGTAATAAAATATTTTTGCCACGAATTTTAACAAAAGGTCTATAAAAAGTAAGAAAAGCTTGGTTGAAGCAACCAGCTTTTTTGCTATACTAACAGTGTAATCATAAAAAGGAGATTAAAAATGATTTCTAAAAATATTGCTATTTTAAGAAAAAGAGAGAATATTTCTCAGGAAAAACTGGCTGAGGAAATAGGTGTATCAAGACAGACTATAGCAAAATGGGAAGCAGGAGAAAGCGTTCCAGATGTGATTTATTCCTCTCAATTAGCTGATTTTTTTGATGTGAGTTTGGATGAACTAGTACATTTAGAGAGCAATTTATTGACAACTCCTAGTATCAAAGGGAAATATATTTTTGGAACAGTAACGGTGGGGGATCGTGGTGAAATCCACTTACCCCCTCGGGCGCGAAATATTTTTCAAATAAAAGCGGGAGATCAGCTTCTTTTGCTAGGAGATGAAAATCAAGGATTGGCGTTATTAGATCCGAATTTTTTTCTAGAAACTCCTAAGTATTTTTCAGAAAAGTAGCAGGCGATGAATGAAAAGGACAATGATGTTAGTTATTTTGATATTGATAGCTCTTATATTAGTAAGTGCGCTGATGATGTGAGTTTGGATGAACTAGTACATTTAGAGAGCAATTTATTGACAACTCCTAGTATCAAAGGAAATATATTTTTTGGAACAGTAACGGTGGGGAGCGTGGTGAAATCCACTTACCCCCTCGGGCACGAAATATTTTTCAAATAAAAGCGGGAGATCAGCTTCTTTTGCTAGGAGATGAAAATCAAGGATTGGCGTTATTAGATCCGAATTTTTTTCTAGAAACTCCTAAGTATTTTTCAGAAAAGTAGCAGGCGATGAATGAAAAGGACAATGATGTTAGTTATTTTGATATTGATAGCTGTTATATTGGTAAGTGCAGGGTGGTTTGCTTATCGCAATCATCACTATGATAAGGCTAATCTTGAATATATACGACAAGCTGGGATGATAGAAAAGCAAGTGACTTTACCAGATGGATCTCTTATTAATTATGGCGAAGGTCCAAAAAATGGTCCCCTTTACTCCTGATCCATGGCCAGCAAGTATCTTGGGAGGACTACGCCAAGGTTTTTGGAGAATTGTCTAAGCGATATCATGTATATGCAGTAGATTGTTATGGACATGGTGGGTCTAGTAAAAATCCTGCTAAATATTCAGCACTGGAAAATAGTCAGGATTTCATTTGGTTTATTCATAATATTATAAAAGCTCCTGTGTTCATTTCAGGACATTCATCAGGTGGGATTCTGGCAACAATGGTAGTCGCACTAGCTCCTGATACTGTTAGAGGACTGTTGATAGAAGATGCACCGTTCTTTTCAACAGAGCCCTAGTCGAGCACTTTCTACTTTTTCTTGGTTAGGATTTAAAGATATGTATGATTTCTTAAAAGCGGTATTATACTGCCCTATTTTTAGAACATACTTATTTAAAAACTTTTTGGTGAGGAAAATTTTAATAAAATTGTCAAAAACCAGCTCTGAACTATATGAAAAATCATCCAGGAAAGATTCCTAGAATTTGGTACTATCCGCCAGAATTACAAGTGAATCTCATCTATGACTCTAACAGCTAATTTACAGGATGGAACAGGAGATTACGATCTTCGTTTTGGCTCAACATTTTATGATTTTTCTTGGTTCAAAGGATTTGAACAGGAAGAAATCCTGAAAAAAGTTCAATGTCCATCTATATTGCTTCATGTGGCTCGGCCTTTGAATCAGAAAAATTACTATGATAAAAATGGGATTCTTTTGAGTGCTATGGATGACAAAGATGCTAAGCGAGTAGACAAACTTTTGTTGAACAATCATCTAATAGATAATATCAAGAGTGGGCATGATATTCATGCTGAAAAACCTGAGATTTTTATTCGGGCGATTGATGATTTACAAAAAAGGTGTAAATAGAATCTTAAAGGTGAGAGGTTTTTTTGCTTTTATCTATTGGGATTTTTACTTGACGAAAAGTTTAAAGTTTATTTTTAGTTGTACTTCTTATTTTATTTCAAAAACAGCCATCAGACTGTTTTTGATATAATAGAGAGTATGAATAAAACGGAAAAAGCTTCTAATTATCAAATTTTACTAGCCCAGCTTGAAGCCTTGTTGGAGGGTGAGACCAACGCTTTGGCCAATCTTTCCAATGCTAGCGCCCTGCTCAATCAAGCCCTGCCTAATTCGGTTTTTACTGGTTTCTATCTTTTTGATGGGAGTGAGCTGATTCTGGGGCCTTTTCAGGGCGGTGTTTCCTGTGTCCATATTACCCTAGGTAAGGGTGTATGTGGGGAATCTGCGGAGAAAGAAGAGACGATTATCGTAGATGATGTGACCCAATATGCCAACTATATCTCTTGTGACAGCAGAGCGAAAAGCGAAATTGTGGTGCCCATGGTAAAAGACGGTCGCCTTCTGGGAGTACTGGATTTGGACTCGGCTTTGACGGGTGATTATGATAAGGTAGATCAGGAATATCTGGAAAAGTTCGTTCAGATTTTGCTTGAAAAAACGACTTGGAATTTTGAAATGTTTGGAGAAAAAGCCTAATGTATCAAGCTTTATATCGAAAGTTCCGTAGCCAGACCTTTGGTCAGCTGGTGGGACAGCAAGTAGTGGCCACCACTCTGAGGCAGGCTGTGGAGCAAGGAAAAATCAGCCATGCCTATCTCTTTTCTGGCCCGCGTGGAACAGGGAAAACCAGTGTTGCTAAGATTTTTGCCAAGGCTATGAACTGTCCGAATCAAAAGGATGGCGAGCCTTGCAATGACTGCTATATCTGTCAGGCTATCACTGAGGGGAGCCTTGAAGACGTCATCGAAATTGATGCGGCTTCTAATAATGGGGTAGATGAGATTCGTGATATTCGGGACAAGTCTACCTATGCGCCTAGTCTGGCTAAGCACAAGGTCTATATCATTGACGAGGTGCACATGCTCTCGACAGGGGCTTTTAACGCCTTGCTCAAGACCTTGGAAGAGCCGACAGAAAAACGTAGTCTTTATCCCTAGCGACGACAGAGCTACATAAGATTCCGGCGACCATTCTTTCCCGCGTCCAGCGTTTTGAGTTTAAGTCTATCAAGACTCAGGACATTAACGCCCATATTGAGTGGATTTTGGAGCAGGAAGGCATTGAATTTGAGCAAGAAGGTGTGCAGATTATTGCTCGTCGAGCTGAGGGTGGTATGCGGGATGCCTTGTCTATCCTCGATCAGGCTCTAGCTTAACCCAGGAAAATCGTTTGACCACAGACATAGCTGAAGAAATCACTGGCTCTATTAGCTTGGGAGCCTTGGATGCTTATGTAGCAGACTTTGATTGCTCACGATGCAGTTACAGCCTTGGATAATCTCAATCTGATTTTTGACAGCGGAAAAAAATATGGCCCGTTTCGTAACGGACCTCCTGCAATACTTGCGTGACCTAATTATTGTCAAAACTGGCGGGGAAAATCATCATGCTAGCGAGCTATTTATGGAAAATCTCAAGACACTGCAGGAGACTCTCTTTGCTATGATTGATATGGCAACCAAGAGTTTGCCTGATATCAAGAACAGCCTCCAGCCTAAGATTTATACAGAAATGATGACCATTCGACTGGCAGAGACTAGCAGTCTTCCCACAGCGATAGCCATTCCGGATAATCTCAGCTGATGAGCCTCAAGGGATTGAGACAAGAGATTGATGAGTCTTAAGCGAAAGCTGACTGGCTAATGGCAATGGGAAACCTCGCAGCAGCCTATCAAAACTTCGGATATTCGGTCAACAGAAATCTATACCAGAGCAGACCGCAATAAGGTCAATGCTATCTTAGAAGAGGCGTGAGAATCCTAGTCTGGCTGCATAAAGAATCTGACCAAGCTCCAGAATGCTTGGGGTGAGGTCATCGAAAGTCTGGCTGGAGCTGATAAGGCCTTTGTTAGCAGGCTCGCAAACCAGTTGCTGACCAATGAAAGCCATGCAATCTTAGCTTTTGAGTCTAATTTTCAACGCTGAGCAGACCATGAAGGGACAATCTCAATACCATGTTTGGCAATATCCTCAGTAATGCAGCAGGATTTTTCACCAGAGATTTTTGGCTATTTCTTTTTGGAAAGAGTGGACCAAGATTCGAGCGGATTTTTCTGCTCGCAGAGAATGGCAAGGCAGAGGCTGAAGAAAAAGAAGAAGAAAGCTTGATCCCAGAGGATTTGACTTTTAGCAGATTACCATTCAAGAAGATTAAGAAAAAGATTTTTTTGAATTTTTCATGATATAATACAGTTATGAATAGAAGACAATTTATCACAGTGGCACTCTTCACTGCGCTTGAGACTTATTTTTAATGAATCGATTATGTCAGAGCATTATTTCATGGCGATTTTCTGGGCTTTCTTGATATTACGAAATCTGCAGATTTCCTATGTCATGGGCCGGATTGTTGATGAAATTGATAAACATTTAAAATAAACAAAAGAAAAGGGCTGAGATTTCTCAGTCCTTTTAGCTTGTGATTGAATACAGTCTATTCCCAACTGCTTAGAGAAACTTCGCCACTATTGAGCCAGATTTCTTGACCATTTTCGAGCTGAACGAGGAGCTGACCACTGTCAGAAACGTCCTCAGCCAAACCCTTGTAGTCGGTATTATTTTGACTGAAGCTGACTTCCCTTCCCAGCACCAAAGAGCGCGCTGTAGAAGGTAGATGAGTTCTTCTGGATCACTTTCGTACAAGCATTTCCAAATCTCAGCAATGAGCTCATTACGACTAATTGGCGGTTTCTTATCAAATAAAGATCCGGCCTTGTCCTTGAGGTCTGCAGGAAAATCTTTAATAGAGAAGTTAAAACCAACTCCGATAATAACATCAGTTACTTGCCCATTCTCGATAGAAGTAGTAGCTTCTGTTAGGATACCAGCTATCTTTTTATTTTTTTATAATAAATATCATTGACCCACTTGATGTCAATATCCATAAGAGTTAGATTTTTTATTGCCTTATAGATGGCTCCCGTAGTTAAGATAGTATAGGAAGGGAGCTGGTCGAAGGGGAGGTTGGGCTTGAGGTGGAGAGACATGTAAAAGCCGCCCTGGCTGGGGCAGAAGAAGGATCGGCCAAAACGGCCACGACCAGCTGACTGGGAGGTGGCTAGATAAAGGGTATCGGATGGGGCGCCAGCTTCCATCCCAGCTTTTGCATCGATTTGAGTGGACTTACATTCAGGATTGAAGGAAACCTTTACAGGTGAGTGTTCCTCAATCCAAGAAGGAAGCGAGAAATCTCCATCAAGCAATCGATAACCTCGGTTCTTGACGGATTCGATCTGGATGCCTTCTTTCTCTATTTTTTGAATGGCCTTCCAAATAGATGTTCTAGAAAGCCCCAATTCTCGGGCTATTTTTCACCATTGACATAATCATCGGCCTGGATAAGAATATCATAGAGTTTTTTTCATAGGTTTTTCATAGTATGTCTTTCTAATTTAAATGCTGCTTTCTCTAATAGTCAATCTGGTAGCTAATTTGACCATATACGGAACAGAAGAACCATCTTTTTGGAAATTTTGCTCAAGAATCTGAATGGCTTGTTTTCCCATTTCTTCTGTAAAAACAGTCACAGTACTGAGTTTTGGAAATATATATTTGGCCAGAGAAGTATCATTAAAAGAAATCAAGCTTAACTCTTTCAGGGACAGGTATTTTAGCTTCTTGTAAGGCGCGTAAAGCACCTGTTGCTAGGGCATCGTTTGCCACAAAAAAAGCTTGAGGGAGGCTGTCATCCAACTCTTCAATAAACTCCCGCATCATCTTGTATCCAGCTTCCGAAGAAAAGCTTCCAATTTTGATCTAGTTGGAATCATATAGTTTGAGTTGCTGAAGATAGGATTGAAAAAGTAGTGAGACGAGGATCAGATAAGATAGTGCTTTTATCAGAAGCAGTTTCTTCACCTGCAACCATGCCAATTTTATTTAAGCCCTTGTTGATAAAGTAGTCTACAACATTAATGACAGAATTTTCAAAGTCGGTTGTAACACAAGAATGTCCAAAATTTAAGGTATCGCTATCAACAAAAAAACTAGCTTGTCGCTATAAGTCTCCATTCCTTTATTTTACTAAAACTAAATTTCCCTGATAGCGATAATTCCATCAATTTTCTCTAGTTGTTTCAGAGAGTCGTTGTTGAAAAATCTCTAATGATTTCATAACCCATTTCTTGAGCTCTTTTTCTGCACCCAAACGAATGGAGTAATAGTAGAGATCATCTAGCTCTTCTTCTTCAGTATACCATTCGATAATTCCGATTCGGCCAGAGGATTTAGAGGACTTTTTGTATATATAGCCAAGTTGCTCAGCGATAGCGAAAATTTTTGTACGAGTTTCGTCACTGACGGACATGGCTTGATCTTGGTTTAAGACGCGTGAGACAGTCGCAGATGAGACACCAGTCAGCATGGGCAATATCTTTAATGGTAGCCATTTGCTTCAATCCTTTTTCTTTACTATTTATTCATTATACATCAAAAATTAGTAAATCACAAAAATCAATTTAGTAAATATTAGTTATTATTTCATAACTGGTTGAAAGTAATAGCGAGTTTTTGTTTTATGTTATAATGAAATAAAATGTATTCATCTGGGAGGAAGAAAGATGAAAAAACAAGAAAGCTATTTTTGTGATGACAACACTTTTGTTTGGTGCTCTTTTTCTGGTTGCTTGCAAGACGGGACCACTAAGTCAGGACCAACAATTTGATGTTTACTCAAAAGCTAAACCGGTTTCTATTTCTGATGGAGAAACTTATTATCTTTTTGGTTAAAAGATAGTCAAGGTAATACAGTTAGTAGCCTCAAGTACATGATTCCGAAAGAATGGGAACTAGATCTCGCACAAAGTTTAAAGCCAAATGAGGATGTTGCTTATACTGCTCAGGAAGGTGGTCGTTATTTTCTAGCCCAAATTTATACCTTGCGCATCCAAGATAATCAGAAACTTTCTGAAAAGGAACTTAAGCAAAAAGGATGATAGATGACGGTCATCATTTTTTTCTAAAGAAGGAAAGGTGACTATCGGAGATAAAGAGTGGTTGACCGGCTATGAGCGTTCAGATCAAGCTAACAAGTTGTCGGCTATTTCTTTTTATCGTTTGGAAAAAGATTCTTCTGGAGAACCTATCATTCTTGTCGGAAATTTCCTTTACCCAACCTATCCAGAAAAAGCGGAGGATGATGTAGATGCTTTAGTGGAGAGTGGAATTGGACACTTAAAGACAATTTTAAAGCAGTTGTCCAGTCAAAATTAAAATTTCTTTGATAGAAGCTCAACTTTCTTTCTTAATTGTAAGAATTTCACATTAGGCAGAGTTCAGTATATTAAAAATTTTCAGAAAATATCGACTTTTTCTTGACAGGTTTATGATACTGTGTTAAAATACTAAACAATAAGAAACCATCTCAAAAGGAGTTAGTCAAACATGAAGTCAACCCAATCTTCAAACTTTGCTTTGTTGTTGCGTTACTCGGGCTAGTGCAAAAGCATTAGTCCTGTTTGGCTTACCAAGCGGGAGTAAATCAACATCTCGCTTGTTCCTCAAGTGAGATGTTTTTTATTTCACCTATCTTACTCAAACTCTGATGAGGAAGAAATGGTTTCTAAAGGAGCGACGGGAGTGGAAATACATCTTGATTTTTCTGAAATCAATTTGTCTCATACTGTCTCAGTCATTGAACACGACCTAGAAGTTGGGGAAGATTCTTTCCTAAATGGTCTATGTATCTTAGAAAAGGAGTTGTCTATGACACGCAAAGTTGAGTTTTTTGATACCAGCCTCCGGGATGGCGAGCAGACACCAGGAGTGAATTTCTCTATCAAGGAGAAGGTGGCTATTGCTAAGCAGTTAGAGAAGTGGGGTATTTCAGTCATTGAAGCTGGTTTTCCTGCTGCGAGTCCAGATTCTTTTGCGGCGGTGCAGGAGATTGCTAAAGTCATCACAAAAGCTTCTGTTACTGGACTGGCGCGTTCGGTCAAGTCCGATATTGACGCCTGCTATGAAGCGCTCAAGGATGCCAAGCATCCACAGATTCATGTCTTCATTGCGACCAGTCCTATTCACAGAGAGTTCAAGCTGAAAAAGTCCAAGGAAGAGATTTTAGAAGCTGTGAAAGAGCATGTCTCCTACGCGCGCTCCAAGTTCGATATAGTCGAGTTTTCACCAGAGGATGCGACACGAACAGAGCTGGATTTCCTTTTTCAGGTGGTACAAACAGCGGTTGATGCAGGTGCGTCTTATATCAATATTCCAGATACAGTCGGCTTTACCACTCCAGAAGAGTTTGCAAATATTTTCGACTACCTAGTGGCAAATGTGACTTCTGATCATAAGGTGGTATTTGGTGTTCATTGCCATGATGACCTTGGCATGGCAACAGCCAATACTGACGGCTATCAAGCACGGTGCTGGTCGTGTTCAGGGAACTATCAATGGAATTGGTGAGCGGGCTGGAAATGTAGCATTGGAAGAAGTAGCAGTTGCCTTAGAGATTCGTCAGGACTATTACCAAGTTGAGACAGACATTGTCCTTAATGAAACCATCAACACTTCTGAGCTGGTATCCCGCTTCTCTGGTATTCCGGTGCCCTAAGAACAAGGCAGTCGTTGGTGGCAATGCCTTCTCTCATGAGTCCGGTATCCATCAGGATGGTGTTCTTAAGAATCCTCTGACCCTATGAAATCATCACACCTGAGCTGGTTGGACTCAAGAGCACTCACTCGCCACTTGGTAACTGTCTGGCCGCCATGCCTTTGTCGAAAAACTCAAAGAACTGGCTCTAGACTTTGCGGAATCTGAAATCAATGATCTCTTTTGCTAAATTTAAGGTCTTGGCCGATAAGAAAAATAAAGTCACGGACGCTGATATTCGGGCTCTGATTGCTGGAACGACCGTCGAAAAATCCTGAAGGCTTTCCACTTTGATGATCTGCAGTTGACGACCAATGACGACCATACCATCACAGCGGATGTGCAGTTGGTTAATGGCGACGGAGAGACGGTCAGCTGTGTGGCAGAAGGTAAAGGAAGCGTCGAAGCTATCTTTAATGCCATTGACCAATTCTTTAACCAGTCTGTTCAGCTGTTATCTTATAACATCGAGGCGGTGACGGATGGTATTGACTCTCAGGCTCGCGTCTTGGTAGCTGTTGAAAATACGGATACAGATACAATTTTCAACTCCTCTGGTATTGACTTTGATGTTCTTAAGGCCAGCGCCATTGCCTATATCCATGCCAATACCTTTGTGCAAAAGGAAAATGCGGGTGAAATCGGCCATCAGGTATCTTACCGCGATCTGCCTGCAAATAATTAGAAGGAAGCGACTATGACAAAAGAAATTGTAGCACTGGCGGGTGACGGTATCGGTCCAGAAATCATGGAGGCCGGTCTCCAAGTACTGGCTGCTGTTGCGGGCAAGTTCGGCTTTACATACCATGTAACAGAGAAAGCTTTTGGGGGTGCTGGTATTGATGCGGAAGGTCATCCTCTGCCTCAGTCAACTCTAGAAGTGGCCAAGAAGGCGGATGCTATTCTCCTAGCAGCTATTGGAAGTCCCCAGTATGATAATGCACCGGTTCGTCCGGAGCAAGGCTTGCTCGCTCTACGCAAGGAGCTTGAACTCTATGCTAATATCCGTCCAGTTAAGATTTTCGATGCTCTGAAGCATTTGTCACCTTTGAAGGCTGAAAGAATTGCTGGTGTGGATTTCGTGGTCGTGCGTGAGCTGACTGGTGGGATTTACTTTGGTGAGCATATTTTGGAGGACAGATCTGCGCGGGATATCAACGACTACAGCTATGAAGAGGTGGAGCGGATTGTTCGTAAGGCCTTTGACATTGCGCGTGGTCGCAGAAAGCGCGTGACCAGTATTGACAAGCAAAATGTACTAGCGACATCCAAACTCTGGCGCAGAGTAGCAGATGAGGTGGCCAAGGATTATCCAGATGTGACCTTGGAGCACCAGCTGGTGGACAGCGCTGCGATGCTCATGATTACCAATCCTGCTAAGTTTGACGTTGTTGTAACGGAAAATCTCTTTGGCGATATTCTCTCAGACGAGTCCAGTGTCTTGTCAGGGACGCTGGGAGTTATGCCATCAGCCAGTCATTCGGCTGCTGGACCAAGTCTTTATGAGCCCATCCATGGTTCAGCTCCAGATATTGCGGGGCAAGGCATTGCCAACCCTATCAGTATGATCCTTTCTGTAGCCATGATGTTGAGGGATAGTTTTTGCAGAGCTAGAAGCTGCAGAAGCAATTGAAGTAGCGGTTGAGAAGACTTTGGCTCAGGGGATTCTAACGCGAGATCTGGGTGGTCAGGCAGGAACAGCTCAAATGACGGAGGCAATTATTAAGAACCTATGAAATGGATATTAACGAATATTTGCTTACTATGGAACCCTAATTGTTTTTCTTTTCTTATGGCTGGGACAAACTGAAAAAGCTAAGAAAGATCTCTACCGCATTCCGGAGAAAACCTTGCTCCTGGCGCATTGGCAGCTGGAGGTTTGGGCGCTTTTATTAGGCGGTCGACTCTTTCACCACAAGACCAGAAAATGGTATTTCTGGCTGGCTTGGATTTGTGGAATAATAGTGGAAATTGGAATTTTATATTACATATGGAGAAGCTAGTATGGCTGGAAAATTGATTTTTGATAAGCTGTGGGATAGGCATCTGATAACAGGTCAAGAAGGCCAGCCTCAGCTTATGTATGTGGATCAACATTATATTCATGAAGCAACCAGCCCTCAGGCTTTTCAAGGTCTTCGAGATGCAGGGCGCAAAGTTAGACGGCCGGACTTGACCTTTGGAACCTTTGACCATAATGTTCCTACGGTCAATATCTATGATATTCGGGATGTAATTTCCAAGGCTCAAATTGATAAACTTTCTGAGAATGTTAAGGATTTTGAGTATCGAGCATGCAGCTCACGGATCGGAACTGCAGGGATTGTCCATATGGTTGGACCCGAAACAGGCAAGACTCAGCCGGGCAAATTTATCGTCTGGTGGTGACAGTCACACGGCCACTCATGGGGGCTTTTTGGAGCTATTGCTTTGGAATCGGTACTTCGGAGGTGGGAGCACGTCTTTGCAACGCAGACCATTTGGCAAGTCAAACCCAAGAAAATGCTGGTCAAATTTACTGGGGTGCCACCGAAAGGTGTCTATTCTAAGGACTTTATCTTAGCTCTGATTGCCCGATATGGTGTGGCTGCAGGTGTCGGTCATGTGGTCGAGTATGCTGGTGATGCGATTGACCATCTGACCATGGAAGAGCGCATGACCATTTGTATATGTCCATTGAGTTTGGCTCCAAGATGGGTATTATGAATCCTGACCAAAAGACTTATGATTACGTTCAAGGGCGGCCGGGAGCTCCCAAGGACTTTGAGGCGGCGGTGGCTGATTGGAAGACTCTTGTCAGTGATCCTGATGCTGTCTATGATAAGGTCATTGAGATTGATGTTTCCACGCTTGCACCAATGGTGACTCGAGGGAACCAATCCTTCTATGGGAGTAGAGTTCGGTGCTGCTTTCCCAGAAATACGTGACATGAACGACGAGCGAGCCTACAATTACATGGACCTCGCCCCTGGGTAAGAAAGCAGAAGATATTGACCTAGGTTATATCTTTATCGGATCTTGTACCAATGCTAGACTCAGCGATTTGCAGCTGGCAGCTAAGTTTGTTGCGGGTAAGCACATCGCTCCCAATCTGACTGCTATCGTCGTACCAGGCTCTCGTCCGGTCAAGCGGGGTCGCTGAAAAAGATGGGACTGGATAAAATTTTCATGGATGCAGGATTTGAGTGGCGCGATCCCGGGTCGCTCTATGTGCCTGGGAATGAATCCAGACAAGGTGCCAGACGGAGTTCACTGTGCTTCGACCAGTAATCGGAACTTGAGGATCGGCAGGGATTTGAGCTAAGACTATCTTTGTAGTCCAGCCATGGCAGCAGCGGCAGCCATTGCCGGGCGCTTTGTAGACGTCCGTCAGCTACCGGAGGTCCAGTAAGGCAGTTTTATGGAAAAATTTACAATCTACACGGGGACAATAGTTCCCCTCATGAACGATAATATCGATACAGACCAAATTTTACCCAAGCAATTTCTCAAGTTGATTGATAAAAAAGGCTTTGGCAAGTACCTCATGTATGCGTGGCGCTATCTGGACAATCAGTACACGGAAGATCCTGATTTCGTCTTTAATAGACCAGAGTATCGCAAGGCGACTATTCTGATTACAGGGGACAATTTCGGAGCGGGTTCCTCTCGGGAACACGCTGCCTGGGCCTTGGCTGACTATGGCTTCAAGGTAGTCATTGCCGGATCTTTCGGGGATATTCACTACAACAATGAACTTAATAACGGCATGTTGCCTATCGTCCAGCCACTGGAAGTTCGGCAAAGCCTTGGCGAATCTAAAGACAACGGATCAAGTGACGGTGGATTTGGAGCAGCAGAAGATTTTTTCACCGGTGGGAGAATTCTCCTTTGACATTGATGGAGAATGGAAGCACAAGCTCCTCAACGGGTTGGATGATATCGGTATTACCCTGCAGTATGAGGATTTGATTGCAGAATATGAAAAAAATCGTCCATCTTATTGGCAGTAATCATATTTTCGATATATTCAGAAAATTCTAAATATATCTTGTCTCTGATAAGAAAATATGGTAAAAATAAATCTTAATTTAATAGAAAAGGAATAAACTTATGACAAAAACACATTCAATGGAACGGAACTCTTTCACAAGAAGGTTGACATTCTTAGAAGGCGATGGGGGCTGTATCGTTTGTCCCTGACTGCTAAGGTAGGTTACATCATTATGACCAGTGATAAGGCAGGTTTGGAGCGTAAGTTCGAAGCTAAGGCATCGTAAACCGTACATAAGCCTGGTGTTGTCCTTTGTGGCAGCATGGATGAGCTCCGTGCTTTGGCTCAGCTCTAATCCTGAAATTGAAGCCTTTATCAAAAAGCATTGGGATGAAGACATCCTCTTTGGGCTGTATCCTTCCATGGAAGCCAGAAGCTTTTCGAAAAGCTCAAAGCCTATGGCGACGGTCGGGAAGAGCTGATGACAGATGTTCGTGGGAACTAGCTGTTTTTGTTATTAAGTTTGGTAAAGGCGGGCGAGCAGACTGGCAGCCAAGCTTTGGGAAGAAGGCAAGATGGTCTATGCTTCTTCAGCCAACCCATCTGGTAAAGGGAACCGCTGGCAAGGTCGAAGGAATTGGCGAGCGCATCGAAAACGCAGTTGACCTAGTCATTGAAGCAGATGACTAGTAGCTCTATCCAGCCGAGACAAGACCATTGAAACTCGCTATGAGCAGGCGTTATGGTCTCTATGGTGGACAAGGATGGAAAAACTGATTCCAGAACAAGGTGGCCAACGTTCCATCTCACCAGCACCAGTGGTCATACGCAAAGGCTTGGACATTGACAAAATCATGATGCACCTGTCCGATACTTTCAACTCATGGGATTACCGTCAGGGTGAATATTACTAAGATCAAAAAGAAGCTCAGTGCGAGAGGGGATTTCCTCACACTGAGTTTTTGTTTGGAGTTTTTAGTTTAAAAATCTTATTCAGTTTAAAATTATTTCGAAATAGAATAAAAATTCTTGACAGATGTAACGCCTGGTGTTACAATAAATATCAATTCGATATAGAAATGAATTGGAGAAATCATGAAAGATAGTCATTTAGTAGCCCACCATATCGTTTTGTTGAATGGGCGGATTTTTCAAAAGTTACTGAGCCAAGATCCTGAAGCTCTTTATCGGAGTGAGCAGGGCAAGATTCTCACCGTTTTATGGAATAGTGAAACGGGCTGTGCGACGGCGACAGATATTGCGCTGGCGACGGGACTTGCCAATAATACGCTGACAACTATGCTGAAAAAGTTGGAAGAACAGGGTTTGGTGAGCTTTAGTCAGTGTGGTTTAGACAAGCGAAAAAAATATGTCAAGTTGACAGAGCAAGGTTGGTCCCAAAAAGAAGATGGCCATCGTATCAGTCAAAAACTGGATGCTATTTTTTATAAAGGCTTCTCAGAGGAAGAAATTCGCCAGTTTGAGAGTTATCAGGAGCGTATTTTAGAAAATTTGAAAGAAAAAGAGGCTTAAATTATGTCAAAACAAGTTGAAAATGCACACAATTTATACATTCACGCCATTCAAGACGGGCGTGTTGCCGAGGCTCAAGCTCAGTCTGTAGGGGATACCTACATTCAACACTCGACAGGTGTGCCAGATGGGAAAGAAGGGTTTGCGGCTTTCTTTACAAATTTCTTTGAGCGCCATCCCGAGCGTGAGATGAAAATTGTTCGCACTATTGAAGACGGCAATCTAGTCTTCGTCCATGTTCACCAATATCTCAATGGCGGGGAAGCTCAATGGGTGACGACGGATACTTTCCGTGCGGATGAGAATGGTCGTATCGTGGAGCATTGGGATGTCATTGACTACTATCGCGCTCCAGAAAATGGACAGTTAGATCAGATCTTTGGAGATTTTGAAATCACGGATTTGGACAAGACAGTAGCAAATAAAAAAACCGTTCGTCGTTTCTTGACAGAAATTTTCCAAAATGGGGAGCTAGAGCAGTGGAATGATTATGTGGCAGAAGATTTGATTCAGCATAATCATGAGATTGGCCAAGGAAGTGATGCTTATAAAAACTATGTGGCTGAACATGGTGTTACTTTCGACTTTGTTTTCCAGCTTTTGGGACAAGGAAACTATGTGGTTAGCTATGGGCAGGCTCAGATAGATGGGGTGGCTTATGCCCAGTATGACATCTTCCGTTTAGAGAATGGCTTGATTGTGGAGCATTGGGATAATAAAGAAGTCATGCCTAAGGTAGAAGACTTGACTAATCGAGGAAAGTTTTAAATTGAGGAAAAACAATGATTGAATATAAAAATGTAGCGCTACGCTATACAGAAAAGGATGTCTTGAGAGATGTCAATACAGATTGAGGATGGCGAATTTATGGTTTTAGTGGGTCCTTCTGGGTCCGGTAAGACAACCATGCTCAAGATGATCAACCACCTTTTAGAGCCAACAGATGGCAATATCTATATGGATGATAAGCGGATCAAGGACTATGATGAGCGTGAGCTACGCCTTTCCACAGGCTATGTCTTACAAGCGATTGCCCTCTTTCCAAACCTAACTGTGGCTGAAAATATTGCTCTCATTCCTGAAATGAAAGGATGGAGCAAGGCAGATATTGAGCAGAAGACCGATGAATTGCTGGAGCTAGTAGGCTTGCCTGCTGAAGACTATGCTCAGCGTATGCCAAGTGAGCTGTCTGGCGGTGAGCAGCAGCGGGTGGGCATTGTCCGTGCCATTATCGCCCAACCCAAAATCCTGCTGATGGACGAGCCTTTTTCTGCTCTTGATGCCATCTCGCGTAAGCAATTGCAGGGCTTGACCAAGAGTATCCATGACCAGTTTGGGATGACGACAATCTTTGTGACCCATGATACGGATGAGGCCTTGAAATTTGGGGAATCGGATTGCTGTTCTGCAGGACGGGGAGATTCGTCAAGTGGCGACACCTGATGAAATCCTATCTTCACCTGCGACCAGCTTTGTAGCAGATTTGTTTGGAGGTGTTCAACATGGCTAATTTATTTTCTACCTTTCAGGAGCGCTTTTACGAATGGTTGGCGCTCTTTAGGGCAACACCTCCAGCTATCTCTTTTGACCTTACTAGTGGCCATCTTTTTGACCATTCCGCTCGCTATCTATCTTCATAGTCATAAAAAAGTAGCCAATTGGGTGCTACAAATTGCGGGAATCTTTCAAACCATTCCTTCAATGGCCTTGCTGGGACTCTTTATCCCTCTTATGGGGATTGGTACACTGCCAGCACTAACTGCTCTGGTAATCTACGCTATTTTTCCCTATTTTAGAAAAATACTGTCACGGCTTTGAATGGGATTGATCCTAGTTTAGAAGAAGCTGAATCGCCTTTGGGATGACCAAGTGGGAGCGACTCAAAAAGTTTGAACTGCCTCTAGCAATGCCAGTCATCGTTTCTGGAATTCGGACAGCAACGGTAATGATTATCGGGACAGCGACTCTGGCAGCCCTTGTCGGAGCTGGTGGACTAGGTTCTTTATCCTTCTAGGAATTGATCGTCGCAATGCCAGTCTGATCTTGATTGGAGCAATTTCCTCCGCAGTTTTGGCAATTCTTTTCAACAGTCTCCTTAAATGGATGGAAAAGGCCAAGCTTCGGACGTATTTACAGCTTTTGCGGTCTTAATACTCGGACTAGGCGCTTCTTATACACCGAGTCTGTTTCCCAAGCAGGAGAAGGATCATCTGGTTATAGCTGGGAAATTGGGTCCAGAACCAGAAATTCTTATGAATATGTATAAACTCCTTATCGAGGAAAATACCGATATGACTGTGACGGTCAAACCAAACTTTGGAAAGACGGACTTCCTTTATCAAGCCCTGAAAAAAGGCGATATTGATATCTATCCTGAGTTTACCGGCACGATTACTGGAACTCTCTTTGGCAGACCCTTGCTCCAAAGGTTAGCAATGATGCAGAAGAGGTTTTTGAAGCAGCGCGTGATGGAATCAAAAAACAGGACAATCTAGTCTTGCTCAATCATATGGCTTATCAAAATACATATGCCATCGCAGTACCTAAGAGTGTCGCCAAAGAATACAATCTTAAAACCATCTCTGATCTTAAAGCAGTCCAAGATAAGCTCAAGGCAGGGTTTACCTTGGAATTTAACGACCGTGAAGATGGAAACAAGGGACTTCAGTCTGTCTATGGACTGAATCTCAATGTGTCAACCATGGAGCCAGCGCTTCGCTATGATGCGATTAAATCTGGTGAAATCCAGATCATGGAAGTTCACTCAACTGACCCTGAAATTGAGCGCTATCAACTTCAGATTTTAGAAGACGATAAACATCTTTTTCCCTCCTTATCAAGGGGCACCTCTCCTGAAGGCTGAATTACAGAAAAGCACCCTGAATTGGAAGGTATTCTCAATAAGCTGGCTAGTAAAATTACGGAAAGTCAGATGAGCCAGATGAATTATCAAGTTGGCATCGAAGGTAAAAAAGCAGAAGACGTCGCGCGTGACTATCTGGTCAAGGAAGGACTTTTAAAAATAAGAGTTAGACTTGTAAGGTCTAGCTTTTTTTAGTTGCTTTAGATAGATTGATTGCAGATAGAATTAGATGTTTTTATCTTTTAGTTAAAAAGGAACCTCATTTTTAACAATATCAATACTCAAGCATTTTTATTGTCATAAAGATTTGGATTCTGATCTGATGGTAAATGTTTGGTATTGAGTAATTGCTTGACTTCATCAAGATAGTAGAAAAAGTATTGACATTTTACCAGATATGTTCATTAAATGGCCTTAAAAGTATTTTTCTTGAGCTCAAAACCACTTATCTAGTTCTGTTTTCGGAAAAATAGTTTAAGAAGTCTTTTATAAAAATACAAAAATTAAGGATTCATATAAGATAAGAATGTCTTATTCTATTTTCTGAGCACAGTATAGTAAAGCTTATCTTTGTACTCTAAAGGAACTGGGGGAAACCCCAAAATATTTTTTAAAGGCCTTTGAAAAGTAAAGGGGGTCTGAAAAACCGACAGAATAGGCGATAAATTGGATAGGTTCGTGAGTACTTTCTAGGAGTTGTTTGGCTCGGTGCATTCGGACATAGTCTAGATATTCTTTTGGTGAGCTTTTGGTGTTCTTCCTTGAAAATGGTTGTTAGGTAGCTACGATGAACGGACAACTTAATTGCCATATCTTGAATGCTGAGGTTAGGATTGGGATATTGAGTGTCAATTATCTGCTTGCAGGCTAGATAGAGTTGCTGGCTTGCAGATAGGGTATTTGCTTGGGGCTTACAGGCAATGCTACCCAAGTGAAAGATGAGTTCATAAAGTTGGCCCATAATGTGGAGTTGAGCTAGTTGGTTAGATTTGGTCTGCTCATGCGAAGTAAAACCAAGTTTTCAACAATTTTTCCCAATCCTATCTGTTTTTCGTTCCTGATTAGCAAGTAGGTAGCAGTCTTCGGAAATCTGTGAGTGATTGAAGTAGTCATAAACCCTACTCTCCAGTTATTCCCAGCCAGTAGTAGGACCAAGGTTCTTCTTTTGTCTGCCTGATAAAAGGTAAGTTCATTTGGCTTGAGCAGAAAGAGATCTCCAGCTTTTAAATCGACAATTTTCCCTTTGTAATGAAATTGACCTTTCCCTTTGCAATGTAGTGAAGAACGTAGGTATCTCTAATTGCTGGTCCAAAAAGAGTAGCTAGGAGTGCACTCTTCGTATCCGTAGAAGCTTAGTGCGAGATCAATTGTTCCGGTTTGAGTATTCTGAAAAACTAGCATATTTCACCTCCTACCTAACATTTTACCATATTTCTCTAACATAATCCTATTTTTAGGAAGCGATTTCATAATGTAAAATACTAGTAAATATGGAGGTTCAGAAATGGCTACTCAAAAAATAGATAAACATCTATTCTACATTAATACAAAAATTCCAGTCTTATCATTGAGGAAAGGGATGGCTACCTTTTGCTTAAACACTTAGGCAGAAAAATCGAATCCTATCATTTTTTCCAATACAGTATTTGAGCGAGATCATGCTTTTTCTGGTAATCCGAGATCGAATGAGCGGAGTTTTAGCTTAGATACCCAGTGAAGAGGGTTTTGGGTCAGCATGGTTTAGAGACTTTCGGCAACCTTCTGCAAGTCCAACATGCTAATAATGAAGTAACAGATTTTCGGTTTGTTGAGAGTCAGCTGATTAAGGGAGGTTTGGAAGTTCTAGGGACTCGCTCTAGCCCTCACAGTACAGAAGAAGACAGAAACACTGGCCTTTATTTTTAGAGGATGCAGTAGCTCACTTACGCCTCACTCTCTCATTACACAGCTTTTGAAGATAGCAATACCATTGCAACCTTTACAAAACTTGAAAATATCGGTAGCGAGACAGCAGTCATACATAAGAACTTGAGCTTAATGGCAGATTTGCCGGCAGGGACTTATGATGTGATTAGTTTACAGGGAGCTTATGCTAGGGAGAAAACAGTTCGTCGTCACAAGCTAGAACAGGGAATTTTTCAAAATAGCTTCCAAACCGAGGAGCTTCTGGTCATGCGCAGACTCCAAGCCTTATCCTTTGTGATAGTGAAACGACGGAAGAAGTTGGTCAAGCTTGGGCAATCCAGCCCTTTATAGCGGAAACTTTGAAGCTTGGATTCAGCAAAATCAGTTGAGTGAAGTTCGGATAGGTATCGGTATCAATGAAGATAACTTTGCTTGGGAACTAGAAGCGGGGCAGACGTTCTATAGTCCTGTTGCTCTGTTGAATTATTCGGCTCAGGGTTTGACTGGTCTTGGTCATGAGAGCCAAGCTTTTTGTTCAAGAGCATATCATTCCTAAAGCATTTGTGAAGCGAGAGTACCAATTTAATCAATAACTGGGAAGCAACTTACTTGATTTCAAAAAGAGAAGTTGCTAGAGTTAGCAGATGAGGCACAGAAAGTTGGTATTGAGCTCTCTGTTCTTGATGATGGCTGGTTTTGGCAACCGTTTGATGACAATCGGGCTCTGGGCGACTGGTTTGTCAATGAAGATAAGCTAGGTGGCAGTTTGACAGAGCTCATAGCAGAGTTCATAGCAGAGGATTGCAATTTGGTTTATGGGTTGAGCCAGAAATGATTTCCGTAGACAGTCAGCTTTTATCGGGCACATCCAGACTGGGCTATTCAAGTGCCTGATCGGGACCATACCTACTCGCAATCAACTCTGTATTGATTATGCTAATCCAGATGTGGTAGCCTATATCAAAGAAACACTAGATCAGCTGTTAAGTCAGCACGATATTGACTACATAAAATGGGATATGAATCGCAATATTACCAATCTTGGGAATGGCACTAACTATCTGGCGACCAAAATGCAGTCACATAAGTATATCTTGGGGCTTTATGAAATTGTAAAATATTTGACAGAGAAATATGAGAATATTCTCTTTGAGTCCTGCTCAGGTGGTGGTGGACGAAATGATCTTGGTATGATGCGGTATTTCCCTCAAGTCTGGGCTAGTGACAATACCGATGCCATAGCTCGTTTGCCAATCCACTATGGGTCTTCTTATCTTTATCCGACTATTTCAATGGGTGCCCATGTGTCAGCAGTACCCAATCATCAGATGGGTCGGATTACCCACTGGCAAACACGTGGTCATGTGGCTATGATGAAAATCTGAAAAGGAGCTTGATTTGACTAGTCTATCAGATGAAGAGAAAGTCGTGATTGCTGACCACGAAGTTGTATAAAGAATTACGGCCAGTGGTCCAGCTTAGGTGTCAGTATAGGCTAATCAATCCAGATGTTGGCTCCAATGAAGCAAAGAAGTTCAATTTAACCATGAAGATCAAACGATTGTAACTCTACGTCCGAGTCTTATTAGTGTGGAAACGATGGAAACAACCTTTGAAACTAAAAAGGCTTAGAGGAAGAAGGGCTTTATGAGTCGCAGGAAATGGTGCAGTTTACTCAGGTGCAGAACTCATGTATGCTGGTTTGACCGTTGTTCTCCCTCAAGGAGATTTCTCAGAAACAGTATGTTTTTGTTAAAAAACAATAAGGAGAAGGAATAATGAAATGGTATAAAAAAATTGGTCTCTTTGTAACAGCAGGACTAACCCTTCTGGGTCTATCAGCTTGTGGCAACCAAGGGGAGTCGACAGATGGCAAAGTAACGATTGAGTACTTCAATCAAAAGGGTGAAATGGTTGATACCCTTCGTGAGATTGCTAAAGACTTTGAAAAAGAAAATCCGAATGTGCATGTGAAAGTGGTAAACGTCCCTAATGCTGGGGAAGTACTCAAAACGCGCGTTCTGGCTGGCGATATCCCAGATGTTGTCAATATCTATCCCCAGTCTATTGAATTGCAAGAATGGGCTAAAGCTGGGTACTTTGAAGATCTATCTAATAAAGATTATCTCAAGCGAGTTAAGAATCATTACGCAGATAAATATGCGATAGATGGAAAGATTTACAATATCCCTTATACTGCTAATGCTTATGGTATCTATTACAACAAGGATAAATTTAAAGAACTGGGATTGAAAGTTCCAGAGACTTGGGAGGAATTTGAGGAATTAGTTGATAAGATTATAGCAAAAGGGGAAACACCTTTTTGCCATTGCAGGAGCAGATACTTGACCTTGAATGGTTAATAATCAGTTAGCTCTTGCCACTTCTCTACAGGAGGTGGTAAGGAAGCGAATGATTACCTCACGTTTTTCCAAGCCAAATGCCATAAAGTCTTCAGATTCAGTGCTTAAAGATGATTTCAGGCTGTTAGATTTATTCCGCAAAAAGGTGCCATGCAAAACCAACTGGCAGGGAGCAGGCTATACTGATGTTGTCGGTGCTTTTTGCTAGAGGTGATGCCCCTAATGACTCCAAATGGCTCTTGGGCTATCACAGCAATCAATGCGCAAGATCCTAAGTTTAATGTTGGAACTTTTTCCTTCCCTGAAAGCAAAAAGGACAAAGCTTGACCATTGGAGCAGGAGACCTAGCTTAGTCATCTCGTCAAGTAGTAAGTACTAAGAAAGATTAGCCAATGCTTTTTGTTGGAATATATGTCACGTCCAGAAGTTATGCAGAAATATTATGATGTGGACGGCTCACCAACAGCTATTGAAGGTGTCAAGGAAGCAGGTTCAGATGCACCGCTAGCTGGTCTTGCTGAATTAGCATTTACAGACCGACATCTCGTTTGGCTAGCTCAAGACTGGACCAGTGAAAGTGATTTTTATACCTTGACTGGGAACTATATTACAACTGGAAACAAAGAGGATATGGCGAAAGCACTAAATGCACTCTTCAATCCGATGAAAGCAGACGTAGAGTAGGAGTAGATCTACTATGAAAAAATTGATTGAGAAATATTGGGGCTGGCTCTTTGTCCTAGTTCTTGTACTACAGGCTGTATTCTTCTATGTGCCCATGTTTCAGGGTGCCTTTCTACAGCCTGACAAACTGGACTGGTTTGACCTATAATTATAAGTTTGTCGGACTCAATAACTTTATGCTCCTCATGAGCGATCCTAAGTTTATGAACGCTATAGGCTTTACATTGATCATTACTATTTGTATGGTGGTTGGTGAGATTATTCTGGGGATCTGGATAGCCCGAGCTCTCAACTCGAAGATAAAGGGGAAAACTTTCTTCCGAGCTTGGTTTTTCTTCCCAGCTGTCCTATCTGGATTGACTGTGGCTCTCATCTTTAAGCAACTTTTCAACTACGGATTGCCAGCTATAGGGAATGCCTTAGAAATTGAATTTCTAAACCAGCCTAATAGGAACAAATGGTGGCGCAATCTTTGCACAATCTTCGTCTTGCTTGGCAAGGGTAGCTATGCCTATTATCATCTTTCTAGCTGGTCTACAGCCAACCCCTGCTGAAATAACAGAAGCGTACTGAATTGACGGAGCTAGTAGCAACAAATCTTTTGGAAGGTGGAACTTCCTTATCTCTCACCAAGCGTTTCCATGGTCTTTTATCTTGGCTCTAAAAAGGTGGTTTGACAGCATTTGACCAAGTCTTTGTTTATGACAGGCATGGTCCGAATAATGCGACCACCTCTCTAGGACTTCTGGTATACAACTATGCTTTTTAAGGAGTAATCAATTTGGTTATGCCAATGCTATTGCTGTTATCTTGTCTCTTGATTGCGGTTATTTCTATTGTCCAGTTGAGAGTATCTAAGAAATTTTGAAATCTAAGAGGAGAAACCTGATGAAAAATGCAGAAAGAAAAAGCTAATTTCAGTAAATATATCTTGCTAACACTGGGATCTATTATCATTTTAATTCCACTCTTAGCAACGATATTCAGTTCCTTTAAGTCTACCAAAGACATCGTTAATAATTTTTTCGGATTTCCGACTCAACCGACCTTAGAGAATTTTCAACGCCTTTTGGCTGATGGTATCGGAGGCTACTATTGGAATTCAATCTGTAATCACGGTTCTATCTTTTTGGTTGTTGTCATGATTTTTATTCCCATGGTCGCTACTCTATCGCTCGTAATATGTCTAAGAGAAAAGCTTTTGGTATTATGTATACGCTTTTGATTTTAGGGATTTTCGTTCCTTTTCAAGTTATCATGATTCCTATTACAGTTATGATGAGTAAGCTAGGACTAGCCAACACTTGGGGATTAATTATCCTCTATCTGGCTTACGCTGTTCCACAGACTCTCTTTCTCTATGTAGGCTACATTAAGATTTCCATTCCAGACAGTCTGGATGAGGCAGCAGAAATTGACGGTGCTGGAAAGTTTACAACTTATTTCAAGATTATCTTTCCTATGATGAAACCCATGCATGCGACAACCATGATTATCAATGCCCCTGGTTCTGAATGACTCTCATGCTCCTCTCTTGGTACTCAATAAACAGACTCCAAGATGTGGACTCTGCCACTCTTCCAATATAACCACAGGTCAATACTTTAACGATTATGGGCCAAGCTTTGCTTCTTATGTTGTTGGGATTATCACCATTACTATCGTCTATCTCATCTTCCAGCGCAAACATTATTGCTGGAATGAGCAATGGGGCAGTGAAGTAAGCTCAAGATACAAAGACTGTAAAAAGCTCACAGTGCATACAAAGGCAACCACATCCGTAAACTACTGAATTAGTAACGGCTGTGGAAAAATAGGGAATCTGAAAAAGAAGCTTCAGCTTCTTGGAAGATTCATCTTTCGCACAGAGCTTAGGGCGTTTTCCATTCAGCGCACGGGAAAGAGTATATAAGACAAGATTTTTAGAGGAGAAGACTATGGCTATTCAGGTAACAAGACCATGCTGATTACTTTACTCAGACAGCTTGGGGGAGAATTTAAAAGATTTATATGATAATTTAGAAAAACATTTTGGCGATGCGGTTGGAGGAGTGCATTTGCTTCCTTTCTTCCCATCAACTGGTGACCGGGGATTCGCCCCAGTAGACTATGAAGAGGTTGATTCAGCCTTTGGTGACTGGGAGGATGTAGAAAAAGCCAAGCGAGAAATATTATCTCATGTTTGACTTTATGATCAACCACATCTCACGCCAGTCCAAGTATTATGAAGGATTTTCAGGAAAAGAAGGATCAGAGTGAGTATCGGGACCTCTTTTCTCAGCTGGGATAAGTTTTGGCCAGAAAAATCGTCCGACGCAAGCTGATGTTGATCTGATTTATAAGCGTAAGGATCGGGCACCTAAGCAGGAAATCGTCTTTGCAGATGGAAGCACCGAGTATCTGTGGAACACCTTTTGGTGAAGAGCAGATTGATCTAGATGTTCGCAGTCAGGTGACTAATGATTTCATCAAAAACATTGCGTCAACTGTCAGAGCATGGCCGTGATCTGGATCTGTTTTAGATGCATTTGCTCTATGCAGTCAAAAAGTTAGATACCAATGATTTCTTTTGTTGAGCCAGAAATCTGGGATCTCTTAGAAAAGTCCAGCAAAGGGCTACTGAGTTTGGGACGGATATTTTACCAGAAATTCATGAGCATTATTCTATCCAGTTCAAGATTGCAGAGCATGGCTACTTTGTCTATGATTTTGCGCTACCGATGGTAACTCTTTATTCTCTATACAGTGGTAAAGCAGAGCGTCTAGTCAAGTGGCTTGAAATGAGTCCTATGAAGCAATTCACAACATTGGACACTCACGATGGTATTGGGGTTGTTGATGTTAAGGATATTCTGACTGATGAAGAAATTGACTTTGCGACCAATGAACATATATAAGGTCGGGGCCAATGTCAAGCGTAAGTATTCCTCAGCTGAGTACAATAATCTGGACATTTACCAGATTAACTCGACTTACTACTCAGCCTGGGAGATGACGACAAGAAGTACTTCATTAGTCGTCTGATTCAGGCTTTTGCTCCAGGATTCCACAGGTATATTATGTTGGTTTCTTAGCTGGGAAAAATGACCTTGAACTGCTAGAAAACACTAAGGAAGGCCGCAATATCAACCGTCAATATTACAGTAATGAGGAGATTGCTGAAGCCAGTTAAGCGTCCAGTTGTGCAAGCCCTGCAAGCTTTTCAGTTACCGCAACCAGTCTGCTGCCTTTGACCTAGATGGCACTATTGAAGTGAATCTATTGGATGAAAATAGCCTCCGGATTGTCCGTAGCAATGCAGAAAAGTCAGTCACTGCTCAGGTAGTTATCAACCTAAAAGAATTGACATATAGCGCGAGTGAAAATGGCCAAGCTATCATTTTTGAATAGAGTTAAGAAATTAGTTTAGTGTTGAAATATATCTAGCTGATCCAGCTTTTTCAGAGATTATTCAGTCGATAGTAGTGAGTTTTTATTCAAAGTTTATATACATCTAACCTATGAATAGCGAAAAGTAGCAGAAAACTCGGCTTTTGATTTAACAAGCACATTACTTTGATGTAGAAGGAAGGATGTTTTTAAACTATTGTCCCTACTAAACAAAGTCTAGATAGATTAGTGTTTTTGATGTTACTAAAATTTATTTATACTGTAAACTTACCAAATTTATTGAAATTTTTACTAGGGAACAGTTATAATAAAAAGGTAAGAAAACGATTACAATATCGGACATTTATTTTTAAAGGAGTATAACTTATGTCAAATGTCATTTCAATAGAGCAAATCCACTCAGATTTTGCCAAGGTTTTTGGAGTAGAAGCAGATCACACTTTCTTTTCACCTGGTCGGATCAATCTGATTGGCGAGCATACGGACTGCAACGGTGGCCATGTTTTTCCTGCAAAAGAATTTCCTAGGAACTTATGGAGCAGCTCGCAAGCGGGATGACCAGCTCTTGCGATTCTTCTCAGGAAATTTTGAAGAAAAAGGGATTATTGAAGTGCCACTGGAAAACCTTCACTTTGAACCTGAGCATAACTGGACCAACTATCCAAAAGGAGTTCTGTATTTTCTACAGGAGGCAGGCCATAAGATTGACCGAGGCATGGATGTTCTATGTTTATGGAAATATTCCCAACGTCTGGCTTATCTTCTTCGCATCACTAGAGCTCTTAACTGGTATCATTGCTGAGAAACCTTTGACTTGCAGTTGGAAACGTTCTGGACCTAGTGAAAAATCGGTAAATTAACTGAAATGAGTTTTATCAAGTCATTCTGGTATTATGGATCAGTTTGCTATCGGAATGGGTGCTGACCACGAGCTATTTACTTTAGATACAAATACTCTTGAGTATGACTTGGTGCCCTCTGATCTCAAGGACAACGTCATGTAGTGATTATGAATACCAACAAGCGTCGGGAATTGGCGGATTCTAAGTACAATGAACGCCGTGCTGAGTGCGAAAAAGCTGTTGAAGAGCTCAATCGTAAGCTGTCTATCGCAACTCTGGGTGAGTTGGACGAGTGGTCTTTGATGAGTATAGCTATCTGATAGAGGACGAAAATCGTCTCAAACGAGCTCGCATGCTGTTTTAGAAAATCAACGGACTTTGTAAGCGCGGGGTACTTTTGCAGGCAGGCACTCTTGACAAATTCGGCTGTCCCATGAATGCTTCCCCACGTTTCATTTGGAGCATGACTATGAAGTGACTGGTCTCAGAGCTGGACACCTTGGTTCACACAGCTTCCGGGAGCAAGAAGGTGTTCTGGGGGCTCGTATGACTGGAGCAGTGTTTCGGTGGTTGCGCCATTGCTTTTAGCTGTTAAGGATGCAGTGGAATCTTTCAAAGAAAAATGTCGGTCGCAAGTATCAAGAAGTCGTTGGCTATGCCCCTAGTTTTTACATTGCAGAAGTAGCTGGTGGAAGCCGAGTGCTGGACTAAATCACAGAAAAAGAAACTTGGGTCTGGGACAAAAGTCCTAGCCTTTCAATTGTCTTTGGATTGTCGAGTTAAGACGCAGTGGTTGAGTGAGCTCACTACGCTGATTTCATCAGCTTACAGCCCTCACTCAATCAGGTGCGGAGGTGGGACGACGAAACTCGAATTCCAACGAATTACCACTTCTGTCCCACTCTTTACTAGCAAAAGAAAGGAAGATCTATGTCCAGAAGTTACTGGATGCTTTTGTGTCAGCAGTGATTGACAATAGCACTTTTGAAGAAAATGGACACCATCTATCTGAGCAATCGTAAGTTTTGGGCTCGAGTGCGAAGGTGTTTTGGAAGTTGAAACGAATCTGGATGAGTTGATTGACCTTAAGGACCAGCTGGTCGAGGAGGCAGTTGACTAGAAACCATTGAAGATAGTCAGACTGCGCGTGAAATCCTTGAGCTGAGCTCATGAACTTTATTACCCTGCCCGCTAGCCAGCTCAATCGGGACTCTGGACGACTTATGCCTCCAATCCCGAGCAAGCTGTAGCTGATTTTACCGACTTAGTCATGACTACATCAAGGTCAAGCGCCATTGCTAAAAACATTGCTTTCAAAGTGCCGATCGATTATGGTGATTTGGAAATCACCATCAACTCTCTAAGCCAGAGAAAAGGATCCCGAGGAAATTGCTATAGCCTAAAAAGGCTAAGAATAGCCATTATCCAGCCTGCCAACTCTGCATAGAAAATGAAGGCTACCAGGGTCGCTTGGACCACCCAGCTCGCGCCAATCATCGAATTATTCGATTTGACTTGGCTGGACAGGAGTGGGGCTTTCAGTATTCGCCCCTATGCCTATAATGAGCATTGTATCTTTCTGCACAGCCAGCACCTTCCTATGGCCATCAGCCGGTTGACCTTTTGAGCGCCTGCTGGACATTGTTGGAGACCTTTTCCGGGTTATTTTGCAGGGATCCTAACGCCGACCTGCCGATTGTCGTGGCTTCTATCCTGACCCACGACCACTATCAGGGCGGACGTCATCCCTTCCCTATGGAAATGGCAGAGCTGGATTACAGCTTTACTTTTAGCGGATTTGATGAGGTAGAGGCAGGTATTGTCAAATGGCCCATGTCAGTCATTCGGCTGAGATCTGAGAAGAAGGAGCAGTTGATTGACTTGGCTGATAAGATCTTGCAAGCTTGGCGGACTTATTCTGACCCAAGTGTGCAGGTGTTGGCAGAGTCTGAGGGTGAGCCTCACCATACCATCACACCGATTGCCCGCAGGAAAGATGGATCTTTTGAGCTAGACTTGGTCTTGCGGGACAATCAAACTTCACCAGAACATCCAGACGGCATTTATCACCCTCATAAGGATGTGCAGCATATTAAGAAAGAAAATATCGGTCTGATTGAGGTGATGGGGCTAGCTATTCTGCCACCTCGGCTCAAGGAAGAGCTCAAGCAGGTGGAACTTTTCCTGCTGGGAGAAGACTGTCAGGTCGCGGCCTATCATCAGGAGGGGCCAAGCAACTCAAAGACCAGAATCCAGATGTTTCCGCTGAGACGGTGGAAGGAGTAGTTCAGGCCTCGGTTGGACAGATTTTCAGCCGAGTACTGGAAGATGCCGGAGTTTACAAGCGAACTGAAGAAGGCCAGGAGGCTTTCATGCGCTTCGTCCAATTTGTCGGCATCCAGCTCTAGGAAATGTGTTAGAATGGAGTTAACGATACAGGGAAAGGAAGTTTTATGGCAATTTTAGTATTAGGTGGTGCTGGCTATATTGGTTCGCACATGGTTGACCGTTTGGTAGCAGAGGTAAGGAAGAGGTAGTCGTCGTTGATAATTTGGTGACTGGCCATCGGGCGCCGTTCATCCCTCAGGCATCTCTTTTTATGAGGGGGATTTGGCGGATAAGGACTTTATGCGTGGCGTTTTTGCCAAACATCCATCCATCTATGCAGTCATTCACTTCGCTGCCTTTTCGCAGGTAGCTGAATCTATGGTAGATCCGCTCAACTATTTTGACAATAACACAGCTGGCATGGTTTCTCTCTTGGAAGTCATGCAGGAATGTGACGTTAAAAATATTGTCTTTTCTTCGATCATGCATGACTTATGGCATTCCTGAGGAAGTGCCGATTCTGGAAACGACTCCGCAAAAGCCGATCAATCCTTATGGTGAGAGCAAACTCATGATGGAGACCATTATGCGCTGGGCAGACCGGGCCTACGGCATCAAGTTTGTAGCCCTGCGTTATTTCAATGTGGCCGGTGCGCAAGCCTCGACGGGTCTATCGGAGAGGACCACGGACCTGAAACCCATCTCCTGCCCATTGTGCTTCAGGTGGCTCTAGGGCAAACGTGAGAAGATTGCCGTCTTTGGTGACGATTACGATACTCCGGATGGCACCAATGTCCGCGATTATGTCCATCCTTTCGACTTGGCTGACGCCCATATTCTGGCTGTCGAGCATCTGCGTTCTGGACATCCTTCAGATGTCTTTAACCTTGGCTCTTCGACTGGTTTTTCCAACCTGCAGATTGTAGAAGCCGCCCGCAAGGTGACCGGACATCCTATTCCTTTGAAATAGCAGAGCTACGCCCAGGGGATCCGGATACGCTGATTGCTTCCTCTGAGAAAGCAAGAAAAGTTCTGGGCTGGCACGAAATTTGACAATATCGAAATCATCATCGAAACTGCTTGGAAATGGCATTCCAGCCATCCAAAATGGCTATGATGATAGAGTTTAATAGTCCCTAAAGTAAACCAGTAGGATCTACTGGTTTTTTTGTTTAAATCAAATCTTAAACTCGAAGAAATTAGAAGGCCACTTCACAGTTTGCCCTACTGAAGGCCTGTAATTTTATGGTATAATGGGTTCATTATAATTTAAAGAGTTCTGAAGATTTCTGTTTGACTCTTATCAATAAAAGAATAGGAAATGAGTATGCGTTCGATTCTTGCTTATATATCACCCTGATGCCGGTCATTCTGGCTGGAGTTACTGAATATGATCTTTTTGCAAGTCTTCACTGCTAGAGGCTACTTTTATCGACCAATGGATGTTGGCCTGATTTTAAAAGATGGGAAGAGGCTTTTTGGGGCTAACAAGACCTGGAAAGGTTTCTTTGGCATGATTGTCTGGGGAGCCTTTGGCTCAGATCCTTTGGGGCTTTGCTCTTTAAAGAGTATTCCTACCTCTAGAAGCTGCACTTGGCTCTACGCCTTCTACGAAAATACCGTGCTTTGTTTTAATCTGGTGCTTGGAGCCTTTTTGGGGCTGGCTTATGTTTTGTTTGAGCTGCCCAATAGCTTTATCAAGCGCCGTTTGGAAATCAGAGAGGCAAGACGGCGGAAAAATTGCTGAAATGGACTTTATCTGGATAGACCAGATTGATTCCTTTGATTGGCTGTATCATTTTCTTGCTTTTCTATATCCCTCTGTCTTGGCAGCAGATGCTGGGCATACTCATCCTAGGGGCAGGTACGCATCTGGGGGTTAATCGTCTGCTCTACTGGGCTAAGCTTAGAAAAAATCGTATGTGAGATGGGAGTATTTGATGAAAGAATTATGGCTGGAAAAAGAGCTTTTGGCCGTCTATGGTGGTAAAATCAATCAGTTAATCAACCTCTGTCAGCTGGGGCTTTCTGGTTCCTGAGGGTTTGATTTTGCCTGCGGACCAAGTAATGGATTGGCTAAGAGCAGCTCTGCCAGAATACTCAAAAGAGGGACTTGAAGAGTTCATCAAACTGGGCAAGGAGGAAATTGCGGAGCGTTTGCAGCAGTATCCCTTAAAGCCAGCTTGGTTACAGCAGTTAGCAAGTTTTTGTCAGGAAAATCAAGCTTATATCGTTCGAAGTAGTGCCCTTTTAGAAGATGGCCAGAACATGTCATTTGCTGGTCAATATGACTCGATTGGCAATTGCCAGACACTGTCAGAAATTGAGCAGGGCATTCGTTCTTGTCTGCTTTCTCTCTTTAATCCAGAAGCCTTGGCTTACTGGCAGCGTCAGGGTCTGGCTGAGAAGGATTTTGCTATGGCGGTGCTGATTCAGGAGCAGATAGAGTCAGACTTCAGCGGTGTCTGCTTTTCTCTAGATGTGGCGACTAATCAGGACCAGTCTATGCTGCTAGAGTATGTAAAAGGCTCGGCTGAGAGTTTAGTTAGCGGTCAAGTCAATCCTGAGCAGCTGACTCTTGCTTGGTACAAGCCGGACTGGCTCCAGTTTGAAAAGACTGAAATCCCTCTGGCAGTCTTGCAGAAACTGCACGCGCAGGTTTTGCAGATTGTGGCGTATTTTGGTCGGCCTATGGATATTGAGTGGTGTGCTGTCCAAGAGCAAGTCTATTTGCTGCAGGCTCGGCCCATCACGACAGTACCAACTAAAATCGACAGTGGCCGCTGGACGACGGCGAATTTTTCGGGACGTGGCGTGGCGGCCCAGCCCTGTCCCAAACCTGATGTGGAGCCTTTATCGCCATTCTTGGCAAGAGGCCCTTTCTAGCTTTTTGCTGGCAATTGGCCCTGGGCAGCCTGAGGTGTGATGCCTCCACTGATGCGTCTCCATTATGCTCGGCCTTTCTGGAACTTAGGCGTAGTCAAGCAAGGTATGGAGCAGATTCCGGGCCTATATTGAGCGAGACTTTGATGATGAGCTGGGAGTCAATAAAGACTACCAAGGTCAAGGTTTTACCAGCAAATTAAGTCCAGCCTTGCTCTTGAATTTCCTGCGGGTAGCCTTGAAAACGCAAAAAGTAACTAAGAATTTTCTGCATCAGGCGCCAGACAAGCTGCAAGAGCTGCGTCAGCAATTTACCCGCCTGAATCAAGAAATACGAGAACTAAACGACCAAAGCCCACTGCAGCAGGTCGAGAGTCTTTGGCAGTTAGTACTAAATCAGGCTTATTTAGACAGTGAGGGGACTTATTTCTGGCAGGCCTACATCAATACGGTCCAGCTGTCCATGAAAAAGACCAGTCTCCTCAAATGGCTGACAGTCGATGAATTTTTCCAACTGATAGCTAAGTTAGGAAATGTTTCGCATACCAAGCCTTTGGCTCGGATGCTGGAAGCTGCGGATCTTATTTTGGCAGACGAGAAACTGACAGACGATTGGTTGAAGCTATCAGTGGAAAAGTTGCAGGAACTGGTCTGCACAATATCCTGAGCGAGCAGATTTTTATCAAGATTCAGGATTTTCCAAAAGGACTTTGGCTACCACTCGGCACGGGAGCTGGACTTGCGAGTAGCAAGTTATGAAGAAGATGCTCATCAGGTCCCTGACAGCAGTCCAGCAGTTGGTTGCTGATTCAGCGTATTACCAAGCGTTAAAGCTTTCCGCTCAGTCCTGTCTCAGAGTCTGAGCTGGATCTGGCTCATCTATCTCGATCCAAGCAGAAAAAAATTGAAAAAATCAGTCAAGACCTGCGGAACTTGCTCTGGTGGCGGGAGGAGTTCAAGGATATTTCCACGCGCTATTACCACCTCATTCGTCAGATTAGTCTCAAACTCGGCCGAGCCTATGAAAAAGAGAGGCTTTTCTGAAAGATTCTCAAGATATTTTTATATTAAGAAAGAAAGCCTGACTGCCTTTTTATGGAAGGGCAAAAGACTGCTGACCAGCTTCAAGAAGAAGCGGCTGATAATCAGCATTATTGCCAGGCCTATCGGAATTTTGAGCCAGTGGGTGATTTGACCGATAAAGAGATGAGCTTGGAAGAGGTGGCCCATGATAGTCAGGCCCTGCTGACGGGAATGCCAGCCAGCAGCGGTCAGGTGACCGGTCGGGTTCGAGTCCTCTTGGATTTGGCTGATATTGAGACGATTGAACCGGGAGAAATTCTTGTCACTCTCGCTATACAGATACGGGTTGGAGCTATGTTTTTCGGTATTCTAGGCGGTCTTGTGACAGAGTACGGTGGAGTTCTCTGTCATGCCTCCATTGTTGCTCGGGAATGCGGGATTCCAGCTCTGGTCTGCGCCAAGAATTCAACTCAGCTGCTAGAAACTGGCATGCTGGTAACCTTAGATGGAAGAAGAGGAGAAATTAGAATCCATGAAGAAGAATGAACCTTTGTTTATCGGTAGAATATGACAAATCTGTTATCCTGACCTATATGGGTGCTGCTTTTGCACTGTTGGCAGTCTATGCCATCATTCAGTCCCAACTGCGGCTAGCCATGATGGCCTTTATCGTTAGCGGTATCTGCGACCCTATTTGACGGTGTGGTGGCGCGACGGATGAAAGCGAACTGAAAGTCAGAAGCGCTTTCGGCATTGAGATTGATTCGCTCTGCGACATGATTAGCTTTGCGTACTCTTCCAGCTGTGCTCCCTCATGACCCAGCTGCCCTTGGGAGCTGCCAATATCATCTTGGCTGTCCTCTATGTCTTAGCCTCCGTCACGCGCTTAGCGCATTTTAACCGCTTGGCCAAGCATGATGAAGGATCTGGCTCTTATTTTATCGGCTTGCCAGTGACTTACAGCGCCCTATTTTTCCCTCTGACCTATCTGGTCTGTCAATGGCTGGCGCCTGGTTTCTTTGCCTGGGTGTGGCTGTGCTTGTCTCTTTTGCTGACCTTTCTATTTGTCTACAACTGTCGAGATTCCCAAGCCCTAATAAGCTGGCCTACCTAGCCTTTGCGATTTTAGCTGTTGCAAGTCTGATTGGTCTGGGGGTTCTCCCGCATGGTTAAGGTCTATCTGAGAAGGACTGGCCAAGTAGTGGAACCGACAGAATACAAGGCGGGTCTGTTAGACAAGCTTTATGGTACTGCCTGGGGTCGCTTTCTAGTGTCTATCTTGACCCGACCTAGCCTGTCTTATCTTCTGACTTTGAAAGACTACACTGCTTTTTCTCGCAAAAAAATAGCAGCTTTTGTGGAAAAATATCAGCTGAATCTGGCTGACTATGAAGATGGCCCCTATTCTAGCTTCGCGGCTTTCTTCCAGCGGAAAATCAAGCCAGAACTGCGTCCGGTCTGTCCTGACAGTCAAGTACTGGCAGTAGCAGATGCCAAGCTAGAGGCTTTTACCATCAGTCAGGACTTGCAACTAACGATAAAGGGTCAGATATACAGTCTAGCTGACTTACTGTTGGATGATGAATTAGCTCAGATGTTCAGTAGTGGAACAGCTCTTGTCTATCGTTTGGGAGTGGAAGACCTGCACCGCTATTTGGCTGCTGAATCCGGAAGCATTATCCAAAGACGAAAAATAAAAGGTCGCTTGCACACAGTCAGGCAGGTAGCCCAGAAGCGGCGCCTGATTTACAAGGAAAATAAAAGAGAATACTGTCTTTTAGATACCGACCTAGGACCTGTCCTGCAGATGGAAGTAGGGGCTCTCTTGGTCGGAAGAATATACAATCACAGTCAGGACCATTTGGTCAGAGGACAGGAGAAGGGCTGCTTTGGTCTGGGTGGCTCAACCATTCTTGTCCTCTATCCGGCAGACACGATTCGCATGGATCGGGATATCCTGACTTACTCAGACCTCGGAATAGAAACCCAGATTCAAATGGGTGAAAAGATTGGAGAAAAAGCTATGTTTAAACGATTAGCTGTTTTATTATAAGGAAATGTTTCCTTTGCTACCGCGCTTTTTTGTGGCTGCCATCATGTTTTTTGAGATTTATTTTGTCCTCTCTGCTCAATGACGGAGTGACCACCTTTCACTTTGACCATCAGGAGTTGATTGGGATTTTTACGATTTTTGTCTTTCTGATGATTCTGCGGATTGCAGATGATTTCAAAGACTACGAGACCGACAGACGTCTCTTTCCTCATCGGGCTCTGCCATCTGGCCGGGTGCAAAAGAAGGACTTGGCTATTGCCCTCAGCTTTATCGTAGCTGTATCTGTACTTCTCAATGTTCTCTTTATGAACAATATTGGCTGGTTTCCTCTTTCTCTATATCTACGGAACTCTCATGTCCTTCTGGTTCTTCAAGCGAGACAAGATTCAAAATTCCTTGCCACTGGCTCTAGTAACCCATAATCCGGTCATGATGATTTTGAATCTCTATACTATCTCTTTTGTATGCTACAAGTACAATCTGCCTCTCTTGTCCTTGCCGACCGTTTTGCTGGCCTTTACCATGTATTTCCCAAGTCTGATCTGGGAAGTCTGCCGCAAGATTCGAGCGCCAAAAGACGAGACAGAGTATGTGACCTATTCTAAGCTTTTTGGCTACAAAAAAGCCACTCGGTTTATCGAGGTGGTGACTCTGCTGGATATCTTGACCAATTTCGCCCTTCTCTGGAATATTTCCCATGTCGGAGTGGTGGTCTTGGTGCTGAATGTCATCTGGATGACCGTCCAGTTTGAGCAGTTTATCAAGGATCCGACTCGCTTTAATATACGTGAGCGGGTGGAGCGCTATACCTATATCACGGAGACGACCATGGTTCTGTCCGTTGCTGTTTATCTCTTGATGGGGGTACTTTGATGAAAAGAATCAAGCAGACAGGGCTTGACCAGGTCGGAGGCAAGGCCTATCATTTGCTGAAAATGCAGGCTGCTGGTTTGCCGGTTCCTGACTTTGCAGTGTTTGCTTTTGACTTTTTTCAAAAATCTACCAGCTCTGCTGACTTGGAGCGGATGGAAGCAGCCTATCGGTCTGGAGAGTTGGACTTGTCCCAGCTCAGTCAGCAACTGCAGAACTGGGCCAGAGTGCAGTTTGGTCAAGAAGATCTGACGGCAGCAGAAAACTGGATTCATCAGGAGTTTTCTCAGAAAGACTGTCGCTTCGCAGTCCGCTCATCTGCTACCATTGAGGATGGGAAGACCTCATCCTTTGCCGGTCAGTTTGAGAGCCAGCTCAATGTGAAGCCAGATGGGCTTAAAGAAGCTATCCAAGCGACCTTGCTCTCTCTTTATCAGGAGTCAGCTCTTAGTTATCTGTTTGAGCAAGGCCTATCGTTGGAGCAGGCACAGATGATTTGCCTTGTGCAGGTCATGCAGGAGGGAGACTTGTCTGGGATTTACTTCACAGCTAATCCCAAGGGCATTCTGAACGAGCATATCATTGTTATTGGTCGGGGCTTGGGCAATAAGGTTGTCGAGGATAAGATCCCTACAACCATGGTGACCCTCCATCCCAAGGACCAGCTCTTTTATACAGAGCAGACGGAGGACTCACCAGACGTATCACAGGAACAACTTGCGGAGTTACAGACCTTGGCTGGTCAGGTAAGTCAGCTGGACCTTATATGGATATGGAGTTCACCTTCGCAAATGGCCAGCTCTATCTCTTTGCAAGCACGACCCTATTACTACCTTGCTAGAAGGGACAGCAGATTATTCTGGATAACAGCAACATTGTCGAGAGCTATCCGGGCGTTTCCAGTCCTCTGACTATTAGCTTTATTCAAGAGGCTTATGCCAGCATTTTCCGCAGTCTTGCCCAGCGCTTGGTTGGCAAAGATGCCCCTGAGTTGGCTGCCTATGAAGCCACCTTTCAAAATATGCTGCAGCCGGTCAATAGCCGGGTTTATTACCAGATTCAGAGCTGGTATCAGCTCTCACAGCTTTTTAGCCTTTTTCGAAGAAAATCATTCCTATCTGGCAGGATATGCTGGGAGTGCGAGAGACAGAGGTATCTCAGATGCCGGTGCATCTTTCTGCTTTCAAACGCCTGCAAATCATGCTTCGCATTATTCGAGAGTTTTGGATGGCACCCAAGCAAATGCGGCAATTGGAAGAACAGTTTGCCCAGATTCAGCGCGAATACGAAGCGAGCTTTTCTCCCGACGCAGATGCGGAGACCTTGATTGGCTTGGTCAGCAAGCTAAAAGAGGATATTCTGGCTCACTGGGACATTACGCTGGTCAATGACCTCTATGCTTTTGTCATACCGGACTCCTGAAGAAGTCGCGTCGCGGTGGGAGCTGTTCAGGCTGAGATTGCAGGGAATTGAGCAGATTGAAAGCATGCAGCGGCTTTTTGGCTCTGCAGGCTTTTAACAGCTCAGCTGAAAGCAGAAGAAAATGCAGAAATTAGACAGGCTATGGCGAGTGAAAAGTCCAGCAGTCTTTTCTAAATCGCCAGCACCCTTGGTCCAAGAAATTACCCATTTTATCCATGAATTTGGCGACCGGGCTCCGGAAGAGTTGAGCTAGAAACTCCAACCTTTCGAACGCACCCAGAGCGTCTGCTCAAGCTCCTGCTGCAAATGTGCCAGCAAGAGGAGAAGAAGTTGGCTCCTCAGAAACTTGAAGAAGAGGTGCAAAAATCAGGCTGGTGGACGAATTTTCTTCGCAAGCGAGCCATGACTGGTGTTAAATATCGGGAAAGCTCCCGCTTAAATCGTACTCGGATCTACGGCATGATGCGACAGATTTTCCGAACGCTTGGGCAGCAATTAGCCGAGCAAGGGCTGCTGGCTACGCCTGACGATGTTTTTTACCTGACAAAGGAAGAATTGTTTGAGCTGACCAGAAAGCCCAGAGATGTTAGCGACTTGATAGCCGAGCGTCGAGGAGAAGTTGGAGGCTGATAAAGAACTGCCAACCTTTAGTCGCTATGTTTTTGCTGGACAGGTCTTTGAGAAATACCTGAAACCGCAAAACCGTACCAGCAGTCATAATACGGGCAATCAAGCCTTGCAAGGGATTGGCTGCTCGCCTGGCTGCGTTAAGGCTCAGGTTTTGGTCGTGGAAGATGTGCAGGAAATTGAGTCTGCTCAGGACCGGATTATCGTGACCAAGATGACCGATCCGGGCTGGGTTTATCTTCTGACCCAAGCCAAGGGTGTCATTGCCGAGCAGGGGTCTTTGCTCTCGCACACGGCCATTATTTCCCGCGAGTTGGGTATTCCTTCCATTGTCAATGTCAGAGGCGCCTGCAGCCAGCTGCAAAACGGTGACTGATTGAGATGGATGGCCTTACTGGCAAGATTCTGACTGATCAAGGAGGAAGACCATGCTGGAAATTAAACCAGTCAAACCCAAATACTGCAGAGCTGGACGATTTTCTAGCCCTGCCCAAACAGATTTACCAGCCAGACCACCTCATGCAGTCGGAAGAGGAAGAGCTGGCTTTGATTGAGGCAGTCACCCGCTGAGTTCTGACTTAGAAACCATGCCTTTTATTGGCTATGAGGACGGGCCAGCCTTGTATTCGAGGCCTCCTGACCTTCTATCCAGGGATGAGGCGCTTTATTTGGGATTTTTCGAGTCGATCAATGACCGGCAGATTGCAACCGCTTTTATCGAGCATTTAGCTGGATTTGCTCTGCAGTCTCGGAGCAGATTAAGATAATCGGCCCCGTGCATGAGCAAGTTTTTGGCTGGGCTATCGAATGCATCCCTGACTGGAACAGAGGAGTTACCTTTTTGACAGGGGAACCTCATAATCCAGCTCTATTATCCCCAGCTATGGCAGGCTGCTGGTTTTGAGCTCAAGGAGCGCTATCTATCCAATTTTTATCCCAAAGTCAGCAATCAAATTCATCAGGATAAGCTGGCTCATCGTTTTGAGTCTTTTGAAGAAGCGGGTTTCACCATTTGCTCTCCAAAGAAGAAGGAGTGGGAAGAAGCTTCGCTGCAGGTTTTTGAGCTTCTCAATCGCCTCTATCAAGATTTTCCGATTTATCGGTCTATTTCCAGTCAGCAGTTCAGTCAGATTTTTCAAAAATACCAGTATATTCTTGATTTTTCTATGGTTAAGCTGGCCTATAAGGAGGGCAAGCTAGCTGGTTTTCTGATTGCCATGCCGGATTACGGTTCTCTGGTTTATCAAAAACTGACTCCTCTTAAAACCTAGTCAAGCTTTTCTGGACCAAACGTTTTCCCAAACGTTATACGATTATGTATCTAGGAGTAGATGAGCAATTCTTGGGGTTGGGCTCTGCCTTGGCCTATCCGATTTTTAAAGAAGCGCAGAAGCGACAAGCTTCAGCTATTGAGCCCTTGATTCATCAAAAACCGTCACGCGCACTATGCGTAGCAGGAACTGCAAGGGGACAAGCATGAGTATGGTCTCTTTGAGTTGGATTTATGGATTCTCATAGATTAGAACAACCAGCAATCAAGCTGGTTTTTCTCTTTTCATTAGAAAAATTTGTCTTTAAATATAAATAAAGAAACAAATGTTGCGCAACAAATGTATCAGAAAGGAATATCATGCCTCCAAAAATAAATTCACCAAAGAAGAAATTATTGAAGCTTGTTTGAACTTGTTCGAGAAGAGGGAGGTCGGCTGTCACGGCACGCTCTGTTGTCGCTAGATTGAAGTCTTCACCCAAGGTCATTTTTGGTCTTTTTCGATAATATGGATGAGTTTGAGCAAGGCTATCGTCGTTGCTCGCAGAGAAGACTTTTGTCAGACAAGTTGAAATCGCCTTGCGGGAAGAAAAAGCCTTCGAGCTGTTGGGATTGCTTATATCCGATTTTGTGCCAGAGGAACCCCAGCTTTTTCAGTTGATTTTTATGAATGAGTCCGAACGCGCTATTCATCAGTTTTCTGAATTTTTACCAATCAAAGATTACAGTTATGAAAAATGATTCTGTCCATTCAAGAGGAATATGGACTTTCAAGACAGTTATCGGAGCAACTTTATCAGCATCTATTTATTTATTCACATGGAATTGCTAGTAGGACTGCCGCAGGAATCTATCGCTCACCCGCAGAACTAACTTCCATGCTGACACAAGTATTCACAGCACTTATAAAGGAATTATTAGGAGGAAATCATGATTGAATTAAAGGGGAGTAAGAAAGTTCTACTGAGCCAATGAGGTTTTAAAAGGTATCGATTTACGGATAGAAGAGCAAGATTATTTAGTGATTTTGGGAGCTTCGGATCGGGTAAGTCGACCTTACTTAAACATTCTTTTCTGGCTTGGAAAAACCTGATCAGGGTGAAGTATTATATGATGGGGAAAATATTGCGTCTTTTAAGTGAAAGTCAACTGACTAAGTTCCGTAAGAATCAGGTCGCTTTTATTTTCCAGCAATATTATTTATTACAAGAGTTGACGGTGGAGCAAAAACGTTAAAATGGGAGCCCATCTTGCAAAGAATCAAAATTTACTCTCCCAATTATTGAAGCAATGGGTTTAAAAGAAAACTCATCAATATCCCAGTGAATTGTCAGGTGGTGAGCAACAGCGTGGCGATTGCTAGGGCACTGGCTAAGAAGCCCAAAGTACTTTTCCTTGATGAGCCGACAGGAGCTCTCGATGAGAGACGGGTCGCCAGATTCTCCTACATTGCTCAAAATGAAAAAGAGCTTGGATTTACTCTTAGTAATGGTTACTCATAATGAGCATATTGCCCAGTTAGCAAACACTGTGGTGAGGGTGAATAGCGGGCAAATTCAGGACATCACGGTCAACGAAGAGCCAAAGAGCGTAGAAGAGATTGGGTGGTAGACCATGGTAATTAGTATCAAAGATTTACGTAAAATTATCTGTTGTCTCCATTATCAGTTTTTGTGCAGTCTTGGTCACTACTTTATTTGTCAATTTTTATCTAGACCTTCAATCTATTAAGATTGAGGTATTGTCACCGCCTGCTAAAAGCCTACTACGATGCTCAGATTCTCCTTGCTAAATTTGTCTCCTTAGTAAGTGGTGGAGTACTTTCTCCTAGCTGTTCTTCTCTTATTCTTTTTATATCAAGCAGTTTATTGATGATCATAGGAAGAGTTAGGAATACTCAAAGCTCTGGGCTACCATAATTTTGAATTAGCCAAGCATTTCTGGATATTTAGTTGTTCAGTGTTTCTAGGAGCCTTGCTTGGCTTTGCTTCTTCATTCTTTTTATGAAGGATTTTTATGATCTGCGCAATCAAAAAGATCTCTTGCCTAATGTTGAATTCATTTTCTCATTGGCAAGTGTTCCTCGCCATGGTCATCTTGCTGACTCTCTTATTTCGCCTTATTAGGAATTGGCTATGCTTTGATTAAAATTGAAGCAACTGAGCCTTTATTTGCTGAAAAGATTAGAGTTAGCACAGTAAAGCAAAAACACCCCAAAACTAAAAGCAAATAAATCCTTTTTTGAAAGAGTTAGGAGCTGTTCATTTTTATAAAAAGAAACTTTTGATTTTCTTTGTTATCTTCGCAGCATTTTCTTTTGCAGCCATGATGCAGCTTTCCCTAGGAATGAAAGACTTTATAGACGGCACAATTCAAGTCATGATGATGGGAATAGGCCTCTTTGTCACTTTCTATTTTACTCCTCTGTCTAGGCACTGTCGTCCAAGAAAATAAAGCCAGTCTAGCTCTCATGAAAGCCTTTGGCTATAGCCAAAAAGAATGTAGTCGCGTTATTTTTACTCGTTATCGAGTGGTGGCTTATCTTGGTTTTGTCTTAGGACAGCTTATCAGTATGCCCTGATGAAGATACTACTTAAAGTCATTGTAAAGGATGTTCAGGGTGTGCCCGACTACTCATTTGATGTTCAACTTTGCTTAATCTCCTTCGTCGCCTTTGTGATTTTATATGAACTTCTCTTTGCCTACTATATCAAAAAGCTGTGAAGGCTTGACCTTAAAAGAAGTCATGTTGGCTGAATAATATAAACAATCTAGCTTTTACACTGGCAAACCCATCTGTAAAAGCTATTTTTATGCTATAATGATAAAAAAATATGAGGAGACATTCATGAATCAAACTGTTCAATATTTACAAGAATTAACGGCTATTCCTTCCCCAACAGGCTTCACGGCTGATGTGGCAGACTATCTGGTAAAAACGCTGGAAGGATTGGGCTATGAGCCTGTCCGGACCAATAAAGGCGGCGTTCATGTTGTCAGGTTAGGGTGAAAAATGATGCCCAGCATCGGGTAGTGACTGCCCATGTGGATACACTGGGGGCTATTGTTCGGGCTATTAAGTCTGACGGTCGTCTCAAGCTAGATCGGATTGGCGGTTTCCCTTGGAACATGATTGAAGGAGAAAACTGTCTGGTCCATTTGGCCAGCAGTGGTAAGACTATCAGTGGGACTATCTTAGTTCATCAGACTTCCTGCCATGTCTATAAAGATGCTGGGACGGTTGAGCGTACTCAGGACAATATGGAAGTCCGTTTGGATGAAAAGGTGACAAGTGAGAAAGAAACCCGTGATTTAGGAATCGAAGTCGGCGATTTTATTTCCTTCGATCCTCGTACCACAGTTACCGAGTCAGGCTTTATCAAGTCTCGCTTTCTGGATGACAAGGTCAGCGCAGCTATTTTGCTCAATCTTTTGCGCGTCTACAAAGAGGAAAATATTCAGTTACCAGTGACGACTCATTTTGCTTTCAGTGTCTTTGAAGAGGTTGGTCATGGGGCTAACTCCAGCCTGCCGGACGCAAGCGGTAGAGTATTTGGCGGTTGATATGGGGGCTATGGGTGACGACCAGCAGACAGATGAGTATACGGTTTCCATCTGTGTCAAGATGCATCAGGACCTTATCACTATGGCTTCCGCCAGCATTTGGTAAATTTAGCCAAGGAGCAAGACATTCCTTATAAACTGGACATCTATCCATTTTACGGATCAGACGCCTCTGCTGCCATGAGTGCAGGAGCAGAAGTCAAGCATGCCCTGTTAGGCGCTGGTATCGAATCCAGCCACTCTTATGAGCGTACCCATATTGATTCAGTTGTCGCGACAGAGCGCATGGTCGATGCTTATTTGAACAGCGAGTTAGTAAAATAGGTTAAGGTGAATCCTATGCTGAAAAATATGCTAAAGCTACTTCAATATCTTTCAAGCTTACTTCTGTTCATTCTAGTTCTTTTGTTTTTATACCATCAATATAGTTTGAACAAAGAAAAAAGTTCCTCACCTCTAGTATCGGTCAGCAAGTAGAGGTAGACGGAAAGCAAATGAATGTCTATGTGGCTGGAAATGGACCGAAAACCCTGGTCTTTCTCTCGGGTAGTGGGACAAGTTCACCTATCCTTGATTTTAAATCCCTTTATTCCAAACTTGTAAAAGGATTATCGAGTAGTTGTGGTAGAGAAGTTTGGATATGGCTTTTAGCGATGACTGGTCTAAACATCGTGATTTGGATACTATTTTTAAGTCAAACAAGGAAAGCTTTACAGAAGGCTGATGTCAAGGGCCATATGTTCTCCTTCCACATTCTATGTCGGACTTGAAGTCTTACATTGGTCTGCTTCCATCCTAAGGAAGTTGAAGCGATTATTGGGTTAGATATGTCCCTTCCTCAAGCATACGATAAGTATAGATCCAATCGGCTTCTATATAAGGCCTTGCAACTTGCTGCTAACTTGGGCCTGAGTCGCTGGCTTTATTCTCCGGATAAAGAGATCCATTCCCTGTCTAATGGTTCTTTAAATCCAAAGGAAAGGTCTATTTATAGAGCTTTATTCTATCGACGTCCCTTATCTCAATGCCATAATAAAGGAAGCAGAAGAAGTAAAAAGGAATGCAAAATTTGTAAAAGCAAGATAAAGTCACCGCCATTCCTTATTTACTATTTGTTTCCAATGGCCAAGGGACAGGTTTTGCTAAAGAGGAGTGGCAAGATATGTCAAAAGACTTTGCTAAAGATCATAAAAATGTTCAGCTAAAGATTTTTGAGGTTCCACACTATATTCATAGTTATATTCCTGATGAGCTTTACTAAGGAAATAAGAAAATTTTCTTTGAAGTAGGTTTTTGAGCTAAATTCATATAAAATAAAAAGTTTAGCAGGTGAATCAACCTGCTTTTTCTAATATTCATTTTTTAAAAACAATTTAATATAAATTTTTTGTCTAGATAGGTTATAATAAACTAAATAATTAGTTAGTGATAATTATAGAATAGGACAGTATATGAGTAGACATAGTAGAAAAAGACCTAAAAAAAGAAAAATTCTTTTATTCACTTTGTTGAGTTTAACAGTATGTGCAACACTCTATTTGGGAGTCAACGAAATTTATCCAATCTTCCAAGATAAGGAGTTTCAGGAGAAGATTGATTCCTTGATTTCTAAAGAAGAGAAACAATATGCTTCAAAACACTGAGAAGAAGAGTAGACAGCAGGGGTAGTCACTTTATCGAGAGCATTCTATCCTCTACGAGATGGTCAACCTATTTCGATCATTAAGGAAATCATGGAGGCAGATAGCCAGACTATCAAAAATGATCAGAGTAAGGATAAAAGATTGAACAATTGACTTTCTACTATTCAGAAGAAAAGGACACTAGTCTAACAGATATAAAGGGAAGTCTTAGTTCACCGAAAGGGACTATCAGGTTAAGAATAGAGAAATTAGTCCAGCACAAACACGTCAAATTTCTTGGAACTATCTCAGCTCAGATGGTAGTCGCCTCACCTTAGACAAGGTCTTTCAAGATGCGGATGCGACTAAGGAAGTTCTTTTGGGTGAAAATATCTAGCCAGCTGACCTTTAGACAGGTGGATGAAACGACACAGACTGAAGTCCTAAACACTATGACCGCAAGTGAACTGGGACAGTGGAGTTTTCGATATGAGAATAGTCACTTTTCTATCAGTTTACCCAAGGATATTCAGGGGCTTACTAGTATAGAGTTCCTTTATCTCAGCTTGTATAATCAAATAAATCCTGCTTTTTTGACAGGAGCTGATCTAGAGGCTTATCAGAGTTACGAGTCTAAAAGACATGAGAAAATGGTTGCTTTGACTTTTGACGATGGGCCAAACTCAAAGACGACGCCTCAAGCATTAGATATTCTCAAAAAATATGATGTCAAAGCTACCTTCTTTATGCTTGGTCAAAATATAGCTGGTAATGAGGAAATTGTCAAGCGCGTGAAGAACGAAGGGCACCAAATCGGTATTCACACCTGGAGTCACCCTGTCTTGACTAAGTTACCAATTGAAACAGTTAAAAAAGAAATTTTTGATACTCAGAATGCTATTTATAATGTGATTGGTATTAAACCAACAATTACGAGACCTCCATACGGAGCCATCAATCCGACAATTCAAAATGCTATTGATCAATCATTTATCATGTGGAATGTGGATAGTCTGGATTGGAAAATCTCATATACTAAGTCCATTATGCAGAGAAGTTGCAAAGACTCAGCCAGGTTCTATTATCCTAATGCATGATATTCATCAGACAACTATTGATGCATTGCCAAGTGTCATCCAATATTTACAAAAATAATGGCTATACTTTAGTGACAGTTGATGAATTGTTAGAAGGACAGCTAGACTCTACATCGCCTACTACAGTAGAGACTAAGCTAGCCAATCACAGGGACCTAGAACTATTTTTAGAAAGATACCGAATCTGTCAGATCTTAATTGAGAACAAAAAGCTATGGAAATATTTCATTTCCATAGCTTTTTGTATCTAACTCACTCAGCTAAGTAAAGCTCTTGATTCTTTAAGACAAGCTCACGAACAGAGGCATATTTTTTCAATGTTTTTAGTTCTTCTGGATGACTGATGAGGGTGATAACAGAACCTTCCTTTCCCATGCGTCCTGTCCGACCAGAGCGGTGGGTATAGATTTCGATATCGCGTGAAGTTCATAGTTTACAACGCATTCCAGAGAGTCAATATCGATGCCTCGGGCAACCAGGTCGCTGGCTAGCAAGAGAGTAATCTGATGCTCTTCGAATTTATCCAGAATTACTTTTCGGAACTTAACGTTGACATCACTGGCAAGGGAAACAGCATTGGCTTCTCGGTACTGAAGTTTTTCTTCAGCACTACCCAGATCAGATAGAGCATTGAAGAAAACCAATCCACGAAATTCCTCAACATTAGACAGTTTACGCAGTAATTCCACCTTATCACGTTTTTCAACTTGTATGTAAAAATGCTGGATATTGTCCAAGACTTGGTTATCAATGCTGATTTTTAGGGTATCTTCAGCAATTTTATTGTGGTCAAACTTAGCAGTGGCGCTCATGTAAATCAACTGATGGTCACGTAGGCATAGCGGACGATTTTATCAACAAAATGATACTGAGAATCGCTGGAGCAGTTGGTCAAACTCATCTAAGACAATCGTATCAACATTCATCATTTTAATTTTTCTAGCTTCACCAATTCAAAAATTCGACCTGGAGTACCAATGATAATCTCTGGTCCTTTTTTAAGACGTTCAATCTGGCGTTTTTGACTGGATCCGGAAATGAATAGCTGAGCGGTTCAGACCAAGCAAGTCTGCCCAGCTTTTGCAAACTTCAAAGATTTGTCCAGCTAGCTCAGTATTAGGAGCTAAAACTCAAGAGCTGTTGAGCTGCGTTAGCTATGAGACTTGGAAAGAGATAGGCTAAAGTTTTGCCTGTCCCCTGTCGGACTGATCCCTAAAAGAGACTTTCCTGATGAAATCTGGCTCAAATATCTCTTCCTGTATACTTGTAAGTTCTAGAAAATCCTAGATCTTCTAACTTGTCTTGCCAAGAGCTAGGAAAAATGTTTTTAATCATAATCAACCTCAAATCTAATGCCAGCATCCTTGCGCATGGTCCACATCGTTTAGTGAACGGCAGATGCTGCTTTTAGCCATTCCTCATAAGCTGTTTCTATCTTTTCCTAGTAATACTGTCGCAAAAGCTTTGAGCTTCCTCCTGCATGGTATGAGAAGCTTGCTGGATGGGAAGAACAGTTTCTTGTCCATCTAGTCCTTGGAAAATAGCAGAGCTGATAAACTCAATACTGTCTAAAGTCAGAGTTCCCTGATCCGTGTAGATTTCAGCAGGTTGATTGCTATTGATATTTTTTCAGCCTGAATCCCGACCTGAAATTCGGGATATATCAAAGCTCCCTGCCCATTTAAGTCAACGGTAGGTAATTGTTGAGCACCTGTATCGGGCAGATAGAGGGGGAAGCAAAGAGCCTAATAGCTGCGTATACGGATAAACACCTAGATCCATCAAGCTCCACCAGAAAACTTGGCAGAAAAAGACATTAGGTTCTTTCCTGCAAGTAGTGCCTGCATTTTAGAAGAATATTTGGCATAGGTGAAGTGAGCTCCCAGATAGTCTTTGTCCTTGAGGAAGTCTTGAATAGTAGCGAAGGCCTTTTCATGATAGTTGCGGGCGGCTTCAAAAATATAAACCTCTTCTTGCTAGAAAGAGCCACCAGTTCTTGCCATTCTTCAGGCAGCGACACAGCAGGCTTCTCAATCAATCGCGTGTTTGCTCTGCTAAAATAACTTGTTTAGCCTGCTCAAAGTGTAAGGAATTTGGACTGACGATATAGACTACATCAAGCGAACAATTTTAAAATCCGATAAATCACAAAAAGTTCTACATTTTGTGTAATCTTGGGCAAAAGGCTTGCGCAGAAGCTAAGCTTCTCGAATATACAGCCTGTAACTCATAGTGGCCACTCGAGCTTAGCGAGCCTTGATAAACTCATGGAAATCTGTCCTGTTCCATAATACCTCACCTTTTAACATACTCCCTCCTTTAGAAATCTCTCTATTTTTACTGATTAGCCTTTCATTATACCACGATTTGGTGTAAAATAGATAAGATTAAAAATATTGGAGCAAGAAATGCAAAACAGACCTATTATTATTGGAGTGACCGGTGGATCAGGTGGTGGTAAAAACTAGCGTCTCCAGAGCAATCTTATCTAACTTTTCCAAATGAAAATTGCTATGATAGAGCATGACTCATACTATAAAGATCAGTCTCATCTGACTTTTGAGGAAAGGATTAAGACAAACTATGACCATCCTTTTGCCTTCGATACAGATCTTATGATTGAACAAATCAAGGAACTTTTGGCTGGCCGTCCAGTGGATATCCCCACTTACGATTATACAGAGCATACTCGCAGTTGCAAAACCTATCGTCAGGATCCCCAAGATGTTTTTATTGTAGAAGGGATCTTGGTACTTGAAGATCAGCGCCTGCGTGACCTGATGGATATCAAGATTTTTGTTGACACAGATGATGATGTTCGAATCATTCGTCGAATTAAGCGGGATATGGAAGAGCGTGGTCGTAGTCTGGATAGCGTTATTGAACAATATTTGGGTGTTGTGAAACCAATGTATCATCAATTTATTGAGCCAACTAAGCGTTACGCTGATGTGATCATCCCAGAGGAGCATCCAACAAAGTTGCTATTGATCGATTACAACTAAGATTGAAAAATCTTAGAAGAAGCTAGAAATTAATGAGGAGGAAGTCTAGTAAACAGCTAGACTTTTTAAATAAAATGAGAAATATTGTGAAAAGAGAGTTTCATTCTCGATCGAAATTTTTCGCCTGTTTACTAAACATTTTGTGCAGGGGTTTGTGGATGCCTATACACTTCATTAAAAAGAGGAGGGACCCCTAGTGGCTGGTCAGACCGGAAAATGTTGTGTTTTATCTGTTGAGTTGATTGGTCATGAAACTAGGAAATTGAGGTTAAATTAACTACAATGTTAGCTTTTATGTTAGGGATTTTCTTAATGACAATTTTCCAAAAAGCATTTCGAAAAACCTTGGTGGCGACTCTCAAGCATTGTTCCTTGATTTTTGTCTCATCCATAATTGGTTTCTTGCACAGCGCATTTCGATAATCTCTACATTTGTTCCTCCTCTTGGCTTTTTGTATGGGCTTGGTAGCGATGGCTTTTTGGAGAAGTGGATGGTATTGCTTATAATAACTCTTTTATGACTGGGAATCTTAAAAAGACCATGGTGGCTTTTTGGGACCTATGTTCGGACAAAAGAGCTTCCTATATTTAGAAGAAGGCTTGTTTTTCGTAGCTCTCCTAGGAAGTTTTGTGACAGGTGCGATTGTTTCCACTATCTTATCCAATTTTTGGTCCTTAAAAACCATTTGGCTAGTCGCACTAATTTTATTTGCTTTTTCTGATTTTTAGAATGACACAGTATCTGGGCAGAAGATAAAAAAGTCAATTTATAGATAAGTCTGAAACTATCTTGTTTCAGGCTTTTTGTTTCGTAGTTCATAATATCAATATTAAAAATTTGTCCTTATAGCTTAATATTTCTTCTCCTAAGACTTGACATTTTTAGTCTTTTAAGTTGCTTTTTGAGGAAGGATTCAGCTAGGGAGCGTCTCTTTATGATATAATAATAAGGAAATAAGGAGGAATGAATATGTCTAAGATTATTGATACAAATAAAGCACCTAAAGCTATCGGTCCCTATGTACAAGGTAGAGTTGTCAGGAATCTTTTTGTTTGCAAGTGGGCAGATCCCTTATCACTGGAAACTGGTGAAATTGTTGGCACTACAATTGAGGAACAAACTGAGCAAGTTCTTTCAAATATTAAGGCCATTCTTATGAAGCAGGAACTGATTTTGATCATGTTGTAAAAGCTACTTGTTTTTTGAGTGATATGAACGATTTTGCGACTTTTTAATGCGGTTTATCAAACAGCCTTTTCAAACGACTATCCTGCTCGATCTGCGGTGGAAGTAGCACGCCTACCACGAGATGTCAAGATTGAAATTGAAGTGATTGCTGAGCTTGATTAAAGGTCCAGATGGAGGGGAGAGATTATGACGAAGAAACAGATGAAACTGGTCATTGTAACTGGGATGAGTGGTGCTGGCAAGACAGTAGCCATTCAGTCTTTTGAAGATTTAGGCTATTTTACCATCGACAATATTCCGCCTACACTGGTGCCAAAAATTTCTGCAATTATTGGAAAACAGCTAATGATATAGATAAATTAGCCTTAGTTGTGGATATGCGAAGTCGTTCTTTTTTTGCTGAGATCCAAAATGTCTTAGATCAGGTTGAAAATAATCTGGAGATTGATTTTAAAATTTCTTCTTAGATGCGACTGATAAGGAATTAGTGGCTCGCTATAAAGAAACTCGTCGTAGCTATCCATTGGCAGCAGATAGCCGAATCTTAGACGGAATTAAGTTGGAGCAGAGTTATAGCGCCTCTAAAGAATTTGAGTCAAAAATGTAGTGGATACGACAGATTTGACACCTCGGGAGCTACGCAAGACCATTTCTGAGCAATTTTTCTGATCAATCCCACCAACAATCCTTCCGTGTTGAAGTGATTAGTTTTGGATTTAAATATGGTCTTCCCTTGGATGCGGATTTGGTCTTTGATGTTCGCTTTCACCCAACCTCATTATCAGCCGGAACTACGCAATCAAACAGGACTAGATAAACCAGTTTTTGATTATGTTATGAATCATGATGAATCAGAAGAGTTTTACCAGCATTTACTAAGTCTGATTGAACCTATTTTACCTGGTTACAAGAAAGAAGGAAAGTCGGTCTTGACTATTGCTGTTGGCTGTACGGGTGGCCAGCATAGAAGTGTAGCCTTTGCTCAACGTTTAGCAGATGACTTAGCTAAGAACTGGCCTGTCAATTCGAGTCACCGAGACAAAGACCGTAGAAAGGAAACGGTAAACCGTTCATGAGAAAGCCTAAAATAGCAGTTATTGGTGGAGGGACTGGGATTTCGGTTATTCTGGATAGTTTGCGTAAGCAAGACGTAGAGATTGCTGCGATTGTTACTGTTGCTGATGATGGAGGCAGTTCTGGTGAATTACGAAAGAATACCCAGCTCACTCCTCCTGGTGATTTGCGAAATGTCTTAGTAGCCTTATCTCGATATGCCAAAGTTTTATGAGCGTGTCTTTCAGTACCGCTTTGCTGACCAGGATGGTCCTTTAGCAGGGCATCCTCTTGGCAATTTGATTATAGCTGGTATTTCAGAAATGCAGGGTTCGACCTATAATGCCATGCAAATTCTAACCAAGTTTTTCCATACAACTGGTAAGATCTATCCATCAAGTGACAGTCCATTAACTCTTCATGCAGTTTTTACAGATGGGGTTGAAGTAGTGGGCGAGAGCCATATTGCTGATTATAAGGGCATGATTGACCATGTCTATGTTACCAATACCTATGATGACAAGAAACCTCAGGCTAGTCGGAAGGTAGTCCAGACCATCCTTGAGAGTGATATGGTTGTATTGGGACCAGGTTCTCTATTTACTTCTATCTTGCCTAATTTGGTGATTGAGGAGATTGGCCAAGCTCTACTTGAAACAAAGGCTCAGGTGGCTTATGTTTGTAATATCATGACTCAGAGAGGCGAAACTGAACATTTTACGGATAGTAATCATGTGGAAGTTTTACACCGGCATCTGGGCAAAAAATTTATTGATACAGTCTTAGTCAATATTGAAAATGTCCCTCAAGAATATATGTATAGCAATAAGTTTGACGAGTACTTAGTTCAGGTGGAGCATGATTTCAAGGGGTTACAAGAACAAGTCCCTCGCGTTATTTCTTCTAACTTTCTACGTTTAGAAAAATGGCGGTGCCTTCCATGATGGCAAATCTCGTGGTAGAAGAATTGATGAAAAATATTCAGGTGAGAAAATGAGCTTCTACAGTAAAAGTAAAAGAAGAGCTACTAGGACTTGGGGAGAGAAGTAAGAGTGAACTTAGCGGCTTTTTGAAAATGTCTGCTAGTCTAGGCATTGCGAGTCATGGTCTGACTCTGTCTATTACTACCGAGAATGCCAAAAATTGCCCTGTCATATCTATGAACTATTGCTTGGTTTTTATCAAGTGAAGTCTGATATTCGCCATCATCAGAAAAACAAACTTACGAAAAACCGTGTCTATACCGTTTTTCTAGACGAAAAAGTTGAAGAAATCTTGTCAGATTTGCACCTGGCGGATGCTTTCTTCGGAATCCAAGAGGGGATTGATCCTCTTATTTTATCAGATGATGAAGCGAGTAGAGCCTATCTTAGAGGAGCTCTTATCAAACGGTAGTATGCGAGACCCAGAATCTGGAAAAATACCAACTCGAGATCGTTTCAGTCTATTTGGACCATGCTCAAGGGCTTGCCAGTTTGATGCAACGTTTTTGTTGGATGCCAAAACAATTGACAGAAAAAGGGCAGTAACCTACCTACAGAGAGCAGAAGATATTATGGATTTTCTCATCGTCATCGGGGCGATGGAAGCCATGGCTGAGTTTGAAGCAATGAAAATCTTGCGGGAGACTAGAAATGATCTCAACAGGGCCAATAATGCAGAGACTGCTAATATAGCTCGAACCGTGACTGCCAGTATGAAAACCATCAATAATATTGTGAAGATTATGGAAACGAAAGGTTTGGAGAGTCTACCAATTGACTTACAAGAGGTGGCTCATTTGAGAGTCAATCATCCAGATTATTCCATTCAGCGACTGGCAGATAGTCTTAGTAAACCTTTGACCAAAAGTGGTGTTAACCATCGTCTGAGAAAAATAAATAAAATTGCAGATGACTTATAAAAATGAGACAACTAGAGCCAGACTCTGGTTTTTCTTTTTCAAAAAGTTAAAAAGCAATCAAATTTTGTCACCATACCGCATAGGAATGTCATCACTTTTGTTACAAAAGTAATAAGAAATTAGTGTAGAATAAGTGTATTATGATTTTAAAAACAAGCAGGGCCGATCTTTCTTGTTTGTTATCAAAAAGGAATAAAAATGAAAAATAATTAAACGTAGTCTTTTAGCTTTAGTTTGCCATCTTACTTGCCATGGTCGTTTTTAGTGCCCTCATCTGTACAATCTTCTGATCAGCTAAAAATGTAGAAGACAGCATCAGCTTAGCAAGTATCGTTGAATCTGGATTACAAAATGCAACCTTGGGAACTAACGGGGTCAGTACAGAGTTAACCATTGACAGCAAAGCAATTTAATCGTCTGCTAAAGAACTACCTCTCTAATAATCAAAAATCAAGTATTATTGGATAGTGCTTACAGCATTGAAGGAGACAAACTGAGACTACAACTTCCGGTTAAAAATTCTTGGGATAAGTAGCAAGCTTGATATGCGTTTCCAGGTTGCTGTTGACAACCATACCTTACGTTTTGACCTCGCTAGCTCTCACTTAGGGAGTTTACCAGTTCCCAAAAGCCATTGTGGCTTCTATACTTCAGGATCGATTGAAAAATCAATCTAGCAATCCCAGCCATGGATCGACAAACAATCTTAGTATCCCTACCGGATTCGCAATTCAAAAATAACTGACCTGAGCGTTCAAGAAAATGTCGCCAAGGTCAAGCTCACAATGAGTGTAACAAATTTGTTAGGGTCAGTAGGAGTAGAGACTATGCCTATAGCAAATACAAGACAACCTGATCTTATTCCCATTAATAGCAACTTGCGTTTGCGAGCTCTATGATGGCCACTATCAAGTGGCCTTTTTCTTTGGTATCAGGATCCAGAGCTTGTCTATTTAGTTGATGGCAAAAGCAAGTTATTCCCTAGAAAAGATCAAAAAGATGTATGAGGTCCTTAATCAGCGAGGAGAACTATATTTCATTGAAGTTAAACAGGCTGATTCTTGGTTGCCAATTGGTGATGTGACTTTTTCAGAGAATGATTTACCTATTGTTATCGGAGTAGAGGCTTATCGATCTATTGGTATTGGCCGAGAGGTGATTGGAGTGTTGATTGAGAGGGCTCGATCTCTGTCTTATCGTCAGTTACGGGTTCAGGACATTTATGATTTCAATCTCCCTTCTAAAAAGCTATTTTTCTTCTTTCGGTTTTTTATCCCTATGAAGCAACGGACATGGGACATTGTTATGTTTTGGATTTACTTTTTACCTCTAACTGATATTCAGCCCAGCCAATTTTTCCTTTCAGAAAAAAAGCTAGAAGAAATTGCGACATGGTTTGACCAAGAAGAATTAAAGCCTTTGCCAGTAAAAAGATGGGAGGGCAAATGGTTCCTGACAGATGGTCATAGCAGAGCTTTCACAGCATACATTAGAGGGAGGTCAGAAATACCGATATGTTTTTGACAGAGACGACATAAATCTAAAGTTTTATTCTAATTGCATTAGAGTCTGTCAGGAAAAGAGTATCTTGTCAATAGCTGATTTGAAGGACCTTATCTTGTCTGAACAAGCTCTACCAAACAGAATGGCTTGACTGGTGTAAACATACCTTTGAAAGTATGAATGACTTGGAAAGCTAATTACTTTTGTAATTTGTGATATAATAAATAAGAAAGAATTAGAATAATATCATAATAAATCAAAAGGAGTAGCGGATGCTTTACGAATTTTTGTGCTGAAAAATGTAACCTTGCTTGAAAAAGCAATGCAAGCAGGTGCTCGTCGTGTTGAACTTTGTGACAATTTAAGTGTCGGAGGAACGACGCCAAGTTATGGAGTCATTCGTTCTGCAGTAGACTTGGCCAAGCCTTATGAGACTAGCATTATGACCATGATTCGACCTAGAGGTGGTGATTTTGTATATACTGATCTTGAAGTAGAAATCATGCTCGAAGATATCAGAAAGGCGCGTGATGCTGGAAGTCAGGGAGTCGTATATGGCCTGCTGACAAAGGAGAATGAGCTAGATATAGCAAATCTTGAGTCTTTGCTGGCTGTGTCACAAGATTTAGAAGTAGTTTTTCACATGGCTTTTTGATTCTATTCCAAGAGACAAGCAGTTTGAGGCCTTGGATTGGATTTGGTTGAGCACGGTGTTAAGCGCATTTTTGACTCATGGTGGTCCAGCTTCGGAAACGATTCAAGAACACTTTACTTGGTTAAAAGAGCTGGTGGCCTATGCTGACAAGCGAATTCAAATCTTGCCTGGAGGTGGCATTACGACTCAAAATCGCGATGACATTGTTGCAGAGTTGGGTGTGGATCAGCTACATGGAACCAAAGTAGTATTTTAGGAGGATAAGGAGAGGAGCTGAGGCTCCTTTCCTTTTTATGAGTATGTTTGAACTATTCGAAAAATATAAGGCTAATAATGATAAGCTAGTTAAGTATGGTTTTTAGAAAAGGAAGGCATCTATCAGATATCAAGAAAAGTCTTGTCTGGAGATTTTCAGATGGTGATCAATGTTAAAGATAGTAGCGTCAGTTTTCCAGCTGTTTGATTGTGAGACAGGGATGAGTATAGGCAGGTTCATATGGAATCTATGACAGGCGAGTTTGTAGGCCAGGTGCGTCAAGCTTGTTTGGACCTTCTCTTAGATATTCGTCGCCATTGTTTCGATGAAATTGGTTTCCTTTATGAACAAAGTCAGCGCTTGGTAGCTCACGTTTCTGAGCGTTATCAGGGTAGTTTGGAATACCTTTGGGCTAAGTCTTCAAGAAAAAGTTCTACCCAGGTGGCTGTATTTCGCCATGAAGAGACAAAGAAGTGGTATGGAGCTTTTTCTGACGACTGACTGGTCTAAGTTTGATTCCGGACGAAGCGGAGCGATTGAGGTTCTAAATGTTAAGAACAATCAGGTCTCAGAACGAGTCCAAGAAAAAGGGCTCTACCCAGCCTTTCACATGAATAAAAAGTATTGGCTGAGTATTCCGCTAGATGATACATTGACGGATCAAGACTTATTTTCTCTTTTAGAAGAGAGCTTTCTTTTAACCCAGAAAAATAAGAGGCTGAGTGATTCCCAGCCTCTTTCGCTATCAATAATACAAAAATGAGTGTATAATGAATAGTATTTTGGAGGTTAGAAAAAGCACACGTATGAAGTTATTAAAGAAATTATCTTGGTTTTTTAAATTAGAAAAGTGGCCCTATATCACTGGTATTTTTAGCCTTATCTTTGGTCAGTCTTTTAAACTTGCTCCCTCCTCGAGTGATAGAGAGGTGATTGACCAGATTGCCAGTAAAGATTTGACGAATCTGGAATTAGCCTATCAACTTTTTATCTTGGTTTTGTCTGCCTTGGCCATGTATGCTTTGCGTTTTGTCTGGCGTAAGTATATTTTGGGGACAGCCAATCATCTGGGTAGAATCTTACGCTACCGTCTCTTTGAGCACTTTACTCGTATGTCTCCTTCCTTTTATCAGACTTACCGGACCGGTGATTTGATGGCTCACGCTACTAATGATATCAATGCAGTTGTTGGGGTTGCTGGTGGTGGAGTCATGTCAGCTGTAGACGCGTCAATCACAGCTCTAGTAACTGTTCTTACTATGTTTTTGTCTTGGACTGGAGGCTGACTCTGATAGCCATTTTACCCTTTGCCTTTTATTGCCTGGGGACCAGTCTGATCGGTCGGAAAAACCATGAAAGTTTTAAAGTGCGCCAAGAAGCTTTTTCAGATTTGAATAATAAGGTCCAAGAAAGTGTCTCAGGTATCAAAGTGACCAAGTCTTTTGGTTATCAAGATGCGGAGACAGTTGCTTTTGCTAGGATTAACCAAGATGTTTTTTTAAGAAAAATATCCTTGCGACTAAGTACAATGCCCTTTTTGATCCTATGGTTCTGATTTTTGTAGGCCTGTCCTATCTTTTTAACCCTGATTTTGGTGGCCTTTTTCATCAGTCAAGGTCTGTTGACAGTGGGAGAGTTGGTCACCTTTATCACCTATCTGGATATGTTGGTCTGGCCACTTCAAGCTATGGGCTATCTCTTCAATATCAGTCAGCGAGGAGCTGTATCTTATGAGCGAATTGAAAGCCTGCTAGCCCAAGAAAGTGATGTGACAGAAGTAGCTTCGCCCATTAAGGACATTAAAAATGGCCGTCTGGATTATTCTATTCAAAAATTTGCATATGATGATCGACCAACTCTCAGGGATATTCGTTTTCGATTGAGCAGGGTCAGACCTTAGGCATCGTTGGTGTCACAGGCTCTGGAAAAACGACCTTGCTTCGTCTTTTGCTTCGAGAACAAGATATACAAGATGGGAATATTTGCCTGGCTGGACATGACATAAGAGATTACAGCCTTTCTGCTTTGCGGAGCTTGATTGGTTATGTTCCTCAAGATCAAATCTTGTTTGCTACATCGATTCGTGATAATATTCGCTTTGGGAATCCAAGCATTTCTGATGAGGACGTTATCGCTGTTACTAAACTTTGCGGAATTTATGAAGACATCATGCAAATGCCGGATGGATTTGATACCTTGGTTGGAGAGCGAGGTGTATCCTTATCAGGTGGACAAAAGCAACGCTTGGCCATGTGTCGTGCTTTGATTCTCAATCCTGATATCTTGATCTTGGATGATTCTTTATCAGCCGTTGATGCCAAGACCGAGCACTTGATTTTGGACAATCTTAAGCGAGAGCGCTTTGGTAAGACTACTTTAATTACTGCCCATCGCTTATCAGCTGTGGTGCATGCAGACTTGATCCTAGTTTTAGATCAGGGACGGATTATTGAGAGTGGTAGTCATCAGGAACTTTTGACACAGGATGGCTGGTATGCCACTACTTATCAAAATCAGCAATTAGCTGAAAGCCTAGAGGAGGTCTAACATGAAAAAACAATCAACTTTTCAAAGACTTCTAAGCTATATGCTTGCTTATAAATGGCTTACACTATCAGCATTTGCCTTTGTTTTTCTAACCACTTTGGTTACCACTGCCTTACCTCTTTTGGCTAGAACTTATATCGATCAGTTCATTAGTTCTGGACAGGCGGCTGCTGGTTTTTATCTCTTGGCTATTTACTATGGCTTGTTTATACTGCGCGTGCTTTTTGACCTTTTTAGGGCAGTATTCATTTGCAAAGGTAGCCCATAGTATTGTACGCGACTTACGTCAAGAATCCTTTGCAAATATTCAAAAGCTACGAATGGCCTATTTTGACCAAACACCTGCTGGGGCCATCGTTTCTCGTCTGACCAATGATACTCAAGCAGTGGCGGATATGTTCAGCAGTATTTTTTTCAAGCTTTTTAAGTTCAATCTTCATCTTATTGGTAACTAGCGGCGACCATGTTTGCACTGGATTGGCGCCTGGCTCTTTTAATCCTTTTTATTTCTACCAATCATGCTGGCCTCAATCTTGCTTTTATCAAAAACTATCTACTGGTTTACTCAAGCAAGTCCGTAGTAAGTTGAGCGACTTGAACGTAAAAGCTTTCTGAGACTATTGAAGGATGAGAATTGTCCAAGCCTTTGGTCAGGAAAAGCGCTTGATCGATGAATTTGAAGAAATCAATCAGGAGCACCTAAACTACACTAATCGCTATCTGGATGTCAACAGTCTGCTTTTACGACCAGCCATGTCTCTTTTGGAAAATTCTGGCCTATGGTGTCATTCTGACCTATTTTGGTCTGACCTGGCAAACTGCAGGAATTACAGCTGGTATCATGTATGCCTTTATCCAGTACGCCAACCAGCTCTTTAATCCTTTGATTGAAGTCATGCAAAATTACTCAGTTCTCCAGACCTCTATGATTTCTGCTGAGCGTGTCTTTGAAGTCATTGATAGGAGACTATGAACCAATCCAAAAATAAAGACTTGAAAAATCCAAAAAAGGTGATATAGAATTCAGAGATGTTAGTTTTTTTCTTATGACGGTAAAAAGAGATATTTTTGAAACATATTTCTTTCAAGGTCAAGCAAGGTGAAACAATTGCTTTTGTTGGATCCACTGGATCGGGTAAATCCTCCATCATCAACCTCTTTTTGCGCTTTTATGAGTTTGAAAGAGGACAAATACTGATTGATGAACATGATATAAAAGACTACAGTCAAGCAGAGCTTAGGCAACATATTGGGCTAGTCCTTCAAGACCCTTTCCTTTACCACGGAACAGTTGCTAGCAATATCCAGATGTACCAAGAAGGACTTAGTCGACAGGACATTGAAGAAGCAGCCAAGTTTGTTGATGCTCATGACTTTATTCATCAACTACCATTGACTTATGATGCACCAGTAACAGAGCGAGGAGCTGCATTTTCCAGTGGTCAGCGCCAGCTCTTAGCCTTTGCTAGGACAGTCGCGACCAAGCCTAAGATTTTGATTTTGGACGAGGCAACTGCCAATATTGACTCAGAGACAGAAGAGTTGATCCAAGCCTCGCTGAAAAAAATGCGACAGGGCAGAACGACGGTTGCTATTGCCCATCGCCTCTCTACCATTCAGGATGCTGACTGTATCTATGTGCTAGACAGGGGCAGATTATCGAATCTGGCAGTCACGAAGAGCTTCTAGCTCAAAATGGCACCTATAAGAAAATGTATCAACTTCAGGCTGGCATGCTAGAAAAAGCTTAGGAATGGATTTTCCTAAGCCTTTTTTAAATATTTTTTTAGTCCCTCTATAGAGGCTTCTAGGTCTGGGTATCGAATCTTGGCATAGCGATAAGGACAAGGTCCCATATAAGCAGACTCAAAAAAGTCAAGAGGAAGACCGCTATGTTTGATAGCGCTAATGGAAGCTATGGTCTGTAAGTCCAATAATACTCCATCAGGACTCAGGTGATAAGGAAGATCTAACTCAGCTTTTTCGAGTAAATGTTGGGCCTTTGCTTTTTCCTCGTCTTGAAGACGTAGAAGTGCTAGCTTATTTTTCTGGAACATCTGATTATCAATATAAAGAGAGAGAGCCTTTTGCATGATGAGATTGCTGTCATAGTCAAGCATACTTTTTGTAAAGCAATGAACTGCTTTTTGATACTTGATGGCAATAGCAGAGCTGTAATTCGTAAGGCAGGAAAAAGACTAGTTGAAAATGATTTGATATAGATGACAGAGTCGCTATCATCTAGATAATGAAAGCTCAGGTCGGACTTATGGTCAAAGTCTGCCAGATAATCATCCTCAATCAAAAAGACCTGATAAAGCTTTAGCTAAGCGAAGGATTTCCTCCTTTTCCTTGCGATGATAGGTATGACCCAAGGGATAATGAAAAACGAGGGATGGTATAAAAAGAACTTGATGTCACCAGACTGAAAAAGGGATTCTAATTCTTCCATATCAATCCCTTCAGGACCACGATTAATCGTCTTATAACTCAATTGCTGAACACTCAGCAAGTCATTCATTCGATGATAGGTGGGCTGTTCAACTAAAAATAGTTTCACCGTGATTGGGAAAGTCGATTTGAGAGAGAATATAGAGAGCTTGCTGGGTTCCAGAGGTCAAGCGATGTTATCAAGAGCTGTATAGATGGCAGATTCTAGCAAGAGTTGCTTGACAGATTGTCTCAAGTCTTCCAGTCCCTCTTGCTGAGAGTAGTAGTTGAAGAGGTAGTTTTCACGACCGATCAAGGTTTCATTAACACAGAGACGAAAGTCTTCATAGGCCTGGTGACGATCATTGGTCAAAGGAAGTTCCAAATCACTATGATCTCCTTGTGTCTGCTCTAGTACATAATAGCCACTCTTTGGAACGGCGTAGATGTACTTTTGATAGCGTAGTTCAATAGAGCCTTTTTGAGCTGTGTCCTTGCTACAATGGTAGCTTTGTGCGAGCTGACGGACAGAAGGAATTTTATCCCCTTTTTTCAGAAGACCTTTTTCGATTTGCTTCATTAGCTCGTCCAATATTTTCCGATATTTTGTTTCGCTCATAAACTGTCCCCATACAGATTCGATTTTTCATATTGTAACTTATTTTTAAGGTGTTTTACAATATAAAACATAGAAGACGTAACTTATCAGTGGAGGTTTTATGCAAAAGCCACAGAGAATCATTTTGGCTAGTGATATTTCTGGTCTAGGTAAGGTCGCTGTGACGGTTGCCCCTGCCCCTTATTTGCCATCTGTCAGCTAGAAGTAACTGTTCTACCGACCGTGCTACTGTCTTCCCACACTGGAGGATTTCCCCAGTTCTATATAGAAGATTACACGGCGGGGATGCAGGCTTTTTTAAGGCAATGGCAGAGTATTGGTGTTGAGTTTTCTGCTTTGGTGACGGGCTACCTCAAGTCTAGTCAACAAGTAGAATCCCTACACGCTTTTCAAAAGCAAGAAAAACTGCCTTTGATAGTAGATCCCATCATGGGTGATAGTGGTAAGCTCTACCAAGGTTTTGATCAAAGCTATGTCACAAGTATGCGCACTCTCTGTCAGGACGCGGATTTGATCTTACCAAATCTGACCGAGGCTTGTCTTCTGGCTAATCTGCCTTATCAGGATAAGGATTTGACGGAAGAATCTTTAAAAACTCTAGCTCAGCGTTTGAACCAAATGGGAGCCAAGAAAGTTCTTTTGACAGGTCTACCACTGGGAGTTGATCAGATAGGAATTGCTTATTTTGATGGAGCAAAAAAAGTCTTTCACCTCTTTAAGGGCAGACGCTTTCCACATCATTTCTTTGGGACGGGGGATATACTGACAGCCTTGGTGGCGGCTTCCTATCTACAAGGCCTTGATCTTCAAAAGGTGCTCCCAGTCTTAATCGATTTTTTGGAAAAATCTTTAGTCACGACCCTGGATTGCCAACCTGATCTTCGTTACGGTGTTTTCTACCAACCCCATCTGGGAGATTTATTTATCGAATTTAAAAAAAGTTATTGAGGTTTCTAATGAATAATAACAAGCTTAGTACACGGGAATTAGTAGAGTTGAGTCTCTTTGTCGCCCTTATTGAACTCAGTGTTCAATTTTTCCGGATTCATGTTGGTCCTCAGTTTATCCATTTTGGAAATGCTTTGGTAGTAGTAGCCGCACTTTTTATGGGACGCGAGGGGTCCTGGTGGCTGCAGTTGGTCTCGGCATTTTCGACTTACTAAATGGTTTTGCCCAAGTCGTTTGGATTACGGTTTTAGAGTCTATTGTTGTCATCTTTATAATCCACCTTGTTTACGAAAAATTACTCAAAAAGAACGATAAGGTAGAAAATATTGTTGGGGTGGCGATAGTGGCGCTTTGACAAAGATTGTCTTGAATCTTTTCAAGTATACTCTGATTGGAATGTTTGGCAACCTCGCTTTGAATGAGGCTATGTCTTTGGCACTAACTAAGATTACGGGCTCTATTGGTACCAGTATTGCGACAGTCATTGCGGTCCCTCTTCTTTATCCAGTATTTAAAAAAGTAAGGGCGACTATTAGCAAATAAGGAACAAAAGTAGAGTGTAGTTCAAAAGTTCTCTTAATCTCAAAAATGTGTAAGAATCCAAAAAGATGGTCATTTTGATCATCTTTTTCTATAAAAGGTATTTAATTTTGTAGAAATGAAAAATTAATAAAAATTAGGCAAAAATCTGTTTGTTTTTGTTAAAAATGTGATAAAATAGGTACGATATATTTTTCGTATGGAAATAAAAAGGGAGAATTATTAGAGGGATTTCATGTTTTTTTAAACGTCAAAAAGGGAAGTTTCACGAAGTAGAACGTGTGACGATTTAAGCTGATAAAATCGAGGGAAGCATTGGCTTCGAGTCAGACATCTCAGTTCGGCCTTTTTAGATTGATGAAGGGGCGGACCTTTCTTCAGTTGAGGTTAAGGTGACGGAAGAACAGGCTACTGATAAGATTAGTGGTTTAGACTTTCTCAAGGGGATAGTCGCCACGGGGGCCGTCCTTGGTGGTGCGGTTGTGACTAGTGCCACAGTCTACGCTGAAGAAGACCAAGCCTTAGAAAAAGTCATTGATACTAACGATGTTTTGGCGACACGAGGAGAAACAGTTTTAGGTGAAGAGGCTGCAGCTGCATCAGCTGAGTCAGTTCAGTCTGTAGACACAGCTTTGGACTCGGCTTCAGCTAGTGTTAGTGCCTCAGTCAGTGCCTCGCTTTCAGCCAGCACATCGCAGTCAGAGTCATTATCTCTATCAAGCTCTGCCTCACTCAGTGCTAGTCTATCTCAATCAGTCTCAGAATCGGCAAGCGCCTCTGAGTCTCTTTCAGTGTCTGCAAGTGTATCTCAGTCTTTATCTGAGTCTGCGACTAGCTCTCAGTCACAAACAGCTAGCCAAAGCTCTGTGTCTGCGTCTGCAGAAACAAGCAGTAACGACGCTACGAACTCTGCCAACCAGACAGCTCGTGTTCGGAAGAGACGGGACGTAGCGAGTGCTACTGATACAGAGAGACTCTGTTGTTGATTTCCCAAGGGAAATAACTGTCTATCGTGGCGAAAGTTTTGAGTTTATTGCGACAGCGACTGATAATTCAAATGCTTTTCGATATCAATAAGACATATGTTCGTTGGTATAATGGATTAGATTCTGGTAAGGGAACTGAATGGATTGAAAAAACTGTCACTCAAGAAGGTAATCTACTAAAGATCAAGGTTCATGGGAATGTGCCAGTAGATACAGTTATTGGTGACTATACTCGGTATGTTATGGTTACTGATGTCGCAGGGAACCAAAACGTTTCTAATGAGGAATTTTCAGCTGCTGTTGCAAACAAGGACAGAATTCTTAATGGTCAGTTTAGGATTGTCATTCGATACAGACCAAATCTTCCTGAGAATACAGTGTTAGTCAATAATCCAAGCCAACTATCTGAAACTGAAAAAAATCAGGTCAGAGAAGCAATTAAGCAGAGTAATCCGAAATTAAGATCACAAGACGTTGCAGGTAACAATTTAAATACTGCTATTTCGGTTTCTAATAACGGTACGACTACTATAACGTTCAGAGATAATAGGAAAGCTACAATTCAAGGAAAAGATTTAGTAGATACCCGAGCAGGTAGTACTCTAAATCTGTTAGTGCCTCCACATCAGCAAGCGTATCGGCCTCACAAAGTGCATCCGTAAGTGCATCAACTTCGGCGAGTGTGTCTGCATCACAAAGTGCGTCCGTAAGTGCTTCAACGTCAGCAAGTGTGTCTGCATCACAAAGTGCATCGGTTAGCGCCTCAACCTCAGCAAGCGTCTCAGCGTCGCAAAGCGCGTCCGTAAGTGCATCAACCTCAGCGAGCGTATCAGCTTCACAAAGTGCGTCCGTAAGTGCGTCAACCTCAGCGAGCGTTTCAGCATCGCAAAGTGCTTCGGTAAGTGCCTCAACCTCAGCAAGTGTGTCGGCCTCACAAAGTGCATCGGTTAGCGCCTCAACCTCAGCGAGCGTATCAGCTTCACAAAGTGCGTCCGTAAGTGCGTCAACATCAGCGAGCGTTTCAGCATCGCAAAGTGCTTCGGTAAGTGCCTCAACCTCAGCAAGTGTGTCTGCCTCACAAAGTGCGTCAGTAAGTGCCTCAACGTCAGCAAGCGTGTCGGCATCAACAAGTGCGTCCGTAAGTGCGTCAACTTCAGCGAGCGTATCAGCATCAACCTCAGCGAGCGTATCAGCCTCACAAAGTGCGTCCGTCAGCGCGTCAACGTCAGCGAGTGTGTCTGCCTCACAAAGTGCATCCGTAAGTGCATCAACATCCGCAAGTGTATCGGCTTCACAAAGTGCGTCCGTAAGTGCGTCAACCTCAGCGAGCGTTTCAGCATCGCAAAGTGCTTCGGTAAGTGCGTCAACCTCAGCAAGTGTGTCTGCCTCACAAAGTGCATCGGTTAGCGCCTCAACCTCAGCGAGCGTATCAGCTTCACAAAGTGCGTCCGTAAGTGCGTCAACTTCAGCGAGCGTCTCAGCTTCACAAAGCGCCTCAGTGAGTGCCTCAACATCAGCAAGTGTGTCTCGCCTCACAAAGTGCGTCCGTAAGTGCCTCAACCTCAGCGAGCGTATCAGCTTCACAAAGTGCGTCCGTAAGTGCGTCAACCTCAGCGAGCGTTTCAGCATCGCAAAGTGCTTCGGTAAGTGCCTCAACCTCAGCAAGTGTGTCGGCCTCACAAAGTGCATCGGTTAGCGCCTCAACCTCAGCGAGCGTATCAGCTACAAAGTGCGTCCGTAAGTGCGTCAACTTCAGCGAGCGTATCGGCTTCACAAAGCGCCTCAGTGAGTGCCTCCACATCAGCAAGTGTGTCTGCCTCACAAAGTGCGTCAGTAAGTGCCTCAACGTCAGCAAGCGTGTCGGCATCAACAAGTGCGTCCGTAAGGCGTCAACTTCAGCGAGTGTGTCTGCATCACAAAGTGCATCCGTAAGTGCTCTCAACCTCAGCAAGTGTATCGGCTTCACAAAGTGCATCTGTAAGTGCTTCAACGTCAGCAAGTGTGTCTGCATCACAAAGTGCATCCGTAAGTGCCTCAACATCCGCGAGTGTGTCAGCCCTCACAAAGTGCATCAGTAAGTGCATCGACATCAGCAAGTGTGTCTGCCTCCCAAAGTGCATCGGTTAGCGCCTCAACATCAGCAAGCGTATCAGCCTCCCAAAGTGCCTCAGTAAGTGCTTCAACTTCAGCGAGCGTATCAGCGTCGCAAAGTGCATCTGTAAGTGCTTCAACATCCGCAAGTGTATCTGCCTCAACGAGTGCCTCAGTGAGTGCATCAACCTCAGCGAGTGTGTCAGCCTCCCAAAAGTGCATCCGTAAGTGCATCGACATCAGCAGCGTCTCAGCTTCGACTAGTGCGTCAGTGAGTGCGTCAACCTCAGCGAGCGTATCAGCCTCCCAAAGTGCATCGGTTAGCGCCTCAACATCAGCAAGCGTCTCAGCTTCGACTAGTGCGTCAGTGAGTGCCTCAACATCCGCAAGCGTATCGGCTCACAAAGCGCCTCAGTGAGTGCGTCAACTTCGGCGAGTGTGTCAGCCTCCCCAAAGTGCATCCGTAAGTGCATCAACCTCAGCGAGTGTGTCTGCCTCCCAAAGTGCATCAGTGAGTGCCTCAACATCCGCAAGCGTATCTGCCTCACAAAGCGCCCTCAGTGAGTGCCTCAACATCAGCAAGCGTCTCAGCTTCGCAAAGTGCGTCCGTAAGTGCTTCAACATCAGCTAGCGTCTCAGCGTCGCAAAGTGCGTCAGTAAGTGCATCAACCCCAGCGAGTGTGTCAGCTTCAACGAGTGCGTCAGTAAGCGCTTCAACATCCGCAAGTGTGTCTGCCTCACAAAGCGCCTCAGTGAGTGCCTCAACGTCGGCAAGCGTATCAACCTCACAAAGTGCATCGGTTAGCGCGTCAACATCAGCAAGTGTGTCTGCATCACAAAGCGCATCCGTAAGTGCTTCAACCTCAGCGAGCGTCTCAGCCTCAACGAGTGCATCCGTGAGCGCCTCAACGTCAGCAAGTGTGTCTGCCTCAGCGAGTGTGTCTGCCTCCCAAAGTGCATCGGTAAGTGCCTCAACGTCAGCAAGCGTTTCAGCTTCACAAAGCGCATCGGTGAGCGCCTCAACATCAGCAAGCGTCTCAGCCTCAACGAGTGCATCAGTGAGTGCTTCAACCTCAGCGAGTGTGTCAGCCTCCCAAAGTGCATCAGTGAGTGCTTCAACCTCAGCGAGCGTTTCAGCATCCCAAAGTGCGTCCGTAAGTGCTTCAACGTCAGCGAGCGTTTCAGCATCACAAAAGTGCGTCAGTGAGTGCCCTCAACATCAGCAAGCGTCTCAGCGTCGCAAAGTGCGTCAGTAAGTGCGTCAACATCAGCGAGCGTCTCAGCCTCACAGCGTGCATCAGTGAGTGCGTCAACTTCAGCGAGTGTGTCAGCCTCACAAAGTGCATCAGTGAGTGCGTCAACCTCAGCGAGCGTTTCAGCCTCACAGTGCGTCCGTAAGTGCTTCAACGTCAGCGAGCGTTTCAGCCTCACAAAGTGCGTCAGTGAGTGCATCAACCTCAGCAAGCGTCTCAGCCTCACAAAGTGCGTCAGTAAGTGCGTCAACTTCAGCGAGTGTGTCGGCTTCACAAAGTGCGTCAGTAAGTGCGTCAACCTCAGCGAGTGTGTCGGCCTCACAAAGCGCATCGGTGAGCGCTTCAACATCAGCAAGCATCTCAGCTTCGACTAGTGCCTCAGTGAGTGCCTCAACCTCAGCGAGCGTTTCAGCCTCACAAAGTGCATCGGTTAGCGCTTCAACTTCAGCGAGCGTTTCAGCGTCGCAAAGTGCATCTGTAAGTGCCTCAACATCAGCAAGCGTCTCAGCTTCCCAAAGTGCATCGGTTAGCGCTTCAACGTCAGCGAGCGTCTCAGCATCAACGAGTGCGTCAGTTAGCGCGTCGACTTCAGCAAGCGTCTCAGCCTCACAAAGTGCGTCCGTAAGTGCTTCAACGTCAGCGAGCGTCTCAGCATCAACGAGTGCGTCAGTTAGCGCGTCGACTTCAGCAAGCGTCTCTGCCTCACAAAGTGCGTCAGTGAGTGCCTCAACGTCAGCAAGCGTCTCAGCATCAACGAGCGCATCAGTAAGTGCTTCAGCGTCAGCGAGCGTCTCAGCGTCGCAAAGTGCGTCAGTAAGTGCGTCAATGTCAGCGAGCGTATCAGCATCCCAAAGTGCGTCCGTAAGTGCGTCAACCTCAGCAAGCGTATCTGCTTCACAAAGTGCATCCGTAAGTGCGTCAACGTCAGCAAGCGTCTCAGCCTCACAAAGTGCATCGGTCAGCGCCTCAACCTCAGCAAGCGTATCAGCATCACAAAGTGCATCAGTGAGCGCGTCAACATCAGCGAGCGTCTCAGCCTCACAAAGTGCATCCGTAAGTGCGTCAACATCAGCGAGCGTCTCAGCTTCGACTAGTGCCTCAACCTCAGCGAGTGTGTCGGCATCACAAAGCGCATCTGTAAGTGCGTCGACTTCAGCGAGCGTTTCAGCTTCACAAAGCGCGTCCGTAAGTGCCTCAACTTCAGCTAGTGAGTCAGCTTCAACGAGTGCTTCAGTAAGTGCCTCAACCTCAGCAAGCGTCTCAGCCTCACAAAGTGCATCAGTGAGTGCGTCAACCTCAGCGAGCGTATCAGCATCCTCAGCGCATCCGTAAGTGCTTCAACTTCAGCAAGCGTGTCTGCCTCACAAAGTGCGTCGCAGTGCTTCAACATCTGCAAGTGTATCAGCCTCACAAAGTGCATCCGTAAGTACGTCAACCTCAGCAAGCGTTTCAGCATCACAAAGCGCCTCAGTAAGTGCTTCAACATCCGCAAGTGTATCGGCTTCAACAAGTGCGTCCGTAAGTGCGTCAACCTCAGCGAGCGTCTCAGCCTCAACGAGTGCATCCGTGAGCGCCCCTCAACCTCAGCAAGCGTCTCAGCGTCGCAAAGCGCGTCCGTAAGTGCATCAACCTCAGCGAGTGCTATCAGCTTCACAAAAAGTGCGTCCGTAAGTGCGTCAACCTCAGCGAGCGTTTCAGCATCGCAAAGTGCTTCGGTAAGTGCCTCAACATCAGCAAGCGTCTCAGCTTCCCAAAGTGCGTCCGTAAGTGCGTCAACGTCAGCGAGCGTATCAGCGTCGCAAAGTGCATCGGTTAGCGCCTCAACCTCAGCGAACGTATCAGCGTCGCAAAGTGCGTCGACGTCAGCAAGTGTGTCTGCATCACAAAGCGCCTCAGTGAGTGCGTCAACCCTCAGCGAGCGTATCAGCTTCAACGAGTGCATCGGTAAGTGCTTCAACGTCAGCAAGTGTGTCTGCCTCACAAAGTGCATCGGTTAGCGCCTCAACATCCGCGAGTGTGTCAGCCTCACAAAAGTGCATCAGTACGTGCTTCAACTTCAGCAAGCGTGTCGGCATCAACAAGTGCGTCCGTAAGTGCGTCAACTTCAGCGAGTGTGTCGGCCTCACAAAGTGCATCGGTTAGCGCCTCAACCTCAGCGAGCGTATCAGCCTCAGAAAGTGCATCGGTCAGCGCTTCAACATCAGCGAGCGTATCAGCCTCTGCAAAGTGCATCCGTAAGTGCCTCAACCCTCAGCAAGTGTGTCTGCCTCACAAAGCGCCTCAGTGAGTGCCTCGACCCAGCGAGCGTATCAGCCTCGCAAAGTGCATCGGTTAGCGCCTCAACCTCAGCAAGCGTCTCAGCCTGACTAGTGCCTCAGTGAGTGCGTCAACGTCAGCAAGCGTCTCAGCGTCGCAAAGCGCATCGGTTAGCGCCTCAACCTCAGCAAGTGTGTCTGCCTCACAAAGCGCCTCAGTGAGTGCCTCAACATCAGCAAGCGTGTCGGCATCAACAAGTGCCTCAGTAAGTGCGTCAATTTCAGCAGAGTGTGTCAGCCTCACAAAGTGCGTCGAGTTAGTGCCTCCACATCAGCAAGTGTGTCTGCATCCCAAAGTGCATCAGTGAGTGCGTCAACCTCAGCGAGCGTCTCAGTGAGTGCTTCAACTTCAGCGAGCGTATCAGCCTCACAAAGCGCCTCAGTAAGTGCTTCAACATCCGTAAGTGTATCGGCTTCCCAAAGTGCATCCGTTAGTGCCTCAACATCAGCAAGTGAGTCGGCATCAACCAGCGCCTCAGTAAGTGCTTCAACATCCGCAAGTGTATCGGCTTCCCAAAGTGCATCGGTTAGCGCCTCCACATCAGCAAGCGTCTCAGCTCAACGAGTGCGTCCGTGGCGCTCAACGAGCGCTCCCAGTGAGTGCCCCTCAACGTCAGCAAGCGTATCAGCCTCACAAAGTGCGTCCGGTGAGTGCCTCAACGTCAGCAAGCGCATCAGCCTCCAGTGCGCTCAGTGAGTGCCCTCAACCCTCAGCGAGCGTATCAGCATCCCAAAGTGCGTCAGTGAGTGCCTCAACATCAGCAGTGAGTCAGCCTCAACGAGCGCTTCAGTGGCGTCAACCCCAGCGGAGCGTTTCAGCCTCACAAAGTGTATCAGTGAGCGAGTCAGCTTCAACGAGTGCATCTGTAGTGCGTCAACCTCAGCGAGCGTATCAGCATCCCAAGCGTATCAGTGAGCGCGTCAACATCAGCGAGCGTCTCAGCGTCGCAAAAGTGCGTCCGTAAGTGCCTCAACCTCAGCAAGCGAATCAGCATCAATGAGTGCATCGGTGAGTGCTTCAACATCTGCAAGTGAGTCAGCCTCACAAAGTGCGTCAGTGAGTGCCCTCAACGTCAGCGAGCGAGTCAGCCTCAACGAGTGCGTCAGTGAGTGCTTCAACATCAGCAAGTGAGTCAGCCTCAACAGAGTGCGTCAGTGAGTGCCTCTCAACGTCAGCGAGCGAGTCAGCCTCAACGAGGTGCGTCAGTGAGTGCTTCAACATCAGCAAGCGAGTCAGCCTCACAAAGTGCGTCCGTAAGTGCTTCAACATCAGCGAGTGAGTCAGCCTCAACGAGTGCATCCGTCAGCGCTTCAACCTCAGCGAGTGAGTCTGTATCACAAAGTGCCTCAGTGAGTGCATCTACCTCAGCGAGTGAGTCTGTATCACAAAGTGCCTCAGAGAGCGCCTCAACATCAGCGAGCGAGTCAGCCTCAACGAGTGCGTCTTTAAGTGCTTCAACATCAGCGAGCGAGTCAGCCTCAACGAGTGCGTTCGTAAGTGCTTCAACATCTGCAAGTGTATCAGCCTCACAAAGTGCATCGGTAAGTGCGTCAACTTCGAAAGTGCTTCTGTATCACAAAGTGCCTCCGTAAGTGCCTCAACTTCAGCGAGCGAATCAGCCTCAACGAGTGCATCTGTTAGTGAATCTGTATCATTGAGCATTAGTACTTCAATCTTACATAGTCAATTGGATCTAACTACATGAGAAAGAATACTACTCTAAGTCTCTTTCTGAGACATTTCAATCTCTCAATCAGTTAGTCTTAGTGAATTTGTTCGATTAAGTCAACTTTCATCTGAAAGCATCTCAACAAGCTTTATCTATAAGTCAGAGTATTTCGAAAAGTCAGTCAATTTCTGCAAGACAGTCAGCAGTTGATATGATTTCTAGAGGGCAATACCTAATACAGGTGAAACATCAAGCAAAGCTTCATTTTGGCTCTTGGATTAGGAGCTTTAGGACTAGCCTTTAAGAAACGGAAGAAGAAAGACTTGAGGAGTTATAATAGATAAAAAAACGGGAAGTTATCATAACTTCCTGTTTTTAACATTCTGTGTTGAAAAATGTTGTTTATTTCCTACTAAACCTTTGACAATATAGATTTTTCTGTCAATATTTTATATAATATCAAGTAGAGAATTATAGTGAAGAGTTTATGAAAATAGAAGGATATGGATAAATATGCAAGCTGTTGTTCTAGTTGGTGACAGGGCTTATCAGAGCAAGTTTCAACTACAATAAAGACGATTTTTATATTACAATAAAAATTTGAGAGTCTTTGTTTTTAATCAGGGATTGAGTGATGAGTGGTTTCGTGATTTTTATAAGCTTTGCGAAGCGGTTGGATAGTGTGCTGATCAATCTCCAGTTAGATAAGCTAGCTACTCGGACAGCGTGCTTTGACTAAGGATTATATCTCTACAGTTGCCCATGCGTCTTATTTTATTTCGCAGTTGGTAGAAGACCGTCTGTTGTATTTGGATTGTGATAGAGTTGTAAATGGGGATTTAACCCCTTTATTTAATGAATCACTGAAAGGCAAGCTTGTACTTGCTGTTGATGATGCTAGAGATAAGGGCTTTAACACTGGTGTTTTGCTCTTTGATAGGCAAGCCTGGAAGAAAATGCTTCTACAAGAGGTCTTTATGAGGGAGAAGGATCAGATTATGAACTTGCTTCGTCTTGGACTGTTGAGTAACAGGTTTAGAGAATTGAGAAAGCCGGTTTCAGCTTTTGCTAGTACTGAGAAAAATAAAGAGTTTGTTTATCATTATGATAATCCTCAGGAGATGGTGGAAAAAATACGATGCTTATGAAAAAGGACAGTTCTCATGAATTTCGTGCAGTAGTTTTGGCTGCAAATGTCGCTTATATGGACCAGGTCTTAACCACAATTAAGTCTATTGTTTGTCATAATCGCTTTATCAAGTTTTATATATTAAATAGTGATTTTCCTTCAGAATGGTTTTGTCAAATGGAGAAGAGACTTGCAAAACTTGACTGTCAGATTGTTAATGCTCAGGTTGATAACAGTCATATTAGTCAATATAAGACTAATATCCATTATTCAGTTTTTTTGAGATATTTTACGGCCACTTTTGTAGAGGAAGATCAAGCCCTTTATTTGGACTGTGACATTGTAGTTACACGTGATTTATCGGAAATTCTTGCAATTGATTTAGGTTCCTATCCAGTCGCAGCCTGTTAGAGATTTAGGTGGCGAAGTTTACTTTGGTGAGCAAATTTTTAATTCAGGTGTTTTTGCTTATTAATGTAGACTATTGGCGGGAAAATGATGTGGCTGGTCAATTGATTGAGATGACTGATGCTTTACATGAGAAGGTGTCTCATGATGACCAAAGCATTCTCAATATCCTCTTTGAAAACCGATGGTTGGAGCTTCCTTTCAAGTATAACTATGCTACACTACATATGACCTTTTCTGACTATGAGCCTGAAAAAGGGCTCTATCCGCCTGTCATCCACTATCTGACCGAGCGCAAGCCTTGGAAAGAGTATACCCAGTCTATCTATCGGGAGGTCTGGTGGTATTATCAAGGACTGGACTGGTCGGACATGCTGGAGCCAGTCGGAGCCTTGAGTCATGAGATGGTGGAGGGAGAAGATGGCCCAAGATTTGCCTGCCTAGTCTACACCTACTCTTGTGACCTGATGCATATCAACTATCTGATCCAAGCCCTGCCTGCCTGTCATTTCTACATCGCAGCACCGGTAGTAGTAGCGGAGCCAATCACGCGTCTGCTCCAGTATCCTCAATGTCAGTGTCAGTTCAGATATTGCTGTTATTCCAGCCTTTTATTGACTTACTCGAAAAATAAAGCTCAGCTACTACTGGATATCAATGCAGGTGATGAGGTCGGTGGTATCATTGCTCATTTTTCAGTCTGCTGGCAAGCCAGTCTTTGCCTTTGACAGTACAGCTCATGGCCAGCAGGGTCAGAAGGTCTTTCCAGCTGATAATCCTCAAGCCATGGTGCAGGCTGTTGAGAAGTTGTGTATTGGCGATCCTTAGAGCGCTCAGATTTCTGTACTCTATTGATCAATCGCTGGATTATCTCTTGGAGAAAGGTGCATCAGTGGTTCGTTTTGGAGATGGGGAGATGAATTTGATTGAAGGTCACAGTATCCCTTATCAGGAGTATAACTCAGCCTTGTCTACTCGCCTTAGAGAAATCATGGCAATGGAGAGCAGTGAGCGTTTGATGGTCTGTCTATCCGATGTCTTTACAGGGCTAGAGCGCTATTCTATTGACGCTCAGAATTTTTGGAAAGCTCATCTGCAACACCATTTGGCAGACTATCTAGAGATTTGTCAGGCATCTTGGTATGGCTCGGCCTTTATTTCCCGTCCTTATATCGATTTGAAGATAAGACGCCGTCTGGTGGTTATTTTGCAAAGCTCAAGGAGCTTTGGGCAAGATAAGGACCCCTTGATAGTGGAGGAGAGACTTCGCTCTGGTGGGCAATGACCTCTTTGACGGGCTAAATCCATCCAGCGGATTATCTGTCCATCGCGCAATGCCTATAGAAAGCTGGAGGCCATCAAGCAGGCTGTTCGAGAATATGCAGACAATCGTCTGATTTTGACTATGCTGATCCGACGGCCAAGGTCTTGGTCTATGATCTGGTGCAGGAAGACTATCGAGCCCTGGATATTGGGTACATCGACTCGAGTATGAGTGGTTCCTGATGGGGCTAGCCATAAGGTCAAGTTGTTGCACGTAGCATACGGCTGAGCACAATTTTTATCAAGATATTGAGTTTAGAGATGACCATGCTTATGACAGTCAGATTGTTGCCAATCTGGCTCAAGAATGAAGATTAGAAAAAGAATATGAAAGTTAATATTACTAATTTATACGGTATGTCTGGCCAGAGTACGGCCTTTGATTGCCCAGAATGATGTGACCAAGCTAGCTACAGCGCCTGGGGTTCAATGAACTCAGTTTTTATTTTTACGATATTTACAGTGACAGCCAATCAGAACTTAACACCCGTCTCGATGGGATTATGGCAAGTGTAGCTTATGGTGATGTGGTTATCTCATCAAACGCCGACCTGAATGGCTGAGAATTTGATCAAAATTTCATCAGTAAAGTAAAGGTATTACAGGCAAAAGCTGATTACCTTTTATCCATGACATTCCCCCATTGATGTTTCCATCAAACTACTACCTAATGCCAGAATACATTGCGATGTATAATCAATCGGATCTTGTTATTGTTCCATCCGAGCAAATGCGCGATAAACTTCTAGCAGAAGGACTGACTGTCAATAAAATCTTAATCCAGCATATGTGGGACCATCCTTATGATTTGTCTCCATCAGCCTCAATTTGCGCGCAAACTCTTTTTTGCAGGTAGTGTAGAGCGGTTTCCTCACTTGTCTAACTGGTCTTATTCGACGCCCCTGGAGATTTTTTCTCCAGTGCAAGAAACTGGTCCTGAAACCAATGTGACCTATCGTGGCTGGCTGAGTCAACCAGAGTTACTCTTGGAATTGTCCAAGGGAGGCCTAGGCTTGGTCTGGGGTGTAGAGGAGGATCCAGCAGACGAACCAGAGTACTACAGTCTAAATATTTCTCATAAGTCTGCCACCTATCTAGCTGCGGGTATTCCTGTGATTGTGCCTTCTTACTTATCTAATGCTAACCTCATTCGTGAGCATGGTTTAGGCTTTGTAGTGGATAGTTTAGAAGAAGCCAACCGTATTGTAGAGAATCTGACAGAAGAAGAATACCAAGCCATGCTTGAACGGGTTAGAAAGTTTTTCTTCCTGCTCAAAGAGGGCTATTTTAGCAAAAAGTACTGCTTGATGCAGTAATGGAAGTTTTAACATAGAGTCGAATCATTGTTACAAGGAGTCAGTGTGAAGTCGTTTTTAAAACCGGTCATTTTCAAAAAATTTCTATGGACCGTATTTTTCTTATTTATCTATGTATTGGGAAGTAAGCTGACCCTGCCATTTATTGATGTCACCAAGGTCCTTAAGATAGAAGGGGCTTCAATAACTCTAAACTATGCTACAGCCTTAATGGGGGAATTTGCGGAGTATGTCTCTTTTTCAATCGGGCCTCTCCTTGGATGTCTTCGATCTTGATTTGGCAGATGTTTGCTGTCTCAAAGCGCCTTGGTCTCGCGAAAGCTTCCTGTCGAGGTTCAGGAAAAGAGAAGGATGCTATTGACCTTGATTATCGCTGTCATTCAGTCTTTGGCCTTGGTTCTTAACCTACCTTTGAAAATAAGTACAGGAGTTAATTTAGGGATTGTGATTCTTCTGAATACATTTATCTTAATTGCCGGGACTTATTTTTCTTATCTGGCTGTCAGATCTTAATTCATCCATGGGACTGGGGGATCCATTATGATTGTCATGGTCAGTATGATTTCCTTTTATTCCTCAAGATATCTGGTTTTCTATTCAGCACCTAAGGATTTCGACTTTTTGGCTGGGTGTTCTAGCTATTTCAAGTTTTTGTTTTCTATTTGGCTGTTGTGGTTGAAAGAGCTAAGTATCGGATTCCAATCAATAAGATTACCATTCACAACCGTTTTAAAAAGTATTCTTATCTGGATGTTCGGATCAACTCAGCTGGGGGGATGCCAGTCATGTATGCTATGACGCTCGTCAGCATCCCTCAGTATGTTCTTATGTTGCTTCTTTATTTACAACCCAATAATCAACTGCTTAAAAAATGGATCGTAGACTTGGCTATGGGAGGACTTCCTTGGTTTATCCTTTATTTACTAACAATTTTTGTTCTGGCTTGGGCATTTGCCTTTATAAACATTAGTAGTGATCAGATTGCTGAGCGGATGCAAAAGAGTGGTGAGTATATCGAAAATGTTTATCCTGGAGAAGACACCTGACGTTATATTCATAAAATAGTGGGATATTTCGCTTTTGTCGGAGCTATTTACTTCGTTGTCCTAGCTGGTCTTCCCTTGATAGTCAGTTTGTGGGATTTGCGCTATCTACGCATCAGTATGATTCCAGGGATGTTTTTGATTTTTATTGGAATGGTCTTTTCTATTAAGGATGAGGTGGATACCTTGACGCTTAATGACCGTTATCGTTCATTGTTCTAGGAGGGACTATGTATTATTTTATTCCTTCATGGACTGGTAGTGGAGAGAGGGCTTGGCATCGAGATATTATTCCTTGGTACCAGTCTTTGCAACGTTTAGAGTTTGATGACTCTATCCACCAGGTTCGTATTTTTCAAGGTGAAAATCTGCCGGTCCGTTTAATCTTACCTGTCTATATGCCTCATGCCCGTTATTTCTTGCATCGGCAGGATATTTTTGAGACAGACTATTATTCAGTTTTTGATGAGATACAGGGAGTGGGTCATAGAGAAGCCCAACTTATACAGATCAAGGATCTGGATTGGGAGGATGACTGCGAATTTGTCTATACACCATTTCTAATCCTTGTTCGTAGGCGGGGCCAAGTTTATGCTCATGTTGAGTTTGGAGTGGAAGGTTTTATTAGCTTTATTAAATTTTTCAAGGATCAGGAGTTAGATAAGTTATTTATTTTTGATGATAGGGGCTTTGTTTCTAGTATCACCTACTATGAAAATGGCCAAGCTGTCTATCAAGACTACCTTAATCCAGATGGTGTATGGAGAGTTCGGGAACATTTAAAAGCTAATCATTGCATAGTCGAGGTCAATCCAGCATTCTCAAATGACTTTGAAAAACTGGAGTATGAGCGGATGCCAGACTTGATTATGGAAAAGTTAGCTAACTATTTGTTGACAAAGACAATGCCACAAAGTCGCTTTTGTTTTGGCACTCATCCCTTTATACAATCAAGCTCTTCTTAAGCTTATTCCTCAACATCATCAGATAATACTTAGTTTTTCCATGAGCGCAATAAGAATACGAATCTGGAAAATCTGCTGAAGATTTGCAAAGTGTTGACTTAGTTCTGACAGATCGGATGGATTTTAAAAAGAGCTTAGAGGATCATTTTTCCAAGTCAGGCGCAAAAAGGTTCACTATCTGGCTCCTTTTGATACCCGCTTGCTACTGGGTAAGAGTCAGAGACGGCGGGAGTTCAAAATCTTTTACCAGATTAATCTTGAAGAAATTCTCAATGATTATGCCATCTTTAAAGTTCTTTATTATGTGGCCAAGCATCCTGAGACTGAGCTGGTGATTGGTGTTTACAATGCTTGGCATGAAAGTGTTCAGCGAGTTGAGAACAAGGTGCAAGAGCTATTGATGAGTATCTAGATGCTAGTGATTTTTAAAAGGCTATCTTCAAAAATGACCAAGCTGAAAAATTCGTTACCTGAAAACCAGGTCAAGGATTATCGCTTTTAAGATAAAAGAATATTACGGATGAGTTAAGTTTGATTCGAGAGCTGGAAGATACTCGCTTAATTGTCGATCTGAACGATCATCCAAATCTTTATACTCAGATTGCGGGGATTTCTGCAGGTATTCCCCAGATCAATGTAGTCTCTTCAGATTACGTTAGTCATATGAAAAATGGCTATATTTTAGATGCTATTTCTGACCCTACCAACAGCAATCGATTATTACTTGAAAGGCTTGAAAAACTGGAACCAAGCATTGATTTATTCGATTGAAAAGATTAATCTCAATACAGGTCAGCAAGTCATTGGCCGTTGGGAAGAGTGGCTTAAGGAGGCTGAGAATGCAAGATAAGCTGAAAATTTTACAACTTGGTCCAAGTGACTGGAGCCAGGAGTTGCCTATTCCAGAAAATATGGACTGGTATTATTTCTTTCCCCATTCTCAGCTGACTATCATTATGGAATCGGATAAGATTGATAAATTCAATGCTATTTTAGTAGATGATTTGAGCCAGATTCCTGACCTTTTTGAGATTCAAGATCAGATTACTCCCCATACAATCTTTTTACAATCAAGAGAAAGAGACTTTGCAAGCGGATATCTCCTATTTTCTTAAACGCTATTGTGCCCAAGAAGGAACATGACTGATAGAGCTGAGTTTCTAAGAAAAGTTGTCCAAGTCTCTTTTAGAGGGCAATATGGAGATAAGTTGTCACCCTTAGATATGGTTGTCAATCCTTGTTTTCATGGCCGGGTTTGTTTTAATGGCTATGAGAATCTTTGAGTTAGAAGGTACTTCGGCCAAGAGTTTAGACCCATTGTTTCCTGAAATACAATCTAGTTGCTCGAAAAAGAGAATCCGATTGAAATTTGGCTAGATTATGAAAAAGGATCCTAGCTGTGGAGTTACGCTTGAGGATTTATCAGCTATACGACGGAGCGACTTCTAGATATTGCAAAAGAATCAGCTTTTTACAGAAGCTGATATGCAAGAAGCCATCGTTCTGGACGAAGATTTCACTTCATTTATCGGTATCAGCTTGAAGCTAAGGAATCGGTCTTTTTAAAAATCGGCTCTTTACACCAGCGCTTAACGCGTTATGAGTTTGTAAATATGTTCTAGGTGGGAAAACTTTAAGAGATCATCGTAGAGAGGAAATCAATTATTTCTTCTATCCAGGTGATTTCAAACCACCCTTGGTTGTTTACTTTTCTGCCTACCGACGAGTAGAAGGTTTTGAAGGATTCGGTATTATGAGCAGTTTAGGCTGTCCCTTTTTAATGATTTCTGACCAGAGGGTCGAGGGCGGTATGTTTTATCTAGGAAGTCAGGAGCTAGAGGATGGGATCCATGGCATTATCCAAGAAACATTTAGATTTATTAGATTTTCTGATCGTGATTTGGTCTTAGTCCGGAATTCTATGGGAACCTACGCCGCGACATATTATGGTGCTGGTTTTCATCCGAGTGGGATTGTCTTGTGTAAGCCTTTGACCAAGCTTGGAACGATTGCCAAAAGAGGTCGCTTACTGGCGCCTAAGGTTTTTCCTCCTGCGTTAGATATGCTTCATCGTCTTACTGGTGGTAAAGATCAGGAACATATGGATGAATTAGACCGCGTTACTGGAAGAAGATGGAAGAGGCTGATTTTAGTCAGACGACCTTTTAGTCTAGCTTTATATGAAGGAGGAGGACCATGATCCACTGCCTATGAGGATCTAGTTGAATTTCTCTATCCATCCGAAACCAAGCTTAATGAGCAATGGTATTTTCGGGCCGACACAATGACGACTGGGTTGTTGTTATTGCTTGGTTTATGAATTACCATAAAAAGATATTGAAAAGGAATTTGGAAGAAAGAGATGAAGATTAGAGAGAAAAAGAGGAATCTATTGGGGAGAGTTACGCGGAGCCTCCACGTCAAAAACAAGGAAGATTTTTACCTACCTTTATGGCTCGACAATCATTATGCACTCTCCCTCGCAGGTTTATTTTGAGAATAAACTGATGGCCCTCAGGGCAAACGATTCATGAATGGTCTTCTAATTGGAATTACCAAAGAGATAGATTAGTGCCTGCGCTCCCTCTCTTAGGAGCTCGCTATCAGCTGACTAGGGACATGGTAGTCTATCCTAAAGCAAGTGTATTTTTTAAAAATTGTCTTTTTGATCGATATGATCAAGAAATCGGCAATCAAATAGGCCGGTCTGGAAGTATTGTCTTCACCTATCCTAAGGAAGCCTATAGTTACAAGGTACGTTTGCTAAGTGCAGGAGTTGAGTCTTTCGAGTTTCGTCGCTTAACAATCGACCAAATCATAGAGGAGTCTGATGCTTAAAAATCATTTTCACATACAGCGCTTGAAAAAAATCTTAGCCAAAGTTAAAAGTTTTTGAGAAAGAGATGGCAAGCCTTTCTGATAAGGAATTACAGAATAAAACCCAAGAATTCAAGAATAGACTAGTAGGTGGTGAAAGCTTAAATCAGCTTTTGCCTGAAGCTTATGCTGTAGTTCGAGAAGCTGACAAGCGAGTGCTTGGAATGTTTCCCTATGATGTTCAGGTCATGGGGGCGATTGTTCTTCATGAGGGGAATGTTGCTGAGATGGCGACTGGTGAGGGAAAGACCTGACGGCTACCATGCCACTTTATCTCAACGCCCTTTCTGGTCAAGGGGCTATGCTCGTGACCACCAACACCTATTTGGCTATGCGGGATGCAGAGGAGATGGGGCAGGTTTATCGCTTTTTAGGGTTGACAATTGAGATAGCAGTGACGGCCGATGATAGCAAGTCTCTCACTCCAAAGCAAAAACGAAAGATTTATCAAGCGGATATTGTGTATACAACCAATAGTGCTTTAGGCTTTGACTACTTGATAGAAAAATCACTGAAAAAGAAAGAAGATCAGTATCTGGCGGATTTTAATTATGTCATTATTGATGAGATAGATTCAGTTCTTTTAGACAGCGCTCAAACCCCTCTGGTCATCTCTGGTGCTCCACGTGTCCAATCCAACTTTTATGGCATAATGGATACCTTCGTAACCACATTAAAAGAAGGGGAAGATTACTATTACGACGATGAGAAAAATCAGGTTTGGCTAAGTCAAAAAGGAATCCGGTCTGCAGAGTCTTTCCTAGATCTGGATAATCTTTTCGCCAAAGAAAATCAGGAATTGGTCCGTCACCTGAACTTAGCCCTAAGAGCTCACAAGCTTTTCAAAAGGGACAAAGAATATGTCCTGAGGCAAACAAAGGAAAAAGCTGAAGTTGTTCTTTTAGATCGCTCCACTGGTCAAGTGATGGAACTGACTCGACTGCAGGCAGATCAGGCTATTGAAGCCAAAAGAGAATGTAGAATTGACTCAAGAAACACGAGCGATGGCCTCTATCACCTACCAAAAATCTCTTTAAACTTTTTCGAAAAATTTCTGGTATGACAGGGACTGGTAAGATAGTGGAGAATGAATTTATGGAGACCTACTCCATGGCTGTCATTAAGATACCTACTAATAGACCAGTCATTCGGAAGGACTTACCCGATCAGCTCTATCAAACTCTTCCTGAAAAAGTTTTTGCCTCATTGGAAGAAGTTAAATATTACCATGCTAAGGGAAACTCCTCTTGATTTTCACTGGTTCTGTTGAGATGTCTCGAGATTTATTCTCTTATTGAGAGAAGGATTGCTCACAACCCTGCTCAATGCCAACAATGCGGCTCGTGAGGCGCAGATGATTGCTGAATCAGGTCAATTAGGGGCTGTGACAGTGGCTACTTCCATGGCAGGTCGGGGAACAGATATAAAACTAGGTCCTGAAGTGGCTGACTTGGGCGGATTAGTTGTTATTGGAACTGAGCGAATGGAGAATCATCGAGTGGATCTACAGATTCGTGGTCGGTCAGGTCGACAAGGGGATCCAGGTATCAGTAAGTTTTTCATTCTTTAGAAGACGATTTAATTAAGAAATGGGGACCAGATTGGGTTAAGAGCTTTTACAAGGATTATTCAACAGAAAAGCTTGAAGAAAACCCAGTCATACTGAAACAAAGACGTTTTAAGAAGTTGGTAGCCCAGGCGCAGAGGGCGAGTGAGAGCAATGCTAAACTTTCGGCGAATGACCTTGGACTACGCTCAGAGTATGAAAGTTCAGAGGGAGTTGACATATGCCGAGCGAAGTCGATTAATTCGAGACGAGGAAGGGATGGATAGAGAGATCAATCGGGTCCTAACTTATGTCATCCAGCAAGTGGCTTATGAGCGAGTCTTTGAGAATCGAGCGGAACTTTATAGGTTTATTCTGCATCATTTTAGCAACCAGGCTGAGAGAATTCCTCAGGATTTTGACATTCATTCACCTGAAGAAGTTGCCAGCCTCTTGTGGAATATTGCTGAGCAGGAACTGGCGACGAAACTAGCCTATCTCAAATCTGAGAAATTATTCAGTCAATTTCAGCGAGTAGCTATTCTCAAGGCGATTGATGAGAATTGATTGAGCAAGTAGACTATTTGCAACAGCTTAAAAACAGCATTATGGCCAGCATTCCTCTAGTAAGAATCCCTTAGTCGAGTATTACCAAGAGGCTTATGAAGGCTTTGAATACATGAAAGAGCGCATGAAACATCAAGTTGTAAAAAACCTTTTGATGAGTGAATTGACGCTTAATCCCAAGGGTGAAGTCATCATGTACTTCCCATAATACGAGGAGAATATGACAGTATATAATATCAATTTAGGTATCGTTGGGCAAGTAGTGGTGTAGAGTACGCCCAAGCCTATCGAGCTCAGATTTTACGAAGGATCCAGCAACCTGCTAAGTTTATCTTTATGGATATGATTTTGGCAGATAACATTCAGCATCTGACAGAAAACATCGGTTTTTTAGATGAGGAAGTTATCTGCTTTTATAATTACTTTACTGATATTAAGCTTGCACTCGACAACTGTGACGCTGGACCAGGTCCTTTCTCAGTCTCCGGTCAGCCGGAGCGTTCGGAGAGAGAGGGAAGATTGTCCGTTATTTCTACCCTGAAAAAGATTATTTTATCACGTGCTACTTACGACATGAGGATCAGGACTTTGTAGAACATACAGAATATGTTTCTAGGGGCAAATTAGTTCGTAAGGATTTTTTCTCTTATGTTCGTTATGCCACTGAGTATTTTGCTCCCCACAATGATGTAGCAACCTCTATCAGCGCAGTTTCTATAATGAAGATGGCAGTGTAGCTTATGATATGCTACTTGAGGATGGTCAGAGTTTTGTACTCGTTTTCCTGATAGAATTTTTATTCCAAGGCTGAGCTGGTTCGTTATTTTCTTCAGAGCTTGGAGTTGAAATCTGATGATGTTGTCATCTTGGATCGAGAGACAGGAATTGGTCAGGTTGTCTTTGAAGAGAGTCAGAAGGCTAAGCTTAGAGTAGTGGTCCATGCGAGCATTTTAGTGAGAACGCTAGCGGTGATGATTATATCCTCTGAATAATTACTATGATTATCAGTTTACCAATGCTGACAAGGTGGACTTTTTCATTGTGGCAACAGATGCGCAAAAAGTCATCTTAGAACAGCAGTTCAAACAATACACAGACAAGTGTCCTAAAAATCGCCACTATACCAGTGGGGGAGTCTTGACCAGTTGACTTATCCCAAAAGGGCCTCGCAAGCCTTTCTCTATGATTACGGCATCTCGTTTAGCTACTGAGAAACATCTGGATTGGCTAGTGAAAGCGACAATCAAGGCTCATGATCAGCTAGCAGACCTACCTTGATATTTATGGTAAGGGAGGCGAAGAGGCGAAGTGCGTCGCATGATTGAGGAGGCAGGAGCACAGGACTATATTCGACTTAAAGGTCATGCAGACTTGAGTCAGATTTATACTGGTTATGAGCTCTTATCTGACGGCTTCGACCAGCGAAGGCTTTTGGTCTAACGCTTATGGAAGCAGTTGGATCGGGTCTGCCCCTCATCGGCTTTTGATGTTCGTTATGGCAATCAAACTTTTTATTCAAGATGGTAAAAATGACTACCTGCTACCAGTTGGTTCTAACCAGGTAGAAGACCAGATATGCTTTTGCCTTTGTTGAGAAAAATCCTTGCCCTCTTTGGTCAAGGACTGCGCGAGGAGATGAGCCAATATTCTTATCAAGTAGCTGAGAACTTTTTGACTAGCTCGAGTGGAAGTACTTTGGTCCCAGCTTTTAAAGGAGGTCAGAGATGATTCAACTCTTTGATTATTTTAATCAGGAAACCCAGGATCTGCATGATTCTCTCCTTGCAGCTGGCTATGATTGTCCGACTATTGTCATTGAAGACAATGGCTTTCTGCCAGATGACATGATTTCTCCCTATACTTATTTTCTTGGTGATGAGACAGGTCAAAGGAAACCCTCTTTTCAATCAGGTGCCTGTTCCTCCATTTTGGGAAATATCAGGAGATAACCAGCTAGCGCGTGTCTGTGATGTGGGTGAGGAAAGAGCTCGAATTCACTATGCTAGTCAGGCTGGGGGTCGGTTTGTAAAGCAGGTTGATTGGTTGGATAAAAAGGGCCAAGTGAAATTGTCCGATCGTTACAATAAGTATGGTCGTCGTTTTGCTCAGACGACTTATAAAGCTGGCTAAGAAATCTTCATTACGACATACTACAGCGTGAATAACCAGGAGCGAATCGTAGAAAATCATGCTACTGGAGATATTATCTTAACCTTGGAACAGGAACCTTTAAGGATTTTTAAAAACAGGCTTGATTTTATCCGTTTCTTTTTAGAGCGATTGAATTTTTAATTTAGATCACATTCTTTTTAATTCCTTGTCATATTCCTTCCTTGTTTCACACAGCCTAACAGGACTTGTCGGTCAGGATATTCTTTTTTGGCAAGAACCTCTTTATGATGAGCTTCCGGGCAATATGCACCTTTTTTAGACAATAATCAGTTGAGAGCCCAGACTGTCGTCATTCCTGATGCTATGACTTATGAAAAGGCTAAGTCTCTGGCTAAGGCTGATCAGCAAGATAAGATTCTTAAACTGGGTTATCATTATGACTTTAAGCGTGATAATTATCTGAGAAAAGATGCTTTAATTCTAAACCCATTCAGATCAGATTGAAGGCCCAGAAACCATTGTGGTCTGCTTCTGCCACTAAGTTGTCTTCCGTATTGCCGCCCTGACTGAAATGTCACCTAAGCTCTTATCGATGCTTTCTTATAAGAACGTCGTTCTCTACCAAAACGTCAGTCCAAAGCAGATAGAAGAACTATATATGCAAGCCGATATCTATTTGGATATTAATCATGGTGGCCAAGTTCTTCAAGCAGTACGTGAGGCTTTTTGAGAATAATCTCTTGATTTTTAGGTTTTGAGCAGACTCTACATGATAGGAAATACATTGCCCCAGAACATATTTTTCGATAGTAGTCAGGCCCAAGACTTAGCGACCACACAGACGTGGTGCTCTCGGGGGTAGATCAGATGAGATGCTCTTCAAGCTCAAGGTCGCCATGCAATGATGTTCCAACAAGTCTTTACCGTGACACTCTTCAACCACTATTAGGAGGTTCTCATGTCTAAAAACGACTTGTTTTATAAGGAAATCGAAGGTAAATTGATGAGCTAAAAGCAAGAAAACCGAAGGAAGAGAAAGTTAGTTTTGGTGAGAAACTCAATCAAAAATTTTTATAATTGCTTTGGGGTTGATGATTTTGGTCGGATTAATTTTTACATTGATAGGAGCCTTTAGAAAGTAAGATGCAAACACTATTAATCTTTTTAACAATTCTAATTGCTATGATTATAATCATAGTCGTCAGCTTGCTTTCCAAGGTCGACTCAGCAATTTTATCATAGACACTAACTCATCCATTGGTAAATCAGGTTATTGGGAAACGGACTTTGGGAAAAAGTAGTTTTATTGATAGCCAGTATTTTTTCTTTTTGCTTGTCATTATCTTTTATGATTCAATCAAACTAAAAAGTAGTTTAGAATCTGCAAACACTTTAAACAGGGATGATTTGTTCTAGCAACTTGAAGAGTGAGACCGACTGAAAGTTACATAAGAAAAAGGAGACTCCTAGGGTCTCCTTTGATTTTATATAAAAAATCATTCTGTCCTAGCTAATTTCGTATCCCATCAGTAGGCCACCTTCTTCAGCGTAGAAACTGCAAAGGCCAGATGTAGGAATAGTTTCGATTTGCGCGACTGGGAATTTCTCTTGATCATGTCTGAGAACTGCTGGCAGAATTTTTCATTATTGTGATGAGCTGATGATAATCTTACCACCAGCATAGCCTGCTTTAATTAATTCTTCTAAGCTTGCTGACAGAGATTTCTTATGACCACGAGCCTTCTGCAAGAGCTCCAAGGTTCCCTGAGGGCCGGCTTCTCCCACCATACGAATATTGAGTAACCCTACCACAGTACCAACTAGCTTATTTAAACGGCCATTCTTCACCAGATTATCCACTTTAGCTAATACAAAAAGTAATTTTGTTTTTCTTGGTAAGTTGTTATTGCTTGAACAACTTCATCAAAAGTCTAACCCTGGCCAATTAACCAATTAATTTTTGACGATTAAATCAACTTCACCTCCAGCAGACAAGCTATCTATGACATGAATGTTGACATTTGGATTTTCTTCGAGATAGAGTTTTTTCGCTACTTGAGCGCTGTTGTGACTTCCAGATAAGGTTCCAGTAATTGTAACAACGAAGATATTATCTACTCCCAGCAAAAGCTTGTAGATAATCATCTGAGCTTAGGGCAAGCAGATTTTGAAGCAGTAGAAGTAGCGTACATCTTGTCCATCATGGTATCAATACTCTAAAGTAGCATTATCACATAAAAACTTCTTCACCCACTTGGATAGTGAGAGGTACACTCTCAAAACTGGTTTCTAATGCTATATCTTCTAATTCACGGTAGTCACAGCCTGAGTCACTAACGATTTTTCCAAGTCATTCATTTATCTCTTATTCTTATAATTATACATTGACAAAGATAGTGTCTTTTTACAATTATATCATGAATGATCTTTTTCCAGAAAGTTTATGCCATCCGATGAGACAAGAAGGAAGAAACTGTTATGTCTGAACGTGAAAATATCACCTAAATTCTTTGAGAATTTGTCCATTCAAAACAAAGAATCAAATCGACTAACTAAAGAATCATTAGAAATCTCTTTGCTATACAACTGTTAGAAAAGAAAGAATTAGCGAAAATCACTATTTCTGAATTGGTTCATCGTGCTGGCGTGTCTAGAGCTGCCTTTTATCGTAATTATAGCTCAAAAGAGCAAATCTTAGAGGAAGTTTTTGGGAAGACAGTTCATAATATGATGGAAAAGCTTAGTCAGTTCAATCTTAAAACGGAGCTATACCAAGTCTGGATTGCGCTTTTTAAGGAGGCCAAGAAAGAAGCTCGACTGATTAGTTTAGCAGTTGATTATAATCTTGAAAAACATTTGACACAGGCTGTTTTTAATTTTTTAGAAAAGCGACAACAGTCTAAGAAAGATGCATTATCTTATGTTCACTCCTTCTGGAGTTCGGCTTTGGTGTCAGTCTTGGCCAAATGGATAAAGGATGGTATGAAAGTACCAGCTGAAAAGATAGCTTCACTAGGATTGCCCTTGATGAGTCAAGAGAAAGTAAAAGTAAAGGATAGTAGAAGAAATGGAAAAACGAAAGACTAGCTTGGGATGAGTATTTTGCTGCACAGGCTCTCTTGATTGCTAATCGCTCGACTTGTAAGAGAGCGAAGGTGGGGGCTGTCTTAGTCAAAGACAATAAGGTCATTTCTACAGGCTATAATGGCTCAGTCTCGGGAACAGAGCATTGTATTGATCATGAATGTTTAGTCATTGATGGGCACTGTGTACGGACCTTGCATGCTGAGGTCAATGCCATCTTACAGGAGCTGAAAGAGGTGTTCCCTAGGGATTTACAGCTTATGTGACCCATTTTCCTTGTCTCAACTGTACTAAGCAACTGCTTTCAGGTTGGATGCAAGCGTGTTGTTTATATCAATCAGTATCGAATGGATGAGTATGCCGAGTACTTGTATCGAGAAAGAAGTTGAATTAGTGCACCTGCCTTTTAGAGGAAGTGAAGTCAGCCATTGCTGAAACAGATTTTATTTAAAAAGTGGCTTTCTGAGTTATTTTAGATAAAAAGGCTCTATCATCTCGATAGAGTCTTTTATGATGTTACTGATTATTTAACTTGGCCGCCTTCACGACAAGATCATCCGCCTTGGCCGATCGCCGTAAGTAGGGTGAAGAGTTTTTCATGCAAGCCTTATGGAAGAAGTTTTCCTTACCCAGCTTTTTCAATGTCCTTGTTGATAAAATCAAGAAGTTCTTGTTTCTTTTGAACAGCTGGAGCGATTGTATCTGGATTGCCCAGCGAAGTAATCCCTCACTTCATAACCCTTATTTTCAAGAGCTCAGCTCAGGACTTCAGTGTTATCTGTTGAGAAGGCATCGCCACGTCCATCAAGCAGAGCTTGGTAGGCATCACTGTATTGATCATATTTTTGAAGTTTAATCTCTGGGTGATTCTTTTCAAAGTATGTTTCAGCTGTTGTACCTTTGGTCACGATCAAAGTTTTTCCCTTAAGTTCCTTAACGTCTTTTATAAGGGCATCTTTAGGAGAAACGACTCCCAGTGAAACCTTCATATAAGGAAGCGCAAAGTCGACTTGTTTTTTACGTTCATCTGTCACAGTGAAGTTTGCCAGTGTAATATCAACCTTGTTTGAGATCAAGTACTCTGCACGGTTGGTCGCGTCAACGGAAACATATTTAACCTGACTCCAAGATCTTTGGTGTTGATTTCCAAGTTCGATATCGTATCCTTGGTAAGAACCATCATTATCAACATAACCAAAAGGTTTTTGTCTCCAAAGACCGCGATATGAAGCTCGCCACTTTTCTTAATTTCATCAATAGTCCTAGCCTTAGAACTAGGAGCATTTGAGTTTTTGCTAGCACCACAAGCTGTTATAAAGACTAGAGCAAGGGCAAGTGTCATTACAGTTAGAATTGATTTGATTAGTTTCATAAGCATCTCCTTTATAGATATGAGCCAAACTGGCCAAAGTCAAATACGTTTAAAAATTCTTGCGCTCTTTTTGTTTTAGGATTGGTAAAGAAAGAGTGAGCATCTCCTTCAGCGATCTGTCCTTGGTCCAAGAAAATGATTCGATCAGCAATGGCTTGAGCAAATTGCATTTCATGTGTGACTAGGATCATGGTGCGTCCTTCTTGGGCAAGATCATTAATTAATTCAAGCACCTCTCGTACCATCTCAGGATCTAAAGAGGCGGTTACTTCATCAAAAAGAATGATTTCAGGATGCATGAGAAGGGAACGAACAATTGCCACCCGTTGTTTTTGACCACCAGATAGCTGTCTTGCGTAGCTGTGCTTTTTTTCAAGAAGTCCAACACGTTCCAGTAGTTGTTCAGCTTCCTGAATGACTTCTCTTTCTTACGACCTTGAGCTTTGTTGGACCCTAAAATGAGATTTTGCAGAACATCCAAGTGTGAAAGAGTTCGTAGCTTTGGAAAACCATTCCAATTTTTCTGGCGGACAAGATGAAAGTTCTTTTGATTTCCGGCAATGGATTGGTCATCTAAGAGGATATCACCTCCTTGGATGTTTTCTAAGCCATTAATACAACGAAGAAGTGTACTTTTACCACATCCAGAAGGACCCAAAATCACAACCACCTCTCCTTTTTTAACTTCAAGAGAAAGACCTTGAAGGATAGGATTGTCTCCAAAGGATTTCTGAAGGTCCCTTATTTTTAAAATCGTTTTCGACATATTCATTCCTCCAGTGTTTTTCTAAATGACCCGCTAACTTGGAAATAGGGAAGCAGACAAGGAAGTATAAAACAAGAATAGTTCCATAGATCCAAAAAGAAGCGGTGGGGATAGTCAATCGGTTGCTATCGATAATTTGCTGACCAACCTTAGTCACTTCAACGACTCCAATCAGAACAACTAACGAAGTTGTTTTAATCATACGTGTAATCAGGTTAATGGCTTGTGGTAGTAAACGTCTTAGGACCTGCGGTATGATGATATAATAGTAAAGCTGAAAATTAGTTAAACCTAGCGCTTGTCCGCTTTCAAACTGGTGCTTGGGTAGAGAAGTGATAGCTCCTCGAACCAGATCCCCCATTTCAGCTGTCCCCCAGAGAGTAAAGACAATGATGGCTGAACTTTCACCCTGAGATATTGATATTAAAGTTGCGTGCTAACCCAAAGTAAACAATAAAGAGTAAGACGAGCTGGAGCATAATTCGGATGAATTCTAGATAAAAGCGAGTCAGTAGACGAACGATTTTAGCTCGAGAAGTCATAATAATTCCCAAAAAAGTACCAAGAATCATAGATAATAGAACGGAAATAACTGAAATACCAATCGTGACTCCCAAGCCTTGTAAAATACGAAGGAGATTATTTCCCTGAAAGAGTACCTGGATTCCCGAATCCTGCATGGCGTAATCTCCTTTCTATCCAACCAAAGAGAAGTGAAATCGGTAATAACATGAGCAGATAGGCAAGGACCAACATAGCCAAGGCAATACTCTGTCTCGTAGTAGAGGCCACTAAGTCCTTTGCCACATACATGAGATCCGCTAAAGCTACTACAGAGAAAACCGAGGTTTCCTTGATTAAGAAAATGACATTTGCACTAAAGGAAGGAAGTGCTACAGCAGTTGCTTGTGGAAGCACAACGTAGCGAAAGACCTGTCTGCAAAGGTGTCAGTCCAATCGAAAGACTGATTTCATGCTGGGTTTGACTAACAGCTTCTAGGGCCACTCATGGAAGGATTCAGCCATGTAAGATCCCCCTAGGAAAATGAGACCAATTGTCGCACAAGCTTCTGAAGACAAGACAAGACCAATCCTAGGTAGTCCAAAATAAAGAAAGAAGAGCTGAATCAATAGCGGCGTGTTCCATGATAGCTCAATGTAGGCGGTAGCTAGTTGGCTCAAAATGGGAACTCGGTAATGTCGAATGATACTAACAACCAAGCTTTCAAAAAGAAATGAACCAATTATCCCCAAAACTCCGATATGCAGAGTCAAAAAGAAGGCCTGCTGGTATAGTGGATAGTACTGTTCGATAACAGACCAATCAAAAGTGAATTCCTCCCTCCCTTAAGTCAGGGAACCATTTCTCCCTGAGCTTATCAGGATATGATAGAGTCATTTATCATCAATTGTTTTGTTTGAATAATAGTATATTTTATCGGTCTGATAGAAAATTATTAGGTATATCAAAGTTTTACTGTCTTACTCAAATAATTCTAGCAAAAGTTCCTCTTTGCAATTTTGGTGAATTTTGTAAGATAAAAATCTAAAAATCAATCATGTGAAGAATTATCTTGTTGCAAATATTGTTTATAGTTCTATCCAAAATTAAGGTATCAAGCACTCCTTTGAATATAACTCCTAAGCAATGTATAGTTTACACCCATACATTGTTCTTTTAAAATCAAAAGAAGCTTCAGAGGAAATTATGATATAATGGGAGCGTTATATAGTCCCGATAAGGTGGTAGGAAACTCATCAGTGCTTTGTAACTCGCAAACAATGACGGCTCCAAAGTCACTGTCATTCTACGGTTGTCATGCTATATTGTGAGTACACCTAGTGCCTTACTAGCTTTTGAAATATCATCGTTTTTATTTCTTCCGCGTCGTAACTCGCAAAACAATGACGGCTCCAAAGTCACTCGTCATTTACGGTTGTCATATGTCAGGAGTCACTCTATGCGTTTGACTAGCCTGCAGAAACAAAAAGGTATCGTTTTTATTTCTTCGCGTCGTAACTCGTAGGTGACAAGATTTTTCATCATTTTGAGTTTGTTCATTTGTTTAATATTTTTAAGGGGGACATTTCTATGTCAGAACGTAAACTTTTCACGTCTGAGTTCGTATCGGAGGGACATCCCGATAAGATTGCAGACCAAATTTGCGATGCTATTTTGGATGCTGTCTTGAGTCAGGATCCAGATGCCCATGTGGTCGCTGAAACAGCCGTTTATACGGATCGGTTCATGTTTTTGGTGAGATTTCGACCAGCTATGTAGACATTAATCGCGTGGTTCGTAGACACCATTGCAGAAATTGGCGACACCAATACAGAGTATGGATTTTCTGCTGAGACGGTCGGTGCATCCATCTTTGGTGGAGCAGTCGCCAGATATTGCTCAGGGTGTCAATGAAGCTTTTTGGAGGTTCGTGGGAATGTAGATCAAGATCCATTGGACTTGATTGGTGCTGCTGGAGACTCAGCTCGCGTTTGGTTTTTGCAGTTGATGAAACACCGGAATTATGCTCTCCCGCTCATCTTACTCAGCCACAGTAGTTCGTCGATTGGCGGGATTGCGCAAATCAGGAGAGATTGCCCATCTGCGTCCAGATGCGCAAGTCACAGGTGACCGTTGAGTATGATGAAAATGACCAGCCTGTGCGCGTGGATACGGTAGTTATTTCGACCCAGCATGATCCAGAAGACGATTGAAGGGAGATTCATCGTGACGATTGAAAAAGGTGATTAAAGCAGTTATCCCAGCTCAGTATCTGGATGATAAGACAAAATTCTTCATCAATCCAACCGGCCGTTTTGTAATTGGCGGTCCGCAAGGGGATTCTGGCTTGACTGGACGTAAGATTATTGAGGATACTTACGGCGGTTATGTCGTCACGGTCGGCGGTGCCTTCTCTGGTAAGGATGCAACCAAGGTCGACCGCTCAGCTTCGATACGCAACTCGCCACATCGCTGAAAAACATCGTAGCCGCTGGACTCGCCAAGAAAGTAGAAGTGCAGTTAGCCTATGCTATTGGTGTGGCTCAACCGGTTTCTGTACGCATCGATACTTTTGGAACAGGTACTGTTGCAGAAAGCAAGCTGCAGGAAGCGGTTCGTCAGATTTTTGACCTGCGTCCGGCCGGTATCATTCAAATGTTGATCTGAAACGACCAATCTACTGTCAGACAAAGCACTATGGCCACGTGGGTAGGACAGATATTGGACCTGCCTTGGGAAAAACGGATAAAGTTCAGGCGTTGAAGGAATCTAGCTTTAAAAACTGTGAGTGAGGCATTAGATGATTCGTAGTCTAAAAAGAATTTGACACCCATCACTTTCAAGAGTTTATGCAGAGCAAATAATTCTCAAGTTTCACTTGACAAATACTAGAATTTGTTTTATACTATTAAAAATTAAATATGACTTTAAACATGTTCCGTGAGACATGAAAAGTACCAAATAGAGATTAGCAATTGCATGCGCTCTAATTTTCTAGAAACTTTTAGAGGTTGGGAAACATGGTTTCAACCCCTTTTAAAGTATATTCATTTAATAACTGTGCCTGTCAGAGTCATGATTATGAGAATCATATGTCAAAATTGTCTTTAGACAAAAACAATCAACGTGCTTTAGTTGCTCGATTGTTGCTCAGTGTACAGATGACTTAAATGTCATGTTTCTGGCCTTTTCAATGTCCTCTATTATCTCAGAACTTGGGATTAGTGGTACCCAGGGTGGTTGGATAGCTACTGTAACTAATTTGGGTATGCTTGTTGGCGGCTTAATTTTCGGTCTTTTAGCTGACCGATATCACAAATTTAAGGTCTTTAAATGGACCATTCTCATTTTCTCTCTCGCAACTGGCCTGATTTTCTTTACGAAAGACGTCAATTACCTTTATATCATGCGCTTTATTGCAGGCATGGGTGTTGGAGGCGAATATGGCGTGGCCATTGCTATAATGGCGGGAATTGTTCCACCAGAAAAGATGGGGTGATTTTCATCGCTCAACGGTATTACGGGTCAAATAGGTTCGATTGTATCGGCTTTACTTGCAGGCTGGCTAGCTCCTGCTTTGGGCTGGCGTGGCCTCTTCCTCTTTGGGCTTGCACCTATTGCCTTGGTACTATGGATGGTTTTAGCTATCGATGATCAGAATATTCGGACGACGATGGAGCTAAGGTAGAAGAAGAAACGACACAACCTGTTAAAATAAGTCAGCTTTTTAAAAACTCCAGCTCTCACATCACAAACCATAGCTTTTAATGGTCATGACAACCGTACAAAATCAGTTGGTTACTTGGCATGATGAACTGGTTGACTGACGATTATTCAAACAAGTTTGAATATTTCGTTAAAGATTCTCTCTCTGGATGGTGGCTACGATTTTGGGGATGTGCCTGGGGATGTTAACTTTGGACAAATTTTGATAAATGGGGGACCCAGGGTCGTTTACTCTGCTTTCCTTCTGCATCATCTGTCTGTGTCTATCTCTTCCAATTTGGTAAAATTCTATGGCCACTCATGGTAATAGGTGGAGCAGTTGTTGGTTTCTTTGTGAATGGAATGTTTGCTGGCTACGGGGCAATGATCACTGTCTTACCTCATCAAGTTCGCTCAACTGCTAATAATGTTATTTTAAAATGTTGGATCGAGCAATCGGAGGCTTTTTCATCTGTTATTATTGGGAAGATTTTTGGATATTTCTGGCGTTTCAACAGTAATGATTTTTCTGCCTCTGTACCTAATTAGTCTAGTCGCTTCTGGACGATCGGTAATCTGAAATCAGATATATACCAAGACCTTGGTCAAGGTCTTGTAGCAGAGAAAGCGAATCATCGATTTTCAAAAAGACAAAGAAAATTATTCTTTGTCTTTTTATGATCATGTAAAAAGAAAAACTCTCTTTTTAAAATAGAGAGTTTTGAGCTAATCTTAGTGTGCTGCCACGTTTGCGAGTCGCTACGGTTTTCTCGATGAAAGTCGCTTGTTCTTCAGGTTCGATAACTTTTTCTCTGACTGCTATAAACTGCACCAGCTACAGCGAAAAGAACAGCAGTCAGAACACCTGTAAGTACGCCTCTTTCCAAATCCTTTAGCCATGTGATTTCTCCTTTTCTGAACTTTTATTATTTATGTTATAATTAATAGTAACGAAAAATCAAAATTTTTTTCAAGGAAAATGAAAACTAAGATAATTGTAATTGTAGGGCCAACGGCAGTTGGAAAAACAGCCCTGGAGTATTGAGGTAGCCAAGCGCTTCAATGGCCAAATCGTCAGCGGTGACAGTCAGCAGGTCTCATCGTGGTTGGATATTGGCAATAGCCAAGATTCGTCCTGAAGAGCAGGAGGGTATTCCCATCATCTGCTGGATGTGCGGGAGGTTGGAGAAAGCTACTCGGCCTATGATTTTGTGACTGAGGTACTCAGGCTATTCGTGAGATTGTACCAAGGTCAGTCGCTCATCATTTGCATATAAGACAGGGCTCTATATCCAGAGGCTTGCTTGAAGGCTACCATCTAGGGCGAACCGTCCCTCACGAGGAGATTCTGGCCTATCGGGCGCAAATGCTGAACAGTTGGTCAGATGAAGCTTGTTTAGAAAAATAGCAGAGCTGGGTATCGAGATTTCAGCTGAATCGACGTGGGTTATGAGAGCGCTGGAGATTGCTCAGTTAGGTGGTCAACTAGAAAACAATCAACCAGACTATGAAGCCCCGCTGATTTGTCTCAGATGATGAAAGACAAGCACTTTATGAGCGAATCAATCAGCGAGTAGATCTGATGCTAGAAGTTGGACTTTTAGAAGAAGCCCGCTGGCTGTATGAACAGGCTCCGACCAGTCAAGCTGCAGCAAGGGTATTGGCTACAAGGAACTTTTTCCCCTACTTTGAAGGTCAGATGCCTCAGAAGAGGCAGTGGAGCAAGTCTCAAGCAGAATACCCGACGTTTCGCTAAGCGCCAGCTGACTTGGTTTTCGCAACCGGATGTCCGTGCACCTTCTATCAGGTGGGAAATCCAGACCATAAAAAAATCAGGTCATGGAAGTACTATCAGAAAGTTTCTGGACAAGTAGCTGGCTGACCAAATCTTAGTAAGGATATGAGCATGATAGAAACAGAGAAAAAGAGAGCGTGTCTTTGGTCGGTGTGGAACTAGCAGACACGGAGAATTTTGACCTATCCATGGAGGAGCTGCAAAGCCTAGCTAAGACGGCAGGGGCTGAGGTAGTCGGCTCCTATAGCCAGAAACGGGAAAAGTATGACAGCAAGACCTTTGTCGGTTCTGGCAAGTTAGAAGAGATCCGGCAGATGGTTGATGCTGAGGAGATTTCGACCGTCATCGTCAATAACAGTCTGACACCTCGCCAAAATGTCAATCTGGAGGGAAAGCTTGGGGGTCAAGGTCATTGACCGTAGTCCTGATTTTTGGATATTTTTGCCATGGAGAGCTAGGGGAGTCATGAGGGCAAAAGTCGCAGGTGCATCTGGCCCAGCTATAATTCTGCCGCTTGGTTGGTCAGGGGATTATGCTCAGCCGTCAGGCAGGTGGCATCGGCTCCCGCGGTCCTGGTGAAAGCCAGCTGGAGCTCAATCGACGCAGTGTCCGCAATCAGATTCATGATATTGAGCGCCAGCTCAAAGCAGTGGAGAAAAATCGGGCTACCGTTCGTGAAAACGGCTGGAATCCAGTATTTTCAAAATCGGTCTCATTGGCTATACCAATGCGGGCAAGTCCACGATCATGAATTGCTTGACCAGCAAGAGCCAGTATGAGGCAGACGAACTCTTTGCGACGCTGGATGCCACGACTAAAAACATCAACCTCAGTGGCCAGCTCAATGTCACTCTGACAGACACAGTTGGCTTCATTCAGGATTTGCCGACAGAGCTAGTATCCAGCTTTAAATCCACACTGAAGAGAGCAAAAATGTCGATTTGCTGGTCCATGTTATTGACGCCAGCGACCCTCATCGCGAGGAGCACGAAAGACCGTCCTCGATATCATGAAAGAGCCGACATGCTGGATATTCCCGGCTGACTCTCTATAACAGCGGACAAGGCGGAGGATTTTACCCCTGACCTTGACTCTTATTATTTGATTTCGGCTAAGGGCGGACAATAGCAGAGCTCTTGCGACAGAGTCCTGCTGGAGCGGATGAAAGAGCTATTTTTGCCTTTTTACCATCAAGGTAGCGCCGGCTAAAGCTTACAAGATCTCATGATTTCGAGAAAGTAGCGATTATGGGGAAGGAGAATACATAGACGATGTCGAAAACCATTTCAGGTTGGATTGCCGGAGAAAAACAAATGGAAACTGGAAGAATTTATGACTGATTATATTGACTTGCGCTCAAATACGGCTAGCTATTACTAGCCTAGATAGGGTTTACTTAGAGCAAGTATTGGCTGGTTTGACAGAGGAGCAGAAGCGTAGCTTCATCATCACCGCCGCCCAGCGTTATCAACGCTTACTTTTGCTGAGCTTTATCAAAAGAAAGTCCGGAAGTCAGTGACAGCCTATTTTTAGAAACTCGCCAGGCGCTGGATTTGTGGAATGGAGCCTAGCTTTGTAGAAAGCAAGCCTTTTGTCGCGCTCAATCTTTCTCGGCAAGTCCTATGGATTTTAAGCTATGAGAAGAAGCGAAGTTGAATGGTCTTTCCAGAAAATACTGAGCCTGTAACAGCTGACTTACTTTTTGAAATCGCCCAAGTCTTTCCACAGTACTTGGTCTACGAAGAAGCTGGGAGAATAAAAATGGTACCTCTCAAAGCTGAATCTCAAGTCGTGGAATGTAAGCAACTGACTGCTTTGACCGATTGGGAGCAGCTGGCGGATGGTAGCCAAAGACTTTTTGGATACAATCAAGATGAAGTCAGTTATCTGGCTCAATCCTATGCTGGCAAAAAATACTATCACTGCAGAATCGCTCGCCATGATTTATATCATTTAGAAAGAACAATATGCAATTACAATTTTTAGGAACCGGAGCCGGTCAGCCATCCAAGGCCCGCAATGTGTCCAGTCTCGTCCTCAAGCTTTTGGAGGAAATCAATGAAGTCTGGATGTTTGACTGCGGTGAGGGGACCCAGCATCAGATCTTGGAGACGACGATTAAACCGCGCAAAATCAGCAAGATTTTTATCACGCATCTGCATGGAGACCATATTTTTGGTTTGCCGGGCTTTCTATCCAGTCGCTCTTTTCAGGCTAATGAAGAGCAGACAGACCTAGATATTTATGGCCCTAAAGGCATTAAGAATTTTGTCTTGTCTAGCCTGCGCGTGTCTGGTTCTCGTCTGCCTTATCGGGTTGATTTTCATGAGTTTGATGAAAACAGTCTGGGCAAGATTCTGGAAACGGACAAGTTCACTGTTTATGCGGATAAGCTGGACCACACGATTTTCTGTGTGGGCTATCGGGTGATGCAGAAAGATTTGGAAGGAACGCTGGATGCGGATAAGCTAAGAGAGGCGGGCGTACCTTTTGGTCCCCTCTTTGGTAAAGTCAAGAATGGTCAGGATATCGTCCTAGAAGATGGGACAAAAATTATTGCGACCGACTATATCTCAGCCCTCGTCCCGGGCAAAACCATTGCTATTTTGGGTGATACTCGGAAGATCTGTCGCCAGCGTCCGCTTGGCTGTGCGCAGATGTACTGGTCCATGAAGCAACCTATGGCAAGGGAGAGCGAAAAGTTGGCCTGTAATCACGGCTCATTCTACCAATATACAGGCAGAGAAGTAGCCAAGGAAGCAGGTGCCAAGCGCCTCTCCTCAACCATATCAGTGTCGCGCTTTCAGCTGCAGGACATCAGCCAAATGCGTCGCGATGCTAGTGCTGTCTTTGACAACGTCCATGTGGTTAAGGATTTGGAAGAGGTTGAGCTATAGTTTGTCAATTATATATGTTATAATACTTAAAAATAAAAAGGAAAATAAGATGACTGTTAAAAATGTTTTATTAGATAAAGCTGACTGGTATTTTTGATGATGCCTTGGCCAATTATCTTTTTAGTAACCAATTAAAACAAGAATTGGCGGAAAATGATTATCGTGAGATTTATCGCTGATACGCGAATCATATAGGCTTCTGTTACTGGCTAATCCAGCATGATGCGAGAAATATTGACTTCCGACGAAGAAAGTGCACTCAAAGTGTAAAGGACGAGCAAACTTTGGGGTGGATTATCTTTTGGAATGGTGTGATGGTAAACTAGAAACAATAGATGTCAAAAAGGATTTTCAGGCTTTTTGTGAACGACTATTACGAGCATCAGTATATGGATGATTATTCCGAATTTGTAGTCAATGACTTGGATGACTTGCCTCTAGAATTTTTAGGTGACTGGGAGGATTATCATCTTTTTGCTTCGGTCATTGATCAAGCCTACACTGACTATTTAGCTGGAAAAAGATTTTCAGTAAAAATGAAGAATACGTTGAAAAGGAAAGGTATGCGTACCATCATCATCACAGGGGCTAGCGATGGACTGGCCCAGGAAAATGGTTAAGCTCTTGACCCCATGATCGACTGATTTTGGTCCGGACGGAGCAAGGCTAAGCTAGAAAAACTATATGGAGAAAGGGAAAATATTGACCTAGTTGAGCTAGATATCACAGATAGCTCAGCTTTTGGAAAGATTTGCTGAGCGGATTGACAGCCAGTACGGTCGTGTTGATATCCTGGTCAATAACGCTGGCTATGGGATTTTTGAAGAATTTAATAAAATCAGCTCTAGTGATATCGAGGCCATGTTTGAAGTCAATACCTTTGCCCTGATGAACCTGTCCCGTATCTTTTGGAGCTCGATATGAAGCTTGCAGGGTCAAGGACATATCGTCAATATCGTTGAGTATGGCCGGCCTCATTGCAAGTAGCAAGTCCAGTCTGTCTTCGGCGACTAAGTTTGTCGCTATTGGTTTTTCTAATGCCTGCGTTTGGAACTCCTGCCTTTTGGGGTTTATGTCACGACGGTGAACCCAGGTCCTATCAAAACAGCCTTTTTCGATCAGGCAGATCCTGACGGTTCCTATGTAAAAGCGGTCGACAAGTATATCTTGGAGCCTGACTTTGTTGCAAGCAAAATTGTCAGTTCCTTTGGCAAAAAGAGAAGCGGAAATGAATCTACCTGATTCTCAATCTAGCTCATAAGCTATATACCTTATTTCCAAAAATTGCTGACAAGTTGGCGATTAAGATGTTTAACTATAAATAAAAGATTTAGTGATTCAAATAGTAGAGTGTTGAATCGTTAGAAGGGGAGAATATGTCAATTAATCTACAAGCTTATAAAAATCATTTAGAAGAACCATGGGGGAAAATCTCATTATGATATTTTTGTTCAAACAACTTGAGAATATTGAAGGATTCTAGATTTTGGTAGTGGTTTTGGGAATTGTGGCTAATTTTTCTGGCGGATCAAGTTACTGCTCTGGAACCAAATATGGAAATGATTATCCACCGAAGAGAAGCAATTCCTATGAGCAACTCCAAGGAAGTTTAGAAGTTCTTGAAATTTTTAAAGATGAAACCTTTGATTTAATTATTTGCCATAATGTTCTCCGAATATGTTGGAGAAACAGCCCCGTATTTATAGCGGCCTTTTCTCGTTTACTCAAGAAGGGTGGTCAGCTATCAATTGTCAAACACAATCACGTGGGTCGTATTTTGCATACAGTGATTTTTGAAAATGATGTCTTTAAGGCCCAGGAGTTTTTACTAGGAAAGGGTTATCAGACACATAGTATGGGACAGGCTGTTTATTATGAATTACCTGAGATTATAAAGTCCTACCCTTTTGAAATCACAAATTTTCAAGGAATTCGAATCTTTTACGGTTTACAGCCAAACGATGTAAAGACAGATCCAGGATGGCGTGAAAAAATGTTAACGATGGAGTTAGCTGTCTATGAAAAATCGCCTTATCGTGATATTGCGACCTTTCAACATTACTGGCTTCTTAAAGACTAGAGTTTCGCAGATTTCAAGGAGCATGAATCATTACTCGATTTTATATGGAGAATACTAGATGATTGAAAAAGAAATAAGGGAGCAGGGGCAAACAGTAAACTATGCTATGCTCAGTCTATTTCAATATATAGCTTCTATTTTAGTCATATTAGTGCACTGTCAACGGATCTTTTTCAAATGAAATCTTGCATTTTTCTCAGAAGAGTATGTTGGGAGGATGGCAGTGCCTTTCTTTTCTTATATCTTCAGCATTTATGCTTAAATCTAGTTTGGCTAAAAGGAAGCAAATAAAAACTGACGTAAGAAGGATTTTGAAGCAGTATATTCTTTGGAGTATTATCTTCCTTACGCTCTTATCTATTTTTGGTCTTTGCCAGTAGAAAGTATTATGCTCCTTTGGCTTTTAATAGCAGGCTTTTTATATATTGGTCTTTGTTACCAACTCTGGTACATACCTGCTTTTTGCTAGGGCTTTGGATTGTCCATTATTTGTACACAAAGATTGATCTTAAATGGGCAGTAGTTGTGTCTTTGATTCTTTATTTACTAGGCTCGATTGAAACCTACTATTCATATTTTTGCTAATACTTGGCCAACGCATTTTATATGATGCTTATGCTCGAATGTTCTTTTCAACACGTAATGGTCTTTTTATGCACCAATTTTTTATTCTATTCGGTATTTGCTTTATGATTATTGGAATAGTGATTTTTTTAAGAAAAACATTGGGAAAAATTTCGCTTTGCCTCAATCCTACTTTGTCTAGATGGCTGGCTAGGTCTTTGTCAAACAAGGAATCGATAAAAATTTCTTTCTTGCCTTGCTTCCTTTTTCACTTTTTCTGGTTAATGGTGTTTTAAGGACGAGGATTGGAAAGAAGAGGAATTTATACCATCTTAAAGAATTAAGTGTGCTTTTATTTCTTTTTACATCCAATTTTTATAGAAAGTTCTTTTCTATCTTCTAAGAGAGACAAATATTTCCAAATGGCATAAAGGTCAAATTGTATTTGTTCTCACTATAGTCTCTGACTCATTTAACATCAGAAATTATTTTAAAATTTCGTAAGTCAGCATTTGCAAGACAGAAAAGCGGAAATAAGACTGTCTGAATGAGATAAGGAATAAAGATTGTTGGAGGTCTTATCATGCTTGAACGTCTACAACAGCAACTGGCTTTTTCCAATGAGCTGGAAAAGCTGAAAGCCACTCATAGGAACAACAGGACCTTGGACGCCTATCGTTTTGAGAATTCTGCGAGCATAGTTGGCAGGGTGCGCTCATGGCGCTAGTCTTGCGAGAATATATCCCTGAAGAAGTCAGTCTAGAAAAGGTCATGTCTATGTTACTGATTCATGATTTGGGCGAAATATATGCTGGCGATACCTTTATCTTTGACGATGAAGGCAAGAGCGATTCTTATGATAGAGAGCTGGAGTCCTTGAAAATTAGTTTGGATAAGCTGCCGTTAGATCAGCAGGATTCCTTTCTAAAGCTTTGGCAGGAATTTGAAACCGGCATTAGCATAGAGGCTAAATATGCCCGAGTGCTGATGCTCTGGTTCCCCTGCTCAATCACTTGGAAGTCGCTCAGCCCCATGACAACCCCCATGGCCTGACCAAGTCGCAGGTTATTGCGAAAAAATCCTTTATACAAGAAACCTCTGAAACTCTTTGGGAATTAGCTCAGAAAGTCATTGACCAAAGCGTTGCAAGGGCTTTACTCTCAGATGAGTGAGACTGAGAGTTTTGCTCGGAGATAAGAAGTTTGAGACTGGTTGAACCAGTCTTTTCATGTTATAATATTCAGACAAGATTGAACGGAGAAAATGTATCACTCATCATGATTAGCTCAAAATATGACTGGCAGTTTGCCACCAATTTTATACAGACGAAAAATTTATAAAAAGGCTAGCTGGATTAGAACTGCCACGCCAGTCTTCTTTACCAAAGAGGTGTGCAGACTGAAGAAGCTTTACAGTGAAATTTTTGGAGCCTCAGTTTAGACCAGCTTCACGACCCTTACGACCTGCATGATATGGAGCGGTAGGAGCGCCATTCGCGCACGATTGAAAATTATGAGCAGATTTTGATCTATGGTGATTATGATGCTGATGGTATGACCTCGGCATCGATTGTCAAGGAAGCCTTGGAGCAGCTGGGGCTGAGTGTCAGGTTTATCTGCCCAATCGCTTTACGGACGGCTATGGCCTCAATAGCAGTGTTTACAAGTATTTTATTGAAAATCAAGGCATCTCGCTCATTATTACGTAGATAATGGAGTAGCTGGTCTTGAAGCTATCGAGCTGGCCCAGTCTCTGGGCGTGGATGTTATCGTGACGGATCACCACTCCATGCCTGAGGAGCTTCCAGACGCTCTACGCTATCGTCCATCCGGAACTTTATAGTGGAGCGGGATTATCCTTTCAAGCATCTAGCTGGTTGTGGGGTGGCTTTTTAAGCTGGCAACAGCCTTGCTTTGAAGAAGTCCAAGTCGAACTTTTTGGACTTAGTTGCTATTGGTACCATTGCCGATATGGTCAGTCTGACGGGAGAAAATCGGATTTTGGTCAAATATGGCCTTTCCGTCCTCAAAAATACCCAGCGGGTGGGACTTCAGGAGCTCTTCAAAATCGCAGGCATTCAGCCAGACGAACTGGATGAAGAAACGGTTGGTTTCCAGCTTGCTCCCAGACTCAACGCCTTGGGACGACTGGATGACCCCAACCCAGCAGTTGAGCTTTTGACTGGCTTTGATGATGAAGAAGCTCGTGACATTGCGCTTATGATCAACCAGAAAAATGACGAGCGCAAGGAAATCGTCCAGCAGATTTATGAAGAAGCACAAACCATGCTGGACCCTAAGAGACCAGTGCAAGTGCTGGCTAAGGAAGGATGGAATCCTGGAGTGCTAGGGATTGTCGCTGGGCGCTTGCTGGAAGAGCTGCACCAGACGGTTATAGTGCTTAATATTGAGGATGGCATCGCTAAGGGCAGCGCCCGTAGTATTGAAGCGGTCAATATTTTTGAGGCCTTGGACAGTCACCGTGATCTTTTGTAGCCTTTGGTGGTCATGTTGGAGCAAAGAGGGATGACCCTTTGAAGCAGACAAGCTGGCGGAGCTTGCTGATATCCTGACCGCTTATATCTTAGACAATGATTTAGATTTGACTGGCAAAACAGCCCTGTATTTAGATGAGGAGCTGCACTTGCCAGAACTGACCCTAGATACGCTCAAAAGTTTTGAGAGACTGGCCCCTTTTGGCATGGACAATAAGAAGCTCTTTTACCCTCAAGGACTTTAAAGTGGACAATGCTCGACTATGGGGGCTGGCAATAGCCATCTCAAGCTGAAAAATTTCACAGCAAGATGCATCTTTTGAAGTAGTAGCTTTTGGGCAAGGAAACCCTGTGACGGAATTTGCTCAAACAAAAGAATCTGGAGCTAGCTGTCAGCCTTTCTGTCAATAAATGGAATGGACAGACCAGTCTCCAGCTCATGCTGGTAGATGCCCGTGTGGACGGCGTCCAGCTTTTCAATATCCGCAGCAAAAATGCGACGCTACCTGACAAGGTTCCAGTTTTGCGTTTCACAGAGGAATTGCCAGGATTTGACAAATAGCAGAGCAGTTAGTGGTTTATGACCCTGCCTGATGATTTGCAGGTCTTGAAGGAGATTCTTCAGTCTCAGGATTTTGGAAGCGATTTACTTTTAAGAATGAGATCGCCAAGCCATATTATCTGACTGGTTGTAGCAACTGTGAGCAGTTTGTTAAACTCTACAAGACAATCTATCAATTCCCCGAGTTTGATGTTCGCTATAAGCTCAAGGATCTAGCAGCTTACCTGAAAATAGACCCGATTCTCTTGGTCAAAATGATTCAGATTTTTGAAGAGTTGGGCTTTGTCAGCATCACAGAAGGCGTCATGACGGTCAATACGAAGCTGAAAAGAAAGAAATTGACAGCAGTCGTATTTACCAAGACCTCAAGCGCCTAGTCAAAGAACAAGAACTCATGGCTCTGGGCACCGTGCAGGAGATTTATGATTATTTGATGGAGCGATGAGAGGATACCAGATTAAGCCAAAGTCTTGCAAAGGAGAACATTTTAGATGAATGAAATTATCCTGAGCTTTTAAATCAGAATTTTTTAAAGCTTTTGCTAACAGGAAAAAGCATTTTTGAATATCGTTCAAGGATTCCTGAAAAAGAAACGGAAGCTTATTTATATCTTTCCTCGCCTGCTAAGATGATTGTTGGAAAAATGATTTTAGGTCAGCGTAATAATATCCAAGACTTTTTAGAAAATTCAGATTTAGCAAATAGTAGCCGTCCATATTTTGGAAAAACCATTTGCAAGAAGGTGCTAAGTATTTTTCTCCAATTTATTCTCATCTCTTCTTGACTCGCCTATATCATTAAAACAAGCTAAAGAATTATCACTGAGATTTAAGGCTCCTCAGGGGTATAGCTATGTGACAAATTATAAAGAATTATATAATTTTCTTTGAAAAATCTGTATTTTCAACATTTGAGATTAATCCATCTAATGATTTGGACTTTTTAGGCTTATTTACGAAGGATATTGTAAAAATTATGAACAAGAAATAGCAACACCTCTTTATTTAGAGCAGTACATCTAATTTTGATTTGCCTAGAAAAACAACTATATAGATTATCCAACTCAATCTCTATCTTAAAAATAGGTGGTCTTTAAATGCTTCAGGCATAATTTTCCAGATTAAATAATGGATACAAACAAAAAGAAAGTTTTTTTCTGTTACCATTTGGATGAAAAAAAGTGATATAATAGAGAGTAAAAATTTTGAAAGAAAGTATATCATGAATTTAAAAGACTACATTGCAAACAATCGAAAATTATCCTAAGGAAGGTGTGACATTCCGTGATATTAGCTCATTGATGGCAGACGGAATGCATACAGCTACGCTGTTCGTGAGATTGTTCAGTATGCGACAGACAAGAAGATTGACATGATTGTTGGACCGGAAGCTCGTGGCTTTATCGTGGGCTGTCCAGTTGCCTTTGAGTTAGGAATCGGCTTTGCTCCAGTCCGCAAGCCTGGCAAACTTCCTCGTGAAGTTATCTCAGCTGACTATGAAAAAGAGTATGGTGTAGATACCCTGACCATGCATGCAGATGCTATCAAGCCAGGTCAGCGTTCTAATCGTAGATGATCTCCCTTGCGACTGGTGGAACAGTTAAAAGCGACGATTGAAATGATTGAGCGACTTGGTGGTGTAGTGGCTGGCTGTGCCTTTCTTATTGAGCTGGATGAGCTCAAGGGGCGTGAAGGTATCGGTGAATACGACTACAAAGTATTGATGCATTACTAATGCATAGTTTAAGGCTATATCTAGGTAAAGATAAAATATAATTGAAAACTATATCTCCTTTTCAGTATAATGAATATATTATAGATAGGAGATATTTTCATGCCAATTAAGATTGATAAAAACTGCCAGCTGTTGACATTTTTAAGCTCTGAGAATATCTTTTGTCATGGATGACGATAGGGCAGACCATCAGGATATCCGACCTCTGAATATTCTGGTACTCAATCTCATGCCCCAGAAAATGGTGACGGAGACTCAGATACTGCGCCACTTTGGCTAATACGCCGTTGCAGTTGACTATTGACTCCCTCTACATGAGCTCGCACCAATCTAAAACCACACGTGCAGAGCATATGGAGACTTTCTATAAGACTTTTGATGAGGTAAAAAATCGCTATTTTGATGGCTTGATTATCACTGGAGCACCAGTAGAGCATCTGCCCTTTGAAGCGGTAGACTATTGGGACGAGTTCCAGCAGGTGATTGAATGGTCCAAGACCCATGTCTTTTTCGACACTGCATATCTGCTGGGGAGCTCAGGCTGGACTTTACGCTCGCTACGGCGTGGACAAGCACCAGATGGCGCGCAAATTATCGGGTGTCTATAGCCAGTCAGTTGACAGCAGCAACCTGCTTTTCCGTGGCTTTGACGATGAGTTTTATGCGCCACATTCCCGTCATACTGAAGTTCTGAAGGAAGATATTGTCAATCTGACCAATCTGGAAATTCTTTTCGTATGGAGAAGATACGGGTCTCTGTGTTGGCTAGCCGAGACTTAGTGAGAGGTATATAGTTTCGGTCACATGGAATACGACCGCGATACCCTATCCAAGGAGTATTTTCGAGATTTGAAGGCAGGAAGAATCCACATATTCCAGAGAATTATTTTAAAAACGATGATGTCCACGCGACACCGGCCTTGTGTTGGAGTTCAGTCATGGCTTTATTTTTAACAATTGGATTAACTATGCAGTTTACCAAGAAACGCCATTCGACTGGGAGAATCCAGAGAATGCTACTTCCTATTTTGCTTATTTATAAGAGGGACCATGACTTATTTATCCGCCTTTCAAAAAGGGTAATTTAGTACTACCAAGTGCCTTGCTCTTTCATTTTCAAGAGATTTTTCTTCTAGTGATGATTTTTCTTGTTTGGCAGTTTTTATCTGCAGAATACAAGTGCTCTGGAAGAAATTGGGCCAAATCAGATTGCAGAAAGTATTGGTAAAGACAGGATCTGAGGTTAATCGGATTATGTCTCATTTGACTGAACAAGGTTTGTTAAAGTATAAAACGATAGAACTAAATGGAGAAATTGAAGCTATTTTTGATGCCTCTCCAGCCTTAGAGAAGTTAGATGAATTACTAGCAAGTAAGTCTCAGCCTGATACAGCTACAAAAAGTACCACAGAATTTCTTAAAAAGACTTGGTTGAAACCTTCCAACAAGAGTTAGGCCGTCTTTTGACTCCTTTTTGAGATTGAGGATTTGACTAAAACTATTCAGGAAGATAAAACAAATCCTGACTTAGTAAAAAGTCGCTCTTCGAGAAGCAGTTTTTAATGGGAAGGCTAACTGAAGTATATCCAAGCAATTTTACGAAATTGGAGACGAGAAGGTATTACGACTTTAGCACAAGTTGAAGCCAAAAGAGAGGAACGTGAAGCATTTAATCCACAGAATGTTACGGTTTCAGATGATTTCCTTAGAGCAATGGATTTGTGGAAAGACTGACTTCTATTAGGTATACAGTGGCCTGTTAGATATGACAGGCCCTTGGTTTTATAAAAAAGGAGAAAGTATGACGTATCAATTGCCAAAAGTCTGGTCTGCTGCGGACAGCGACCAAGGAAAATTTTCAGGTATCAATCAGCCTACTGCAGGCGCGCGTTTTGAGCAGAAGCTTCCTGTCGGTGAAGAGCCTTTTCAGCTTTATTCACTTGGGACTCCAAATGGGGTCAAGGTGACGATTATGCTGGAGGAACTACTGGCAGCGGGTATCACTGAGGCCACCTATGACCTCTATAAGATCAGCATCATGGATGGCGATCAGTTTGGCTCAGATTTTGTGAAAATCAATCCCAACTCTAAGATTCCGGCCTTGTTGGACAGTCAGGTCATAAGCCGATTCCTGTCTTCGAGTCAGCCAATATCCTGCTCTATCTGGCAGAGAAGTTTGGAAAGCTGATTCCGTCAGATTTGGCTGGTCGGACTGAGGTGCTCAACTGGCTCTTCTGGCAGACAGGCGCGGCGCCCTTCTTGGGTGGCGGATTTGGTCATTTCTTTAACTATGCCCCGAAAAGCTAGAATATCCTATCAACCGCTTTACGATGGAAGCCAAGCGCCAGCTGGATTTGTTGGACAAAGAATTAGCCAAGAAAGCTTATATCACTGGAGATGACTACAGTATTGCTGATATTGCTATTTGGTCTTGGTATGGTCAGTTGCTGCAGAATAGGCTCTATCCAGGCGCAGCTGAGTTCTTGGATGCCACCTCATACAAACACTTATCTGCTTGGGCGGAGAAGATTGCAGTTCGTCCGGCAGTTCAGCGCGGTTTAGCCGCCGAGTATCAGGAAATCAAATAAAAAAGTGTCGGGTAGGAACACCCCATCTTCAAGTGGCGAGACAAAATCGGTTTATCAACAGGCTGATTTTTTTCGTTGCTTTTTTTATACCCTTAAAAATGATATACTGAATAGAAGAATGTTTAGAAAAGAGTAAGCAATGCAAAAAGACTATTTCCCAACGCTTGGAGCGAGTGGGTCGCTTTTGTGCCGGATGGGGCAAAGTTGCTGGATGTTGGGAGCGATCATGCCTATCTGCCTATTTACCTGATTCAGCAGGGACGGATTGAGAAAGCTCTGGCCGGTGAAGTGGTAGAGGGGCCTTTTCAGTCTGCCCAGAAAAATGTGGCAGAGCATGGGCTGACGAAGCAGATTGAGGTTCGCTTGGCCAATGGTCTGGCGGCTTTTTGAGGTGGAAGATCAGATTGACACCATCGTTATCGCTGGCATGGGTGGTCGCTTGATTTCAGAGATTTTGGAAAATGGCAGAGCTAAGCTTGGGTCTATTTCCCGCTTGATTTTGCGACCCAATAACTCGAGAGGATGAGCTCTGCACTGGCTTGTATCTAACGGCTTTCGCTTGCTGGCTGAGGATATCTTAGAAGAAGCTGGAAAGTTTTTATGAAATCCTAGTGGCAGAAGCTGGCCAGCAAACTTTGACGGAGCAAGAAAAACGCTTTGGTCCTTTTCTGATGAAGCAACAGTCACCTGCTTTTCAGCTAAGATGGCAGAAAGAACTGAAGAAACTAGAAGGAGCTCTAGCCCATATCCCAGAAAAAGAATCAGCTGGAACGCTCTGCTATGTCCCAAAAATCGAAAGTATCAAGGAGGTGCTCCATGCTAGCAAGTAAAATCATCGCCCGTTATGAAGCCTACTGCCCGCAAGAACTGTCCATGGAGGGCGACATTTCTGGCCTGCAAATCGGGACTTTGGATAAAGAAGTAGCCAAGGTTCTAGTGGCTCTGGATATTCGCGAGCAGACGGTAGCGGAGGCTATTGAGGTAAATGCTGGACTGATTATCGTTAAGCATGCTCCTATTTTTCGCCCACTAAAGGACCTAGTAGCGGATAAGGCACAAAATCAAATCGTTTTAGACCTCATCAAGCATGATATTGCTGTTTATGTCAGTCATACCAATATCGATGTTGTGGAGGACGGTCTTAATGACTGGTTCTGCCAGCTTCTGAGATTGAGGAGACAAGTTTTTCTAGTCAGACGGGGCCAGAACATGGTATTGGCTCGTGTTGGGAAGATTGCTCCTCAAACCTTTGGGGACTTTGCGGCTAAGGTCAAGGCAAGTTTTGGACTAGATAGTTTGCGTATGGTCACTTATGAAGAAGCAGACCTCGAACGCGTCATTGAGCGTGTGGCTATCTGTGGTGGCAGCGGTCAGTCCTTTTATCCGGAGGCTATTGCCAAGGGAGCGCAGGTCTACATTACAGGTGATATTTACTATCATACTGCTCAGGAAATGCTGACAGAGGGGCTTTTGGCGCTGGATCCTGGACATCATATCGAGGTTCTTTTTACGGAAAAATTAAAAGAAAAGCTTGATACTTGGAAGGAAGAAGAAGGATGGGAGATTGAGATTCTATCTAGCCAGGCTTGGACCAATCCTTTCCGACATATTTGAGAGGGATCGACATGAAAAGAGTAGCAGTGATTGGAGCTGGGATTGTCGGCTCAACAGCGGCTTACTATCTATCCAAATCCCCAGATGTGGAAGTGACTGTCTTTGATGACGGTAAGGGGCAGGCAACCAAGGCAGCCGCTGGTATTATCAGTCCTTGGTTTTCCAAGCGTCGCAACAAGGCTTGGTACAGGATGGCGCGTCTGGGCGCTGATTTTTTTATCAAGACTTGATTGCGGATCTGAAAGCGGATGGAATCCAGACATCCTTTTACCAGCAGACAGGTGTTTATCTGCTGAAAAAGGATGAGAGCAAGCTGCAGGAACTTTATGATTTGGCTGCTAATCGTCGAGAAGAGTCGCCACTAATTGGGGACTTGAGTCTTCTTAGCCGTCAGGAAGCTCAGGAGAAATTTCCAGACTTGCAAGGCTTTGAGCGGCTTCTCTATGCTTCTGGCGGTGCCCGTATGGAGGGAGCACTCTTGACGGAGACGCTTCTGAAGGTCAGCAAGGCAGATCTGGTTGAGAAAAAGGTAAGTTTGACAGTGGAAGGAGAGCAACTTCTGGTGGATGGTCGGAGCTTTGATTGTGTGATCTTGGCTGTGGGGGCTTGGCTGGGAGAAATCTTGCAGCCACTGGGCTATAAGACAGATGTTCGACCACAAAAGGGACAGCTACGTGATTTTAAACTGGCTGAGCAGACGGCTGACTACCCTGTGGTTATGCCTGAGGGAGAGCTGGATATCATTCCTTTTCTAGCCGGTAAGGTCAGTGTCGGTGCCAGTCATGAAAATGATCAGGGCTTTGATTTGACGGTAGATAAGACAGTGCTGGATCAGTTGCAGCGAGAAGCGGAAACTTATTTGCCAAGGTTGTCTAATGCAGAGATTTTAGGTGAGCGCGTGGGAACACGGGCTTATACCAACGACTTTTCTCCTTTCTTTGGAGCTGTGCCAGACTTACCGCATGTCTACGTTGCCAGCGGATTAGGCTCTTCTGGTCTGACAACTGGTCCACTCATCGGACGCCAATTGGCTCAGATGGCCCTAGGGGAAGCGGGCTGCTGAATCCAGCTGACTATCCTATTGAACAGTATGTGAAGAAGGTTTGATATGACAGAAACTATTTTGAGTCGGATCAATATTTGTGTAAAAAAAGATGAAGAAATCCTACTGCTTAATCGCCAGCATGATAACTTTAAAGGGTGGATACAACCAGGCGGCTTCACCAGTCTGGGGATAGACTGGTGAAGGTTGGGGATGGAAAAAGCTTAGCTTTTTACCTTCGTAAGAGTTTCCAGAATCTTTTTTCGAAGCTGCAAGGCGCGAATTAAAAGAAAAAACGGGGCTGACTGCTCTAAACTTGGAATTAAAGGGGATTTCAGGCTTCACCAATCCGAGTAAAAAAGAACGGTATGTGTATTACGATTTTCTTTGTACTGCCTTTGAAGGACAAGTCAGGGGAAACGATCATGAAGGGGAGCCAAAATGGTGGAAGATTTCGGAACTTGGCCAAATAGATATGCAGGACGACATACGTGAACGTTTGCCTCTCTACTGGCGAAAAGGCTCTTTCGAGCGGATTCATTACTGGAATGAGGAAAAACACTGTATCGGGGAAACCAAGACGATTTTGTATGATTGATTTTAGAGAATAAGGGGAAATTATGGACTGGTTACGATCGCGACCTGTGGTTATTCAGGCACTCTTGGCTGGCCTTTTTACATGGGGGTGTACCATTGTAGGCTCGGCTGTTGTATTTTTCTTTAAACAGGTCAGTCGCAAGTTGCTGGATATTATGATGGGCTTTGCGGCAGGCGTCATGGTTGCGGCTTCCTTTTGGTCGCTTCTGGCACCGTCGATTGAATATGCGCAAAGTTCTTATGGCAAGCTATCCTGGTTGCCTGAAGCGATTGGTTTTCTAGTGAGGGAGGGTTTTTCCTGCGACTGATTGATGCAGTGGTACCTCACTTGCACTTAAGCAAAAGGATATTTCGGAGGCAGAGAGTGTTCCTGAGCATAGCCGAAAGAAGCTGTCCAAGACAGCTCTGCTTTTCTTAGCCATTACCATTCACAATTTTCCAGAAGGTTTGGCAGTCGGAGTAGCCTTTGGTGCTTTGGCCGCCAATCCTAGTCCAGAAGCCTTTGTTGGTGCGATTGGCCTAGCTTTGGGAATTGGCCTGCAAAAACGTCCCAGAAGGAGCGACTCTGTCCATTCCGATTCGGACGGACGGCAAGTCTCGGCTTAAAGCCTTTTACTGGGGCTCCATGTCTGCGATTGTGGAGCCAATTGGGGCTGTTCTAGGAGCAGTGGCTGTTATGGCCATGACGGCGATTCTGCCCTATGCCCTCTCCTCTGCAGCAGGCGCTATGATTTTCGTGGTGGTAGAGGAGCTGATACCGGATTCGCAGACCAATGGCAATACCGATGTAGCGACTTTTAGGTCTCATGGTGGGCTTTTGTTCTCATGATGGTCTTGGATGTAGCTTTTAGGATAGTTTAATTGGGCTTCTGACCTTTGGTGTCAGAAGTTTTTTTCATCTGGGGAATCATCATATAAAAAAAGTGACATTCGTTTTCAAAAATGATAAAATAAAGGGAATATATAACAGAGAGGAAACTCATATGAAAGGTATTATTCTTGCAGGTGGTTCTGGTACACGTTTGTATCCATTGACACGCGCTGCATCAAAACAGCTCATGCCGGTTTATGACAAACCCATGATTTATTATCCACTTTCAACTCTTATGTTGGCTGGTATCAAGGACATCTTGATTATCTCCACCCTGACGGATCTGCCTCGTTTTGAGGATTTGCTGGGAGATGGCTCTGAGTTTGGCATCAAGCTTTCTTATGCTGAGCAGCCAAGTCCTGACGGGCTGGCACAGGCCTTTATCATTGGTGCCGATTTCATTGGAGATGATAATGTAGCGCTGATTCTGGGGGATAATATTTACCATGGACCAGGTCTGAGTAAAATGCTTCAAAATGCTGCGGCTAAGGAAAAGAGGAGCAACTGTTTTTTGGCTACCATGTCAAGGATCCAGAACGCTTTGGTGTTGTAGAATTTGATGAAAATATGAATGCTATCTCCATCGAAGAAAAACCGGAACAACCTCGCTCTAACTATGCCGTGACTGGACTGTACTTCTACGATAACGATGTTGTAGAAATTGCCAAGAACATCAAACCCAGCCCCTCGCGGAGAACTGGAAATCACAGATGTCAATAAGGCATACTTGGATCGTGGTGATTTGTCTGTTGAGCTTATGGGACGTGGTTTTTGCTTGGTTGGATACAGGTACCCACGAAAGTCTCTTTAGAAGTCAGCTCAATATATCGAAACTGTTCAGCGGATGCAGAATGTTCAGGTGGCAAATCTGAAGAAATTGCTTATCGCATGGGCTATATTACTAAAGAGCAAGTGCATGAGCTGGCGCAACCATTGAAAAAGAATGAATACGGCCACTATCTTTTGCGCTTGATTGGAGAAGAATAAGAAGATGACGGAACAATTTTTTGATAAGGAATTAGCAGCGCGTGAGGTTCCTGGAATCCCAGGAATGCTGGAGTTCGATATCCCTGTTCGCGGGGACAACCGAGGCTGGTTTAAGGAGAATTTCCAAAAGGAAAAAATGCTGCCGCTAGGCTTCCCTGAAAGCTTCTTTGCAGAAGGAAAACTGCAAAATAATGTCAGCTTTTCTCGTAAAAATGTCCTGCGTGGTCTTCATGCTGAACCATGGGACAAGTACATCTCTGTTGCAGATAACGGTAAGGTGCTGGGAACTTGGGTAGACCTTCGTGAGGGTGAGACCTTTGGTAATACCTACCAGACAGTAATCGATGCCAGCAAGGGTATTTTTGTGCCACGTGGCGTAGCCAACGGCTTCCAAGTGCTTTCTGAAACTGTTTCTTATAGCTATCTAGTGAATGACTATTGGGCTTTAGAACTAAAACCGAAGTATGCCTTTGTCAACTATGCAGACCCAGCTTTAGGTATCCAGTGGGAAAACCTAGAAACAGCAGAAGTCTCAGAAGCAGACAAGAACCATCCACTACTTAAGGATGTCAAACCTCTAAGAAAAGAAGATTTGTAAGAAGAATTCTTTTCTGTTGCATTAATTAATACTGAAATATATGATTTAGCTCAGCTTCTATCCGAGCGAAGCGAGTGGAAGAAATGTTTGTCGCTGTGGTGTAAGTCATGTAACCAATTATTTAGTTTGTTACAAGACAGGGGAATTTTGAGATAATAGACTCAAAAATAAGCAATGAAACCGGAGGTTTGCTTGCGTCCCCACCACTTAAGGCAATTATAAAAAAGTTAAGGAATAAAAATGACTGAATACAAAAATATTATCGTGACAGGTGGAGCTGGTTTTATTGGTTCTAACTTTGTCCATTATGTTTATAATAACTTTCCAGATGTCCATGTGACAGTACTGGACAAGCTGACTTACGCGGGTAATCGGGCTAATATTGAAGAAATTTTAGGCGACCGCGTTGAGTTGGTTGTTGGAGATATTGCTGATGCAGCCTTGGTAGATAAGCTAGCAGCTGAAGCTGATGCCATCGTTCACTATGCGGCAGAAAGTCACAATGATAACTCGCTCAATGACCCGAGTCCGTTTATCCACACCAACTTCATCGGAACTTACACACTTTTGGAAGCAGCACGTAAGTACGACATTCGTTTCCACCATGTGTCGACTGATGAAGTCTATGGAGATCTCCCTCTGCGTGAAGATTTGCCAGGTCATGGAGAAGGTCCAGGTGAGAAATTTACCGCTGAAACCAAGTACAATCCAAGCTCGCCCTACTCATCAACCAAGGCAGCTTCAGACTTGATTGTCAAAGCTTGGGTGCGCTCATTTGGTGTCAAAGCGACTATTTCTAACTGTTCAAACAACTATGGTCCTTACCAGCACATCGAGAAGTTCATTCCGCGTCAAATCACCAATATCTTGAGCGGTATCAAGCCAAAAACTTTATGGCGAAGGTAAAAACGTTCGTGACTGGATTCATACTAATGACCATTCATCAGGTGTTTGGACAATTTTGACCAAGGGTCAAATCGGTGAAACTTATTTGATTGGTGCTGATGGTGAGAAGAATAACAAGGAAGTTCTAGAGCTGATTCTCAAGGAAATGGGACAGCCAGCAGATGCTTATGACCATGTGACAGATCGTGCCGGCTCACGACCTCCGCTATGCCATTGATGCCAGCAAGCTCCGCGACGAACTAGGATGGGAGCCAGAGTTCACCAACTTTGAAGCGGGTCTCAAAGAGACAATCAAGTGGTACACGGACAACCAAGACTGGTGGAAATCAGAAAAAGAAGCAGTAGAAGCCAACTACGCTAAGACTCAAGAAGTGATTAAATAAATTAAGGGATTTTAATTATGATTAAGGGAGTACTTAGATTATGAAACATAAAGTCATAGTGACGGGTGGCGCTGGTTTTATTGGGACACATACTATCATTGAGCTTATACAAGCAGGACATGAAGTTGCTGTAGTTGATAATTTTATCAACAGTAATAAAAAAAGTCTTGAAGTTGTTGAAAAGATTGTTGGTAAGCCAATTCCTTTGTATGAAGCGGATATTTGTGATAAGAAAGCCTTTACTCAAAGTCTTTTAAAAAGCTTTCAAACCAACTGGAGTCATTCTATTTTGCTGGCTTAAAATCTGTTGGGGAATCATCTCAAATTCCATTAACATATTACGAGAATAATGTTGCAGGAACCTTAACACTGTTGCGAGTAATGGAAGAAGTTAATTGTAAAAATTTGATTTTTAGTTCCTCAGCGACAGTTTATGGAGATCCTCATACAGTTCCAATATTGGAGGACTTTCCAGTTTCGGTGACTAATCCTTATGGACGTACGAAGTTAATACTCGAAGAGATTTTGACAGATATTTATAAAGCTGATGCTACTTGGAATATTGTATTGCTTCGTTACTTTAACCCAATCGGTGCTCATGAAAGTGGAGATTTAGGTGAAAATCCAAATGGTATACCAAACAACTTGCTACCTTATGTAACTCAAGTTGCGGTTGGTAAGCTGAAAGAAGTTCAAGTATTTGGTGACGATTATCCTACTCCAGATGGAACAGGTGTCAGAGATTATATCCATGTGGTAGATCTTGCTAAAGGCCACGTAGCTTCCTTGAAGAAAATTGAAGGGGATTCTGGCTTAAATATCTATAATTTGGGAACGGGTAAGGGTTATTCTGTTTTAGAAATTATTCACAGTATGGAAAAAGCTGTAGGGAAACCAATTCCTTATAAGGTTGTGGAACGTCGTCCAGGAGATGTTGCAACCTCATACTCTAATCCTACTAAAGCAAAGGAAGAACTCGATTGGGAAGCTCAATTTGATATTTCTCGGATGTGCAAGACGCGTGGCGCTGGCAAAGCAAGTATCCAAATGGGTTTGATGACTAGATTCTCCTCTTTAAAAGAGCCAAAATATGGAAGTCTATCAAGTATCTATGATAGACTTTTTCTTTTGTTATTGAAGCCATGAGTGATTTTGGCCCTAAAATAGTCCAACTCATTATTTTTGAGAAGGTTAGAAGATTTTGTGTTAGACTTAGTTTATGGAACATAATTTTAATCATAAAGCACAGTCATTTGATTCTGCTCAGAATATCTTTTTCGCTGATTTAGTCTATCAAGAAATAAAGAAACATATTCATGATTTATCTAATCAAACAATCATGGATTTTGAGGGGGACTGGCTTGATCGCCCTCATCTTTAGCTAAAAATGCTAAAGAAATTATTTTTGATTGATATATCTGAAAAAGATGTTGGAACAAGCTTGTCAAAAATGACTAGACAAGGAATAAATAATGTTGAACTTATAGAACAAGATATACTGGAAAACCATTAAAGCAACGTTTTGATATCATTATTGCGAGTCGCGTGTTACATCATGTAAAAGGACCTTGACCATGCCATCTTGACTTTAAAAATCACCTAGCTAAGAATGGACAACTTTTTATCGCAGATTATACTAAAGAAGCGGGAATCATCATGGTTTCAATGTTAAAAAAATTGGAGGAAGAACTGCGAAAGGCTTTTTCCACCATTAAGTCGAAGGGTCTGTATCGAGCACTAATCTCTCTCAAGGACATGAAGCAGAGCTTTTCTTGACAATAGCACAAGACTAGTTCTTTACTTAAAAGCTTACTTTTGCATTATTATCTCAAATATTTTATCCCTTCTTCTCGGAAATAGTAGAAATTGCTGTCTGGTTATAGTATAATGGGTCTATATGTCTTTAAGGAGAATGAAAGTAAGTGAAATCTTCGGATTTATTGATTATTACCTGCCTACAATGAGGAAGGTTCAATTGAAAATGTTGTAAATAATATAATTACCAACTATCCTAAGTACGATTACGTAATTATTAATGATGGCTCAAAGGATAACACATCTATTATCTGTCATCAAAATAACTTTAATATTGTAGATTTACCTGTCAATTTAGGGTCTTGCTGGCGCTTTTTCAGACAGGACTCAGATACGCTTATGAAAAATGGATATAAAAAGCAGTTCAGTTTGATGCTGATGGTCAGCATTTGGCTGAGTACATTCAAGTTTTTAGAAGAGAAGGCAGATGAAGGTTTTGAATTGGTCATTGGTTCACGGTTTGTGACTGAAAAAGAGATTCATCACTTCGTATGCTAGGAAATACTTTGATTAGTGTCGAATAAAGTTAACGACTGGAAAAACGATAAATGACCCGACATCAGGAATGAGATTGTTTACGGAAGCTTTAATCAAAGAGTTTGCTTTAAAAATGTCAACTACGGTCCAGAGCCTGATACTGTATCTTACTTGCTGAATAATGGAGTAGATGTTGCAGAAGTTCAAGTTCTTATGCAAGAACGTCAAGCGGGTGAAAAGTTTTTATCTGACTTTTGTCTCGTTCAATCAAATACATGATTCATATGTTTGTATCAATTTTAATCATTCAAAACTTTAGGAAAAAGAGGATAAAAATGACAATTTGGTTTCAATTTGTATTGATCGTAGTGTCTATTTCAACATGCCTATTTATTCTACAAAAACATTAGGGAAATCTCAGGTACAGATTAATGATGCAATTTTCTGGGTGTTTTTCAATTGTATTATTAATTTTTAGTTTATTTCAAGTTTAGCGGAAACAATTGTCGCTGCTTTAGGAATTGCGTCCGCTGTTAATTTTATCTTTCTTTTTATGATTTTTCTTTGTTAGTAAATCAATTTCAATTAACTGTTCGTTTATCAAAATTAGATACGAAGTTCAAAATTTAGTGCAAATTCTTGCATTGAAAGGCATAAGAACGATGATAGAAAATAGGCCTACCAAGATTTACTTTTGGAACTTACTAGGTAAATTCTTCGGTACGTAGACGAGTTTCTGTAGTTTATTTATTAATTAGACTCGTTTACAACCTGCTGAAGTGGCAGATCGTTATAGTCTAGCTACCTCAGTTGGAAATTTATGGGCAATTATTGGTCTATTTCAAGTCAGAAATTATCAGTCTACCGATATAAATCAGACACACGCTTTACAGCCTATTTCTCGACTCGTCTATTGACAATCTCTTTCATGTTATTGACAATAGTCCCTGTCTCCTAATGATTGATTATGATCTATCTGTTTTTATCGTTGGCTATTGTAATTTTGTTAATTTTATCGAGTGTCTGATGCCTTATCCGATGTTTTCCAAGGGTTATTTTCAGCAGGTTGATCGGCTTGATATTGCTGGTAAATCAATGTTTTACAGATACGGGCTAAGTGTTATAATATTGTTTGCTTCTTTACTTATAACAAAGTCTATCGTTTTAGCTTTTATCACTTGTAGCGCTTTTTAATTTCTTCTTTGTTCTTTTTATGACTATTCCCATTCTTTAAAAATCACAACAATTAATTGGTCTTCCATATTTTTCTAAAAGATAATTTCCTAGAGTGTAGGAAAATTTTTAGAATTATGTTTTGCACACTATATGGTTTCCTTTTTAACTCAGATTTTTAATGAACCTAGATTAGTTATTGCTTCTGAGATGAAAAAGGTATTTTAGCTGAAGGCTTGCACATGATTACAATATTTTATTTATGCCAGTCTCTATGAATTTGTGCTTATGGTTATCAGGCCCTTGATTACTGACTTAGCCAAGCTTTGGTCAATCAGGAAATTTAAAAATTTGATCAAATTCTACTAAAAAGTACTTTTTGGTATTATTAGTGGAGGTTTACTTATCACGGCTCTAGCTCATTTATGTGGTATTCCTGTGTTAGAAATGGTATTTGGTGTTGATTTATCCAATTATACCTTAACTTTAACTTTTACTTGTGTTTTCAGGAATCCTATATGCTATTGCTACATGAGAATATATTAACAATATTTAGAAAAACATTTTTATCTAGCTATTGTATATATTGCTATGTTTGCAATTTCAAAACTTATTACCAGCGGACAAGTTCAGAGTCAAGGTTTATTAGGGAAATTAAGAATTAGTATTGTCATGCTTACTTATGTTACCGGGGAATGGGTTATCGTATCTGTTTGCTAGATATAGAAAGAGAATGAAAAATGAATAGAGATATTATTTTTGTCACTCATCATCTTGGAGGCCTTGGTGATGTACAAAAGAGTTGTAGATCAACTGGCAGAAAGTTTTGCAACTGACGGAAATAGAGTAACTGTATTTGGTTGTGGTGTACAAGCAGGCGAAAGTTATCAGAAAACATCAAAAACTATGAAGAAGTATTGTTATATTCTCAAGATATCTTTTTCAAAAACCTTGATCTGAAAAATTTTTTAATAAAAATTAGAAAAGAGTTTGATTCAAGTCTTAGATAGGGCCAAAGATCCTATTGTTATTCTTGCTAATCCAATTGTTTATTTATTGATGGAGAAAAGTGATAAAATCCTACTCAAATAAGGCTATATTCATTGACAAATGCATAGCAGTAACGTGATTTTGTTTTTGGTTCAAAAGGGCTTTTACTATGTATGCCCTTATATAATTAAAAATAAATATCCTAAACTCGATAAGATACTATCAACTGCCTATTCAAAACAGATTAGCGAAGCTTATCAGATTCCTATTAAAAATGGGAGCAATTGCAAAATCCTTTTGCTCGCTATATAAAAGATTCAAATAGTGAGATTAATTTTGATAAATCTATTATTTCCTTTGTTGGACGCTGGACCCAGTTAAGCAAATTGATCATATTATTTTAGCTTTTCTAAAAATTCAACAATATTTTCCTAATGTCACTTTAGAAATTTACGGCGAGGGGATTGAGAGACAAAAGTTAGAAGCTTTAATCATCACTTTCTCTAGAAGAGTTTGTCAAACTGAAAGGGAGAACGAGTAAAAGTTTTAGAAGTTTATCAAAAATCATACTTTACAGTGTTAACTTTCAAAATCGAGGCTTTTGGTATGGCTGTAGTTGAATCTTTTATTGCGAGGGCTCCTGCGTAACTCTATAATAGTGGTCTGAGGAGTTAGCAGGAGATTCAATCAGTACGCTCCAGAACTATTAGTAAACAATTCTATTGAAGAGTTAGTCTGATAAAATGAAATTTTATCTACAAAATCCTCATCAATTAGAAGAACTTGTTCTTAGGAAGGAATCATATTATCGATTCTTATCTCAGAGGATATAATTTTAAATCAATGTATCAGCTGTTTGAAAAGAATCCAGACAAGGAAAAATAGAAAGTGATGGAAAAAGATCATCTAAATTTTCACATTTCTTTTCTTAAAGAACTATATGATATTATTTAATTGCTATTTGGGCTACATTGATTGTGTAACTTTTAGAGCACTTTGATGGGCATTTGGAGTGTTCTTCCGAAGAAAACTTTCTCACTGTTAGGTATTTCCTTAAGTGCTCTTTTATTCCTCAAAAGGAAAAGTGTATAATAAAGGTCTATTATCAGCATGCTGACAGGGGCCTTCTTTGTGTTTTATACTCCTGTAATGGATTCACCAGATGAAAACTTTCATTATTCAAGAGCCTTATATATCAGTGAAGGTCATCTCTATTTACCAAGTAATAAACAAGAACTATTAGTTTCGTCAGACATCTCCGATGTTGAGACGGTTTTTAAAAAGCCTTTAGCGAATACTGATCTAGGAAAAAAAGAAGTATCTTCTAAAAAAGTTCAGTATAATAATTTAGCTAATACTAATGGCTATTCTTTTGTCAGCTATTTGCCACAAACTTTGGGTCTTAGTAGCTGAAGGTATTCCATTTAAGTATTTTTGCCTCCATTTTACTGGGTAGATTTTTTAACTTATTAACCTTTGCTCTTCTATGTAGGTTAGCAATTAAAAAATCAGGACCACGTGAGCAAATCTTTGGTATATTAGCAATTGTTCCGATCAATGTTTATATTGCAGCTTCCTTTAACCAAGATGCAATGGCCAATGGACTTATATTCTTAGCAATAGGCCTGTTTTATTCCTTCTTCAGATAAGGATAAAGTCAATTATCAAAGATTGTACTAATTTATTTCTTTTACATCCTTATTAATCGCCTTATCTAAAATTACCTATGTTCTACTAATAGGTTTTACTTCTATTCATTCCTAAAGAGAAGATGTCTCAGATACTTAACTACAATTTTATTAATAGGAGATCAGCGCGCTTCTGTAGTTTACTATGGTTAAAATAACAAGCGGATTTAACTTAACATGTTGTGAATGTGAATCCTCAAATAAAGTCCAATCGAAAATATAAAGTATACATTTGAAAATATGCCTGACTTTTTGATATGATGGTAAAAAGAAATTGTAAACTTTATTCCTTTTTAAACTTCAATCTCTTTTTACATTTGGTTACTTTCTTATGATCTTAGATCCTTTGTTTTGGTTCTATTTAATTTTTATTAGTATTGTTATTTTAATTTCTCCTAAAGCACCTAGCTGAGATTAGTAAGGTTGGTGTTTGGTTAGTTGCATTGGGAATAATTTTTGGGATTTTAATGACTTTATTTATTGTGGGGAGAAGTGAAGGATATGTCGATTAAGGGAATCCAAGGACGGTACTTCTCAGGAGTCGTTATTTTACTTGCACTTGACGCAAAGTATCTGCTAAGTTAAGCATTCTAAAGATAGCAGTCTTGTCATAAAAGAATGTAAAAAGAAAAAGGGTGAAGAGTTATTATTCTTTTGTAGCAATATTATTCATAATGGTAAGCCTGTTGACGACAATTATTCAATATTATCTCTGATATGAGAATATAATTATTAAAAACTTTTGCTTGAGAGCAAAAAGTAATCCTAAAAATTAATAAATATTCAATAATGTTTTGTTTAAATATTATATTTTTGGTATAATAAAGAGGAGGAGATTAATATGTCAAAGAAAAATGATTAGGTATATTATACATTTTTGTTATATTTATAACTTTTCTTAAGCTTTTCTAGTATATTAGCTGATGAGCAAGATCAGTTATATAACAATGGTGAAGTATATTATTCTTCGCACGTTCAAGATGTAGGATGGCAAGATTCTGTTACGAGTGGTCAAATAAGTGGAACAGTTGGCCAAAGCAAAACAAATTGAAGCTCTTTGTATGCGCCTAGTGGTGAAAACTTTCGATAAGTATGATATATACTATAGAGTCCATGTAGAAGATTTTGGATGGTTAGATTGGGCTAAGAATGGGGAAAATGCTGGAACAGAAGGTTTGGTAAAGCAAGTTGAAGCTTATGAAGTGAGACTAGTTACTAAAAATTCTCCTGCCCCAGGCAATACTCAAAGACCTTTTATTAAAAAAGTTTTCAAGCCTAATTATAACTATATATATCTTAAAATGCATATCCGTTGGTCAGTGTACTTGAGAGCAAAAGCTTTAGCACCTTGGGCAAGTAATTTTGGGAATGGTGGTCAATGTAGTGCAAACGCAAGACGGGATGGTTTTCGTGTTGGGACCATGCCTCGTTGGTAAATTGCCTGTTGGACAGACATGGTTATGGACATGTTGCAGTTCTTACTCATGTCCAGTCTCAAACTAGAATTCAAGTTAAAGAATCAAATTATGGTGGTAACCAATTTATTGCTAATTTTCGTGGTTGGTTCAATCCAACGATAGGTTTCGGAAGGATTAGTTATATCTATCCTGACTAATAGACAGAAGACTCTTTACTTATTATAAAATGTGATAGCTGATATCAATCATAACCACCTTTAGATGGGTGGTTGTACAGGGCTATAAGCCCAAATCACCAGCCAGCGCCTAAGACGCTGGCTACGTATTCAAGCCTCCTGCTCTTGACTCGTCACTTGCCTCTTAAAGAGACCTAGGTACTACTTTACCACTATCCCTAAAAGGGATCCTCATATTATTTTACACCTTAATTTATCTAGTGCTATATCCATGTTTTTCCTGTTCTTGGATATATTTCCTAATTGTGGCTTCATTAAGTCCTACTGTACTCACTCACGTAGTAACCTTCTGCCCAAAAATGCCGGTTGCCAAACTTGTACTTGAGGTTGGCGTGTTTATCAAACATCATGAGTGCACTTTTTCCTTTTAAATAACCCATGAAACTTGAAACACTTATCCTTGGTGGAATACTTACTAACATATGTACATGATCAGGCATTAAGTGTCCTTCGATAATCTCAACACCTTTATAACTACATAATCGGTGGAATATTTCTCCCAAACTACTTCGATATGGATTATAAATGATTTTTCGTCTATACTTAGGGGTGAACACAATGTGATATTTACACATCCACTTTGTGTGTGATAAACTATGTGCCTTTTGTGCCATATTTTTCTCCTTTCGCTTTACAATTGGCTTGAACACCTTTTATTGTATCGCGTTTGGAGTTTTTGGGCATAACCTTCGACGCGCACCCGCATAGCGGGTGGTTTATTTGTCTCGCACCTTACGGAGCGAGACGGACTAATAGTCACATAATGAAAAAACAGACAGGAATCTATGTCCTGACTGTTTTGATATCAGTCATCTTGACGGTCATTAAACATGTTGCTATACTGGTTATAATACAATTTTTATCATTGTATAAAGAATGATTATTATGTTTTGGTTTTGGGGAAAATATGATTTTTAGATTCAATAAAAAGTATAGATATCCTTTGATTCTATTTTTCATTCATTATTGTTTGTTCTCGTTTTCACATGTGGCGATTAATACTCAGAGCCGTGTGTTCGACTATGTTTTTCATTTGACTCGAATAGTCGGTTTATCACAGTCTATCAGTCATTTTGATTTATTGCCCTAACTTAAATCATATATTTGCTTTTGGCACAGGATATGCGGTTCATTGTCTATGTAATTGGAAATTTTATTTACCAGCTCTCTATTTATGCTAGTTCAGCGGGCAGATTTGACTTTTTGATTTTTCGCATTCTTGGTTTGTTTCCACTTTCTTTGACAAGTTTCTATTGCCTTCAAAATCAGTCAAGATTCCATTAAAAGCTTGTGTGGAGCTTTGTTAGTCCCCCTCTACTTTCCTTTATTTGGCTATGGTATGACAATGTCTATGCCATTAGTGCCTATTCTGTTTTATACCATATACAAGGTTCTATTTTTAAATAAGTATAGCCCGGCTTTATTAGGAATTACCATTGCCTTACTTATTCAAACACATATTTTATCGACCTTGATTTTGGCCATTTATTCACTGATTTTTGTTTTGCTATGTGCTCGTAAAATTAACAGTATAATCTCTTTTCTTGTATCTGCCTTTATTGGTATTTTACTTTCGATTGGTTACCTAGTTCAATATCTGGAACAAGTCAGTTCACAAATTTTCTATTTCAATTGGATTTGCTGTCGATTTTCCTTTTGAAAACGCTCGTATGTTTAATGTTCCAAATATTTTACAGTTCAAATTTTAGCGGGTTATTCACACCCATTTCATCTTTGTTTTAAGAATCGATATCCTAGTTGATTATATTATTCTTTTTATCTAGTATATCGTTTTAAATATTTAAGTGAAGCCAGCCAGAAACTATTAATACTAATAGCCATTATGGCGATTTCTACAACCAGCAGTTTTACCTTGGAATGTTTGTTAAAACTTTGGTTTTTGGTTGCTATCCAATATACTGTGCCGTCTGCTCTTTTTCATTTCCTTTTCTTTTGATTTGGATTTTAGTCACGACTTTAGTCACATTTTGGTCTGTCAGCTGCTAGTCCTGCATCAACATTGCATATCTTGGGACCGTTTTAATTTCTTATTCTCCAGTTATTAACCTGAGACAGATCATAAGAACTATATATCGAAAATAAATCAAAGAATGCTTAGTTATTATAAGGAAATAGAGAACAGTTTTCGGAATACTATTGGTGATGAATATTATAATTTAGATGCTGATCCAGTTGCTATACGTGACAGTTCGATTACTCCAGTTTGATGATGTAGAAGGGCAAAAATATATATAAAATCATCTTACAATTCTTTAGAATTTGATGTTATCTTAACTGCAAAAATGCCAGTTTATTTGTTCCTGTGACCATGGTACAAAGGGCATATTGCGTAAGACTATACTGAGTGATGCTTCAGGTTCTCAGCCGGCTTTGTAAATATATCGTCAGTTGAGTCCAAGAAGGAACAAGATCAGAGATTCATAAACCCAAGACTCAGTGAATGGCCACGTAATGGGAAAGATTTTTAAGAATCCAGTGGCCATGTTAAAATTAGTCATCATAAGACTTACTTCAGCAATTCTTTTCTTGGTTTGAAGAGGCTGTTCTGGGATTTATTATCTTCGTTTTATCAAATTAAAAGAAAAGAAAGCGAGTAGCAAAGCTGATATTAAATCAAACTTTCAGGTGAAATAGTTTATTCTTGCAAAATTAACACTTAAAGGAGTGACTATGACCATTTGCAGTAATTGTTCCTTGTTACAATGAGGAAGAAAGCCTTCCACGCTTTTTCTGTGCGGAAATGGAAAATAAAGCCAAGCACTTCATGATGACTTAGAGTATATGTCGATGATGGTCTCAAGACAGAGACTCTTAGCAGTTTTGCATGAACTCCACATGATGTGGATCCCAATGCTCATTTTATTTCATTTCTAGAAACTTTGGGAAAGAGAGTCATGTATATGCTGGTCTTCGTGCATGGCACAGGAGAGCTTGCGACGGTCATGGATGTTGATTTACAGGATCCTCCAGAGCTAGTTGAAATGAAAAACATGTTGGATGAACAGAAAGATTTGAGACTGCGTGGGTACGTCTGCCGATCAGTCGTGATGGAGCCACCTATTCGCAGTGCCAATCTTTTTATAAACTGATTAACAAAATTAGTCAGGTAGAAATGGTAGATGAGTGCGCGTGATTTTCGTCTCATGCGTCGTGTCTCATGGTAGATGCTATTTTAGAGGTTTCTGAATACAATCGTTTCTCTAAAGGTATTTTCGCCTGGGTTGGCTTTAAGACGGAGTATTTGGAATATAAAAATGTCGAGCGCGTGGCGGGTAAGACATCATCGCGGAATTTCTGGCAACTCTTAACTTCTCTTTAGAAGGAATTTGTCAACTTCTCGAAGCTCCTTTTACATATTGCTTTCTTGAGGCTTTGCTTTCTTGGATTGCCTTGCCTTCTTTAGTTAGTCTTTATCGTTGCGAGGGACCTTCTGGTCTTTGGTGATCCCACATCTGGTTGGCCATCACCGCGACGACAGTTATCCTCTTTATTGGTGGTTTTCAGTTATTGACCATTGGAATTTTAGGGAAATATATTGGCAAAGTCTTTACAGAAACTAGTACGGTCTGTCTACATCATCAAAGAGAAAAGTCGTCAGCATGATCTGCTGTTATAATGTTTTCATTGAATGTTTATGACAGGGAGAGGGATACTATGATTTTAATCCACAGGTTCAAATGGTCAGCTTGGAAACAGAACTTCGTCACCTTTTGGATGAACGTAATGAGGACTATGTTGCAGTTGATGTTGCCGGAAATGGATATTACGAAGATGCTGAAATGGTTGAAAAAGTCTTTTGCAAGTTAAACCAAGCTTGGTCTACCGTGTAGCGGCTTATACAGCAGTCGATGCTGAGAGAGGATGAAGGAAAAGAGCTTAACTATGCTATCAATGTGACTGGAACAGAAAATGTGGCAAAGCGTGCTAGAAGCGCATGGTGCAAACTTTGGTTTATATTTCTGCCGGACTATGTCTTTGATGGGCAAAAAGCCTGTCGGTGAAGAATGGGAAGCCGATGATCAACCTGATCCTAAGAGACAGAATATGGCCGTACCAAGCGCATGGGTGAAGAGTTGCAGAGAAGTATTCTGGCAGCTGTTTCACATTATCCGTGTACAGCTTGTCTTTGGCACTATGGTAAAAACTTTGTCTCTTACTATGCAAAATCCTAGCTAAGAACCATCCAGAAGCTTTAACAGTTGTTAACGACCAGCATGAGTGCGTCCGGACTTGGACTTCACTGCCCTAAGCTGAATTACGCATCTACTTTAGAAGCTGAAAAACCGAGGAATTTGGCTATTACCATCTTTCTATGAGATGCTGACTGAGGCCACAACTTGGTATGACTTTGCTGTTGAGATTCTAAAAGATATAGATGTAGAATTAAGCCAGTGGTTCAAGCCAGTTCCTGCTAAAGCAAAACGTCCACTCAACTCAACTATGAGGTTTGGCCAGAGGACAGCTTCACTGGATTTGTTATTCAGCTGGCAAGATGCCTTAAAAGAATTCTATAAACAAGAAAAGAGATAACTAGAAGAGAGGCTGAAACGGGTGTTTCGGCTTTTAAAATTAAAGAATTAGGAAGCTTGCTAAATTGCAAGAGATGCTCTTCTAATAACAGAATCTCTAACGGTTCTCTGCCATCAGGTCTAAGCTCACATAAAGCCGATAAAATGGTATAATAGGTTGGATTGCACTAAATTTGAACTGGAGAAGAATATGCAGCATATCTTTGAATCATAGGAAGTCGTGGACTCCCAGCAAAGTACGGCGGTTTCGAAACTTTTGTAGAAAAATTAGTTGAACATCAAGCTTCTTCTCAGTTGCAATATCATGTTGCCTGCTTGTCAGATCAAGAAACAGGACGGCACACCATGTATAGAGGTGTTGATTGTTTTAGCATTAAACCACCTAAATTAGGTCCGGCTAGAGTGATTGCCTATGACATGATGGCTATTCGCTATGCTTTAAAAATGGTTAAAGAACAAAAAATTGAAGCGCCTGTTTTTTACATCTTAGGAAACACAATCGGTAGCTTTTTATCGCTCCTTTTGCGAAAATGATTCATCAGGCAGGAGGGAAATTTTTTATCAATCCAGATGGTCTTGAGTGGAAGCGAACCAAATGGCCTAAACCTGTTCAGAGCTATCTTAAGTACTCTGAGAAGTTGATGACCAAATATGCTGATTTGGTCATATGTGACAATCAAGGTATTGAATCCTACATCCAGAAAGCCTATCCATGGTCTAAGGCAACTTTTATTGCTTATGGTACGGATCTGCACCTTTCTATGCTAGGTAATCAAGATGAGAAGGTTCGAGATTTTTTTGGAAAATGGCAGAGCAAAGAAGAGGACTATTATCTGATTGTTGGTCGTTTTGTTCCAGAGAATAACTATGAGACCATTATCCGGGAATTTATGGCTTCTAATACTGCGCGTGATTTTACTAATCATCTGCAATCATGAGGGTAAATTCTGAAGAATTACGCCAGAAAACCTCCTTTGACCAAGATAAGCGAGTCAAGTTTGTTGGGACCGTTTATGATCAAGAATTATTGAAATATATTCGCAATCATGCTTTTGCTTATCTACATGGACATGAAGTTGGTGGGACTAATCCTGGCTTACTTTGAGGCACTGGCACAGATCTCAACCTTGTATTAGGTGTGGATTTTTAACCGACAAAGTTGCGAAAAACCGCGCGTGGAGAAATGAATAGTTTAGTGACTCAGACACCAAGTGGATGAAACCAAACTTTTCTAATCTAGGCGCCAATGACTAAGCAAAGAAAATTATTACACCTGGGAAAAATTGTGGGTGAATAGGGACTATGTTTTTATCATGAAAGTGACTATTCATGTCCACCTATAATAGTGAACAATTTTTATGAGACAGATGAAAAGCATTCAAAACCAAACTATGATTAGAACTCTTGATTCGTGATGATGGCTCTGAGATCAGACTCAGATATTATAAAATTTCGCGAAAAAGGATGACCGTGTCTTTCTTCAATCCTCAAAATCGTGAAAATTTGGGCGTTATCAAAAGCTTTCATTCACTACTGAACATCAGTCTTCTGATTATTATTTTTTCAGTGACCAAGATGATGTCTGGTTGCCAACGAAACTTCAAATGCAGTTGGAGGAAGCATATCCTCGAGAACTTCCTTTGCTTGTCATACGGACTTGACCATTGTGAATCAGCAATTACAAGTTCAACATGAAAGTATGATTCGGATCAGTCTGATCATGCGAATACGTCTCTCTGCAAGAAATAACTGAAAGAAAATACAGTTACTGGTGGAGTTTCTTTAATCAACCATGCCTTGGCTAATCTATGGACGGGGCAGGAGAAGCATGACCTCTCATGCACGACTGGTATCTTTGCTTTACTGGCTGCAGCATTTGGCAAGCTAATTTATATTGATCAACCAAATTGGTGTATCGTCAGACATGCTAGTAATGTCTTGGGAGCTCGTACATTGAGAAAAAGAGTGAAAACTGGTCCGCCCTCACATTCTGTTTGCCAAGTACTGAAATTAATCAGGACAGTCAAGCTCAGGCTAGTAATCTTTAGACTTGCCTTTATCAGATGAGAATAGAAATTAATAGAAAATTTTGTGACCATATGGATGTTCCCTTTAGAGAACGGTGGCGTCGCTTAAGAAAATATGGCTATCGGAAAAACAGAGCTTTCCATACGTTTTGTGTTCACAACTCTTATTCTTACAAAATTTGCTTATAAAGAGGTAGAAATAATGTTAGACTTTTAAGTCCAAAAATCATTTTATTACGTGAGTTAGTTAAACAGACTTTAAACTGCGTTATCAAGAGTTTAGTTTGGACATTTATGGTCCATTCTAAAGCCACTTTACTCAATTGTACTTCGTGTTTGTACGCTTCCTACGTTTTGATGATCAGTCTCCTATCCGGCGGTTGGACTCTTGCTAGGGATGGTTACATTGGAACTTTTCTCGAAGCGACCAATGGGAATGATGTCAATCATTTCTCGTGGTGATTTGCTTCGGAAATTAAATTTCTCAAGTCTATCATTGTTTTCTCAGCAATTGTTGGGGCTGCTATCAACTATGCTATCAACTTGGTCGTTGTCTTTATTTTTGCAATGATTAATGGTGTACCGCTAAATTGGGGCTGGCTCATCATCATTCCTTTATCGCGTGCACTGGCTTTAATGGCTACTGACTGGGTGCCTTTATCTTGACGACTACTTTTGTGAAATATCGAGATATTGGTCCAATTTGGGAGGTTGTCTTGCAGCAGGAATGCATGCTGCTAACTGATCGTTTATTCGCCCAATTTTATCGTTCAGCGTGGACGGCCAGACCAACGCATCCTGATGATAAAACCCATTGGCTGAGATTATTCGGTTGTGACACTTGCTATTTACTCCAGGTAGTATGCGTGGTTTCGGGATTTGATCAACAATCACTGGATTGCGGTCATCCCTTTATTTGGTACCAGTCTTGATTTTCTTCTTTTGGATTTTATATATTCAATAAAAATGCGAATCGATTTGCGGAGATTTTATAATGTCAAAAATATCAGTAAAGTGGATCATGTGCAGCAAGTACTTTAAGATTGCCTACTGAGGGCGACGAGTAGCTTGCGGACAGCCTTGATCAATCGCTTTAAAGGGATTAAAGGATATAAAGAGCAACACGTTCTCAAGGATATTTCTTTTTGATCGTAGAAGAAGGAGATTTCTTTGGAATTTTGGGTAGAAATGGTTCTGGTAAGTCTACTCTCTTAAAAATCATTTCTCAAATTTATGTCCTGAGAAGGAAGTGTAACGGTAAACGGGAAATTAGTTTCCTTTATCGAGCTTGGAGTTGGCTTTAATCCAGAGTTGACTGGGCGTGAAAAATGTTTATATGAATGGTGCTCTCTTGGGCTTTGGCCAAAAGAAATCGACGATATGTATGATGACATTGTTGATTTTGTTGAACTTCACGAGTTTATAGGAACCAAAACTAAAATTATTCTAGCGGGATGCAGGTTCGTTTGGCTTTTTCCGTAGCGATCAAAGCCCAGGGTGATATCTTGATTTTTGGATGAGGTTTTTGGCTGTAGGAGACGAAGCCCTTTCAACATGCATGTAATGATTACTTCATGGAGCGCAAAAATCTGAGTAAAACAACCATTTTGGTTACTCATGATATGGGAGCGGTCAAGAAATACTGCAACAAGGCTGTTTTAATTGAAAAAGAGCTTGGTCATAGCTCTAGGAGCCCCAGAAGATGTGGCTAACAATACAGTGGTGATAATGCAGTGTAACAGTTCATTCAGATACTGAAGAAAAAGAAGTCAGCGCAGGATCCATTGTTGAAAATCTACAAGTGAAGTTACTATCTCCCGCTACCATGCATCAAAATGATTCAGTCGAGTTTGAAGTTTCATGATGTTAAAGATGATATTGTGACTTACCTAGTCTTTTCGATGACTGATGATTGATCGAAACATTTGGATCTATAATGATAATACTTATAATTTGCTACCAGAGACAAAAAGGGCATAAGGTCTTTCGTTATAAGTGCAGTCTAGAAGCAATTAACAACCTAAAAGTTAAAACTACAAGTGACTATCTTGGGTGAGTCAAGGAGAAATGCTAGCATATGCAACGGAAGCCAATGCACCACTCATTGTTATGAATCGTGATGATATACCAGTTGACGATTTTTCTGCTGCAGATTCTGCCGCAGGATTAGTCCAGAGGAAATGGTCACTGGGATCTAAAAGAGTAGTGGGAAAGTTTAGAGAAATAAAATGGTTGAACAACCCTTAGTCTCGATTGTGTGTACTGTTTACAACAAGGAAACCTGGTTAGTAGACACCATTGAAAGCTTTTTAGCTCAAAAAACAGATTTTCCTTTTGAGATTTTGCTAATTGACGATGCTTCAACAGATGGTTCTAGCATAATCTTACAAAAATACGCAGATTCCTATCCTGATTCTATACGCCTTTTTTCTAATGAAACAAATCTTGGAATCGCGAAAACCTGGAAAAAAATCTGTCTGGAAGCTAGAGGTCATTATATTGCCCGCTGTGATGGCGATGATATCTGGATTGATTCGGAAAAACTTCAAAAACAAGTTCTGGCACTTAAAGAAAATCCTTCCTACAAATGGTGCTCAACAGATATAGCCTATATAGACCAAAAGGGGCAAGAAATCGAAAAAGCCGTATTTAGAAATAAAGAACTACCTTTTTGTGGATAGCTATGAGCAAATGTTAGGTGACTCGAGGTTTTACGGCTCCATCAACTTGGTTGGTTGAGAAAGATTTGATGCTGGAAGTTAATCAGGAATTAGATGTTACTACAGCTGATGATACTTTTGATATGCAACTTGATCTGTTTCAAAGAACTGATAAATTATACCTTGATATAGTCACAGTTGCTTATCGTGTTCATGAGGGGTCGGATTCTAGACCAAAGATTTTAGTCGCTTGTGCCGCCGATTTGATAGACTTCTGCAAACTCAGTTAAGCTATTTAGATAAATACCCAAAAGCTGATTACAAGAAGATGACGCAAATTCTCTTAGATCAGAATAATACTTATGAGATTCAATTATCAAAACCTGTGGATTCCCTTATCCCATATTGGCATTGAGAACTTAACCGTCTATTTCGGGGACGAAAATGGATTATTTAACGAAAAGGATATTTTCAGTAAACTAATTCAAAAGTCAGATGAAGTCCGTCTTGTGCTTCCTCAAAATGTAAAAAGAATCCGAGTTGATTTATCTGAAATCCCAAGTTTTTACTCTCATGTTCAGTTGTTGGATAGCCATAATCAGCCAATTTCACCTTTGTCTTCGAGTGGTTTTATCTATTCAGATTTTTACTCCCCAATAAGGATCCTCAGCTAATTTACGAACTGGGTGAAGGTGTAGGAAGTGAGCTAACTCTCAAGTATACGATGATGGACATTGATGACGTCTACGCCAAAGATTATGTTGGCCGTGTTTTAGCTCAATCTATTGATCATTTGCAGAAAGAGCTCAGTCAGGTACAAAAAGACTACCAAGCAGTGCTTAATTCTCGTCGTTGGAGATTGGCGACAAAACTAGTAAACCTATTTAGAATAAGGAAATAAAATGGAACGATTACTTTTATATGTTCACTTTAACAAATATAACAATGTCAGTGAACATGTTCTCTACCAGCTTAAAAAAATACGTCCACTTTTTAAAAGAGTTATTTTCATTTCTAACAGTGAAATTAGTCCGGAGTGGGAGCAGGAATTAAAGAAGGAACTTGTTGATCAGGTTCTTTTAAGAAAGAATATCGGCTTTGATTTTGCTCGCTTTGAGCGAGATGGAATGAGGACAGTTGGTTTTGAAGAATTAAAATCATATGATTCGGTTACGCTGATGAACGACACCTGTTTTGGACCTTTGTGGGATTTAGAACCTATTTATAGAGGTTTTGAAGAGGACGAAAAAGTGGACTTCTGGGGGATGACAAATTTCCGTCAGACTAAGGATTTTCCTGAGCATATTCAGAGTTATTATCTATCATTCAAAAATAATGTGGTCAAGTCAGCAGCTTTTCAAGATTTTTGGAAAAATATTCAAGATTTTACAGAAGTACAAGACGTTATTGATCATTATGAAACCCAGGTAACAACCAATCTAACTAAAGTTGGATTTTGTTATCAAACGGTCTTCTAATACCTTGCAGGCAGATGCCCTGGGAATGCTCTATCCGGATTTTCTTATTATAATCCAACAGCTATCTCTCAATAATCGTGTGCCATTTATCAAAGTGAAAAACAATTCTGCGTAATGAAGGACTAGCCTCTATCTTCTAAAATGAGATTGAACGATTGTCAAATTATCCTGTGAGCTTAATCGTTAAACATATGTCTAGGATTGGTTTGCCGGATTCGCCTTATTTGTTGAGTAGGAAGCTACTTGATCGGTCTCTTCCGATTTCTCTTCCAGACAAAAAGGTGGCATGTGCATCTCCATGTGTTTTATGTTGACTTACTGGATGAATTCCTTCAAGCATTTAAAAACTTTCATTTTTCTTATGATTTGTTTATAACTACAGACAGTGAGCAGAAAAACAGGAGATTCAATCTATTTTACAGGATAAACAGCGACTGGCTCAAGTTTTTGTTACGAGGAATGTCGGGCGAGATGTTCTTCCTATGCTCAAACTAAAAAGAACAATTATCCAACTATGACTATATTGGTCACTTTTCATACCAAAAAGTCAAAAAGAAGCAGATTTTTGGGCTGAGAGAGCTAGTGCAAGAATTGTTAGATATGCTAGTGTATCCTGTAGATCAAATTGTCTCTCAACTGGGTCAAGATGACAGTCTGGGAGAGAAGTTATCGCGATATCCCAAGTTTCTTCCGTTTTTAACCGAATTCAGAGGTTGCCTGAATGGTCTTGATTTCTCCTGCGAAATGAATAAGTTAGCGTGGAGAGGATGAATTGTCAAAAAGAAGTGGATTTCAGACAAATGAACACTTTTGTCATGAGCTACGGTACCTTTGTTTGGTTTTAAGTATGATGCCTTGTCTGCTTTGATTTGGATTTGAATTTGACGGATGAAGATGTTCCAGCCGAACCTTCTTCCACAAAAATTCAATCCTTCATGCGATTGAACGACTTCTAGTTTATATTGCCTGGGACAAGAATGTGATTTTTAAAAATCTCCAGAATCAGCTTGATCTGACGGCCTTTATAGATAATAAAACAACTTAACAATCGTGGAGGATTTCAACCTCATACCTTTGTTGATTTTAACCAAATTGGTGGTCTGAAAGGTGCTCTGAAATATATCTTTATTGGACCATGCAAGAAACAGTAAGTATATCTTTGAAGCGTTTACTGAGGAAGGATAAATCATAGAGAAAAGTAGCAAAAATAGAACGAGTCCTCTTGCTTGTCTTTGACCCATCCTATTTTTCTTTATAAACTTATATTTAATCCAAAGTCAGCTAGTTCGTATTCAGCCTCAAGTGAGACACGGAATTAATCGGCAAGTAAAAAGTCCTTTATTTAGCTAGCTTTAGGAATCATTCCACTTATCCTCTTTCTACTGTTTTAAAATTACTTTGATTCGGTTAGGATATATCTATTTACTCTATTCTTTTTCTCTAATTTGGTAGAAGATGTCTTTAAATATTAACAACGAAAGTTATAAGGTTGGAATTGGTTTTGACCACATCTTTCTCAAAAGAATTTCTTTTCCAGTTCTGCACTGGCTTTTACCTGTTGGGATCTTGGCTTATTTCATCTTTTAGAATTTTACAGAGTATATCATACCGATTCTACGATATTCAGCTCTCCTGCAAAAGGTCGGCTCTTGCTTCTTATCACAAATCTTGCTTTTCCTTTGTCTTAACTGATAGTAAGGTGGCAGGCAATGTATCAGACAGAATGGTTTATCGGTCTAAACCAAAATCAGTAGTAAATTATTCCAGAACAACATTTTGGTGGTTTTCACAATGGTTGCCGTTTCTCTTTCTTTGACATTCATTTCTTACCATTTTTGTAAAGGCTTAAGTCACTTGAGAGAAATCAATGCTTATTCTTCGGCTGTAGCGACCAGTATGGATTCAAAAGGTAGTCTTTAATTATCTGTCTTATCCAGATTGGATTAGGTAAAGGAACGCCTTTCTTAAATTATTATTTGTTACCTGGCGCACGACCAGTTTGCAGATTCTTATATTATTTTTGATTTTCTTGTTCCTTTATCTTCCTATTAACAGATATTTCTTAACAACTATGATCTCTGGGAGGATGTCCTATTTGTTGTCGCGAACTCCTATTAAGTTTAGCATGTGAGGAGAGCCTTGTCTTACCAAGTGACATGATATGTTATCTTCTCACAAACCTATAGCTTTGTAGATACTTCCTTTGTCACAAATGCTTCAAATGGCTCCTTCTTCTTAGTTGTTTTCTTGATTTTAAACTATTTCTTGTTTAGGAGGAGATGATCTAAAGTCTTAGACGTCGCTATTCGACTTACTTGTGTCTTTTGCTTTACTGTATTTTCTCAAAGTATTCTCATAAAAGACAAAGGGAAAAGTAAAGAGCAGTTCGCATTATTACAGTGATTGAACAATTTAGAAGACAGCGCTTGGTTGAAATGTAACTAACGCACGCTATCGGTCTTGGCTTTTTGGTCTGGCTCAATCAATAATAGCAGTCATGGCCAAGCCACAGGATTATCGGGACGAATATAAAAAGAAATTGAAGAAAAATACGCCAAAAAGGGCCGGAGAAATCAATCAAAGCAGAAACTAGATAATCCAAGGATCCCACAGTCATCTATGTTTTGAGTGAAAGTTAGCTGATCCAAGATGGATTAGAAGAGTATCATCGAAATCAACCCCAAACATTGATGAGATAAAATCAAAATCAACGAGCGGTTTGATGAGATCGGATGGCTATGGTGGTGGTACTGAATATGGAGTTTCAAACCTAACTGGTCTACCTTTTTACAATATTTCGCAAAGTGTATCTATACTCTGTATGCAGAGGTCTTTCCGAAGATGAATAGCAGCCTGTTATCAGTGACTTTATGCTAGTCAAAACAGACTTGCACTTCATTCTAGCTGGAGCTTCTAATTATTCTAGAAATTATGTGTGAAATCGTTTGATTTCGATCGGTTTATTACTGTTGAAACCAAGGGGATTAGCTATCAGAATGAGGAGTCAGTCCGAGTGATGCTTCAACTTATCGCATAGTTCTGGATAATATCAAAGAAGGTTCTAACCAATCTTCTCTGGTCATGACTATGCAAAACCATTCGCCCTGGTTAGAAGCTAATCCGGAAAGTTTAGACGGGAAAGGGCCAAGGGCTTACTGATGAAGAAAATTCAAAATTGACCTTTTATAGTCGATTGGTTTATCAAACTGATATAGCTACAAAAACTTTCTAGAAGAACTGCTCTAAGATTAACAAAAACTAACCGTAGTCTTTTATGGTGACCATCTACCAGGTCTGTATCCACATCCATTTTTAAAAACCAACAAGAAAAACCAGTATTTAACAGATTATTTTGTTTGGAGCAATTATGAAACACCAAAACTAAATTACCCTTTGGTTAATTCAAGTGATTTTTCAGCTTTGGTTATGGAACAGACCAACTCTAAAGTATCTCCTTACTACGCATTGTTAACAGAAGTATTGCACAAAGCGAGTGTGGATAAAACTGAGTTAGATGCGGAAGCTCAAGAAATTGCAGATGATTTACGTATGATTGAATACGATATGGTTAGTGGTAAGGATACTTGTCCCAAGACTTTTTAAAGTTCCAAATAATTATAAAAAGTGGAAAAATGCAGTGAATTGTTTTTCCACTTTTTATTTTGAGGATTAGTTCTAAATTTATCATTTTATAGGATTATTTATACTCCCATTTTTCTCAAATTATGCTAAACTAGATAGAGGGGTGAAGAGATGATAAAGATTTTTGGACAACTTAGATATCATTGGCAACCAGATGTTTCTATCTTAATTATTTATTGGTCTTTATCCGTCATTCCAATTTTTATAGGTCTTTCTTTGATGTATGAAAGTTCAGATGTTCCTACTCTGGTTTTATTTTTACTTTTTATTCATGGTTTTGTTAGGAGTAGGAGTCATAGGATATTTCTACTATCTATGAAAAATGGTATTTTAAAATTATCGCCAACCCTTTTACTCTCGTCAAAGATTGATATTGCAACCATTCGCAAGGTAGCTGTCACAAAAACATCTATTACACTTTATTTTGACGGAAAAGAAAAAGGCCGAACTTTCTGCATGAGAAAGTGGCCTAAGAAGTATTTTGTGAATGATTTAGCCTTAAACAAACACTTTAAGGGTGAAGTTGAGTTGGTTGACAATCTGACTCACATTGATTATTTTTGAAACCTATTATGCTAAGCAAGATAAAAAGCTCTTAATCTTTTCTGAGCGCGCGTGTAGGGCAATTTTGATTGCTTCAGCACATCGTCAGTTATTTCAAGATGAGTTTCCAAAAATCTGATCGTCGTGGGAGAATTTACAATGCCATTGTCATGATAATCAAATAGTTCAGAATAAGTCTGGCAAAGACCACAGCACGCATCGTTCAGGAATAAGTGTTACTTTCATAGTCATATTGTAATAGATTTTCTAGAAAAATTCAAGGAGGAAGTCATGGCAAAAGAACCATGGGAAGAGGATATTTATGATAATGGAGAAAAAGATTTGAAAAGAACAAAAATCAAGCGATGTTTTAGCAAAATAGAGTATTGACAATTTTACGTTCTTTCTTCATCATGGTTATAGTGATTGTTGCAGGTATGGTTTATCTGTCTATCGGAGGTGGTGGAAAGGCTTCTTCAAAGAAGGCTTTCTTGATACAGCGCACCAGCGAGTAGTCAAGTGAGCAGTCAAGTACGCCTGAGGCTAGTTCTTCGAAGCCAACCCCTGAGTCTACAACAGCATCCCCTGAAGGAACATTGACGGTCCAAGCTGGCGAAGGAGAGGCACATTGTCAGCTCGTGCTGGTATTTCTATTGCTGAATTAGAACGGTCAACCTTTCTCATATGACGACCGGACTTGGTAGTGCAAATCCGGGTGATGTTGTGAAAAACTCGTTAGGAGAAAAGCATGAAACAAATCCAAATTGCGATTGATGGACCAGCTTCCAGCGGAAAAATCAACTGTCGCAGATAATCGCTAAAAATCTAGGGTATACATATCTCGATACAGGAGCCATGTATCGAGCAGCCTACTTACTTGGCGCTACAGCATCAGCTATCAGAAGCAGAATCAGCTGATATTGTTAAATTGCTTGATGATTATTCTGTAAGTTTTGGGCGCTCAGAAGCTGGTCAACAATTAGTCTTTGTAGGCGATGTGGATGTGACTCATCCGATTCGCGAAAATGAAGTAACCAATAATGTTTCTTGGGTTTCAGCTATTCCTGAGGTTCGAGAAAAATTAGTAGCGCTTTAAGATCAGATTGCTAGTCAATGTGGCATTGTCATGGATGGTCGTGATATTGGCACAGTAGTGCTACCAGATGCTGAGCTCAAGATATTTTTAGTAGCTTCAGTTGATGAACGAGCAGAACGTCGCTATAAAGAAAATTTGCAAAGAGGAATTTCAGCAGATTTAGAAGTCTTAAAGAAAGAGATTGCTGATCGGGATTATAAAGATAGTCATCGTAGTGTTTCGCCTTTGCGACCGGCTGAGGATTCTATCACATTTGATACCACAGGAGTTAGTAATACTGATGTAGTGGCATTTATTGAGAAAAAGCAAAAATTCTTGACAAGTAAGCAGAAACCTGATATGATAGTGGAGTTGAGAAAAGCAGAAGTGAGAGCTTCTCGCCTTGCGACTAACGTTGTCTGGCTCTACGGATTAAGTTTCAGGAATGAAATATTATCATGTAGTGCGGGCTTGCGTTAGCAAGTCCGCTCTTGTTTTTCTCGGATACTCAACCAAACTTGAGTCTTGATCAAATAAATAGTATGAATGCTCAATGATTCGTTCAAACAACTTTATTAGATTTGGAAAAAGTTTGCAAGGGTAGAAAATAAAAAGAGGTGAAAACTATAGCAAAGCAAGACTTATTCATCAATGATGAAATCCGTGTACGTGAAGTTCGTTTAATTGGTCTTGAAGGTGAGCAATTAGGAATTAAGCCACTTAGTGAAGCGCAAGCACTTGCTGACGATGCTAATGTGGACTTGGTTTTGATTCAACCACAAGCTAAGCCGCCTGTTGCGAAAATTATGGACTATGGAAAGTTCAAATTTGAGTACCAGAAAAAACAAAAGGAACAACGTAAAAAACAAAGCGTTGTGACTGTAAAAGAAGTGCGTCTTAGTCCGACCATTGATAAGGGAGACTTTGATACTAAACTTCGCAATGCACGCAAGTTCCTTGAAAAAGGAAATAAAGTTAAAGTTTCCATTCGCTTCAAAGGGCGGATGATTACCCATAAAGAGATTGGGGCTAAAGTTTTAGCAGAATTTGCTGAAGCAACTCAAGATGTTGCCATTATTGAGCAAAAAGCTAAGATGGATGGACGTCAAATGTTTATGCAGTTAGCACCGCTTCCAGACAAAAAATAATTTTGTCAAAAGTTAAAAAAAGGAGAAATTTATCATGCCAAAACAAAAAACACACCGCGCATCAGCTAAACGTTTCAAACGTACAGGTTCTGGTGGCTTGAAACGTTTCCGTGCTTACACTTCTCACCGTTTCCACGGAAAAACTAAGAAGCAACGTCGTCATCTTCGTAAAGCATCTATGGTGCATTCAGGAGATTTCAAACGTATCAAAGCAATGCTTACTCGCTTAAAATAAGAGCTAGTTAATCACTGAACTATTCTAGGAAATTTTGGAGGAAATAAAACATGGCACGTGTTAAAGGTGGCGTTGTATCACGCAAACGTCGTAAACGTATTTTAAAATTAGCTAAAGGTTACTATGGAGCAAAACACATCTTGTTCCGTACTGCAAAAGAGCAAGTAATGAACTCTTACTACTATGCATACCGTGACCGTCGTCAGAAAAACGTGACTTCCGCAAACTTTGATCACTGTATCAATCGGTAGACTCGTTTGAACGGACTTTCATACTCACATTGATGCATGGTTTGAAATTGGCTGAAATTGAAGTGAACCGCAAAATGTTGGCTGACTTGGCAGTTAATGATGCATGGCTTTTACAGCTCTTTTGCAGATGCAAATAGGCTAAACTTGGTAAATAATTATGAATGGTCCAGATGGACCATTTTTATACTTTAAAGAGAAAATTTATTATATTTGCTCTTAGCTAGCACTTGTTTACAAACATGGTATAATAATAAAAAGGAGGGAATTTATCTTATGACTTCAAAAATGTTACATACTTGCTTACGAGTTGAGAATTTGGAGAAATCAATTGCTTTCTACCAAGACGCTTTTTGATTTCAAGGAATTGCGTCGAAAAAGACTTTCCGACTATAAATTTACGATTGTCTATCTTGGTTTAGACGGAGATGATTATGAGTTGGAATTGACTTATAATTATGATCATGGTCCTTATGTGGTTGGGGACGGCTTTGCCCACATTGCTTTGAGCACACCTGATTTTAGAAGCTTTGCATGCTAAACACAGTCAGGCTGGTTATGAGGTAACAGAGCCAAAAAGGATTGCCTGGTAATGCGCCAAACTACTACTTTGTTAAAGACCCAGATGGTTATAAAGTAGAAGTTATTCGAGAAAAAGTCAATATAAAAATGAGGACGGAAAAATTCCGTCCTTTTTTTATTTATTCAGCCTCATTTGACCTGGTTTCATGTTGAAATAATCTTGAAATTTTTTTATAGAAGTAGGTTTTTATTGCTGAAACCAACTCTTTGGCAGATGGAGTCTATAGGGAGTTCAGTAGATTCAATCAATAATTTTTGCAGTCATTAGCTTTTTGATTGACTAAATCAGTAAAAGGTTTGTTGGCTTTTTGTTTAACCAGATTACTTAAATAGTTCTTGTTAATTTTTAGCTGATTAGCAGCATCAGTTAGACTAATCGTCTGATAGTTTTTATCGATTAATTCAAGCGCCTGATAAAAGGGCTCATCTTTATTATCAGATAATGTGCATTGGGCAAGGATCTGGCTAATTCGAATAACAGAATCCCTAAATAATGACTTAGGAATATCTTGGGAAAAACTCTTTGGGAGAAAAATATTCCTCAATCATGCTTTCTAAAATTGGAGCTGAATTTTGAATAGTCTTCGAACGTAAAATCAAAAAGTCATGGTTATCGGACAAATTAGAGTGACTATTAAGTAATATGTGATAAAGGATGCTATTGTTTCCTGCATTTGTTGAAGTGTGCTTAAAGAGATATCTGTGTTTTTAAAAAGGATATTTATAACGATGTCCTGATAGTCTAATTGCTCAATTTGGTGGTGACTACCGATATCCATAAGGAGGATATCGCCTTGTTCTAAGGTGTATTCACGTCCATTTATTATCTGTCTGCAAGAGCCTTGCAGTATATAATTTAGTTCTAAAAATTGATGAGAATGTTGAGGATAAGTAGCATAGCGACTATGTTTGCTTATATGGATGTCCTTATTCTTAAAAAGACTTATTGGTTAAATATGGATTTCTTCCTTTTATTTCATTATAGTCAGTAGAAATTGTCCTGATGTTTGAGTTCGTGCGGGGTTTCTTCAAGTAAAAAGTCCAAAATTGAAAGCATTTCCAAACTCCTGTATATTTGATACTACTATACTGTTTTATAGATATTGTAGCATATTTTGAATTGTAGTTAAATAGAGATAGGAAATTGAATAGAAAAGAGGTGTATTATGACCTACCATATTGCAGTAGATATAGGTGCTTCTAGTGGACGTCTGATTCTAGCAGATTTTGAAAAAAACAAATGGAAATTAAGTGAACTTCATCGCTTCAAGAATGGCTTTCACTTTTCTCAGGGACATGATCGTTGGGATGTTGAAGAGCTTTTTCGACAGATTATAGTTGGTTTAGAAAAAGCTAAACAAAGAGGGATAGACAAGTGTACATTGGGAATTGATACCTGGGCGGTTGATTATGTATTACTGAAGGGCGGCAGAGCCCTTGCTCAGCCTATAGCCTATCGTGATAAAAGAACTGAGGGAGCGAAGGAAGAAGTGTTTGTAGATACTCCCGCAGAATCTATCTACAAAAAGACAGGAATTCAATTTTTTTAAACTTTTAATACGCTTTTTCAATATGTTAGAGAAGACAGAGAACTGTTAAAGGAGGCAGAACTAAGTCTTTTGATACCGGATTACCTTGCCTTCCGTTTGACAGGTAAGACAGTTGCCGAAAAACAAATGCATCAACCACCCAATTGCTTAATATTCATAGCGGGGATTATGATCAAGATTTACTTGAACTCGCAGGGTGTAAGAAGAAGACAATTGCCAGAGCTTATTGATGCCGGTGTTTTTCTAGGAAAGCTATTGGATGAACTCCAAGCAGATTATCACTTGCCTGATGTCTCTGTTTATGCTGTTGCTAGTCATGATACAGCATCTGCAGTAGTCGGCGTACCATCTCTTTGACAAGGGGTTTGCTTTTTATTTCGAGTGGTACATGGTCTCTTATTGGGGCTGAAGTCCACGAACCTATTGTGACTAAAGAAAAGCTATCATGCGAACTATACAAATGAATGGGGCCTATCATACTTATCGTTTTTTTGAAGAACATCACTGGTATGTGGGCTGTTCAAGAAATTGCACGATGCTTAGATTATAAATATAGCTATGCTAAAATGGCTGAAGAAGTCGCTTCGGTGAAACCTTTTGAGCAATATGTAGATCTCAAACGATGAGCGTTTTACTAATCCAGAAAACATGATTTTTGGAAATCCAATCCTATTGTCGAGAGAATGGAGAGAAAATTCCTGAGACAGTTGGAGAACTAACGATGTGTGTCTATTCTAACCTAGCTCTTATCTATGCAGAAGAATGGCAACGATTAGAATCTTTAACAGGAAAAATATGAAGTCTTGCATATCGTCGGAGGAGGATCTAATGTAGCACTACTCAATCAATTGACGGCAGATTCCATCGGTAAACCAGTCCTTGCTGGACCGAGCGAAGCAACAGCTGTTGGAAATCTTTTAGTCCAACTAATCGCGACAGGGGTGTTTGCTGATTTAAGAGAGGCACGCTGTTTCCTAAGAGAACAAACAGAGCTTACTAGCTATCTTCCAAAGGATATATCTCGCATACCAAATTTACAAAAATAAAGAAAAATAAAGAAAGATGAGGAGTGAAGGATGATGAATCGAGAAAAGGTCGAACATGCTTACCAACTGCAAAAGAACGTTATGCTCTTATTGAGTTGATACAGACGCAGCATTGAAAAAGCTACAGAACATCAAAAATCTCCATGCATTGTTGGCAAGGCGATGATGTCAGAGGATTTTTAAATCCTGACGGTGAATTGACAGGTGGTATCATGTCTACAGGAAATTATCCTGGGGCAGCTCATACTCCAGATCAGTTGAGACAGGATCTAGAAAAAGCTTATTCGCTCATTCCCTGGTAAGCATAAGCTTAATCTTCATGCTATATATTTGGATACAGATGAAAAGGTTGATCTGAATGAAATCGAACCTCGTCATTTCGAAAAATGGGTTGCTTGGGCTAAGAAGGAGGGGGTGGGACTTGATTTTTAATCCAACTTTTCTTTTTCTCACCCTATGATGAAAGACGGCTTTACCCTAGCAAGTCCGGGAAAAAGAAGTACGAGATTATTGGATTGAGCACGGTAAACGTTGTCGGAAGATTGCAGAATATTTCGGCAAGGAACTGGGTGAAACTTGTTATACCAACTTTTGGATTCCAGATGGCTTTAAGGACAATCCAATTGACCGGCTTAGTCCCCAGAAAACGGTTAATGGAACCTTGGATCAGATTTTTGCTGAAAATATTGATGAAAAGTACAATATTGATACAGTTGAGAGCAAGTTATTTGGTTTAGGAGCTGAGGCTCATACAGTTGGCTCGCATGAATTTTATATGGGTTATGGTCTAACAAGAAATAAAACTATCTTGCTTGATGCAGGCCATTTTCATCCAACAGAAGTAATTTCTAATAAGTTGTCCTCCTTGGCTCTTTTTGCCAAAGGACTCATGCTTCACGTTTCGCGTCCAGTTCGTTGGGATTCTGATCACGTAGTTATTATGGATGATGAATTACAGGATATCGCAAAAGAATTGGTTCGAAAATGACTTATTGGATCGAACAGCTATTGGCCCTAGATTTCTTTGATGCAACAATCAATCGTGTAGCTGCTTGGGTAACTGGTACTCGCAATACCCAAAAAGCTCTCCTTAAAGCTATATTGGAACCGATTGATACATTAAAAGAGCTGGAGCTAGAACTTGATTTCACTGCCCGCTTGGTATACACTGAGGAGTTAAAAAGATTTCCCTTACAGCGATGTTTGGAATTATTTCTGTTTAAAAATGATGTCCCAATTGGCTTGGATTGCTACAAGAGGTCAGAGACTACGAAGCGAAGGTGCTTCGACAACGATAAGGGAGTTAAAAGATGGTTAAATTTGTAGATTCTTTCTATGTAAAAATGTGTGAGCTGACACATGAATCGTATGTACGCTATTGGGATGAGCGTAATGGAGGAAATGCCTCCTATCGTTTAACAGCAGAAGAAGTTGTCCTTTTTGGAAGATTTATTGGAGATAAAGCGAAGATTTGATTTAGGATTTGATGCTTTCGCCCTTGGCAGGTTTTTATTATTCGGTGACAGGCACAGGCCGTTATTTTAGAAATATTCAGAGCAATCCAGTCAATGATCTAGGCTTTTGGTCTCGTATTTGCCAAGATGGTAGAAAGTCGAACTGGTCTGGGGCTTTGAGGACGGAGGGAAGCCAACTTCAGAGTTTCAAGCCATCTTATGAGTCATATTGAAAGACCTCAGGTAAATCCAGAGCAACGCGCTATTTTTCACTGCTATCCTGACAAATCTTATCGCTTTATCTTTTACTCAACCTTTAGAAGAGCGACATCTTTCCCGTCTTCTTTGGAAAAATGCAAGCTGAATCCATTGTTGTGTTCCCAGAAGGTATCGGAGTTATTCCTCACATGACTCCTGGCACTAATCAAATTGGGCAAGCGACAGCAAACTAAGATGGCAGAGTTTCAGGCTGTTCTATGGCCTCACCATGGTCTATTTGCTTCTGGAAATACACTTGACGAAACTTATGGTTTGGTTGAGGTTATTGAAAAAGCCGCTATGATTTATTCTCAAATCGGGGCTCAAGGTGACAAATTAAACAAGAAATTACTGACAAAGAATTACAGGAGATCGCTGACTATTTTGGTATGAGACCACATGAAGGTTTCTTTAGAATAATAGTCCTCAGTTTAGGAAAAACATTCAAAAAGATCTAGCTGTTTAAAATCACTGAACAAGGCAAAGAAAAACTATAAAAAAATCCTCCTCAATCTTGCTTACAGTTGAGGAGGATTTGTATTGTTATTTCAATTCTTATAGAAATTTTAACGAGACTTCGTTTGCTGTACAGGATTAGCTTTAAACATTTAAAACCTTGTCTAGGAAATCTGTAAGCGGGGGTGCTGAGGATTATCGAAGATTTGGTCAGGTTTGCCGTCTTCAAGGAATTCGCCATCTGCTGTAAAGATAACACGATTAGCTACTTGACGTGCAAAAGCCCATTTCGTGAGTTACAATAATCATGGTCATCCCTTGCTCTGCCAGTTCTTTCATAATATTCTAGAACGTCACCGACCATTTCTGGGCTCAAGAGCAGTCGGTTCGTCAAAGAGCATAATGCCAGGGTTCATGGCTAAGCCACGCGCGATCGCGACACGCTGTTTTTGACCACCAGAGAGACTATAGGCTAGCATCAGCCTTATCAGCCAGTCCAACTTTTTCCAGTAGTTCCATTCCCAAGGCATCGGCTTCAGCTTGAGTCATTCGCTTATGCTGAACAGGTGCAAATGTGATGTTTTGAAGAACTGTCATGTGGGGAAATAGGTTAAAGTGCTGAAAAACCATTCCGATATTTTCACGGACCAAGTTACATTGGTCTTTTTATCGGTTAAATCAGCCATCAACGGTGATAGTACCACTAGTAACTTCTTTCTAGAAGATTGAGACTGCGAAGAAAAAGTCGATTTCCCTGATCCAGAAGGGCCAATAATACAAACGACATCCCCTTCATAAAATTTAGCAGTAATACCTTTAAGAACTTCATTTTCTCCATAGTACTTGTGAAGATCGTTTACATCAATTTTTAATTTTGCCATTATTGACTCCTCTTTTCTAAGCGTTTAGCTAATCTTGTAAGGAAAGTAATAATCAAGAGATATAAAACTGCTAGAATAGCATACATTCGGAAACTTTGATAGTTATGAGCGATGATGTTTTTACCAGTTTGGAAGAGCTCCATAAGTCCGATTGCTGATACAATAGTTGTATCTTTAAGTGCGATAACGAATTGGTTGACAAAGTTTGAAAGCATGATCTTAGTTGCCTGTGGTAAGATAATTTTTCTCATTGTTTTAGAATAGGAAATACCCCAGCTACGGCTGGCTTCCATCTGACCTGCTGGGACAGCCAAGATACCTCCACGGACTATTTCAGCTATATATGCTCCTGAATTAAGAGATAAAGCAATAGTACCAGCGACAAAATCGTTAATAGGACTTAGTTGATGGGTCATTGATTCAATTAGGTTTGGTATTCCCCAGAAGATAAAGGCTGCTAAGATCATAAGTGGTACACCACGAATGACATCGACGAAGATTTCGGCAATCCAACGTAGTGGTTTATAAGGGCTAACGCTAAAACATTCCAAAAGATAATACTGATAACTAAGGCAATAGCAAAGGAAAGAAGTGCTAAAGGATTGTCACACCAAGACCTTTGAGAAGCTGTGGATAGTTGTTTTTTAGAATTGCCCAAACAGTTGATTCATCAACATCTGAGTTAGAAGAATTATCAGCTAAGTATTTTTCAAGAATCTTATCGTATGTTCCATCCTTTTTCAAGTTAGCTAGTCCATTGTTAAACATCTTGATCAATTCAGGATTGGTCCTTTTTAACGGCGAAAAGCCACTTACCACTTGGAGTTCCTTCGATAGGTGTTTTCAAATTTCTTACCTTGCTTAATGGCGTAGCGAATAACAGGTTCATCATCCATGATAGCTACAACTGAGCCAGAATTCAGACTATCATAGAGAGATGCTCCGTCAGAGAAAGTCTTGATTTTATAGCCGTATTTTTTTTGATTTTCAGTTAAGAAAGTCTGGGAAGCTGTTCCGTTTTTTACCCCGACAGTTTTCCCTTTTAAGTCTTTATATGAGGAAATAGTACTGGATTGAGCAACAGCCAAGATTGAGTTGGCTGTATAGTATGAATCAGAGAAATCAAAGGTCTTTTTCGAGCATCGGTTACAGTCATTCCGGCTATCATACCATCTGCATGACCAGATTGTACATCGTTTAGTGCCACATCAAAACCTGGATTATTAATTGTGATAGTGAATCCTGATCTTTTGCAAATGGCTTTAATCAAATCCATATCAATCACTGGTATACTGGTTGTTTTTGTCTTGAAAAACGAAAGGAGCAAAAAGACGAATCACTGGAAATAACGTATTTTGATTTTTACAGGAGTAGTTTTTCCAGTCGCTTTGGACAAGTCTGCTACCAGTGTTAAAAACGCAGTAAATGTCAGTAAAAGTGCTATAATTTTTGTTTCATGTGGATCTCCTTTTTAGAATATTGTTAGATTATATCAGAAAACAAAAAGATAGTAAATTTTTATTAATTCTATGTTACATTATATAACATCGAATTACATTTTGATTCATCTGAAAAATATGTTAAAATAGAGAAAATGTAAAGGAGAGTATTAAAGTTGAGGCGTATGTTATCTTCTGTTAAGGAATCAAGATATATTCCACCAGTTTGGCTGGCAGTTGCGATTTCTATTTTATTTGTTTATCTAGGGTGAATACATCTCTCAAACAAGTCTTTACTTACTGGGAAGAGTATTAATGAAACTATCTCAGGTATTTGATCCATTCGAGGGGCCACTTGCCATTACTGGATTTTTCGCCAACTATTCACTCTTTATTTCCTTGTTCAGTTTTTTCTTTATTGGAATCGTGGTATATATTTGGATTAAACTAGTTGAGAAACGAAGGTTTTCGAGTCTTGGATTTTATAAAAATGGAGCAATTAAAGACTTGGGTAAAGGATTTTTAATCGGTGCTTCACAATTCTCTTTTCTAGTAATTTTATTATTAGTGACTGGTACTGGTCGCTTGGAATGGTCTCAAATAAGTTTTGAAGCTTTTCTATATATCATAGCCTTAATTCCTTTCTGGATTCTTCAAGGTGGGACTGAAGAGCTAGTGACGCGTGGTTGGCTCTTTCCAGCAGTTAGCGCTAAGTCAAACATCTTCATTGGTATCTTGATTTCTAGTGCTCTATTCGGGTGCACTGCACCTCTTTAACCCAGGTGTGACCGTTCTTTCTATTGTCAATATCATACTGGACGGTATCTTTGCTTGTCTCTCATGCTCAAGTATGACAATATGTGGGTACTGGGCTGGTATGCACGGCGCTTGAATTTTGCGCAGGAAATATTTATGGTATTCAGGTCAGTGGCCATAGGAGCATCTACCTCCATCTTGAGCTATAGCTCGCAATCTTCTGTGGATTTACCGTCTGGTGGAGCCTTTGGAGCTGAAGGATCTATTTTGCTACTATCGTCCTGATTGGTCGCATTGCCTATCTTTACTGGTCATTAAAGAAAGAAAATCGCCTGCCCCAGGAGCTGATTTTTAAGAAATAACCATTTCGCCCAGTTTAGCTGGGCTTTTTTATGTCTTTTAACGAGATGTATGACTAGGGACAGAAGATGGTAGAAGCGTGGCCATTCTACCTACACCCAAATTCAGAGAAAATAGGCCAAATATGGTAAAAATGATAGAAGCACAATTTGAGGAATAAAAGATGATTAACAGAATAACGATGATAATAAATTTGAATTGGTTTCGGGCACGAGCCTTCAGGAGATCAGCCCCAGGCTATCGGAGCGACTGGTGGATAATATAGAGGAGGCGAGAAAGCCCAGATTCTCATGAAGCGACTGGTACTGGTAAGACCTATACCATGAGTCAGGTTATCGCTCAGGTCAACGCTCGACACTGGTTATCGCCCATAATAAAACGCTGGCCGGCCAGCTTTATGGTGAGTTCAAGGAGTTCTTCCCCAATAACGCAGTGGAATACTTCGTTTCCTACTATGATTAGCTACCAGCCAGAGGCTTATGTGCCTTCAAGCGATACTTATATCGAAAAAGGATAGCTCGGTCAATGATCGATTGACAAGCTCCGTCACCAGCGACATCCGCCCTCTGGAGCGTAACGATGTGATTGTCAGGCTTCAGCCCCTTGTATCTACGGTCTGCTCCGCCTCAAGGAATACCCGATAGCGTGGTTAGCCCTGCGTCCTGGTCTAGAGATTTCCCAGTGACAAGTTGCTTAATGATTTGGTAGATATCCAGTTTGAGCGCAATGACATTGACTTTCAGCGGGGGAAATTCCCGGGTCTCGAGGCGATGTGGTGAGATTTTTCCAGCCTCGGGATGAGCATGCTGGGTGGAGTTTTTCGGAGATGAGATTGACCGATTCGTGAGGTTGAAGCATTGACAGGTCGAGTCTTGGGTGAAGTGGACCATTTGGCCATCTTCCCAGCCACTCACTTCGTGACCAATGAAGACCACATGGAAGTGGCGATTGCTAAGATTCAGGCTGAGCTGGAGGAACAGCTTGTTATCTTTTGAGAAGGAAGGCAAGCTTTCGAAGCTCAGCGCTTGAAGCAGCGTACAGAGTACGATATCGAAATGTCGCTGAAATGGGCTATACAAACGGTGTTGAGAACTATTCTCACATGGATGGTCGAAGCGAAGGAGAGCCTCCTTATACCCTTCTGGACTTTTTCCCTGATGATTTCTTGATTATGATTGATGAGAGTCACATGACCATGGGACAGATTCGGGGCATGTACAATGGCGACCGCTCTCGTAAGGAGATGCTTGTTAATTATGGTTTCCGCCTGCCATCTGCTCTAGACAACCGTCCGCCGCATGTCGGGAGGAGTTCGAGAGCCATGTTCACCAGATTGTTTATGTATCGGCTACGCCAGGTGACTCATGAAAATGAACAGACAGATACTGTTATTGAGCAGATTATCCGCCGATAGGGCTTCTGGACCCAGAGGTGGAAGTCCGTCCAACCATGGGGCAGATTGATGATCTCTTAGGTGAAATCAATGCCCGTGTTGAAAAGAATGAACGTACCTTTATCACAACCCTGACCAAGAAAATGGCTGAAGACTTGACCGACTACTTTAAGGAAATGGGTGTCAAGGTCAAGTACATGCACTCAGACATCAAGACCTTGAGCGGACCGAGATTATCCGCGATTTGCGCTTGGGTGTCTTTTGATGTTCTGCTGGGATTAACCTGCGCGTGAGGGAATCGACGTTCCCGAGGTTAGTCTGGTGGCAATTCTTGATGCGGACAAGGAAGGCTTCCTCCGCAACGAGCGTGGCCTGATCCAGACCATTGGCCGGGCAGCCCGCAACAGTGAAGGTCATGTGATTATGTATGCGGACACCATGACCCAGTCCATGCAGCTAGCGCTATTGATGAAACTGCCCGTCGTCGGGCAATCCAGATGGCATATAATGAAAAGCACGGCATTGTACCGCAGACCATCAAGAAAGAAACCGGACCTGATCAGCGTGACCAAGGTCGCCTCTGCCAGACAAGGAAGAAACAGTCGAAATCGAAAGCCTCAACAAACAAGAACGCAAGGACATGATCAAGAAACTGGAAGGCCAAATGCAAGAAGCTGCCGGACTTCTCGACTTCGAACTGGCTGCACAGATTCGTGATATGATTCTGGAAATAAAGGCGATGGATTAGTGAAGGAGTAAAAAGAAATGGATATATTAGATGATTATAAAAAGGTGCTCGCTATTTTGAGTTGAAAAATACTATACAGTCTTTTAGATGATTTAGATAGTAAAGTAGAAAACATCAAGAATATAATTGAATCTTTTTCCAATTTCCTTCAAAAAGAAAAAGTGGGAAAAATTAGAAACAACTTTATTTATATTATGTGAATTTAGTAAATTTGTCGATGAAAAGAATTTTAAAAAGTTTTTATTAGAGGCAGAATTATTATTTTAAAGAAGATAATGAAGCGTTTATTTTTAAAGGAAGTATTCTAAAAAAATTACTTGGGCTCTTTGAATAAATATTTGAATAAAAATTTAGGAGTGGAAGATTGCCAAATTTTTAAATGATGATAGTATTTTTAACAATTATTAATCGTATCAAAAATCTTAATTTAAATAGTATTGATAGATTTGTTTGTTTTGAAATGCTCAGAATAATGATAACTATATTTGAAAGAGATGATGATTTTTGAGAGCGTAAAAAAGAAAAATCAAACAAAACATTGATGTAATAATTAATAATATTCTTTTCTAAGTTTCAAGATGAATTAATATTTTTCAATATTTTGAACTTGACAATCTTGTACATATTTTTTTAAACTTGATCATCTAAGTATAATTAATCGCTTTTTATAAAAATAATCCGGATAATTTTTGCTATAGGATTTTTATTTATCGTGGATAGAGACAAAAGACCCTGATATTATCAAAGAATCTATAGAAACACTTAAAACTATATTGAATTATGAAGACTCAGATATTTGGAAAAGTACAATTCTTAAAATATTAGAAAAAGATAAAAGATAATGAAACACAAGATGAAGAGGAAAGAAATTTACAAGATATTCAAGTAGATGAATTGGGAAAAATTGGTAATACTCTCATAGATAAAATACGAGCACTTTTGACAATTAATGCTCAAGATCTTGATAATAGTGAAGAATTTGGTCATTATACTAAAATTGAAACTTTAACGAACCACTTAATTAAAACGATAAAATCTGGCGATTCAAGTGAACCTGCGTATTTAAGATTAACAAATTCTAAACAATTAAATGATCCTATGGAAGGAAGAGCCATCTATGACTATTTGGAAATAGAAAATTCCTCGGACTGCTATCAGAGTTCCAATGTCTTCTTATCATCAATGACAACTATATCAGATAGTCTTCCAATGTGGAAAGAATATGCAGAAGAATCTAGAGGTGCATTTTTACAGTACGACAAGAAGTATTTACAAAAAATAATTGAACATGACTCTTTAGAGTTTGTGAGAATATTCTATTTGAACAGCACAAGAGAAGAAGATTCAGATATTATTAAAAAGTTAATGAATTAAAAAGTAGTTCAGGAATTAAAAGATAGACATACTAAAGAGAGTGAATCGATAAAGACAACTATCATTAAAAATTTGGCAAAAATATCCTATCTTTTTAAGGTATCCGATTATGAATATGAGAGTGAGTATCGTATTTTAATCAACTTTGATGATTCAGAAATTGAAAGACGACTAAATCCCAAACTCATAACAGATGATAGGATCGAAATTGAAGAACTCAGAGTTTTTATCAGGTGGTATTGGACTTAGTGAAAATGAGAAATCTGGTTATAAAAGATTTTTAGGAAATATATTCACTTAGAATCAAAAGGAAGATGGGAGATATGCTTTATTTGTATACATCAATTTATTACCATTGAAATATTCAAAAAGTAATTCTAGGTCCGAAGGTTACGGATGCAGACTATATTGCTCCTTATCTCAAACTTGCCAATCCTGATATAGAGATAGAAAGTTCAAAAATTCCTTATCGTTAGAGAAAATAACTATTTTTTTAAAACATACAAACAAGGAGCACTATATGCGTTATGCACTTTTACTTCGCAGCATTAATGTCGGCGGGAAAAACAAGGTCGTTATGGCTGATTTGAAGAAAGATCTGTCTGGGTTGGGTTTTGAAAACACAGTTTCCTACATCAATAGTGGTAATCTTTTCTTTGACAGCGAGGAGCGGGAGGAGAGGATTCAGGGAGATCTTGTCGGATTATTTTTACTCAGTCTTACGATTTTCCTTTGCCTTTCGTCCTTGTCAGCTCTGCCATGCTTAAAAAAGAAACAGCAAATCTGCCTACTTGGTGGCAGGATGAAACAGCCTTTCGGCGAGATGTTCTCTTTTATCTGCCGGAGACAGACAGGGAGAGTGTCCAAGAGCTGGCAGGCAGTTGGGCAAATGACAAGGAGCAACTGCATTTTGGGCAGACGGCTTTCTTTTATAGCAATGCTGACCAAGCGGACTATCTCAAGTCCAACTACCATAAGAAACTGCTTAAATCTAGTTTTTACAAGCAGCTGACTATCCGAAACGGCAAGACTTTCCAGAAGATTGTGGAGTTGGTGAATGAGAAGTAAGACCAAAAAGAAAAAGAAAAATAAAAGAAAAGTAAAAGTTCAGGGGAATAAGTTTAGTCTTTGGTTGGAAAAACATCGGGTAGTAGAAGCTTTTTTAAATTTTTTAGTCTTAATAGTTGTTGCGATTGGTGTGGGATATTTAACTTTTGGTAATGAGAGCATTCCTACTCCACTTCGTCATTTGAATTATATTACTCCTTTATATGTAAACTTGCTCCTCTTGGTGCTTATTCCTTATTATTCTCGATTTGGTAGCTTGAGAAAAGAAGGATTTACTTCTCTGAAGATTTTAGCGGAAGCATTTCTTTATCTGAACGGGCCGGTTTTCTTAATCCATTATTTTATAGGAATTCGATCAAAAGATGGAAAACATTTTGCACCACCTCTAATCAGTTTGGATTCTCGCTATGTTTGGTTTCCGATCGCGACTTATATCCTATTTTTCAATAGCTGGGCTTGCAACTCTTATTGCTATTTACTTAGAAAGGAAGAAGAAATGTCACGTTCCCAAGAAACAATCCTAACAAACATCTGCCTTGTTGAAGACGTGTCGCGTGGTAAAGTCCTAATGCAGTATCGCTCTTCTGAACGCTATCGTTGGTCTGGATATGCCTTTCCAGGTGGGCACATTGAGAAGGGCGAGTCTTCCATGATGCTGTTGTTCGTGAGATTTTAGAGGAAACAGGTTTGACCATTAGTCATCCAAAATTAGTCGGGGTAAAGAACTGGCATACGGATGAAGGGATTCGCTACATCGTCTTTTGTTACAAAGCGACTGAATTCTCTGGTCAGATTCATTCGACAGAAGAGGGCGAGATTTCTTGGGTAGACAAGGATGCACTGCCAAAGCTAGACTTAGCTCTATGATATGCTTGAACTCCTGCGTATGATGGAAGATGAGGAGCTTTCGGAATATTACTATCACGAGCGCATCAAAGGTGGCTGGCGCAAGAGTATGTACTAAAAAGACTGACTAGGTTGGGGCCTAATCAGTCTTTTTCTTTCTTTCTTTCTTGTTATTTATTCCTGTAAGAATCCTAGGTCTCTCAAAGCCGTCTCAACATAATCAAGATCCTGCCGTGAGTCAGCTTGGATCAGGTGATAGTGAACTCCATCTGTCAGCTCAGACAAAGGACGGAATTGAGATTCTTTAACTTGTTGGAGAAAATGTTGAACATCACGGCGACAGGTCAGTTTCAGGTAAGTCTGTATTTCACCGTAAACTGGATGCTCAATCAGAATGTTCTGGACACGACCACCATTATCAACAATGGCTAATAGCTCAGCCTCCATATCATCTACGCTATGTTTGATCTTGAATAGCCGATGAAAAGTAGGAATGTCATCGGCTCCTTTGTATAGATAACCACGATTGGTTGAGAGGATAGGAGCACCATCAGCTCTAAGCAAGGCAATATCTTGGACAATAATCTGCCTGGTAACATGGAAATGTTCAGCTAAAGATTGACCATTGATTGCAACATTAGATTGTTTTAAAAAGTTCTAATAATTTTTTCTTTTTCTTTTGCTTTGTCATAGCTTCATTTTTAAGACAAATAGGAATAAGTTGCAAGGCTTATCTAATTTTTCAAAGCTTGGAAAAATAAAAATCTGAAATCAAGAAATCTACGATACTATGAATAACGGTACCAAAGCCAAATCAAGATAACTAAAAGGTAAAACAGATTTCGTTTGGATAGGAAGTAGAACTATAGAAAAAGTAGACAAGCAAGAACTTCCCTAATGCGTGGATAATGGCCATTACGATGTTGAAAAATCCACTTCTTTATTGGACTGTTTAAGGTTTCAGGAGCTTTTTTCAAGTAGATGGCCCCAAGGGTACCAAATATAATATGAGAGAAAGCACGAAGAACAATTACAAATTGATAACCAGACACCAGAAAACCATAGGTTGATCCTAAAATAACAATCATAGTCATTAGAGGCGAGATAAACATGGCTAAAAAGATGGCGACATGGCTACCCAGAGTATAAGAAGCTGGTGGTGATGACAATCTTTAAGGGCATGACCATAGGAATAGCAATTACTAAGGCGGTAAGCAAAGCGGTCATCGTTAAAAATTGGTTTTTGATTTAATTTTTCATTAGAATCTCCTTTAGTGTATATACAGTAGTATAGTACACTGTTTTTGTCAAACAAGTCAAGGGAAATTTGAAGTAAGTCTTAGATTATCTTCTAGTTTTTCATTTATAACTAGGAATGGTATAATATAATGGAGAATTTTTCATGAAAGAGGTTAATACATGAACGAAATTAAATGCCCAAACTGTGGAGAAGTATTTACAGTAAATGAAAGCCAGTATGCCGAACTCTTATCCCAAGTGAGAACAGCTGAGTTTGATAAGGAACTGCATGATCGGATGAGGCAGGAGTTGGCTGGCTGAGCAAAAGGCTATGAATGAGCAACAGACCAAACTAGCTCAAAAAGACAAAGAAATCGCGCAATTACAGAGTCAAATCCCAAAACTTTGATACAGAGAAAGAGCTGGCTAAGAAAGAGGTTGAACAGACAAGTCATCAAGCCTTATTGGCTAAGGACAAGGAAGTACAGGCTCTTGGAAAACCAACTAGCTACTTTTTACGTCTAGAGCATGAAAATCAACTGCAAACGACCCTTTCTAATCTTGAGAAAGAACGGGATCAGGTCAAAAATCAGCTTCTCACAAGAAAAGGAAAATGAGTTATCTCTAGCTTCCATCAAGCAGAATTACGAAGCCCAGCTCAAAAGCAAGTGACCAAGTCGAGTTTTTATAAGAATTTCAAAGCTCAACAATCCACCAAGGCTATCGGTGAAAGTTTGGAAACAATATGCAGAGAGTGAGTTTAACAAGGTCCGCGACTTTTGCTTTTTCCAAATGCCTACTTTTGAGAAGGATAACAAGGTCTCTGCGCGAGGCTCTAAGGGAGATTTTATCTTCCGTGAATGCGATGAAAATGGTATCGAAATCATTTCCATCATGTTTGAGATGAAAAATGAAGCGGATGGAACAGAGAAGAAGCATAAGAATGCGGACTTCTATAAGGAATTGACAAGGACTCGTCGGGAGAAGAACTGTGAGTATGCGTTTTTGGTGACTATGTTAGAATCAGATAACGACTACTTTTAACACAGGGATTGTGGACGTTAGCCACGAGTATGAAAAAGATGTATGTGGTTCGTCCTCAGTTCTTTATCCAGTTGATTGGTCTCTTGCGAAATGCGACGCTTAATTCCCCTAAAATACAAACAAGAATTGGCCTTGGTTCGAGAGCAAAATATCGATATTACACATTTTGAGGAAGATTTGGATGCCTTTTAAACTAGCCTTTGCCAAGAACTACAACCTGCTTCGACTAATTTTTGGCAAAGCCATCGACGAAATTGACAAGGCCATTAAGCGTATGGAAGAGGTCAAGAAGTTCCTAACCACATCCGAAAACCAACTCCGCCTCGCCAACAACAAGCTGGAAGATGTCTCAGTCAAAAAATTAACTCGCAAAAATCCAACCATGAAAGCTAAGTTTGAAGCGCTGAAGGGGGAGTGAGGAAGCAAAATCATGAACGGTATTATCAACTTAAAAAGAAGGGGGATGACCTCGCATGATGCGGTTTTTTAACTTGCGTAAGATTTTGGGAACCAAGAAAATTGGTCATGGTGGGACCTTGGATCCTGATGTGGTGGGTGTTTTGCCGATTGCGGTTGGTAAGGCGACACGCATGGTCGAGTTTATGCAGGATGAGGGCAAAGTTTATGAGGGGGAAATCACTCTTGGCTATTCAACGATGACAGAGGATGCCAGTGGGGAAGTGGTCGCAGAGACACCTGTTTTGTCGTCCCTGGATGAAAAGATTGTCGATGAAGCGATTGCAAGTATGACTGGGACTATTACACAAATTCCCGCCGATGTACTCGGCTGTCAAGGTTAATGGTCGTAAGCTCTATGAGTATGCGCGTGCTGGTCAGGAAGTGGAGCGTCCAGAACGCCAGGTAACTATTTATCAATTTGAACGGACAAGTCCGATTTCTTATGAGAACCATCTTGCACGTTTTACCTTTCGTGTAAAATGTAGCAAGGGAACTTATATCCGTACTCTTTCTGTTGATTTGGGAGAGAAGCTTGGTTATGCGGATCATATGTCACATTTGACACGGACTAGTGCCGCAGGTATGCAACTCGAAGGTGCTTTGACCTTGCAACAAATAGCAGAGCGAGTAGCAGAAGAGGATTATTCTTTTATCCAACCACTAGAATTGGGTATCGGGGATTTACTGAAAGTAGAGCTCTCAGATGAGCAGGTTGAAGATGTGAGAACGGTCGATTTATCAGCTTGATATCAGATGAAGCTGAGCTAGCTGGTTTTTATGGAGAAAGGCTGGTAGCTATTTTTAGAAAAAGAAAGGACCAGTTCAAGCCTCGCAAGGTCTTTTTCTCTGATAATTTATGATAGAATATAAGAATGAAAAACAATTGCATTTCAAATGAAAAAGATATTCAACAAAACTCAGGATACGGTCTTGGTTTTAGGTTATTTTGATGGTTTGCACAGGGGACACCAAGCCCTCTTTGCCGAGGCACGTCAGATTGCAGCAGAAAAAAAACTGAAGATTGCTGTTCTTACCTTCCCTGAATCTCCCAAGCTAGCTTTTGTACGTTACCAACCTGATTTATTGCTTCATCTCAATAGCCCTGAAGAAAGAGAGCAACTGCTTGAAGCACAAGGAGTTGACTATCTTTATTTGATCGACTTTACTAGCTGTTTTGCAGGAAATAAAGCAGAAGATTTTTTTGAAAAGTACGTTAAAAGACTGAAAGCTAAAGCAGTTGTAGCTGGTTTTGACTATCATTTTGGATCAGATAAAAGAAGCCAAGGAACTTAGTCAGTATTTTGATGGTCAAATCGTTATCGTTTCATCGGTAAATGAAGATGCTGAGAAAAATCTCCTACTCGAATCCGCCAAGAGATTAAAGAAGGCCGTGTGGCTGAAGCTAGGCGTTTGCTTGGTTATCCTTTGTCAACTAGAGGTATCGTCGTTCATGGAAATGCTCGAGGTCGAACTATTGGTTATCCAACTGCTAATTTAGCGCCACTAGATCGCGTCTTTTGCCGGGCGACGGTGTTTATGTCGTTGAAGTTGAACATAATGGTCGACGTTACAAAGGGATGGCTAGTGTCGGCAAGAATGTTACTTTTGAAGGCGATGAACTTCGGTTTGAAGCAAATATTTTTGATTTTTCAAAGGATATATATGGAGACACGATTCGGATATACTGGCTGGATAAAATTCGTGACATGGTAAAATTCGATGGAATCGAAGGTCTCTTGAATCAATTGAAATCAGATGAAGCTCAGGCTCGGTCTTGGGAAGCTTTAAAACTAGTTAATTGATTTAAAAAGTATAGTCAAGCGCTTATATTTTTAGTATAATAGAGTGAGTTATTAAGAAATAAGAAGAGAAGCGCATGATTACATTATTTTTATCACCGAGTTGTACGTCTTGCCGTAAGGCGCTGCTTGGCTGTTAAATCATGAAGTTCCTTTCGAGGAGCATAATATTATGACCAGCCCTTTGTCGGCTCAGGAGTTACAACATATCCTATCTTTGACAGAAAATGGAACAGATGACATTATTTCAACTCGCTCAAAAATTTTTCAAAAATTAAATTTGATGTTGAGAGTTTGTCTATTTCTGAATTGATTAAATTAATCGAGGAAAATCCTTCTTTGTTGCGTCGTCCGATTATCCTAGATGGTAAACGAATGCAGATTGGTTTCAACGAAGATGAGATTAGAGCTTTTTTACCGCGTAGCTATCGTCAGCAGGAACTGAGAGATGCTACTCTTTCGTGCAGAAATTGAATAAGATATGAATAAGAACTATAGTTACCCACTAGATCTATCGTGGAGCACTGAAGAGCTTGCTTCAGTGCTTTCTTTGAATGATGTCGAAAAAGCCTATGAATCAAAGTCGCCGCCCAGCAGTTACTGGGCTCTTATGTCGCTTTCATGAAGTAGTTCCTAGCAAGGCTGAGGAAAAAGAATCGGTCGTGAGTTTGAAGCAGTCAGTGGCTATTCACTTTATCGTGCTGTTCAGGCAAAGAGTAGCAGAGAAAGGATTGATTTCTCTTGGAAAATAAATTTGCTTTTTGCTAAAGAGTTGGTTTATCAGGCTGGTGCATATATCTTGCAAGGCATGGATGATAGCATAGAGGTTGAAGAAAAACGAGTCCTACTGATTTAGTAACTCAGATGGATAAGAATGTTCAGCACTTTTTAGTATCAGAAATTTTAAAGAATTATCCTAAAGATTCTATCTTTGCTGAGGAAGGTCAGTTTAAGCAGGACATCACAGTTGGCTCTGTTTGGGTCATAGATCCGATTGATGGTACAGCAAATTTTGTAGCACAAGCTTATGATTTTGCAGTGATGCTAGCCTATTATGAAGATGGAATCAGGTCAGTTTGCGCTCATTTACGATGTCATGAGAGATGAAATGTATCATGGTGGTGGACGATTTGAGGTTATGTGTAATGATAAAGTCTTTAAAACCTTTCCAAGATCGTCCCTTGAAACGTTTCTTGATCGCCTCTAATGCTGGAATGCTTGAAAAATGACTGGGGTGTGGTAGATCTGACCAAGAAGTGTTTAGGAGCGCGAGCATATGGCAGTCAGACTGATTAGCTTTTAGCCGTATTCTTCAGGGCGTCTCTTGACCTATATTACCTATCTTTATCCGTGGGACTATGTCATTTGCTTCAATTTTAGGTGAAAACTAGGCTATCAAGTAATGACTCTTGATGGAGCTAAACCGATTATAAGACGAGACAAGGGATTATGATGCTTCCCTAAAGAAAAATATCTGAAACTACAAGAATATATTTATCGCAGAGGAGAGAATTAAATGCGGTTTCCGACAGGTTTTGAAGAAAAATACCAGCGACTTTTAGGAAAAGAAGCCGCTTCTTTTTTCTCAACTTTTGATCAAGAGCCTATTTCCGCTGGACCAATCTTTGAAAGAAGGGCGAGTTACATTTTCTAATCCTATTCCTGAAACCAAGTGGGGTATTATGGTAAGGTATCAGGAAAATCACCTGAACACGTAACAGGCCTGATTTATTCACAAGAGCCTGCGTCTCAAATGGTTGCTCATGTTGCTCATCCTCATGAGGGCATGAGGGTTCTAGATCTAGCTGCAGCACCAGGTGGAAAATCCACTCATTTGCTATCCCTATCTAAATAATACAGGTCTATTGGTTTCAATGAAATCAACAGCAAACGCTCTAAGATTTTTAGTAGAAAATATCGAACGTTTTTGGAGCGAGAAATGTTCTTGTTACCAACGAATCAGCCGAGCGCTTGGCAAAAGTATTTTTCTTCCTATTTTGACTTAATTGTTTTAGACGCACCATGTTCTGGTGAGGGAATGTTTCGTAAGCAACCCGATGCCATGGATTATTGGTCACTTGACTATCCGGCTCAATGTGCTACTCTACAAAGAGAAATCTTAGAAGATGCAGCTAAGATGTTGGCTAATGGAGGAGAGCTAGTTTATTCAACTTGTACTTGGGCTCCAGAAGAAAATGAAGAAATCAGTAGCTTGGCTACTAGATGAATTCCCTTTGGAATTGGTTGACATTCCAAAGCTTAATGGGATGACTCCTGGAATAGACTATCCAGAAACAGCTCGGATGTATCCCCATCATTTCAAAGGAGAAGGACAGTTTGTCGCTAAGTTTCGATTTGTTGGCGAACACAAATTACCAAAGTTGAAAACCTGTTCGATCAAATTTAACTGCTGACCAAAGAAGTCTTGGCAGTCTTTCCAAAATGATCATTTAAAAAGTAGAACTAGAGGGCAGTTACAAACTTTCGGAGATCAACTATATTTGATACCAGCAGGATTGCCTGATTTATCTAAGTTGAAAATTGCCCGTAATGGTCTTCATTTAGGTACTTTTAAGAAGAAGCGCTTTGAACCAAGCTTTGCTTTAGGTTTAGCCTTGCAACCTAGTGAAGTCAAGAATAAACTGGAATTAAGTCATCAAGACTTTGAAGTATATGTGGGTGGAGAAACTCTTCAAATTAAGGAATCTCTTCCTAATGGTTGGTATCAATTGCTTTATCCATGGAAATGGGATTAGGTTTTGCAAAAATTATTAATCAAACGTTAAAAACTATTTTTCCTAGAGGGCTTCGCTTTAGGTAAAAATCTTTTCAAAAATCTATATATGATATAGTTGGAAATGAGGAGCAAACATGCGAAATTGCAGCTTTTTCTGTCCAAACTAAAAAGAGATATAATTTGAGAACGAGTAAGAAAAATAGCTTTAGGGCTGATAACCATTTTTAGTAGTTTTACTTTATCAGCCTGTGCTTCTTGGATTGATCGTGGAGAATCCATGACAGCTGTTGGTTCTGACAGCTTTACAGCCCTTAGTTGAAGTCTACACTGATGAATTTAGCTCCAACAATCTCGGAAAAGACAGTCAATGTACAGGTGTGGTGGTTCTGGAACTGGCTTGTCCTAGGTTCAATCTGGAGCAGTTGAAATCGGAAAATTAGACGTTTTTGCTGAAGAAAAAGAGGGAATTGATGCTTCGGCTCTTGTTGATCACAAGGTGGCTGTCGCTGGACTAGCTGTGATTGTCAACAAAGAAGTCAGTGTTGATAACCTTACGACAGAGCAATTGATCTTTTTCTGGCGAATACACTAACTGGAAGCAAGTCGGTGGAGAAAGGATTTAGAAATTTCCATTATCAACCGAGCAGCCTAGCTCAGGCTCACGTGCAACTTTGATAGTGTGATTATGGATGGTGCATCAGCTGTCCAAAAGTCAAGAGCAAGATTCAAATGGGATGGTCAAGTCTATAGTTTCCCAGACACCAGGTGCAATTTCTTATCTAGCTTTTGCTTATCTGGATAATTCAGTAAAAACGATTAGTTTGAATGGAAATAAACCGATCACAAAATGTAGCCACAAATGCTTTAGCCTTTTGGTCTTATGAGCATATGTATACACTTGGCAAGCTCGAAAGGTTTAGCAAAAGAATTCCTAGATTATATGCTTTCTGATGAAGTCCAAGAAAGGTGTTGTTAGTGGGCATGGGCTATATTTCCATCAATGATATGAAAGTTAGCGGATGATTTTGACGGCAATGTCACAAAAAGATAGAAGGAGATAAGAAATGAAACGTGAAGAACTAGCTAAGAAATTGCTATCATCTTCTAAAATTCTCGCTTAGAGAAGTTTGTAAGTATCTGACTTTTGCTTGTCTATCTTTTGATTGTCATTATTAGTTGCCATGATTTTGGTCTCTTGTAGCCCAAAAAGGGGCTTTCGACTTTTCTTTGTCAACGGAGTCAATGTCTTTGAGTCTTCTCTTTGGCTCAACCTGAACTTCTGGCAAGGAATTCGGTGCTTTGCCAATGATTTTAGGATCTTTCATCGTAACTCATCCTATTGCATGTGATTGCAACACCTTTTTGCGATTGGGAGCGTAGTCTTCATGACGAAGTTTCTCGCAAAGGAGCTCGATCCTGCAACCGGCGATTGAACTTTGTAGGGATTCCTTCCGTTGTGTATGGATTTATTGGTTTGCAAGTAGTTGTACCCTTTGTTCGTTCTATTTTTGGTCGGGACTGGTTTTGGCATCTCGGTCTGGGATCTTCGTCTTTATTCGTCATGATTCTTTCCGACCGTTACCTTTATGACAACTGATAGTTTGCGTGCGTAGTAATCCTGTCACTGACGTATGCAGTTTATTGCCATGGGTGCTACTCGCTGGCAGACTATTTGGCGAGTAACCTTGGAAATGCACTCGTCCTGGAATTTTTACAGCTGTAGTTTTCGGGATGGCGCGCGATTTGGTGAAGCACTTGCCATTCAGACGTAGTTGGTAACTCTGCTAGTAATTCCAACTTCTTTAACAACTCAGCAGCTGACTCTAACATCTGTCTCGGACCATGGGAATTGGGAATACTAGTTAGGGTACAGTTGATAATAATGTTCTTTGGTCATTGGCTTTTAGTTCTCTTGATTATGAGCTTGGGCCTTCAACAGTGTGATTAAATTGATTACGAAAGAAAGTGGGGTAAGAAAAATTATGCACGCTAAGAAATTAGATAAATTAGCAACGAGTATTCTCTATACCATAGCAGGCATCATTGTGACCATTCTTGCCTCCTTGATTCTTTATATCTTGCTAAGAGGATTGCCACATATCTCATGGTCTTCTTAACTGGCAAATCATCTTCTTACCAAGCTGGTGGTGGCATCGGGATTCAATTATACAATTCCTTCTTCCTGCTGGTAATTACTCTGCATTATCTCAGTTCTTCTTTCTATGGGGGCTGTAGTCTATCTGTCAGAGTATGCTAAAAAGGGCCTGTGACCAATTTCATCAGAACTTGTATCGAGATTCTGTCTTCTTTGCCATCTGTCGTTGTCGGACTTTTTGGTTATTTAATCTTCGTTGTACAGTTTGAATCATGGATTTTCAATCATTTCAGGTGCTCTGGCTTTAACCGTTTTCAATTTCGACCACAGATGACGCGTAATGTTGAAGATAGCTTTACGCCATGTTCATCAGTCATACACAGAGGGAAAGCAGGTCTGGCTTTGGGAATCTCGCTGGAGAGCAGTGGTCTGCATGTGGTTATTCCAGAAGCCCTTCCTGGAATAGTGACAGGGATTGTCCTGGCTTCAGGGCGTATCTTTGGTGAAGCAGCAGCTTTCTGATCTATACTGCCGGTCAATCCGCTCCAGCTTTGGATTGGTCCAATTGGAACATCTTCAGTATCACAAGTCCAACCCTCGATCTTCCGTCAGGCAGAGACTCTTGCAGTTCATATTTGGAAAGTCAACAGTGAAGGAACCATTCCTGATGCAACAGCTGTATCTGCTGGATCAGGTACTGTTCTTTGATTTTCATATTGATTTTTAACTTAAGCTCAAAGCTCGGTAGCTACTTACATAAGAAACTAACCTCTGCATAAAGGAGAAGAAATGACAGAATATAATTGGAATGAAAACATATCATTACTTTTCCTCAAGAAAAAGTGGCCTCTAGAGACCAAGGATTTACACGTTTACTATGGTAAGAAAGAATCCATCAAGGGCATTGATATGCAGTTTGATAAAATTACCGCTTTAATCGGTCCATCAGGTTCTGGGAAATCGACCCATCTACGCAAACTCTTAATCGAATGAATGACACTATCGATATTGCAAGCGTGCGACGGGAGAGATCTTCTATGAGGATTTGAGTGCCAACCGTCCTGAAATCATGTTGAGAAAATGCTAAACACTATTGGCATGGTCTTCCAAAGACCCAATCCCTTTTGCTAAGTCTATTATCGAACATCACCTTGCTCACGAGCGAGGCAGGGATTAAGGACAAGAAAGTCTTGGACGAGATTGTAGAAACTTCACTCAAGCTAGGCATGTTCTTTTGGGATCAGGGTCAAGGATGATTTACATAAGTCAGCCTGACATCTCTCAGGAGGTCAGCAAAGCAACGACTGTGTATTGCTCGAGCTATTCCGTCAAGCCTGATATCTTGCTGATGGATGAGCCTGCTTCAGCCTTTCGGATCCTATCGCGACCATGCGAGCTGGAAGAAACTATGTTTGAACTCAAGAATAACTATACCATCATCATTGTAGACTCACAATATGCAGTAGGACGTGCTAGTGACTATACTCGGATTTTTCTATTTGGGAGATTTGATTGAATATGACAAGACGACCAATATCTTCCAAAAATGCAAAAACTTCAGTCTACGAATGATTATGTATCAGGACACTTCGGTTAAGTTCGTTTTTGTTTTAAATAGTGAATGAGATAAAGAGGCTTATCAAATGTTTAGGATAATCTGCTATTAGATTTAAACTTGCTAGTCTCAGTTAACTCATCAAAAAGTTAGGATAGAAAATGACGGAACTTATTTTTACAAGTCAAGGACTTGTCGGTTTATTACAATAAAAGAAAGCTCTAAATAGTGTATCTCTCTGATTTTTGCCCAATGAAATCACGGCTTTGATTGGATCCATCTGGTTCTGGGAAATCAACTCTTTTAAAGGCAATCAATCGCATGGGAGACCTCAATCCAGAGGTGACCACTACAGGAACAGTTATCTATAATGGTCATAATATTTATAGTCCAAGGACTGATACTGTTGAACTACGAAAAAGAAATTGGAATGGTCTTTCAGCAACTCAATCCTTTCCTCAATGACCATCTACGAGAATGTGGTCTATGGACTGAGGATTAATGGGGTTGAGGATAAGCAGATTTTAGATGAGCTGTTGAGAACTCCCTAAAAGGTGCTTCTATCTGGGATGAAGTGAAGGACCGTAGCTACATGATTCAGCTATCGGACTCCTCTGGTGGACAGCGAAAGAATGGGTCTGTGGCCCGAGTACTTGCTACAAGTCCTAAAATCATCCTTCTGGATGAGCCAACTTCAGCCTTAGACCCCATATCAGCTGGGAAAATTGAAGAAACCCTCTACGGCTTGAAAGATCAATATACCATGCTCTTTGGTTACATGGTCTATGCAACATGCATCACGGATCCTCGGATAAAAACGGCCTTTTTCCTAGAGGCGATTTGATAGAATTTAATTCGACCAAGCAAATGTCTCCTAGAACCCGCTCACAAAGAGACGGTAGAGATTATATTACTGGTAAGTTCGGATAAGAAGAAAGGATAAAGACAAGTATGCTTCGAGTACAATTTGAAGAAGATTTAGAGAAGTTGCATAACCAATTCTATGCAATGGGAAATGAAGTGCTTTCGCAAATCAATCGTACAGTTCGTGCCTTTGTAACGCATGATCGTGAAACAGCAAGAGGTCATTGAAGAAGACGCAGAAGTAAATGAATACGAAGTGAAATTGGAGAAGAAATCCTTGGAGATTATTGCTTTGCAGCAACCAGTTTCCCAAGACTTACGGACGGTTATTACTGTCCTGAAAGCAAGTTCTGATCTAGAAAGAATGGGTGACCACGCGGTTTCTATTGCGCAGGCAACTATTCGAAATGAAAGGTGAAAGTTCGCATCCAATCTGGTTGAAGAAGAAATTAAAAAGATGGGCGCGATGTTAAAAACTTGTCGAATCGGCCTTTGGAACCTTTATCTAAAATGCTAGTGTTGATCGAATTATGAAGTAGCGACAATGGACGATCAACCACTATTTGGATAGTATTCAGGAATTAGCGACCGAGGAAATTCAAAAATCCGGAGTCAATCGTGTCCGGACGAGATTATTTCCAAGTGATCAATTACTTGGAGCGTATCGGTGATTACGCTAAGAATATTTGCGAATGGGTTGTCTACTTCGAAACAGGTAAAATTGTTGAAATGTAATCATTAAAGATGCGAATCATGTCGTGTCTTTTGTCATATTCGTGAGATCCTTTAAGATTTCTGTTTTTATTTGAACTTAAAGACCGACTATGATACACTAGAAGTAATAAAATCAGTAATATATTTTTGTAGTTTCTGAGGAGAAAATAGATGAAGATTTTTACGTTACTTACTCTTATTTTAGTCTTAGTATCAGGAGGTATCTTTGTATACAACAAGATGACAAAACCCAATTTTAGCTCTAAAACAGCCAAACTCTATCAGCGAGGCTTTCGACTCTTAGAAGAACAATATGGAACCTATTTCATAAGGAACACTATAAAAGGTATTGAGAAGATTGAATTTTCTCCGATTTATATTACAGGGATAATGGTGGTTCTATGCTAAATGCCTATGTACGTCCGACGATTTATGATAAATATGGGAATAAAGCAACATTAGGAACAACAATAGAAGAACTACACACCTAATAGCTATGGTTTAGTTACTCATATATTTTCTTGATTTTTGATGGTTCAGAAATGATGCAAATGAATGTGACTCAAAAGTAATGAGATTGATGTTTCATGCAAAACATTTGCTAGACGGAGCGAAAAGCTCACGAAGGTTAGAAGTACAGATGAAATATTTATTGGTTGAAGACAGTCAGTTAAAGGATGTTGTTAAGGATGAAAAAGGAAGCCCAAAAGCTGAAATACTATATAATGTAGAGTTACAGAAGGGTGACGCAGAATGAAGATTTTTACGTTACTTACTCTTTATTTTTAGTCTTGGTATCAGGAGTGAATCTTTGTATACAATAAGACAACAAACCCAATTTTAGCTCTAAACAGCTAAAACCTCTATCAGCATGGCTTTCGACTTCTTGAAGAACAAATCGGAACCTATATCAAAGAAACACTATAAAGGTATTGAGAAGATTGAATTTTCTCCAATATATGTCACATGTGATGACGGATCTTCTTATGTTGAACGCCTATGTACGTCCGACCATTTATGATAAATATGGGAATAAAGCTACTTTGGGTACGCAAATATATGTCCCAAATAGTTTTGGTATTGTTACTGACTTAATCGTTGATTTTGACTGGGATGGTAACGAGGGTAATTGAATTATTTGATTCAGATGACGAGGGAATTGATTTCTGAATGCAAAGAAATTACCTGAAGAAGCTAAATTAACAGATGCAAAAAGTATAGATATAAATATTCAAATGTTAGTAGAAGATGGTCAGTTAAAAGATGTTGTTAAGGATGAAAAAGGCTGTCCAGAAGCTGAAATAGTATATATGCAGAGTTACAGAAAGGTGACGCAGAATGAAGATTTTTACGTTACTTACTCTTATTTTAGTCTTGGTATCATGAGGTATCTTTGTATACAACAAGATGACAAAACCAATTTTAGCTCTAAAAACAGCCAAACTCTATCAGCATGGATTTCAACTTTGAAGAACAAATCGGAACCTATATAAAAGGACACTATAGAGGTATCGAGAAGATTGAACTTTTCTCCAATATATGTCTGCAGGGGATGATGGATCTTCCATGTTGAATGCGAAATTGTTCCAATTGTTTAGATTCTCACGGAAATAAAGCAAAATTTGAGGATCATATAAAAATCTTTCAACATCCCGCTTATGGTATTATAGGGTCATTGCGTTTAGGTTTTGACTATTCTTCGAAGAATCTATTGAATTAAAAACAGACTCAGGAGAATTTGTAAGTGTCTCTTTTGGAAAAACCGCTTCCCTGTCAAGCCCTTCGGACATTTATAGATTCAATTGATGAAAAATTTTTCAAACTTTGATTGAAGAAGAAAATAAAAATGTTAAAAATCTGGTGTAGGAAGTCCAAACGCGAGCAATTATTTACAATACAGAATTAAAGAAAGGAAGTCTGTTAGATGACTTTGAGTGATAAAAGAAGCTCAAGACTTACAAAGACTTATAAAAAATTATGTAGAATTACCTGAAGGAAAAATATTCAAACTTGATGATTTAGGGAAACTTATAGAATTGTTCTCATCATAATTATGATACATGATATGTAAGCATTTTATTGTTATTCGGTTTTATTAATATAATGGAGGAATAAATGAAGAAAAAATTTTTGCAATCTGCAGTGATTTCTAATAGTTTTAATTTCAGGAGGAGTATATTGATGACAAAATGGATTGAACACCAAAACTCTCCATATAATGTTAGTGATGTTTTTAGACGACAAAGGAGTGAAACTTTACAAACGCGGATTTCGTTTGTTGGAAGAACAACTGGCGACTTACATCAAAGAACATTATTCAGGAGTTAGTAAAATAGAGTTTTCACCAATTTTTGTTCAAGGTGGAGATGGGCAGTATATGTTTCATGCCAATGTTGTTCCTGTCATTTATGATACTCATGGTAATAAAGTCTATTTAGGTCGAACAGTTCAAAATTTCGGTTATGCTAGTTATGGAGATTATGGTGATGTCAGATTGGATTTTAATGGATTTGATGAAGAAATACTGAGCTAAGAGTAGGAGATGATTTTATTGATATTGCAGGGCAATAAAAACTCCCTGAGGAAGTCAAACTATCATCTAAACCCAAGATGGATGAAAACATTGAAGCGCTTGTTAAAGATGGACAGCTGAAGGACGTGGTTAAAAGTGAAGAAGGCAGTCCAAGTGCAGAGGTTATTTATAATACAGAAATCAAGAAAGGATATCATTGGAAATGGCATTAAATGATGAACTAGGTACAGGAATTATAAGTTGATGTGTTAAAAATAATAAAAGAAAAATGTTAATGAACAATTTGGTCTTGAAAGAAGCGGAAAGAAATATCAATTAATCAACGAAGTCAACGAAAACAACCCAAGCTATTGCTGTTGCGCTCTGATGAGGAAGGGCATCCAGATTATAGTCAAACTACTATTGTTGTTGCCGGAACTCAAGATCCTGATGGAGACATTAATAATCATGTTATAGAGTCTGGATTTAATGCAGAACAGCAAGAGTTCAATTAACAGAACAGACAAAATCAATATCGAAATCAAAAATGGAAAGTTAATAAAATGGTATTTATCTTATAATACAGGTATATATACGGTCACACAGTTTCTCATAAAACATAAAGGAGGAGACTGATGAAGATTTTGCAATCTGTGCAGTTCTATGGTTTTAATTTTTGGAGGAATCTATATGTACAATAAACTTACAAAACCGAACTTTGGTCCTAAAACAACCAAGCTTTTATCAGCATGGATTTCAACTTCTTGAAGAGCAAATTGGAACCTACATCAAAGAACATTATAAAGGAAATTAAAAAGAATTGAATTTTTCCTATTTATGTTACAGGGGATGACGGATCTTCTATGTTGAATGCGGAAATTGTTCCAATTGTTTAGTGACTCTCACGGAAATAAAAAGCGAAATTTGGAGGATTATATAAAAACTTTCAACATCCCGCTTTATGGTACTATAGGTTATTTACGTCTGAGCTTTGATTATTCAGGAATCCTTATATTGAATTAACCAAGCAGACTCAGGAGAATTTAAAAGATGTGACTTACGGACAATCATTACCAGAAGAAATAAAAGGGAAGAAAAATAAGGATATTGATTTTAATTTTGAAACCTTAATAAAAAGAAGGAGGCTAAAAGGTGTTGAAAAATCAGATATTGGAAGCCCAAATGCAGAGTTATTTATAATCTAGAACTAAAAAAGGGGTACTTCTGAATGACACTGAATGATAAGGAAATTCAAGAATTGCAAGGGATGATTAAAAAAAGAACTAGGAGCTACTGAGGGTACGGTATTTCAAATACCCATAATCAAGACAAGTACTACTAAATTGTTCATCGACAAAATAGTACAACTCTAGCTAATGGCAGTTGTACCTGTCGATAATGAAAAAGGGGAGAATCCTAATTATCAAGAAACAGCTATTGTAGTAGCAGGGACTCAAGTTCCAGGTGAAAATTTTAAAGATTTTGGTAATCAACCCTATTACTGGAAGAAAAATCGAGATATTGTTGATTCATCTTATATATTAAATCAAATCGAGGAAAATAGAGAAGATTTTGAGCGGTAAATCAGGCGTTACGAAGATCGACTGAATGAAGTCTGTCAAGAAGAAAATCGCTTGTACAATAAAAAATTAGATGCACTGAAGAAAGAAACAAAGCAAACATGAACTTCACTTTTCCTTTTGAGACGAATCTATCAGGCAGGCTAAACTTGTCTTTTGTTTTGAGGAAGAGAAAAGGTGAGATGAGACGAGCTTGAAGAGTCTGGGACAATATGACTTTGTCTGATCAAGAGGTTTGAAGATTGTAATTAGGTCTTAAGAGAGACATAATTGGTTAAAGACGGTCAGTTAAAGGATGTTGTTATGATGAAAAAAAGGAAGCCCAGAAGCTGAAATTATTTACAATGTTAAGCTAAGTAAGGGAGAAGAATGATGTGACGTGAATTAATCAAGAAATATATTCATTTTCTTAGATGGTTGAGAACAAAAGTTTTGCAAGAACAAGGAAAAAAAGATTTTATATGACAATATAAATGCATTATGCTATACTATTAAAAAGAATTTTGAAACCGCTCTCTTAAAAATTATTATAATGGAGGTAGTCTTGTGAGATTATTATTGCTTTAACAATTCTATTCGTTGTAATATCAGGAGGAATCTATATGTACAACAAACTAACAAAAACCTAACTCATGGCCCTAAAACAACCAAACTCTATCAGCATGGTTTTCGACTTCTGGAAGAGCAACTAGGAACTTATATAAAGAGCATTACTCAGGGTTGAAAAGATTGAGTTTTTCCCCAATCTACGTTACTGAGGAAGGGTCAACTTTCTCAAATGCTCTATGTACGTCCGACGATTTATGATAAATATGGGAATAAAGCCACTCTTGGTACTAAAGTTAATAATGTATCCAAGTAGCTTTGGTATCGTCTCATATAATTCTTAATTTTGATGGAGGTGGAAATGAAGCTATAGATTTAAAGGACTCAAACGGGAATAACATTGATGTTTTCTAACGCGCAACATCTACCTGATGAAGCTAAACTCACAAGAGCTAAAAGGGATTGATTTGAATATTGAATTATTAGTTGAATACGGTCAGTTAAAGGATGTTATTAAGGATGAAAAAGGCAGTCCGAATGCAGAAATTGTTTATAATGTTAACTTGAGTAAAGGAGACGAATGATATGACTTTGTCTGATCAAGAGGTTCAAAGATTACAGTTTGGTCTTAAGGGAAACGTGAAGAAGAATGAGGAGAAATTATAAATGCCGGAACAGAAGATAGCCCTAAGTTTTATCAAATCGTTTATCGACAAGATAGTACAACTCAAGCAATAGCAGTTGTACCTGTCGATAATGAAAAAGGGAGAATCCTAATTATCAAGAAACAGCTATTGTAGTAGCAGGGACTCCAAGTTCCAGGTGAAAAATTTTAAAGATTTTGGGAATCAACCATATTTTTGGAAAAAGAATCGGAATATTGTTGATTCAACTGAAAGAGCATTCTTTGCTAGTGGAGGATTTGGCATATTTCAGGAATGCTGACTCCTCAATCAGATGATATTGATATGTTTTATCAAATTACTGAAGAAAAGATAAAATCTCATAATGGTATTATTTCTAATATGTCTGGGCACAGTCAGGCAGGACCTGGAGTAGCTTATACAGCCTCAAAGTACGGCCTCAAACAAAACCGTCTCAATCAAAGTGACAAATTTTATGGATTTTGTGGCTAAAAAAGCTGTTGACACAGGTGGTATTTCAAAGAACAAGTAGCCTATCTCAACAAAAACGCCACTATCTATAGAGATAGTCGATCTGATGTCGTTTTCTTAGATGGAAATAATGGTGACGTTCCCTATGGAAAAACTCATGAGATTTGAAGTTGAGGAAGGACAGGATGGTCACTCAAGAACACCAGTGATGAAGGGTGATAAATTAGATGTAGATTATTATTACAGAAAACCTATTTGCTTCTGGCATGACCGAAAAAGCAAGTCAGAAAAGGTTATTAAAGCAAAAATTAAAAAGCTATTAAAAGTGGTAAAAACAAAGAATTTCTAACTAGTTTAAACCCTAATTATTACTTGATGCTTTACAAAAAATGTATGGTGACTTTGCGCCTGAGTTAAGTAATCAAGAGCACTTTTCAATTAATAGGCAACTCATTGATAAGTTGTACGCTTCATTAAAAACCAGCTCTGGCGACATTAGTTTAAGAGAGGAACTCGTTCGTGCAAGTGCTCAAACTGCACAGCTTCAAGCTGAGGTCTACGAGCAGAGATTAAAGATAAGTTAGCAAGTGCAAAATCAAAAGTAGAGGAACATATATCTGAACTGAGTAGCGACATTTTGGTACCTTAGCGCACAATCTTTCTGCTGGTGAGTAGAAGATCTCTTGTCTGAACTGAGCTTATCAACTGCTTGGAATGGGGGGACAGCCTCTACTCTCGCCTCAGCAAGTGCGTATACGACTAAAATGACGGAAATTGCTGGCAATTTAAACAAGGTCAGCTTGATAATATCGTAGCGATTGATCAAAAAGGCGTTCAGATTTTTACATAGGAGGAAACCCATGATTGAACCAAATACAGAAGATCGAGCTGAAGCTGAACGTATAGAATATTTAAAGATTCAGGAACGTATTGCCATTCGTGGCTTGATTTTCAGCTAAAAGAGCTGTCCTTCTTGAAAGTCAAGCTTTGCAAACTTGGTTAGATAGTCAAGCTGAGGCTATGAAAAACTTTGCCTCCACTCAAGTACCTACTGACTTATCAGGGGCCTTCACGGGTGGAGCAAAGAGATTCAACTCAGAGGGAGGTACTGGGTGCTGTTTCTAAGCCTAGTTTGACCAGCCCTATCTTATAGGAGGCTCTATGGATATTCAGAAAAAAATTGATCGTCTTGATGACGAGCACATAGCTTTTCGAAAGAAAGTTAGTGAGTATGAATGGGATTACCAAGATATGAGAAGAGGCTAGAAATGTCTCTGAAAGAATGAGTGAATCCATCCTATCTTTCTGTCGCAACAATCCCGACTCTATCCCGACTTATGAACTGCATCAGCTAGAGGATAATAGGGAAGAGTTTGAAAGACAAATTCGACGCTTTGAGGATCGTCTGCAAGAGACCTACCAGGAAGAAAACCGCATCTACAACCAAAGCATAGCAGAACTCGAAAAAGAAAAAAGAAAAACCTAATGTTTTGAGTTTCTCGTGAATGACAAAGACAAGACATCCTTGTCTTTTTTCTTTGCTTTAAAATGTGGTAAAATGGTTTCAAAAAGTTTTTATGAAACTAGGGTTTCCTGTATCTTAGACGAGGAGAAAAATATGCAAGCTGTTGCGCATTTTATTGACACTTTGTTCCTGAGCACTACGATTTACTTTCTTTGAACTCAATCGATGCAGATAAGACCTTTTCAGGCAAGGTGATGCTATTATCGGGGAGCTAAGTCAAGTAAGATTTCCCTGCACCAAAAAGGACTCTAGTAATCGAAACCGTTGAAAGTAGCTGGTCAGACACGTCCTTTACGGTTGACAATACGAACAGAAGCTCTCTCACATCGAGTTAGATGCTAGTGGTCATGTTGAATTAACGGTGACCTACAATGGTAAGAGATTACGGATAATGTGACTGGGATGTTTACCCTTCTACTACACAGTGGATGGTGTAAAAAAAGAAATCATCTCTACGCAATTTGAGAGTCACTTTGCCCGAAGCTTTTCCAAGTGTGGATGAGCCAGAAGCTAAGGCGACCTTTGACTTGGCTTTGAAAGTTTGACCAAGCAGAAGGCGAGCTGGCTCTATCTAATATGCCAGAAATCGACATTGAAAATCGTAAAGCGACTGGTATTTGGAAGTTTGAGAGAACTCCACGTGTGTCGTCTTATCTACTAGCTTTCGCTGCTGGTGATATGCAAGGGGTGACTGCCAAGACCAAAAACGGAACCCTAGTTGGTGTGTCTATGCGACTAAAAGGTACTCATCCAGCAAGTAATTTAGAATTCTGCATTGGACATTGCTGTTCGTTCCATTGAGTTTTATGAGGACTATTATGGTGTAGCTTATCCTATCCCACAGTCTCTGCATGTAGCTTTGCCTGACTTCTCATCTGGTGCTATGGAAAACTGGGGTCTGGTTACTTATCGCGAGATTTCCCTCTTGGTGGATGAAAACTCTACTGTATCCAGTCGCCAAGACGTTGCTCTCGTCATTGCCCACAGTTGGCCCACCAATGGTTCTGGGAACCTTGTCACTATGAAGTGGTGGGATGACCCTTTGGCTCAATGAAAGCTTTGCCAATATGATGGAATATGTCTGCGTCAATGCCATTGAGTCGACTTGGAATATCTTTGAGAATTTCCAAACAACTGGAGTCCCTCTGCTTTGAAACGTGATGCGACAGATGGAGTTCAGTCTGTCCATGTAGAAGTAAATCATCCAGACGAGATTAATACCTTATTTGACCCAGCAATCGTATATGCTAAGGGAAGCCGTCTCATGCATATGCTTCGCCGCTGGTTGGGGGATGAGGCCTTTGCCAAGGGTTTAAATGCCTATTTTGCTAAACACCAGTATGGCAATACAATCGGACGGGATCTCTGGAACGCTCTTGGAGATGCTTCTGGTCGCGATGTAGCATCCTTTATGGACTCTTGGTTGGAGCAACCTGGCTATCCTGTTTTAACAGCTCGTGTAGAAAATGACACCTTGAAGTTGACTCAGAAGCAATTCTTTATTGGTGAACATGAAGACAAGAAGCGGACTTGGGTTCTGCCGTTAAATAGCAATTGGAGTGGCCTCCTGATACACTGAAACTGAAACACTTGAAATTCCAAACTATGCTCGCTTTGGAAGCTCAGAACCAAGGAGCTTTGCGCTTCAATACAGAAAACACAGCCCACTATATCACAGATTATCAAGGTGTCTTGTTAGACCAGATTCTAGATACGATTACGGAGTTAGACAGCACAAGCAAGCTCCAAGTTGTACAGGAACGCTGTCTCTAGCAGAAGCTGGCCACATTTCATTTGCTGAATTAGTGCCAGTAATCGAAAAACTGACAGAAGAGAGCTCCTACTTGGTTGTTTCTGGGAGTTAAAGCCGTTCTGAATGGTTTGAAAATCTTCGTTGAAGAAGGTAGCGATAGTGAAGAAGCTTTATAATGACTTGGTTATCAGCTTTAGCCGGTTCAACTTCGATCGACTAGGTTTTGAAGCCAAAGACGGAGAAAAAGCGATGAGGATGAATTAGTCCGTCAAATTGTTGTCGGAAACTTGATTGTCGCCAATGATGAAAGAGAGCGATTCAAGAAGCTGACCGGATCTTTGAAGCTCACCAAGATGATCTGAGAAAACTTCCTCAGACTATCCGCTTGCACATCCTGATTAACCAAATCCAAGAATCATGAGAGCAAGGAGCTGACGGAGCAATATCTGAAGAATTATGTATCGACAGTTGATGGAAGCTTCAAGCAGCAGTTAGCTTCGGCTCTGGGCCCCACACTAATGATAGGGAAACGCTTGATCAAATTTTAGAAGCTTTAAAGAATAAAGACATTGTCAAGCCACAAGATTTAGCTATGAGCTGGTATCTGCTCTTTACTCAACCATGATTTCACCCCAAGCTACTGTCTGGACTTGGGCTCGTAAAATTGGGACTGGATCAAGGCGGCCTTGGGAGGCGATATGAGTTTTGATAAGTTTGTCATCTATCCAGCTAATGCTTTCAAGACAGTAGAAAGGCTCGCTGAATACAAAGCTTTCTTCGAGCCTCAGCTGTCAGATATGGCTATCAGTCGTAATATCAGCACGGGTATCAAAGAAATTGTCGCGTGTTGACTTAATTACACGAGAAAAAGAAGCAGTTGAAGAAGCTCTTCTTGTTACAAAATAAAAATGAAAACCCATAGAGATGCCACTACAATTTTGCAGTGCTCTCTATGAGTTTTTTTATTTTTGCTTATTGAAATAAGCAAGATTTTTAAGGTTTTTATATAGGATGACGCTTAAAATGGTTGTTAGAGTGATTTTGATCAAATCCGGAATCATAAATGGCAAGACGACACTTGTCCAAGCAATTTTCTAAGCTTTTGTGAGTAACTAGCATAAAAACCAATCAATCCACCAAAAAGAGAACGACCTCACCCAATAAATTAGCAATAAAAATAAGAATAGGCTGTCCTTAGCAAGAGAAGTAACCAAGGCTCTAAGAGGGAAGAAAAGAAGAAATCCTGCTGTAGGTCCGTAAAATGCTTGAAATCCTCCACTTCCTCCTGCAAATACAGGAAGGCCAATTGCTCCCAATAAAAGATAAATGATGACAGCTAAAGTAGCTTCCTTTAGAACGGAAGAGACTAGCAACTAAACCAATAGCTAAAGTCTGCAAGGTTATTGGAATAGGTCCAAAGGGAATTTGAAAGGAGAAAGAGCAGCTGATTAGTGCTGCACCTAAGGCAATCAAAAGTCATTGATTCTATTTTTCACAACAGTAAACCTCTTTATTTATAGATGGTAACTATTTTCACAAAAAGACTTGAGATGTCACTTATCTTTAGAAAAGTTTAAGATTTAGTCCCTTTTAAGAAAAAGAAATTAAGATATAAATATCCTAAAGAAAGGATGTGGTAAATTATGAAGTAAGATCTTCTTCACTTTATCACAGAAAAACAAAAACGAAAAGAAGGAATAAAAACTGGAATGAATAAAGAAAATGATTGTTGTAGAAAAAGCACTAAGTGGTGGCTAACTGTAGTAGCGAGTGGGTCTCTAGTTGTCGGTTTGCTTGGCGCTACTATACTTTGGTAGCTTGACTCAAAAGGCTACTAATCAACAATCAACTGTTCAAGCAACTAATTCACATAATCAGCAAAGGAAACAATATGCAAGGCCCAGGAGGACAGCCACCAAGGTCAGGGGCAAAAACTCAAAACAATGAAAACGGTATGCACAAATGAATGATCAAGCTGGACCTGGTGAAATGGTGGACCTGGTCGTCCAGGAGGCACCACCCCAAGGAAATAATAACCAAGAAAATGGCGGAAATAACAAAAAGAAACCTGCCAATGCAGATGGAACTACAAAGGATAAGAATAGTGAATCAAAACCAAAATAATGGGAAAATTCCACAAAATCTTAATCCAATTGAGAAAGTCATGACATAATAATAAGAGAATATATAAGAAACAAAGCAAAGGTAAGACATGAATCATTCTAGCATTTTGGCAATGATAAGCTGTTTTCTTATGAGCAGGAGGAGAACAAGATGATTAAGATTTTACTAGTAGAAGACGACTTAGGTTTGTCAAATTCTGTATTTGATTTCTTAGATGACTTTGCAGATGTCATGCAAGTTTTTGACGAGTAAGAGGGTCTCTACGAAGCTGAAAGTGGTGTCTATGACTTGATTTTACTAGACTTGATGCTTCCAGAAAAGGATGGTTTTCAAGTTTTGAAAGACTTGCGTGAAAAAGGGGTCTCAACTCCTGTTCTCATCATGATCACAAAGAGAGCTGGATGACAAGGGCACGTTTTGAACTTGGTGCAGATGATTACCCTACCAAGCCCTTTTACTTGGAAGAGCTTAAGATGCGGATTCAAGCCTTGCTCAAACGTTCGCAAATTTAACGAAAATACTTTATCCTATGGCGATGTAACAGTGAATCTTTCTACCAATACTACCTTGGTGAATAGAAAGGAAGTAGAGTCGCTTGGAAAAGAATTTGATGCTGTTTATTTCTTACAAAATCAAAATGTAATTCTTCCTAAAACTCAAATCTTTGATCGTCTCTGTTTTGATAGTGACACAACTATCTCTGTGGTTGAAGTCTATGTCTCAGTTGGAAAAATTGAAAGGAACGACATTTGAGAACAATCTCTCAAACTCTTTCGCAGTGTCGGCTACATTTTGAAAGAATGCTGAATAAACTTAGACTTTTTATGCGGATGATTTTTCATATTTCATTCGCTATTTTGGTGTATTTACCTTAATTTTTCTCAGCTATGACCTTGTTAATTATTGCAGATCATGCGCTCGGGACTTTATACAACGGTTGATGATAATTTGAAAAGCCTCAGTCAAAATCCAAGGTCTGTCCTTCATCTTGCTCTGGCGCGTGATGGAATATGCAGACATCAATTGATGAAGGTCAGCCGTTGATGAGGAATCTGCACCTCAAGGAGCGCCTGATCCTGGGCCAATGGATGATGAATCTGAAGGTTAATTCCAACACTGAGGCTGTTTTGTTTTGACGAAGATTTTAAAACCATTAACTACTGCAGATCATTTTATAAGTTTAAAAAGATTTCAATCAGAAAAAGATGTTGATAAGATTACTCAGATTACTTTAAAAACAACTATGGTCAAGAAGAACCTATCGTATGTTAGTCTTTGAAATTAATCCTAGTGAATTTTGTCTGGAAATGAATAAGGTGAAAATACGCATGGTACTTGTTAATGTCAACCAATTGGAGCAAACAAGCCAAAGCCATGAACAAATTATTGTCATTGTTATGATTAGTTTTTGGTTAATCTATTATTGCCAGTATTTACTTGGCCCGAGTAAGCTTAAGCCATTGATAGATAGTATGCAAAGCACAGAAGCTTTTTGTTGAAAATGCTAGTCATGAATTGCGTACCTCCTCTAGCTGTTTTGCAAAAATCGTTTGGAGGCTCTGTTTAGAAAAACCTGAAGCTACCATTATGGCGTCAAGTAATAATATTGCTTCTAGCCTCGAAGAAGTCCGTAATATGCGGATGCTAACTACAAACTTGCTTAACTCTATGAACGAGATGATGGAATTAAGGCTGAAATTACAGATATAGAGCTCGAATTTTTGCTACCACTTTTGCAAACTACGAAATCATTGCAGAAGAAAAGTCGAAAAACTTTTGTTTATGATAACCAAATCAAACACCACATTAAGACTGACTGAACCTTGCCTCAAACAATTAATGACGATTTTGTTTGATAATGCTGTCAAGTACAGAAGAAGATGGATTTATTCAATTTTTGTGTGGTCTAAGGATCGTTATCTCTATTTGAAAGTAGCTGACAATGGTCCCGGGATTAGTTCTGAGGATAAGATCTTTGACCGTTTTATCGAGTTGATAAAGGCACGTACAAGACAAAAAGGTGGATTTTGGACTTGGCTTATCTCTAGCTCAAACAGATAGCAGATGCACTCAAAGGGAACAATATCTGTTAAAGATAATAAGCCTCAAAGGGGCTATTTTCGAAGTGAAAATTGCGATGAGAAACCTGAAAGTAAGAAGAGAGTAGCTAGACTAATCATTTGCGGAAGAACTCATAAAATCGTTATTATGAATAAAAACTGTTAAATATTTATCAGCTAAGATTAGCTGATAGTCTTTTAATCTGACCAAACACTGGACCGATTGTTCCTCAACGGGAACTCTCCCCAACCTTCTATCAATAGTACAATTTCTTGGCAGTTTCCTAGGTAGTCTGAATATTCATATCCTGACCAATCTGTCCCAAAATACATTCTTTAGAGGTTCGCAGAGCTGTTTGATACCAGAATCGCAAGCGGTTGATTGCCATCAATTCCAGCCCTCGTCCATCCGATACAATTTGGATCATCAAAATAATCAGTTTCTTCACCGTAGCAAGATTCAAACGAATGTCGGGAAGTTTATCAATGACGTCTTGAAAATCTTGCTGGGCGAATTCACCTTGATACCGTAGTAGTCTCCTGTAGAAAACACACGGAAGACCGGATTCTCTAAGTAAAATTAGAGCATAAGCAAAGCAGGTTTAAACCATTTCTTCAACAGTTGATTCAAGAGCCTGTCCTCGTTGGGTATCATAGCTATCGATGCAAATGTAACCGCAGATTCAGGATGGTTCTTAGCCAAACTTTTGGTCAAAAATTGTGTGTAAATCATAGTTTTCTCATGCGACCAGCATCAAAGAGATTGTTGTGTAATTAACATCGACTAAATCAAATTGATAGTCTATGCTTTCTAGATAGTCATTGTTAGCCGTTTCTTCATTGTTCCAAAATTCACCAAAACGTAAAAGTCTTCACCATTCTTTTTCAAAAATATCTCTAATGAAATTTGACATAAAGAATGAATCAATATGTTTAACTGCATCAAGACGAAATCCTTGTATACCAGTTGTTTTAATAAACCAATCAGCCCATTCATAAAGGTTCTTTATAACTTCAGGATGCTTGAAGTCCAGATCAGCGTACATAAGATAATCATAGCTGCCATTTTCACTATCCACTAATTCATCGTTGGCCCAACCTTGTTGTCACCTGGATCAGGTAGATTCCAGAACGACGACTTTTGGCATCAAAATCTGTTCCAGTGAAGTGGTACCAATGCCATTCAAAAATCATTATATTGCTTATTTCTACCTGGGAAGGTAAAGTGGGTCCATCCTTTAATCAAAGAAGGTTCAGAAATAGCGGTCGTACGGTCGTTTGGATCAACTTCTATAACAGAAAATGTTTCAGTGCGATCAGTCAGTACTTATGATTTAAAACAACATCGGCAATTGGTTCAATACCATGATTTTTAAAGTTTGAATTGCTTGAAGGTAGTCTTCTTTGAACCCGTACTTGGTCTGAATAGTTCCTTTTTGGTCAAATTCACAAATCAAATAAATCATAAATGCCATAGCCAACATCATTTGAGCTAGTCGCCCTAAAAGCAGGTGGCATCCAGATTTTCTTAATTCTTTTGAAGCTAAATGGAGCCGCATTAGATGCAAGTCGATTCCAGTGTTGACCATCGTCTGGTAAATACCATTCAAAAATATTGCATTAAAGTTTGATTTTTCATTTTTAAGTCCTTATTTTAAATTATAGTGCCTTATATCCTTATGGCTGAGATTTACCGTTATTTTACCAAAATTAGAATCATTAGCGCAAACGTTTGCTGTAATATTTTTAAACCAAAATCTTGATTCTGTACAAAAATTTACACTATTAAAAATCTGATCAGATATATAGGTTGAAAAATACAAAAAGCTCCGAAGAGCCCCCTTTGTATACTAAAGACATTATTTAGTAAGTTTAGCTGAAAGACGAGCTTTATCATGACTTGCTTTTGTTTTTATGAATCAAACCTTTAGTTTCTGCTTTATCAATTGCTGAGCTAGCAGCGACGGAAAGTTCTTCAGAAGGATTTGCTTCAAAATGCTTTAATAGCAGTACGCATAGCTGATTTTTGAGCTGAGTCGTTTTGTTTAACGTTCAATTCAGCGCGTTTGATAGCTGATTTAATGTTTTGCAAGTGTTTTTTCACCTCCAATGTATACTAACTATCTAATTATATATGAAAAGTTGGTATTTGACAAGCTTTAAATTATTTTTTAAGAAAATAGCAACTGTGTGCTTCGTCGATTGTTATTTTGAGATATATTTCGTCAGATTTCATGATTATGAGATTTGTGTAATATTAATTCTGCTCGATTACGTGTTAGCTCAATGTAGTCTTTTAGGTTAACTAAATTAATTGATTTTCCATATATCACGCGCTATAGCCATTACATCTTCGATGGGTTGCTGGGTAAAACGATGGTAGTAGTTTCCAGAGTCTTTTTAGCTAAATCCAATAATTTGCCAAAGCGATCTAAATACCATTTTTCAATATTCTCAACTTCAGCATCCACATAAATGGAAAAATCAAAGAAATCTGTAATATAGAGACGTTCATTTTGAGGGTTTTGAAAAACATTAATCCTTCAACAATGACAAAATTTATACTTAAATACTTTGTGCTTGATTTGGAACAATGTCATAGATTTCGTGAGAGTAAACAGGAACTGATAACCTTGGCCGTTTTTCAGATGGTCTAAAAATCAAGAAGAAGTTCCATATTGTAGCTCTCAGGAAAAACCTTTTTCGATTTAAAAAGCTGTCTTTCCTGTAAAATAGCATTTGGGTACAGGAAACCATCTGTAGTCACCAATTCTACCTTAGCATTTTCAAAATGTTCTAGAAAGAAGGATTTGAAGTAGACGACTTGTTGTTGATTTTCCGACTGCAACACTTCCTGATACACCAATAATAAAAGGGCTGTAGCTCCTTCTGTAAAAATCCCTTTGAAAAATGAAAGATCTTCTTTAGAACGTTTATAAATCCGAATCAGGTTAGTAAGTGGAAGATAGATGTCAACAACATCTTGTAAACTAATTTCGTCATTGAAACTTTTTTGATAGAATTCAATTCCTCTTCTGTAAGGGAGGTGTCGTTTTGCGATGTAGATTTTGCCAGTTAAACGATTGATTTTGTCAAAATGAATAAATTCATTTGTCATATTTATTCTCCTATCCATGCTGTTTAGTATACCATATTGTGGAAAAATTGTATGAAACGGTTTATACTTTTTGGTGAACGTGTGATAGAATTATTTTATGACGAAGATGTATTTTGCAGAAAAATCCTGATTCTGCCCATGATATCCATGAATTAAAAAGAATTTTATTAGGTCAGCAAAATGACCTTCCTTACGGATGCTGGCGTCTTTAGTAAGAAGATGATTGACTACGGTAGCCAGGTCCTCCTGACTACCTTAGATTTTGGAATTGATGAAAGATTTTGGATGTTGGCTGTGGTTAGTGGGACGCTAGGTTTAACCTCAGTTAAGACTCAGAAAGTCAAAGCGACATTAGTTGACATCAATCAACGTGCCTTAGATTTAGCTAGAAGAAATGCAGAGTGAACCAAGTTTCTGCTGATATTTTTTCAGTCCAATGTCTATGATCAAGTTCAAGGGAATGCTTTGATCATGTCACCAGTAACCTCCGATTCGTGCAGGAAAAAGTCGTTCACCAAGTAATCTCAGGAAGTTTCGAACACCTCGTAGCAGGTGGAGATTTGACTATTGTCATTCAAAAAGAAACAAGGAGCACCGAGTGCTAAAGCAAAAATGGAAGAAGTCTTTGGGAATTGTCAGGTTGTCAAGAAGGATAAAGGCTATTATATTTTTGAGGAGCGAGAAACAAATATGAGAGCAGTAGATATTATACAAAACTGAGATGGACTAGAATTAAGTAAAGAAGAAATTCAATGGTTGATTGACGGTTATGTTGAAGGTTCTGTGCCAGATTATCAGATGTCTGCCTTGCCATGGCAGGTTTATTTCAAAAGCAGGCGACCACCAGAGAAATTTCAGACTTAACTATGACGTATGGTAGTGGGACTGGACAACAATTTGACCTATCAGAAATCACTGGTATCAAAGTAGACAAACATTCAACAGGCGGTGTTGGAGATAAGGTTACTCTGATTTTGGGTCCCTTAGTGGCAAGTTTTGGAGTTCCGTGGCATAAAAATGAGTGGTCGAGGCTAGGCCACACTGGCGAGAACAATTGATAAGTTAGAGTCTGTCAGAAGGTTTCCAAGTTGAGCGAGCTCAAGAAGAATTCTATCAAACAAGTCCAAGATATTGGTTTGTCAGTTATTGGTCAGTCTGATCAATTAGTAAAAGCGGATAAGTTACTTTATGCTTTGCGTGACGTAACAGCTACTGTGGATACAATTCCTTTAATTGCAAGCTCTGTTATGAGTAAAAAAATCGCTGCTGGTGCTGATAGTATTCTTCTTGATGTAACAGTTGGTGAAGGGGCCTTCATGAAGAATATTGATGATGCTCGCCGTCTCGCTAAAACTATGGTTGAGTTAGGAAAAGCTGTCGGACGCCGCACTACAGCTGTTATTACCGATATGAGTCAAATCCCTGTTGGTACAAGCATTGGGAACCGCTTAGAAATCCTTGAGGCATTGGAAATTCTTCAAGGCAAAGGCAGAGAAGATGTCACTCACTTTATTTGTGAGCTTGCTCAGATTATGCTGGGGCTTGCTAATGTAGAGAAAACAGTTGATGAGGTTCGAGAAAATCTAACAAATGGCTCTGCCCTATCTAAGTTTGAGGCTATGATTCAAGCACAAGGTGGAGATCTAGATGACCTGTATAGACAGTCTTCTGCTCAGTACATTGTAGATGTTGTAGCTGATGATTCAGGTTACATTATGGAACTTCCTGCTATGGAATTTGGTTTGTTTGCTATGCGCTTAGGTGCTGGAAGAGCAGTTAAGTCAGATCACTTGGATTTTGAAACAGGCATAGTTTTTTGAGTTGAGAAGCGAGTAGAAACTGGGGACGTTATCGCAAGAATATATGCAAACCAGAAAATAACTGAAGAAGTAGTTACAGAATTCAAAAAAAATGTTAGAATAGGTAATGAACAGAAAAAAGTAAGCGAAATCATTGAAGTTATTGCTTAGCTTTTGGAGATATAAAATGAAATTAAACAAGTACATTGATTACACTCTTTTGAAGCCAGATGCCAATAAAGAGCAAATTAAAAATTATTGAAGAAGCAAAAGAATATGATTTTGCCAGCGTCTGCGTCAATCCGACTTAGGTTAAGTTTTGCTTCTGAACAATTAAACGATTCTGATGTTAAAGTTTGTACAGTTATTGGATTTCCTTTAGGAGCCTCAACCCTGAAGTAAAAGCGTTCGAGACCAGAGATGCTATAGGGTAATGGTGCAGACGAGATTGATATGGTTATCAACATTGGAGCTTTAAAATCTGGTAATCTTGAACTTCTTGAACAGGATATCCGTGCGGTTGTAGAAGCTAGTGGCGAGCATCTGGTTAAAGTTATTATTGAGACTTGTCTTTTGACAGACCAAGAAAAGGTTCAAGCTTGCCAAATTTCTCAAAAAGGCTGGTGCTGATTATGTTAAGACCTCAACAGGCTTTTTCAACAGGGGAGCTACCGTGGCTGATGTTGCTTTAATGAGAAAACTGTAGGACCTGATATGGGAGTCAAGGCATCGGGGGGAGCTCGTTCTTATGAAGATGCACAAGCTTTTATTGAAGCGGGTGCTACTAGAATTGGAGCTTCGTCAGGTGTTGCTATCATGAAAGGGGAGCAAGCAAGTGGCGACTACTGATTTAATTGATTTAGCTGTCCAGACAAGCAAAAATGCCTATGTTCCCTATTCCCATTTTCCAATAGGTGCAGTACTAGTTACAAAAGATGGTCGTGTTTTTACAGGAGTCAATGTTGAAAATGCAAGTTTTGGTTTGACGAACTGTGGCGAACGCACTGCGATTTTTAAAGCTGTTTCTGAAGGGGCGCTTTGAGTTTGAAGAGTTGATTGTCTGATGGACAAACAGAAAACCCATATCTCCTTGTGGCGCTTGTCGTCAAGTTATGGCAGAATTTTTGATAAGGATTTAAAGGTGACCTGGTCGCTAAAAATAAATCGACGGTCGTGATGACGGTCGGGGAGTTACTTCCATACTCTTTTACTGACTTAAAATAGTTGGTAGTTTGGGTCATCTGACCACACAATTTCGCAACATTGTTGCATATCTTATTTAGGAGGTTCAGTAATGAACAAGAAACAATGGCTAGGCCTTGGCTTAGTAACTGTCACGACAGTTGGACTTGCGCATGTGGTAACCGCGTCTCGCTCAAACAGCAATTCAGAAGCTAAGACTGATCTGAAAGTCATGCTATCGTGACTGATACTGGTGGTGTTGATGACAAGTCATTTAACCAATCAGCATGGGAAGGTTTGCAGAATGGGGTAATGAAAAACGGTCTTTCAAAAGACAATGGTTACACTTTACTTCCAATCTACAAACGAATCTGAATATGCTAACAACCTTGGAGCAAAGTCGCATCAAGTGGTTATAAAGCAATCTTCGGTATTGGTTTCGCTCTTCGTAATGCTGTAGAAGGATACTGCTAAAGATCACCAGATATCAATTATGTTATCATTGACGAGAGAAATCGAAAGATCAAAGCAACGTGCTTCTGCTTTGTTTGCTGACAATGAAGCAGCTTACCTTGCTGGTGTTGCTGCAGCAAACACTACTAAGACAAAAATTGTAGGTTTTGTTGGTGGTATTAAGGGTGCAGTATTGACTCGTTTTGAAAAAGGATTTGAAGCTGGTGTTAAATCAGTAGAGCCCATCTATCAAGATTGATGTTCAATATGCTGAATCATTTGGTGATCTCGCCAAAGGTAAAACTATCGTCTGTGCATCAATATACTGCTGGAGCAGATATCATTTATCAAGTAGCTGGTGGTACTGGTGCTGGTGTCTTCAATGAAGCAAAAAGCAATTAACGAAACTAGAAATGAAAGTGGAAAAAGTTTGGGTAATCAGGTGTTGACTGTGACCAAAAAGACGAAGGAAAATTTAAATCTAAAGATGGTAAAGAATCTAACTTTGTTCTTGCTTCTACTTTGAAAAACGTTGGTGGAACAGTTAAAGACATTGCAACTAAAGCGTCTAAGAACGAATTCCCTGGTGGTAAAACTACAGTTTATGGTTTGAAAGACGGTGGGTGTTGACTTGACTACCAAAAGCATTGTCTGAAGATGCTAAGAAAGCTGTTGAAGAAGCAAAAGCTAAAATTCTTGATGGAAGCATTAAAGTTCCAACAGAGTAAAGTGAATTAATGATACTCAAGAAGCGACCTTCATGAGGTCGCGCTTTGAGTTTGAGACAATCATTTTGTCTCAATAGAGCTTACTAACTCTCTAGTTGGTTCTATTGAAATAAAATTTTGAAAGGATAGGATCACAATGACACATGAAAAATGTCATCGAAATGCGGGAGATTACCAAAATATTTGGTGAATTTGTTGCAAATGACAAAATTAATCTTCATCTTCGTCGAGGTGAAATTCATGCTCTTTTAGGTGAAAACAAGCAGGAAAAATCTACTTTGATGAATATGTTGGCAGGCTTGCTTGAACCTACTAGTGGAGAAATTACAGTAAATGGACAAGTCGTTAAATTAGACTCACCATCAAAAGCTGCTTCTTTAGGTATTGGTATGGTTCACCAGCACTTTTATGCTGGTTGAGGCTTTTTACAGTAGCCGAGAAACATCATTTTAGGAAGCGAAGTGACTAAGAATGGTGATTTTAGATATTAAAAAGCAAGCCAAGAAATTAAGGAATTGTCTGAGAAATACGGTCTTGCCGTTGATCCTTCTGCCAAAATCGAAGATATTTCAGTGGGTGCTCAACAGCGTGTTGAAATTCTAAAAACTCTTTATCGTGGGCAGACATTCTTATCTTTGACAGAACCAACTGCCGTATTAACTCCTGCCGAAATTGATGAGTTGATGGTCATCATGAAGAATCTCTGTCAAAGAAGGCAAGTCAATCATCTTGATTACACATAAGTTAGATGAAATTCGTGCTGTTTCTGACAGAGTTACTGTTATCCGTCGTGGTAAGAGTATCGAAACTGTTGAAATTGCTGGTGCTACAAACCAAGATCTTGCTGAAATGATGGTAGGTCGTTCAGTCTCCTTTACAACTGAAAAGCAAGCTTCTGAACCAAAAGAAGTGGTTTTATCAATTAAAGACTTGGTTGTTCATGAAAACTCGTGGCATTCCAGCTGTCAAGAATTTATCACTTGACGTTCGTGCTGTGAAATTGTCGGTATTGCTGGTATTGATGGAAATGGTCAAAGCGAGTTGATTCAAGCTATTACTGGTTTGCGTAAAGTTAAATCAGGAAGCATTAAGATCAAAGGAGAAGAAGTAGTTGGCTTGCCTCCTCGTAAAATTACTGGAAATGCAAGTTAGCCACGTTCCAGAAGACCGCCACCGAGATGGTTTAGTCTTGGATATGTCCATTTCTGAGAATATTGCTTTGCAAAACCTATTATAAAGAACCATTAAGTAAAAACGGCATTCTGAATTATACTAATATTCATGCAGCATGTCTCGTAAGCTTATGGAAGAGTTTGACGTTCAAAAGCAAATGATTATGTACCAGCTTCAGCTCTTTCTGGGGAAATCAACAAAAGGCTATTATTGCCCGTGAAGTAGACCGTGATCCTCGACCTTCTGATTGTAAGTCAACCAACTCGTGGATTGATGTGGGTGCAATTGAGTATATTCATAAACGCTTGATTGGTGAACGTGACAAGGGTAGGCAGTTCTTGTTGTCAGCTTTGAGCTAGATGAAATTTCAATCTATCTGATCGAATCGCTGTTATCCACGATGGTAAGATTCAGGTATCGTGACACCAGCAGAGACCAATAAGCAAGAGCTTGGTATTCTGATGGCTGGTGGAGAACTACAGAAGGGAGATTCGAAATGTCTCAAGAAAAGTTTATTTATAACTTTTGCTTCTATTTTATTATTGATTGCTACTTTTTAGAATGGGGTACAGGCTCAGTAGGAGGAAATGCAGTATATCATTTTAATGGTATTGATAGTAACCAAGGCAAAATTTCTTTAATTTCTGCAATTTTAATCGATATTTTCAATTTTGAGCTACTATATAAAGAAACAAGCTAAATTATTCAACATTAGCATATTAATTATTTCTGTAGCAAATCTTGTACTATTGCTGATGACTATATTCAAATTAAATGATATTATCAGCCTTGTAAATCAACTTAAAGGAATGGGAGTGTCTGCTATGTCTTGGAATAGGTATAATCCTTTCTCTGGTTATCTCTTTTCTAATACTTGTTTTAAATCTTTTAACAATTTTGAAAGCAAGATGAAAACGAAGAAGGTAGATTCTAAATATAGAATCTCCTCATAATAAGGTTTTAGAGAAGTTTCTTCCTGTTTTAGTTCCTTTGATTTCTGTCGTTCTTGGGATTTTGCTTGGTGCGATTATCATGTGGATTTTTGGCTACGATGCTATTTGGGGATATGAAGAGCTTTTTAAAACAGCATTTGGTTCTTCTGAGAAGTTTGGGAGAAATCTCCGTGCTATGGGACCACTGATGCTGATTGCGCTTGGATTTGCAGTAGCGAGTCGTGCTGGCTTCTTTAACGTTGGATTGCCAGGTCAAGCTTTAGGAGGCTGGATCCTTGCAGGCTGGTTTGCCTTGTCATTCCCTCGATATACCTCGTCCACTCATGTTAATCATGACAGTTCTTTTGGGTATGATTGCAGGTGGAGTGATTGGTGCTATTCCGGGGATTTTACGAGCTTACTTTAGGTACTCATCTGAAGTTATCGTAACAATCATGATGAACTATATTGTGCTTTATCTTGGGAATGCTTTTATTCACAGTTTCTCCTAAGTCAGTCATGCAAAGTATTGACTCCAGTGTCACTGTAAGTGCTAACGCTACTTACCAAACTGAATGGTTTCGTGCATTGACCAATAATTCTCGGATGAATATCGGTATTTTTCTTTGCGATTATTGCAGTTGTTCTCGTTTGGTTCTTGCTTAAGAAAACAACTTTAGGTTTTGACGAAATTCGTTCTGTTGGTATCAACCCGCACGCCAGTGAATATGCTGGTATGTCAGCTAAACGTACAATTATTCTTTCTATGATTATTTCAGGTGCTCTTGCTGGTGTTGGTGGAGTAGTTGAAGGATTGGGAACATTCCAAAACGTCTATGTACAAGGTAGCTCACTAAGTATCGGTTTCAATGGTATGGCGGTTAGTCTTCTTGCAAGCAATTCTCCAGTTGGAATTCCTTTGCGCCTTCCTATTTGCTGTTCTTCAGGTAGGAGCTCCAGGTATGAACGTAGCGACGATTCCTTCAGAACTTGTCAGCATCGTTACCGCTTCGATTATCTTCTTCGTAAGTGTGCACTATATCATCGAACGTTTCATTAAGCCACGTAAACAAGAAAAAGGAGGTAAATAAGATGAATCTTGTCACAATGCTAAGTTTATTAGTATCATCATCGCTTATTTATGTAGTCCTTGATCTTTCAAAGTATTGGTGGTAGCTTCTCAGAACACTCTGGGTGTAAACGTTGGACTTGAAGGTATCATGGTTATGGGTGCTCTTTCAGGTGTTGTTTTAACCTTACGTTTTGAAAGTACTTTTTGGAAGTCTAACTCTTGGTTGCACTCTAGTCGGTGGAGAAGTCGTGACTCACTCATTCATGCTGTTGCTGACGATTAATTTCGAGCTGATCATGTTGTTAGGTGGTACAGTTTTAAACTTGATGGCACCGGCCTTTGGCGACTTTTCTTAGTAAAAGCATCTATATGAAAAGGTCAAACTGATAACATTCGAATCTTCATTTTGGTAAGTTTTAATTTTCCGATCCTATCAGATATTCCTGTTATTGGAGATATTTTCTTCAAGCACACCAGTATCATGGGGTACTTTAGCTAGTTGTATTTGCTTTCTCAGCATGGTTTATCATGTTTGAAGACGAAAATTTAGCTTTGCTGCCTGCTCTGTTGGTAGAGCATCCACAGGCGATGGATACTGGGAATCAGATGTTTATCTGATGCGTTATTGGGGCAGTGATTTCAGGGTTTCTATGGTGGAGTCTGGTGGAGCAATTATGCTCAATCTATTTCAGTTAACTTTGCTGCTTACCACAACTCATTGGAGCCAGGATTTCATTGCCTCATGCACTAAGGATTTTTGGTAAATGGGAATCCAATTGAGCAATGCTTTCCCAAGTCTCTTTCTGGGATTATCTCAAAGTTTAGCATGTTATTTGAAAGTCAATTACCATTTCTGTCTCATGTTCCAGCGGTATTACAGATTGTCGCCTTACGTTTTGACAATTTTTGTCCTCAGCAGTCTTCTTTCGAAAAAGCTGTTGCACTCTGAAAGTGATGGTATTAACTATATCAAATCAAATAATAGCGAAACAGGAAGATTTTCCTGTGTTTTATGAAGAAGAGCTTTGTTATGTATGGTATAATATAAATAGTAGATGTAGGAGAAAATAGTAACATAGAAGCAAGAGTTCAATTATCTGATAATGAAAAAGGAAGTGCGCTGCAATATGTAAAAGAAATGTAACCAAGTAGATCAGACTATAGAATTCCATATTTAGACAACAATTACAATGACAACCTAATATGCCTGCTTTATTTTTAGCGTTTGTAGATGAGGCTTAGTTGGGTTTTATCTATTTATGCGGATGAGCCACATGAAGCGGAAGTGTTCTATTTATGTTGCGCCATGCTTATCACTGCTGTCAGGGGCATTAGCAAAGACTTGTTGACAGAGTTTGAGATACTAGACGTTACTCAACTTATCAAATATCTACTTCATATCAGAGGCTAACTTTTTAGATCGACACCGATATTATTGAATGAGTATACTGCAATGTCGATGACAATGAGATATGGTTAGAACAAAACTCTCGTCGACTGTCGCTGAAGTAATTCAGATTTGGAAGTGTGTTTATGCAGATCAAAAGTTTGATCAGTGATATCGCTAGATTTTCAATCACTGAGCCTTTGGACAGCTCTTTAGATCATGCTGAAATGTATGCTAGAGAGTCAGTCCTTGATGAAAAACTTGTTTCGCTTATATGTCTTTGCGAAAGAGTGGGACGAGTTCTGGTTCTTTGTTCCGTGGATATGTAGCTTAGGAACCAATTACTTATTTGGTTTAGCTGTTGATGAAAGCTTTCGTGGACTTAAGGGTTAGGTGCCATTTAGTCAAAGTTTATTCTGAATGATCTTCATCAGCGAAACGGCTCGACTTTTGTCAGATAGTTGTTGAAGTTCAAAACACCGGTGCTTTGAGATTATATCAAAGATAGTTTTGAGAAAAAGTCTGAAAAATTATCTACTTAAAAAGAAAAGATAGTTTTTAGTTTAAAAAGGTCAGTAGTGATGATTCCTTTTACCTTTTGTCTGAGATGAAATGTATGATATTAAAGAGAAAGAGAGCCTTTTATTGGTCTCAATCTGGTCTCTAGTTTTAGGTTTATTAGCTTTTAGGCAAACTTTGACTTGGGAGTTTTAGCCATATTTTTCGTTATTATTTGCTGGACTAGCACAGTCTTCTTCCCACATTCCTAGTTGGAATGGTAACTCATAGAAAACAGGTTAGTAATCAGTTAAAGAGATCCTCTCATTGCTTTCTGTCTTTCCAACTTTCTTAATGCAAGGGTATGTTGGTTTGAACCTATCTGGCTAGCTGGACATTTCTGGGAACTTGACGATGTCTCGCCTGCATTTCTGTGGTGGCTTAGTTTTATCAGCTTAGTCTTTTGATGATTTATTATTTCTCGTTTTGTTATTCCTTTCACATGGGAAAATGTTTATCCTGTCTTGGACTGTTCTATTTGTAGGTCTTGGTGTTGCCCTTTGACGATCTTTCTGTTCCTCATCAATTTTGGCTAGGACAGATAATCTGGGTATTGTCTTATCGCTACTATTCTAGTTTTGCCAATTGTTTTTATAAGACTTTTCAAGATTGAGCTAGAAGAGTCTGTTCTTCCCAATATGACAGACGTATGCGCACGGTTTCTTTTGGTAACAGCCGCTATGTAGCTAGTTTTCCGTCTCCAAACGATCTTTTGCTATTGATTCTTATGGTTATCGGACAGATCCTTTATTTCTTTTATTTTTGTATCAACTCCCAAATCTTTTTGAGACGACCTTTTTCAGCGGGATTTTCCGCTTTTACTTTTCCTTTTAGTGATTGGCAACAGCCCCTAAAAAGCTTTCATCGCATTTAATTTAGGAATTGCTGGACAAATTTTTATGTATCTGAAGTGCTAATCGCTTTAGTCGTCGTTCTTGGAGTGACTTTCTTGTATTTTAAAAGAATTTATGAATAATCAGACAGAGTTTGAAAGAGGATCTCACTTTAGAGACCCTCTATTTCTTTTATGAAAGAGCGAATTTATGGTATAATATCAATACTTTGTAAGAGGAAGATAAAGATGAATATTCAACAATTATGTAATGTGGTAGCTATTGCAAACTAGTGGTACTTTTCGATGAGGGCATGAAAAATGTAGCAGCCCAGCCAAGTCTTTCGATTTCCGTGAGAGATTTGGAAAAAGAACTTGGCTTTAAAAGATTTTTCGTAGAACCAGTAGTGGGACTTTTCTAACCTCGTCGGGATGGAGTTCTATGAGCGGCCTCAGGAATTGGTATAAGGGCTTTGATATTTTCCAAAAACCAGTATGCTAATCCTGAGGAAGAAAAAGACTGAGTTTTCCATTGCTAGTCACGAATTATGATTTCTTACCCTCTTATCACAGAGTTTTCAGTTATATCCAGCTTACAAGAATTTTCGGATTTTTGAATCGACAACGGTTCAGATTTAGACGAGGTGGCTTCAAGGCCATAGTGAAATTGGAATTATTTATCTTAACAATCAGAACACCAAGGGAATCATGCAAAAGATGGACAAGCTTTGGCTTAGAGGTTGTTGAGCTCATTCCTTTCCAGACGCATATTTATCTCAGTGAGGATCATCCACTGACCAAGAAAAAGAATTGGTCATGGATGATTTGACCGACTTACCTACCGTCTGGATTTACTCAAGAAAAAGATGAGTATCTCTATTATTCTGAGAACTTAGTGGATACCAGGCTAGTTCAGATGTTTAATGTGACAGACAGGGCTACATTGAATGGTATTTTTAGAAAGAACCGATGCCTCATGCGACTGGATCAGGTTTCTTCGATAGTAATAGTGTGAATGGCGATTACAGTGATTCCAGCCGAGCGACGCGCTGGATAATAAGATAGTGTAGGCTCAAACGGTCTGAGGTTGATCTATCACTAAGTTGGAGAGGCTTTTGTAGCTGTTATGAAAGAGTATTTTGAGAAGAAGAGGAAAGGTATGAAAAGAAAAAGTAACTTCTCCCACGATGATCGTCTTGATGATTGTAATCGATCAGATGGTTAAATGGGGACTGTTGTCTAGCAATATAAAATTAGGTGAGGTCAAGAGCTTTTATTCCATCTATTATGAGCTTAACTTATCTTCAAACACAGGGAGTCTGCTTTTTCTATGTTAGAGAATCAGCAGTGGCCTTTTGCTATTATCACACTTGTTGTGATTGGGGAGCCATCTGGTACTTTGATAAAAATATAAAAAGGTTCATTTTGGCTTATCAGTGGGTTGGACCTTTGATTATTGCAGGTGGTTTAGGTAATTTTTATTGATCGCTTGCGCCAAGGATTTGTTGTCGATATGTTCCAAGTTTGATTTTTATCAATTTTGCAGTCTTTAATGTTGCGGATACCTATCTAACTTTCGGAGTTTTAATCATGCTCCTAGTCATCATAAAGGAAGAAAATAATGGAAGTGAAAGTTGAGCAGACTGGGGCGCGTTTAGATAAAGCCGTTGCTGATTTAACTGATTTGTCAAGAAGCCTAGCTAACGAACAAATTAAGACAGGCAAGATTTTAGTGAAATGGCTTGGTAAAAAGCTAAGTACACCGTTAAAGAGGGCGATATCATTTCTTACGAATTACCAGAGGTTGAGGAGTAGAGTATGTGGCAGAGGATATTCCATTAGAAATCGTCTATCAAGATGAGGATGGCGGCTGTCAATAAACCGCAGGGTATGGTGGTCCATCCTTCGGCAGGCCATACTAGTGGTACACTAGTCAATGCTCTTATGTACCACATCCAAGACCTGTCCGGTATCAATGGAGTTCTCCGGCCGGGGATTGTCCATCGGATTGACAAGGACACTTCTGGGCTTCTCATGATTGCTAAAAATGACCAAGCCCATGTGGCTCTGGCTGATGAGCTTAAGAACAAGAAATCCCTACGCAAGTATTGGGCTATTGTTCATGGAAATCTAGCCTAATGACCGTGGAGTGATTGAGGCCCCGATTGGCCGCAGTGAAAAAGACCGCAAGAAGCAGGCTGTGACGGCCAAAGGCAAGTCAGCTCTGACGCGTTTCCAAGTCTTGGAACGTTTTGGTGACTATAGCTTGGTTGAGCTTCAGCTGGAAACAGGACGGACTCATCAGATCCGCGTTCACATGGCCTACATCGGACACTCCTGTAGTTGGAGATGAGGTCTATGGTCCACGTAAAGACTTTAAAAGGACATGGCCAATTTCTGCACGCGCGAACGCTGGGCTTCACCCATCCTCGAACTGGTGAAGTGCTGGAGTTTACAGCTGAAGTGCCAGGTATTTTTCAAGAAACCTTGAAAAAACTGCGACAAGAATAATCAGGTCATTCATTATTAAAATACAAAAACAGTCCATCGAGCTTTTGAAGCTACCTTGAGGCTGTTTTTGCTATATTAAAGAGGAGAATTACTTATGTGCTGAGTTGAATTTTCCCCTATCACCCGAATATCTATCAATTGAGTTTAGCCCAATCAAGACCAATCAAGACGCTCGTCTTTGTCAGGTCTGTGGCTGTGTCCCAGAGCTTTATCTAGATAGGATGTACTCAACTGAAACAATTCATTGTCTTTGTCTTCAATGTGTTGCTAGTGGATCTGCAGCTGATCAGTTTGACGGAGATTATATCCAAGATGCAGAATGGCAGAAGGTCAGTGATCCAGCACGAGTAAAGAACTTTTTTCGTACTACACCAGGATATACTAGCTGGCAAGGAGAATACTGGCTAGCTTGTTGCGATGATTTTTGTAATTTCATTGACTATGTGGGAATGGCAGAATTAAACAAGATGCCAGAAAAAGAAGCTATTTTACCGGATTATGAGCTTTTTAGAGGTTTTGACTGTGCTACTAGAAGAGTATCTTAGCCGAGACGGAGACATTACTGGCTATCTCTCCAATGCCGTCATTGCAGTAAATACCGACTTTATGTAGATGCCCTGTTAGAGTTACATTCATGACAAAGAGAACCTATTTTGTCCACCGGGATGCTTGGGCAGATGACCGGCAGAGTGACGGGCTTGAATTATGCCTTATTCCAGAATTCCATGACCAAAAGATCTATTTTTATTGCGACGAGTATGCCCTTTTCTGGTCTAATATAAAAAGATGCTGGAGATCCAGCTAAGGCACAGGATTTTCATCTTAGAGGTGAGATTGAGCCGAGCTAAGCTTGGAACAAATCGGACAGGCTGATTTGCTTGGCTATAGAATGGAGTGAAACAATATCATTTTCAAGGAAGACATTTGACTCCAAGTGCAATATATTGACTTGGACTAGAATGGCTTAAGTGAAGCAATTCTTGTGCTAGTTTTGTATCTTGTTTAGATAGGAAAGGAGTATTGATGAGAGAGAAAGGTATGGCAATGACTTATCTTTGCTTTGGAATACACTCATGCCCTTGGAAGCCAATGTTGTAACCAAGGAAGAAGAAGTTTATTTCGACTCTTTTGATATGAATGAGCCACAGAGATATTGAGCAGATGTTTGACTTATTTATAAAAGGGCCATTTTTGTCATCAGGAAGCGAAAAACAAAATGAAGTTTTAAATGCTATTTCTCGGCTCCTCACAAGCTGATCGGCAAGTTTTTGGACGACTTTTTACTTATGACTTTGGTTTTTGCTACCATTGCTCCTAAAGACAATTACCTTTTTCTTGTAACATATTTTTCTCTATTCTGCCTAGCTATCTTTTTGTCTCAGAAAACCTGCAGTTAGCATACGGGCTTGACAAATCTATTTATACTTATCCAGAGGCATTCTACAAGCTAGTGGATTTGAATTTGGTGAACTTTGACGTTTGGTATTTACTGGATTCAGAGTCAGCGCTGGCACACTATCAAGGCTTGCAAGTCAGGTATCCTGAAAGGAGATTAATTCTTTTGCTCGTCGTGACGATTGTGATGATCTGGCTTGTTTTGAAATTGGAAAAAGCGGTAGGGTTCAGCTTATCCATGATTTTGCCACTCGGGCTGGGAGCAAAAAGAAAAAGAATTTCAAGATCTCTGGGAATGGCTAAAAAGTCGCTGTGGGAGATATGATTATTTTTAACAAAGAAGAGGATATTTATTGAAATGAACTATTATTTCATGATGGATGACAAGATAAACAGAAGTTTTAACTTTAGTTTGGCAAGTGGTTGTTTTGACTATAAGATTAGGAAAAAGCCATTTGAAGATAAAACAGATGATGAACAAAAGATCTATTCTTAGAATACGAGTATGGTCCAATAGCCCAGATTATCGTTTTTATAACTTTATAAACCAGCTTTTGAAAAGAAGTAGATTTTTCCTATGATTATTACATGGATGGATCTCAAAATACTTCTCAGAAAAATTTATCAATTTACTAATTTTAAATTACCTAACTATATCACTAAAGAGCTAATCTTACCATGAATGCGTAGGGTGTTAAATAGTCCAGTTCTATTATCTAAGTTTGTCTCCATATGTTTATTCTGGGATTCGTCCGACTGATTTTATTGATTATGATAAGACGGAACAACCCCATCCAGAGAGTACCCATCAAGGAAATTAGTTTTACTATTCCTTTTGATATGTTTAAACTAGATAAGATTGAATACCTGACTTATCATGGATGGTAGTATCTGAAAAGTCTTAAATGCGATTGAGGAGAATTCTGTAATAAAGGGATTGTCTCCTATTGAAAAGGGCTCAAGAAGAATTTTGGTAGCATATCTGAAAGATTTCAAACTGAATTGATAAAAGAAAGAAAGCTAGAATACCTGAATTCTATTATTAATTCAATGTGAAAAGGCGAGAGACACCATGAGAAAAATTTCTTTGCCATCCATTCGCATTTATACTTTTCGAAACCTTGGTCTTTTGTTCTTTGTTTTGCTTTTATTGTGGCTTTAGGTTTGGCATTAGTTTTAGATTTTTTCCTCGATTCTGGGCAAGTTAGCTTGGGTCGAATTACGGAGTTTTTGGTTTCGATATTGCTTTTGTCCTTATTGGCCTGGTGGTTTCTACCGCAATAGGAAGACTAACGGCAGAGCGGAGAATATTTAATCGTCAATAAACCATTGAAAATATCGTTTAAAGTTATCCTCGGTTACTCTTTATTTTGGAAAAATACCGAATCATTTATCGGGGTGACCAGTCTTATCCCATTTTCGTAAGTGGTAGCTTGAGCGAGAAGGTGAGCAGGTGGAAAAAGCTTCTTTTAGGCATGTAGTAATCCTCGACAATACAAGAAGCTTCAAATTTTTATGAGGAATATCTTAAAGGAAGAATTCAAAGATCTACCAGACCCAGACGACTGGTCTATCGGACACTTTAACCGCTTAAATCTTTTGAAAAATAAAATGTTTCAAAACCTCAAAGTATAAAGATGATAAAAAATTCATGAAAATGTGCCACAATGATTTCTCAATATAATAGAAAACTGCAAAAGTTTGACACATTTTTCACATAGGTGTATAATCGAAGCATAGCTTTGACAGAAGTTTCATATTGAGATCTTTTGCCATTACTAACTTGTAAACCCTTTGCTGTTCAAGTATGAACGTGTCGCGGTATCACGGATACCAAGGAGGAAACATATGTCGAAAAGTTGCTATTGTTACAGGTGCAGGTCAAGGGATTGGTTTTGCGATCGCAAAACGTTTGGTTCAAGATGGATTTAAAGTTGGACTTTTAGATTATAATGCAGAGACTGTTGAAAAAGCAGTCGACGAATTGTCGTCGGATAAAGCTTTGGCTGTGGTGGCTGATGTATCAAAACAAGCGAGTGATGCAGACCTTCCAAAAAGTTGTTGACCATTTTGGAGATTTTGAATGTTAGTATCAATAATGTTGAGTGTAGTGCCAACAACACCACTTGATACCATCACTGAAGAACAATTTCCCACGTACTTTTTGCCATTAACGTAGGTGGCGTCATTTGGGGATCATGTCGCTCAGGCTCAATTCAAGACGCTTGGCCATGGTGGTAAGATTATCAACGCTGCATCTCAGGCTGGTGTAGTAGGCAATCCTAATTTGACAGTCTACGGTGGTACGAAATTTGCAGTGTGTGGAATCACCAAACCTTAGCGCGTGATTTGGCTGACTCGAATCACAGTTAATGCATACGCACCTGGTATCGTGAAGACACCGATGATGTTTGATATCTGCGCATGAAGTGAAAAATGCTGGTAAAGATGATGAGTGGGGTATGCAAACATTCGCTAAAGATATCACACTGAAACGTCTTTCTGAACCAGAAGATGTTGCAGCAGCAGTTAGCTTCCTAGCAGGTCCTGACTCAGACTACATCACTGGTCAAAAACTATTATCGTTGATGGGGATGCAATCTCACTCAAGATTCTGTCTCAAAACTGTGATCGTTTGGTCGCAGTGCTATTAAAAACAGTTGATATATAGTTTATTATTCTCATTTGTGTTATAGTTGATATAAATAAGGGAATTTTAAAGCAGATTTTCTCCAGTTATATGCAGAATATACTGAACGAGATCGGAAAAAGAGTAAGTTTTGCTTTGATTCTGTCATATGTCCCAGAAGATTTTCTTACTATCCGATTTTATTCTATGAAAGATTGCGAAGAATCTTGTGGGTTGAAATCAATCAATTTCTTTGGAGAATTCTAAAAACAAGTGACAAGGAAGAATTTCATCTGAGTGATAGAAAATATTTATGTTCACTAACGTGCTTCCATTTTGAATCTCAGCTGAACAAACCTAAGCGTGAAGTGATTCAAAGCTCAGTATTACCGTTAGATTGATTATTGTGTGACACTGAAGATGAAAGTTGTAAGCACTGATACAAGAAAATTAAGGATCAAAAATTATGGTATGATTAGTAAAAAGTAGAATCTGGCAGAATTTTAGTGATTCCCTTTATTTTCTATCTAGAATATACAGAGACGCAAAATGATTTAGCTGATGAAAGGAGATGATAAACTCTTTGCTTTTTGTCGTATTGTTGATGATTCGGGTGTCAGCATTATAATTGAAGTATTTAAACTTGTGAGCCAGTTACCTGTAACCTTTGAAAATATTCTTAATTCAGGACGTCTATATGATCCGATCATGATAAATGGTCTCGTATTTATAGATGGAAATTACTGGCAAGCAAGAGAATTATGATAAAGAAGTCGATTCAGGATTTTCCAATATCCAATTTGTTTATCTCCCTTTACCAGAAGGGACACCGCGACTATGGGAAAATGGTCAAGAAATGGAAATTTCCTTTTTGAAGAGAGAACAGTATGAATCCTCAAGAAGTTGGAGTGCGCAACATTTAGAAATGAGGATTATTGGCGCCTGATAGAAAAAGATGATTCCTTATAAATCAGTTGAAGGGCTTAGCCAAGTTTAAAGAGTATTCACTATCTTATTCTCTAGTCGTGAGGTAATCAGCAAATATCAATACAAGACAAAATTAAGGAAAAAAATATGGTAAAATAAATTAGCAAATGTTAGCGGTGGAGAAATTTTTCGCAATTCCATTGTTTTTTCTGACAGATCCGAGTTAGAGAGATTTAAAAGAAAGTCTGACTCTGGGAGAAGATAAACAATTCGCCTATTGTAGAGTTGATTAAGGATCTTGGAGGCGAGTATACTCATAGAGATTTTTACTTTAATCGATGGATTATCCCCCGAAATAGAGGACTATCATCAAATCCAGAAGGCTATTTCCACCAATTGCCATAAATGGTCTGGGAATATATAAGAAACGCTGGCCGAAAGTCGGACAACAAGAGAAGCTATGATCTGCGAAATAGATTCTCATTTTTCATCAAATCAGTTAGTTCTTCCAGCCTTGCTACATGAATCGCCGAGATTATGGCAGAATGGACAAGAAAAGTACATTTCAGCTGATGAAAGTAACGTCATGTGAGAAGTGGGTGGTTTGGCTTTCTTCTCACTTAGAAAAAGAATTATTGAAATCATAGCAAGGGGAATAAAGATCTAGAGATACCAGTTTTCTATCAAGATTGAGAGAGATTGATGAATGACTTAAATGATAAATTGTCCTTATTAAAAAGTAGACGAATCAATCGGTTGAAAGGGATAAAGGATGTCTCATTTTCTAACAACTAAAACCTGAAAAGAAATAGCTTTGTATGCTGGTGAGTTGAATCCTATAGAGAATCCCTATCCTGTACCTATCAGTTTCCTGCTAATCTCATCACTTAAAGATTTAAGTGCGTCAATTCAAAGTCTAGTTGACAATAGAAGTCATTTTATAATGAGTTTTGTGGAGTTTTCACCGGTTTATGTCTTGTTTCAAATGGAGTCCCTAGATGATATCCTCTTATTCTTCTGAATTTTCTACCAGAGACCTGACTCTTTTCTTTTCGAGATGAGGAAAAAGTAGTAGGATTTATTTCGACGAGGATAAGCTAGAGGTAAGAGTCTTTAAGAATAAGGCCAGGAAAAAGTAGTATTGTATAAATTGAAGAGTGAGCTCAGATTTTTAGAATAAAACAGCACAAGTTTTCACTTCGTTCACTGCTAGTAGTATTAGATAAAAGAGAAGAAAAATTGTTCTAAGAATAAGAAAGGAATTGAGTAGAAATGACAAAAATATGAATATCCTTTTGATAATGATAGTGCAAGGTTTGCTCATAATTGTACTTTACTCAAGAGCTACTTGAAAAATCATTAGTAAAACAAATGGAAGAATCTGGCTTTAACGTGAGTAAAGTTAGGAGGAAAGTATGTTGGGCATATGTTTATTCTAGTACTGATTTAGCTCGTTTCTCCAACAGAGCAAACTAGTTAAATTCTTACGCAAGAATTGAACGTATGGAATGGCAGAAGCTATTGTTGAAAATTATGTTGAAGGTACTGCTGTTAAGTCAGGAAGCACTTGCAAAAGCTTTGTGGACGTTATTTCTTGAAGTATAGAAATAGCCCGATGGGGTATGAAATAGGTTTCAGAAGATAGCTACTTAGATTTCGTGAAAGAAAGGTCTTTATTGAGTCCAGCGATCGATGCATATTTTGAAACCTTTGCTTGAATATCTTGAAATTGCTTTTGAAGATGAGGAAGAATTAGCTGATTGGCGCAGATAGAATGATGTCAATTAGCATTATCTGGATCTTTTATGTATCTCAGGATGGAAGTACCAGAAATAGTGCTAACAAAGGGAGATGTTACAAAAGAACAGTTCTTGAGATGGAAAGCGGTTTATTATGATTGGTTTGAGGCGAATTGTATCCCAAAGAAGTATCGAACATTGTCGAAAAGATCAATATGCGACGAACTCATTTGAGGAGTTTTGCCTATTAAGTGCTGTAATAAGCAGAAATGAAATGAGATAATCGCTCCTTTTTACTTTATGTTGTTTGATGATAAACCTTGACGATAGTTGGGCATCTTTAGTGATGCATCAGCCGGAGAATATCGGACAGTCTGTTTTGATAGGCGAGCTTTGGATGGCTTTGAAGGCAATGGCTATGGACTCGGAATTCATCACTGGTTTTAGCTTTCGTGAAAGAAAAGATGCCAGATATAGAAGATAAACTAAATTTTGATTCTGAGTCTAGTATGTTTTGTGTTCGCTCATCTGATGTCAAAACGTTAGAAAAATTTGCATACTGAAATTTAAAGCTCTGTGTGATGATGTGGAATCAATGATAGACTTATTTAACAAAGTTGAATTAGATTAGAGTTGCTCGTTATGACGGAAAAATTAGCTTATCAGAAGGCAGTGATATACTTACACTGCACCTTTAAAATCTGATCCTTGCCATGCCTGGCTACTTTCAATTCTATTTGCTGCCAACAAAAGGTCTTGCGGCTATGTTTTGTGATCGAAAGAACTGGATCACTCTTGAAACTGTTGACACAGATCAGTATTGAATTTGATACAAGGCAAAGTTGATTTATGCAAGTGGCTCATTTCATGAAATGGGGACTTTGGAAGAAACACTAGGACACGACCACTTCTTGAAGCAGAGGATAAGTTATAGCACTCAGGAAATGTTGGAAATATTAACTTAATGTACAGAGATGAGATATGTAGAAAGATGCCAACTCAAGGAGCATAAAAGAAGAGTAATCCACTACAGCCAGTTTATGATTTAATGGAAGTATTTTCCCGTTATTTGCGAACAGTACAAAGTGAGGGATCTCTCGATTTCTAGCTTGAGCTAATGGAGTAGTGAAGAACGATTGGAATAGTCTTTTTGTTGTGATTTAATAGCTTACTAGATCAATATGTTTAAAGAATATCAGATAGCAACTATCACCAGACGCTTATTCGGCCATCATTTGGATAATCTCCTATTTGTCGACCGATTTTCAGTGGATGCGTGAGGTAAGTAGATAGGTAAGTTTGTCTTTGTCTTCCCAAGTCTCTATCATCAGCTGCGAATTGGAAGATCAGATTATCCTGATGTCGTGGAAGACCGTGATGTATACCTTTGACGTGAGTGGCGGAGCAAAACCTCAAGCTAGTCTACTATGGAGAGCAGTTGATTGATGTTCCCTCGGCTGCACTGCGGAGGAAAAGCTGGGATGCAAGTCTCCAGACGTGGTTGATGCTTTGAATTATTATCGTCAGCACGATAGCTTTATGCCCTTTGATGATGAGCTAGGCTAATTAGGAAATGGTATCTGATGACTGAGTATAAGGAGAGAAAATATGAGAGAATATAAATTGATGTCCATAACGAGTGTTTGTATCGATTCTAGAGTGAAAGAGAGAAAAGGTCTGCCTTGTTTTAAGTGATTCTTTTAGAGGTTAGCAATGAGGAGTTGACTCGTCCTACAGAGCAAAACTCAGATAACTCCTGATCAATCACTCAGTATGGTATCCTAAAAGCTTTTGGACAAAAATTCAGGAGGAATTTCCAGGTCTATCACATGCAAGACTCCTTTCCATTTTTATCTTGTCTGAACAAAGTGACGTTGACTTAATTTTCGGCTTGGAATTTGGACTGAGAGAGGATCTGGAGCATGGTAGAGGACTTAAATTTCTCCTCAATAGTTTTGAAATTTTAGAATATGGTAGTAGCGAAGTGGCTATTACTAGGTAGTCGATTATAAGAGAAGCACTAGAAGATGGAGCAGGACATGGTTGGAAAAGATGGGATTATCATAAAGGATGGCCGATCATCCCAAACAGTGGTGAGAAGCTACTGGTTGAAAAATCTTATAGAGGAAGCTAAGAAGGATTCTGGTTTTTATCAGTAATCAGCACTTTAAGGATATAAGCATCAGAAATACTAGAAAGTTCACGAGTCGTGTTTGAAAACTGTATCTTGAGAATGTCTTCTTTGAAAACTGTGATTTGAGGGAAATCAGCTTTTGATCATGGCAGTTATTCGAAAACTGTACTCTCAGACGATGCACTGAAATGAACTTTTATTTTTATGACAGTCATATTATATCGTCTATCTTTCCTTTCTTTGATGATGATGAAGCGTCCTCTTTGGAGAATGTCAGTGAGATGAGTGTTGTCTCTTTGAAAAGTGTAGGATGCATCTGACATTTTCTTTTCCCTACCAGAATTTCAGCATATATAAAACTGATTGGTAAAACGTCTGAATGTACCTTTGGGTCGAAGATCAAGAAAGTAGAAAAGTTGCATCGCAGATCTATCAGAGGCTCAGCTTGAGTTTTGTCGATTTCTGCTTTGTGATTTGACGGAGACTATTCGTCCCAGAGGATCCAGATATTCTTTTATATAAATAAATCTGAGGAACGGTCAAAGAAGGCCCAGGATAGTGAACATCCAAGATGATACAAAAAGGCGAGCTCTTTTCATCTATACAGAGAGTTGATGAATGAAAAGTATGTGGATTATTTCATGAGTCGCAAAGATTACCAATGGGCCTGGACGAACACTTTAAGGATGTAGCCAAGTGTTTGAACTTGACTGGGTCCTTGACTAGCTCTTATGTAAATAGCATCAGAGCTGCAGTTAGCAGAAGAAAGGATAGAAAAATGACAGTTACTATCGATGAATTCGTAAAGAAGGCCAGTAGCTTCTATCTAAGAGGAGAAACCATTTTCGTCTGGATAAGGTCGTTTCAACCCTTTGGCATATATTTAGAGGATTATTCTAAAATGGGATTTTTCTTTTTGTCAAAGTAGCTACTGATCTAGTAAAACTATGGAAAGAGCAAGAGAGTTATAGGCTTTTGGCCAGTGTTTTTAGGATGTGATAGTAGAAGAGGAGCAAATCTTTTTACTTTGCAACCTTGAAGGAAGAGAAGTTTTTCAAGAAGAGAGTTTCGTGATTTTCCTTGTAAGCTGTTTCCTCTTATTCGCTCTTTTTCTATCAAGCATCTTTTTGAAAGCAAAAGTCGCTGTGCGAGATTGAGCAAGATGAAGAAGTCGAAGAGATTGGCAGTACACTGAGGAGTCAGCATTTTCACTCAGAAAGCTCTTGAACAAGAGCCACCAGGTTCCTGTGGAACGCATGGCCTATCTGATAGAAGACGATGGAATCGTTCTAAGAGATGTGATTCTTCTCATATCTTGCAAAGGAAAGAGCAGTAGGAAATGGAATTAAATTAATGGATGGAGAGTTCAGCCCCAGATAGCAAGATCCGGAGTGGAAATGAAAGAACAGCCAAGAACAAAACCTGACGTATTAAAATTGGTGATATGCTATCAATTTTCGGAGGAAATGTTTGTAGTTTGGTCAAACCTGGAAAAGTGAATTGCTGGTCATGTCATCCAATCGACATCTTCTCAAGCAAGTCCCACTGCATAACGTGCTGAGGAGCCAAGCCGTGCCTAATTTATAGGTAAGCTCCATCATTGTAGAGACTCCTACACCTTGTTTGATCGAAGTCCAGCATGGCCTTGGCAGATAATTACGTCACCAAGCGGATTTTGACCCAAGCCTCTTTAAGGATTTAGCCTTTAGAGATCCAAATGGTCTGGCACTTTGGGAAGGTCTCTAGAAGGATGGTGGTAAGTGAACCTGAAGATCTTTTCAGGAAGAAGTTGAGGACCTAGACTGGGGTGCTTCCGAGGTACGGAAGTATAAATATAACAGAATATTGGAAGAAGAACTGGCAAGCAGAGGAAATAAAGGAGCTTGAGATGACCATGTAGATGAGTTAATCAGGACGCATGCCCTGGTAAAAAGGCGCTGAAAAATTTAAAGGGCAGACTAAAAGGATATGGACCATTCTTACATCAGCCTTGGTATGAAAGATGGAAAACCTAGATCGTGGAAATCAAATGTATTCTGTTTTGCCATGGTCAGTAACGGTACAGAAGAAATTCTCATCTCAAGCCACACAAGTTAGGTGACATCCCAACACTCCGTAACTCATCGCCTCAGCAGCAGCGAGCTTGCTTATCTAGAAAATTCTTAGAAACAGAGAACTTGTTCCTGTTTATGAGTCCTTAGTACCGAATAATTCCTTAATCTCAACAAAAGGATATATCAGAGAAAGATTGTGCTGAAAGATGACGATTTTAACAAAATTATGTCTTATGTGACTCAACAACATTCCTGATATATTGGTCGTTATAAATCCATTTTTATTTATATTTTTGGGTCGATTCATCTATATCCAGAAGAGAATCGCCAGAAAATTATTGACTTTCCTCGTCGTTCGATATATATCTATCGTCAACATGACTTAATAATGATTACAAAAAGGAAAGGACGGCAGAAGAGTTAGTTTTATTCTAAAATTTACTTAAAAGAGAGAAGTTACCATCTCCTTAAAGAGGGAAACAATGAATCGTTGTTGAAAATCTTATGCTTTACCGACAAAGGATGCCGCGACTATCAATGGGGATTTGTTTGTTCAATTGTCTGATACCAGAGGAGTTCATTACGTAAAACTAGAGCAATATTCAGATTGCGCTCAAAAGTAGAGCCAGAGTCGATAGTCATTTTTTGGATCGAGATTGAGCAAGCAGGATAAAGTTTTGTTAGGTATGAAATTGATAGGAGAAACTATGAAGTACTACTTTGTATGGATGATAAAGCAACAACTTTAATTTTGATGTTGAATATGGATGAGTGGACTTTGAGATTCAAATTGAAACCCTACGAAGAAGAAAATTTAGTAAACTGATAGAATATAACCAGATCCAAATTGTCCTGATGTGATCTATTATAATTTTGTGAATAAAAACATGATATATAATAAAATAAATTTTGATTATGATTATTATTGGTATTCCTATGGTTTTATCCTCTCAAAAAGTTAGCAAACTAGCTTTTTAAACAATTCAAGATTCAGGAATGTTGCCTGGAAAATGCAATTTGACAGTGAACATGAGCGTAATGGAAGCTCCTGACTTTATCTATTTAAATTTAATACCTATACCAGAGATAATCCTGCCCTGATTTTATTGATTATGAGAAAACAGAATCAAACCCTTCTAAAACGATGTATACAGCATCAAGAAAATAGTCTTTAAAAGAGGATGTTGACTATGATATTTTTAAGCCCGAAGAAATGGCATGGATTAATTTTAATGTTACGGAGGAAGCAAAGAAGCAGAACTGGAATCGCTGTGGTCAGAGGCATTCGTTTTACCGATTGAAACAGCTCAAGAAGAATATTAAATATAGTCGGGTTGATTTTAATCGACTTAATAAGACCAAAACCAAGAAATGTTCTGGTAAGTAGTAGCTATTCTGCTGGTATCCTTGCTTTTCTTCAGACTTCATGGTGACATAAAACTTAATCTTGAATTGACGATAAGTGAGAGGAAGAAGGATATTTAAGTATTAAAAAATTGGTTAAAAGACATTAAAGATAAAGAACGTAAAAACTGGATTTTGAAAGAAGTTAAAAGTTTATCTGCAGGAGTTAGATTTGCAGAACAGAAAGATATTAAAGTTTTAAAATGGTGCAATGTCAGGGCAGAAAACGACAGGGGGATACACATAAGTTCTCACCCAAGAAATCTAGCTATAATCTGTCAGAAAGTGTATCTATTCCAGCAATTCAAGATTTTCATGAGAAATATCCTCCTTATAAACCAAATTTTCGGACAGAGATTTTGCATTGGTGATGAAATCACACGGATGGAAAGCAAGTACAGACACCTCCTCATAAGGTGCGGGTCAGTCAATTTCAGACGAAGAGATCATTTAAATTATTCAGAATGAACAGGCCGCAGATGCTGTAGATCAATATTAGTAATATCTATTTTACTTTGCCCGGCATTGTACCGGTGCGCGTTGAAAGTGAAACCCAGGCGCTGATTATGGCTTTATTAATTATTATTTGTCTAGTTCATATCATCTCAGTTCTAGAAGTAGAGGATGAATTGACTCAAAATAGAGGATCCCATGAAACTACTGGATATAACTTCCACAGGTTCCTGTCATGTGGAGGTGAGTAACCCGTTTTAGGAGGAAATACGACCATACGAGATCTCAGAAAAGAAACCTTCCTCCAGTTTATGCAGGCCATGTGGCCTGGGGAGAGGAAAGCTCACTGAGGAGCTTACAAAAGCTGATAAAGAGATGTTGAAGGATGAATTAGCTTCGATTTGATCAGTTTTGTAGATCTACACTCAGAGCAAGGGAAGTATCTTATCTAGTCCGATTTTCCATTTGACTATAAAATTAGAAACGCATCCCATCATTGATGAAGAGGCATGACGGAATCAAACTTACTTTCTACATCAAGGAGAATCGTTCTGGTTTAGAAACTCTCTATGGTTTTCAGAATGGTGTTTCAAGAAGGACGATGGTGGATTGATAAGAAAGAATGGCTTGGTGATGGGAAGTGGATCAATTCTTCTTTGTGATATACTGAAGAATGTAGGAAGACAGGAAGAAATGTGTTTCAAAAGACAGTGGTAGTCTAAGTGTAAGTAATGAAATGTTAGAGGTCAATATGAATAAAACACTTTCAAATCAAAAAAGAAAATTAACAACCACTAGAAATCAAGTACTAAAGGCGAGAGATTTTGATCTTGAAAAAGCACAGCTTTTTACTACTAAAGCAATTTTAGAAGCATTAAAAAGCTAGCGAAAAAAGCCTTGAGAGTTAATTGGGAGGAAAACAGGAAAGACAGAAACGTACTCCTATAAACATGTACGAGATGATTCATGCTATTAAGACCATATACTCTGGTCTCTGAGTTCATTGAAAACAAGACCTCTGAAACCTATCAATCTTTGCTAAATGGCTGTTTTTGTTCTGTAATGGCAGATATGGCTTCTGCTAAATATTTAGCTAAAGGTGGCTCAAACTTTGATACAGATATTTGTTTGAATATCTTATTTGCCCTTGCCTATTTAGATGATACTTATGTAGAGTTTTTAATTGATAAATTAGCCTATTTTAAAGAAGCCCAAGTTGAAAAAGGGAAAAAAGTTATTTTCTTTTCAGCCAAGAGTTTATTGCCTTTAGTCGTTTTTCTTTATGGAAATGGTAAGGAAGATCGGTTAGCTAACTTACTGGAAAATGCTTGTGATGCTAAATATAAACCCTTGGACTCGAACCCTTATCATAATGTGAATGATACCTATAAACAGGTTATGGAAACTATTTTTTCAGAGGATGTTGATGTTTTTAGAGAAGCAATTTTATCCATGTGTGATTATCATTTAGCGAACACCAAAGATAGTCATTTAGTTGAATTCAATACCTTACTATGGCAGTATTTCCCAATTGAAATCTTGATTTTATTAAAAGAACGTCAGAAAAGAGGGTTCCCAATCGACGGGCTTAGCCATCCCTTGCTTGATGACTTTTTACCCTATTTCATGAATGACTTTCAGATATCCGAGCAAAATAAGATGATTCTAGGAACGATCTTAGACTAGTTGTTTATAAAATATGGAAAATATACATACCCAATTTATCGCTATGACAATTGAATCAAGTCGGGATTACTGGTTTAAGATAAACGAATATCAGGCTATTCAAGTACAAATTTTCTGACTTAAGATAAACTAATTTTCTAACTGTGAAAATTTGCAAGAAGGATTTTTCCTTTGATCATTTTAAATGATGATATATGTAGAAAGGAGACTCTATGTCACTCATAGAAGAAATTAATCATCAAAGCGTTCACCTTTAGTTAAGAAAGCGACTAAGAAAATTTTAAAGGACAGACTAAAAAGGATATGGGTCATACTTACATAGTGCTTTAGAGGCGGAGATAGAAAAAGCAGAGCTTGGGGAAACGCAAATGTATTTGATCTACGCTATGGTCAGCTATAGATTTCGTGAGAAGAAATAGCTTTATCTGAAAGTCATTGATTCAAAGAGACATTCCAACACTCTGTAACCTACCGTTTCTAGCATTAGCCATTGTCTATCTAGAGAATTCAGAAAACAGAGAATCTATCATTTGTTTATGAGTCCTTTGAACTCGAGATAGCTTTCGACAGTCATTGGTGCTGTAGCACAGCTATTTATATGAAAAAGTTAGTACTTAAAGATGATGATTTTAATAGAATTATGTCTTATGTAACTCAGCCTAAATACCTTGGAGCATATTGGCAAAGTCACAAATCCGATATTTATCTTAGACAGCATCTTACTTTATTTTCTAAGGAAAATCGAAAGAAATTTTGGTCTTTTCCGGAACAATTTGACGTTCAGATAGTGAGAGATATTGCTTTCGGATGTTAAGAAAGGGGAAAGATGGAAAGCGCATTAACTTCTTTTAAGTTAACTCAGGTTCATGCTTTAATGCGGCAATAATCCATTTCAAATTTCTGTCTATACATTGATTGAAAAGGACCTTCAACCCTTTGATCAGCTTCAATCGCGGTCGTTTTTATTTTCTGTAAATCGTGGGTATAATAAGACAATCTAGCAGATGAAGGAAGGGAAATGAAAGCAAAAGCGAATCGTATTTAAGGTGGGAGGGACTTCGTCATTAACCAACGCAGATGGCAGTCTGTCACGCGCCAAAGTAAAGGAAATTACTCGGCAGTTGGCCCTCTTGCACGAGGCGGGGGCACGAGTTGATCCTGGTCTCATCAGGAGCTATTGCGGCAGGTTTTTCTTCTCTGGGCTTTAAAAAGACTAAACTAAGGTGGTGATATCAGCATCAGTCAGTTGCGTGTTGGACGGGCTTGCTTTTGGAGGAATATACAACCAATCTTCTTTTGAAAGCAAATCATTTCTGCTCAGATTCTTTTAACTCAGGATGATTTTGCAGATGAGTGGGCAGTACAAGAATGCCCACCAGGCCTTGTCATGTCTTACTGAATCAGCGGCGCTATTCCTATCATCAATGAAAATGCACTGGTGGCCATCGAGGAGCTTAAGGTCGGGGATAATGATACACTGAGTGCGCAGCGTGGCGCCGCATGGTTCAGGCGGACCTCTACTGCGTGCTCTTGACTGATGTAGACGGGACTCTACACAGCCAATCACTCTACCAATCCAGATGCTCGGCGACTTGAAAAGATTGAGAAGATTTGCTTCTGAGTTGATTGATATGGCGGGCGGTGCAGGAACGAGCAATGGGACTGGCGGTCATGCTGACAAAGATTAAAGGCTGCAACTCTGGCGACCATGTCTGGTGTTCCGGTCTATATCTGCTCCTCGCTCAAGACTGATGCTTTCTGCTGGGAAGCTGCGGAGAAACCAGGATGGCAGTCCCTCTTTTTGGCGCTCAGGAAAGATAAAAACGCAGAAGCAATGGCTGGCTTTCTATGCTAAAAAGTCAGGGAAATTCTATGAGACCAAAGGACGAGCCGACGCTCTCAGAAATAATGGTAAAAAGTATGGGTGTCTGGACTTGTATCTGTATCGGGGAGCTTTGCCTCATCGAGATACGGTGACGGTTTACGAGGAAGGCTGAGCTATTCTTGTAAAGGCGCGTGCGTTTTGGCAAGTCAGCTCTTAAAGATATGACTCAAGTCCAATAAACCTCAAGGTGTTGTCGATTCATCGGGATGACTGGATTTCTCTGACACCGGAGTTGAAATGATATTTGCAGAATTTTAGAAGACGAGGAAGGAGAAGCGATGACCCTCACACAAGCTGATTTTTGAAAGGTTCAGAAAGTCAAGAAGACGATCAATACGAAAGCCACAAACTGCTGAGAAAACCATGCTTTGGAAGAAATGGCAAACGCAGCTCTGGCTTTTCTCGTGCTGACTTTGGCAGCTCAATCGAATTAGATATGAACGGCTAAAGGTGAGATTTCAGATGTGATGCTGGATCGCCTCTATCTAGATGAGGAGCGGATTTGCTTGCCATGGCAGGAGGCATCGTCAGTTGATTGATTGACTTGGAGGATCCCGTAGAGGCGAAGTCTTGGGAAAGGACCGAGCTTGATAACGGCCTTGTCGTCCAATAAAACAGCGGGTGCTATGGGGCGTGATTGGGATTATCTACGAAAGCCGAGCCAATGTCACTTCTGACGCTGCGGCGATCTCGATAGGTGAGCGGTGCGAGTCGTGTACTTAGAAAGTGGCAAGGTGCCCTATCAGACTGCGCATAGCCATTGTCACAGCCTTGAAAGAGGGCTTGGCTCAGACGGAATCAGCCTGACTGTATCCAGTTGGTTTCTGATACCAGTCGAGCTTCCGCCCGATGCTATGATGAAGGCCAAGGGCTATCTGGATTTGCTCATTCCTCGTGGAGGTTTCGGATTGATTCATGCGGTCGTTGAAAATGCTACTGTGCCGGTTATTGAGACAGGGTCACTAGAATCGTCCATGTCTGTACGATAAGGATGCTGATCAAGCCAGGCATTGGCTATTCGAGAAATGCCAAGACCAGTCGCCCTTCTGTCTGCAATGCCATGAGGTACTGCTGGTTCATGAAGAGATTGCGAGCTGATTTTTACCGCGTTTGCAGAAAGATACTGGTGACAGATCGTGATTCTGCTCAAGAAAAACTTGTTGAATTGCGTTTGGATGAGAAAGCAGGTCAGTATATCTCGAGCTTGCAAGCTAGACCGGAAGATTTTTGACACCGAATTTTTGGATTATATCTTAGCGGTCAAGCTGGTTTCTCTCAACTGGAAGAAGCGGTTGAGCATATTGAAGATCACAGCACCATCACTCGGATGCCATTGTGACGGAGAGACAGGCTAATGCATACTTCACAGAGCAGGTTGATAGCGCAGACGAGTATGATACAATGCTCAACCCGCTTTACAGATGGCGGTCAGTTTGGCCTTGGCTGTGAAATGGGATTTCTACTCAGAAACTGCATGCTAGGAGGTCCTATGGGACTGAAAGGTTGATGACAGTTATAAATACGTCATCCAAGGGACTGGTCAGGTGAGAAATAATGATGAAAAATTGGATTTATCGGTCTGGGAAATATGGGCGAGTCTCGCTCGTCTAGTTGCCCAAGAGGAAAGATTTAGAAGCGAATTACTACTGGCCAATCAGCAGTCGTGACAAGGCTGAAAAAGATTGTCTGCGGAAGTTGGTGGACAGCCGGTCAGTAATGAAGAAGTTTTTCTGTAAGCAGAAGTGATTTTTCGCATATCAAACCAGCTCAATTTGCTGACTTGCTGGCTGATTATCAGGAAATTCTAGACGAACGAGGATTCTATTCTGCTGGTTTCGATGGTTGCTGGTTTGCCTTTTGGTGCTATTAGAAAATTAACAGCGTAGCCACCATCGTTGGATTCGGATCATGCCTAATACACCAGTAGCCGTAGGTGAGAGGGTGTTATTACCATAGCTTATCCAGCAGGCAGATCAAGCGAGACGAAGATTTGTTGCGTGAGCTATCTGTCTTCGGCTGGTTTTTGGTCAAACTAGAGGAAAAAACACTTAGATGCGACGACAGCTCTGTGCTGGCTGTGGACCAGCTTTCGTTTATCTCTTTATAGAGGCTTTAGCGGATGCTGGTGTCCGAGCAGGACCTCAGTCGCGATATATCCTGCAGCTGGCCAATCAGACTCTTTTAGGGACGCCTGAGGCTAAGTCAGGTCAGTGGCCAACATCCTGCTCAACTCAAAAGACCAGGTCTGCAGTCCTGCCGGTCTGACTATATGCAAAGGTAGCTAGTCTGGAAGAAAAATGCCTTTCGAGACACGTCATGGATGCCGTCTGCTGCCTACTACGGACACTAGAACTAGGGAAAAATGCTAACCAATTTGTCAAAAGCTTTTTAATAGAGTATAAATGATCAGAAATATTTTTATAAGGAGAAAAAGAATGAACACTTTACCAAATTGTCAAAATGTAACTCAGAATATGTCTATGAAGATGGACCCCTATTAATTTGTCCAGAGTGCGCCTATGAGTGGAATCCAGCAGATGTCCAAGAAGTAGACGAGGGACCTGTCGCAATCGATGCCAATGGCAATAAGTTGGCAGATGGTGACACTGTTACCCTAATCAAGGACTTAAAAGTCAAAGGTGCACCTTAGGATCTCAAGCAAGGTACACGCGTGAAAAATATCCGCATTGTTGAAGGTGACCACAATATCGACTGTAAGATTGACGGCTTCAGTGCTATGAAGCTCAAAATCAGAGTTTGTTAAGAAAATCTGAGGTAAGTATGAATCGTACATTGATTTTTACCTATCGAGTTTTACTCTTTTTTCTGAGCTTCCTTGGAGTATATCTTGAAATTTCCAAATACGGCTGGGGTATGCTGATGTATTATACAGTCCTGTCAAATCTTTTAGTTTTTGCTTTTACTGCCTACCTTATCTACTCTCCATGACTAAGAACAGATGATAAATGGCAGTCAAGTGAGTATCTAGAGTCAAAGGGCGGTGTGACCATGTCCATCACGATTACTTGTGTAGCTTTTATCATCTCCTATCATGGGCTATTGCGACAGATTTTTATCAGTCTAGAGAATTTCTTTGTCATTATATAGTTCCTCTTTGCCTTTCTTTTTGGATACTTTAGTTTTTGACAAAGCCTCGTCATCACTGTTGGTTTGATCCTATTTCTTGGACAAGCGTCCCTTTGATTTACATGATTTTTTCACTGATTAACGGTTTTTTTCTCAAGATTGATATTCCAAGATCCAAGGACAAGCCTTTTCCTATCTTTTCTAAATGTCTTTCAAACACAAATGGCCCTATGTGATCAAGATGTGCTTAACCATCTTTGTAGCCTATCTGGTCTTTGGATTTATCTTTTACGGTGAAATCGATCTCTTTTTCAAAGAAGAAGACTTCTTAAAAAGAGATAAATGATAAATTAAACACAATCTCGTTATTATTTGCATAAAAATACATTATTCTCTTGAATTAGTTTCTTTTAATGTGATGAGTATTAACAATTAAATAATCTTTTAATTCTATCCAGAGAGATAGACAAGGAGCAAGTAAAAAGATGGGTGGAGTGTAAGCAAGTGCATCTTGTATTAGCTTGCCTAACTAAATTTTTCTGAAGTCTCCTTGTATAAGGAGACTTCTTCTGTTGTTTGAGGAGGGAGGAATGAAAACAAAAGAAGTTGTCAATGACGTCACCATGAACCGTGCGATTACGCGGATCACCTATGAAATCATCGAGCGTAACAAGGACTTGAACCAAGCCAGTCTTGGCTGGGATTAAGACCCGCAGGGTTCACTTGGCTCACCGCATTCAAAAGCGACTGGCTCAGTGTCTTTGTCAGAATGGCTATTATTGAAACAGTTCTGAAAGGTCGTCAATAATCTCGGACAGTGAGCCGGGGGTGGGTGAAGCTATGCGAAGCAATCCCTCCCTACTATTATATTTCTGTGATGGTCATGGGCGGTCTGCATCGGAGACAGGAGGAACAATGACAAAGAGACTTTTAATATTAGAAAATGGCATGATTTTCGAAGGGGAAGCTTTTGGAGCAGATCTTTTCGTGACAGGCGAAATCGTCTTTAACACGGGCATGACAGGATATCAGGAATCAGTACGGATCAGTCTTTATAACGGCCAGATGTTGACCTACCTATCCCTTTTGAGTTGGAAATTGAGTGCCAATCGGGACGACTATGAACTCTATTCTGCCGACCTGCAAAGGGGTAGTGAGTCTGATGAGTATCACGTCGCGCATGCTTAATTGGTGCCAACAATTGTCTTTGGATGAATTCCTCAAAATCAAGAATATACCGGAATTTCAGGAATTGATACAAGGGCACTAACCAAGATCATCCTTAGCATGGAACTATGCGGGCAACCATTGCTAATCACGAATGACAGTATTGAGACATGTACAAGACCAGCTTCAGTCTATAGTTCTGCTGACGGATAACATCAAACAGGTATTCTACCCAGCAGTCTTATCCTGCTCCAGGAACTGGTCGAAACGTGGTGGATTGGTGGACTTTTGGTCTCGAGCATTCTATCCTGCGGGAGTTAGCCAACGCAACTGCTGGCGTGACAGTGGTACCTGTATGATACCAGCGCTGAGGAAATTCTCCAGCTCAATCCTGATGGGCGTTATGCTGTCCAATGGACCGGGAAATCCGGAAGATGTGCCGGAGGCTCTTGGACATGATTCGAGGTGTTCAGGGCAAGATTCCAATTTTTGGAATCTGTATGACATCAGCTCTCTCTCCATGGCTAACGGTGCACATGACCATAAGATGAAGTTCGGTCACCGTGGTTTCAACCATGCGGTATGAGATTGCGACAGGCCGAGTTGAGCTTTACCAGTCAAAATCACGGCTATGCAGTCAGCCGTAGGATTTGCCATGAATGTTTCGATGTAGACCCATGAAGAAATCAATGATAAGTCTCGTCGAAGGTGTGCGCCATCGGGATTATCCTGCCTTTTCTGTCAGTTCCATCCGAGATGCTTTGCGCCGGGACCGCATGATGCAGACTATCTCTTTGATGAATTTATGGAAATGATGGATGCCCATCAGAAACTACTAGGAAGCAAGATTGAGAGGTCACTATGCCAAAAACGTAAAGATATTCAGAAAATTATGGTCATCGGTTCTGGTCCTATTGTTATTGGTCGAGGTGCAGGAATTTGACTATGCTGGGACTCAAGCTTGCCTGTCCTTGAAAAGAAGAGGGGTACAGTGTTGTCTTGGTTAATTCTAACCCAGCGACCATCATGACGGACAAGGAAATTGCAGATCGGGTTTATATCGAGCCTATCACGCTGGAGTTTGTTGCACGCATTTTGCGTAAGGAGCGGCCAGATGCTCTTCTGCCTACTCTGGGCGGCCAGACCGGACTCAATATGGCTATGGAATTATCCAAGTCAGGGCTTTTAGAAGAGCTGGGAGTGGAACTCTTGGGGACCAAGTTATCGGCCATTGACCAAGCGGAAGACCGAGACCTTTTCAAGCAGCTGATGGAAGAGCTAGGCCAGCCCATCCCTGAGTCAGAGATTGTCAATACAGTTGATGAAGCGCTGGAATTTGCGGCTGGCATCGGCTATCCAGTCATTGTCCGTCCGGCATTTACACTGGGAGGAACTGGCGGCGGTATCTGTAGCAATGAAGAAGAGCTGCAGGAAATCGCAGAAAACGGCCTCAAACTCTCTCCAGTGACTCAGTGTCTGATCGAGGCGCTCTATAGCGGGCTTTAAGGAAATCGAATACGAAGTCATGAGGATGGTGCTGATAATGCGCTGGTCGTATGTAATATGGAAAACTTTGACCCAGTCGGCATCCACACAGGGATTCTATCGTTTTTGCACCCTAGTCAGACTATCTGCAGACTATGAATACCGAATCTTTGCGGGACGCCAGTCTCAAGATTATTCGAGCGCTGAAGATTGAGGGGCGGCTGTAATCGTGCGACTGGCTCTGGACCCACATAGCTTTTAAGTACTATGTCATCGAGGTCAATCCGCGGGTTTCCGCTCATCATGCCCCTAGCCTCTAAGGGCGACTGGCTATCCGATTGCCAAGCTAACGGCTAAAAATCGCGGTCAGGCTTACATTGGATGAAATCATCAATCCGGTAACAGGCTCCACCTATGCCATGTTTGAACCGGCTCTGGACTATGTGGTCGCTAAGATTCCACGCTTTCCGTTTGATAAATTTGAGCAGGGTGAGCGCCGTCTGGGAACTCAGATGAAGGCGACAGAAAGTCATGGCTATCGGTCGCAATATCGAGGAGAGCTTTACTCAAGGCCTCTCGCTCTTTGGAAGTTGAGTGTGGACCACAATGAGTTGCCTGCTCTCAGTCAAGTAAGCGATGATGAGCTGATGAGGAGAGATTGTCAAGGCGCAAAAGATGACACTTTTTCTATATCTCAGAGGCTATTCGACGTGGTTGCAGCCCAGATGAGAGTTGAGCTGACCAAGATTGATGTCTTTTTCCTGGATAAGTTGCTCACATTTACGAAAATCGAGCAGGAGCTGAGTCATCATATCGAGATAGCTATGTGCTTAAGAAGGCCAAGCAAAAATGGCTTTGCGGATACTAAGATTTCTGCCTTGTGGGGATGACAGCTGAGCAGGTGCGTCGCATCCGGCAGGAGCAGAAGATTGTGCCGGTCTACAAGATGGTGGACTACCTGTGCTTGCTGAGTTCGAGTCTGCGACACCTTATTTCTACTCTACCTATGGCTTTGAAAATGAATCTGTCAAATCCAGCAAGGAATCAGTTCATGGTGCACTGGGCTCAGGGTCCTATCCGAATCGGTCAAGGAGTCGAGTTTGACTATGCGACGGTTCATTCTGTAAAGGCTATTCAGGCAGCTGGTTATGAAGCGATTATCATGAACAGCAATCCAGAGACTGTATCGACTGACTTTTCTGTCTCAGATAAGCTATACTTTAGTAGCTGACCTTTGAAGATGTCATGAATGTCATTGAGCTGGAAACAGCCTAAAGGGGTTATCGTTCAGTCTTTGGAGGCAGACAGCCATTAATCTGGCAGAGCCTCTGTCCAAGGCTGGTGTGAAGATTTTAGGCACCCAAGTGGCGGACTTGGATCGAGCTGAGGATCGGGATCTTTTTGAGCAGGCGCTGAAGGAGCTGGATATTCCGCAGCCGCCAGGTCAGACTGCCACTAATGAAGAGGAGGCAGTAGAGGCTGCTCGTAAGATTGGCTTCCCTGTTCTAGTGCGACCTTCCTATGTCTTGGGTGGCCGTGCCATGGAAATCGTAGAAAACGAAGCGGATCTACGCTCTTATATGCGGACAGCGGTTAAGGCCAGTCCAGACCATCCAGTTTTGGTTGATTCTTACATTGTTGGGGATGAGTGCGAGGTGGATGCCATTTCAGATGGCCGTCAGGTCTTGATTCCTGGGATTATGGAGCATATCGAGCGGGCAGGGGTTCACTCAGGGGATTCCATGGCGGCTTATCCGCCGCAAACCTTATCTCAGAAAGTCAAGGATACTATTGCAGACTATAGCAAACGTTTGGCTCTGGGACTCAACTGTATCGGCATGATGAATATTCAGTTCGTCATCAAAGATGAGCAGGTCTATGTCATTGAGGTCAATCCGCGTGCCAGCCGGACTGTTCCTTTCTTGTCCAAGGTGACCGATATTCCAATGGCGCAAGTAGCGACTCGTTTGATTCTTGGGGAAACTTTGGCAGAGCTGGGTTATGAAGACGGTCTTTATCCAGAAAGTTCCATGGTTCATATCAAGGCGCCAGTCTTCTCCTTTACCAAGCTGGCCAAGGTTGACAGTCTTTTGGGACCTGAGATGAAGTCTACAGCTGAAGTCATGGGCAGTGATCGCACGCTTGAAAAGGCACTCTACAAGGCCTTTGAGGCTTCCTATCTCCATCTGCCAAACTTTGGTAATGTCGTCTTTACTATTGCAGATGACAGCAAGGAAGAAGCCCTGCAGCTGGCTCAGCGTTTTGCCAATATTGGCTATGGTATCTGGGCAACCAAGGGAACAGCCTCCTATTTTGAAAATCATGGCCTACACGTCCGTCTGGTGGAAAAAATCGGCAGTGATGATAACAAGGAAATCCCAGCCTATATCCGCAAGGGCAAGGTTCAGGCTATTATCAACACAGTCGGAACTAAGCGGACAGCTGACAAGCATGGTCAAATTATCCGTAGCTCAGCTATTGAGCACGGAGTGCCCCTCTTCACAGCCTTGGACACGGCTGATGCCATGCTGAAGGTACTGGAAAGCCGCAGTTTCACTACAGAGGCGATTTAAAGCGAATTTTGATTTGCAGATAGTCAAATGGCAATCTGCAGAATCTCATACAGCTGATTTTGTAAAAAGTTGAGCGCAAAGTAGAAAGCCCCTTTACCAGGTCTCGGCAAGCAGGAAAGTGAGCCTAATAAATTAGATGTACAACGGGCAGAAGCACCTGCAAAGCGTGACTCTGCTGAGCAAGCAATCAACTAACTTCAAACGATAGTGAGGTTCCAGCTGTATCTACTGAAGCTGAGGATAAAATGATAGGGACAGTGAATCCGAAAATCCCGAATTAAAAAGAGCAAGTCAGCACAAGTCAAGACAAAAGGAAATCAAAAAGGATTCAAAATATAAGCAAAAAGCTTATAAAGTTAATCGCTAATCCTTAGCAGTTTAGTGATACAATCTCTTGCAAAAGTTTTTAATTTGCAATCAAAGTATTAACAATTAAATAATCCTTTAATTCTATCCAGAGAGGTAGACAAGGAGCAGTAAAAATTGGGTTGAGTGTATACAGGTGCGTCTTGTTTTGCATGCCCAACAAATTAATCTGTAGTCTCCTTGAAAAAGGAGACTTTTTATTGGTTTAGGGGGTATTCATGAAAAACAAAAAGAAGTTGTTGATGATGTTACTATGAACCGTGCGATCACACGGATTACTTATGAAATCATCGAACGCAACAAAGAATTAAACCAAGTAGTCTTGGCTGGAATCAAAACTCGAGGAGTTCACTTGGCTCATCGTATTCAAAAACGTTTAGCCCAATTGGAGCAAATTGACCTTCCAGTAGCTGAAATTGATACAAAACCTTTTAGAGATGACAAAAGAGTCAGGAAGCAGATACAACTTTAATTCCAGTAGATATTACTGATCGTCGAGTAATCCTGATTGATGATGTCCTCTACACGGGACGGACCATTCGAGCAGCTATTGATAACTTAGTCAGTCATGGTCGTCCATCTCGTGTCAGCCTTGCAGTTTTAGTTGACAGAGGTCATCGTGAATTGCCTATTCGAGCAGACTATGTCGGGAAAAACATTCCAACCAGTCGAGTTGAGAGATTATTGTAGAGGTGAGCGGAGACAGATGGTCAAGACCGATGTTTTAATCAAAGGGAGAATAAAATAATATATGAATCAAGATGTGAAATATGATGTGCATGATATGCCAAAGGCAGGCTTACTTTTAGGATTGTCTTTTCAGCATTTGTTCGCAATGTTTGGTGCGACAGTCTTGGTACCAATTCTGGTGGGAATTGATCCAGCAGTTGCACTCTTTTCCAGCAGTTTGGGAACACTGGCCCATTTGACTGTTACCAAGTACAAGATTCCTGCCTATATGGGATCTAGCTTTGCTTATATTGCTGACCATGCAGATGCTTATGAAGACCGATGGTATTGGGCGGTGGCCCAGGGCTATCACTGGTGGTTTAGTCTACTTTATTGTCGCGATGGTCGTTAAGTTTGCTGGAAATGCATGGATCGACAAAATTCTTCCCCTGTAGTGGTGGGTCCTATCATCATGGTTATTGGACTGAGTTTGGCTGGTACAGCTGTCAGCGATGTTATGAATAAGACCTTAGCTAATGGGGAAAAAGTTTATGATCTAACCTACTTTCACTATAGGAATGGTCACTCTCTTGGCAGTCATTCTCTTTAACATTTACGGTAAAAATTATTGGAATTATTCCTGTCTTACTAGAAGCTTGATAGTTGGTTACGTCTTTAGTTTTGGTTCTAGGCGCTGTAACTGGCCAGGAAATCGTCTCTTTTGCTTGAAGGTAGAGCTTCTTGGTTTCCATCTTCCACCAATGAGTCTCCCATTCTTAGACTATGAGTGAAATTTTACCCAGTGCAATCCTAACTATAGCGCCTATCACGTCTTTGTAACTATGACAGAGCATTTCGGTCATGTTATGGTACTAAATAGCTTGACAGGTAAGGACTTCTTCAAGGATCCAGGCCTGGACAAGACCCTGACCGGAGATGGTTTGGCTCAGATTATTGCGGGGCTTTTCGGAGCACCGCCGGTGACTAGCTATGGAGAGAATATCAGGTCATGGCGCTCAATAAAAATCTACAGCGTCTATGTCATTGCAGGTGCGGCAGTACTGGCCATTGTCATGAGCTTTGTGGGCAAGGTCTCAGCTCTGCTCCAATCCATCCCGAGTCCTGTGCTGGGTGGTATTTCCATCGCCCTCTTTGGGGTAGTTTCCTCTAGTGGTCTCAAGATTTTGATTGAAGCACAGACCAACTTTGACAATAAAAAGAACCTCTTGATTGCCAGTGTCATCTTGGTATCTGGTATGTGGCGGTCTGACCTTACGACTGTCAGGTCTGCAAATCTCAGGAGTTGCCTTGTCAACTATTCTGGGAATTGTTCTCATCTTGCTTTTGCCTGATCCTCAAGATTAGGAAAAATTACAAGAATCATTTAGTGTTCAACCATTGTTTGTTCTGATGCTATATAGTGCAGTGTTAGAATCAAACACGCAATCATCATCAAAAAAGGAGTTTACCTCATGTCATCTAACCAAATTGCTCTTAAGAATCTTGTATCAATGGAAACCTTGTCCAATGAAGAAGTTATGGCCTTGATAAAAAGGGGGATTGAATTTAAAAATGGTGCAAAGGTTCATTATGACGAACAGCATATTGTAGCAAATCTCTTCTTTGAGTCTTCAACTCAGAACACACAAAAGCCTTCGAGGTGTAGAGTTGAAATTGGGCTGCGATCTTCTGGACTTTGATGTCAAGACCAGCTCGGTCAATAAAGGAGAAACCTTGTATGACACTATACTGACAATGTCTGCCCTAGGTGTTGATGTCTGTGTCATTCGCCACCCAGAAGTAGATTATTACAAAGAGCTAGTTGAAAGTCCAACTATTACGACTTCCATCGTTAACGGTGGAGACGGTTCTGGTCAGCATCCTAGCCAAAGCTTGCTGGACCTGATGACCATCTACCAAGAATTTGGTCGCTTTACGAAGGACTCAAAGGTTGCGATTGCTGGTGACTTGGACCATTCGCGTGTGGCCAAGTCAAATATGCGAGATTCTCAAGCGCTTGGGTGCAGATCTCTACTTTGCTGGTCCAGAAGAATGGCGGAGCCAGGAGTTTGCGGACTATGGTAAGTTTGTCACTATTGATGAGGTGATTGAAGAGGTGGATGTCATGATGTTCCTGCGCGTGCGAGCATGAGCGCCATGACTACGAGTCCATCTTTTCTAGAAAATTACCACAGACTGCATGGTCTGACTCAAGAGCGTTATGACCGCATGAAAGATACAGCGATTCTGATGCATCCAGCTCCAGTTAACCGCGATGTAGAAATTGCGGATCATCTGGTCGAAGCGCCAAAATCACGCATCGTTGAACAGATGACAAACGGCGTCTTTGTCAGAATGGCTATCATTGAAGCTGTGCTCAAAAGGACGCAAATAAGATGAAAGCTAGGTAGTTGCCTAGCTTTTTGCTATATATAAAATTACGTCATCAAATTGTAATCAAATTTCCATGAAAAAGAAATCAATTTCAGCTCATTTTTATTAAAAATGTTAAAAGTATCAAACAGGAGAGATTGTACTAAATATCAATATATTGATTAGGAGGAAAAAGGGGATTATATGGAAAGGAAAATAGGAAATCAGTTGTACGCAACTAGAATTGCGGCAACAACCCTTATTTCAGGAGCTTTAGGAAATCATGTAAGTGCAGAGGAGTTGACAAAACAGTCCAAAGTCGTGACAGAGCAAAAATAGATCTTGATGTTGCTAAAATTCAGACAGACTTGGCAAAGGCCCAAGTAGATGCCCAACAAAATGTTGTTGATAAAGCTAAGAGCTGAACTGAAAAAGCCCAAGAAACAGAAAAAGACTCCGAAACAGCAAGCAAGCTGAGGCTGTAAATAAGGAAGCTAGCAGTGAAGCTGTTGCTGATGCTAAAGCTGAGGTTAGCCAGGCTAAATCTGATGTTGCTCACTAAGGAGGCATCAGTAAACAATTCTCAAAGTTTAGAGCTTCCTTCTGAACAAGCAGTTCGAGAACAAGAGGAATATAGTAGTTGGTCAACAGACTCTGGTTGATGTTGCAGAGAGAGCTTACAATGAAGCGAAAAGCTCCTTTGGCTAGAGAAGAGCAACAGTTAGCACAAGCGCAAGCAGAAAGAAGCGCAAAAGCGAATCAAGAACTTGCTACAAAACAGGCTAATCTTCTTGCAGTTCAAAATAGCATTGCAAAGCAATCCAACTGACACAGCTAAAGTTGAGCAGGCTATTCAGAATAACCAAAATCAACTTACTAACATTCAAGCTACAATTGAGAAAAAGCTGAATTAGCAAGTACGCCTCAGACTGAAACTGTTGTTCAAGCGACATCAAACTATTCTGACTTGCTTCGCAACTTACAAAATCAAGGAGCGACTCAAGAAATCAAAGATGCGACAACTAATGCCTTATCATTGTACCAGCGAGCACAATCTGAGGATGGTTTAGCTGTTGGAAACGATGTGACAAGCTCTGCGACTTTAGAGAACAATTTAGAAAGGCGATTGAATTAGTTCGTGCTATTAATAATTATCGTAGTCAAGCTGGTTTGCCTGAATTATATGTGGATCCGTTTGCTAACGTGGCTAGTCAAATTCAAGCAGCTTTCTTTGAGCGCAACGGCAACCATATGTACAAGTACATTAAAAATGAAAATGTTACGATCAGCTATACTCCTCAAGGTTCAGTTGATTTTTGGCATAATGAAAAAGCTTTGTATCAAGAACTTGCTCTGCCAAATACAAGCTCCCTACAGACGAGACCCAATTGGATGCCAATGAAATCTATATGAAAATTGGTGCAGTTGAATTTGCAAGAGTTGGTCATTATCTACAAATGATGGATAAGAAAGCTACTGCAATTTCAACGTCTTATAATACTAGACCGAACAATTTAGTTCAATAAATGGTACTGCAACAGTTGGTTTTCCATCAAGTGAGAAATCTTAATGATCGCTTACAGAACGGCACTTTGATGAGCTTGGCAAGTTATGAAAAATTTGCTTAAGAATTCCAGTCATGCAAGAACAATTGATAACGAAAAAGCTGTTACTCTCAAAAATGAAATAAGTCACGCTTTGAAGGTTGAAAAACTAATCTTGAAGTGAATGCTGGAATTTTAGCAAACCAACTAGCGATTTGCAACAACTTTCAAAAAGATCAAACACAGCTTAGCCAATGCGCAATATCAAGTCTTAAGTGCATCAAGATAGGGTAAGTGTTGCCGAGACACAGCCGATAAACAAAGCGACTTTTGGTTACAGTAGTAAATCAGTTTGAATCTGTTTTAGCACCGAGAAGACAAGCGTTAGAAGTAGAGAGGAAACTTGCTTCAGAAACTGCTAAGCTTGCTCAGTGCGGGATTGCTGGATATGACAAGGGCCAACACTATTGAAGCCCAAAATCAGTTGACCGATTCCAAAGTTTATCTCAAACTTGTACAAGCTAAGGTAGCTCGACTAGAACAGGCTCCTCAAAAACTTACTGAAGCTCGTAAAGCTGTTGCGACAGCTAAGGCCAATCTTTCTGAAAAAGCTAAGTATGAAGAAAAGAAGCTAGTCTACTTGAACTATATCAATCTGTTTACACTAAATTGGAAGCAAAAAACAAAGCAAACTAGAAGGTAATACTCAGGACAAGAAAAAGAATGATAATAAACAAAATGGTGAAAAACCAGTTGATGCTAAAAATATTTATCAAAGCCAATGCCTTGTCTCCAGAGAAGTCTTCGTCTACCAAAACTGTAAAAAGCTACTCCAAAAATGACAATACAACTGAGAAATTTACTATTTTTGCTATGGTGGCTGGACTTCTTGGTTTTAATTGGAGTTAGTTTAAAAGGTCGAAAAGCAAATAAATAGGTTTGAGAATCGATTTCTCACACCTTTTTATTCATAAAAATGATAGAAAAATGAAAGAAAAATGCTGACTTTGAGAATTTAATGAGATATAATAGTTTATGTAAGCTGTTTCCAGGAGGAGTGAGAATGCTTTAAAAATCTGAACGTAAACAATTGATTTTTAGAACAGTTAAACGAATCACCGAACGAGTATCTTTAGATAGTTTGGTTCATATACTAAAAACATCGGAATCTACTGTAAGACGTGATTTAGACGAATTAGAGAGCGAGCAAAAACTAAGAAGGATTCATGGCGGGGCAGAAAATATTCATTTCCTACAAGAGGAAGAAAGCAATCAAGAAAAATCTATCAAAAACATTCAAGAAAACAAAGAATTGCTGAAAAAGCAGTCAGTTTGATTCAAGATAATGATAGTTGTTTTCATCGATGCTGGTGACGACAAATGAGCTTTTAATCCATGAACTGCATAATCGTCACATCACAATTGTGACCAACTCTATTCACCATGCATCAAAGCTTGTTGAGCGAAATATTCCAACGGTTATAGTCGGGGGGAATGTTAAGCTTTCAACTGATGCAAGTATAGGTGGAGTTGCTCTTAATCAAATTGGTCAACTCAATTTCGATAAAGCCTTTATTGGAATGAATGGAATTGATGATGGTTTTTATACAACACCAGATATGGAAGAGGGAGCAGTTAAGCGCCATTCTTGAAAATGCTAAACAGACTTATGTTCTAGCTGATTCTTCAAAACTAGGACAAATTTCTTTTTGTGAAGGTAGCTCCTTTAGCTAAGGCTAAAATTATTACTAATAGCAGTCAATCATCATGGGTTGAAAAAATTAAGAAAAAAACGGAGGTGATTGAAGTATGATTTATACTGTCACACTAAACCCTTCCATCGACTATATTGTCCGTTTGGACCCAAGTCCTTATAGGAAGCGTCAATCGGATGGACAGTGACGACAAATTCGCTGGTGGGAAGGGCATCAATGTTGAGCCGAGTTCTCAAACGTTTAGGTGACTGAGAATACGGCGACTGGCTTTATCGGTGGATTTACTGGCAAGTTCATCACGGATACTCTGAAGGAAGAAGACATTTTCAGCCATTTCGTAGAGGTTGAGCAGGATACTCGTATCAATGTCAAGATCAAAGCGGATGCTGAGACAGAGATTAACGGACCAGGTCCGGAGATTTCCAGTCAGAAACTAGAAGAATTGGAGTCATTTCTTTCTTCTCTGACTTCAGAAGATACAGTAGTCTTTGCGGGCAGCAGTCCTAAAAATCTAGGAAATGTTGTCTACAAGGAGTTGATCAGCCTGACCAGAAAGACAGGAGCACAGGTGGTCTGTGACTTCGAAGGGCAGACACTACTGGATTCTTTAGAGTTTGGTACGCTCTTGGTCAAACCTAACAACCACAGATTAGGGTGATATTTTTCGGGGTCAAGCTTGAAAGACTTGGATCAGATTGAGGAGTTACGCCCGCCAAATCTTAGCCCAGGGTGCCCAACACGTGATTATTTCCATGGCGACGGTGCCTTTGCTAGTAACTCAAGAGGGTGCTTACTTCGCTAAACCTATTAAGGGCAATGTGAAAAATTCTGTTGGTGCTGGCGACTCTATGGTGGCTGGATTTACCGGAGAGTTTGTCCGCTCTGGAGATGTTATTCAAGCCTTCAAGTGGGGAGTAGCCTGTGGAACGGCAACAACCTTCTCAGATGATTTGGCAACAGCTGATTATATAAAAAGAAATCTATGAAAAAGTAGAGGTAGAAAAATATGAAAATTCAAGACTTACTAAGAAAAAGACGTGATGTTGCTGGATTTTGCAGGCAACAGAGAAAAAGCTGTTATCGAAGAAATGATTCAGAGCCTAGTAGATCATGGCTATGTGACAGACTTCGAGACATTTAAAGAAGGAATTTTGGCTCGTGAAGCTTTGACTTCTACAGGTCTGGGTGACGGAATTGCTATGCCTCACAGCAAAAATACTGCAGTGAAAAAGCGACTAGTTCTTTTTGCCAAGTCCAATAAAAGGCGTAGATTATGAAAGTTTGGATGGCCAGCCAATGGCCTTTTTCTTCATGATTGCGACTCCAGAAGGTGCTAACGATACTCACTTGGTCGCCTTAGCTGAATTGTCTCAATACCTGATGAAAGATGGATTTGCGGATAAATTGCGCCAAGTGACTTCGCCTGATCAGGTGATTGAGCTCTTTGACCAAGCTTCGGAAAAAGCGGAAGAACCTGCTGTTGTTGAACCAGCTAATGAAGGCGGAGACTTTGTAGCTGTAACTGCTGTACAACAGGGATTGCACATACCTACATGGCTCAAGAGGCTTTTGCAGAAGGTCAGCGCTGAAATGGTGTTGGTATCAAGGTTGAAACCAACGGTGCCAGTGGTGTCGGAAATAAACTGACAGCAGAAGATATCAAAAATGCTAAAGGCTGTTATCATTGCTTTTGCAGATGAGGCAGTAGAGATGAACCGCTTTGACGGCAAGCCATTAATCAAACGCCCTGTAGCTGATGGTATCCGCAAGACAGAAGAACTGATCAATTTGGCTCTTTCAGGGAATGCTGATGTTTACAAAGTCGCTAATGGTGGAGCAGTGAAGAAAACAATGAGAAGCTAAGCCTCGGCAGTCGCTTTCTATAAACACCTAATGAGTGGTGTTTCTCAAATGTTGCCATTGTTATCGGTGGCGGGATTATGATTGCCATCTCATTCTTGCTTGACCAAGGGGTTCCTAAAGACCAGTTGAGTCACTTGGGGAGTTATAATGGTTTGTCCGCTCTATTCAATCAGATTGGTGGAGCAGCCTTCGGTTTCATGGTTCCTGTATTAGCTGCTTATATTGCTTATTCTATTGCTGAAAAACCAGGATTGGTGGCTGGTTTTGTGGCAGGTGCAATTGCTAAAGCAGGTATTGCATATGGAAATATCCCTATATATAAAGATCTTGTAGATAAAACTCCAAAAGAAGTTCAAGAAATCTTGCAATCTCTGGCTAACTCTCAAGTATCATCTGGATTCTAGGAGCTCTGGTGGGTGGTTTCTTAGCTGGTGGTATCGTGCTCTGCTTAGAAAAATACATTAAGGTTCCTCGTTCACTTGAAGGAGTGAAATCAATCCTTCTTCTTCCTTTGCTAGGTGTTGCTCTTACCGGATTTGCTATGTTGGCGGTTAATATTCCAATGTCAGCTATTAATACATCTCTTAATACCTTCCTTACAAGTTTACAAGGTACTTCAGCAGTCCTACTCAGTCTCTTGGTTGGTGGTATGATGGCTGTTGATATGGTGGACCTGTCAATAAAAGTACGCATATACTGGCGGTACTCTTTCTTTAGCTGATTCATTGACAAGTGGTGGTTCAACTGTTATGGCAGCAGTTATGGCTGCTGGTATGGTTCCTCCTTTAGCAGTATTTGTAGCAACTATTCTTTACAAAAACAAATTTACGCAAGAAGAGCGTGACTCTGGAATTACAAATATTGTCATGGGGCTTTCCTTCATCACAGAAGGAGCGATTCCATTTGGTGCTGCTGACCCAGCTCGCGCTATTCCAAGCTTTATCGTAGGTTCTGCACTAACAGGTGCACTTGTAGGTTTATCTGGTCTTAAACTCATGGCTCCTCACGGAGGGATCTTCGTTATTGGATTGACAAACAACCCAATCCTTTACTTGGTATATGTTTTGATTGGTGCAGTAGTCAGTGGTATTATCTTTGGATTCCTGCGTAAGCCGTCTTCAAAATAATGATAGAAAAGAAACTCTCGTGGTTTCTTTTTGTACTAAACTATTTTAACCTACTTAAAAATAAGCTTTGATATAGCTTGTGTCATGAAAGTCCTTGAATAGCAAACGGTGAGTCAGTGATTCAAATTTATGCTATAATTGACATAACGCAAATTTTTAGGAGAAGAAAAATGGAACTACAACGCGAAAAAGAATTGGTCAGTCAATATCACTTTGATAGCTCGTAATTTTGAATGGGGAAAAAGAAAACAGTACACCTGAAACAAAAGTAGATGTCAACTTTCAGCTATTGAATCGTGATGAAGATAATCAGACAACCTTCATTGGTGGTTATTTTAAATTACATGATTGTTTTGATGCTTTTGTTATTAGCGAGTTATTTCTCAGGTCAATCATATTCAAGGACGTATTATTGGTGAACCAAGTGAATTTGCACAAGATGAAGTGGAACAATTGGCGAAACCATGTTTATCTATGCTCAACCGGTTGACTTACGAAGTGACTGAGATTGCTTTTGGATTTACCTGGTATTAATTTGGAGTTTTTGATGAAGTTAGCTGTTATTACTGATTCCTCTGCTATTTTAAGCCCGAGGTGGTAGGCAAAGAGAATCTATTTGTTTTGGACATTCCTGTTTTTATAGATGGCGAAACCTATGTAGAGGGTAAGAATCTAACTGCAGAAGAATTCTATCAAAAAATGACACTTTCTTCAGAATTGCCAAAAACAAGCCAACGAAGTATTGCTGAGTTGGAAGACCTGCTTTCAACTCTTACAGGAAATAGCTACACCCATGTCTTGGGACTCTTCCTTTCCTAGTGGAATTTCTGGTTTCATCAAAAATATTCAATATTTGAAGAAGAGTTTTCCCAATTGGTTATTGAATTCCCTGACACTAAGATTACAAGTGCTCCATTAGGAATCATGGTTCAGTCAGCTCTTCAATGGTCGGAAAAAGGTCTGAATTTTGATCAGATTGTTGAAAAGGAATTTCTTTGCAAATCGACAAGTGCTTTTATCATGGTGGATGATTTGAACCACTTGGTTAAGGGAGGGCGTCTATCAAATGGTGCGCGCGATTCTAGGTAATCTACTTAGCATCAAACCAATTCTTCATTTTGATCATCATGGAATCATTGAAGTGTTTGATTCGGACTGAGCTACCAAACGATTGATTGAACTAGTAAAAGAAAAAGAAACCGATGATGGTAGAAGTATGAAATCACAGTTATTCATGCTAATGCTTTTGAAAAGGCTCAATCGCTTTGTGAATCGCTGACTAGAACATGACTTAAATACCCAAATTTCTTTGGCAACTTTTGGAAGTGTCATCGGAACTCACTTAGGTGAAGGAAGTGTTGCCTTGGGGTATATACCTTTTATTTGATTAAAAAGCGCGTTTATTAAAAAGGAGAAGTAGATGGGAATCAAAGGTTATCATTGCTGGTTTTAAAAGGGAAAATGGGCCAGCGAGCCCTATAAAATGGTGACAGAAGATCCTGACCTAGAACTAGTTGGACTACTGGATCCTTTTACAGATGAAAAAGAAATTGGCCGATGTTCCTGTATTCAATGCCAAGGAAGAATTGGCTGGGCTGGAAAGCCCATGTCTGATTGATTTCACAACCCCAAAGTAGCTTAAGACAATACTCGCTTCGCTCTAGACCAGGGATTTTGCCCAGTGGTCGGAACGACAGGATTTACTCCAGACCAGTTGGAAGAGTTAATCACGCTGTCTCGAGGAAAGAAACTGGGCGGATTGATTGCTCCAAACTTTGCCTTAGGAGCTGTTTGCTGATGCAGTTTCTGACTCAGGTAGCCAAGTATTTCCCCTAATGTGAGAAATTATTGAGGCATCATGACCAGAAAAAGATGCACCGAGTGGGACGGCTATCAAGACAGCCTGAGCTCATCAGCCAAGTCAGACCAAAGCAGCGGCGAGGGAGGCGCGCTGATGAGGAAGAGTCAATAGCTGGCGCTCGCGGAGCTGATTTCGACGGCATGCGTATTCATTCGGTTCGCTTGCCAGGTCTGGTTGCCCATCAAGAAGTAATCTTTGGCAGCCAGGGAGAGGGATTAACCCTGCGTCATGATTCCTATGATCGCGCTTCCTTTATGACAGGAGTAAATCTTGCCATTAAAGAAGTTTGTCAAACGCTCAGAATTAGTCTATGGATTGGGAACATTTACTATGAGTTAGAAACTCTGCCTTCTAATTTCAGGAGGCTTTGCCAGTATTAGAGAAGATAGCGCTGGCTTTGAAGCTTATTTTGTTGGTGGATCTGTTCGAGATGCCCTTTTTAGGCGACCTATTCACGACGTGAATATCGTAGCTCCAGCTATCCTGAGGGAAACCAAGCGTATCTTTTGACCGTACTGTTGATGTGAGGGATTGAGCATGGGACCGTCTTGGTTTCCTGGAAAATAACCGTGAATACGAAGTGACGAGCTTTTTCCGGACCGAGGATGTCTATATGGACTATACTCCTGGCCCAGCAAGGTTTCTTTTGTGCGCTCGTTGGAAGAAGATCTCAAAGCGGCGCGATTTCTGCATCAATGCTCTAGCTTTGGATGAAAACGGCCGGAGTCGTCGAGTCTTTTTCAAGGCTTGGATGACTTGGAAAATCAAGATTTTGCGGGCAGTTGGAACTCTTTGCAGAGCGCTTTAATGAAGATGCTCTCCGTATCATGCGGGGCTTTCGTTTTCAAGTAGCCTTGGAGTTTTGACTTGGAAGCAAAGATACTTTTGTAGCTATGAAGTTAGTGCTCACTTGCTGGAAAAGATTCAGTTGAACGAATTTTATCGAGTTCGACAAGCTACTGCTGGCTCCGTTTTTGGCACGCAAAGGCTTAGAGGCACTCTTGACAAGCGGTGCTATAGAGTGCTGAGATTTGAAGGGGAGCAGAGCTAAGTTAGAAGAGCTCTTTGACTTGGCTTCAGATTTTCCGATTTTCGGCGTCCGAGCAGGCTTGGTCAGCCTTTTACTGTCCTTGGATGTTCAAAATATCAAAGAGGCTTTCTGATGGAAGACTTCTCGTGAATTTGCCAAGAAAGTAGAAGACTTGGTTGAGATTGCGGCCATCCGCTCAGAACGAGACTTGACCAAGCGCTGACTGCTATGACTCTGACATTGACTTATTGCAACAGAGCAGAGGAGCTTCGACAGGCGCAAAGGGTTTGGTAGTTGATTTCTCTGCCATTCCAGAATCTTGATGCCAGTCTGACTATCACAACAAGCAGGAAATGGTGAGTCAATGGTGGCACGCTGATGCAGGTGTTCAAGCTTTGAGCGGACCAAAGGCTGAGGCCAAATTCTGAAAGAGTTGGAATACGCTATTGTAGATGGTCGTTTTGCCTAATAATTTTAGAGGCCATTTCATGCTTATATCGAGGAGAAGAAAGTGCAAGCGATTTTATCGTTATGTAAACTAACCAAATCAGTGAGGAGATAAGACTGTTTTTCAGGATATTTTCCTTTATCATTTCATGACCTGAGATCGGATTGGTCTGATTGGTGTCAATGGAACAGGAAGAGACAACTTAGCTGCTGGATGTGTTGTCGGGCAAGTCGGGCTTTGACGGAGATGTCAGCCCTTTTTCTGCTAAGACAGAGGCTATAGATTGCATATCTGACTCAGGAGCCACAATGATTTTGATGAGGAGCAGACGGTGCTTGATACTGTCTGTCCAGTGATTTTACAGGAAATGCAGTTGATTCGAGAATATGAGGCGCTCGACGACCCTGTGATGAAAGTCAACGGTATAGGCTAGAAGCGGTTATTGACCGAGATGGACTCACGCTCACATGCTTGAAATCGAAAGCCAGGTTAAGACGGTCTGACCCAAACTTGAGTCTAACGAATCTGTCTCCTCAGGTTAGTCGGTCCCAGTTATCAGGAGGCCTTCGTCGCCGAGTGCTGCTGGCCAGGTTCTCTGGGCGATGCAGATTTGCTCTTGCTGGACGAGCCGACCAACCTACCTGAGACATTGATGCTCGTGAATGGCTGGCCATTTCTTGAAAATTCCAAAAAGACTGTCCTTTTCATCACCCACGACCGATTATTTCTTGGATAATATTTCAACTCTGGATTTTGAGACTGGATGGCGGTCGATTGATTGAATACCAGAAATTATCAAGATTACGTCCGTCTCAAGGCGGAGAGCAGGATGAGGCGAGATGCGACACTTGCTTCATAGGCGGCGTGACTATACAAGCAGGGAGTTGTCCTGGATGCGACAGCGACCTCAGGCTCGAGGCAACCAAGCAACAGGCTCGGATCAATCGTTTTCATGACCTCAAGAAAGATTTGGCAGACCAGATGATTGACAGTAATCTGGAAATGAACTTTGAAACCAGCCGTATCGGTAAGAAGGTCATCGAGTTTCAAAATGTAGACTTTGCTTATGACCAGAAGACTATTCTCTCTCAGTTTAGCTTTTTAATCCAGAATAAGGACCGTATTGGGATCGTTGGAGATAACGGTGTCGCCAAGTCAACCTTGCTCAATCTGTGCAGGTAGACTTCAGCCTCAGGCTGGTCAGCTCAATATCGGAGAGACAGTTCGAGTGGCCTATTTCTCTCAGCAGATTGAGGGCTTGGATGAGTCTAAGCGGGTCATTAATTACTTGCAAGAAGTGGCAGAGGAGGTCAAGATAGGCAGTGGGACGACTTCCATTGCAGAACTCTTGGAGCAGTTTCTTTTTCCTCGATTCTACTCATGGGACTTTTAATCGAAAAGCTTTCTGGTGGAGAGAAAAGCGCCAGCTATCTGCTCAAAGCTTCTCTTGGACAATGTCTTGCTTGTGACGAGCCGACCAATGATTTGGAGATTCCATGCGACTCTGACGGTCTTGGAGAACTTTCTGCAGAGGCTTTGCCGGGCCAGTTATTACATGATCTAGCCACGACCGTGTTCCCTAGACACAGGTAGCCAGCAAGATTTTGGCTTTTGAAGATGGGGGTATCAGAGAGTTTTCGGAAAGTACACCGTACTTGGATGAAAAGCCTGTCTGGCTGAAAGCTCTGCTATTTCCCAAAAAGACTGAAAAGGAAAAATCGGCCCAAAGTGCGCGAGGGGAAAAAGCGCCATGACCTACTGAAAAGCAGTGGGAGTCTGGTGGGCCCGATATTGAGGCGCTGGAGGAGCCGTTTCACGAGATTGAAGGCGGCCATGCTGCTGCAGAGAATGGATTCGGACTTTGCTCGCCTGTCTGAACGCTAGCAAGAACTGGATGAGACTGAGAACGAGAAACTGCTGGAAAATACAGGCGCTATGAATACCTGGTGGGTTAGAGTGAAAAGCGTCAGTGCGAGTAAACTTACACTGAGAAAAAGGATCTCAGTGTGTTTTGTCGAGCATCAAAATAAAAAGGGTTGATAAATACAAAGCTTCTTTTATTAAAATTTTAGCAGAAAATCTATAGATAGATCCTATAGGAAAATAATGGAAAGCCAGAAAGAATAGAGGCAATCTTTTAACCTTTTATCAGTTTTCCTAGAGTTGGCACAGAAATTTATTCGACACAACCTCGTTGAATCTCTCAACAAACGAAAATCAAACGCGTCAAACGAAAAGGAAGATTCTTTTTCTAACGAGGAGGCTCTAGAACGTTGTTGAGTTACCTTGTTTGAGAAGAATATAATTTCTGAAGCACAGGTTAACGAATCCATAAAGTGATTGACAATGTTCTGACACCTTGAAAGCTTATTTGATTTAAAACTTCGTAACTCTACTTTAAGTGTTTACACAAAATTATTGTACTTTGTTTTAACTGGAAGATATAAAGACTACAAAAGTTCGAATATATATAGTAATTTGGAGGAATTTATTAATAAAGGAATAAATCCAAATTTGAATCTAAGATTGCTTGATATAAATGAATTAAAGAAGGCGTTTTAAAGAATTGAAGCAATAAAACCGCCTTATTAAATGTGATGGTTGACTCAATCTATTTTTATGGTATTAATTGATGTCAATTTTATCCAAATCAGTGTTTCGTTCCCGTTTTATGGAAGGTTCAGATAAAATTGTTGTTGATATAAAGAAGATTTAGCGAGGATCAGTAGCCTTAGCGTTCAATGTGAAAAATCTCTAAACTTTAATATTCGTTTATGTGTATTTGAAGCATTTCGTTATATACAGAGATGCTTTTATATTATCGAATATATAATTGATAGTGGAACAACTAAAAGACATCTGAAAGAAATTACATCAGATGTCTTTTGATAGCTTACCTATTTCCAAAGTAGTGGCTATGACACAATTATTGCTCAGGATGTTCGTTTTCAGAGAGTTATATACTTCAAAGAAGTTGATTTCGTTTAGTGATCTCAAGTTTTGTAAAAATATTGTGTACATGTGTCTTCACAGTTCCAGCTGGAAGAACGAACTGATCCGCAATTTCCTGATTGTTTTACGTGTTCAGAAGTAGAGGAAGAATTTCTCACGTTCAGTTAAAGTAGAGTTTTCAGAGAATAGATCTCTAGTGTACTGGGGTTGTCCAATTTTTGGGATTTATCAAATGAACAATTGTTCTTCTACATTTCAGAAGCCATAGCTTTCCAATCAGAAAGAATATATTTGGTCGTAAACCAACAAGCAACAATAGTAAACGTGTCACTCACATATTTCTATTTTTGAATTCGCAGATTCAACAAGTCATACGAGATCTACATTAAAATAACAAATAAATCTTCTAAGATAATTAGAATGCCAAATAGCACTCCGATATTTGAAATAGTTTTAAGTAATTTTTATCTGGAGCTACTAATATTTAAGAGATGGTACGTCTCGCATATGTGCCAGTATGGAAATCAAAAAGAGAAGCTGATTGGGTAAATGGTGCATACTCTTAATGGTGCATTGTTTAGAAATTAGGAAAGCCATCCATATGAAAAGTAATTGAGTCAAAAAGCAATAGTGGGTTAATAAAGGTGTTTCTTTTCTCAGCAGCGACTATCCAGCAAACGGTACATATTATTAACCAAGATATGTGACGGATTTTAACAAAAGAACACCTAGGAAGTGGTGGTTGTATGTGTTTCAAAATCACTCGATTATTTCTGTCGTGATTAGGATCAGATTATCAAAGATACTAGAGTACAAACAAATTGTGAAAATAAGTATTATATCCTTTTCTGAGATTTAAAAGAATAGGTCAATACAAAACCAAGTGTTAAAAGTATACAGTAATGACCATACATTAGCATATATACTATTTCAATCATGCTTCAGCCTCCATCTGGTCTGTGAAACTAGTCAAAACTCCTAAAACTTTGTGTAAATCAATAAAGAATAAAAGTTTATATATTTCAAAATAGCATTACATAAAGCGAAATACTGGGTTTAGTACCCAAACTTTCATCAAGGTTTACATCTGCTTTTGCAGTTTACTCGTAAACTGTGTATTTTTGCAATATCATTCATGTATAACAACACAGGAGGTCTCAATTATGAGCAATAAGATTGATTATATAACAACCGAGGAGTTCTCTAAAGAGCAACTTCTAGAAATTGCTGAGCTATCTCTTAAGATATTGTGTAGAATGGCTACTATCCACCTTTGTTTGAAGAATAAAACTTTGCATGATTTTCCAACAATCATCTACTAGAACACAGTTTCCTTTGAAACAGCGATGCCAACTTGGTGGTCATGCACAATGTTAACTCCTCAGGTCAAATTCAATTAGGGGTCACAGAAACACTAGAAGATACTGCAACCGTGGTTTCTCGCTTAACAGATATTATAATGGCACGTGTTGAGCGTCATAAGAGTGTAGTTGATTTAGCAGATTTTCTCAAGTACCAGTAATTAACGGTATGAGTGGTTATAATCATCCTACACAAGGAATTGGGAGATCTGAGTTACGATTGATTGATTTGCCGAAAGGATTGAAGGGTGTAAGGTAGTATTTGTAGGAGTGCAACTCAAGTATGCTAACTTTCTTTAGGATTAATTACATTGAAAATGGGTATGGAGATTTGTTCACTTCGGTCCAGAAGGGATTCCAATTGAATGATATGCATAAGTCAAGAAATATGATGAAATTTACAGCAAACTATCAGGTGGTAAATGTTGGTAAACTGAGTGAAATAGGTTACCAGTACTGGTGCGGAATTTCTTATACACTGATGTATGGTATGGCCTATATGAAGCAGAGTTATCAGAAGAAGAACGTATGAAGGTTTTCTATCCTAAATATCATGTTGACTCAGAGATGATGGCAAAAGCAGGAGAAAAATGTAAATTCATGCACTGTTTACCTGCTACACGTGGCGAAAGTGTCTGATGAAGTGATGGATGGGCAAATTCAGTTTGTTTGATGAGGCGGAAAATCGTTGACTTCAATGCGAGGTATCTTAGTTTATCTGCTTCGTGATTTTGAAAAACGACATCCGTATGACCTTGAAAAACAATCTGTAGCTAAAGCAGAATTGGAATCATTTTTAAAATAAAAAGGGTCAATTTACTTTAAATTGACTGATGTTACAACTCTCCTCTTAAAGGAAGGAGATGGAAGAAAAGAAAAATTTAGTTTGTTTACTACGAGTATTAACTGTAATATATGTTGTATTTGTTGCAGAAAAGCTGCTTGCTCAGTTACGACGATTGGGAATTCTCAATTCTTTTTGGTGGTTATTTCTGTGTACTGTTGCCATACGGATTGATTTCAGCTGAATTAGACATTTTTCTTATATAGGTGATGGTGGAATCTATGATTGGGTAACTAAGGCATTTGGACACCGATGGGGCTCAAGGACCTCCTGGTATTATTGGATTAATTTTCCATTGTGGTTAGCATCACTGGCTGTTATGACTCCTGGGTTGTTGACAACGATAACAGGAATTGAGTTTCAGATGTTCTGGACATTTATTAATTGAACTTGTATTTATTTGGTTAATTATATGGATAAGCTTTTATCCCGCAAGTGATAGTGTATGGATCCTCAATGGTGCGGCAATTATAAAAATGATATTAGCTCTATTGGTGGGAGTCTTGGGATTATATATTGCCTTTACAAAAGGAATGGCTAATAAAATTACGTTGGATTCACTTTTACGTCATTTGAGTTTAAATAGTCTATCATTTATTTCTGTTATTATAATTTACTTGCCAGCTTTGAGGTTGTTGTACGTGTGCGGATGACGCTGGAGAATCCTAGCAAATACCACAATCTCTAGTGTATTTGCAGGTTTAGTTATTCTGCTATCTTTATATTTTCTGCATTTGGTATTGGTGTGGCGATTCCTGTTGATAAAATTTCTACTAGTAGTGGTACGATGGATAGCTTTAAACTTTTGACCGGATCAGAAAATGGATTGGTTTATAATTTTAATGGCATTTTCTTTTTCTTACTAACCCTTTTTGGAAATATGATTTCATGGTCATTAAGGAGTGAATAACACGGCGTGTTGTCTTGCTGAAAACGAGAGATATGCAAAGTGCAAAACGTAGTAAAAAGAATAACATGCCAATTAGCGGATCAGCTTTAGCAAATGGTTTTGTTGCGTTTGTTTGTGGTAGTCATTGCACCAATATTGCCAAATCAGGATCTGTTTTTCGGCGTTCTTCTCATTAAACCTTGTTATGTTCCTACTCTTATATACCAGTTTTTCCAGCATTTTATAAGTTAAGAAAAATTGATCCAGAGACCCCTCGACCTTTTAAAAGTAGGAGGAAGTGATCTTATTTTAAAAATTATGGTTGTAATTCCAATTATTATGATTTTGATCTCGCTTTTTATTTACAGCATTCCCATTATCTTTTGATGAAGTAACATTAGCTGATAAATTACCTGTAACTATCGGTTCATTAATTTGTCTTATCTTAGGTGAAGTAATTATTCGTGTGAAAAAAATCAAAAAATGATAGCAACTAAATACCAGTACAATAAAAGGAGGACTTGAGATGTCTAAACGTATTGTGGGGACAACCCCTAAAGTAGATGGATTTCGAATGCCAGGAGAATTCGAAGAACAAGAACAAATTTGGATGTTATGGCCATGGCGAAATGATAATTGGCGTCTAGGAGCCAAAACACGGCTCAAAAAGCATTTTTAGATGTTGCTAAAGCTATTAGTGAATTTGAGCCAGTTTCACTTTGTGTACCACCTCTTCAATTTGAAAATACTATAGCTCGTGTATCTGCTCTTAATTGCGAAAATATAAGAGTAGTTGAGATGACAAATGATGATTCGTGGATTCGCGACTGTGGTCCTACATTTCTTATAAATGATAAAGGTGAACGTCGTGCAGTAGACTGGGAATTCAATGCATGGGGTGGTTTAGTAGATGGACTCTATTTCCCTTGGGATCAAGATGCGCTTGTTGCAAGAAAAGTTTGTGAATTAACAAATACTGATTCTTATAAAACAGATGATTTTGTTTTAGAAGAGGATCAATTCACGTTGATGGTGAAGGTACAGTGATGATACTGAAATGTGTCTTCTTCATCCAAGTCGAAAACCCATATTTGTCAAAAGAAGAAATTGAACAAAAATTAAAAGATTATTTGAATTGTGAAAAAGTAATTTGGGTGAAAGATGGTATTGACCCATATGAAACGAATGGACATATTGATGATGTAGCATGTTTTGTAAAACCTGGAGAAGTTGCATGTATTTACACTGAAGATGAGAACCATCCTTTCTACAAGGAAGCAAAAGCTGCGTTTGAATTCCTAAGTGAACAAACAGATGCAAAAGGCAGAAAATTAAAAAGTACATAAAATGTGCGTTACTAAGAAGCCATACTATCTAAAAAGATGCAGATACGATTGATTTTCAGAAGGGCTATTCCAAGAGAGGAAGGAGAAGTTGCAGGTGCATCATATTTGAATTTCTAATAGTGAATGGAGGAATTGTTCTCCCTCAATATGGTGATGAGAACGATGCGTTAGCGGTTGAACAAGTGCAAGCGATGTTCCCTGATCGTAAAGTAGTTGGAGTTGAAACTACAGAGATTGCATATGGTGGTGGCAATATTCACTGTATATACAGCAACAACCAGCAACGAAATAACATCTGCAGAGTCTGGTAGCAGGCTCTGTCTAATATATATCGCATTAAGTGAGACCGGAGAATATGAAGATAAATTGTTTTACTAAGAGGTATTAGAGATGAAAAATATTAAAGTAGAATATAGCTGGTTGAAAAATTCTGCTATAACAGGAATCAATCAATTACCTGAACATTCTGAGCATTATTATTTTTGATAAATATGTGAGGTGTAGATCAACTAGACTATTTTTTCAAATAGATAAGATGCACTTAAACAGTAATTGGACTTACATGAAATCAGATTTCAATGATGATGATGACGAATCTACATTGGTAACTTTGTTTAATCATTTTAAAGGTGAAGATAAATTAATTACTAAAATATTATCTTGAAAAATGAAAAGCTTAAATCTTCCCGTGTATATTTGGATGAATGGGTTCTTTGTTGGATTTTTCAAGGGGCTTGAACAGTCTATAGAGTTTGAAATTACAGATTTACTACGTTTGGAGGAAAATGAGCTTATAATTAAGGTAAGCTCTATTGAAGAAGAAAAACAAAAACAATAATGTGTTGCTAGACTCAACGTTAGATTCTATCTTAGACAAAATTACGGAGAGTATTATTTATAGTACTCCTAAACTACATGTATATGATTTTTAATGCTGTATTAGGAAATAGTCAAAATTTAAATAAATCGACATTAAACATTGATTGCTTATTAAATGGATATTCTAATAGCGCTATAATTAGTGTTTATATATATGATAAAGAAAAATATTATTTTTAAGGAGAATATAGATTATACTAATAAACTTGAAAAAGATATGATTTAGATATAAATTATTTAGCGATTTCTTTTGTAGAATTGTTGATAATTGATGATGGAACAATAGTAGAAACAGCTATAACAAAAGTTAAGATAGTGTAGGAAAAGTTGTGTAAACATAAAAGGGATAAATTCCTTATAGTAGGGTGCGAAACATTACTCTATAAAGGGATTTATTTCTATGACACAATTTACTACATTATTGTTTAATTTCCCAGTATCAAAACGAGATACGATGAATTTTTCATTCTTCTTATAGAGAAGAAACTATAATTTGCGCTTTTACATCTTTAAAACAAAAGCGCCCCATCGAGATCAGTTTCTGGTGGGGCTTTTGGTGGTGAACCAATCAATTTTGATTGATTTTTAACCTTTTATAATAACCGAAAGTGCTGTTAAAACAACCATTTCACTTCAAATCATGTTTTATAAATCATTCCCCTCTACAGTTGCAGGTGGTTTGCTGGTGATATCATAGACGATGCGGTTGACGTGGTCTACTTCGTTTACAATACGAACAGAAATTTTCTGTAAGACTTCCCAAGGAATCTTAGCGAAGTCAGCTGTCATGCCATCGATAGAAGTAATTGCGCGAATTGCAATTGTGTAGTCGTATGTACGTCCGTCTCCCATAACACCAACAGAACGGACACCAGTATTAACAGTGAAATATTGCCAAATATCGCGGTCAAGACCAGCTTTTAGCGATTTCTTCACGAAGAATTGCGTCAGACTCACGAACAGTTTCTAATTTCTCTTCAGTGATTTCTCCCATGACACGAATAGCAAGACCTGGGCCTGGGAACGGCTGGCGCCAAACAATTTCATCAGGCATACCAAGCTCTGTACCCAAGGTACGAACCTCATCCTTATAGAGTGTATTTAGCGGTTCAATCAGCTCAAACTGCATATCTTCGGGCAGACCACCCACGTTATGGTGAGACTTGATAGTCTGAGCAGTGTCAGTACCAGACTCAATCACATCAGTATAAAGAGTTCCTTGAGCCAAGAATTTTACATCTTTTCAGTTTGCTGGCTTCGTCGTCAAAGACATGAGACAAACTCATTTCCCAATGATTTTGCGTTTTTGTTCTGGATCAGAAACACCAGCAAGTTTATCGAGGAAACGTTTCGCAGCGTCAGCTTTGACAATATTAAGTCCGAATTTTCCGCCCAGCATTTCCATAACTTGATCAGCCTCGCCTTTACGTAAAAGACCGTGATCAACAAAGATACCGATCAATTGGTCACCGATGGCTTTTTGCAAAAGAACGCCAACCACAGAAGAATCAACCCCACCTGATAAACCGAGAAGGACACGTTTGTCGCCAACAGTCTCACGGATTTGTTTGATCTGCATTTCAATGAAATTGTCCATTGACCAGCCTCCTTTAGCTCCACAGATATTTAGAGCAAAGTTGCGAAGGATATCGTAACCAAACTCAGAATGGCGAACTTCAGGGTGGAATTGAATCCCATAAATCTTCTTAGCAGGATGTTCAATAGCTGCAAAAGGACAGTCAGCAGAAGTACCGGTGCGGACAAAGTCAGCAGGAATTTCAGTTACTGCATCTCCATGACTCATCAGAACCAACTGTTCTTTCAGGTGTGCTTCTCAAAAAGAGGAGAAGCAGTGCAGAGTCAGTTAGACTGACCAGTATTCGCGGTTTCCAGCATCACCAGCTGGCACAACTTACCTCCTAATTTATGAGTCAGAAGTTGCATACCATAGCAAATTCCCAAGATAGGAATGCCTAACTCAAAAATTTCAGGATCAATATCAAAGGAACCGTCTTCATAGACAGAGTTTGGCCCACCAGAAAGAATAATTCCGACAGGATTGATCTCTTTTACCTCTGCAGCGGAAATTTTATTACTCTTTAACTCAGAAAATACCTCCAATTTCACGAATCCGACGAGAGATGAGCTGGTTGTACTGGCTGCCGTAGTCCAATACAATAATTTTCGACATCTTGCAATTCAGATTTTTGTCATCTTTTTCCTTCCCTAAAAGAAATTTATTTTTCCTTATTTTTATCATAAAAGAATGGCTTTTCCAATGCCATGAAGTAAATGTTGACATTTATGTAGATTGATATTACAATATTTTTAAAAGGAAATCTAAAAAGGAGATCACTATGCTCCCTGCTTATTTACAAATTCATGATCAAATCAAAAAGAAATTGATGAAGAAGTCTGGCAAATTGGACAGAGATTACCAAGTGAGCGAGACTTAGCTGAAACTTTTTCAAGTTAGTCGCATGACTCTTCGCCAAGCTATCACACTCCTTCTTGAAGAAGGAGGTACTGGAACGTCGAGTGGGAAGTGGGACTTTTAGCACAGCACGCGTGTTCGGAAAAATGCGTGGACCACCAGTTTTTACTGAGATAATGAAGTCTCAAGGAAAAACTCCTTCTAGTCAGCTGATTTCCTACCGCCGTACCCTACCTAGTAAGCAAAGAAGTTGAAAAGCTAGGAATTGAAAAAGACGGAGAATATTATTCGAATGGAACGGGTTCGCTATGCAGACAAGCTACCTGTTGTGTACGAAGTTGCTTCAATACCAGAAAAGTTTATCAAAAATTTTGACAAAGAAGAGATTACTAGTCATTTTCTTCCAAACTCTTCAAGAACATGGTTATAAGATTGGTAAATCCCAACAAACGATATACGCCCGCTTGGCTAAGGAAAAGATTGCCCATTATCTTGAAATCAAGAGGTCATGCCATTCTAGCTTTGACTCAAGTATCCGTATTTTGAAGATGGGACAGCCTTCGAGTATGTAAAAAGTCAATATGTAGGCGAACGTTTTGAATTTTATTTAGAAAACAACTAATTTACATAACTTTGAGTTGACGCATCACCCTTGGACAAGCAAGGGTGTTTTTGATTAAAAATACTTAAAAAGTATAGTTAGAATAGCGATTTTCTTTCGAGAAACTAGAGTTTATCAGCCTTTTTGGTATAATGTTTCTTATGGAAATCGAAAAACCAATCGTATGAATGCTCTGTTTGAATTTTTATACTGCTCTATTGACTGATAAACAGATGAATTATATCGAGCTATATTATGCGGATGATTATAGCCTCGCTGAAATAGCAGAAGAATTTGGTGTCAGCCGTCAAGCAGTCTATGATAATATCAAACGAACAGAGAAGATTTTAGAAGACTATGAAATGAAGTTGCATATGTATTCTGACTACATTGTTAGAAGCCAAATCCTGGAAGAAATTGCTGAGAAAATATCCTGAAGACAGCTTCTTGCAAGAACGAATTGCAACTCTATCCAGCATTGATAACAGAGACTAATCATGGTTAAACAAGTAATCTACAAGGGAATGTCTTGCTGGTTGTTGGAGTCGGAAGAATCTTTTCCTGCCAGGGTACAAATCATCTCCCCTGACGATCTTTCTAAGGCAATGCAAGAAGGCTTCAGCTGCTGGGGCTACCCAAATGAGATTATGAAAGAAGTCTCTACCGAAGAATACGAATGTTTAAGTCGTCGTGGACGATTTCCACTAAATTGATTGAAATAGAAACTAGGGAGAATTACAAAATGGCATTTGAAAGTTTAACAGAACGTTTGCAGAACGTCTTTAAAAATCTGCGCAGAAAAAGGAAAAATCTCAGAGAGTGATGTCGAGAAGCGACCAAAGAGATTCGTCTGGCCCTCTTAGAAGCCGACGTTGCCCTGCCAGTTGTCAAAAGATTTTATCAAGAAAGTTCGTGAGCGGGCTGTCGGTCATGAGGGTTATCGACACCCCTCAATCCAGCGCAACAGATTATCAAGATTGTTGACGAAGAGCTGACAACTATCCTGGGCTCTGATACAGCTGAAATTATCAAATCACCAAAGATTCCGACTATTATCATGATGGTTGGGTCTTCAAGGTGCTGGTAAAACCACCTTTGCCGGAAAAGCTTGCTAATAAGCTCAAGAAAGAAGAAAAATGCTCGCCCACTCATGATTGCGGCGGATATTTACCGTCCGGCGGCTATTGATCAGCTGAAAACACTGGGACAGCAAATTGATGTACCAGTGTTTGCTTTGGGTACGGAAGTTCCAGCTGTTGAGATTGTCCGTCAAGGTTTGGAGCAAGCAAAAAGCCAACCACAACGATTATGTTCTGATTGATACGGCTGGGCGCCTTCAGATTGACGAAAAGCTCATGCAGGAGCTGTCAGATGTCAAAGCGCTGGCTAATCCGAATGAAATCCTCTTGGTTGTCGATGCCATGATTGGTCAGGAAGCGGCTAATGTCGCTCAGTGAATTTAACAGCCAACTGGAAGTGACTGGGGTTATCCTGACTAAGATTGATGGTGATACCCGTGGCGGTGCGGCCTTGTCTGTCCGTCAGATTACTGGTAAGCCTATTAAATTTACTGGTACCGGTGAAAAAATCACTGACATCGAAACCTTCCACCCAGACCGCATGTCCAGTCGGATTCTGGGCATGGGGGACATGCTGACTCTGATTGAAAAAGCCTCTCAAGAATACGATGAGAAAAAATCGCTTGAAATGGCTGAAAAGATGCGGGAAAACACCTTTGATTTCAATGACTTCATTGATCAGCTGGATCAGGTACAAGGCATGGGGCCTATGGAGGATTTGATAAAAATGCTTCCTGGCATGGCTAATAATCCTGCATTAAAAACTTTAAGGTCGATGAGAGAGAAATTGCCCGCAAGCGTGCTATTGTTTCGTCAATGACACCTGAAGAACGTGAAAATCCTGATTTATTGACACCTAGTCGTCGCCGTCGGATTGCCAATGGTTCAGGGAATAGTTTTGTAGACGTCAATAAATTTATCAAAGATTTTAACCAGTCGAAACAATTGATGCAAGGTGTTCTCTCTGGGGACATGAGCAAAATGATGAAGCAAATGGGACTCAATCCAAACAATATGCCTAAGAATATGCCTGGTGGCGGAGGAATGCCGGATATGTCAGCGCTGGAAGGTATGATGGGCCAAGGCGGGATGCCGGATATGTCAGCTTTGGGAGGAGCTGGTATGCCTGATATGAGCCAAATGTTTGGTGGTGGCCTCAAGGGTAAGGCTGGAGAGTTCCTGATGCGCCGCAGCATGAACAAGATGGCCAAGCAAATGAAGAAAAACAAGAAGAAGCGGAAGTAATAACAAAAAAACAAGTCGCATAACTAAGTTTTATGTGGCTTGTTTTTGAAAACATCAGATTCAGATACGGAGACTAGAATGAAGCCTTTTTTGACTCAATTGATTCATCGACTTGCTAAAACCTTTCAAAAATTATTGAATAAGCTGCCTTCCCACCCTATTTCTCATCTTCCTGCCAGCAAGGTCGAAATACGTCCTATTATCATGATTCCAGGTAGTTCGGCAACAGAAAATAGATTTAATCGAATGGTTAAAAAACTTAACCGGAATCAGCATCTACGTCATAGTCTGGTCCGTATTAAAGTCTGGGATGACGGTCGTATAACTTACCGAGGGCATTTGAAGCGAAAGGATAGAAATCCCATTTTTGTAGTTGGCTTTCAAAATAATCGCGATGGTTATGAAAATATCAAGAATCAAGCAGCAATGTTTGACGCTGTCTTGACTGCCTTGCGAGAGAAGTACTCTTTTAACAGTTTTAAAGCGTTGGGGCATTCTAACGGTGGTCTAGTTTATACAGTATTCCTGCAGCAATACCTTGCAAACCACTCTGAGCTAGAGATGGAAAAGCTCCTGACTATCGGCAGTCCTTATAATCTGAACAAGAAAAATCTTAATCATCGAGTTGCGATGTTAGATGACTGCTTTGTAGCCAACCAAGAAAAACTTCCTAAAAAGCTTCAGCATTTATCAATTTTGGGAATCTTTTTCCGAGATGGTGACGGAATTGTCCATAAAAGCAGTGTAGAGGCTGGGAGTTTGATTTACAAAGGAAAGATTGCTTCACACAGAGGTCGTCATCGTAGGCAAGGACGCCCATCATTCTTCCTTGCCGTAAAATGAACAGGTAGTTGATTTGATTAGTGAGTTTTTATTCTAGTAATTATTTTACATAATTTATTTTGGTAAAAAAATAGAAAGGCGATAAAACAATGAAAAATGACAGACATTCTTCATAGGTATTATGGTAACTTTGATCTGATAAATGAAAAATGGAATGAAGACTATGAAAGCATTTTGATTAAGCCAAAGGATGATCAAGAATATAAAAAGATGCCGTTTGGCAGAAAAACACCCTAAAAAGAAGGCTACTTTACAGTCTTTTTGGAAAAAGACCAAGACAATAAGAACATTCCATATACTGATAAAGACTTGGGTGATGAACTGGTAATTGTCGTTATCGACGACCGTCATTGCGGTATATTTATCATTCCCAAAGAGGAGGCTATCAGTAAAAAAATTCTTTCTACAAAAGATTGTAAAGGAAAGATGGCTATGCGGTTTTATCCGTCCTGGTGCACAAATTTAAATAAAACAGCTCAGACAACACAAAAATGGCAACTGGATTATTTTTCAAAAAAATCGAATTAGAAGAATAAGTTTTAGTGAAAACAAGACAGAGTTTAATTTCTCAATTCTGTCTTGTTTTTATTATCCGTTTTTGTAATAAGGTTGGACTATATATGCCCTCTTACATCTTTCCGAAAAACTATAATTTTTCTTGAAAAATATATCTAGATATGCTATACTACTGTTATAGAAAAAACGGAGAAATGTGATGAGACGTGAACTGTTATTAGAAAGAATTGATAGACTCAAAGCCACTATGCCCCTGGTACATTTTGGAATATTACCAGTCTAAGCTGGCGGTGCCTTATAGTTTTACAACCTTATACGAATATCTCAAAGAATATGATCGCTTTTTTACTGGGTGTTAGAATCTGGTATCACGAATGCTTCTCAAATTGCTGAGATTCCTCTCTCGGTCTTGGAAAATATGACCAAGAAAGACATGGAGGCCTTTATTCTTTATCTGCGTGAGCGACCGCTTCTCAATGCTAATACAACTCAAAACGGTGTTTCCCAGACAACTATTAACCGGACTCTCTCAGCTTTGTCCAGCCTATACAAATATTTGACTGAGGAAGTTGAAAACGAGCAGGGTGAGCCCTACTTCTATCGAAATGTGATGAAAAAGGTTGCTACTAAGAAGAAAAAGGAAACTCTAGTCGCTCGTGCTGAGAATATTAAGCAGAAGCTTTTTTTAGGGGATGAGACAGAAGAATTTCTCCAGTATATTGATAGGGAGTACCCCAAGAAGCTCTCTAATCGCGCCCTGTCCTCCTTCAACAAGAACAAAGAACGAGATTTAGCCATCATTGCCTTGCTGTTAGCCTCTGGTGTTCGTCTGTCTGAAGCTGTCAATCTGGACCTGAAAGACATCAATCTAAAGATGATGGTCATTGAAGTAACTAGAAAAGGCGGAAAAAGGGACTCTGTCAATGTTGCTGCTTTTGCTAAGCCCTATTTAGAAGAGTATCTGAGCATTCGGAGTAAGCGATACAAGGCCAAAAAGACAGATACAGCCTTCTTTTTGACTGAATACCATGTAGCACTCCTAATCGAATCGATGCTTCCAGTGTCGATGGTGGCCAAGTATTCTGAGGACTTCAAGGTGCGAGTGACGCCTCACAAACTCCGCCACACGCTAGCTACACGTTTATACGATGCAACCAAATCTCAAGTTCTCGTCAGTCATCAGCTAGGGCATGCTAGCACCCAGGTAACGGACCCTCTACACCCACATTGTCAATGACGAGCAAAAAGAATGCTTTGGATAAATTATAGCAAAAACATTACATAATCATTATTATGTAGTGTTTTTGCTTAATAATGATTTGTCCCCATACTTAGCGTTTCTGGAAGAGTGCTGCCTCCATCAATTACAATTTGAGAACCGGTTAGATAAGAAGATTCATCACTACCAAGAAAAGCAAACAACTCGCCAACTTCTGTTGGTTTTGCCAATCTTTTCATTGGGACTGCTGAAGCAATATCTTGAATAGGTTCTTCTGGATTAATAGGATTAGATTCAAGAGCCATCAACCATGGGTGTTCGAGCATAGCCTGATTGAGTACAGTTTATCCTAATATTTTTATGGGCGTATTCTACTGCTAGTGCTTTTGTTAAACCAACAAGAGCTGACTTTGTCATTGCATAAGCCGCTTCCCCCGCATCTGCCACAAGGTCTCCAGTGACAGAAGAAGCTATGACGATTGAACCATATCCCTGTTTTAGCATAGGTTTTAAAGAAGCTTGGCAACTATTCCACACACTTTAATATTGACGTCAATATGCTGATCACGTATTTGTGTCAGACATTTGATCAAATGGTGCTAGCGACAAATACCAGCATTACAACAGGCAATATCTAGGCTACCAAACTTTTCAAGTGTTAGAGTGACTGCTTCTTCCTAAGTCTTGCCTATTACTAACATCACCTATAAAACTAATAATATCTTGATGGTAATCATCTCTTAACTTGAGCAGTTACTTCGACTTGAGGATCTAAATCAAAAAGACATAATTTTGCGCCATATTTGGCATAAACTTGAGCAATCCCTCACCTAATCCAACAGCCGCACCAGTAATTAAAGCAATCCGCTTAATTTATCCATAGCTAGTCATCCTTTCTAATAAACTTGATTTGCGTTATCTTCTCTTTAGTTTAATACTTTGTGAAAAGCTTGTCAAACTAAGGATGTTTTTATAATAAAAATCAAGAAGATTTTACTTCTCGATTTAAAAGATTTTTACCCTACAACAGCTTCGGCAATCTCTCTCTCTGCTGATTCCAGCAAAGTAGCAGCTAATATCAATCGTTTCAAGAGCTTTGCAGGACATCTTCGCGTTCGTATTTAACACCACGCAACACATCTTCTACTGCTACTACATCTTCAATACCAAAGAAATCTCCATAGATTTTTAATATCCTGAATCTTGGATTCAACAACATTGGCAAAAATTTCTACCTTACCACTGGTAAACTTGGTGCCACGGCGCACATTGTATTCAGGTGATTTACCGTAGTTCCAGTCCCAAGTTCCAAACTTGCTATCTCTGATTTAGCTTGATTTCTTCCAGTTCTTTCTCGGAAAAAGACATATTCTGTCATTTCTGGATACTCTTTCTTCATATAGTCCAGAAGCAGGTCACGAAATTCTTCGACAGCAATCTTTTCTGGCAATTCATTGACAATATTTGTCACGCGTGCACGGACGGATTTAACTCCTTTTGATTCGAACTTGTCTTTAGAAACCTTAAGCGCATTGGCCAAGACAGACAAATCAACATCAAAGAGTAGGCAACCATGGTGCATGATACGACCGTTGATATAGGCCTGCGCATTGCCACAAGAACTTCTTGCCATCAATCTCTAGGTCATTGCTGACCAGTGAATTCAGCCTTTACCCCAAGCTCTGCCAAGGTATTGATAACAGGCGTAGAGAAACTCTTGAAGTCAAAAGCACGATCTTCGCTTTCCTTGGAGATAATAGTGTAGTTGAGGTTGTTCAGATCATGATAAACAGCTCCACCACCGCTGATACGACGCACGACCTCAATGCCATGCTCACGAACGTAGTCACGGTTGATTTCTTCTATGGTATTTTGGTGACGCCCTACGATGATAGAAGGTTTGTTAATCCAGAGCAGGAAAAATTTCATCCTCGTCTAAGAGGTGTTTGAGCTTATATTCTTCCAAAGCAATATTAAAAGCTGTGTCATTTGAGTAGTTAACGATGTATTTCATAAGCTACCTCTTTATACGATAGAGACTGGAACAATGATTTATGCCCAGTCTAATCTATCATTTTAATTATTTTTTCTTAGGTGAGTGAACTGCCAATCCCAGTACATCAGCAAATGCTTCGTACATAACTTGAGAAGGTTGGATGACCGTGAATGGTCTTAAGCATTTCTTCTACGGTGATTTCCATTTCGATGATGGTTGATGCTTCATTGATCAATTCTCCCGTCGCAGAGGACCAATGATATGAACACCGAGCACTTCACCATACTTCTTGTCAGCAATGACTTTAACGAAGCCTTTGAGTCGATCTGAGCTAAATGGCACGACCGTTAGCGGCCGAAGTTGAACTTACCAATTGCTACATCGTATTTCTCACGAGCTTGCTCTTCTGTCAAACCAACTGCCGCTATCTCTGGGAGGGTGTAGATACGCAGGAGTCGGTTGAGTTTAGCAACGTGTGGTTTCCTTTCAGAGCGTTTTCAGCAAAGAACTTCACCCATCCGGAAGGTCGCATGAGCCAGCATCTTAGTACCATTGATATCACCTGGTGCGTAAATACCTGAAACAGAAGTTTCCATGTACTCATTGACTTTGATACGGCCACGATCCAGTTCGAATTCAACCTCACCGATGCCTTCTAGGTCTGGCACGCGTCCGATAGAAGAAGGGCCTTATCTGCGAGGACATCTTCTTTTCCTTCAACCTTGATACGGAGTTTGCCATTTTCTTCGATGATTTCTTCCAACTTAGTTTCAGTCAGGATTGTCATGCCTTGCGCTCCAAGATGAGGCGAAGGTTTTTAGAAACTTCTGCATCCATAGCAGGTACGATACGGTCCATCATTTCGATAACAGTGACTTTTGAGCCAAATGTCATGAAGGCTTGTCCAAGCTCAATACCGACAACACCACCGCCGATAATTACCAGATTTTCAGGCACTTCGTTCATTTCCAGAATATCATCACTGGTCATAACGAGAGATGATTCCATTCCTGGGACATTGATCTTGCTAACCTTTGAACCACCAGCAAGGATAATCTTCTTCGTTTCTAGCGCTCGTTGCCATTTACAAGAACATTCTTGTCTTTTAGTAATGGTACCAATTCCCTTATGAACATCTACACCATAGTCGCTGAAAGTCCTTAGCCAACACCACCAACGAGTGTATTGACAACCTTGTTTTTGGTTTCCAAAACCTTGTCCATGTCTGCTGAAGCGGGTTTTCGATGATGATACCACGGTTAGCGCTGTGACCAAGGCTTTCAATGATTTTCAGCATTGTGCAAGTAAGTCTTGGTAGGAATACAGCCACGGTTCAAGCAGGTTCCGCCGAGTTCGGACTTCTCAACTAAGGCAATCTTACCAGCCGCTGGGTAGCTGCTGATAGCCGCTACATAACCAGCAGGTCCGCCACCGATAACAACGATATCGTAAGCATCATCACTCTTATCATCATCTGTGCACTACTGCCGCTGTTGTAGGAGCTGGTGCTTCCGCAGGTGCAGAACCTCCAGCAGTTGGGATATTTTCCCCTTCTTCTCCCAAGTAACCGATGACTTCCGTCACTGGAACAGTTTCTCCATCACCTTTGAGAATAGCAATCAGATAGCCACCTTCTTCAGCTTCCAATTCCATGCTGACCTTGTCAGTCATGATTTCAGAAGGATTTCCTTCTTTGACAAATTCGCCGACTTTCTTATTCCATTGGACACCTGCTCTTCGGTCATATCCACGCCGGCTTTTGGCATAATTACTTCTAAAGCCATTTTTCTTTCCTTTTCTAATTTAATTTTTCACTTGCTGAGTGTTTCGTTTCTTTACTTTTTAAACTAGCAAAGAAAATCTTATACCAACATTGAAATTGGATCTTCAATCAAAGCCTTCAAGTCCTTCATAAACTTAGCTCCAGCCATTCCGTCAACTACACGGTGGTCAATGGTCAAGCCAAGACTCATAATTGGACGGATAACAATTTCGCCATTAACAACGACAGGTTTCTCTACCGTTGAGCTCACACCCAAGATAGCAGAGTTTGGCTGGTTGATGATTGGCCCAAAGGACTGAACGCCAAACATACCTAAGTTACTGATTGTGAAAGTTGAGTTTTGCAGCTCGCTCGGAGCTAACTTGCCTTCCAAGGTACGGCCGATTACATCTTTAAAGGCCGCCACAAAGCTCTGATAGGCTCATCTGCATTGTAGACAACTGGTGTCATCAGGCCATTATCCTATACCAACTGCCATTGAAAAGGTTGACATAGTTGTGTGTGATAATGGTCTTGCCATCCTCTGTCAAGGTCGAATTGAGGTATGGATGTTTCATCAGTGTCTTCACAACAGCCAGCGACAGCAGGTCTGTGACAGTTACTTTCTTGCCGGTTGCCTCCATGATTGGATCAAGAACCTTCTTACGAAGAGCCAGCATCTCAGACATATCGACATCGTAGTTGAGGGTAAATGTTGGCGCAGTTAGGTAGGATTCAACCATACGTTGGGCGATAACCTTACGCATTGGTGCATTGGAATACGCTCAATTTCCCGTAAGGAGTGACATTATCAGGCACTTCTTCTACTTTTTCGATCTGAGCAGGAGACTTGATGGTGTCGTTTTCGATATTTTCAGGAAGGAAGGCCAAAAACGTCCTTCTTCATGATCTTACCACGATGACCTGTTCCTTGGATTTCCTGCTAAAGCAATGTTATGTTCAAGGGCAATTCGTTTTGCAAGTGGCGAAATGCGAACCACGTTTGTGTCTTTATAAGTTTCCACGTCTTCTTTGTGGACACGACCGTTTTGCACTGAGCCAGAAACGATCATAGAGGTTGATTCCCAAATCATCCGCTAACTTTCTAGCCGCAGGAGTCGCCTTTCAGCTTATCATCAGCCATGACCTCTCCAATTCTAATTATGATACTACAGGGCGTAAAAAGCGACTGAAAAATAGGGATCGACGCAGGCTTCGATGAAGCAAGGAGATTTATCTTTTTTCCGAGCTTTTTAGCCCGAGTTCGAATATAAGATATTAAGGACGCAGAGGGCAATGAAAAAATAGGAGATTGACGCTGTGTTCGATGAACACAAGGAAATCTATCTTTTTTTCGCAGTCCTCCGTCCAAATTCAGTTCCAATCATACTAAGGGCGTAAAAAAGCGACTGAAAAATAGGAATCGACGCTGGCTTCGATGAAGCCAAGAAGATTTATCTTTTTTCCGAGCTTTTAGCCCGTGTTCAACTCTACAAGTAACTTGGATACGAAACGTATCTCAAGTTACTACGGTTGCCGCTATCTGCGACCAACCTTGTAGACTTACTAAGTCGTTTGTCGAATATCATCGATCTCGACTCTCTCCTGTTGTAACTTTACAAGTAACTTGGATACAAATGTATCTCAAAAGTTATTATGGTTACTGCTATCGGCAATCAACCTTGTAGGCTTTACTAATTCGCTCATCGGATAAAATCGGTCCGAATAACGATTGTCTGGAATTTGTAAAATTTTAGCTACTTTGGACCTCTACACAAGATTAGATTACATAAAATAATTTATGTAATCTAATTCATAAGAAAGCCTTTTCTTTATTATACCTTATTCTTTTATGATATGTCTTCCGAATAGCGTCTTTAATGCTTTCAACGGTCGGAATCATCGCGTTTTCCAAGTTCTGTGCATAAGGCATTGGCACATCTTCACCTGCACAACGGCGGATTGGAGCATCTAGATAGTCAAATGCTTCTGACTCAGAAATAATCGCTGAAATTTCACCAATGAAACCGCTAGTTTTGTGGGCATCATTAACCAAAACGACCTTTCCAGTCTTCTTAACAGAATTGATGATAATATCCTTATCAAGTACACCAATGTACGTGGCGATGCGACTCTCTTACAGAGATGCCTTCTTCAGCTAATCTCTTCAGCCGCCTGCATGACACGGCGAAGCATTTTTCCGTAAGCTAACAACTGTTACATCGGTACCTTCTTTGATTTCGCCAACACCGAGTGGATCACATACTCAGGATCTAGTGGCACTTCGCCTTTTGGTTAAATCTCAGACTTGTATTCCAGAATAATGACTGGTTGTTATCTCGGATAGAAGCCTTGAGAAGCCTTCATCATCAGCCGGAGTTCCTGGAGCGACTACTTTAAGGCCTGGAATGTGGGTAAAACCAAGATTCCAAAGACTGCGAGTGTTGAGCAAAAGAGAACCAACTCCATTACTCGTGCAGACAGCGACAGTCATTGGTACTTGTCCTTTTCCGCCAAACATATAGCGCGTTTTAGTACTGGTTAACAATAGCATCCATGGCGATTACAGAGAAGTCCATAAAGGTCATGTCTACGATTGGACGCGACCTCTGTCGCCAGCTCCAGTCACTGCTCCAGAAATAGCCGCTTCGAAATAGGACAGTCACGTACACGCTCTGGCCCGAACTCTTTCCAGCATACCAACTGATGTTCCGAAATCTCCACCAAAGACTCCGACATCCTCTCCCATCAAGAGTACATTTTCATCGCGACGCATTTCCTCAGACATAGCGAGGATAATGGTGTCACGAAAAGACATAGTTTTAGTTTCCATTTTCTTTTTCTCCTCTCTAGTCTGCGTAAATATCTTCAAAGGCAGATTCAAGCGGCGGGAATGGGCTTTCTTCTGCAAATTTTATCAGACGCTTCTACTGCTTCTTTTTACTCCAGCTTGGATAGCTTCCAGCTCTTCCTCGCTTGCAATCTTATTTTCCACCAGGTATTTACGAAGATTTTCGATTGGATCTTTTTTCTTCCATTCTTCTACTTCTTCACGAGTACGGTATTTACCCGGGTCAGAAGACGAGTGTCCCAACCAACGATAGGTCACACTCTCAATCAAGACCGGTCCTTTACCACTACGAACATGCTCTACAGCCTTTTGGAAGCCTTCATAGACATCCAGAACATTATTGCCATCTTCGATGAACATACCTGGAATGCCATAGTCGCACTCGCGCTCGTGGATGTGCTCTACATTGGTCATCTTTCTTTGATGTCGGCAGAAATACCATGTGCCGTTATTGGATACAATAGAAAATAACTGGTAGATTCCAGATAGATGCCATATTGACTGCTTCATGGAAGACGCCCTCATTGGCAGCACCATCACGCAAAGAAGCAGACAACAATCTTACCTGTCTTCTGCATTTGCTGAGTCAGAGCCGCTCCGACAGCAATTCCCATTCCACCACCTACGATACCATTAGCACCAAGATTTCCAGCATCTAGGTCCGCAATGTGCATAGAGCCGCCTTTACCCTTACAAGTACCGTTATACTTTCCAAGGATTTCAGCCATCATTCCATTTAGGTCGATACTCTTTAGCAATGGCTTGACCATGGCCACGAGTGATTTGAAGTGATCAAATCATTAGGATTTAAAGCAAGCATCGCTCCTACATTTGCGACCTCTCACCCACCGAGAAGTGAGTCATTCCAGGAACTTTTCCTACTAATTGTGCGATTTTTAAGTCCATACGACGGATTTCTTTCCATCTTACGAAACATCTCTAATAAAAGAGCTTTATCAAAAGCTGCCATTTTTTGCCTTTCTAAGCATAATTATACTATTTAATTTTTATCTAAAGCTGTAAGCACTGTCAAAACTTTTGCTCACTTATATTTCACAAAGAAAAACCAGTCAATCCATTGGATAAACTGGTTTTAGAGGCCAAAATAGAAATTTCACAAACTTTTGTGTTAGACTAGTTTTTACTTTTTGGCATCAGTTATATGAAACTTCAAAAATAGAGCTAAGTTAGTCCGCCTGTTTTTGAAAAATCTGCAATCATCTGCTCCATCTGCCTCGGCTTGGAGTTGTTAAAATATAAAGGTAGTCACCTGCAACCCGCAAATGCATGACTGGCATATCTTTTTAACCTGAAGTTATCTCTGTATTTCTCCAGCAAGTCAGCCTCGGATAAGCATAGTTTGTTGCTGCACGGCGTGAGGTTGCCAGACAATACAGTGGCTCCATGTGGGAAGCAGGGAAAGGCTCTCCTGCTACAATCGCTGCATAGCCTCTGTAAAGATCGATTGAATGAGCGAAATTATAGACATCAATGGTAAAAAGCCACCTGCTGGACGGTTATTGTACTCAATGGCTACATAATCATCACCCTCACGGAAGAACTCAATATGGAAAACGTTCTTTCATGCCAAAAAATTTTAACAACTGCTTCTCCATAGGCACGTAGTTTTGGATCCATGTCCTTGAGGACGTAGTAAGAATTATCCCATCTTATAGATCATCAAATCAAGTGGTGTATGAGCATAGTCAAAGGTGGTTGCAAAAACGATCTGTGCCATCCTTATCTACCAAACCATCAAAGGTACAGATCTCGCCAGACTGGACAAACTTTTCAAAGAAATAAGCTGTCTGATGATCCCATTCTTGCTTGAATCGTTCGACATCTTCTGCTGTTTCCAATTTAAAAGTAGCTGCTGCCCCACTCCATTATCAGGCTTGGCAATCAAAGCGTAGACCAAGTTTTCTGACAGCTAAGTCAACTCCAGCAAGTGTCTTTACGACTTGACCCGGAACGACTGGAACACTCTGCTTTTTAAAGAGCTTCTTCATCTCAGATTTGAACTTGGTCTTTTTCAAGTCTTTTGGCTTTGCTCCAAATACATTGAATTGCTCGCGCAACTCAGCATCTTGCTCTAACCAATACTCGTTATGGGACTCAATCCGATCAATAGGACCATGCTTGTAGAAGAGAAAGGCTACAGCTCTTTTTACTTCGTCAAGGTTTTCAAGAGATTTTTCTACTCTAAAAATATTCAGTCAACGAATCCTTCAAAGGCTGATCTAACTGGTCATAAGGTTCCTGACCGATTCCCAGAACGGTGATTCCTTTATTTGCTAGCTCTACAGTAAACTGCTGAAAATTTTGGGGATAATAGGGAGAGATAACGATATAATTCATAAAAGACCTCCATTAAAGGTTAAGTTCATTAAGGAAATAAGGCATTTGCTTGCGCCACCATACCCAATCGTGGGCGACATCATGACCCCATTCAGCAAACCAAGCAGGAATTTGCTTATGGTCAAATGCTTTTTTAAAGTGTAGAAAGATGGTAAACCATCAGCTTCCCAAGCCCCCATGGCCGGTACACACACAATAATATCTGATTGACGATAACGGTCAATAAACCATGCATCATTTTGATTCCAAATATAATCAGCAGGAGAGTTTTGGTAAACAACTTCATCGTTTCCGTAATCACCAAAGAAGAAACGAGCATCATAAACCCCACTGAGGGCAATCACTTTATTAAAAACATCAGGATGTTGCAAGAAGAAATTAATGGCATGATAGCCTCCCATCGAACAACCAGTTGTCATCATTGGATCAAACCATCCTGTCTTGTGTTTAATAAAAGGGACGGCTTCTTCAATCACATAACGTTCGTAAGCTCTGTGCATTTCAGCACGATCGTGAGGATTCTTCCAATCTGCTAACCAACTTTCACTATCCACACTACTTAAGGTAAAGAATTGTACTTTGCCAGACTCAATAAAACCTGAACAAGCCTCAATCATACCAAAATCAGCATATTCATTATGACTCCCACCAGAAGAAGCAAAAGACAACTATGGGAAGACCAGAATGCCCATGGCGATTAACATACATTTCACGATTAAGATTTCCATCCATTGACTTAAAAATTCAACGCATAAGAAACTCCTTTCTATAAAAACGGAGAAGATTCTATGAAACTTCTAACAAAAACACTCTACCATTGTTCACTAAAAAAACGGAGACAATCTAGTAAATTTTCAGACCAGGCAATTTCATTGTGTTCTGCACCCGTCTGGATTTTTAAAATAAGATTATCAATCTCCAAACCAGCAACAAGTAACTGACGATAATACTTAAGAGATGAATCAACGTAAAGCTTGTTTAATATTGCCAGCCATTAATGTCTTATCTGTACTCATCTGCTTTTCAGTACCAACATAAATGAAAACCCTTTGATTTTGGTTGAGGGAATGTCGTTTGATGTAACGATCAAATTCTTCCTGATGAAGCCAATTTGCTGATGAGAAAACACCTAGACAGCCGATTTCTTCTTGATACTCAACTCCCATAAATTGAGTAATATTCCCACCTAAGGAGCTTCCAATCATTGCAGTATGTTGAAAATCAGACTTCGTAGACAGTGTTTTCGCCAATAAAAGGCTTGACTACTTCCATAACGAACTCTGCGTATTCACTCCCCTCTTACCACCAAAAAGAAACACCTGAATATTCAACTCCTTGTACTTTCCAAGCAGAGTACTCATTCATCCGATTAACCTCATCATTGTCGATAGTTACAATAATCATTCGTTGCAAATCAGGGTTACGCTCGATGATTGAATAATCTTCCATGAATGACCGCTAAAAGATTCCTTACTATACAGTCACATTTTGGCCATCATGAAAATAAACAACTGATAGCGCCTATCAGTATCTTCAGCATAATTTTTCGAAGCAACACTCTACCGACGCTTGATCTGGCTATAAGGAAACGAGCAATTCATGAGTTTTGCACATCAAGATAAAAATATGATTTGTCTAGTCTTAGTAAAAACTTTCTATTTCAACAAATTTTATCCATTATATTATAAACAGAAAAAGTCAGGTTTCCCCTGAACTCTATAAAATTTAATCAACGTATGTTTCTTCGTTTTTGTTCAACCATGCATATAGAAGACCAATGAGTAAGCCTCCACCAATAACATTGCCGATAAAGAGTAATGCTAAAATGTCTCAATATATTGACGACATCAAAAACCTTGAACTGACTAGCAATCTTGTTGAAAGCAATCAGAGAGAAGGATGCAGTTAGAGACAATGTTCGTTTGTTAAAAATACTAAAACATACAAATCGCTGAAATGACAATCCACATTTTAGCTGTCGAGCTCTTAATCAAGAGAAATGCTAAAATAGCAATATTAATAAAAATATTAGCCGTAATAGTTTCAAATAATACCGTGCTATTTCCACGTCCTAACTTATTAGCCGCAACTGTACCGATAAAGCCATCAGGAGTCAATCCAGAGTAGGCAACCGTTTGATTAAATATCCATCCAATAATCGCTGCTCCAACTAAGTTAAAAAATGTACAATAAAGCAAAATAACCAAAGCTTTTGAGAACTTAATTTTCTTTAAGAAAGTACCTGCCGTTAGATACATCATATTCGAGGTTGTTAATTTTGCATTTAGAAACAAGATATAAACAAGCCCCCAAGCAAAAATAAACGGGAATAGTAATCGACCTGATCCCGGTACAATCTTGTTGATAACATCCGCTACTATTGGACCTGCAGCTGTACTAAGAGTCAAGAAAGCTCCAGCATACATAGAACGAATAGCGTATGCCTTACTAGAATCATACAAGGCCTCTCTTTTCACAAGCAAAATGCAACTTAGTAATAAAATGACGATTCTGCCATACCAATTTTCCTTTCAAAACATAGAATCATTATACCATAAAACAAATTACGAAATCGTTTTCTTTAATATAAATAGAGAAATTAGGATTTATTTCTAATTTTTTCTCTTATTTGCTCTAACGGTTCGCCCAAGCAATATCTTCTGCCAATATTTCTTGACTAGTATACTGCTGACGATAAATATTATAAACAAAATCACCACTATATGTTTGTTGATAACTGGGAGTATCATATTGGGTTAAATTGTACTTTTTCAATAATGTAATTCAATTTCTGCATTGTAACTTGTATCAGCTGCATACATCCAGTTAAGGCTCGCTGTCGCATCTGATAGCTATTTTGTGTTGCTCTTCCAAGCACTAGCATAGTATCCTTGACGAAGAATAGCTACGTAATCTTGTAATGATTCATCATAGCTTGGATATGAACGAAACTCAGCATTGATATTATAAGCGTTTCCCTTGACCGTCGTCTCTCCGCAAGTAAGATAGTAGCAGACTGTCCTGCATACCGTCCCTTGACACCAAAAAGATTGTAATGAGGCAGAAGCAAGACCAGAACGACCAGAATTACTTTCAAGAATAGCTTGAGCGATCATCACTGAAGCGATACAAGTCGTTTTCTGACCTAGTTGACGAGCTGACTCAGCTATTTGAGAAATAAAAAACTTCTGTTGGATTATATGCTTTGAACTGTTTGCCTCTTTCATTGGCATCAACTGATTTAGTGTGATTTGACAACAAGGCAGGGTAAAGCATACTTGCTGACATAAGTAAAGTCATACCGCTAAAAGCGCTCTCATCTTCTTTTTCATTTTCTTCTACTCCTAAAAATATACTATAGTAATTGTAGACAATATATAATTACATTGAATTGATTACATTTTTGTAAACAGTTTATTATTTATACTAGAGAATAATTCTCCTTTTTATCTATTTTTCTGAGATTTTTCCAGAATAGCATCCTAAGCTACGTCAAGACCAGTTTTATCTACAGACGAGAAAAATAATGAACCTCATCTGATGAATCAAACTCAACTTTTTCTTGATAGCTGATTCGTGCTTATTCCATTTTCCTCGGAGGAATTTTATCTGCTTTGTTGCGACTAAAATAACAGGAATCTCGTAATATTTAAGAAACTCGTACATTTGAAGGTCTGTCGTCTGCACTTTGGATCGTGACGTAAAATCAACTAAGCTAACAACTGCTCGCAAATTTTCCCCTGCTTGTCAAGTACTTTCAATCATCTCATCTCTATTTACACGTTCTGTTTTGGATACTTTTAGCATATCCGTAGTCAGGAACATCAACAAACGTAACTTGTCATCAATATTGAAAAAGCTGAGTAATTGCGCTCCCGGCTTGCTCAGATGTTCTTAAGTAGATTTTTACGGTTAAGCATCGTATTGATAAAGCTTGACTTACCAACGTTTGAACGTCCAGCAAGGGCAACTCGATCGGGTCTTGAGGATAATGAGACTTATGGTCGACCAGCAAAATTTCAGCATTATGTGTATTGATTTTCATATCATAGACCCTCAAGCAGTCTCTAAAATTGGCTTATCCGTGCCATCAACAGCTTCTTTGGTGATTCGTACTAGCTTCACATCTTCTTGTCCAGGAACCTCAAACATGACATCCATCATTGTTTCTTCAATAATCGAACGTAGTCCACGGAGCACCTGTTTTACGCCCAATAGCCTTGTTGGCAATTTCTTGCAAGGCATCCTCATCAAACTCAAGTTTAACGTCATCATAAGATAAAAGTGCTTGATATTGTTTTACCAGAGCATTCTTAGGCTCTCGTAAAATACGAACTAAATCATCAACCGTTAGTTGTTCAAGAGCTGCAAAAACTGGTAAACGTCCAATCAACTCAGGAATAATACCGAATTTTTGAATATCTTCAGCAACGATTGCTTGCATATAAGACTCGCTTTCATCGATTGCCTTGTTGTTATGACCAAAACCAATGATTTTCTCGCCTAGTCGCTTGACATTTCTTCATTCACCATCAAAAGCCCCACCAACAATGAAAAAGAATATTTTTAGTATCTACTTGAATTATTTCGTTGTGGATGCTTACGGCCCCCTGAGGTGGCAGGCTTGCTACCGTTCCTCGATAATTTTTCAATAGAGCCTTGTTGACACCTCGCCCGATACATCGCGCGTGATCGATACATTTTCACTCTTTTTAGCGATTTTATCAATCTCATCAACATAGATAATACCACGTTCAGCACGTTCAATGTTAAAGTCTGCAGCTTGTAAGAGTTTCAATAGAATATTTTCCACATCTTCACCAACATAACCCGCTTCTGTTAAAGCTGTTGCATCAGCGATTGCAAAAAGGAACATTTTAAACTTTTAGCTAAAGTTTGTGCAAGAAAAAGGTCTTCCAGAGCCGGTTGGGCCAATCATTAGAATATTTGATTTCTGTAATTCGACATCATCTTCTTCACGGCTATCATGCGAAAAGTACCAATTCGCTTGTAGACGATTTTCTTTGCACACTGCTACAGCCAGCTCTCCTTTCGGCGCGCTACCTTGACCACAACATAGCGATTTAAAATATGCAATAATCTTGTGGTTTTGGCAATCTCAGATAAAATCGTAGCTAAAACTCTTCTCCGCCAATTCTTCTCTGATAATCTCTTTGCGCCAATTCGACACACTCATTACAAATAAAGGCATTGGCTGCCCGCTATAATGACTTCTCTATCTTGGTTCTTTCCACAAAGAAACTAATATACCATCATCTCTTCATTTCTGATTGGTAGGCACTGATAACTCTGTAAATATTCTTTTAATTAAACATAGGTCATATAAAAAGCATGAATACTATTCACTAGGATTGGTCAAAGGCATTCAGCAAGAATTTTAATAAACCAGACAAGCCGTAATGCGTCTCTTCCGGAAAGGTCTGAACGGAAACTAAATAACGCAATGTATGCTACACAAAAAGGCCGTAAAACTCCAAAACACTTCTCCATTTTTATGAACCCTTTCTTTCTAGAACCTTTTGACGGTAAAATCACATATTTATTATTTTCATCTTTAGAATAAAATTGACTACTTACTTACTTTAAATTGCGTTAAACTCGGAAAATCTTTTGGAAAGTAAGTATCTCCTTCAAAACTAGGAATACGCATATCCATGTTTCTTGATAATTTCATCTATATCAATGTTCAGAACAATACTGAAAATTTGACCACCGCCAATGATGTAAAGATTTCTGTCTTTGTTGTTGATACCACTTCAATACAGGTAGCTAAATCATGAAAATCACACATCTTCGTTTTCTCACATTATAGTTTGGGTCCTGTGAAGTTAAAATTATGCTTGTTCGATTTGGCAAAATTCTTCGATCCATACCATCAGTCACTCCGTCCCATCAAACAATATTGATGTCCACTTGTAATTTCTTTAAAATGTTTTTAAATCTGCATGGTAAGTGCCATGGTAAGACTTCGATCCTTCCGTAATTAGGTTGTTTTGATCCTGCGCCCAGATTGCCGCAATCTTTTGTCATGTTGGCTTCACAATCTCTTTTAAATTGATATTTCTATTCTATCATTATCGAAAAAGACTCAATTTGGACCACTACTTTCTTCATTTCGTGAGATTTAATAATATAAAAACTCCGATAATTTCTGGAAAGATTATCGGATGATACATTAATTTTAGCTCTTTCTTAGTCTCTTTATAAAGAAGATATATCCTCTACTAGTAAAACAGCAAAATGGCAAATCCTGAGAGACAAAAGTTGCGAATGTCCGAATCTAACTTTATGTTTCAACGGATGCTGTCTCCGTTTGTTCAGCATTTGGATCAACATCACATCCTTCTCTCTTCTTGGACTTTCTCTTCACCAGAAGACCTGCGTCTTTGGTTTCTGACTGATTTCTTGCTTTATTCTTTTGGCCCCCTTTCCATGGCAAAGTTAAAGCAGTAGAATGAACGTTTTGGTCTGCGCTTCTATATGGATCTGACATTTTTAAATGATTTGGACTGATCGGTATCTTCCATGTTTCTTCTCTCACGCCAGTGAGATGGACTCTTTCCTTTGTTCAGCACTGAACAAATCCACTCTGGAGTTAAATATAGATGGCGGAATAAAACCATACACACTACCACAATATAAAGATCTCTTTTATTGAAAATAGTCATACTGTCTGGCACCCTCCTTTTAGCAAGCGGTTTTCAAAGTTTGTACACAGTTATTATAACACCTTTAAATATTTCTTGCAGAATCTTCTGTTGACCAAAGAGAAAATCCCACCGAAAACTCTCGGTAGGAATGATAATGTCATATAGGCGAAACTCGAAACTTGCAGTTGAGGTTTAACAGGGTCATAGTCTAATAACTCAAAGTCCTCTGGCTTTGATATCAAAGAAATTTGTTCCATCCGGCGACACATTTAACACGAGCCTAGAGCACAGTCGCCAGGTCCCTGAGACGCAATAGCTCCTCCGCCTGCTCGGACCGATTATCATAGATGCAAGTTATTGATGGAAAGTAAAAGAACTTGCCGACTTTCCAGCCAAAACAAGCGTAGCTATCATCATCTGCAGAGCCACATACTGCACAGCATTGACGTGGGTGAGCAACGTCATAATCATTTGAGCGCTGAGTAAGAGTCGCATCCAGATATATGTCTCCATTCTGCCACATGCCGAACATCAAACATGGTCTGAGTAGCGCATGAAGCAAAGCCATCTGTTTCTTCAAAAGCCTCATAATCCCAGAGAGAGATGATATTGCGACGGTTCCAAGGGATTGGCTTCCAGCTGTTGGAGAATTTTATTGATAATATTGTGCTTCTTTGACAACTGCTCCGTAGCGCTGGGCTCATTAGTACCTGTAATCGCTAACTTCCCCAGTCATTCTAATAGTGAACATTGTATTTGTCATTGAGCAATTCTAAGCTATTAGACTGATCTTGATAGATCCAGAGTACTTCTGATGGCAGACTTGATAGCAATAGGGCGCAGAGTCGTGATTGGGAACTCTCCTTTGCTCAAACTCATATTCCGCATAAAAAGAACTGGTGATATATTTGGAATTGGCCACATTTCCATCTTTGTAGCAGCGGACGAGCATTTTTCTGAAAATACCCATCTTCTAAAAATTTTTCTAATGTTTTCTTTTAAAAATTGTATCAGCTTTTGTCATAGTATCTCCTTCAACATTAAGCACTTTCTAGCATAGCAGCAATTTCCCATAAAAATCTCCTACAGTGGTTTCTGTAAGAGATAAGAAATCAATTTTGAGAATTATTGAAGGACCAGAGATGCAGCCTCCAATAACACCAGCATCATTTCCTAGAGTAGCCAAGGCTAGCTTAGTTGAAGTAATGCACTAGTGGCTGGTTATTCTCTTCATAAACCTTATGCGAACACCATCAAGTAAGAAGTCACCCGCGCCTGATACACACCACCACCGATAACAATTGTAGATGGGTTGAGAATAGAGCCGATATTGGCACAGGCAATCTTAGATAACGAGCAAAAATTACGATAGACAATCAGAGCCAGCTCATCGCCCTTCTTGGCCAAGTCAAAGACAACCTTTGCATTAACATCTTCACCGTTGTCGATCAGTTTTCAGCTCAGCATCACCAGCATACTCATCGGCATAAGCGACGAGTCAAATTTACAATACCAGTCGCAGATGCAACAGTCTCTAGGCAACCTTTTCTGCCACAGGTGCACTGGATCGGCTGATCAAAGTCAACGGTGATATGCCCCAACTCTCCGCACGCTTCCAGCTACACCATGGAGAAGTTTACCTTCAGCAACGATTCCTCCACCAACACCTGTTCCTAAGGTCATAAAGACTACATCAGGCTGGTTTTCTCCAGCACCCATCCAGCGTTCACCCAAAGCAGCAACGTTAGCGTCGTTGTCAATATAGAAAGGAATCCCAGTCGCTTTTTCAATCTTATCCTTGACCGGCTGCAGGGTCTTCCAATTGAGGTTGTAAGCACCGATAACAGTCCCTTTCTCGCGGTCAACTACTCCAGGCGATCCCATTCCGATTCCAATAAAGTTTTCAGCAGTTAGCTGAAGTAAGTCCCAAACGGTGCAGGATTGACTCAACCATATCATCTACGATGTGGCTACCTTCTGTCCAAAACACTTAGTTTTAATGGACCATTTTTCTTGGATTTCGCCCTCGAAGTTAAAATAGCTAAACTTTTACAGATGTTCCGCCAAGGTCAATTCCGATAATTTTTAGACATTGTCCTCTTCTGATTATTTTATTCAACATCATTATATCAGATTTTTAGTATAAATGAAAAATGTTTGCATGAAGAAAAATATGGAATTAATACTAAAAGTATCTCTTTCCTCTTTAGGTTTCTCTATTGGTAGATTTAGTTTTTCCATAAAAATCATTAATAAACTGATCAACTTCTGTATTCTCATGAAGTTGACTATGTTGACCACCTTTTCCTGAAATCTTGACTTCATCATAGGATCTAGCACGGTCAATTAACAAGTATTTTAAGGCCTGAGAAGATACATTCAAAACAGAACCATCTGTATTGCCGCCTAATGTCACCATAGATATTATGGACATCTATCTGATTTTTGAGGCAAGGTGTCTCGCAAACCTGTAAGTTTTTGTACTGCTCATTCATGGAGGAAGGCTTTAGCCTGTGTCTAAAGTTAAATTTGTTGGGAGATTAAAATTTCTAAGCCTGCCACGTGATTAGCTATATGGACCTGCTTAACAATTTTGGGTAAATTTGCGTCACTCCCGTTTTTTAGAAGGTAATAAAGAATTGACATATTGCCCATGGAATGACCAACCACATTTATTTTTCGAAAACCAAAATCTTGGCTTAGTTTCTCAACCACAGTCTTGGCATATAGAGCATCTTGTTCGTAATCTGTATTTCGATTGTCCTCATATTGAATCATCACGATTGATCTCACTGCACCTGCTGGAATATTTCCGTCTAGAGTCACAGATCCATTTTTATCTACATTAGCCTCGAATGATCGTCTTTGTAACCCTGCTTTACGTGCAGCTTCAACCATATGCTTTTCAGCATTAGCACTAGAACCATAACCATGGAAAACAAGGTTGGTGTGAGTAGATTGAACGAATTTACTAGAATTCAAATTGAACTTTGATTTGACAAAGTGAAGAATAATACTAAAAACTAAAAATGATCATCAGCAAAACAACTATAAGTTTCTTTTTCATTTTTGTCCTCAGCGATATTTTTGAAGAAATTATATCATGTATCAACCAGTGTCTACAAGAGACTATATTTTATTTACGAAGAAAAAGAGTGCATAACACTCTTTGAAACGTAGTATATATTCTACTCTTCATTTTTCGTCTTCGAGAAGATAGGAAAAATAAGAATTCCACTTAAACTAGAAAGTAAGCTTTGCATCTAGGTAGGAGGTTTCTTCTGTACCAGTCTTAGGAAGGGCTTTTGCACCCACACCTAGAAAGAGACGGCGGTGCTGGTAATCGTCCGCTCCGGCTGAACAGGATCTTCTGTCACAGTCGGAACGTAAACTGCTGAAATTGTTCGACCGTCTGCGGTCTTTGCGAATCACTGTCACACCATTAGTTTGACCGACAAAGCCCGTTTCTGGTACAAATGTCACAGTGCCATCTGGCGCACCGTGTAAGTACTCTTGGCCTGGAACAACCTTTTCGGTACTGCCATCCTCAAAAGTTGGTGGAACAGTTGGATCCACATCGCCTTCAAAGATTGGTTTACCAGTCTGAGGCTGGCCTTTAAGTCCTGTGCTGCTGGTATCTTCTGTATCAGTGCTTCCCAAGACAGTTGGGGTATAGGTAGCCGTCACGACATTGCCATAAATATCGACACGTTTCACGACGACTCCACGAGCAGCTCCAACAAAGTCGGCTTCTGGCACAAAGGTTATTGCCCCCAGCATAGTGAACCGATAAGTTCCTTCTCCTGGGACAACCATTTCTGTACTGCCATCCGCAAAGGTCGGTTCTACCGCTTGGTCAATCGCACCTTCAAAGGTTGGCGTGCCCGTTTGAGCTTGCCCCTTGCGTCCGCTAGATACACTGTCCTGACTGGTTGATGGTGCAACCACGGTCGGAATATAAAGCGAGCCGTCACTGAGGTACCGTTCTTATCACGACGGGACAAGGGTCACACCGGTTCCCTGACCAAGGAAATCAGCATCTGGAGTGAAGGTCACTGTACCGTCTGGTGTGATGGTATATGTTCCTTGACCTGGAATGGTCTTTTCCTTGCTTCCGTCTTCAAAGGTTGTTTCAATAGACTCATCAATTGAACTAGTGGATCACCTGCTTGAAGACAGGTGTGCCAGTTTGAACATGACCTTGATATTCAGAGAGTCGCATCTTTACCAGTTGGAGTTACCTTGATGAACTCTGACTGTATGTCTGCAGTTACATGGAGTGCCATTTTTATCGACACGTTTTACAGTCACTAAATCTGGCTTGCTCTACAAACTGCTTTTTCTGGTGTGAGTCACCGCTCCATCTGGAGCACTCGTGTATGTTCCTTGACCTGGAATGTTCTTCTCTTTACTTCCATCTTCAAAGTGCAGGCCTCTACTGTTTCTCATCGAATCAGTGGGTCACCGCCCTAAAAGGTCGGTGTGTTGGTTTGTGGAAGTCCCGGAGGGCCAGTGCATTAGTCACATTAGTACCTACCGGTGTAACCTTAGTAACGGTTGGAGTGTAGGTAGCAGTCGTCGAGGTGCCATTTTTATCACACACGTTTTACTGTCACTGGTGTTGGTGTACCAACAAACTGTTTCTCAGGTAAAAAGTGATAGAACCATCTGAATTGATTGTGTATACCCCTACTCCCCTGAATTGTCTTCTAGGCTGACCATCTTCAAATGTCGTTGGAGAATCTATGTCAATTGGAATCAGTGGATTGCCACCTTGGAAGCTTAGGTACCGGGTTTGATGGAACGCCCTGAGGACCTGTGCTAGTAGCATCGGTTCCTCTTGAACCACCTCTTTCACCACTGCTTGGTATTTGACTCTAACAGGGGTGCCATTGGCATCCACTCGAGTCAATTCAAGCTCGGGTGTTTCACCCTTGAATTGCTTTTTCTGGGGCAAAGGTTACCTTACCGTCTGCGTCCACTTCAAACTTACCAACATTCGGTACTTCTTTCACACTTGGAATTGTTATCAAACAATGGAGTTGAATCGGCTGGGAATTGAACAGCGTCATGACCCGGAGTAAAGGTAACTTTACCTTCTTGAACTTGACCTTGCAATCCTTCTGTCTTAGTGCCAGTACCTGTCGGAGTCACTTTCGTAAACTCTGGACTATAAGTTGCAGTCACTGAGGTGCCGTTCTTATCCACACGTTTCACAGTGATTGGATCTGGTTTGCCTACAAACTGCTTGTCTGGAGTGAAAGTTACAGTTCCATCTGACGCAATCGTGTAAGTTCCTTTGACCTGGAATAGACTTTCTTTACTTCCATCGTCGAAGCTTGGATCGACTGTTTCATCAATTGGAACCAGTGGGTCACCAGCCTCAAAGGTCGGAGTACCCGTTTGTGGAATACCCTGAGGACCTGCGCTAGTTGCATTGGTACCCGTTGGCGTCACCTTGGTTACGGTTGGAGTGTACTTAGCCGTTACTTCCGTACCGTTATTATCTACACGCTTAACTGTCACTGGATCTGGGGTCCCAACATATTGTTTGTCTGGGGTGAAGGTAATGTGAGCCATCTGCTGATGGAGTACTCACCTCACACCTGGAACCTTCTTCGTGCTTGAACCGTCTTCGGAAAGTCATTGGACTATCCACATCGATTGGCACTGCTGGATCACCTGGGGTGAAGACTGGCGTCGCTGTCTGTGGTTGACCTTGGACACCTGTCGGTCGCTGGTGTGCTAGTTGGTGTTACCTTAGTCACGGTTGGAGTATACTTAGCCGTTACTTCGTACCATTCTTGTCGACACGTTTAACTGTCACCGGAGCTGGAGTCCCAACAATTGCTTGTCTGTGCAAAAGGTAATGGTACCATCTGGGTTGATAGTGTAGATACCAACATTTGGCACCTGCTTGGTGCTTGAGCCATCTTCAAAAGTCATTGGCTTGGTATCATCTAGTGGTACCAATGGGTTCCCTTCAGCAAAGGTTGGTGTGCCCTTTTGCGATTGACCTTGAACACCAGTTGATTCAGCGTTGGTGCTGGTTGGCGTTACTCGGTTCACTGTTGGGGTGTAAGTGGCCGTCACTTCTGTTCCGTTTTTATCCACTCGTTTGACGGTGACTGGATTCAGAGTACCAACATACTGCTTGTCTGGTGTAAAGGTAATAGAACCATCTGGGTTAATCTTGTACTCCCCTACCTTTGGCACGATCTTAGTAGTCTCTGCCGTCGCTCAAAGGTCATCAGTTCGATCTAAGTCAATTGGCACCGCTGGGTCACCTGGGGTAAAGACTGGGTTGCCGGTTTCGAGGCACACCTTGGACACCTGTTGAAGTGGCTGGAGTGCTGGTTGGGGTTACCCGAGTAACTGTTGGGTGTGTACTTTAGCCGTTACTTCCGTACCATTCTTGTCGACACGTTTAACTGTCACCGGAGCTGGAGTCCCTACGATTGCTTGTCTGGGGTGAAGGTAATGAAACCATCTGGGTTGATAGTGTAGATACCAACATTTGGTACCTGCTTGGTGCTGAGCCATCTTCAAAAGTCATTGGCTTGGTATCATCTAGTGAGTACCGCTGGGTCACCTGGAGGAAGACTGATGTCGCTGTCTGTGGTTGATCCCATTGGGACACCTGTTGAAGTGGCTGGAGTGCTGGTTGCGTGACTCTTGTTACGGTTGGAGTATACTTAGCCGTTACTTCCGTACCATTCTTGTCGACACGTTTAACTGTCACCGGGCTGGAGTCCCAACAAATTGCTTGTCTGGGGTGAAGGTAATGGAACCATCTGCTGATAGTGTAGATACCAACATTTGGCACCTGCTTGGTGCTTGAGCCATCTTCAAAAGTCATTGGTTTCGTGTCATCAAGTGGTACCAATCGGTTCCCTTCAGCAAAGGTTGGTGTTCCCTTTTGCGGTTGACCTTGAACACCAGTTGATTCAGCGTTGGTGCTGGTTGGCGTTACTCAGTTCACTGTTGGGGTGTAAGTGTCACGTCGCCCTGTGCCATTGGCGTCTCACGCGTTTTAACAGTAACTGGGGCTGGTGTTCCCACATACTGCTTGTCTGGGGTAAAGGTAATGGTCCCATCTGGGTTGATTGAATATTCCCCTACACCTTGAACTGTCTTCTTAGTTTGACCATCTTCAAAAGTCATTGGCGAATCCATATCAATTGGAACTGCAGGATCCCCTTCCTGAGATGCAGGCGTTCCTGTTTGTGGCACACCTCGAGGACCTGTTGAGGTAGCTGAGGGTCTACTTGCTTGGAGTGACCTTGGTCACGTTAGGGTGTATAATGTAGCAGTCACTTCCGTACCATTGGTATCGACGCGTTTAACCTCACTGCGAGTCGCCTTGCGCAGTAAATTGATTAAGTGGTTGGAAGGTAATGATGCCATCTGAGTTGATGGTATAAGTTCCTTCATTGGCTACAACTAAAGTATCCGCCCCATTTTTCAAAGGTCATTGGTTTAGCCATATCAATCGGCACAGCTTTGTCACCTGGGGTGAAGGTTGGCTTGCCACTTTGTGGTTGACCTTGTAAGCCACTTGACTCAGCATTGGTGCTGCTTGGTGTCACTCGCGTCACCGTTGGGGTGTAAGTGGCAGTCACTTCGGTACCATTGGTGTCTCACGCGTTTTAACCATCACGGAGTCGCCTTGCCAGTAAATTGCTTAAGTGGTTTGAGAAGGTAATGGTGCCATCTGAATTGATGGTATAAGTTCCTTCATTGGCTACAACTAAAGTATCCGTCCCATTTTCAAAGGTCATTGGTTTAGTATATCAATCGGCACAGCCTGATCACCTGGGGCAAAGGTCGGCTTGCCACTTTGTGGTTGGCCTTGCAAGCCGAGTTGACTCGCATTGGTGCTTTGGTGTCACTTCCGTCACATTTGGCGTATAGGGTTGCGGTTACTTCGGTGCCATTTTCGTCAACTCGTTTTGACCGTCACTGGCGCTGGGGTCCCCACATATTTCTTATCTGGTGTAAAGGTAATGGAACCATCTGAATTAATGGTATATTCCTCACGCCGGCAACCGTCTTCTTAGGTTGACCATCGTCAAAGTCATTTGCTTGCTGTAGTCGATTGGGACCGCTGGATCGCCTTCTCAGAAGACTGGCGTCCCTGTTTGTGGGACACCTTGAGGACCTGATGAAGTGGCTGGTGTGCTACTTGGTGTGACCTTGGTCACGTTAGGGTATAAGTAGCGGTCACCGGTCCCATTAGCATCTCACGTTTAACCGTCACTGAGTCGCCTTACCAGTGAATTGCTTAAGTGGCTCAAAGGTAATGGAACCATCTGCGTTAATGGTATAAGTCCCTTCATTCTGCCACTTCCAAGGTGTCTTTTCCATTTTCAAAGGTCATGGCTTTTGTTCATATCGATCAGGATTTGTTGATCACCTGGGTTGAAGCTTGGCTTACACTTTGTGGCTGACCTTGAAGGCCGGTTGACTCCCGCATTGGTGCTGGTTGGCGCCACCTGGGTTACCTTAGGTTGGTAACGCGCCCGGTGTGGTTTACCATCGGTATCATTGACTTGAACCACCACTGGGTCTGGCGTGCCATAAAAGCTCTTTGTTAGGCTTGAAAGTCACTTGGCCGGTGTTTGGATCCAATTCATAGGTCCCCGACTTGCTGGCCATTGGCCATGCGCAAGCACTGTGTTATCCCAGCTACTGGCTGACCACTGGCATCTCACAAAAGCTAGCAGGACGAGGACGCGTCTGGTGTGACAGGAGTCGCACTGGTATCATCATCGTTAAAGACTAGCATTTTGTTTTGATCTAGCCCTTGAATACCAGTCGTTTTCATAGTTAGGAATCTTCCGAACGGTTGGCACATAACGACCGTCCATAGTGGATAATTGGTCATTCTTATTAGGGTCAGACGCATCAGTAGAATTCCAACCAGTCGAGGTGCCGTTGCTGTCAGTCCAACGAATGTTGATTCCCTCAGCAGTTCCAGAAAAGGCCGCATTTGGCGTGAAGGCTACTTGCACGTCATTGCCATTGCTGGTCACCACATAGGTCCCTTCTGGACGAATATAAGTCGTGCCATCCACTGACTGCAAAAACATTGCCCTGATTGTCTAAGACTTGAGGCGCTTGGCTACTCATGGTAGTCGTGGCATTATTATCATCTCTGCTCCCCACTTGTAGTAAAAGTGTAGGGTCGCATTCTGAGTTTCACCCGTGAAGCCATCCGTTGTTTGCTTCTCGCCTTTTGGTGGGAAGATGCGGTGCAAGAGCATATCTTCTACTTCACCACTAAAGGCAATACCTGTTGGCTTCTCAATATCTCCCGCGTTAGTGGCAATACGGAAGCGCATGCCCAATTCATCAACTTGACCTCCATTAATGGCTGGATTGGCCTTAAAGGTCAAGGTATAGTCTCCAACAGTCGTAACCTCTTGTAAGTTACTTGCTTCATCCTCATCGAAAGACTCCATTTTTTATTGAAGTCAATCCATGCCTTGACATAGGATTTAGCATTACCATTTGGATTAGCCTTAATTTTAATTGTATAGGTCCCATTTTTGGCCTTATCCAAGTCTAAGAGATCGTTAGACTTGCTTAATTGATCATCCGCAAGTAATTGACTCGCGCCTTCGTCATTGTGTTCCTTTTTATCATCCAGAAGCCAGTCATTTGGCTGACTCAACATCAATATCAGCTGGCGTTGTCCCTAAATAAGGTTGATTAATAGGGGCGTTGGTCACCGAGTCACGTCCTGAAATGGTATGGAAGGCTTCGCCATAACTCTCTGGCGCATCACTGCCCATCTACCACGAGGAAGCCCATCATCATGGCTTGTTGCCCAGATGAAGCTACATAGAATCCTACTTCAGAGGCCCCCGCGTCATCACGACAGGAACCGTCCGTTCGTTAGAACGGTTTTGGTCGAGACCTGAGTACCCAGACCTCCTGTCACAGTATCTGGACTGAGATATTTATACCAGTCTACGCTCTTATCTTTTAAGATTAAAAGACCCCTTAACCTAACATCCTCATCATCCAACATTTTTTTGGTGATAACCGTATAAGCTTCTTTGGCCGGACTGCTCTTCTTCCATTCACCCATGTATTCCCAACCCGAACCGTTAGTGGTAAAGATTGCGAATTCACCTGGGTTGGCATCTTCACCATCGGCCATAACCACCGTAGGGGCCACACGCTTACCGAGATAGGTAGCCTCAATATCGAATTTTACCCCCCAGTTGGTAGAGTTTTTTGGATAAACCAATTGGGTCTTTCGATTCTGAGTATTGAAGCCTTGGTCACGTATGGTTGTCCATTGGTTCTGGGCTGCCCCTGTAACTGAAGGAGGTGGTGTTTTACCATAATCTCGCGCAGATTGTAAGAAACCATTCTCAGCGTTGGGGTTATAGGTCCCCTCTGTTGCAGTACCTGCGACCCGTTTTCTATAGATTTCAGTTGAGTTAAAAGGCTTGAGCTCTTTGACCGTTAAGGTCACTACATAGCCAGGTGAAATTTCCTTGGTGAAGGTAGTCCCTACTTGAAGACCGCCACGTGGATCCAAGTTTTTCCAACTTGCGCTATCTGAAAAATCAAGCCAACTAATTTGCTTAGCTAACTGAACACTGTCTTTCTTAACTGATTCATCCCAGCTTGGTTTATCAACCCGAGGCGTAGCAGTTGCATCGTCTGCTCCGGCAGGACCTGTCCCGATAGGAATCGCAGTTGTTACGCTGTTTTGTTGTCCAGTAGGTGTAGCATCCCGTTTCACACGGCGAGAGCGACTAGCTTGAGTCACGTCTGCTTTTCACTCCCGACTCTCAGCTACTACCTGCGATTCAGTTGATGCCTGCCCAACGACAGTTGATTGAATATCATCATCACTTTTAGTTTCAATAGAATCGCTAGTTTTTCTACTTCCTCTAATCCAAATTTCTTTGAATAGGATTATCAGCGGATTGTGACTCTTTCAGAATCAGGTACAGATTCCGTTTTTCTGTATTTTTGAACCCGTTCATAGTTGTTGATTCGTCAGAAATTACTGGCGACTCAGTTACGCTGCTTTTACTAATCTCATTTTGATCCATTAGTACTCAGTTTCTTCAGCACTCAACTTGTGTAGCTGTCCTAAAAAGAAGTAAAAGTAACAGAGCACAGAACAAACACCGACGTTTAGTTTTCGAATCGAAAACTTACGCAGGTGAGGATTAAACAAATCTTTTTCCCATAATAAACTCCTAAATACGTATTTAATTGCAATAGTTTTATTATACATTATTCTATTTTAGATAGCTATATATATCTCTTAATATAGGATAATATTTCATAAAAAGTTTGAGATTTAAAAAAATACAAGAAAAGCTTAAGTTCAAGGAATACTTGACCTTAAGCTGATAATAAAAATAATTTTAGAACCAATTCATAACTCTCATGATATACATATTTAGCTTTTGACTAGACGAGTAAGTAGAAATTACCTCCGTTAATGTATAACTCACCACCATGAAAGATAGAAATGGGACTGTAGTAAGAATATGTCTTGCCAGATTACATTTCCTAAAGCTTTGGCGCTACTACATCTTTTGGAATATTTCATGCCAGCTCCAGCGTATTTTTCCCACCGTTTCTTTAGCGACATAGTCGATGCGCCGACCGGAAATGATAGGCTTGTACGCTGTCCAGGCATCCACGCTTTTTCTGGCTGGCTAACTCTAGCATCGATAGAGAGTCTAACTCCCTGGCGAATACTTTCTTGTTGTCCGTGATGGCATATTGGTCTGACCAGTTGCGCTTTCACTAGACCGCATAACATCAGTATTCTTTCGCTTGGTTTCTGTATAAATCATGGCCAGAACCAGTCCTCATTTAGTACTGTGTCCTGCTCATCAAGCACTTCTCTGACCAAAGTCTGATACTTCATAACCTAGCTTGACATCAGCATGAACCTGATAAATTGTAGCTACAAAGAGCTCGAAAAAGGACTAAAATCAGTCTTCTTAGAAATTTAAACATTATTTATTTTGGATATCCTCGATGTTCTTAATCAAAATAGAATAGGTCCCGTTATCATTCTGGATAAACTCTACCGACTCTGCGTCCTGATAGATATTATTGGGAACGATAGGCTCCAATTCCATTTGAAAGAAGTTTCTGATTTTTGAACTTTTTCTTTTTTGGCGGTCAGCTGTCAATTTCATCAAACTTGACTGGCTCTGGAATAACTTCCTTGACTTGGTCAATAAAAGGTGAGTCAGACGTCAGATTGCTGTCAAAAAGATCATCAGCCAACTTCTCCAGGCGACAGTTCGTCATTTTTCTTCCAGATTTTTGAAAATACTGGATGACCTTGGACTGAAACTGGAAATCGTCCTTTATTAAAACTTTCGGCAACTTTTTGAGCAGTCTTCTCAAGCGCTTTTGATTGATTTTCTTGGCTGAGATTGTCGGATTGACCTGCAAGATTGTCTGACATATAATTGAAAGGCACCGTTGTACCTGATGCGCTTTTCAATCAGATGGTACTTGCGAGATTTGAGATTGATGACCAAAGCCTCGTCCGCACCCGTACCAAAGCCAGGCAGATTGTTCTGCGTCAGCTTGATAGGATTGTCCACCTCACCACCTAAGTGGGTCAGGTTTCCCGCAGAGCAATCCGCAGAAAAGCGAAGTGCTCTCACACCTTCTTTGTCAAACTGGACAAAAATCAGATCGTTGGTTTTCTGGTTTTCACTGACTAGCTCCCTCTGCGAGACTTGGCAACTGTCACTGATGTTTCCAGTAGGTCGTCTGAAAGCTGGGCTCAAAAGACGTTTTCGGGATCGAAAACACCTGTTTTAGCATCGTCAGGATAGACTCGCTCGATTTTCTTGCGCAGGTACTCTTCAATCTTGGGAGTAATGTTGAGAAACTTATCCGCCAGCAGTAGTTCGGTATCAGCTGGGCTGAATTGATGAATAATCGCTTTTTTTACGTAAATATCCATCTAGTTCAAGCCCTCATCAGAGTGGAAAAAGCGTCTGTCAATTCATGAACTTCTGCCGCACCTGATTGCACTGCTTCGTTTTCAGCGTTTTTCCAGAGCCTTGATAATAAGCTCCTGCTACCTTGATACTTTCTGTTACACCAAAGCCTCGAGTACGCAATGGTCGCTGTGCCGATACGAATTCCGCTGAGTCTTAAATGGTGACAAAGTTTCGTCAAGGATGGAATTTTTATTAAGGGTAATATTGACTTCATCATCAAGAGATTTTGAGCGATGTTTCCATTTTCTACAACCTTGAAGTGACATCCACTGAAAGGTGATTTTCAGTACCATCAGAAATCACACGGAACTTGTCATGTTGACGGAAGACTTGGGCCATGGCTTGGGCATTATCCAAAATCTGCTGAGCATGAACTTTGAAAGCTGGATCAAGTACTTCTTTAAAAGGCAACTGCTTTGCGACTGCAATAACATGCTCAATGGTCACCCTGAATTCCTGGGAAGATAGCTGAGTTGATTTTCTTAGCTAGGTCTTCATCATTTGTCAAAATCAATCCACCGCGAGGTCCGCGCAAGGTCTTGTGGGTCGTCGTGGTTGTGATATCCGCATAAGGCACAGGGCTTGGATGGAGCCTGCGGCGACTAAAGCCAGCGAGGAGCCATATCAACCATGAGCTTAGCCCCTACCGATCAGCAATTTCACGGAATTTTTGAGAAGTCAATAACATGAGAATAAGCTGAAGCTCCCAGCCACAATCAGCTTAGGATGAACCTCTTTGGCTTGGGGAGGATGGCATCAAAGTCCAGTAATTCTGTTTCGGGATCTACGCTATAAGATACAAAATTGTAGGTTTGCCCAGAGAAGCTGACTGATGCACCGTGTGTCAAGTGACCACCTGCAGACAAATCCATACCCATAACTGTATCACCTGGCTCAATCAAAAGCCATATAAAGTCGCGCAATTAGCCTGGTGCAGCTGAGTGAGGTTGCACATTGGCAAACTTAGCACCAAAGATTTCCTTGGCACGTTCAATCGCTGGGACTTTCAATTACATCCACTACATCTGTCCCACCATAGTAACGGCGACTTGGGTAGCCCTCGGCATATTTATTGGTCAAAATAGAACCTTGAGCGGCCATGACAGCTTTAGAAACGACATTTTCTGAAGCAATCAGCTCAATATTATCTGCTGACGTTCTTCTTCTTTAGCAACTGCTTCCCCAAATCTCTGGGTCGAATGCTTTGTAGTCTTCTTGGTCAAAAATCATCAGGTGTCTCCCTTCTTTTGCGAAAATAGGACCTTAGGTCCTAAAAGTTAAAATTTTATACCATTTACTTGGGCGAGAATATCCTCGCGAGTGATTGCCCCTTGGCGTAAAATAAGAGCCTTTTCTCCTGACAAGTCTAGAATAGTTGAATCCTGACCTGTCAAGCGGCATCATCTTTCACTCCCGAGACCTCCTCTTGAAAATCCATCATAATCTGCTGGAAAGAAGTTCCACTGGCTTTTCCAGAAAGATTGGCGGATGGACCAATCAAGGGACCGTACTTTCGAATCAAGTCCAGGGTAATTGGATGATTAGGAATCCGAAAACCCACGGTTTCCATACCTGAGTTTATCCAAGTCGGCACCCAGTCATTGGCTTGAAGGATAATAGTCAATGGCCCAGGCAGAAAGGCTTGGTAGAGTTGATCCAGATAACTGGGCGGGTTCCCTAGAAACATAAATCTCTTCCAAGCTAGCCACATTGAGATTAAGGGCCTTGTCACGAGGTCTTCGTTTTAATTCGTAGACTCGCTCAACCGCCTCTTGATTCAGAGCCTGGGCAAAGAGGCCATAAACTGTTTCTGTCGGCAGGACAACTGCTCCACCTGCTGCCAGAGTCTTTTCTATCTTATCCATTGTCCATCGCCACCATTCTATCTTTGCCAAATTGATCTTTCAGGACTCGGATTCTTTTGCGGGAAGTTTCCAGCAATTCCCTGACGCCATCTCCCTGCTTGTAAAGCCATTTCCAGATAGATTTTTCCTTTTTCTGTCAAATAGTCCCCTGCCTGCTCAGCTATTTTCCGGTAGACTGCATCAGCCATCTTCCTCCGCAAAGAGAGCCAGGTGAGGCTCTGAGGTCAAAACATTAAGTCCGACTTCATCCCTTATCTTCTTCGGAAATATAGGGCGGGTTGGAGGCGATAATGTCAAATTCTTCCTTGTATTGCATCCAAGCAATCAGATTGGACAAGAGTGAGATTGAGTCCGCAAGACTGAGCATTTTCTGCTGCCAAGGAAAGAGCATCTCTTGACAGATCAGAACCAGTAATCTGCCAGTCTGGACGGCCGTTTGCTAGTGCAAGAGCAATGGCTCCGCTACCTGTTCCAATATCCAAGACAGATAGAGATTTTTCGGGATTTTCTGACAAAATCAGCTCCACCAGCTCCTCCGTCTCAGGCCTAGGAATCAACACCCGCTCATCAACTTTGAGACTCAAACCTAGAAAGTCACTTCTCCCAATGATATACTGGGCTGGCCTATGAGCAAGCAGTTGTTCTTGAATTGCTTTTTAGCTGGTCACGATCTTCTTGGCTGACTTCTGCCCGAAGTTTGAGAACAAAGTCGGTAGAGGAGAGCTCATTGAGAGCCCTATAAACGAAAGACAGGCTTTCTGCTTCTTCTCCCACTGCTACTAGCTCTTGCTCTAGCTCCGCCAAATATTGAGCTAATGTCATTATTTATTCAGCTCTTCTAGTTTTTGCGTTTGGTCATATAGAACCAGAGCGTCAACGACTTCATCCAGTTTGCCAGCTAAAATCGTGTCCAGCTTTTTGCAGAGTCAATCCGATACGGTGGTCTGTCACCCTGTTTTGCGGGAAATTATGAGGTGCAGATCCGCTCCGATCGGTCACCTGTACCAATCGTGGACTTACGCTCTGCATCCTGCTCATCTTGAGGCGATTTGAGCAAAAGTGGTCTGCCACACGAGCTCGGATGATTTTCCATAGCCTTATCCGGTTTCTTCGCTGGGTCCAGCTCTTCCTGCATTTCAACTTGATATTGGTTTGGCAGATGGACGATACGAACAGCGGTCGCAATTATTGACGTTCTGTCCACCTGCACCAGATGCGTGGTAGATGTCCACCCGCAGATCTTAGGATCAATGTGACTGCTACTTCTTCAATTTCTGGCATCGCCAAGACGGTTGCCGTTTGAGGTATGAACGCTGCCGGCTTTGCAGGTTACAGGAACCCGCTGTACGCGGTGAGCGCCAGATTCATGCTTGAGTTTTGAGTAGACCGATCGGCCTGAGACCATAGCGACCACTTCTGCAGTCCCACCTACACCATTATAAAGAAGCCTCCATGACTGAAGCGCCAGCGCCAGCTTTCATGCATACGATCATGCAAGGGGTCGCCAGCAAACAACTGCGCTTCGTCTCCTCCCGAGACCGCGGATTTTCAGAATAATATTCTTATCGTCGTTTGGATCTTTTGGGTAAAGAAGATTTAAGCTTTTCCTCGTATTCTTCTTTTTCAGCCTTGGCATCTTTAAGCTCTTGTAGCCATTTCCTCCAAATCAAGCATCACCACCAGACTCCTTGATCATTTCTTCAGCATCGACAATGTTTTGAGACTTGTTTATATTCGCGATAAGCTCGCTCACAGTATCACGGTGCTGGCTTCTTCTTAGAAAGCTCCATGAAACGCTGTATCAGAGACCACTCAGGGGTCGCTCGAAAAGCTCACTGAGCTCTTCGTAGCGATCCTCAACCGCCTGTAACTGTTCATAAATATTCATAGATTTTTCATCATCTCCTTTATTTCAATCATTCACTATTAATGTCTGGCTAAAAATAATGCTTGACGACAGACTGGGATATAAGTTTCATTACCACCGATTTGAATCTGTTCCCCGTCATATACTGGTTTTCCATGATCTGTTCGCAAAACCATAGTTGCTTTTCGTGAACAGTATTGGCAGATAGTCTTGATTTCCTCTATCTTATCAGCCAAGAGCAAGAGGTGTTTAGAACCTTCGAAGAGCTCGTTACGAAAGTCGTAGACCAAAAGCCATAACCGGAACATCTAGCTCATCTACTACTCTCAGCCAAATCATAGACATGGTAGGCGCTTTAAAAACTGAGCCTCATCGATTGATACAGTAAGGTTTTTCTGGTAAATTTTGATATAACTTCATATCTGTGATCGTCTTCAATTGCCATTGCCTGACGTTTCATACCAATTCGGCTTGATCCATACCCAACACCGTCTCGAGTGTCAACCGCGCTGGTCATAATCACAACACCCTTGCCCTGTTCCTCGTAGTTATGAGCAACTTTTAAGATCTCAATAGTCTTTTCCTGGAGTTCATTGTGCCGCTATTTATAATACATTGAGCCATAATCTCTAACTTTTTCTTCTTCCATTCTAAAGTTAATCCATTTAATTGTACCATAATTGGACAACATTAAAAACCTAAATTGTGATAAAATAAGTTAAGAAAATAAAGAGGCAATCTAATGCCATGTGTTAGAATTGATTTATTTGAAGGTCGTACGTCGAACAAAAAGAAAGCTCTTGCTAAGAAGTGACCGAGGCCGTTGTCAAATACGTGCTCCTCAATCTGCAGTCCATGTCATCATTAACGATGCGCCTGAAGGAACCTGCTTCCACGAGGTGAAATCGTACAAAATAAAAAGAAAAGCCGTCGTTTATATTTCCAACGCGCTGGCTTTTTCTTTATCATTCAGGAATGAAATTTCTTTATTCATTCTTTTTATCAGAAAAACCAAGTCGTAAGGAGACTCCAACTTGTCCGCTAGACTCGCTAGAAACTCAGGCTGCTGGCTGACCATCTACGACTTGATGAGTCGAAAAGTCAAGCTGAGCGGCAGGAATTTTGCTCGTAGACTTGTCCTCGACTGTCAGGCCAGCGCCGTTGCAGGCACCAACTCCTAAAAATGGCTACTTCTGGTGTATTTAGGATAGGAGTGAAATACTCAATCCCTGCTCCCCGAGATTAGTAATACTGAAGGTTGAACCTGAGTAAAGAGCTGGATCCAAAGTTCCTTTACGAGCTTGATTGGCTTCCGTTTTTTGATAGCTAAGCCCAAGTCGGCCAGAGTTGGCTTATCAACGTGACGAATAACCGGTACCACCAGACCGTCACTAAGTGCCGTCCGCGATGACAATATGAATATCTTCTACTTCCTGATATTGACCATGTGACATACCAAGCGTTGAGCGAGGGTGCTCTTTCAATGCCTTGGCAGCCGCCTTGTCAGCAGAGTCGTGATGCTGATTTCGCCATTTTCTAATGGAGAGCCACCTTGTCCTTCATATCGTCTAAAGGCTACTCAGCTGACTGATATCCACCTTACGATGCAAGGTCACCTGAGCAGATGCCTGGAGACTATTCATCATCCGCTCTGCAATAGTCTTTTCGCATGCCCGTCAATCCTGCACCATAGTCGACTTGACCAGCATGTTGAAGGACTGCTGGAGCTACTCAGGTGTTTGGTTTGGAAGTGCCTCCTGGTTTTATAATTTTCCACATCCCGACGGGTAATACGGCCATTGCCTCCCGTTCCTGAAATCAAGGAAATCATATCCTTTTCCTTAGCAATCTTGCAGGGCAAGAGGAGTGATGAAAATACGTCCATGTTCACTGTTTCCGACAGAGTTGGAACTTGCTGCCGGGACATCTGCTAGTCCAACCCCTGCATCATGCTGCCCTGCTTGCTCACTTTTCTGACTGGTTCGTAGGGGCTTCTTCTGCTTTCCACTACCTGGAATAGATTCCCCACTTGCATCAATCCATGCAATTACTTTCTGCACGGGACAGTATCGCCCGCCTGACTGATAATTTTTAAAATCACTCCTGCGCTTGGTGCTTTCTACATCGCTGGTCAATTTTTCAGAACTGATTTCCAAGACAGGCTGACCAGCGCTGACGGTGTCGCCTTTCCTCGACCAGCCAGTTATTTATCAGACCTTCGGTCATTGTTAAGCCTAGCTTAGGCATTCAATTTCTGTAGCCATACCTTGCGCTCCCTTCTATCTCTTCAGATCGTCAATCAATTCTGCAGAACAGTCAGAACCTTATCAGCATTAGGGATATAGAGATTTTCCAGATTCACAAGCAAACGGCACTGGCATTTGGCGCGCAGACGCATTTTACCGGACCATCAAGATAATCAAAGCATTTATCGGTCACTACAGATGCAATATCCGTTGCTGTGTTATTGTGAGGTTGATTCATCAACGACAATCAGTCGTCCAGTTTTCTTGACTGGATTCAAAGACAGTCTCCTCATCCCAAGGAGCAATCTGTTCCTCAAGTCAATTACTTCGACCAGTACCATCTTTTCCAAAGCGATCCGCTACCTCATAAGCAACATAAAAGCATTTTTACCGATAGTGACGATAGTGAGGTCTGTTCCTTCCACGGCGGACAGCGGCCTTTTCCAATTGGAACTGTATATTCTTCTGGCACCTCTCGCCCTTGATGCCATAGAGAATCTTATCTTCTGAATAAATCACGATATTGTCGTCTTCAATGGAAGCCAGCAGTAACCCTTTAATCGATAGGGAGTTGCTGGAACAACCTATAATACCAGGAATGGAACCCAAAGAGACCGTAATAAGAACCCGAGTGCTGGCAGTGACCGGCTGCGTGCACGTACGGTCCCGCATTGTCATCGGAACCTTGGCCTTACCGCCAAAACACTATAGCGCATTTTTGAGGCCTTGCCCCAGAATGGCGTCAAAGCGAAACCGATAAAGTCATTAAACATCAGCTCGGTACTGTTATGCCAAAGCCAGTTAGAGCCATTCAACGAGATCGCTGACACGTATCCGTGCTCAGAAATCGAGTGTCAATCACCCGCTCGGCCGTATTTTTGGCATAAGTCCTTGGTTTACACCCATTACACCGCCCCAAGCATCTTCGTTTTCTTCTTCCGGTGTTTGACTGTTACACCGCCAGCAATATCTTCTCCCAGAAGGATTACGGTGTCATCTTTTGCCATTGCCTGATCCAGCGCTTCATTGATTGCTTTCATAAATAACAGTTGTCTAGCCATTTGATCAACCTCCTTCTATCAATCAGCAATACATCTTCCAGCAGAGACTCGGAACGAGAATTGGACTGTCTTGAGCAAATCTGCTTCTTCCACCACCTGAGACTCCTTCAATAGCATCAGTTCCTTTGTCAAGACTGCTCTCGATAGCGTAGTCACGGAAGACATCTAGAGCATCCACATCAGCCCAGTCTTTTCTCTTCACCTTCAAAGTTATGACCCTTCTGCTCATCCTTCAAGTGACCATGATCGCAGATCGCAGTAGCCTCAATCGTAGGTCCCCTCTCAGGCCGCCTACAGCTCTTGCTGCCCATAGACAGCTAGATAAATTCACCATTAACCCCGAACGCCGGGCATGTATAGCGTACTGGTGGTGCAAAGACCACGCAGTGTCGATTCTGCAAAGAGGCGTCATTGACAAAGATAACTGGCAGTTTCCAAATTGATGCCATATTGGAGACATTCGTGAAATTCCTTCATTGGTACGCGTCACCGAAGAGCAGTACTGGCTACACCGTCTGTTTTTCAAGTACTTGTTAAGCGCACATCGCAGGCTAGACCAAAGCTCCACCAACCATACCATTGGCACCAAGGATTCCCTTTGTCCAAAATCGGCGATGTCATAGATCCGCCTTTCTTTCTTTTCCAAGCCCAGTCTCTTGCCAAAATTTCTGCCATCATTCCTTACTCTCCGCCCTAGCAACACCGGTGACCGTGTCCCCGGTGAGTACTGGTAATATAGTCCTTGTCTCGTCAGATTGGCACAGACGCCAGTAGCAATCCTTCCTCTCAGCATCAAAGGTGAACAAAAGCCAGAATCTGTCCTGCGACGAAAGAAACGCCGAGTATTTTCCTAAAGTCACGATATCCCACATGGTTTTATACATGGTCTTGGCTTTTTCTTTTGAAACCTGCCCTGACTTCAACTTCAGCTAGCATCATAGACTTTTAAATCTACTAGCTCTGATACAGCACTTTGGTTTCTTGTTTTGCTCAATTGTTGTGGTAAATCTTTATAATTTGACATATTTTTACCTCCTCATTAATCGTCCTGAACGAGTCTTTTAGCGACATCTTGTATTAGTTCTGATGTGGTAGGATGAGCAAAAACTGTTTCAAGAACTTGATCCAGCGTTGCTTCAGCCTGTCTCAGCAAAATCAAATTCTGCAGAAGATCTGTACCGTTCGGACCAACGATGACTGCACCTAGTAGAAGATGGTATTTCTTTTCTGAGATTAGCTTGACATAGCCCTCTGTCTCACCTATAGCAATAGCCCGCCCATTATAAGAGAAAGGTAGCTGTTGGACCTGAACATCATATCCCGCCTTCTCAGCCTCATCCTTGCTGAGACCAAAAGAAGCTACTTCAGGACTGGTGTAGAGCGAGCGAGGAACACCGAGCGGATCAACTGCTTCTTCAGCTCTCCGGCAGATAGCTCTCACAGCTTTTATTCCTTCTGCACTAGCTACGTGGGCCAGCATATAAGATTCCAAGAGATCACCGATAGCATACATACGTCTCTTTTGATGTCTCATAGCATTGTGATCTACCTGGACAAAATTTCGCTCTGTCAAGCTAAACCCATATCCTGTGCTAGCTCTAGGTTTTGGTTTTGCGGCCAGTAGCGACTAAAAGATGGTCGAAAGCAACCTGCTCGTTCTCAAGCAAGACAGAATTACCAGTTACTTCCTTTATCTCGCGCCCTCGATAAATCATCACCTCATCTTCTTTAGTTTTTGAATCACATGTCAGCGCTTCTGCTTCTTCAGTCAAAAGAATTTCTGGCGCAACCTCGATAACAGTAACAGCAACACCCAGAGGAGCCATAGCAAAGCTAGCTCAATTGCGATAACGCCACCTCCGATAATGCACCAACTTCTCAGGAAGCTCTCTCAAGTCAAAACGTATCCGTTGTTAGATAGTCAACCTGTTCCAACCCTTGATAGGAGGCACAAAAGGATAACTGCCAGTAGCCAAAATCACATCTCACCACCTGATTTCTTTACCATTGATCGGAGAAAGTTCGGTCTTTAACAAACTTGGCCCTGACCTTCTATATACTCAATGCCTAAGACTTAAAAGCTAGCATGAATTCCAGATTGCAAACTGGCAATCAACCTGACTTCTTTCGGTCTCACAATTTCTCAAAATCAATCCTCTTTCAAGCTTGCTCTCAATGCCATAACGTCTAGCTTCTTCCATTGTCAGCGACCAATGACCGTGCTGGAGATAGGCTCTTAGACGGTATACATCCCACATTCAGGCAGGTTCCGCCAATAGACTTCTTCTTTTCTACTACGGCCACTTTCTTGCCCAACCGAGCTTTCAGCGAGCCACATAACCACCCGGTCCAGCACCGATAATCAAAACATCATAAACAGACAAAACAGGCTCTCCTTTCATAAAAATGCAAAGAGTGCTCCAACAATCAAAATGATTGTTGCTCGGCTATAGATACAAAAGTATCTCATTATTTATTCATATACCTAAGACTCATCTCGAAAATCTTAAGATACAGTCTGCTCTGAAAAAGATAAACCTCCTTTCTGTATTTTCTCGTCTATATATGCTAAGCGCTACTTTTTCAGAGGAAGCTTATACCAAATAATTAAACTCAGTTGTCCTATCTTTCAAACTGACATGAACTGTCATTTCAGTTGTTTCCTATTTTTTCAAATCAAACAACGAGCCAAAAGGCGTTTCTAGATAGCACATGACGCTTTCTTTCTGAATAGGACGAGCACCAAATTCTGGTTGGTAGCCTTTCTGGGCTAAAAGCATAGACTTCTTCGCTCAGATGAAGCTGAATCTTCTGTTGTTTTCAGCCTTCCTGAAGTTGCCGAACCATAATCTTTACGATATTGGACCATATCTTCTGCCCTTAGAGGGTTGAAAATAAATCAGCAATCTCGTCAATCGATTTAAAAACTCTGGTCTAAAAGCTATATTTGAAGCAAAGATAGAACTTCATCCTTGCGTTTCAGCAGTCAGTCTTTTACTTTTGAGACTTTCCAAAATCTGCTGGGAGCCAATATTGTATCATAATCAAAAATAGTATTTTTAAAGTCAATAGTACAGGCCTTTTAGAGTCTCGTCAAGCGTCCTTCGTCAAGACTTGCGACAGGGTGTTGAATACATCCGGATGGGCTTTTTCAATCTCGTCCAGCAAGACAATTGAATAAAAGCCTCCTACGAACAACTTCTGTCAACTGTCCTCCTCTTCAAATCCAAACGTAACCTGGCGGGACCAACTAAACGAGCTACGGCATGTTTTTCCATGTACTCAGACATATCCAGCCGGACCATTTCCAGCTCATTACCAAACAGCCGCTCAGCAAGGGATTTTGCCAGAGCAGTCTTCCCGACTCCAGTCGGCCCCAGAAAGAGAAAAGGACCCAATTGGACGCTTTGGATTTTGAATTCCTGCTCTCGAGCGCAAAAATCGCCTCCGAAACCCTTTTCTGAACAGCTTGGTCTTGCCTACAATTCTCTGGCGCAGGAGCTTGTCTAGTTTTAGCAAGTGTTCGCGCTCATTGTCCATGATTCCCTGCACTTTGATTCCCGTTATACGCTCTACGATACTAGCTATATCCTCACGACTGACATCTGGCTGCTCAGTTTGCACTTGGCCTAGGTAGATTTTCTTAACAGAACACGCCTCATCAATCAAGTCCAGTGCCTTATCGGGCAACAACGATCTGACAGATAACGAATTGAAAGACTGATTCGTCGCCCTGCAAAGGCGCTTCGTCCGTCAGCCCTAACTCCGTGAAAGTCCTGATAATTCTCCCGCAGTCCTTGCAGAATTGTCAATGCTTTATCGTGATCAGGCTCCTCAATGCGAATCCGCTGGAAACGCCCTTCCAAAGCTTGATCCAGCTCGAAGCTTTCTCGATAAGCAGCAAAAGTCGTTGTGCCAATGATATTAATCTGCCCTGAGGCCAAGAGTGGCTTTTAAAAGATTGCCTGCATCAAGAGACCCCTCTGTCCGACCAGCTGTCACGATTTGGTGAATATCCTCAATGTAAAGAATAATCTTCCCATTAGCAGCCAGCACCTCATCCAAAACAGCCTTGAAGCGCTCTTCAAACTCTCCTCTATATTTAGTTCCAGCAATCAGTCCGCCTAGATTTAACTTAAAAACTTCCTTGCCCAATAAATGTTCTGGAACATCAGCAAGCAGTCTGCCAACAAACCCCTCTATCACTTTGGATTTTCCAACGCCTGGAAAGCCTATGAGGATGGCATTGCTTTTCTCTTTCCTACACAGCACACGGATAATATCGTCAATTTCGTCTTTTCGACCAATTACTTGTCTACCGGTCTGGTCTGCCAACCACTGATTAAAGTTGGTTGCATATTTGCTCAAGGCTTGATAGCGACTCTCCTGACTGGAAGAGACAGCTCGTTTGCCTTGGCGAACTTTATTCAACTTTGCCGCAACTAGCTCCTTATCAATCCCTGCCTGCTTCAAAAAGACAGTTATCGGATTTCGTTGCTGATGAAATAGACTGAGAATCAGGTGCTCTACTGTTACCACCTCGTCCCTCAGTTCCTCCCTTTCAGCCTCTGCATCATCCAAAAGATTCTTGAGACGTTGACTATACTGACGTCCGTAGTGACTCGTGTCCGTATGTGAAAACACAGGAATCTTGGCTAGTTCCTGATTGATGACACTGATAAATTCATTAATATCAAGGTCCAGATCGGCATAGAATTCCAAGGCAAAAGCCTGGGGCTGGGTCAGCACTGTCCAAACATGCGGAATGTCCACTTGATAATTGTGTTTTTGAATAGCTAATTCCTTTGCAGAGATTTAGTACTTCTTGCAAAAAGATGGGTATAGTGTTCGGTCATATAGTTTCCTCGCTTTTCTACTGAAAACCAAAGTCAACTGCAAACAATATTTTAAAAATTAACCTATTTTAACAAAAACTTAACTTGATAATCTTATGTTTATTATATCATTTTCACAATCATATACTAGAAAAATGTTGCGTTTTCGTGTTTTAATCTAATTTTAACAAAGATTGTGAAAAGAGCACTGACTTATCTAAAGGGACAAACCAACACTCTTTAATTTGTAATATTTTTAGCCAAACGATTAAGCCGCCACTGAAAGAGAATGCCGCTCGTCACCAAGCTAGCAATGAGACCAATCCAATATCCATAAGGGCCTAAACTAGTACAGTGATCTAAGAAGAGCCCCCAGAGCGCCGAAACTCCCCAATAAGCAATCAAACCCAAGTAAAATGGCACCTGAGTATCCTTATAGCCCCGAAAGAATACCCTGTAAAGGAGTCGCAAACGTATCTGCTGAATTGGAAGAATAGACTATAGGTTAAAAAAATATGGAAGTAGAGCCAATAAACTCTGGGTTTGTACCGTAAAGAGAGGCGACTTGATTTCGAAGTAGATAGAGAAATACAAACGTAAACACTGACTCAGGCTGTCAACCTCCTAAGCGACAGTATTTTTGACATCGTCATAGCGTTTTGCACCAATTTCATAAGAAACCACAATCGCCATTGCCGAAGAAATCCCAGCAGGAAAGGCGTACATAAGATTTGAAAAGTTCATGGCCGATTGATGGCCAGCAATCACTATTGATGGAAACTTTTGCAATGATAAGTCCTCACAACAGAAAGATGACAACTTCAGCAAAAACAATGCCTCCGATTGGTAAACCGAGACGTAGCCCCTCCATTATTTTTCTCAGCAACCACTGGCTGTCTTTCCCAAAGCTTATAGAATCTAACCTTTGGATGCTTGATTAAAATCAAAACAGAGATGAATAAGAGGACCCAGTAAGCTATAGAAGTTCCAAGACCAGCTCCCTGCACCTCCCCATTTCTGGAAAACCAAATGCTCCGTAGATCAGGGCGTAATTAAAACCAGCATTTAAGGGCAAAAGTAAAAGCATTAAGTACATGGAGAGGCGAGTTAAACCAAGTGCATCTAAAAGTGAGCGTACGACACTAAAGAGTAAAAGCGGAATGATGCCTAGAGATAAATACATAAGATAATGCTTAGCCACTACTGCTACTTGATTTTCCAAAGACAAGCTGTCTAAAATTAGAGGAGCTCCCAAAAGAACAAACAAAAAAAGAACAATTGATAAGCCAAGCGAAAGATAGATAAATTGATAAAAATCTGAGGGCAATCTTTTTTTCATCTCCTTTTCCCAAATGATGCCCAACAATCGGCACTAAAGCAGATACAATCCCTGTTAAAAAGGAGAAAAAAGGACTCCATAGACTTGTAGCCATAGACACACCAGCAAGATGGAGAGTATCATACTGTCCAGTCATGGTTGTATCTACGAATGACGCTGAATAATTTGCCAGCTGGTATATCAAGACGAGGAATAAAAATCGAAAGAAATAACTTCAAGCGCTGACTTAAATGATAGGTTTGATACATAAAAATCTCCTTGTACCTTATCTTCTTTAACTATACTATAAGCCCCTATGATAGTCAAAAAGAAAAAGGGCTAGTCCCCTTTTTCCTTATCTTGATTCACACTTTCTTCTTTATCCTTATCGTTGTTATTCATTGCTCCTTTAAACTCTGAAAACATCTTTCCAATGGCCTGTCCCAACTCTGGTAGACGTTTGGGACCGAAAATAACAAGGCTCCTAAAACAATGATAATCAGACCTGGCGCTCCAATATCTCTTAAAATTCCCATTATTGTTTCCTCTTTTCTTTCTTTTTGTGTATATAATGAGCTGAGCAACAGGCTGACTTCATAAAGTAAAATCAAAGGCACTGTCATGGCCAAATCGCTGATAAAATCAGCAGGTGTCAAAATAACCGCTAAGACTAATAAAACAAAGTAAGCGTATCTTCTATATTGTACCCAAAATTGTGGTTTGAGTAAGCCAAGTGACGTAAAAATGATACTAGAACTGGCAATTCAAACAAAAGGCCAAGCGAGGATTGTTGTATGAAAGAGAAAGGCTAGGTAGTTTTGAGCGGTGAGCTGTGTTTCAAACAAACCCTCTCCTAGTGAAAGCAAAACTTGTAAAATAGCTGGACTAACCAAATAAAAACCAAAAGCCAAGCCCATAACAAAACAGATAAAAGTCGCTGGTATATACCCAAAGATTGCTTTTGATTCCCTTGAAGTCAAAGCCGGCCTCACGAACTGCCAGATCTGATAAACCATAAAAGGAAGAGTAATGCAAAAAGCTAGCAGGCTAGACAAACTGACGTAAATCCAAAGAATATCATTCGGTCCTAGGACAAGCAACTTCTTTTCAAATCCAGTGGTCAACCAGCTATAAATTTTCACCATCGTAAAGAAACCAAGTAAAAATACCAGGAGAAAGCAAGCCAAAGTCCATATAAAGCGTCTACGAAACTCTGTCAAATGTTCTACGATTGTTTGTTTTTTATGATCCATGGCCACTCTCACGATTCTTCCATGTAACAATAAGTATAGTAACTACAAATATTGACTGACAAGTCACAACTTCTATACTTGGATAAATGCCCGCCCATTCAATTGATGGAAAACCATTCATTAAATGGTTTGGTAATATATTAGTAAGTTGAAGAGCATGAGACTGACCCCCAACATTTTTAAAAGGCCAGGGCATAAATGAGCCAAGTCAGAATCAAAAGAAGCGATAGGGTTTGAAATAAGCAGACGCTTTATTCATAACTAAAAGCAAGAACAAACAAAACAAGAAGTGCCAGTCCTATCCCTAGAAAAAGCCTGCCTTATCAATTCTAGGATAGATTCCCGCATAAAACAGAATCGTCTCTGCTCCTCTCGAAAATACAGCAGAAAACTAAGTGCAAACATAGAAATGAAACTGCCAGTAGCTGTGACAGCCTTCATCTGGCTTTCCATCAAAAGTCATTCCACTTTTTAATCGAGGACTTGCTATGTAGCCAAATGCAGAACCAAAATCATCATTAAAACTGCAAAAATCCTGACTGCTCCTTCGATAATCTCACGATTAGAACCTGACGATACTGCTGGGAAAAGGAATTGAAGCAAGATAGCACATCGCTATGCTTGCCAAAAATCCCCATAACTGCTCCTGTATAAACCCACTTAGTCCTTTATTCATCTTAGTAGCTTTTAGTGTCGTGACAAGAGCCATAACGATCAAGAGTGCCTCTACTCCTTCTCTCAAAAGAATGAGCATAGCATCAAAAAGTTATAGGATGCACTCGTATCAATCTGCGACAAATCATCAATTAAGGACTGTAGCTGATCTTGATATTCCTTTTCACTTCCCTTAACCATGATGACTGGAGTTTCACTCTCGACTCAGTATAGAGACTAGGATTGCGCGTGCTAACGTCTCCTTCAATGCTTGGCCAGATAGTGATGAATTTTTCATATTTGAGCCTAGCTTCTTGAGTTTTTCCAGCTTTGAAATCCATCCAAGGCTTTTTCGAGCAACTGAATGCCGTCTTTTAAAAGTGAGATTGCCTTCAGTTGTTAGCAACCTCTTCGCCCTTTACAAAACTATCAATAGCAGTCTTTAAGTCATCAAAGAGGATTGAATACTGTTAAAATCAACTGGCTCAGTCTCGATTGCACTACGTAAAAAGAAATAGCCGTTTCAATCTTACCATAGTGAGCTGTACTATTATCACGAACAACACCTTCATTCACCGTCCAGGTCGAATTCATCTTTTTATAAGCAGTACGTGTTTGCTCAAGATTTTTGCAGAAATAGCTACCTGTAAATCCGCAAATCTTGACTCTAACCGACTAACCAACTTTTTCTTTTTCAGCCTTAAGATCGACTGGATGCTGTTCCTTTATCAAATTTCAATAGTTCAGACGAAATCTTGGTTGAGTTCTCCTTAGTCACCCTCATTTATTGTAAGTGCCTTACTGACTTCTTTACCAGCTGGCGAATCGTGATTCTCTAATTGTTCAAATCCTTCCTTTATCTCAGCAACCAATTGCTTTGCCCTTAGCCTGATCGCCTTGCTCTGCAGCACTTGTAGCATCAGTTATCTTTACAAAAAGCTGTTCGAAATGCTTCGTCTGCTAAAACAGGTTTAGCGAAAAAGAGAAAGGCCATTGCTAAGATAATTAGGACTTTTATTCAAATAATTTTTTGACCAAGGTACTCTCCTTTTCTCACACCAGCAAAGCAAGCAAAAGAGCCCACTACCAATGTGAGTCACATATTCATTCATCTTATCCTGAGCTCAAGATTAGTCTGTACTTTTACAAAACTATCCGGATTCTTTTGGAAGGCAAGAAAAAGAAGACCTGTATCAAACTGACCTGTTTTCTCAACGATTCCATCGGAATAAGAATAAGATCGACGGTAAATTGGTTTGTTTACTTCTTTAGCTAAACGAGACGTAGAATCTACTGGCAAGAGAGCTAAATCAACCTCATCGAATTCATTTTTTCTTACCAAACGGGGCACCACTCTCTTTATAACGACCAAATGTGCTTTTCTTGCTCCTGTAAGTTGGTCCGATCCCAAGTCTCAAGAAACATCTGAATACGACGAACAGCCATATAAGTGCCACCTTTCATCCAGTCGTCACTATCAGTCCAGATTACTTTATCAAAATCCTTTTCTTTGGTCACATTGGCAGTTCCATCCTTAAAACAAAAAGATTTCTGGGGTTGACTACGGTCTCCAATTCTTTGCCAAAACCTGATTGACTCCATTTCATGGTAACAGTATTTCTAGCCTTACGAACTAGATTTCTGACCGCTGAAAAGCTACTTGTTCATCATCAGCGCAAGCTTGGATTACAATGTCACCACCGTGTACTTTTCTTGCAATTGCTCTTTTGGGAATGGGGGTAGAATCACGAAATTCTTTAGGACGCTCCAAGCCCATCAAAAATCAGCTGACACACCGAAAAGTAAGGGTCAAACGATGAGGGATTTGGACCCACTGTTTCACTCAGTGTCGCTAGGTGGCAAAAAGAGCATTGAAGCCATCTTTTTGACTAATTCTCCATCCACCAATTTCTTTGCTATAATCAGTCCAGTCCTTAAACATTTGAATAACTTCTTCTTTGTCGGTACTATGTAAATCAAGCACTACAAAATAGATATTTTTGCATTGAGTCGTAATTCGCTGTGATGCTCACCGTCAAAAGCTGATTTCTTCACCACCATCGGAAATTTTTCTTTTCTTCTTGTGCTTTATTAGCGAAAAAGCGAGAGGCACCAGAGACACCCAGTGCTGAGACCAGCGCCTCCAATCCCTGCTTTTTAGAAATTCGACGGTCCATCTTTTTCAAACCATTTTTCGTCGTTTGTCATATCATTACTTTCCCGTTTAAATGACTCCCATTTTGGGACAGAGGTTCACCAAGTTTTGTAACTGCTTCGGCTAATTCTTTAGTGTCCTCTTTAGTTAAGTCATGTATAGCTTATAGTGCTGACTATCTGTCATATGTTTATCTAAGAGGCTATTAACATTTTTAAATTCTTTTTCATAAAGAAGCTACAAGCTTTTGATCTTTATTCTTGATAAGTGGTTTAAAAGTTCAAAAATCTTCTCCAGCACCTTCAATATTCGCTTTTGGAAATCGTACAAGTCGGTATGAGAGTAGATTTTCTTCTTCACCAGTAATCTTGCTTGTTGCAACTTCATTTAATAAGTCAACAGCACCAGTCAGCATCATATCAGGAGTAACTTCTACTGTTGCAACTTTCGCCTTCAATTCTTTAATGTCATTAACAATTGATGAGCATAAGTTTCTGTTCCAGAAGTTGTATTTTGTTCCCACAAGATTTTTCAATACGGTGGAAGCCTGACCATCCTTCTTCAGTCTTATTCTCGTCCATATAATCAGCTAAACGAAAATCAATTTTTACATCAGACTCTCCAAAACTTTCAGCAATCGGTTCTGATCGCTCATAGCTCATTCGAATAAGTGGATAAATTTTCTTTGCTTCATCAAGTTTTCCTTCCTTAAGAAGAGATTCAATTTTTCAGTATCAGTCAACAACTGATCGATTTGTCCTTCCTGAAAGTCTTATATTCTGAAGTAGCCTTATCTAAAGACTTCTTATCATCAGACGATAAAGTCACTTTGGCTTCACTACTGCTAGTAGTTGTCGATTTACTTGAATTTGAGTTCGCAGAACAAGCTGTCATAAGGACAGCGACTGAAAAATCAGGACAAGTCCCCATTTTTCATGGTCTATCTCCTTTGGTTTCTAATAAATTTACATGAAATTATATCAAAAGATTTCTTATTTTTCAAGGAATTGTCAGATAATTTAATTTAAATAAAAATCCTGCCACTCTATATGACAAGGGAGCTCTCTCTATCACAGTAATAAATCCTTTATTTTTCCAATTTCATGTTGTCTCTACTACCAAATAAATCGTATCCCTAGATAGAGAACACTTCCTCCATTAACAGTTCTCTTCTTCCCTTTATGGACATTCATAACAATGAGCACATTAGAAGGAAGATTTAAATCTCTCACATGACAGTTAGCTGATTTTCTCAGACACAGGAATTTCAATTAAGGTTGTTTCACTATCATCTCCTATACTCTCAGGAAGCATTTTCTCCAACATTGCCTCATAAACTGGATCTCCACCTAGTAAATCCATCATAATGTAAGCGACCAATGTTACAATTGCAAGAGGCATCAGATTTCGAATGTCCCTACCATTTCAGTCACTAAAATTATAGCTGTCAAGGGCGCCTTCGAGATTGCTCCAAAATAACCACTCATACCCGAGTATGATAAAAATAGGAAACTGCTGCCAGCTTACCAATCCCAGTTGCACGCAGAGATTTCCAACAATTGCACCTAGTAGAGATCCCAGCGCTAAGATTGGAAGAAAAATTCCTCCTGGCAAGCCACTCCCATAAGAAATCATGCTCCAAAACAAAGCGAATAAGGAAAAAGCCAAAGACTACTGAGAAGCAACTTATTCGACTGAAGAGATAGAATCAACTGATTACCACCTCCTAATATTTGAGGCAAAAAATATCCCAAGGGGAGAATAAAGACGAACGCCACTGCTGGGTAATAATTAGGTGATAAGTGCAAATTGTTCCCAATTTTTTTATATAAGTCTGGCATATAGAGGACAACTTTTTCGTAAAGATAACCCGCTAATCCAAGCAAAATCCCCATCGCAAGATAAATCCAATATTGCTCCAGCTTCATAGCAGGTATATTATCCGGCATATCAAAACAGGGGTGAGTCCGAAAATCACTAAAGAAACAAAATTCGCTACTAAGCTAGCAACTAAGGTTGAAATCCAAAAAAGTTTTGAAAAGTGACGATAAACCTCTTCAACAACAAATAGAAGTCCAGCAATTGGGGCATTAAATGTCTGCTGACCAATCAGCGGCTGACTCCACTGTAATCAAGACTCTTTCTTCAACTGGACTAAGTTTAAGCCATTTCGCAAGTCCCTTTCCACCAACAGCACCAAGTTGGATGCTCGGTCTCTTCTCCTAGCATGAGCCCACTAGAAATCGCAAAGAAAACCAGCAAGAATTTCTTCCATAGTACATTCCACCAATCCAGGACATAAGCCCTTTCAACTCTGCCTCTACTTGCGGAATACCAGAACCTTTAATGTTTTTATCCAGAATTCATCAACCAAGCGACTAAAACAAGAATGAATACATAAAAATCCAATAATTAGACATAAAAACATTACATTTTGATGGCTACTTACATATAATCCTTGAACTAGATGAAAACTTTTTTCAATTAATAGACGAAAAAGACTAACTATGACTCCAACAAACAAGCCCACAAGAATCCCTCGAAAAACTTGATGAAGAATTGAGCTATTAGTTGATTGAAATTCTCTTTCCGTAAGTGACTTGTTACCCATACCTTTCATATTCACTCCTGCACTTTTTAAGAATATTGTATCACATTTAGAAAAATGATACCTAGGATTTTTCTACAGTTTCCAAACACTCCTTTTGAGGGAGTTTTTCTTATTTATCTTACTCAGCTGAAAGTGCAACCATAGTAATGTAGTTGTATGGTTTGTTAAAATGCGGCAAGAAGAATAAATCCATCAGCGCTAATTTTTCAATAGTAACTTGCTCTTGAATCGCTAATGAGAACATATGGATTCCCATTGAGATAGAAATATCATGAGATACCATTTGAGCTCCTAATACTACACGAGTATCCTTATCATAAACAATCTTCAATGCAACCTCATGATTGTCATGTTTGATAAACTCAGGTTTTTGCAAATCATTGAATCCTGTTTCTACTGCATTAAATCCAGCGGCTTTGAGCCTTTTCAAGAGTCAAACCAGTTGATACCATATGAAGACCATAGATCGAAATACCATTTGAACCTTGAACACCGATTCCTTCTAATTCGTGTCCACAAGCATTATAGGCACCAACAATACCAGAGCGAACAGCATTTGAAGCAAGTGCAATATAGCTTGTATCCTGACGAGAGTTGTCATAAATTGTTGCACAGTCACCAACAGCAAATACACCAGGAATTGAAGTTTCTTGTTTCTTATCCACTAGGAATGCACCATTACGGAAGAGTTCAATCTTGCCTGCTCCCAAAAGCTGCTGTTTTGGTCGGAAGCCAACTAAGCAATAACCATGTCTACATCAAATGTTTCCTTATCTGTTACAAGGCGTTCAACTTTTCCGTCACCTTCAACTGCTTGCACAGTTTGACCAAGCGCTAAGCGAATATTGTGATCTTCCAAATTTTTAGCCATCATTTGAGTAAAGTCTTTATCATAATAACCATTTAAGACAGTGTCTACAATATCAACTAAGATTGCTTCTTTTCCAAGACGCTCAAAAGCTTCAGCAAAAGCTCAACACCAATGTAGTCTACCGACAACAGCTACACGATCAATCTTTTTACTCTTGTCTTGAAGTTTTCAGTGCTTCTTTCAGCGTTTTGATATAACTTTACAAATTGAAGGTTTTTCAAGAGTAGCTTTTGAATTCACGATTACCTCTACAATTTCAGCACCCTTAATAGGTGGAATAATCAGAGTAGATCGGTTGCAAAAATCAACTTTCATAAGATTCGATATGTTCTTTTCCATCTACTAATGCTGTCACTTCTTTTTATCATAATCAATAGAAATAACAGGAGCGTTCATATGAACCTTAGCACTGTGGCTTCAATTTTTCCTTGTCTGAGTAGATAATATCCTTCTGGACCATCAATTTGCTTACCAATCCAAAGAGCCATACCACAGCCAAAAGGAAAATGTTTGGTTTGTTCAAAACAACCAATTTTCATTTTTCAGATACCAAAATTATCTTAGCATAGTATTGATACATGCAGTACCAGCGTGGTTGCTACCTACTACAATTTTACTCATAGAATTAATCCACCTTTTAAATTTTAGTCTACCAGAGCATTATATCATCAATCTGTTAACGGTTTCAAGAATAATGCTCAAGTGGGAAATACAAAGTCTTTAGATAACCCTAAATAGCAAGATGCTTTATATATACAGGGTTTAAAAAGCAAAATAATCATGGAAAGAAACTTTATCAATTTTTCAGGAAAATATCAAAATTTGTTGTGAAAACGGTGTCTTTTTGTTATACTAGTGGTAGACTATAGATCATTTTTAGGAAGGTTGTGATAAAAGTGGATCTCATATCTAGATCCATCCGTTTAATGGGATCAACATAACCATTTCTGTTTTTCTACACGAGAGGCCAACGTTCTTTCTAGATGAGGTTTTTCTTTTATTAAGAATGTGTCGAAAAACGCTTTAGCGCAAAATGACGATAGCTCAGAGCTTATGCAGGTAAATCATCGCGACGGAGAGGAGCCTGTCCATGTTCATCTGACTTGTTCTATGATTGAACTAGGGAAACAGCACAGCATCGCACCTGGTAGCCATCTTAACATTACTTGGACCAGTTCAAATTTGCGAATCGGTTTTAATGATGCTCGGTGCCCAGTCCTAGGAAATTGAAAATGGCTCTAAGCACTAATCCTGAAGAAATCAAGCTAGACGCTCTTTCTTCTACTGTTTTCTTAGCTAGAGAAGGAATGAAAATTGATTTAGGTGTGCTCTTGCAAAAGGATATATCGCTGATAAAATCGCTTTATTCCTAAGGGGCAGAGTTACTTCGGCTATCATTAATCTTGGTGGTAATGTTTTAACTCTTGGTCTAAACGAAAAAGCAAGCGTTTCTAGCGAATTGGAATTCAGGATCCTAAATTATCTAGAGGAAACAACTTGGCTCTCTTGTCTATTCAAAATCAGTCTGTTGTCACGTCAGGTATTTATGAAAGAAAACTCTATTCTAACGGTAGAGTTTATCACCATATCTTTGACAGAAAAACAGGCTATCCAATTGACAAATCAATTGGCCAGCCTTACTATTGTGTCAGATAAATCAGTTGATGGAGAAATATGGACAACGCGTTTATTTGGTGAAAGCCCAAGTTCTATCTTAGAAAAAGTCGAGCAAGAAAAATGAAATCGAAGCTTTCATTATCACAGAAAATAATCAAATTTTTATTCATCTGGTCTCAAACCAGAAATCTTATCCTAAATCCAGAAAGGAACCTACTATGTTAAACTTATCGCAATTGTTGGAACAAATTCTAAACGTTCCACAAACCAAGCAACTTCTTCAATATGTCTCAAGCACTTTGCTGACAAGGGGCTGAAATCGAGCTGGTAGAGATTAAAGATATCCCAATTTTTAATAAACCTGCTGACAGAAGCGTGCCTGAGTTAGTATCAGAAATTGCCGAGAAAAATCGATGCAGACAGACGGTGTACTCCATTGGAACACCTGAGTACGACCACTCTATTCCAGCTGTACTCATGAATGCTCTAGCTTGGCTTTCTTATGGTATCTATCCATTGCTGAACAAGCTGAGTCACTGATTACTGGTGCTTCTTATGGTACACTTGGTTCCTCTCGTGCCCAGTTGCGGCTCCGTCAAATCTTGAACGCTCCAGAAATTAAGGCAAATGTACTTCCAGACGAGTTCCTGCTTTCACATTCTCTTCAAGCCTTTGACTCAAGCGGAGATTTGGTGGATCTTGATGTTGTCAAAAAATTGGATGCTATCTTTGATGACTTCCGTATCTTTGTCAAAATCACTGACAAATTGCGCAACGCACAAGAATTGCTTCGCAAAGATGCTGAAGAATTTAACTGGGAAAAATTGTAAGATAGGAGACTGAAAGAATGAAATTTGTTGGAATTGTAGGATCAAACTACGAACAATCATATAACCGAAAATTATTGGAATTCATCCGCCGTCAGTTCAAAAATTAAATTTGAATTGGAAGTCTTAGAAATCGATGAAGTCCCAATGTTTAACCAGGATGAAAAATGGGATGAAAGCTTCCAATTGCGTTATTTGTATAACAAAATCACACGTGCAGACGGCGTCATCATCGCAACTCCTGAGCACAATCATACTATCAGCGCTCCTTTGAAGAGTGTCTTAGAATGGCTCTCTCTACGAGGTTCATCCTTTCGAAAACAAGCCTGTCATGATTGTCGGTGCATCATACTACGACCAAGGAACTCTCTCGTGCTCAAGTTCACCTACGTAAAATCCTAGACGCTCCAGGTGTAAATGCTATACTTTACCTGGTAATGAATTTCTTCTAGGAAAAGCAAAAAGAAGCTTTGACAATGATGGCAATATCACTAACGAAAGTACTGTTAAATTCCTTGAATCATGCTTAGATAACTTTATCAAATATGTAGAGGTGGTTTCAAAATTGAAAAAACCAAAACCAATTGAACCTGAAGACTTAGATTGTGGAAAACCAATCGCTACAACGATTACAGAAGTTGATCCGGATGATCCAGAATGGGTAGAAAAAGTTGCAGAAATCACTGGAGCTGTTTCTGGAGATACTTATGTCAAGTTGGACCATGGCATCTTGACTGTTAACCAGATTGATATGTTCTTGAAGGCTATGCCATTTGAATTGACATACGCTGACGATAACAACCAATTCCTCTACTACAACAACGCTCACCAAGATCCAGACACCATGTTTGCTAAACGCGTGCCACCTCAATCAGGTAGCCGTATGTCAACCGTTCATGGTTCTCTTCCACCAGCACGTATGAAGAATGTAGAGTGGGTTATCGGAACACTTCGCAATGGAAATCAAGAATACGTACGGACAATTGTCCCAGGTTCACCTGCAGGTGTTATCAACACCCACAACTACCAAGCGATGTACTATCCTGATGGATCATACGCTGGTATCAATGAAATCGTCTTCTAACTTCCAACCATGGCTTGACTGGTATCTAAAAGAAACTGGTCAACGTTTGGTTGGTGGTAGCGGACCATTTGCTCCTGCTGGAGGTCATGGAGACGCAGATGCTACTTCTGGCGCTTCTGATACTCCTGATACTGGTGGTCACGGTGACGGCGGAGGAGATGCTGATGCCTCTTCTGGTGCAGTGCATAATAAAATAAACGAGTTTGAGATTTTGTCTCAGGCTCGGTTTTTATTTTGTAATTTTAAGAAAGAGCTACTAAAGACTCTTCCGAATAATATCTTTAACTGTTCTATTTATCTTTTTATAATTTTGTTTTATTTCATTTGCTTGAAAGTAGCTTCAGCATCTTCATTACTAATAGCTCCTAGTTGTATTTTCCCAATTTTTCCTTGACTGTCAATGAGAAATTTCTGTCGGAATACTTCTAATTTGATAAGCTTGGAAGAGTGCTTGCTTGACTATCGTATAAAACTGGAACATCTTTATAACCTTTGTTCTTCGTACCATTTTTGGGAAGTCCTGTTCAGATTTCTCCCTTGCAAGCCTGGAGCAATGACACTTAGAATTTCGAAATCACGATCTTTCTTACCAGCCAACTTAATTAGTTCAGGCATACTTTGTTTACACGGTCCACACCAGGAAGCCCAGAACTTCAAATAGACTCCTTTATAATCAGATAGTTTAACAGTCTTTCCATCCATAGACTTCAGGTGAAAATCAGGAGCTTCTTTTTCCAACTGCTATCTGACCTACATTATTCTGAGCGAGGTTGATTACTACGCTTTTCGTTTCCATTCCCATCTGGTCAGAACAAGCAGTTAAAAACGCTGTAGCTAACAAACCAACACCAAAAAGTTAAATATTTTTCATCCTCTCCTTTATTAGAAAATATCAAACCTCCAAAGCATCAGAAAACTTGCTCAAGATGTTTAAGTACATACATTTATCCAAATATACCTGACAAGGCATTCAACTGACCAAGCATCAGCAAAATTCCCTATAAGAATAATAATAGCTCCTCCGATTTTCTTTTAAAAGTCCCATATGAGGCAATTTTATTGAAATACTGCATGACAAAGCTAGAAGCCAAAGCTAGGATTAGGAAAGGAAAGAGCCATACCTAAGGTGTAAATTAAAGTCAAAATCGCACCCTGAAGGCTCCATTCCTCCTGAAAGCGACCAGTGCTAAAACTGAGCTGAGGATAGGTCCAATACAGAGTCCAACCAAAACTAAAAAGGTAATTCCCAGTAAAAATGCAGATAAGAAATCATTACGCTTGCTATCTTTTTAAATGCTAAGTTTTTGCATTAGTAAAAGGCTTGATATTAATTAGCTCCATTTGGTGAATACCAAGTAGAATAATGATGCTACCATTACATATCTGAACCACGAAGAATAAATGAATGCACCTAGAAAACCAGCTCCATAACCTAGAATGAAGAAAAACACTTGAAATTCCTGCAATAAAACAGAGCGTCTTAACAAGGCCATACCAAGCAATTTTGCCCTTGCCTAGAATTCGAGATCGTTTTTGGTTTATCATCTGAATCCAATAAGATTCCGATATAAACAAAGGCGACAAAGAAATATACAAGGAGAAAAATGATAAGACCCTGCAAAAATACTGAAATAGAAAACACTAAACTTTCCATCTTCCATCCTTCTTTAATTTTTATCCGTTTAAAAACAAACAATGATTATAGAAATCTTAAAAATCACTTGGTTCAAGAAGTGTAGCTTTATCTAACTCTATCAAATAGAACCAAAGATTCATTCTATAGACTATTATAATTGAAAGCGGATTTTTCACAAATTTGCTATGGCTATTTTCTTACAATCATTTTTAAATTAGTAAAATGTCAAACTTAATTTAGAAGTTCCTAAACAAATACTATTTTGTCCCAAATTAAAAAGCCAGAACAAGTCTTTCCGGCTATAAGGCTTTTTATTCAATAAACGCCTATTTATCATAGAATAGTGGCAGATATATTTTGATTAGGGTAAAGATATCTTGCTCCGACTGAATCTCCATATGGTAATCTTCTCCGAACTGCAATCTTAAGCGTTGATCGACATTTTTCAAACCAACCCCACCTAAGCGAGGAAGAGTCTTGTCCGTAGAGTCGCAGATTTCAAAGCCACAGCCGTTATCATAGATAGATAGTATCAGCTGATTCTCTTCTCTCTGCTGACGTCACCCTGAATCACGCCTTGTCGGTCAATTTCTTTGATGCCATGGTAGATGGCTTTATTTTTCAACCAAAGGCTGAAGTACTAGCTTGGGCAGTTTATAATCAGCTATAGATTCATCCTCTTCAATCTCATATTTGAGCTTGTCACCATAGCGCTGCTTCTGGATAAAGAGATACTGACGAACGTGATCAATCTCATCTCTAAGAGAAATCTGTTCGTGTCCTTGATTGAGCGCCAAGCGAAAATACCGAGCGAGTGACTTTGTTACCTCAACAACACGCTTGCTGTCGTTAAACTCAGCCATCCAGACAATCGTATCTAAGGTGTTATAAAGGAAATGGGGGTTGATTTGAGCTGAGAGAGCTCGGAGCTCATAGCGTCGGACATTTTGTTCTTCAGTCTTGACCGCTTCCATCAGCTGTTCGATTTGGTCCAGCATTTTATTGAACTGCTGAGCCAAGTCAACCAACTCTGGAGACCCTTTGCTTCCGCTCGCAGGTTTGAGTCCCCTGCTCCAATCTTCAGAATGACAGCTTATGCAGATTCTGCAGAGGTTTAATCCACAAACGTAGGACAAACCAAATACCAATCAAACACATTAGGAGTGCTAAAACGCCCATTCCCACAAATGAATAAAGCATCTGTGACTGAAGCATCTGTAATTGCTCTAATGAGGCGACGCCATTAAAGTCCAGTCGCTGTCTGCGAATATCAATCTGGTAGACAAAAGGCCTGCTTCTGGTCTGCATAACCATCCTTAACTGAGATATAGGGCTGCATAGCTTTCATTTCCTGACTGGAGGAATAAACACTCTTCTTAGGATGATAGACAAATTCATGCTGGCTATTAACAATAAAGCTAAAGCCCTTCTTTCCTAGCTGAAGCTGATCCAAATAGGCTTTGAGGCTGTTATAACCAATATCCAGGCGCAGGAACACCGAGATTCTGCCCTGCTTCATCCACTACTTCTGAGTTACGGAAACAACCCACTTCTCCTTCTCAGATGACAGAGATTCTTTCCGAGCAGGAGTCAAGACAGGCATGGCTTTAGTATGAACAGCTTCCTGATACCATTTTTCATTCATCATATCAGAGGAAGTCTGCATACTAATTTGAGAATCTGTTGAGGACTACGCGCCCGTCGCTTGCAGTAAACCAATACTGCCGACACCAGTCCGGATCTGTTTCAATGATGGTTTCATCAAAGTCTGAACAGACGCTTCGCTACTTTTCTTGATTCTGAGCAAACTTACGAATCGTTTCTTCCCTGCTCAGTGTGGAGGTGGTTTGTTTTAATTTCTGCAAATAGGAAGCAATAAACTGACTGCTTTGCTCCATGCTATTACGTGTTGTACTCTCTGTCAGCTGCCGAATAGTGCCCGAGCTAGTCTGATAGTAAAGACTCCCAACAAATCCCAAGAGGAAAAGAACCAGCAGAAAAATATAGACAATTAACTGGATAAGAAGCGGATATCGTTTCATTTCTCCTCTCCTTTTTAAACTGCCGAGGCGTCACCCGACCACCTGCTTGAAGCGCTGAGAAAAATAGTTCATATCGTCAAAACCTACCTGCTCTGCTATTTCATAAATCTTCAAATCTGTAGTCAGGAGTAAGAGCTTTGCTTTTTTCATCCGCTCTTGGATCAGATAATCCTGAAAGGGCAAGCCTAATTCTTTTTTGATAAGAACACTTAGATAGGACGGACTAAACCCCCAATTGGAAAGCCAAGCTTTTCAGACTTAATTCTGAATCAGCTAGACGCGCATGAATAGCCCTCTTCCAACTCAGAGCCGCCCCTGATCAACCAAATTTTTGAATCTGGGCTTTTTCGTTCCTTATCAAGCTTAGTCTGCACCTTAGCCAACATCTCCTCAACATCATCCTTGGAAAATGGCTTGAGAAGATAGTCATCTGCACCTAGCTTAATAGCTGTCCGAGCATAGTCAAAATCATCATAGCCTGTCAGGAAAACGATATGGCACTTAGGAGCCTGGTACCTGACTAGCTTAGCCAGTTCCAGGCCGTTCATCCGTGGCATATTGATATCGGTCAGCAGGATGTCAGCAGGATTTTCCTGAAATTTCTGCCAAGCTTCTATTCCATTTTCAGCCTGGGCAATAACTTGCATACCAAACCGCTCATAGTCTACCAAGGACGCAATCCCTGTCTTACCAGATACTCATCCTCTACAATCATAATTGAATACACAAGATTCAACTCCTTATTTTTACTGGATTTATTATAGCAAATTTTCAATCAAAATGCTCTTAAACATAATCCAACAGATAGCCGTAGCCCTTCTCCTCCATATCAGCTTTTGGAATGAACTTGATTGACAAACTATTAATACAATAGCGCAAGCCACCCTTGTCCTTAGGACCGTCAGTGAAAACATGGCCCAGATGGGAATCTCCAACCCGACTGCGAACTTCTGTCCGTGTCATATTGAAACTCTTGTCTTCTTTGTAAGTCGCAACATCTGGACTGATAGGACGTGTGAAACTCGGCCAACCGCAGCCTGAGTCAAACTTATCCTTTGATGAAAAGAGAGGCTCGCCTGTCACCACATCCACATAGATACCAGCATCAAACTTATCCCAATAGCGGTTAGAAAAAGCTCGCTCTGTGTCATTCTTTTGTGTGACTGCGTATTCTTCTGGAGAGAGCTTGGCCTTAATCTCTTCATCGCTAGGCTTAGGATAGCGACTAGCTTCGATAACAGGGTAAGCAGCTTGATTGACATCGATATGGCAATATCCATTAGGATTCTTTTTTAGGTAATCCTGGTGATAATCTTCTGCTTTGATAAAGTTTTTCAGAGCTTCTTTTTCGACAGCTAAAGGCTTATCATATTTCTTAGCAACCTCATCAAAGACCTGATTAATGAGTATTTAGATCAGCTTCGTCCTTATAATAAACTCCTGTCCGATACTGGGTACTTTTGATCATTACCTTGTTTATTTTTAGAAGTTGGGTCAATGATGCGGAAATAATGCAGTAAGATTTCTTTGAGAGATATCTTTTTAACGTTGTAGGTGATTTTTACCGTCTCAGCGTGGCCAGTTTGAGAGATCAATTCATACTTGGTTGTGTCTCCCTTACCATTTGTACATAGCCTGATACTGCATCAACTACACCTGGCACGCGAGAAAAGTACTCTTCTACTCCCAGAAACAATGTCATGCCAGATAAATCTCCCGCTTATCTTCTTCCTTGACGTCTTCTTGCTTTTGTTGAGATACAGCTCTGTCTTGCTCATAGAGCTTTCTTGATCTGTTCAGGAGATGATTGCTTACCATTCCCTGCAAACACATAGACCAGTCCAAAAGCAGACAAACAAGCCAAACAGCAGAACTAGAAAGAAATTTTCCATTTTCCTTCCATGTTTATTGCTCCTTTTACTGTAATTTCTTTTAGTGTTTTCTCAATATCTTCCTTGCTCATGTAGCCAATATGTGTCTTGGCAAGAGAGACCATCATCGTACAACAAAGAGAGCTGATGGATAGAGCGAATACCGTATTCTTTCAGCAATTCTCCCTTGGTGTCCATGAGAACTGAAGTCTTTATAATCCAAAGATTTGTACCATTCCTTGAAGTCATCGGCAGACTTTTCTCCATTAAAAGTCGGAACACCACCGTCAGCACAACTATAATCTTTTTCCTGACTGCTCCTTAGCCAAATCATTAGTATCACCAAGTGTAGATAGACAGATAGAGCACCAAGAAGCCCAAAACTTAAGATATACTTTCTTGCCTTTAAAATCAGATAACTTGTAAGTCTTGCCGTCTACTCCTTGCAGACTAAAGTCCTTGGCCATCTTGGTAGATTGCTCGAGAATCAGCTTTTGTTTGCATATTGCTTTTTATCACTTTTAGAAACTTCCGAGTTCATCTTCTGGTTGAACAGGCTCCCAATAAGCCGACACAAAGCAGACTGACAGTCAATATCGATAACTTCTTCATCGTTTTCTTTCCTTTTCAAAAAGAAATAAGGAGAAAGCCGGCAAAACCTGACGACTTTCTTTCCTAGGAGTGAAATTCTTATTTGTCAGATGACATTTCGGATGAGATCTTTCATGTCATCCTTCATGCTTGAATCGCTTGATTTCATATCATCTTTCATGTCAGACTTACTGTCGGACATCATAGAAGAAGTCCTTCATATCATCCTTTTTCATTTTATCTTCAGACATGCTGGAGTCTCATCATCCTCTTTCTTCATGTCGTCTTTTTCATATCCTCTTTCTTCATGTCGTCTCATATCGTCTTTCTTCATCATACTACTGTCATCCGTCTTCTTCATATCAGAATCTGATTTTTGATTGAGAGCGACTAGGACAAAAGATACTAAGTGCGACGATTGTAAGTGAAGCTTGATCATGATAAGTCTCCTTTAATTATATAATATTTATCAAATAATGATGCTAAAGCGTTTAGATTTCCTAGCATCAGCAAAATTCCATAAGTATAATGAGAGCACCACCGATCTTTGAGAACTCCATATAAGGTTTTAGTTTAGAAAAGCGTTGTAATACCCAACCGGAAGCCAATGCCATTGCTAAAAAAGGAAGCGATAAGCCCAAAGTATAGACTAGCATGAGCAAACCACCTTGCAAAAGCACCATTACCTCCAGAAGCGCAATTGCTAAAACAGAACTTAGGACTGGTCCTACACAAGGTGTCCAACCAAAGCTAAAGGTAATCCCCAAGAGAAAAGCATTAAGAAAGTCACTTCTTTTACTATTCTTTTAAGTTGAATGCTCTTTTGCTTTTGCAGTTGTTGGATATTGATAAGTCCCATCTGGTGGATTCCCAGTAGAATAACAATCCCGCCCAGAACGTAGCGAAACCAAGGGGCATAGAGGACTTGCCCAAGTGCACCAGCTCCGTAACCTAAAACCAAAAATACAGTTGATAAGCCAGCTATAAAGCAGAGCGTCTTAACTAGACCATACCAGGAAACATCTTTTCCCATAAATCGAGACTGTTTTTCGGCTGATCCGAATCCAGCAGAATCCCACATAGACTGGCATAAGCGGTAAGATACAGGGCGAGAAAAAGATAGAATCCCCGCCACAGAAATAAAGAACAAAAACTTGTTGCCATTTCAAAAACCTCTCTATCAATTTCTGACTCTAGTATAAAAATAAAAATCTCCTAAAAATAGGGAGATAGATTTGACTTGAATTTGGTTTTTATCTTTGCTAAATCAATAGTTAAAAATGTTTATCACTTATTGTCGGATTTATGTTAGTTGAGAGTAAATGTAAAAAGTGCTTCCTAGGCCATACTGGCTTTCGACTGTTATTTCCCCACCCAGCTGATGAGCCAACTCACGAGCAATAGCAAAAGGCCAGACCATGACCACCTGTCTTCATATTACGAGAAGTTTCCACACGGTAAAGGCGTTTAAAAATCTTATCCAAATCCTCGAGGAGCAATACCCCGTCCTTCATCCTTCACACTGATTGTCAGATTTGATCAGTTAATTGAGCCACTATCTCGATTTTAGTTCCAGGGTCGAGATACTTAAAGGCATTATTGTAGCAAAGTTGACCAAGATACGGGAAAGTTTATCGTAATGGCTCTTAATTTTCGCTGACTCAGGAGACACTTGAATGTAGATGTCTCGCCCTCTTGCTCAATCAATAGTTGAAATTCACTCATGACCTCAATCAATAGCTGGTCTAGAAAAGACTATTTCAGCTTCTCCATCTGATTCTATTCGAGGCTGGGCATTAAGAGTCAAAACATCCAATTCTTCCACCAGTTTATTCAAACGCTCTGTCTGACGGCTAATCGTGGTTAAGTAATGAATCTGCTCCTCTTCTTCAATCACTCCATCTAAAATCCCTCCACAGTCGCCTGAATAGAGGTAATAGGAGTTTTAATATCGTGAGAAAGCTGGGCAATCATCATTCCTTTTTCTCGTTCACTTTCATTAAGCGATTCAAATGTTTCTTGCAAATTATGCGACATATCATTAAAAGCCTGACCCAACTCTTGAAATTCGATAGGGCCCTGGCCCTTGGCGTCAATCTCTGTACTAAAATTCTTGTCAGCTATATTCTGAGCCTGTTTTCAGATGCCAAAGGAAGAAAATACTGGCGATAAAAAGAAAGAGACTGACTGCTCGCTCCTATAAAACTAGCAATCAATGTCATTCCAACTAGGAAATAAATCTCGCTTTTTACAATCAACATTCGCTGGACTGCCCAGAAAACGAGTAAAATCGTTAGTAGGCTAGAAATTAGGTACCCTACTAAAATGTAACTTTTTAATTTCATTTTCCACCTCGTGATCTTTCCATTTTTATGCAAGACCCCAGACAGTTTTTGATAGCCGGAGTATCTGAACTGGCATGCTTAGTCAATTCCTGTCTCAGACATGGATATGAACATTAAGTGTATTGGTATCATCTACGAAGTCTTCCTGCCACACCTTTTCGTAAAGCTCCGTCTTTGAAAAAACTCTCTCAGGATTACTAGCTAAAATCCAAAGCAGTTCAAAGGACTTCACTGTTAATTCCAAAAATACTCCCCGATACGAGCCTCATGAGACCACATGATTCATCGTCAAGTCACCGAGCTAAATTTGTTCGATCTCACCTCCACGATGAAGTCGACGCAAAAATATTATTGACTCTTAGAACTAGCTCGCGCGGACTAAAAGATTTGGCTATAAAATCATCTGCTCCTAAGCTCAAGCCATAAATTTTGTCTTGCTCGCTGGTCTTAGCCGTTGTAAAAAGAAAAGGTTGATCAGGTACTATATACTGGACCTCACTGATAAAGTCATAACCGTCCATATTCGGCATCATGATGTCCGTGATGATCAGGTCAACAGATTTCTTTCTGAAAAGATCCAACCCCTCCACGCCATCTCGAGCCACTAAAAACATGGTAGCCAGCCTGCACAAGATAGCGCTTTTGATATCCAGAATATCCATCTCATCATCAACGAGTAAAATTGTCTTTCCATCTGCCAATCTCCTGATAAAAACAGTGTTATACTGGCTTTAGTATAACACTATTTTTAGTAATTTTTAATTGATTTGAACCTTAATCTTTTTGTTTTTCTTTCAAACCTAGAAGGCTAAGAATTCCTGCCAAAGCTAGTCCTAAGAAACCAATGGTAGCTGTAGCTGTTTGAGCTTCACCAGTTTTTGGTAACGTAGGCTTATCATTTTTTTTCATCGTATCTGCCATCGGCTTAGAAGTTGGGTGTTCCCCCTTTACATCAGTCGTGCGATGATCCACTTCCTTCGTACCCTCAGCTGTACTCATAGAATCTGTTGCAGAAGGCTTCTTATTCATCTGACCTTCTTGAGATGGTGTTGTAGAAGGTTTCATATTCATTTGACCTTCTTGAGATGGTATTGTAGCCATTTCTTTTCCACGAAGCTGAATCGTTACTTGACGAGTCGCAATAAGATTTGTCAAATCTGGTTTTCCATCTTTAGCACCATAGACCTTGACAGTAGCTTGGTAACTGCGAGTGCCATTAGCGCGAAGTTGGTGAGAAGGGCTTTGCCCGTCTTTGCCAGAACGTATTGCCGTTCAAATCCACTTCGTAGAAAGTATTGACCTTTCGCCAAGCCTTCAAGTGGCAAGAGGCCTGGATTGTTAGCCGAACCATTATCTGACCATGGGGCTTTGTCTGGAGGCTTTTAACAAGAGGCGAGTCAACATACCATCTCCACCGAAAGCTTCATACGGAATGACTTGATTGACACCAGCTAAGAATGGACCAGGAACGTTTGCTTTTTCTAAATAGCTGGCAGGAACGTCTACTGAGTCCTTAGTATTTTTCTTCAACTCCTTTTCTAACTTCATCTGGAGTCGTTACCGATTGAAAGTAGTCGCTTCACGATCTTGGTTTGAAACTTCAACAAGAGTTGCTAGCAGTTTAGCTTCTTCTTTTTGATTGCTAACTTCTGCCATAGTCTGTTCTTCTTTTGGTTTTACCACTTCTTCCTTAGGAGCTAGAGCTGAGACTTATCTAGAAATAGTTTCATCAACCTCTTCCTTAGGGGCTGACTGATTTGCAGATAGAGCAGAATCCATTTCTTCTTTTAAAGCTGTCTCTGGCAACTTATTCTTTTCTAATAATGACGAATCTTCTTGAAGAACTTTAGTAGGAGTTGAGGTGAGATCATCCGCATGTACGGTATTTGGTTGACCAACTAGCAAAAAACCACTGGCAACAACGACGGAGCCACACCCACGCTTAAACGACGGATTGACCAGCGGGCATATTTTTGATTTGTATTAATTTCATAAGATTCTCCTTTAGGTTTGTTTTTATGACTCTAGTATGAATAAAAAATCTCCCTAAAAATAGGGAGATCGATTTGAAAAACTTGAATTTGATATCTTGATAAAGAACTTTTTATTCATTTTAGGATTCCTCTGCTTCTCTTTCTGCTTCATATTCTTTATTCCATTCTTCAAGATGTTCAAGATAACTATTTAAATACTTTTCAAAAATCTGCTTCATTCTCATAAGGATATGAATACAGACGTTTGGTATACCACCAAGTCCTTTTTCTCCTTTGTAAAATAATCAATTTTTGTAGGGAAGAAAAATCTTTATTAAAAGATATCCGAACTTTTGCTAAAGCCAGGATCTTTATCCATGAATAATTCTTCAAATTCTGGAGATTTTTTAGCTTTGTGGAGTGATTTATTCACAAGGGTTTCTGGCGACATAATGATTTCATAATTTGCATTCTTAATTTGATTGGGCGTCACCTTAAGGTTAGAAGAGCTGAGGAAACTTCACCGTATAAAGCCTTATCATAAGAATCTTTCGCATCTTCTCGCCCATACTTGCTATACTCTTGCCCATCTTTAATGGCCCAAGATATACGATTAAATATTTCCTTTTTCTTTAAATCAAAATGCAATTCCTTTTTGAATAGAACTCCTCTTCTCATCTGTCACTTCCTGAACAAATACAAAACGTTTTTGCAGAAGGATGCTAGAAGCTTTGGAAGTGTAGAAAAATAATAAATTCTGTATTACAAAGACAAGGACAATAAAGATAAATAGAGCTATGCAAGTCCAAATATAGCTTGACCATCTTTTAAACATTCTCAACTCCTTCTGTCATAAAGACAATTATCTACTATAAGAGATTCTAATTCTTACTTTTTCTCTTTATCTGCTTCATTTTATAATGTTCCTTGTACATCTCGTAAAAACCATCCGACTTCTTTAAAATCAGCTTCACTCTTGTAAGGATAGAATAAGTCCGCCAGATATACCAAGTTAGTCCATCATCTCCTTCATAATACAGATTCAACTTTAGTTGGTAAGTTTTCATTATTAAAACTAATCCGTAACTTTGTAAAGCTATCTTGATAAATTGAATAAAGTCGTTCAAGTTTTGGTATATACCCTTTCCTTCAGCAGATCCTTATTGAACACTTCATCTGCCGAAAGTATTATCTGATAATTTTCTCTAAAAGATTCGATCACTTGTCAATTTAGGGTGAGACAAGATAAATGAAAATTCATCTAAAAGAAGCTGATCAAATCGATCCTTTGCTTCTTTTTCTCTAACGACATCATATACTTTTCCGTTTTTTATAAGATACTGGTCATTTACAAAAGCCTCTTTATTTTTAAAAATCAATCCCTCTGCCACTATGATAACGGCTTTCAACATGGACAAAACCTTTCTTCTCTAACAGCTCACTACATGGGGCCCTTTTGAAAAAGAATCCCTAGGCTTAAAGAAATCAAGAACGAGATAATAAGCTGACAAAAGAAAAATGATATTACAAAAGATAACAAATAATATTTTTACTTCTCATCCTCCTCATCCCTCACTTTCTCAACCTAGAAGAAAGAAAAACTTCTCTTAAAAAGTTTCAAAACTACAAATAGAAAACTCTTTGCTAGTAACTAATTATATCACACTTGAGCAAACCACTTGAAAATAAAAGCCTCAGAGTTTCAAAAGGAAACTCGAGGGATCCATTCTATGGCATTTGAAAAGCATCACTCTTCTGCCTGTTTGGCAGAAAAGTAGAGTCCAACCAGAGCCGGCACCAACCAAGGTAGAAAGCCTGAGCAAATGGAAGAGCATTTACCTTATCACTTACCCAAGCGATATGGACTGATCCCCAAGAACACCAACAAAGGAAATCAGTGTCACTGCTGACACCGTCAATTGCATACCCGAATTTGGACAGTGGCAGAATTTATTGACAATGACAATCAACACGATAACAATGGTAATTGGATAGAAACCTGACAGAGCCGGACCAGAATATTGAATGATAGCATTGAGGCCAAGATTAGCAATCGCGAACCAATCAAAGTAAAGACTGTTGCGTACACTTTATAAGATAACTTTGGGGAAAGTATTATGGAAGAATTCCTGATCGATACAATAAGTCCAGCTGTTGTCGTAAAGCAAGTCACAGTAACCATAGTACGCAAGGAAAATCTGTGCTGTAGGTCCAAAGATAGCCTGTGTCGCCTGTGAAAGGACATAAACACCAGAATTGCCTTTGGCAATAATCTCAGCTGGAACAGGAAAATGATTGCCCAGAAAAGCCAAACCGATATACATGGCACTAAAAGCAAGAGCTACCATAATACCAACAACCCAGATAGTTGAAACATACTCTTTTTTATTCTTGAAACCTAGCTGATTAGAGTCGTTACTGCAATGACGCTCAAAAAGCCACGAAGCTAAGGCATCCAAAGTGTTATAACCTTCCAGAAATCCTTGTCCAAAAAGCTGACATTGCATAAGTTTCTGAAGCTACTTGCGGAGCTATGGAACCGTATTTAATAGCTCCAAGAACAATTAGTACGATAATTAAAATGGCAAAAACAGGTGTCAGAATTCGTCCAATCCGATCCAAAATCTTAGATGGGTTGAGAGAAATGAGATAGGCAGCAATAAAGTAAATACTGGTAAAAACGATTAAGCCTAGACCGGTCATATCTTTAGGTAGCAAAGGAGAAATCCCAACTTCATAAGCTACTGTTGCAGTTCTAGGGATGGCAAAAGAAAGGACCAATGAGATAGATACAATGCAACCAAATAGACAATGGCAAACCAGGGAGCTATCTTATTAGAAATCTCATAAATATAGCCTTTAGGATTGAGCGTTCCTATTATTAAAGTTAAAACAGCAATTCCAACTCCAGATAAAACGACAGGCCGAGATAGCGGGTAAAAATGCTGGCCTGATAAAGTTCCCAATGTTGGTGGAAAAATCAAGTTCCCAGCACCAAAAAGATTCCAAATAATAATAAGCCTGTTAGGGCACCTTTTTAATCACATCAATCTCCTTTAATTTTTAAGTGCTTTTTCTATTATATGCAGAAATCATCTATATGCCAAGATTTTTACTTTTTATCCTTTCTGACGCGTATCCAACTACGAACTATTTTTGACTTATCATTTGTCTTAGCGATTAGTCAGATGACTTCTGCCATTCATATCGAGCCATTGAACTGTGAGCAAATTCTTGCTTTTATCACTATCAACATTGTCATGATTAGCATTTGGAGTAATGAAGCTTATTACTACAACTAAATACGGCGACTCACGTATGATTGACATTTTACTCAGTGATTTTTCTTGTGCTATGGGTAGGCAATCTGGCTCTCAACATCAATTTTTAATTTAGGGAGTCCTTAGCCAATCAGCTTTCACCGTTATCTCCTTTAATAGTTTTTCTGATACTCGCTACTGACCATTGCCCTCCAATATTATCTCAAGGGGCGAGCTGGGCTTTAATCAGGTCATGAAGTTTCATATCGAGGCTTCTTGCTTATCTGTTCTATCTCCCTTCTGCCACTAGCAACCACTCTGATACCTTTTTCCCTTTCTGTGTTTCCAGTCTACTATCTTCCTCTGATTTTGCCCCTCTTTTTCAGAAAAGAACTCTTCACAGAACGCTTCAATTTCGCTCACTTTCTGGAGCGCAAGCAACTCTTGACAATCCTTACTTTTGACGAATCTGTGAGTTACCATTATCCGTACCTATCCCTCACTCACTTTCCTCCTTTGAAGGCGTTGTCTTCTTTCTCAGTTTAGGTTTTCTCTTTGTCTTTTATATTGTCGAGCCTTTATCAATGTTAACCACCATCAAAAATGCTTCACCGCTTCTGCTTCACTATGCGCATTTGATTATCATACTGAGTCTCATGTTTTCTTACCCTTGGTCTTCCAGTTCATTGCCAATAAAGCCCATCATGGATTAGGAACTTATTTATTTATCTTTTCCATTCTTGCCTTTTTCATCGGGACTTTAGTAACTTCTTGGTACAGCCGACTTCTATCAGATTGATAAAAAGCTGATTGGTCAGTACTCTCTTATCCTGTTTCTTTCTTGCTTCTTTTCTATATCCTGCGCCATAACCTTTTTCTACTTGGCCTGTCCTTAGTCATTTCGACTTTTTGATGCGACGAGACCGGTATGCGTTACCGACGATTAATGCGCGAGAAATAGCATATAAAGCATCCTGATCCAAAACAAAATAAAAGAGGTTTTTCATAGTAAAAAGGTTGAGACATCCTATCTCAACCTTTTAAAAATGGCTATAAATCATTTAGCAATCTTTATACATCGCTAAATCTTCGGTACTAATTTCAAATTCAAAAGAAGTTCTTCTCTTACTGACATATGGAAAAATATCTCGATAAGCCTCCTCATCAAAATGATGTCCCAAATACAAGATTTCAAAGCTTAACCCTTCATATTCCAGAAGGCATTGGTCGTTCTAAAGCCGTTACGCTTATAGAAGTCCATACGTGCTTGACGTTGCTCTAGATTGTCACATTCTTCATCGACACGTTCTACCTCTAGAACCATGGTTTTTTGATAAAACTCTGTCAGTTTATGAATAATCTCTCTCCCCATAGCCATGGCTGCGAAGGTGCGGCATAATCGCAAAAAAGCTAACGTAGAACATTTTTTCGTTATAAACTGCAAAAGCAAAACCAACGAATTCTTCCTCATTGTAGAAGGCAAAGAAATGAGATCGCTTATCGTTTGTATAACGAAGAAATTCGCTGATAGGTACCCTTTCCTCTATAGGAAAAGCCTCGCGGTTTAAAGCCTCAACCTTATCCAAATCGGGAAATTCTGCTGTAATAATTTGACTAGTTAAAGACATTGCTACCTCACTTTGCTTATATTCTAGCAGTTATCAAATGATTTAGCAAACCTTTTAAACTTCTTCCGCTTTTTTAGAAAATTGACTCTGGTAAAGGTCATAATAGAATCCTTTATCTGCCAAGAGACTCTCATGATTTCCTTGCTCAATAATCTGACCATCCTTGAGCACCAAAATCTTATCTGCTTCTTGAATGGTCGACAGTCGGTGAGCAATGACAAAACTGGTCCGTCCCTGCATAAGTGTCTTCATGGCCTTCTGAATCAAGAGCTCCAGCCGTGTATCGACAGATGAGGTCGCTTCATCCAAAATCAGAATCTTAGGATTTGCCAAAAGAGCCCTGGCGATCGTAAGCAACTGCTTCTGCCCCAGTGAAATATTGCTGGATTCTTGGTTCATTTCCATATTGTAGCAGCCGGGCAAGGTCCGAACAAAGTGGTCCACATTAGTCGCCTTAGTAGCTTCTACAATTTTCCTCATCAGTAGCTTGCAGATTGCCAAAGCGAAGATTTTCCTTGATAGTCCTTCGTAAAAGCCAGGCATCCTGCAACACCATGCCGAACTGTTTACGGTAGTCCTGACGGGACAGATGGCGTATGTCATGCCCATCAACTGTAATCGCACCTTTGGTTACATCGTGAAAACGCATGAGCAAGTTAATAAGCGTAGTCTTACCAGCACCAGTCGGACCAACAATGGCGACCATTTCTCCAGGGTTTGACTTCCAGATTGAAATTCCGAATGAGGCGGCTTGTCTGCTACATACTGGAAGTCCACATCCCTTGAAGCTAACCTGACCTGTCGAGATCTTGATCCAGCTTTTCTGTCCTATCATTGACTTCGTCTGCTTCGTCCAGCACTTGGAAAATCCTGTCCAAAGAAGACTTGGCACTTTGCAATTGGCCTGCTAACTGAGTCAAATTTTGAATTGGCTGGCTGACTTGCCAAACATATTGAACAAAAAGCCTGCATATTTCCGATTGTTAATTGTCCAGAGATTGCTTGTAAGCCTCCCATAATTGCTACAATCAGATAGGTCAAAATCTGAAATAGCGTTCAAAACGGGCATCATCAAACCAGAAATAAAACTGGCCTTAAAACCTACTTCTTGAAGATTTTTGTGTAATAGCTTCAAAGTCTTGACTAGAAGCCTCTTCTCTTCCATAAAGTTTTAAAAACATTAAAACCACTCAGATTTTCTTGGACAAAACCATTCATTGCTCCCAAAAATATCAGCCTGCTTTTTGAAGTAAGGTTGAGATTTCTTCAATATAAAGTTTGCTGCCAAATAAGTCAAAGGAATACTGATAATCACAAGGAGAGCAAGTGACAGGTTTAGATAAAGAACCATAAACATAACCAGGGAAATAGTAAATACAGCATTCACTACTTGCAAAAGCTTTTGTTGCAAGGCGTTTGATACTGTCTCTACATCGCTAGTAAATCTGCCCAGTAAATCCCCAAACTGGTGCTTATCAAAATATGAAACAGAAATCTGATTAATCTTATGACTGAGTTCATTTCTCAAATCACGAATTGTATTTTGTACCGCATTAGTCATGAAATAGATTGGAATAGTAAGAACTGATTTCATAGAAGAGTGCTCGAACAAAGTACAAGACCATGACCCAACCAACATAACTAGCATTAATGTGAGATCCTTCAACTCCCTTAGCCATGTCCAGAAAGATTGCTAGTCAGTTCGGTAATTGCAAGCCCCAACACAAATGGCTCTAAAACACTCATAACGACACTAGAGAATCTTGAGGAAAACGGCCAAAATGACAGATACTTTATAGACTTTTAAATAGCTCCACAAACGAGCAAAAGAATGTTTTTTTCTCCATTTTTCCCTCCTATTCTTCTGTTAATGATTGACTGTTAAGCTGGGATTGAGCAATTTCTCGATAAATGGCATTGGATTCCATGAGTTCTTCATGTCTTCCCCGACCAACGATTTCACCCTTATCCAAAAACGATAATCTGATCCGCATCCATAATCGTGCCAACTCGCTGGGCAACAATTAAAACCGTTGCATCCTGGGTTACTTCTTTCAAACGACGACGTAAGATAGCATCCGTCTTGTAGTCGAGAGCTGAAAACGAATCATCAAGATATATATATCCGGCTCTTTTTACAACAGCACGAGCAATCGACAGTCGTTGTTTTTGACCACCAGAGATTACTTCCTCCTTCAGCCAAATGTGTTTCAAAAACGCTCCTCACGACTTTTCGATAAATTCTTTAGCTTGAGCCACCTCAACTGCCTGACTCAGCTCTTCCTGGCTTTGCTTCTTCCTTTCCGTAGCGCAGATTCTTCATGATAGTACCTGTAAAGAGCAGAGCCTTCTGTGGAATAAAAGCCAATCTTCTGACGCAAAGCTTTCAGTTGATAGTCTCGAAACATCAACTCCATCTACCAAAATTTTCCCTAGGGTTACATCATAAAAACGTGGTATCAACTGTACAAGAGAAGACTTACCTGATCCTGTAGAACCAATAAAGGCAATAGTTTCACCAGGTTTGGCTTTAAAAAGAAATATTATGAAGTACTGGACTCTCTGTCTCACCTGGATAAGCAAAAAGTTACATTATCAAACTCTAGATAACCGTGACTTTCAGTTTCAGTAATACCACCTTCATTAGGATTAATGGAGATAGGCATATCCATGATTTCCTTTAGACGTTCACTAGAGACGGCTGTTCTAGGATACATGGTAAAGAGACTTGATAAGAATAAGAAAGATAGTAAAGCGTGAAACTGTACTCAATAAAGGCAACCAAGTCCCCGATTCTTAATTCTCCACTTCCTAAAAGGTCGCAAAAGCAAACCAGACAATAGCTACAATCATGGCAATAATGATTTGTACAAAGAGTGGTTCTGTTAATCCTGTCAGTTTGAACAATTTATTAGAATTGTCAGCATAAACTTCATTTTCTGAAGCAAAACGCTCCTCTTGAAACTCTTCTCTTGCAAAAAGCACGAATGACCCGCAAACCTGTTAAATTTTTCTCGAGCGTATTGGTTAATTTTATCCAAAGTTTTTTGTTGCTTTTTCTGATAAAGGACGCGTTTTAACAGCTACATACCATACCACTACCGCCAAAAGGAACAGAAATAGCGACAATCCAAGCCAAGGACGGACTTGTTAAAAAGATCATAAAGACACTCGAAAGCATCATCATGGGCGTAATAACACCCATTTTTAAACTCTGCTCAGCAAACTGCATGAGAACAAAAGCATCGCTAGTAATCCGTGTCACTAGCGAAGACACACCAATCTGTTCATATTCATGATGAGAATACTCTTGTAGCTTAGCATAAAGATCATTTCTCATATCCCGAACCATGCTAGTCGTTAATTTACCAGCCGCATAAGAGAGGACAATTCTTCCAAGTACTCCAGCTATAATGACTAATAACATTATAAAAGCCCAAAAATACAGTCGACTGGTATCTCCTTGGTTTATCCCTCATCAATCATACGAGCAAGAACTGTAGGAAGTCCTAGATTGACAATAACAAAGAAAATTGCTCCCTAGAAAGTCCAATAAAAAGCCATTTAGGATATTTCCTTAAGTAAGACCAAATATATTTCATAACTCCTCCCTTACCAGCATTTATCTAAATAAAAATCAAGATATTACTTTTTAAACACAGAAAAGAGCGCACAACTGTACGCCTTGTTTAACTAAGAATAGTATATCAGAAATAAGAAAGCAGGTAAAGTTTGGTTTCTTTTTGTTTTTAGTTTTTAAGAATCAACCAAAAATTTTAAATAAATACAGAATCTTATAATCATCTCACAAAATCTTTTTAGACAATCAGATTAAATACAATCTCATGAAAAACAAGAACAAAAAGAAAGCAAAATTGCTTTCTTAATATTTTCGGCCTACTAATCCAGTTGAAATCTAATTGCTCAAACCAATCACTTCTGGTTTTCAAAGATTGATGTTCTGAAATCTTTAGTCTGATCAAGGTAAGCTTTAAAGACTGCTTTTTTCAGCTTGTGGACAGCACTGTCATGTTCTGGTTTATAGCCACTCCAAGAATACCAATTGTCATTTGCATCTTTGAGAACTGCTTCGTCCATTAAGGCCTGCAACTCTCCCACAGTACTTATAGTCTTAGTAGCATAACTTGTCCATGGTTGTCTCGTATCATCAAATGTGACTTTATTCAGGCTGTCAAACTTGTTTTTCCGTTCTTCATACATAGCCTTCTAAACTCTGTCCAATTATTAAACTGACCATCGAAGACCTTGCGTAAAACTAAGTCATCTGTTACCAGGCCTCTGGTCTTACCATAGATACTGATTGTTTTTCCATTTTGCTTGGCATCATCTTCATACTGATTAGAGATATAAGGGACCATACCATCTTTGAAGCCCTTGGCTGCCAGAAGTTCATAAGCCATACGCCGTCCCATAAGATCGCCAGGCGTTCCTTTCTCACTGCTTAATGCAGAATAAATCGGAGAGAAGAGTTTAATCGTATGGTAGCCATTTCTTTCAACGTCGCCGTTTTTGTACTCACGAGCTGAAACAATATCATTTTCAATGAGACTGTCGAACGAATTTAATTTTTGCGCATCCGCCATTGTAATATTTTTTATCACATTCGTTGCGTAAACATCATTTCCATCAGCATCTCGAACATATTTATTCTCGACTTTTCTCAGAGCGTTCACTTTCTGCACATCAGACAGACGATTCACGATTGACATCCCTTCTAGGTACTCCAACATATAAATGACATCAAACATGTTATGAACATAGTTTTTCAGATCATCTGCGTTTTGGAAACGTTTAGTTGGATCCAGGACTTGCAAACGAGATTTTTCTGTCGCATCATTCTTGTCATATTTGAGAATTGAGTTGACCGTGATTGTCGCATCATCTGGATGGTCCGGTGCTTGCAACAAGCCCTTAGCGAAGAATTCTGGACCAAGTCCACTTCTTCTTCCATATCCTCCTAAATAGATCTCATTATCAGAATCATGGGTCATTTTCATGGGTATAGGTATGGCTCCGTCCTTGTCCAGCATACGATAGCCCATGTAGTAAACACTGTCCCCAGTAGCATAAGCTCCATGCTTGTTGTGTACGACCTTGTTTCCAACAGGCCCAAAGAAATACTTCATGGCTGGATTAGAACTGTCAAATTGAGCCTCCACTGTAGCCTTGTCAACAGTAGTATCATCTCCGAACTTATAGGCATCATAGACCAAGATATTTCGATAGAGCTTTTCACGCCCCTGCTCGTCTAATATTCTATACCAATAATCATAATGATCGCGTTGACGTTTTGCGGTTTCTTGGGCATTATCCTCAACAAACTTATTTAGTTCTGCCCCTGCTCTGTGCTCATTATTTCTATATCTGTCATAGGCACCAAAGCTAAGGCTGGATATAGTCGATATGACAAAGACCGATCTTTCAGGCATTGTCAGCAAAGGCAGGACCATATTTCGGTATTTCCAATTGTCGCTGGTAATTCGATCATGAGACCCCCGATAGAATACTTGCTGCCAGCCTGCTCTTGTTTGACCCTCACCTCATCAATAGCTGATTTTTCTTCAACGATATAAGCCTTGGTTTGCTCTTTGAACCATTGATTATTTGTTTTGTTTGGTAAAAATACTTCCCGATAATTGGCAAGTGTGCTGAACAAATCTTTTGTTGCATTATTGTTTGCAAGGCTGATGCTATAAGCATCTACGTTGTTCTTAGCCAGAAGATTGTTAAAGCCAGATTTACCTAATTCAATGATTGTATCTAGAGGTGATACGTTACCCTTACCAAAGAAATCCATGTGATACATGACTATGTCTTTTGATATTCACATCACCATAGTTAAAGTTGTACCAGCGCTCTAAATAGGTCAAACCTAGAAGCAAGGCTTCCTTGTTGCGTTTGATTTTATCAACGACGTAACCATTAATCGTTTGATTTTCGCTGGCAATGACTGCATCAGCAGACAAAAGTTTTTCCAGTGTATTTGCTAGATTTTCCTTCGTTTTGGCAAACTGCTCTTCTAAGTATAATTCCGTTAGTGAAACGCCTGAAGAAATACCTAGGGTGTTTCTGATAGCCTCTGACTGATAATCAACCGCTCTCAAATCAGGCAAAAACTTCATTAATGATTGAACTATGACTATACAAGAATTGATTAGGCGTATAGATGAGACCTGTATCGCCCACGCGATATTCTGCTAACTTACTAAAGTCAGATTGGTAGGTGAGATCTAGTGTTTCAGATGAATGATCCTTATAATGAAGCAAGAGCTTATTAGCCGCCTCTTTATGCGAAGCAATATCTGTAATCACTTCATTATCCTTCATCATGACTGCAGATAGGACTCTTTTTAAACAAAGCGCTATCTTCTTTTTACCAGATTACCGTATTTGACCATGGTTGCCTTTATTATAAAACGGTAGTAATTTTTCTATATTCTTATATGCTAAAGCTCGACTGGCTTGATAGTCTTCAACCTTAGAAAAATCACTTTTCTTTATTAGTGCTAGTCAGCAAGGTTTGGACTGTCGGTACAGAAAGAGAGAATTAATTTCAGATTTCTTACTTGAGATTTGAGAAGTATCAAGGATTGTTCCTCTCTTCGAGAGATTCCTTGGTGACAACCTCATCTTTTTCAAGAGTCACTTTATAGACTCTGTTGTCCTTATTGCTATATGAGTCAGTTATCCTCATCCCTCGATAGTGATAGCCACTAATCGCATTACCGTTCATAACATTGACATCGCTAAGAACATTATGCAATCTTCCAGCACGATTCAATTCATTAGACTCTCTATCCCACAAGTAACCAGCCACACCAGCAACACTTCCAAAGCGTTTCACATTATTAATGTTGCCCTCAGCGTAACTATTGCTGATAAGTGCATCTTTCTCAACAAGACCTGCGAGACCACCAACAGTTTGGTTTTGTACTATCAGCGTTTGATGAGATAGTAATCGTGGTTTTGACTTATCAACTACTGCATTGATGCCAGTCAGTTGACCTACTAATCCTCCGATATTGTATGGTGACCTCGTTTCATAAGAGTTGATAATTCTTCCCTTGAAACTGCTGTTCGTAATCTTAGAATTATCAGCCTTCCACACCAAGCCACCAATGCCACGTTCGCCAGCCAGAACACCGTCTACATGGACATTGTTAATCCTTGTTGCATTATTCAATTCATTTGCAAGAGCCCCAATATCAGTTTTCCCTGAGATATTTACATCTTTAAGAGACAGATTTTCTACAGTAGCAGCGCTCAAAGTGTCAAATAAAGGCTTCTTCAAATTATAAATAGCATAATTTTTTCCGTCTTTACTACCAAAGAGTTTACCAGTAAATCTGCCCTTTATATAACTGCATAGCGCCATTTTTCTAGTTCGACCTCATTGGCATTCAGACTAGTAGCTAAATAATAAGTTCCGCCAAGATCATTATTTATAGCTTGAACTAAGTTACTAAAGGAAGTGAAGTTTGTAACTTCTCTCTCTGCCTTTTTAGCTAGATAGAAAGTAAAATTGTCCTCGTACTTATTGTCAACGTCCTGTTTCAATTTTTTCAGCTACTTGCAGTAATTTTATAAACTGGCTGGCCATCTTTCGTGCTATCGACTATTGAAGTAATCGGCAAGAAGACATCTTTAAATTTAGAAGATTTTTACTTTCACGAAATAATTCTCTTGATTGCTTGGAATGGCATCCAGAGAAACGTGCTGTTTGTATTTTCCATCAGCTAGACTATACAGCTCTACATCAGATACATTTCTTAGCTCGATATTCTTTTCTGGTTCTTGCTTCTGCTCTTTCGGCTCTTGAGCTTTTTCAGCAGGATTTTCCGCTTCTGACGCCGCTGTTTCAATGTTTCCAGTGTACTCTTGCGGAGCTTCTACCTGCTCAGGCTCAACAATTGCTCCAGCTTGAGTTCCTGTGTATTCAGGTAAGGAAGACGCTTGTTCGGGTTCAACGATTGCTCCTGCTTGAACGCCTGTGTACTCCGGCAATGGAGTAACTTGCTCGGGTGCCACTACCGCACCTGATTGAGTTCCTGTGTATTCAGGCGACGGGGTGACTTGTTCAGGTTCTACTACTGCACCTGATTGAGTCCCCGTATACTCTGGTAAGGGTGTAGCTTGTTCAGGTGACACTACTGAACCTGCTTGAACACCAGTGTATTCAGGCAATGGAGTAACTTGTTCGGGGGCTACTACTGCACCAGATTGAGTTCCTGTATATTCTGGTAATGAGAGACACCTGTTCAGGTTCAGCGATTGCTCCTGCTTGAACACCAGTGTATTCAGGTAATGGAGTAACTTAGCAGGTTCTACTATTGCCCCGGATTGGACACCTCTAATCTCCGGTTCAATTTTTTCAGGCTCAACTATGGCTCCAGATACTGTACCTGTATACTCAGGTAATGAAGCCACCCGCTCAGGCTCAACGATTGCCCCTGATTGGACGCCTGTGTACTCTGGTAAGGGAGCAACTTGCTCAGGTTGAACCAAGTTAGAAGTTACTGGTTTTTTCACTAGGTGCTTCAAGCTTCTTAGTCCCTTTTTTCCACTATTTTTAGGAGTCGCTTCCTCTATTTTTGTCGAAAGAACTTCCCTAGAAACTTCCGCATTATCTACAGTGAAAAATCCTAACGACTTCGATTTTTACGGCCTGGTTTGCCTTCTTGTTTTACTCTTACAGTCCCCTCAGCTAAATCCGGATTTTCTTGTATTTGTTCTTCATAGGCTATCTCAGTTTCAACTGTCTCTTCTTTGTATAATAGTTCAGGCTTAGCTACTCGGCCAGACAAAACTTCATCTTGAGGCTCAATTGTATTGACACCAAGAGCTTGATTGCTTAATCCATTCTTATCAAAAGAAACAGAATAATCTAGCTTCTTATTTTGGTTTAAAGCTTCTTTATCCACATTAGCATTCTGCTGATGATCAGGAATCTTATTACCTAATAATTTTTTAATCGATTCATCTTTTATGTAGCCAACATAGGTATAGCCCGAGATCTCACCTGGTGACGGCAGACTTTCCCCAACTGACACTTGATATTCCGCATTATACTGCAGTAAGATCCCATTTTCCACTGCATCGACAGATAGTATCAAACCTCCTCCGACACCAGCAGCCGCCAAAACAGTCAATAGGAACTTGCTTTTAACCTTTCTTTTGGACACAACAAAAACAACCAATCCTATCGTCGTTAACAGACCAGCCGTCATCATAGTATTGGAATGGTTATTGTCGCCTGTATTCGGTAAGGTTTTTGCTCCAGCATTTGAGTTTAACCTGTAGACAAGATAGTAAGTCTCCTCATCGCCTTCAGGCATTTTAGGAAATCCACTTACAATCAACTCCTTTTCTTGCGGAGTTATTTCAGTATCTGTCACGTATTTATAGTGTACATTCAACTTTTCCTGCGCTTGAACAGAGTCAACCCCAACGATAGAAACAAAAACAAACTAGAAATAGCGATGAAACAAGCCCGACAGCTAATTTCCTAAAAAGCAAAACTGAGTCTGCTTCTCCCAAAAACTTTTTCATAAAATCCCTTTCACTTTATAAACCTACAAAAACAATCTATCTTTTAAAAATTAATTAAAGATTAGTTGTTATATAGATTTATGTGAACTTCCTTACAAATATATATAACATATTTAAACATTCTATATATTAATCGAAAATTCTATTCATATTATAAACTCTAAATTGGAAAAAGTCTCTAAAAATCTATGAAATGAAATCAAAAGAAATAAAATTATTTTTCTGTAAAATAAACATTTTTGAAAAATAAAAACCAGAGCCTAAACTCTGGTTCTCATTTTATCGGAAACCCTATTATTTAAGAGTAACTGAGCGCCTGCTTCTTCCAATTTAGCTTTGATTTCTTCAGCTTCTGCAGTTGCAACGCCTTCTTTAACAAGTGCTGGTGCACCGTCAACAAGTTCTTTAGCTTCTTTAAGGCCAAGACCAGTGATTTCACGTACAACTTTGATAACGCCAACTTTTTTTGTCACCAGCAGAAGTCAATTCTACGTCAAATGAGTCTTTTGCGGCACCTGCATCAGCGGCACAGCGGCGACTACAGCTACAGGAGCATTGCAGTTACACAAATTCTTCTTCGATAGCTTTTACAAGGTCGTTCAATTCAAGGATTGAAGCTTCTTTAATTTCAGCAATAATGTTTTCAATGTTCAATGCCATTGTTATTTCCTCCAAATAAGTTTTTAATTTTTAAATATTTTTCGTAGCTAGGCTACACTGCGTAGCTTAAGATTAGTAGCGTCTTCTTTTGTTGTCTGCAACTGCTTTGACAGCAAGTGCAACGTTGCGAACTGGCGCTTGAAGTACAGAAAGGAGCATAGAAAGAAGTCCTTCGCGGTTTGGAAGAGTTGCAAGTGCAAGAATCTCTTCTTTTGATGCGACAGCGCCTTCAATAGCACCACCCTTAATCTCAAGTGCTTCCGCGTTTTTAGAAAAGTCGTTCAAGATTTTCGCTGGCGCGATAACATCTTCGTTAGAAAATGCTACTGCAGATGGTCCAACAAATACAGATGCAAGTTCTTCAAGACCAGCTTTTTCAGCTGCACGACGTAAAATTGAGTTTTTGATAACTTTATACTCAACTTCGCTTCCACTAGCTCACGACGAAGAACTGTATCTTGTTCAACAGTCAAACCACGAGCGTCAACAACGACGATTGATGCAGCAGCTTTCATTTTTTCTGCTACTACGTCAACTAATTCCGCTTTTTTAGCAATAATTGCTTCACTCATTTAGTGTTTCACCTCCGTAATTATTTTTGCTTGGGGATTTTTCCAAAAAGAAAAACGCGCCCAAACCTAGACACGAAAGTACAATACGCTTCTTTTTACATGATACGTTTTGTCCTCGGTAGGATTTTTATGAGTTGAGCTCCCCTACTGTCTTAGGCAGTTTTTTCAAACCATTGATAATCATATCATAGATAGATTGCAAGACTTTTATGCAATCTTTTTAAAATATTTTTAATCAAATCTCTTTATTTATCAAGATAAGGTGCTAAGTCCTGCAAGGCGCGCTCAGCAATTTTTCTCATACCGCTCTTTTTTATCACGAATGCGCGGACCTTCCAATTCTTTGATAATCCCAAAATTGACATTCATGGGTTGGAAATGCTTGCTGTCAGCATGAGTAACATAATGAGGCAGACTTCCAATAGCTGTTGTTTCTGGAAAGATAAGTGCTTCTTCTCCTTGAAGAGTCGAGCAGCATTAATACCAGCAACTAGACCTGAAGCCGCTGACTCTACGTACCCTTCAACTCCAGTCATTTGACCTGCAAAAGAAAAAGATTTGGATGTTTTCTTAGAGCGGAAAGTCTGTTCCAGCAGATTTGGAGAGTCCATATAGGAGTTTCGATGCATGACACCATAGCGAACAAATTCTGCATTCTCAAGGCCAGGAATCATTTGAAAGACCCGCTTTTGTTCGCCCCATTTGAGATGAGTCTGGAAGCCGACGATATTGTAAAGACTGCCTGCTGCATTGTCCTGACGGAGCTGCACCACAGCATATGGCGTCTTAAAGTCTCCGTCGCGAGGTCCTTGGTAGTCATCTGGATATTCTAAACCAACTGGCTTCATCGGTCCATAAAGCATGGTTTTTATACCTCGCTTGGCCATAACTTCAATAGGCATACAGCCTTCAAAGTATTTTTCTTTTTTCAAAGGAATTGAGCGGTGCTTCCTCAGCATTGACCAAAGCATCATGGAAAGCCATAAATTCTTGTTTGGTCATTGGCGCGTTGAGATAGGCTGCTTCGCCCTTATCATAGCGGGATTTGAGATAGACCTTGGTCATATCAATGGTATTGACATCAATGATTGGCGCTGCTGCGTCGTAGAAATAAAAACCGTCGCCTCCATTGAGCGCGTGGATTTTTTCGGCCAAAGCATCGCTGGTCAAGGGTCCTGTCGCAATGACTGTGATGGCATCCTCCGGAATTTCAGTGATTTCTTCACGAATGACCTCGATCAGTGGATGGTTGGTCACCAGCTCCGTCACCATCTGAGAAAAGCCTTCTCTATCAACTGCTAAAGCACCACCCGCTGGCACCCGAGTTGCTTCTGCTGACTTTAAGATGACCGAGTCCAACCGCCACATTTCTTCTTTTGAGCAGACCGACAGCATTGGTCAGCGAATCTCCTCTCAGAGAGTTAGAGCAGACCAGTTCTGCAAAGTCTGAGTCTTGTGTTGAGGAGTTGACTTAACACCCCGCATTTCATAGAGTTTGACTGGGATTCCACGCTTAGCAATCTGATAAGCCGCTTCACTACCAGCAAGGCCTGCACCGATAACATTGATATAGGATGATGACATGATACTCTCCCTGGATATTTCTAGATTTTCACTCTGACCATTATAACAAAAATAAAGTAAAAAGACAGACAGGAGAACTCCTGAATGTCTTTCGAAAATCATTGTTTATCGAAGCTGAATGACTTAAAATCATACCAATTCTGTTTGCTTCCATATTTTTATACTAAACCTCACTTCTGTATTCTTAGGTAGTTTTTCTATTTGAGTATTTGACCAAGTAAGTATTCAAAATCAGAGTCTGACCAATTGTCAATATCTTCATTAGTTAGTTGTAGGTTTTGTTTTCGTACCTGTTCTATATCAATGTGTATCTGAATACTAAAAGTCGAACGATTATCTGCAACTCTTTTTAAGAGTACATCGCGATTACGAACAAGCATATCTTCATCTAGTTTGTTTACCCTGCTTGGGTCTAAGTCCTTGATTAACGGAGTTAGTTCTTTTACATCCGTCTTCAAAATTGCCTCTCTCTTTTCTTGCTCTTCAAGACGGGTTTTTCGAGTTGCCATTATATTCTTCTTTTTGGCACCAAAGAATAACTCAAGTCAAATTTTGTCCAATTCAATTGAGTTTTTAATATAAAGTCGCCTAATCATATCTTCGCTCAAAAAGTAGAAGTCAAGCTATCACTTTGAAGCAACCTATTGTATGCTTCTTCAAGTCTATCATAATTGTCATCACCAGAAACATACTCCATTTCTAAACGATAGACTGTTTTCTTGGCAAAAACCAAAGAGAATTTTCTTATCAATTTTTTAAGCATCGGATTATATCTGAGGATCGGAGTTTTCTGAACATACTCTTTTTCAAAAATCCACACTAGACATCAACAAATTTTTATTTCCTTCAACGTAAAACGGAAATCCATAATATCCAAACGTATCAGCTGTCGAGTATCCTTCTGCTTCTAGTCCTGCGGCTTCTACTACGGAACGAATATTGGATATGGCTGTATTAGCTAAATCACGATCGACACTGTTGTTGCATGCTGACAAAATAAATACTGTGAGAATGGAAAAGAGTACACTAATTACTTTCTTAATCACTTTGTTTTTAACTTCTCCTCTAAGTAAGCAATCTTAGCAAAAATCCTTATGATTGTTATTTTTCATTTCGGTAAGAATCTTGTGAAGAAGCACGGTAGATAGCTAAGTGCTCTACAGTTGGTAATAGAAACTCAACGCCTTCAACTTCTTTTCGAGTCAGCTCCTCTAGTGGCACACCTGAAAATGCCTCCAAGGTTTCTCATGGCTCCAAACTCAATAGACAGATCTCCTTTTTGAAATTCATGCTCGTGCAGATCGACCAGACGATAGCCTAAGCTCCATCATAGGCTCAATCTTGTCCATATCATAAATCCGCTCTTCATCTGGTGCTTCCCAGCCACGTTCATCACCGTGAACATGAATATCAATATCCCGCGCCCGCCAGTCCTGACCAGTAACCTGCTCCAGCCCCAAGGAGCCCATCAGCAGTGGAACAATTCCCATCTTATTCAGTTGAGACGCGATTTTTAGAAATTCTGTAAAATTTATTATTCATACTATTTTTCTTTCAAAAACTTTATTTTATACCAATCCAGGCGACGAAAGCAAGGCTGACAAAAATGCTGACCAAGGATCCAATCAGTAATACTCTGCAAATGCTGGACTTTCTGATATTTTGTTATAGCGGGCAATGGATTTAGCTGTAAACACTAAACCAATCGAAGCAAACTGTCCATAAAGAATACAAGCTCCGATAACCAAACGCTCTAAAAACCAATCATGGCTCCTGCTCCATCTACCGAATCTAACTCCTGACTCGTTTCAGGTTGAAATTTACCAAATAAAAATTCTAAAAAGCAATATTGGTCTAGCTTTCCTACCAATAAGACAAACAAAACAATTCTTTAAGAAAGTCAATGGGAGGAAACCTGGCAAGAGCTCAGTATTCATATTCGCAAGCCCGCATAGATAACAGTCAATGAAAAGACTTGATCAAGTATGAAAAATGATAGATGTTTTTTACCCCAAGGATCCTTTGCAGGATTGGTTTTAAAAATCAATAAGAGCATGACTTAAGAAAAACAATGAGAATCTTCCACCACAGACTTGGTATTATAATAGTTAGGACAAATAAAAGGTGTCCCTACAAGTAAAATATGAAATGCCAGGACTTGAATGTTTTTGTCCTTTCTGTCAGCCATTTTTGACTTTGAAAGTAATAATCTGATAACAGATGACAAATCAACAAAAAGTACAAAAAGGTGGTATGAATCCATACTAGAAAAATCCGTTCATTCTGACCTCCTTCTGTAACATCTATAGCTTGGATGGTACGTCAGTGCTACCGCCTACTTCGAAGATAGACTCTGATGCTACTACTCTTTTGAGGCGTTTGGAAAGGGCACTAGGATTTAATGAAAGTCTCTGGAGCTAGCTCTTGCTGACTAAAATCCTCACTATGAGATTGATAGATCAAGTAACTTGTAAAAGTTCTTCCTGACTTTCCCGCCAGTCTGATTTGATTGCCTCTCCTGACGCTAATAAAGCATTTATTTGAAAATCTTCTTCTTTTTCCACTAGAAAAATACAACTGAGTATTTCCATAATCATTCTTTTGATGAACGAGATTAATAGCGACTCGTGCATTCCAATAGGCAGGTCCATCAGCACCGATACTCTGTAAAGGGTCAATGTCAGTCACTATTTTCCAAAAACCAATCCCAAAGCGTAGCTGAACAGGTTTTAAATCTTGACGTAGGGAGTCAATAATTTGAAAGATTGGTGCATCTAAAGTAAACAGAGCCTGAAATTCATCTCCAAGAGTCAAAGTTAATCGCGAAACTAAATAAGTTTCAAAGCGATTATTCATATGAAAGAGAGTCGCTTCCAACTTCTTTTGTAAATCTGACCTCTTTTTAAATTGTTTTTGAGTCAATGACATCTGCTATTAAGAGCTATATACACTTTACCACCTCCTTATGTCTATTATAACAGACAAAATAAAAATGTCCACTTTAACAGACATTTTTGTTTTGTCTATTAAAATAGACTAAATTGATTGCTAAAAAGGCTTATTTAACCTTTTCTTCTTCATAATCGCCATTGCTACAGACTACTTGCTTACCGCCACCACGTACTTTCTTTTCAACCAGATAGTGGTCACATTTTGGACAGTTCCGACCGACCGGCTTGTCCCAAGATGTAAAATCACAGTCTGGATAACGATCACAGCCATAGAAAATGCGATTTCGCTAGTCTTACGCTCGATAACCTGACCTTTCTGGCACTGTGGACAGGTCACGCCAATTTCTTTAACGATAGCTTGAGTATGACGACAATCCGGGAAATTACTGCAGGCATAAAACTTTCCGAATTTACCTAACTTGATGACCATCGGCTACCACAAACCTCGCAGTCAAATCCGGCTGGCTCATCTTTTGATTTGGATTTTCTCCATCTCAGACTCAGCTTTTAGCTACTTCTTTCTCGAAAGGTCGGTAAAACTCGTCAATGATCTTTTGCCACTGCTCTTTTCCGACTTCTACATCATCCAGTTTTGCTTCCATTTCGGCTGTAAATTTTCACATTTACGATGCCTGGGAAGAATTCAACAATCAGTGAATTGACAATTTCACCAAGTTCTGTCGGCTCAAAAGCGCTTGAAACCAGTTTAACATAATATCGCTTCTGAATAGTCTCAATGGTCGGTGCATAAGTCGATGGTCGACCAACGCCATTTTTCTTCAAAGTTTTTGATAAGAGTTGCTTCAGAATAGCGAGCAGGTGGCTGAGTAAAGTGCTGTTCCGGATTGGTATTGACACGTTTGACGATATCACCCTTTTCCATATCCGGTAGCATTTTATTCTTGTCTGAGTCGTTGTAAATAGCCAGATAACCATCAAACTTGACCTGACTGCCATTTGCGACTGAACTGACTCTGTTTTTGCTCTAATTTAACATTCATGGTATCAAAGACTGCGGCAGTCATTTGGCTGGCTACAAAACGGTTCCAAATCAGCGTATAAAGCTTAAGCTGGTCTTTATCTAGGTACTTAGCGATACTTTCTGGAGTATTAAAAACGCTGGATGGACGAATGGCCTCATGCGCATCTTGGGCACCAGAAGCATTTTTTAACCTTACTTCCAAGCTTAGAATATTTATCGCCAAACCGATTTGTAATAAAAGGTAGCGCGCTTCATTTTGGGCAACAGGACTAATGCTGAGTTGAATCCGTACGCATATAAGTAATAAGACCCTGTACGCCAGAACCGATGTTGATACCTTCATAGAGCTGTTGAGCAACCATCATGGTCTTACGAGTTCGGAAATTGATCTTATTAGCAGCATCCTGTTGCATAGAAGAGGTCGTATATGGCAATGGAGCATTACGACGACGTTCTTTTTCTTTCAACACTTTCAACCTTGAAGTCATCGCCCTTAAGATGTGAAAAGAACCTCTTTGACTTCATCGTTATTGGTCAGTTTCATTTTTCGACCATTGATGCCATAAAAACTAGCTTGGAATTGACGACTCCCTTTTTTGAAGGTAGAGTCAATAGTCCAATACTCTTCAGGTTTGAATGCATTAATTTCATTCTCACGGTCAATGATCAACTTGAGTGCAACAGACTGCACCCGACCAGCAGATAAGCCTTTTCTTGACTTTCTTCCATAAAATAGGAGAAATGGAATAACCAACCAAGCGGTCCAAAACTCGACGAGCCTGTTGAGCATCAACCAAATCCATATCAATTTGACGTGGTTCTTTGAAAGCATTCTTGACTGCATCTTTAGTAATTTCATTGAAGACGACGCGGTTTTTTCTCTTTTCATCCAAATTTAGAATATGGGCTAGATGCCATGAAATAGCTTCACCTTCGCTGGTCCGGGTCACTTGCCAAAAAGACTTGTTTCGCTTTTTAGCTTCTTTGCTGTAAATCGTTGATAAGTGGTCCTTTGCCACGAATATTAATGTATTGGGGCTCATAATTGTTTTCAAAATCAACAGACATAGTCGATTTTTAAGTCACGAATATGGCCCTACACTAGCTAAAACCTTATAATTCCGTCCCAAATATTTTTCAATTGTTTTTGCCTTTAGCTGGCGACTCTACGATAACAAGATTTTTCTTGACCGTAGATTTTTCTTAGTTTTTGTTACCAATCTATACACCCTCTATAAGAAATAAAATCTCATAGAGTGTAAACTATTTTTTGGGGCTTGTCAACTATTAACTTTTCCTATAGGAGAACTTGAATTAAAATTCGAACTCAGAAATAATGTCAGTTCCTGACACTACACACTTTGCGCCCTCTTGGATTAGGTGATGACAGCCATCAGATTTTCCATCTAAAATAGAACCCGGAATAGCAAAAACATCTCTTCCTTCTTCCATGGCTCTCTCGCAAGTAATCAAGCTACCAGATCTCATTTTAGCCTCTGCAACAATAACACCTCTACACAATCCGGCAATGATTCGGTTTCGTTCAGGAAAATGAAATTTCAAAGGTTGTTCACCAGGACCATACTCCGTCAAAATTAGATGATTTTTCCAATATAAGACTGAAGTTTTTTTATTTGCTTTTGGATAAAAAATATCCAGACCTGTTCCAATAACAGCTATCGTCCTGCCTCCACTTTTGAAGAGCGACCATATGAGCCGCCGTGTCAATACCACGCGCTAAGCCACCACGATAACCAGCTCCTTATGGAGTTCTTTAATGACCTTTTGAACAGATTGATTTCCAGTTTGACTGCTATCCCGACTCCCAACAACTGCAACTTTAGGTAATTCAAGTAATTTAAGATCTCCTTGATAAAAGGAGAGCTGGAGGGTTGTAAATCTCACTCAATTCCCAAAGGATAAATATCATCCAAAATAGAAAAAAGATGGAAATTTCTCAAACTCCTTCTGTAAGATATCATCATCAATTTGTTTAAAGCGCTCTATGAATAAAGCTGGATTCCGACATTCTGATATCACTGCAATATCACGTAAAGAAAGATCCTTCTGCTTATTTTCAGAATATCTTAGTACATTTAGAACCTGTATATTCGTTAATCCAGCCTGTCTCATTTTAAAAATAATGTAATTTTTCATTTTTCACCTCACTTTTCTATTCGTAAAAATTAAAAAAAGAACTGTAATACAGTCCCTTGTTTACCATTCTACTGAATCTAATCGGCTACTGAGATGAGAGCATTCTACAGCCAAGAAAAGAGTTACATTCATCAACATTACGAACAGGTATTTCCTTAATAATCCGAGCTGGATTTCCAGCTAAAAACAACATTATCTCCAAAAGACTTGGTTACAACCGCTCCTGCTCTACTACCACATTATCCCCTAGTGTCACACCTGGCAGAATTGTCACACCACCACCAGACCAGAAATTATCACCAATGGTAATAGGAGCTCCATACTCAATGCCAGAATTTCTTTCTACAGGATCCAGTGGATGTAATGGCGTTAGCAATTGACAATTTGGACCAAGCAAAGCATTATCTCCGATGCGAATCGGGCAAACGTCCAACATAGTCAGATTCCAGTTAGAATAAAATTCTCCCTAGATGAATATTGATTCCATAATCACAGACCAAATCGGGCTTCATAGCAAGATTCTCCCTCAGTCAGCCAAACCATTCTTTGATAATAGCCGTGCGCTTTAGACACTGTCTTGTTCTTGGTTAAAACGATATTGAAATTCCTTTGATCTAGCTAGCTAACTGCCTTAATTCCTGATCTTGAGGACGGTAAGGTTCGCCAGCAATCATTTTTTCATATTCTGTCTTCATGATAATTTCCTTTTCATACGAGATAAGTGAATAGTCAAGTAAAGTTGTTCATCATCAGATGTTGTGTAATTACGAGTTTTCTTAAGATAATCTACAATCTTTTTTGTTGTTTCAAAAGCATATGGATATTTTGACTTCATCATCATAAACATCTCATTGTCTTCTAAATCTCTATATCCAGAACCTGTCAACACCCTGCTCGCAAAAAATTTCCAAATGAGTCACAAAGCGCTGTGTACATATATCTTCCTCATCTAGAGAAATTTCTAAACTGTACTTGACAATAGTCATGATTTCTTCCATCAACATGGTTAAGTCTCTAGCTGCGGCACCATTCTCTAATTCTGCATTCACAATTGTTAAGGCCATGAAACCAGCCTCATCATCCGGTGAAAGTCTTACCAAAATACTGACTTAAAAAGCTGATTAGCATATTTTTCCAACTTCAAATTCCTCCGGGAAGAATCGCTTGATATCCCACATAAGAAAATTTTTCAAATAGATATCATCCTTCACTGCAAAACGACTCCATGCATGTGGTCAGCTATTGCTATAAAAAGCATGATGATTTAACTTTAGAAATCTTTTATGAGCAAATGCAATAACTTCGCCAGCCATTTCTATAATTTCAGGATCAATTTCGTTAATCAACTGCTTCCTGTCTGCTGATAGTATAAACTTTTTCTCAATTAGATCAAGCGGAATCTCTTGGCCAACTTTTTCACCAAAAGCCAGCCCCCGTCCCATGAGCACAACTTCTTCTTTGTTATCTTCAGAAAGCAACGACATTATTGTTCAGAATTTTAATAATCTGCATTTCCAACCTCTTCATGACTAGTCAAGCATAGACTTAACAGGTTCAAATGTCTTATGATGAATTGGGCTCACCCCATAATGTTCTAAGCCTTCCAAGTGACTCTTCGTTCCGTAGCCAGCATTTTGCGCAAAGTCATAACCAGGAAATTCTTTATCGTAGTCCGCCATCAGTCTATCCCTAGTAACCTTAGCAATAATGCTAGCCGCTGCGATAGACAGAGAATTAGCATCTCCTTTAATAATAGACTTTTGTGGAATTTCGACATCTAGCCTCATGGCATCAATCAGCAAATAATCTGGCTTGAGAGGAAGCTTTGACAAAGCCTCTTTCATAGCAAGCTTGGTCGCTTCGTAGATATTGACTTGGTCAATAATATCATTGTCGATCTGGCCAACACCTACTGCCAAGGCCTTATCCATAACAGCTTGATAGATTTCTTGATGCTTGGGGAATCTTCTTACTGTCGTTGAGTCCTTTAATCTTACATTCTGGTGGTAAGATGACAGTCGAGTGACAACTGGACCAGCTAGAGGACCGCGACCAACTTCATCAATTCCAGCAATAGCTTGGTAGCCAGCTTGATAAAGCTCTTTTTCATACCGTGCAGCATCTGATCCAAACGCAAATCTTCATCTAACTCTGCTTTGAATAGCTCTTTTACGCTTTTCAACAGCCTTTTGAACTCCACTACGCTGATCCTTCGCCACCTCTTCTAAAAAGAATCAGACAACTCAGTCACCAACTCCAAACGTCTGCTGAATCTCCTTAATCGTTGCCATCTAATTCTCCAATAATATCCAAGCAATAACGACCCAGCTTGCCATCACGAACATCTTTAACAAAAAAAGACTGCAAAAACGGTCATAGTCATCACGGAAACCAAGTTTTTGAGTCATATCCATAATTATCTCTGGAGCTTCTTGATTTAGATCTAGCTGTTTATAGCGACCTACTAGCTCATCAGGATAATGCCCTTAAAAATAATTAAGTCCAAAAATCGTCACCTCATCCATGGGCAGTAGATTATCCTTGATTGCACCAGTCAAAAGCAAGCTTAAGAGCAAACCGTCTCGTCTTCAAACTTAGGCCAGAGGATACCTGGTGTATCCAAGATTTCCAAATCTTTATTTGACTTGAGCCATTGCTGACCTTTGTCACACCGGGTTTATTTCCTACAACAGCAATTTTCTTACCAGCCAAGCGATTCATGAGAGTTGATTTTCCAGCATTGGGAATGCCGATTATCATGAGTACGCAGAGTTTTCTATGCGAATCCCTCTCTTTCTGATGAGCTAATTTATCAGCCATAAGTTTCTTAGTCGCATCTGTAACTTTTTAACAGCAGATTGCTCTTTGGAATTAATAGATAAAGTCGGAATCCCTCTGACTTTCAAAATAGCTCTGCCATTCCTTAATACGAACAGGGTCTGCCAAATCAGCCTTGTTTAAATCACAAAAGCTTTAGGTTTATCACCCACAATCTTAGTCAGCTAGGATTTTGACTAGATAGCAGGGCATCGCGCATCAACCAGTATCGTCACAAAATCCAACAAACTTATATTTTCTGTACCTGTCTCCGGAGCTCGTAGACATGCCCTGAAAACCATTGAATCGTTGCCATAAATTATCCTTTTCAACGAATATCATTGATAAAATTTTTATATCTTTAACTATTTTTCAACATATTTCTAGAATTTTAAGCGGGTGAATTCCCAAAAAGGACAACTCAAGATCTCTTTAAAACAAAGAAAAAGCCTCTATGGGCTTTAGCATTTATCTAATTTGTTCAAAGTGAAGGTGCACTGCAATATGATCTCCATAGCCACTGCGCTCCAAATCACGTTGTAAGCGATAAGAAATGTAATGTTCGAAGCAATAGTACTGTAGCCTGCTCCCAAGAGACGGCTTTTCAACCATTGATTGAATCATACTAATAGTTGCTCTCTCTACTTTTGCTTCGCAACCAAGAACAACCTTTTTGTAACTTGAGCTAGATTTTGACGTAAATCATCTGTCAAAACATAGACAGTCTGTGCTGCCTTTAAAACTGCTTGATAAATTTTTATCTGGATCGAATTCTACAACCTCACCACTCCGTTTAATAACTTGCATAAAAAACTCCTTTTATATTATATATTTCTAATCTAATGTAACTCTCTATCATGGTCAGCCGCCAGTTCAGTTGTCTATAGTCTGCACACAAAGAAAGCTAAAGCAAGACTCGTACCATAACATTATACAATTTTTCTCCTATTTTTCAAAGAGAATAATATTCTAGAAAAAGGATTGCAAAAGCAATCCAAGGTCAAAAATTTCTCATTTAAAATCAATAATCCGGTCTCAGAACACCTTTAACCGTCTCTTTAGTTGCTTGGTAGTCGCCATCAACCACGACCTTGATGATGCGTTTGGCATCTTCTTCAGGCGCAGGTACAAGTGGTAAGCGGGTTGGACCCGCTGCAAATCCTAAATAATTGAGCACTGCCTTGACTGGCGCTGGGCTTGGATAAGAGAAAAGCGCATTAACTTTGGGAATGAATTTACGTTGGATAGCTGCTGCTTTTTTGATGTCATTGTGTTCAATAGCATCCAGCATTTCAAACATTTCATCACCGTTTGTGTGAGAAGCAACAGAAATAACTCCATCAGCCCCCAAATTCATAGCATGAAAGGCATCGCCATCCTCACCAGTATAAATCAGAAACTCCTCTGGACGATGCTCAATCAGATAGGCCATATTTGCCAGACTGGTACATTCTTTAACGCCGATAATATTTGGATGTTCTGCCAACCTAAGCATGGTATCAGGTGTCATCTCAACAACAACCCGGCCAGGTATATTGTAGATAATGATAGGCAGGTTTGAAGCATCCGCAATGGCTTTAAAGTGCTGATACATCCCTTCCTGAGAAGGTTTGTTATAATAGGGAACTATAGCCAGACCAGCCGCAAAACCACCAAATTCATCTACTTCTTTGACGAATTCGATAGAGTCGCGCGTTTCGTTGGTACCGACACCGGCAATCAAAGGAACACGCCCCTTGACAACCTTTGAACCGCCGCAAATAATTCTAACTCTTCATCGTGGGTCAGGGTTGGACTTTCTGCAGTTGTTCCAGCAAGTAAAATCCCATCCGTATGGTAGAGCCAATAGATGCTCAATCAAGTCTGGAATAGCTTCAAAATTGATGGAGCCATCTCTCATGAAAAAGGTGTAATAAAAGCTGTGATTATTTTACAGTTTTTCAAATCCGCATACGCCATAAACTTTCCTCTCCTTATTATACGAAAAGAGGGTTGAAAGAAAGATTATTCAACCCTATACTGTCAAGTTTCCTTGGTCACTTTATTTTAATTCAAAACTACTTCTGCTGTCGGATGAACTAAACCACGCTCATGCAGTGCTCTCTGCGATTTGAACAGGAATTCCAGGGTCAGCGCCTTTTTAAGAAGATTGTCCGAAACCACCACATGTCGGGATTCCTTTTTCCGCATCTAAATCTTTACGAATCCGGCCAACAAAGGTTTCTTTCTTACCTACCGCATTGATTGCTTGCGGATAAAACCTGATGAGCTACATCATCCTCCAAAACAGCACCTGGGAAGGCCGCAGAATTGTCGCTTATCTGTTCAATAGGTGCTACTTTAGTCTCGATGCAACAGACTCTGAGTGAGCAGACAAAAATAGGAAGACGGACACACTGTCGCAGAAACAGCAATAGAATCATCTTCCATGATTTTCTTAGTTTCCTTGGTCATCTTCATCTCTTTCATAAGTATAGTCGTTATCTGTGAAGACATCAATCTGAGGTAAGGCATTAAAGGCAATAGGATAACTGTTTTTATCGCCGCCACATGGTAGGATCGTTGGCTCGTGTTCTTAGGATTTACACCATCATTGAGAACAGAGCGTAATTGAGCTTTGGTTTCAAGAATGGCTCCCATACCTGCACCAGAAACAGCTTGATAGGTAGACACAATGATGCGCTCCAACCCCCATTGCTGACGAACAGGCTCTAAAGCTACCATCATCTGAATTGTCGAGCAGTTAGTGCGCGATAATTCCTTGTGCTGATCTAAGGCATGGGCGTTGACTTCTCGAACAACCAGAGGAACATCAGGATTTTTGACGGAAGTAAGAGGTGTTATCAACCACTACTGCTCCAGCTTTGACTGCGTAAGGAGCGAATTTCTGCTGAGGTAGAACCACCAGCTGAAAAGAGAGCAATATCTACACCTTCAAAAAGCTGTCTCGGTCGTCTCTTCGATAGTGTAATGTCTTGTCCCTTGAATTGGAGAACTTTTCCAGCTGAACGAGCAGACGCCAGATAGCGTATTTTATCAATTGGAAGGCTAGATTCTTCCAGCATTTTAATCATTTGAGATCCAACACGACCAGTGGCACTTACTAGCACCAACTGATATGTCCCATGCGATAACCTCTCCGAAATTTTCATCATTTTGTATTGTTAGTATTATACTATTTTTAGGGAAAAATGCAAATATTTCTGAAGAATATAAGTGCAACATTTTGATAAACCACACTAACTCAACTGCTCCTGCGGACTCGTTTAGTCAGGAGCAATAGCACTCACGACGCTAACTGTTTTCAGCATCAATCGTCTCTAAGCTCGGCTACGACTGAAAGTCTTGCCTCTAAGAGACATAGAAAAATCCCTCAATCCATAGACTGGGGATCAGGGCACTTTCGTGTGATCAGCAGGTTCACACAACTGATCAAGGTCCGCTCCTGCGTTTATGACCTCCCATGCTTCAATTTGCAGAAAATCTGCATATCGACTCATCGCACGAAATATAGTTTACCTTATCTTTTTCCGTTTTGTCAAGGTGTTTAATCTAAAATATAAACAAAAACTTGTCTATCCTTCCACTCTTGGCCTTCTTTTTGGAATTTTTTTCGTACTCCTTCAAGATAGAAATCAGCTTGCTTTTAGTAATTTTTATGAAGGGATATTCTGTAGATCAACATGTGCTTCTAAGCGATGAAATCCTAGTTCGCAACTGACCTCTTGAGTTCTTCTAGCATAGCTCTGGCGTAGCCCTGACGCCAAAATTGATTATGTATCGTATAACCTATTTCCGCCCATTGGAAATCGTCTCTAGCTAGCACAAATAAATTAACCATACCTACATGTTTTCCGCTTTTTGCATCATAAATTCCCCAAATATACTGCTGGTCTTTCTCTCGGAAATCGCGGTGCTTAGCCACCAAATCCGCAAACCAACTTTCTGCACAAATTGTCATATCTAAAAGCCCATCATCAAAAAGATGATTGGGAAGGAAGTCTATTGGAAAATCCTTCCAGCCAAAACCGAGTAATCCTTCTCTCCAGATATTTTAAATAAATATGCTTCATAAATACTTTCTTCCTCTCGAATACTAAGTCCAGCCATTTCTGCCTGATGTCGCTCGATAAAAATCTCTGACCCAGTCTGATTGGTTTTGAATAATCTCTCAGCGCCCAGCCGATGGCCTTGTTAATAAAGAATTCTGTTTGGCCCAGATTATTTACTAAAATCTTCTCCAAGAGCTCCGTGTCTGTTTTCTTTTCGCAATAGCTGATGATCGATAGCCAGCACGTAGCCAGATATCCCCATCACAACTCCAGGATAAAATAATCTCTTTGGTTTCTGGAAATCTGGCAATACTGGATCCGACCAAGTGGTCCAAAAAGTCTATGGTATCCCACCAAGATTTCGTTGTTTGGGCCAGCTTTTTCAAACGCTAGCAAGTCAAATGGAGTCAATCATTTCTATGAATCTCCAGATAATCAGCCGCGACATACTTACATTTCACGATAAGAATCTCCAAGCTTCATTTATAAAATTCCAGTCAATGACGGAGTCAGTCTGTTGTTTAAAAAGTCTCGGTGAGTTTTCGCCTGGCTCGAGTCTTGACACCCTAGGAACTCAAATATATTTTCATATAGGCTTTCATAGCCACCGCATCATCTAGGGTTAGCTACTGCTTTCAGATTTTCAAGCATTCTTCTACATCCATAACTTACTCCAGCACATTCACGGTCATAAATAGTGTAGTCGCGACTGGTAAATCACGAGGCGCTTACCATCAATCAGCAATTCAGAAGTTTTGGGGCATCGGATTTATCTAGAGAGACACGATCGCCAGCATAGGCGCTCAACGGAGTCCTGCTTTTGAGAGCGGATCAAAATGACCTTTTTCTTTCCGGTAAAGTCGTTTTTAAAGGCATGAAATCATGCGATTTAAAACAGGGACAGAATGGCTATTCTCCTCAACATCTGCAGTCTTTTTGATATTGAGCAAACACATCTTTCAAGCCTTTTTCTTCTGCAACTCAAGAAGAGCCCACATGGTCAATCTCATACTTACCCAAGGTGATTTTGAGCACAGAAGAGTCTTCTTTAGAATTTCCTTCCGCATCAATGAATCAAACTCCTCGTTACGCGAGATGGATAAGGACTAGCCTGACATTTGGTCAATGAGCTGGGAATTTTCATCATAGGTCCGAACTGTCATCTCTAAACCAATCCATTCCTCCTTGGCGTTTTGCCAGTTTTCAATCAGTCTGACAACCGGATAAGGTAATTAAAACCAATGGATAACAACAAAATAATTAGATATTTCTTTTCATCTTTCTACTCCTTTTTTAAAGGTTTTATGGAGTTAGCTTGTTTTTCTAAGGACTTTTCTCGTACCAAACAATGTCATGCCAACGCTCGAATTTATAGCCAATTTTAGAAATGCGCCACCTGCTGGTAGCTCTTTTTCTATGCAAAGCCAGGCTGGTTTCATTTGGCAGAGAAATACAGGCTGAAAATGGATATAACCCATCTGACCTAACAAGTCTTCAAGTTCATCATAAAGCTTACTGCCGACTCCTTTCCCTCGAGCATCTTGACTGACATAGACAGAAATTCCACCGCCCAATCATATGCTCGCACGCGCATAATAAGTCGATGCATAGAGCATAACCTAAAATTAAAACCGTCTTCTTCCGCTACCAGATAAAGGATATTTTTCCATGTTTTCTCAATCCTGCTGCAAAATCCTCAATGGTCGGAACTTCATATTCGAAAAAGTGATAGCTGTATCATAAGGCGCGCATATATCTAACAAAAGATCTCGCATCTGATGGCTTAGCTGAATCGGATATCCATAATCAGTCCATATTCTCCATATTTTCATTATTATACAAAAAGCTCGTAAAGAGCCTTTTAAACCAAGTTCAAAATAGTCCAATCGCTGTGCCGTCTCGTGCAACATCCATATTGAGGCTGTCGAGTGACGTAGCAATCCTGGCATGGTCATGACATCTCCTGTCAAAGCCACGATAAAGCCTGCTCCAGGTTTTGGTACCAGTTCACGAATGGTACTTAAAGTTTTCTGGCGCACCAGAGCCGCAGGATTGTCGGAGAAAGCTGCTACTGTGTTTTTGGCCATACAGATTGGCAGCTTTATCCCAGCCGTTTTGGACAATTTCGCGAATCTGAGTCTGCGCTCTCAAAGTTCACGCTTCGAACCACGATAGATTTCTTTTGACAACTCGATCTTCAATAGAAAGATCATTGTCATAGAGGCGAGTGTAATGAGCAGGTTCTTCAATGTCGTTTTGACTACAGACTCAGCCAGAGACACACCACCTTCTGTCACCATCAGCCCAAACACTAGCAAGCTCAACCGGTACTCCGATTTCTGCAGAGTTCCTTCTGTTGCAATTTCAGCCTCTGATATGCAGAAACAAATTCGTTAATAGCAACAACTGCTGAATACCGAACTTACGGATATTTTCAACGTGGCGTTTAAGATTTGCAAAAGCCAGCTCGGGACCGCCTCAACATTTTCTTCTATCAGAGCATCCTTAGCCACGCCACTATTCATCTTGAGAGCGCGTAAAGTCGCAGCAATCACTACTGCATCTGGAGAGTTGGTAAGTTTGGAGTTTTTAATATCAAGAATTTCAGCACCAGATCTGCACCAAATCCTGCTTCAGTCACTGTATAATCAGCCCAAGGCGAGTGCCTGAAAAGGTCGCTAAAACAGAGTTACAGCCGTGGGCGATATTGGCAAATGGTCGCCATGAACAAAGGCTGGTGTCCCGTAAATAGTCTGAACTAGACTTTGGCTTAATCGCACTCTTTCAAGACTAAAGCCAAGGCTCCTTCTACCTCAGGTCACGAACATAGACTGGAGAGCGGTCACTAGCGATAACCGATGACAATGTTAGCCAAGCGCTTTCAAATCTTCGATATCCGTAGCTAGGGCAAAAGAATGCGCCATAATTTCAGAAGCAACCGTGATATCAGAGCCATCTTGCGTGGAATACCGTAGCTGGACTTCCTAAGCCAACGGTCACATGACGAAGAGCCCGTGTCATTCAGGTCGACCGCGCTTCCAGATAATGCGCGTGATTGATCGATTCCTCAGGCATTTCTTGATGCAAATGATTATCAATGAGAGCTGACAGGGCGTTGTTAGCTGTCGTAATTGCGTGCATGTCTCCGGTAAAATGCAAGTTGATATCTTCCATCGGTAGGACTTTGCGCGTGACCACCACCAGTGCTCCTCCTTTAATACCATCACCGGCCCCAGAGACTTGTCTGCGGATGGCAATCATGAGTTTTCTTACCAATTTTATTGAGCGCATCAGCTAGTCCAATGGTAATGGTAGACTTCCCTTCTCCAGCAGGTGTTGGATTGATTGCTGTTACCAAAAATCAGTTTGCCAGCAGGAGTTTTTCAACCTCACGAATCTTATCAAAGCTAAGCTTGCCTTATACTTACCATATAGTTCCAAGTCGTCATAGTCGATGCCAACTTTACCACATCAACAATGAGGCTGTAATTTAACACTTTGAAGCAATTTCAATATCTGTTTTTCACTCAAAATCTCCTCCATTATTTAATATAAAGATTATAACAAAAAGAGTGATTGCTGTCAATCAACTCCCTTTTTAAATAATAATGTTCGTCTTTTTGTATTTGATTTTTGAAAACTTAAATTTACCAACACATTTATCTATTACTTTGTTTAAAGGAAAAGAAATTTATCAATCTCTTTTAATCATCAACTTTAGAAAAATTCAACAAAGGAGTTCCGGATGATATTTTTAATACATCAAAATATCATACTGATCTTCATCAATTTATCAATTGAAATTTCGTAATCAGGACCAGCTTTGGTATGAGGGCAAAAATGTTTTACACGTCGATAACCTTTCTACATCATATTCAGAACGCTTCTTATAAGAAATTCTTTCTACATCTTTCCATGGAATGCTAATTAGTTCATCATCAATTCGAAGATGAACTCATCCTTTGATCCCAGCAAGAACTGCAGTACATTATCTTTTCTTTAAATATATCTCTTTATCAAATAAAGTATGAATCCACCATAAACTGCGTGCTAAGACTATAATCATTAAGGTATAGTGAGACAAACTCATGTTTACTCCGCCTTTATCAACATCCATGTATATACTTAGCAAAAGCAACAAATGCAACTCCTAAGACAAGCAAAAGAATTAAACCTCTAGTGAGATAAAAATTGAACCCGCATAAAACTCAAATTGATACTCCTTTGTTCACTATAAACTTCCCTTTCTAGTTAATAGAATACTTCTCACACCTTCAAAGCGAATTATTCAGCTAGATAAGTGCATTAAACCGATGCGACATCCCATAAATATAATTATTTTACTAAATTTATCTTGTAAAATGAGGCTATGAATATATTGATTACTTCAGGCGGAACAAATGAGAAAAAATGAGCCGAGTTCGATCTGTACCAATCATTCAACTGGACAATTGGGAAAGGTCATCACTGAAACATTTTTAGAAAGAGGAGACCAGGTGACTCTCGTAACGAGTCCCAAAGCAGTCCAACCTCCGCCCCACCCAAATCTTACGATTATCCATGTTGTTAATGTAGCTGATTTATTTGAGAACTTGGAAGCACTTGTCAAAACACATGATGTATTGATACATGCTATGGCAGTATCTGACTACACTCCGGTTTATATGACAGGTCTTGATGAAGTTTCAGCTAGTTCAGATTTAACAGAATTTCTGACTACATCCAACTCTGAAAGTAAAATCTCTTCTCAAGATGATGTTCAAGTTCTTTTCCTCAAGAAAACACCAAAGATTATCAGCCTGAGTATAGAATCCAGATATTCGGCTTAATTGGTTTTAAGCTTTTGAGTTAATGTTTCTGAGGAAGACTTACTAGAAAACAGCTAGAGCCAGTCTTGATAAAATCAATCAGGCTGAACTAATTGTTGCTAATGATTTAAGTAAGATTAGTGAGCAAGGACATGAAGCTTATCTAGTTAGAAAAGATAAGGTGACTCAAGCATATTCCAAGCTTGAGATTGCTCAACTCCTCTACCAACATATCCACAGGGAGGAAAAAACATGACTCAGATTATCTTAGCAGTTAGCGGCGAAAAGATATCAGCTTACAAGGCGCTGACATCACCAGTCGTCTAAAAAGAAAGAGAACTTTAAAGTTGCTGTCCTCATGACAGAGGCAAGACGACGAGAATTTATCACTCCATTGACCTTACAAGTATTATCTCAAAAACCAGTAGGACTTGATATCGTGCAGGAACCTGATCCTAGTAAGGTTAATCATATTGCCAGTGCCAAAGATCTGGACCTCTTCTTGCTGGCGCCAGCTACAGCTAATACGATTGCTAAACTTGCTAATGGCTTAGCTGATAATATGGTGACAGCTACTGCTCTTGCCTTACCGTCTCATACCAAGAAAATTTTTGGCACCAGCCATGAACACTCAAATGTATGAAAATCCTATAACACAACAAAACATAGACCGGCTTAAACTCCCAACCGGCTGGAAGACTATTGAACCGCGTGAGCGATTTTTAGCCTGTGGCGATCAAGGAAAAGGCGCTTTGGCTGAGATTAGATACAATTATAGATACTGTAAAAGGAACTTATTATGAAAAAACAATCTAAGATTGCACAAATTGCTATTTTCTTTGCCATTATGTTGGTACTGCATCTGCTTAGCTCAGTGATTTTCAACCTTCTGCCAGTACCAATTAAACCAACGATTATTCATATTCCTATTATTATCGCTAGTATCCTTTACGGTCCTCAGGTTGGAATGGTCTTAGGTTTCCTTATGGGATGTATTAGTGTGATTACTAACACCATAGTGCTTATTCCTAGTAGCTATCTTTTTAGCCCTTTTGTACCAAACGGAAATCTATATTCACTTATGATCGCTATGGTACCCCGTATTTTAATCGGTCTCACTCTTACCTTGTCTATAAAGTCCTACATAACAAACTTGGTTTAGCTATAGCTGGAGCAGTTGGTTCTGCTACTAATACCATCTTTGTCTTGGGTGGAATTTTCCTTCTCTTTTCAAGTGTCTATCAAGGAAATATCCAAGCTATGCTAGCTGTTGTTTTATCCGCAAATTCAATTGCAGAGTTACTTATTTCGGTAGTCTTGACAACAACTATCGTCCCTGCACTTGAAAAAGCTAGCAATAATCTTCTAATCAATAATCTTGTAAGGGCAGTTGTCTATCTGTCCTTTTTGAATCCTCTATAGATTTATCTGAAATTCTTTAAAAATCAAAAGTATTTCATCATTTTCTATATCTGACCTTTCAAAATAAGTGAAAATATGCTACAATGAAAGCGATTAGATATGCTCAAAGAGTGGGATGAATTATCATGATTTTTCTCTCTTCATTTTTTAAACAAAGGAGACTTCATCTATGACTTATCAAGATAACTCCATGGCTTGATTTTTGCTGATTTACCAGACTATCTTCCTTCAAGACTTAAATAATATGGACGACAAGGAAGATGCCTTCTATACCAATCTTGAATTTGGTACTGCTGGTATGCAGACTTGATTGGTGCTGGTACAAAACCGCATCAACATCCACGTTGTTCGCCAAGCAACTGAAGGTTTGGCTCGTTTGATTGAGTCAAAAAGGTGGAAACGAAAAGAACGTGGTGTGGCGAAATTGCTCTACGATGAGTCGTCACTTCTCTCCAGAATTTGCCTTTTGAATCTGCCGTGCAGTTCTTGCAAAACACGGTATCAAATCTTACGTTTTTGAGCCTTCGTCCAACTCCCGGAGCCATTTGCAGTTCAGTCACCTCAACTGTTCTCGCAGGTATCATGATTACTGCAGCCACAACCCCTGCTCCATTTAATGGCTAGCAAGGTCATGCGGTGAGGACGGTGGACAAATGCCTCCACATGATGCAGATGACTTTTGACTACATACATTCGTGCTATCGAAAATCCATTTGCTGCAGAAATTGCTGATGTAGAAGCGGAAAAAGCTTCTGGCCTGATTGAGTCATCGGTGATGCTATTGACACTGAGTACCTTAAAGAAGTTAAAGACGTCAACATCAACCCTGCTTTGATTGAAGAATTTGGTAAAGACATGAAGATTGTCTACACACCACTTCATGGTACTGGAGAAATGTTGGCTCGTCGTGCTCTTGCCCAAGCAGGGTTTGACTCTGTTCAAGTTGTTGAATCTCAAGCTGTAGCTGACCCTGACTTCTCAACGGTTAAATCTCCAAACCCAGAAAGCCAAGCGACCTTTTGCCCTTGCTGAAGAACTTGGACGCAAAGTCGGTGCTGATGTACTTGTCGCAACTGACCCAGATGCTGATCGCGTAGGTGTTGAAGTCCTACAAAAAGATGGTAGCTACCTCAATCTTTCAGGTAACCAAATCGGTGCCATCATGGCTAAATACATCTTGGAAGCCCACAAAAATGCTGGAACTCTTCCTGAAAATGCAGCTCTCTGCAAGTCTATCGTATCAACTGACTTGGTAACTAAGATTGCTGAAAGCTACGGCGCAACTATGTTCAACGTCTTGACTGGTTTCAAATTTATCGCTGAAAAGATTCAAGAATTCGAAGAAAAGCACAACCACACCTACATGATGGGATTTGAAGAAAGCTTCGGATACTTGATTAAACCATTCGTACGTGATAAAGACGCTATCCAAGCTGTTCTTGTCGTTGCTGAACTTGCCGCCTACTACCGTTCTCGCGGCTTAACTCTGGCTGACGGTATCGAAGAAATCTACAAAGAGTACGGATACTATGCTGAAAAGACCATCTCTGTGACTCTTTCAGGTGTAGACGGTGCTGAGCAAATCAAAGCGATCATGGCTAAATTCCGTGATAATGGTCCGAAAGAATTTAACGCAACAACTATCACTGTTACAGAAGACTTCAAAGCGCAAACTTCTACGGCTACTGATGGTAGTGTTACTGCCTTAACTACTCCTCCAAGTGATGTTTTGGAATACACACTTGCTGACGGTTCTTGGATTGCAGTTCGCCCTTCTGGTACTGAACCAAAAATCAAGTTCTACATTGCAGTGGTTGGTGAAAAACAACGAAGATTCACAAAGCTAAAATTACAACATCGAAGCTGAAATCAATGCTTTTTGTAAAATAAGAGATTATAAAAGATGAGGACCAACCAATCTCATCTTTCGTATCAAATCTAAGCAATTTTAGAAACTTTTATGGCATACTAGTTCTATCAAAAAGAAATAGAGGATGATTTATGGAACAATTTGCTCAAAATATTAAAGACTTGGAAGTCACAACTGTTGACCGAGCTCGTCAAGCGATTGCTGACAAAGAGACTGCAACTTTCTTTGTTGGTCGTAAAACTTGCCCCTTACTGCCGTAAGTTCGCTGGAACATGGCTGGTGTCGTAGCTGAAACTAAAGCCCATATCTCACTTCATTAACAGTGAGAAGCCAGCGAATTAGAGAAACTGCAAGCTTTCCGCTCTGAATACAGTATTCCGACTGGTTCCTGGTTTTGTTCATATTCAAACGGCCAAGCTATCTGTTCGTTGTGATTCTTCTATGACTGCAGATGAAATCAAAGCTTTTTGCCGGGATTTAAGCACGAATCTCCATCTAAGGTTGTTTATTAGCTTCTCTCCTTACAGAGCGAGAAGGACTATAAGTTATTTTAAAGCGAAAAGACAAACTATATTGTTTGTCTTTTATTTTTCTTTAAAAGTATATATCGGAAAGCCGTGTTCTACTATTCTATCATCTCAGTTTAAAATAGTTTTTTAAACCAATGTTTATAGTTTTTAAATAGAGCCTCAATACTGATATACAGGATGATTATTAAAAGATAAATAGAAAAGCGTGCTAATCTTGAAATTCTCGAGGAACTCTCAATGAACATATTCCAGTATGCACACGAGAAGAGCAAAAGAACGACTAAAATTAAATTCACATATAAAATATAGCTCACAAAGAAAAAGAAATTGATGTTTCTTTGATCTTTACTGTAATAGACTTTATAGTTTTTCGGTATGTCTTTCGAAGACAGGCAAGTGAAAGGAATAGCGTCCGCTCCTCGAACTTAGCTAACTCAGGTAAGGCATGATAGCCACACCAATGGAAGCATTTATAGATGAACTCGCGAGTCAAAAATAAATATTTAAACCTATAAAATTAGAATAATGATGAAGTCAGTTCTCGCAGTTGGGGAAAAATATCCACTGAAAATAAAGAAGGCAATGTAAGAAATTCAAAGCGCCTAATATAAAAATAAATGACACCAGCAAGTCTGCTACAGACGTCCAATAAAAGATTTACTCTGGAGTGACTAGGTATGGGACATATTTTAATGATTTCCTATTCTTCGTAAATTTAATCAAGTTTAACAAACTATTTGACTTTAGTTTCTATCTTTTACGTTCCTAAAAGCCTCCCACATCTTCTGCTGGGGTTTGGCAGGGGTACTGCTACAAGTCTTCTGGATGAGCCACAAGCCCCTCCCTCAGCTACGTGCTGACTATCTTTGACTCGACCATAAGCCAGCTGAATATGCCACTTACGATGACTGAAGATATGCTGTATTTTTGAAAAGGACTGCTGCTAGCCAATCAACAATCAAATCATAATCCTGCTCAAAGCTTTCTTGAGGGAGATAAATCTAGACTGGAATGATTTTTCAGCCACCTCAAACAAGGACATCTGATTTTCAGTTTTGAAATTTCCTCAATTTCAATCAAGGAAAATGCCAAAAACCTGATAACAAGCCAGCGCCTCATTCTTTTCAAGTAAGAACTGCCCTTGTTCGTTTTCGATAATCAAACCTTGCAGATAGACTGGAACCGGCTTCTTTTTCGGTGCTTTGATTGGATATTTATCCATTGTGCCGTGTAAATAGAGTCTGCGCTAAACTCTTTGCAGGACTGTCTTCTGGACGAGGATTAACAGGAGCTTCGATATCCGACCCTAGATCCATCAGCGCTTGATTGGAAATCTCCAGGTCTGTCTGGATCAATCAGAATCTCCATCATGGCCTGAAAGACCTTACGATTGCTAGGTTGGCCAATATCTAAATCAACTTCAAACAAGCGACTCAATACCCGCATGACATTTCCATCCACCGCAGGCTCAGCTAGACCAAAGGCGATACTAGCAATGGCGCCAGCTGTATAAGGTCCAATACCTTTTGAGGCTAGTAATTCCTCTATAGCTATCAGGAAATTTTTCCAGCATGTCCGTCATTATCTGCTGGGCTGCTTTTTGCATATTTCTCACCCTCGAATAATATCCTAAGCCTTCCCAAGCCTTGAGCAGTCTATCTTCTGACGCCTGTGCTAAGTCAGCTACTGTCGGGAACCAATCGAGAAAACGTTCATAGTAAGGAATCACCGTATCCACACGTGTTTGCTGCAGCATAATCTCAGAAACCCAGATATGATATGGATTGTTTGTGTCTACGCCAAGGCAGGTCACGTTTGTTTTTCATCATACCAAGTCAATAATTTCTTGCGAAAAGAGGCAATTTTATCTGCCTCCCACATCTCAATTCCGTATTCTTTCAAATCTAACATAAATCTAGTATAGCATAAGGCAAGAAAAATAGGAGAGCTTATGCCCTCCTATTGTTTCCTATCGTTTAATAATGACCGAGTGCCTGACTAGCAGTAATCAAAGTCAACTTTGTATACGTCATCCGCATTACATCCACGGAAAGGTCATTAACTGGATGGTTAAGCCCTTGTAAAATAGGACCCTACCGCTGAAAAATCCGCCCAAAACGCTCTGCCATTTTTGTAGCTGATATTCCCAGCTTCAATACTTGGAAAGACAAAGACAGTCGCTTGACCAGCCACAGGGCTACCAGGTGCTTTCAGTTCAGCTGTTGCAGGGACAAAAAGCCGCATCAAACTGCAATTCACCATCAATAGCCAAGTCCGGACGCATTTCTGAGCTAACTGAGTCGCTTCAACTACCTTATCGACCTTTCTCCAAAAACCAGAACCTTTAGTAGAATAGCTAGCATGGCAACTTTTGGGATCAATACCGAAAAATTTGTGCTGTCAAAGCAGAGTTAATGGCAATCTCCGCTAAAAATATTGGCGTCTGGATCATTATTGATGGCACAGTCACTGAAAATGTAACGCCCTCATCCCGAACCATCAAGAAAGCTCCTGAAGTGAGAAACCCAAGGTAAAGTCTCAATAATTTGAAGAGCTGGTCTCACAGTCGTCAGCTGTGGAGTGAATAGCTCCTGAAACCATCCCTTGAACCTTGTTAAGATAAACCAGCATAACACCGAAGTAGTTGACGTCTTCCTTGAGCAACTGACGAGCCTCGTCTGCTGTAATCTTCCTTTACGACGCTCTACAAAAGCCTCTACCATTTCCTCAAAACATGAGCAGTTTGAAGGATCAATGACTTGGTAGCCATCTGTTATCCCTTCAATTTCTAGATAAATACGAATTTTATCAGGATTTCCCCAAAAGAACTGGGATAACACTTGTTTCTTTGACAAGACGCTTAGTCGCTTGAAGAATCTCGAGGTTCCTCACCTTCTGGCAAAAAACAATTTTTACTTCCTTATCCTTCAAAGCCTCACGAATAGTATCAAAAATTTTTTCATTTATAGTAAATCCTCCTGCAATTAATTTTTAATTCTCTGAATCACACTTGTCTGAAATCTTCAGGTAGAGGACTAGCACGTCCAATTTCTTCCCCTAAAAGGATTGTAGAAATTCAATGTATGACAAACGCAGTGCTTGCAGGTGTAATTCCGTCTGACAAGCTACCACCATATAAAACTCATCTCCTAATAATGGAAAACCAATATGAGAAAAATGCACTCGTATCTGATGCGTTCTTCCTGTATGAAGGTGAATATCCACTAGGTAGATGTTACCAAATTGCTCAATCACCTTGTAACTGGTGTGAGCATATTTGCCTCCCTTAGCAACTCTTCTCGTAATAATGCTATCTTCATCACGCGAATTGAGCAATAATCTCGCCTTCTTTTTCCAAAAGACCATCACCTTTAACTAGGCCAAATAGCGTTTTTCCGATCTGCTCTTTTGTGCAATTGCTATCCAATCTAGCATGAGCATAGCCGTGCTTCGCAAAAAGCATAAGACCACTGGTATCCTTGTCTAGACGTGTTACAATATGGACCTGATGATTTTCATAACCAGAATCTATATAATAGGCTTTAACATAATTAGCCATGGTATTAGAATGATTCACACTTTGGAATATTTTGCAACACCTGCCGGTTTATCTAGCATCAAAAATGATCATCCTCATAAACTACTATCAGTCTTTTTGAAATTACTTCTAGTTTTTCAAACCCCTCTTCTTTGGGAATGTTGATAGTAACTTTATCACCAATATCTAACAAGATATAGCATTTTGTGGTACATCATTTACCAAAATGTTACCACCCTTAAACTTAATTTTAGTCAAGAAGCCCTTTGAAACATCATGTTTTTTTAGAAAAGTTTTGACTTTGACGTGTTCATCAGCAATAAACTCAAATCTCATCGTCTGCTTCTCCAATAAAGGCATCTTTGACACGATTCCAGAAACTAGTATGACTAGGACTAGCCACGAAATGGATCTTATGGTTATCTATTTGAAACTCTACCTTTTCGATATTTTTGAAGGTGTAAGTCCGATTATCCACGAAATAGTGTGTTGGTCATTTCCGAGCTCGGAAGAATTTCTATTTTATCTTTCTTTGGAACAATGATAGATGAACCTAAAGTCCGATAGACCCTGTTGTTAAGACTAGCAACCTCCGCTATTTGTAGGGCTTCAATAGTGGGATGAAGAACGGCTCCACCCAGAGACTTATTATATGCTGTACTACCAGTCGGAGTAGAAACAGAAATACCATCCCCACGGAAGCGTTCAAACGGTACATGATTGATAACAACATCAGCAACCATTGTCCTATCAGACCGCTTAATGGTCGCTTCATTCAGCGCCAACATACTACCACGTACAGAGCCATCTTCCAAGAAAATACGAAATATTCAGAATAGGACAAGACACCCTAGCTCCTGAATCAAATTTTAGATTTTTCAATTAGTTTATCAATTTCAAAATCACGATAATCAGTATAAAAATCCGAGATGTCCGGTATGAACACCCACGAACCGAACCTTATCTAATTGATCTTCATACTTATGAAAAACCGATAGGAGCATTCCATCTCCACCAACTGAAATAACTATGTCTGGGTTTTTATCTGTTAAAATAAATCGATTTTGACGCAATTTCTTTTATTAGTATCTGACATACTTCCGTACTCTGAGGCTTTCAGGATTACTAAAACTGCAATTCTTTTTATCTATATTCTTCATCTGTGTCGTCACTATTTCCTACGCCGTCATTTAACATACGATAAGGAGGGTCAAACAGAACCTGAGCTTCTTGGATATCATGTCGGATTTCCCCCATAGTCTTATCTAGTTCATAGGCGATACGAGCAGTCAATTCTAAGCGTTCCTTAATCTCTTGAGGAAACTCACCCTTATACTTATAATTAAGAGAGTGCTCAATTGTAGCCCCAAAAAGTTCATTGCTAAGGTCCGAATCTGAATTTCAGCCAGTACAACCTTATTACCATCAATCGTATCAACCGGATACTCAACGATTACATGATAACCACGATAACCACTAGGTTTCTTGTAGTTATGTAATCTCTTTCCAGCACAATCTTCATATCTTTTCGTTGATGTAATACTTTAAGAACTTCAGCAATATCATCCTCAAATTGAACCATAATACGAAGTCCTGCAATGTCATTCATGTCACGCGCTAGGTTATCTAGACTAATGTTTTGCATGATCATTTTTCTCTTGTATACTTTCAACAGACTTCACACGTCCTGTCACAAACTCAATTGGAGAATGACGTTGTTGCTTTGGTATTGCTTTTCGAAATTCACGTAGCTTAACTTTAATTCGCCAACAGCTTGTACATAAGGATCTAAAAATTCTTCCCATTCCATAAATTCGTTTAATCACCTTGTTATTTTCATTATTTTCTTATCAAAAATAAATACGTCTATTATTATATCATAAATCGCTTTACAAACGAAAGAAAAGGACTATTTATGAATCATTTTGGAAATTGAATTTAAATCTGGTTTAACCCAAGAACAATTCACTAAACTTCTTCCACTTTTTAAAGATGCTCCAGCAATTAAACAGACCAATTATTATATCGATACACCTGATTTCTCTATTAGAGATCACAAGATGGCCTTTCGTATCCGCAGTTTTTGAAGAATCGGCAGAATTAACCCTAAAAGTCTCTCAAAATGTTGGAACTTTTGGAATACAATCAGTCACTGTCTAAACAAGAAGCCCAAGACATAATCAACCATCTAACACTTCCCCAGGTCAAATATTAAATTATTTACAAGGTACAGATATAAAAATAGATCAATTAGTTATTTTGGGGAATCTAACAACAATACGGCGTGAAATGAAACACAGTATTGGTTTATTAGCACTGGATGAAAATTTCTACTTTGATAACCACGATTACGAAATCGAACTAGAGGTTCAAGATGAAAAGCTTGGTAAAGTTGATTTTTCAATAGAGGAAAATAAACTTCCATATACCCCTTTAAAGAGCAAGATTGCCAGATTTGCGAAAAACTTGCCAAATAGCTGATCTTATATTTTTTGTTAAAATAGTAATCAGAAAAATTAAAGGGAGTTATCTTTAGGTATGTTCGCTTCAATCAATGACAAAAAGAACATGAAATTGTTCACGCTCAACTCAAATCATGCGATTGCTGAGAAGATTGCAAAAGCTGCTGGTGTACCGCTTGGCAAACTCTCATCGCGTCATTTTTCTGATGGAGAAATTCAAGTTAACATCGAAGAGTGTTCGTGGATTTGATGTTTTTATTATTCAATCTACTAGCTTTCCTGTAAACAATCACCTGATGGAATTGCTTATCATGGTTGATGCATGTAATCGTGCAAGTGCTAATTCAGTCAATGTAGTGATTCCTTATTTTGGTTATGCTCGTCAAGATCGCACTGCTGCTCCTCGTGAACCAATCACAGCAAAACTTGTAGCTAATATGTTGGTTAAAGCGGGAGGTAAATCGTGTGCTGACACTTGATTTACATGCTGTTCAAGTACAGGGTTTCTTTGACATTCATGTTGACAATCTCTATACTGTTCCTCTTTTTGCAAAACACTATTATGAAAAAGGACTAACAGGTGATGATGTTGTCGTTGTCAGCCCTAAGAATTCTGGTGTAAAGCGAGCTCGTAGCCTTGCTGAACATTTAGATGCCCCTATTGCTATTATCGATTATGCCCAAGATGATACCCAGAGAAATGAGGGATATATTATTGGTGATGTAGCTGGTAAGAAAGCAATTTTGATTGATGACATCTTAAATACTGGACGAACCTTTTGCCGAAAGTCGCTAAAATCGTTGACCGTGAAGGCGCAGTTGAAATCATGCGGTATCCAGTCACGGACTTTTTGTAGATGGTGCAAAGCAGAAAAATTAGATGCAGTTCCTATCAAAGAAATCCTTGTTACTGACTCTGTAGACACCAAAGAAAAGACTCCTAAAAATATCCGCTATATCACTGCAAGTGAGCTGATTGCGGATGCGATTGTCCGTATTCAAGAGAGAAAACCAGTCAGCCCTCTCTTCGCATACAACAAGAAATAAGGTCTGAGTATGATTTATTTTGACAACGCAGCCACAACTCCCATGTCTAGGGGCAATCAATACCATGACTGACTTGATGGGAAAGGTCTATGGAAATCCATCTAGCACTCATCAACATGGTCGGGAAGCAAGTAAAATCCTTCGACAGGCTCGTCATACCATTGCTCAAGCTTTACAAACCAATGCAAAAAACATTTTGTTCACATCCGGAGCCACTGAGAGCAATAATACTATCTTGAAGGGATATGCTCTTAAACACCAAAACATCGGGAAACATATTATCACGACTGCCATTGAGCATCATTCGGTTTTAGAACCCTTACACTACCTTTCTGATACTTATGATTTTGAAGTCACCATCATCCAACCAGTTGATGGAAAGATTCGAGTTAAGGATATTGAACAAGCGCTCCGACCAGATACTATTCTAGTCTCTACTATGTATGCCAACAACGAAACAGGTTATATTTTACCTATAAAGGAAATCGGACAAATTTTAAAAGATCATCCAGCTAAGTTTCATGTTGATGCTGTACAAGCAATGGGAAAAATTCCAATCCATCCTGAAGAATTGGCCATTGACTTTATGAGTGCTTCAGCTCATAAATTTCAAGGACCAAAAGGAGTCGGATTTTATATACGCTAATGACTTCCATTTTGACAGTTTACTACAAGGTGGCAGTCAAGAAGATAAAAAACGTGCCGGAACCGAGAATATTGTTTCCATTGCAGGAATGGCTGCTGCGCTAGAAGAAAATATCAGTTTAATGGATGAACACTTTCTCCATGTCCAAGCTCTTCAACACCGACTCTTACAAGGGACTTGAAGGCACTGATTATTATCTTAATGTTCAAGAACCCCATCTTCCTCATGTAGTTAATTTGGGCCTACCTGGGCAAGCAAATGATATTTTACTCATGCGGTTAGATATGGCAGGTATTTCTGTTTCCACAGGTTCAGCTTGTACTGCTGGAGCTATTGAACCTAGTCACGTTTTATCATCTTTTTACGGAGAGAATGATCCCTGTTTTAAAAGAATCTTTAGAATCAGTTTTTCTGATCAAAATACTATTCAAGAAATTGACACTTTCACAAAAATTAAAAGAAATTTTAGGAGAAACACATGGCCTTTGAAACTTCAGTCTCATTAAAAAGACTGCCAATATACTTACATTCTTCATCCAAACGTTAAGAAATTTACTCTAAAGACAACACTTTTTCTGAAACAAAAGTCGGAAACTTTGAGTTAAGTCGTCTTTTTAGAGGAAGTTCCTAACAGTGGTCAGGATTTTTGTTAAAAATTATTTTTACTAAAGATTTGTCTGGCTTTAAAATTAATATAACTGATAAATCTGGTTTTGCGTTTAGTTAATATTTTTAAATCAGAAAACCATAAAATTATCCAAGAGAAATTTTTATTTCCTGATGGATAGTTTGGTTGAACAGGGACATCTTTACTAAAGAAGAACAATAAAAGATTTGACCTGTCTGATACTACAAAGATATATTTATGATTGAACTCGAATACCTAGATTCATATAAAGTTAAACGGACAATTGTTTACGAAGATTTTGACGATTACTTGCCTTTTCTGGTTGTGTAACTATTCCAGATAATCTTAAAGTAATCTCTTTATCTTATGATGGTAGACTTCTTCCCTACCAAGGCGATATCGGAAATCTTTACCGATCAATGTCTCAATTTGATACAGAACCCTATAATAAGAAAAAGAAAACAAATAGTTTTCTCTTTTTCATAATAACTTACTTTTTGAAAATAGTTGATTTTTCACAAACTTTCTATAAAATAGAGAGGAAAGGAAGTGATTTTGTGAAACCTGAAAAAAATTCAAGTATTCCTCGCGCGACTGCCAAAAGACTCTCTATCTACTATCGAATCTTTAAACGATTTAATGCCGAAAAAATAGAAAAAGCAAGTTCAAAACAGATCGCTTTGAAGCAATCGGTATCGATTCTGCTACTGTCCGCCGTGACTTTTCTTACTTCGGTGAGCTAGGACGTCGAGGCTTTGGCTATGATGTTAAAAAGCTTATGAATTTTTTTGCTGATTTACTTAACGATACCTCTATTACTAATGTCATGTTGGTAGGAGTAGGTAATATGGGACATGCATTACTCCACTACCGCTTTCATGAAAGAAATAAGATGAAAATCGTCATGGCTTTTGATACTGACAGTCACGAAGAAGTCGGAACGACAACTCCTGATGGTATTCCAATTTATGGTATTTCACAAATCCAAGAAAAATTAAAGGATGCGAGATATAAAAACTGCCATTTTAACTGTTCCAAGTGTAAAAGCTCAAAGAAGTCGCTAGTGTACTTGTAGAAGCTGGAAATAAAAGGGATTTTGAGTTTTCACCTGTTCACTTACACCTCCCCAAAGAGGTCGTAGTCAATATGTTGATTTGACAAGCGAGCTCCAAACCCTTCTCTACTTTATGAAAAAGAGCAAGATTAGAAAGAGATAATTTTATTGATGACCAAGCCAGTGTGGTATACTGCAAACGAAAGATTGAATCCAGAATAGCTTTGCAATGATGAGTTATACTGCTAAAGGGATTTATAGAAGCTGTTACAAGAGTTGGTGGTATACCAGTAATTCTTCCTATTTCAGATGAAAATATGGCTCAGAAATTATGTCAATATGGTGGACAAAAATCATTATTACTGGAGGACAACACGTCAACCCAGTATTCTATGGTGAAGAAAAAGCATCAAAAGTGACGACTATCATCTTGTCCGTGATAAATTTGAACTAGCAATTATTGATCATGCTCTTCAATTAAAAACCAATTTTCTCAGTTTGTCGAGGAACGCAATTATTTTAATGTGGCTCTCGGAGGAAGCTTACACCAAGATATCAGCAATCATTGGCAAGAGCTTTCTGCTCAGCATAGAACTCAAGATATTCAAATTAATCAAGGCAATGTTCTTTTTGATATTTATGGTCATTCAACGAAGATTAACTCCTTCCATCACCAAAGTATTAAAGATTTAGCATCTGATTTAGAAGTTATGCTTATGATCCTAGAGACCATATTATTGAAGCTATTCAAACCAAGAATAATGTCCCTTTTTAGGTGTTCAATGGCATCCTGAATTTTTATTTGACACGAAACAAAAAGACTTAGAATTATTTAATTATGTGGTGAACAAACTTTAAATTAAGTCTGTTTCTTCTCTATAACTATAATAGTTATCTCCTCCCACAATCAAATGATCCAATAAAACAGCCCATCATCTCAGCAGGCTTCTTTTTATTTTTCCGTTACCTGGTCATCATCCTACTTGGTCTAGTTGCTCCAGAAGGATGGTTATGAACTAAGATAATTGAAGTTGCCATATGCTTAATGGCGTAATGAAGAATTTCACGAGGTTCAGCTAAACTTCTAGTCAGACTACCAATGAAAAATGGTTTGCTGGTGTATAATTTGGTTTTGCGTATTTAAGTAAAGGGCTACTAAATGTTCTTGCTTCTTATGACTCAACTCTTGTTGCATCTTTTGTGAAAGCTTTTTGGCTACTTAGAATGCGTTCCCCTCTAAATTTTTCTGCTTTTTGAGTACGACTACCCAACTCAATCATAGCTAGCAACTCGATAGCCTTTACTTGTCCGATACAGAGATAGTTTGCAACTCGGATAAAGTCATATGTCGCAACTCTGTCAAATTTGAAAGAGAGGCTAGTATTCTGCTAGAAAGTTGGTAGACATTCTCCTTCTTATTCCCTGTTCGAATTAGAATAGAAAGTAGCTCTTGATTACTAAAGCTGTTCTGCATAATATTTAACTAAACGTTCTCTCGGCAACAAAGGATTCTTCTTGAAATGATATACTATACATAAATACCTCCTATAGCCTATTTATTCACAAAGAAGGAAAACTTAAAAAGTTTTCCTTCTTTTTGATTCATCTTAAAAGTTGCATTTGATTGTATGATTTATTAAAGTAACTTAAGATTTTCTTTGACGTTTTCTTTATAAGGTGTTTCTCTCTAAAACTCCTTTAACGATGGTCCGAGAAGTAGCTTCGGCATCTTCACAAGTTACCAAAGTCACCTCACTTTTTCCATCAACAGAGTCATCAATCACATCAACACGCTCCAGGGCCACGTTTTCAACACTGGTAATACTATAAGTATAGACCTTATCTTTATCCGTTAGATAGATTTTTCATTTCCTGCCTTGGCTTTTTCTAGTGGAGAAAAAGCATTTCATTTGCTCCAGTAATTCCAAAGACATGATGACTAGCTAAAAGCATAATTCCCTTTTCCCCATCTGCTGAGTCTCTTTCATGGTACCTGCACCCATAATACAGACCAGCATTCTCCAGCCATTAAAATCAGTAAATTAAGGAGAGTTCTGGGATAGCAATTCCTCCAATAACTGGAAGTTGCTGAGCTTTCCATTGAGCGTTTTGAAAACTGCTTCTGTAGAAAGAGGTTCAACTTTGTCAAAGTTGAACTTTCGCTTTCTGATTTATTCTTATCAATATCTTTTTGTCACTTTTAGAAACTTGATATTTATTGGTATTTCGAAAACCATTATCATATTTCTAATAGATGAATTAAAATCAAAGCAAGAGCCAAAAGGATTTAAAAAGTTGACACAATATTGAGAATGATATTACGAATACTGCGTTTTTCTTATTTTTACGTGATGACATAATGCCTCCCTTTATTCTGCTTCTTCAACTTGTGATTCATCTTTATCATCTGCATCAACAGTTGTAAAGGTCACAATTTGAGCATTTTTGATCGAGACATAACTTAACTCCCATGGTTGAACGACCAGTCTGAGAAATATTAGCTACACTTGTCCGAATGATAACACCTGTATTGGTGATGATCATCAAGTCTTCCTCGCCTTTAACTGTCATCAAACCAGCCAAAGGCCCATTTTTGTCAGTAATATTAGCAGTTTTTATGCCCTTACCACCACGACCTTTGGTAGGATACTCACTAGCAAGTGTTCTCTTCCCAAAGCCTTTTTCAGTAATGACAAGGACTTCATCACCCTCCGAGACAACACCAGCACCAACAACTTGGTCTCCGTCACGTAAATTGACTCCACGAACACCAGTCGCAATACGGCTCATATTCCGAACAGCAGTCTCCTTAAAGCGCACTGAATAGCCAAACTTGGTCCCAATGATAACATCTGCATCCCCGTCAGTTAAGAAAACATTAATAAGTTCGTCATCTTCTTTCAGGTTAAGAGCTTTTAGACCATTCTGACGAATATTAGCAAATTCAGTCACGCTAGTTCGTTTTACAATACCAAGTCGGGTTGTAAAGAAGAGATAAGAATCATCACTGCGGTCCTGCTGAACGTTGATAATGGTCTGAATCATCTCACCTTCATCCAGTTTCAATAGGTTGACAACAGGCAATCCTTAGCCGTTCTTCCGTACTCAGGAATTTCATACCCTTTAAGACGATAAACACGACCTTTATTGGTGAAGAAAAAGCAGGCGATCATGGGTACTTGTTGAAACAAGTTCTTTGACAAAGTCATCATCTTTGACACCAGTCCCTTGAACACCGCGACCTCCACGTTTCTGAGCAGTAAATTCAGCCTGATTTAGACGTTTGATATATCCTTTATTAGACAGAGTAATCAAAACGTCTGCTTCCTCAATCAAATCTTCATCTTCAAGAGAAAGAACTTCTCCCACCATCAACTCAGTTCGGCGGTCATCCGCAAATTTACGTTTTCACTTCGTCTAATTCATCTCTGATAATCCCGATAACTCGCTCTGGCTTAGCCAAAATATCAGCTAAGTCCGCAATCAAAGCAATCAATTCGTCGTATTCTGACTGAATCTTATCGCGTTCCAAAGCCAGTCAGACGACGAAGGCGCATATCGAGGATAGCCTGACTCTGGCGTTCAGACAGCTCAAACTTAGCCATCAATTCAGCTTGAGCTTCTGCATCCGTATCGCTGTTACGGATAATGCGAATCACTTCATCAATGTGGTCAAGTGCAATCAGCAAACCAGCCAAAATGTGAGCTCGCGCTTCTGCCTTTTCTTTATCGAAGGCCGTCCGTCGAGTCACTACTCCTTTTCGATGCTCAATGTAGGCCAACAAAATCTCACGCAGAGACAAAATTTTCGGCACACCGTTTTTGAATAGCCAGCATATTGAAAGCTGAAATTGGTCTGCATCTGAGTCAGCTTGAAAAGGTTATTTAGAATGACATGAGCAGAGGCATCACGACGAACCTCAATGACAAAACGGACCCTTCACGGTTGGACTCATCACGAACAGCTGTGATACCGTCAATGCGTTTTTCCTGCACCAGACGAACTATATGCTCATGAACCTTAGTCTTATTAACCATGTATGGAAACTCAGTTACGACAATTCGTTCACGGCCGTTTTTCATCTCTTCAATTTCGGTGCGAGAACGTAAAACAATTGACCCTTTACCTGTTTCATAAAGCTCGGTGAATACCGGACTTGCCCATAACCAGCGCTCCAGTTGGAAAATCTGGTCCAGGGCAGGACTTCCATGATTTCACGAGTCGTTGCTTCCGGATTGTCCATGACAAGCTTTAACTGCATCAATAGACTCACCAAGGTTATGCGGTGGAATGTTAGTTGCCATCCCAACTGCAATCCCTGTCGCTCCATTGACAAGCAAGTTAGGGAAACGAGCCGGAAGAACAACTGGTTCTCTTTCGTTGGCGTCATAGTTGTCGATGAAATCAACTGTATTCTTGTTGATGTCTCGAAGCATTTCAAGAGCTATCTTACTCATGCGAGCTTCTGTGTACCGCTGAGCAGCTGCACCATCTCCATCCATGGAACCGAAGTTTCCATGGCCGTCTACTAGCATATAGCGATAACTCCACCACTGCGCCATACGGACCATAGCTTCATAAATTGAAGAGTCCCCATGAGGATGGTATTTACCCATAACATCACCAGTGATACGGGCTGATTTTTTATGTGGTTTATCAGGTGTAACTCCGAGCTCATTCATACCGTAGAGGATACGACGATGAACAGGTTTTAAACCATCACGAACATCTGGAAGAGCACGAGATACGATTACACTCATAGCATAGTCAATGAAACTTGTTTTCATTTCACTAGTTAAATTGACATTTACTAAATTCCTATCTTGCATTAAAAATGCCTCTTTTCACTTTATATAACTGTTCTATTATACCATATTTTTAACATTATTTCAGTAAAATGACTTGCTTCTAAAAACGTTTACATCGTACAAAAATGACCATCACTCGTGACAAAGAAAGTCAAAAGTGATAGAATAGTTTTGACTGGGAAACACCCTTAAAAATAAAGGAGATTTTAGAGATGACTCTTGACAAACAACATAAAAAGTAATCCTTGTTGGAGATGGTGCTGTTGGTTCTTCCTACGCTTTTGCACTTGTAAACCAAGGTATTGCACAGGAACTTGGAATTATTGAAATTCCTCAATTATTTGAAAAAGCAGTAGGAGATGCCGAAGACCTTAGCCATGCGCTTGCTTTCACCTCACCAAAGAAAATTTATGCAGCTAAATATGAAGACTGTGCAGATGCTGATCTTGTTGTTATTACTGCTGGTGCTCCACAAAAACCAGGCGAAACTCGTCTTGATTTGGTAGGTAAAAACCTTGCCATTAATAAATCTATCGTTGAGCAAGTTGTGGCTTCTGGATTCGATGGTATCTTCCTTGTAGCTGCAAACCCAGTTGATGTCTTGACATACTCTACATGGAAATTCTCTGGATTCCCTAAAGAGCGCGTAATCGGTTCTGGTACATCCCTTGACTCAGCTCGCTTCCGTCAAGCTCTTGCTGAAAAGATTGGTATCGATGCTCGTTCTGTCCATGCCTACATTATGGGTGAACATGGAGACTCTGAATTTGCTGTTTGGTCACACGCTAACGTTGCTGGTGTGAAATTGGAGCAATGGTTACAAGCTAACCGTGACTTGAACGAACAAGACTTAGTTGATCTTTTCATCTCAGTCCGTGATCGACCTACTCTATCATCAACAAAAAAGGAGCAACTTACTACGGTATTGCTGTGGCCTTGGCTCGTATTACAAAAAGCAATCCTTGACGATGAAAATGCTGTACTTCCGCTTTCAGTATTCCAAGAAGGTCAATATGGTGTAGAAAATGTCTTTATTGGTCAACCAGCTATCGTTGGTGCTCACGGTATCGTACGTCCAGTAAACATCCCTCTGAACGATGCTGAAACTCAAAAAATGCAAGCTTCTGCTAAAGAATTGCAAGCAATTATTGATGAAGCATGGAAGAATCCAGAATTCCAAGAAGCATCTAAAAATTAATTATAAAAAAACATCTCCTGATAAAAGGGGATGTTTTAGTTGTTTTATATGGATTTATCATCAAAAATATCAGTCAAATAAGGTACGATGAGCTCCTCCTCTAGGTCTTTTCAAAGAAGTAATCCAGAAAAAGTCTGAATGCTCTTCTGGATCTAATATAATATCACAGTCGCTCCGTAATCCTACCAGTATAAACCAAGCGTGTGAAAACAGTATCTTTGCTAGAATCAAACTGGCTATCTTCATGGATAATCTTATCAATCCGAATCTTTTGATTAACCTCCTCCATAGCCTCACGTAGAGTGCCTCTCTAGGCAGTTCATTCTCTTCTATACTTTCGCCTGGAATATCCCAATAAGATGGATAGACATTAGGAAGGCCTCGCTTTATCTTAGACCGTTTGATAAGCAAATACTTCCCTCTTTCTCGATTAAGGTATGAGCGATTAATTATACTGTCATTGCATATTCCTCCAAGAAAGAGCAAAAAAGACTCCAAAGAGTCCAATTTTAAGTCATCCACCCTGAGAGAATCGAACTCCCATCTCAAGAACCGGAATCTTGCGTGATATCCATTACACTAAGGGTGGCAACTCATTTATTATAACTAATTTTCACTTAAAAACAAGTCAAAAAGAAAAGAAGTTGATAAATATCAACTTCTAATTTTCTTATAATTCAATATCACCGAACAAGTCAGCCATTGAGAATCCAGTTTGAGTTTCTGGAAGTTCAAAGTCACGTTTTTCTTGTTTAGGACGACGTGGACGTGATTGACGTTTTTCTTCTTTTTGACCTTCTTCTTGAGCTGGACGTTCTTCAAGAGCCTTGATTGAAAGTGATACTCGTTCGTTAGCTGGATTAACCTCAAGAACTTTAACAGTTACTTCTTGACCAACTTTCAAAACATCTTTAGGATTTTCAACACGTTTGTGTGAAATCTGAGAAATATGAACCAATCCATCAATACCTGGCAATACTTCAACAAAAGCACCAAAGTCAGTCAAACGTTTAACTGTTCCTTCGATCACATCACCAGCAGGAAGTTTTTGTTCAACACCATCCCATGGTCCAGGAGTGGTCGCTTTAAGTGAAAGCGATACACGACCTTCTTCTTCATTCAAGTCAAGAACCTTAACTTCGATTTCTTCACCAACTGTTACAACTGATTTAGGTGAAACATTACGTTCGTGAGACAACTCAGTCAAGTGAACCAAACCGTCAACACCACCAAGGTCAATGAAAGCACCAAAGCTAGTAATACGAGCAACTTTACCAGTTACAACATCACCGACAGCCAATTTACCAAATACTTCTGCACGTGCAGCAGCTGCTTCAGCTTCTACAACTTCACGGCGAGAAAGGATGAAGCGATTTTCTTTTGGATCAACTTCTTTAATCTTAGCATTAAATTCTTGACCTACAAAAACGCTCAGTATTGCGAACGAAACGAGTGTCAAGCATTGAAGCAGGAATAAATCCACGAAGTCCTTCAAATTCAACAGAAAGTCCACCCTTAACAGCACGAGTGCCTTTAACGGTAACAACTTCTTCTTCGCGTCCAACCAATTTGTCCCATGCTTTGCGAGCTTCTAAACGTTTTTTAGATACTAGGTAAGTAACTGTATCTGTGTCTTTACCCACTACTTGACGAAGAACGAGCAATTCAAGTGTTTCACCTGTTTTTACAAGGTCGTTAATGTCTGCATCACGATCATTAGTCAGCTCACGAAGTGTCAAAACTCCTTCAACACCAGTGCCAGAAATTGCAACATTTGCTTGGTTTGCATCTACTGTTAATACTTCAGCAGTAACAACATCACCTGGCTCGACTTGGCTAACACTGTTTAGCAAATCTTCAAATTCATTCATCTAAAAAATCCTCCAACAATCAAGCTTTCACTTGACAAACATTTTTATTTTTCCTAAGCGCCCGCAACGACATATTGATTTATCTTTACCGTTTTTATACCATCTTATAAAGAAATAAAAATACCCTAAGATATTTTTATCTCTTCTTCAGATATATCACCTAAGAACTGGGGTAGCTGGATTCGAACCAACGAATGAGGGAGTCAAAGTCCCTTGCCTTACCGCTTGGCTATACCCCATTATTGATATGGAGAGAGAGGATTCGAACCCCCGAACCCGAAGGAGCGGATTTACAGTCCGTCATGTTTAGCCACTTCGCTATCTCTCCGTATACAATCAACGTCATCTATTATAACACGAAAAAGGAAAATCAACACCTTATTTTACCTAAATTATAGGTTTCGATTAAATTTTTCCACAGCCTTTTCAAGTTTTTATAGAAAGCATCCACATTTCCGTTTTTAATGATAGCAAATTGGCCATCAAGCTCTGCTATTTCTCCAATTACTTTTTTCCCAATAACAAGGGCATAGCCATCAAACTGGTCCAGACCCACCTTAACTCGGCTATCAATAATTTGAATTTCAATTTTTATCTTTTTACTCATAACTTACCTCTTTCAGAATACTATTTTACACAAAAAAGAAAAAGCTGGCAAGTGATTTCACAAATAGAAAGAAAAGAGCCCCTTGGCTCTTCTTTTTAGTCAACTTTATAAATCCAACCTTCCGGCGCTTCAACATCACCAAACTGGATGCCAGTTAATTCGTCATACAGCTTGCGAGTGACTGGACCGACTTCAGTCTCGCTATAAAAGACATGGAAGTCATCGCCGTGCTGGATACCACCGATAGGAGAAATGACTGCACTGTTCCGCAAGCTCCTGCTTCAGTGAATTTACCCAAGTCTGCCAGTGGAACGTCTCCTTCAATCGGCTTAAGCCCTAGTCTATGCTCTGCCAGATAAAGCAAAGAGTACTTGGTGATGGATGGCAAGATTGAGGGACTGAGCGGTGTTACAAACTCATTATCCTTGGTGATACCAAAGAAGTTGGCAGAACCCACTTCTTCAATCTTGGTATGGGTTTGCTGGATCCAGATAAATCACATCAGAGAAATGCTTATCCTTGGCAATCTTTCCTGGTAATAAGCTAGCGCGTAATTGCCACCCACTTTTGCTGCACCTGTTCCGTGCGGAGTCGCGCGGTCATAGTCATCTGACACAATGAAGTTAGTTGGAGTCAGACCGCCTTTGAAGTAATTGCCAACCGGCATTACAAAGATAGTAAAAATGTATTCTTCAGCTGGTTTCACACCAATAATATCGCCGACTCCAATCAAGAGCGGACGAATATAAAGAGTTCCGCCCGTTCCATAAGGTGGCACATATTCTTCATTAGCTCGGACAACCTGCTTGACTGCATCCACAAACATTTCTGTTGGAACCTGCGGCATGAGCAAGCGGTCAGCTGTTCGTTGCAGACGCTCCGCATTTTTATCCGGACGGAAAAGCTGAATACTACCGTCCTTAGTTCGATAAGCCTTCAGACCTTCAAAAGCCTGCTGGCCATAGTGAAGGCTAGGAGACGACTCAGAGATATGGAGCGTGGCGTCCTCCGTTAATGTTCCTTTTTCCCACTGGCCATTGCGATAGTATGCTAAATAGCGATAAGGCAGTTTCATATAGGAGAATCCTAGATTTTCCCAGTCGAGATTTACAGTCATGGTCTTTTTCCTCTTCTTCCAAAACTTCATTTTTAGATACTCCTTATTTTACACCTTTTTAAGATATTTTTCAAGTATTATTTTCAATTTTTCAGAAAAATTTTGTTATTCAATATTCTGTGCCACTATCAAACTTTTAGAAATTGAAAAACCAGCTCCTGTGAACTGGTTTGATAATTACTTGATATAAGCTGAGAAGACTTCTTCGTCTGAAATGGTATCAGAAATGAAGTGCTGTTACTAGTTCTCTCAGACAGGCTGAGATCAGCTAGATTGATCTCATAGGCAGTTCCTTTATTAGAAGTAACCTGTAAAATCTGCTCCTCGCTGGCTTCTGCTTCTGTTGTGAAGAGATCAAAGTCCACTGCTTCGCCAAAGACCGGTCCAGTCGTAAAAACACGATGGGGCTTGGCCTTAAGCTCTCTCAAAACTTGAAGACCGCGATTTGCTCGACTAGTAACAGGAATGTCTGCGACTCGCCATACGCTTGAGCGAACTGCGCTGGAGTCAGGAGGTAAAGTGAGTCTGTATTGGCGATAAAGGCTGCCGCTAGGACATCGTCTTTCTTGAGATTAATGGCTTTAACCCCAGCTGCCTTAGCTCCGATCACAGGAACTTCCTCAATATTGAAGCGAAGAGCATAGCCATTCTTGGTCACGAGCATAACATCATCCAGCTTAATCGGTGCCAGAGCAATAACCTGGTCGTCTTCGTTTTTCAGCTTGGCAAACTTGAGCGACTTGGACTTGTAGGTCCGCCAAGGACTGAATTCCTTGCGCTCTACACGCTTGATTTGTCCCAGTTTGGTCGCTGCAAAGTAAGTGCCTTCCTCAAAGCTGTCCAGCAATTCTGTATAGATAACCTCTTCCTTGGTATCAAAGTTGCTGATGGTCTGGCTGAGGTGTTCTCCCTATTTCTTTCCAGCGGATGTCTGACAGCTCGCATGAACAGGCCGGTAAATAACATGTCCTAGACTTGTGAAGATCAGCAAGTGCTGAGTCGTCTTAGCTGGACTAAGGGAAAATCAGTCGGTCATCGTCACGCTTGCCCATCTCTTCTAGGGTTGAAGCAGAGAAGGAACGTGGACTTGTCCGCTTGATATAACCAGAACGAGTCACGCTGACATAAGTCTCTTCCTCAACAATCAAACTAGCTGTATCATCTTCAATAGCGTTTGCCGTATCCTGCGCACTCACTGAGACGAGGATTGCCAAACTTCTTCTTGACATCGCGGAGCTCCCTGCCTCATGAGGTTATACATAGTTCGCTCATCGCCGATAATGGCAGCCAGCATCGCAATCTTCTCACGCAGCTCTGCTTCTTCCTCTTCCAGAACCACTACGTCTGTATTTGTCAAACGGTAGAGTTGGAGAGTGACGATAGCCTCAGCCTGCTCCTCGGTGAAATCATAGCTGACTTTCAGATTTTTCCTTGGCGTCTGCTTTGTTTTCTGAAGCACGAATCAGGGCAATCGCCTCGTCCAAGATGGAAATAACCCGAATCAGTCCTTCCACGATATGGAGCCGTTTCTCAGCCTTGGCCTTGTCAAAACGGTCATGAGCCAGAATAATCTCCTTGCGGTGGGCAATATAACTGGTTAAGATTGGCACAATCCCCACCAGACGCGACGTGAAATTGTCAATAGCCACCATGTTGAAGTTATAATTGACTTGCAAATCAGTGTATTTGAAAAGATAGTTGAGAATCAGCTCGGTATTGGCGTCTTTCTTGAGCTCAATGGCAATGCGAAGACTCGTCCCGGTCGGATTCGTCCCGAACCTCAGCAATACCGGCCACCTTATTATTGACCCGTACATCGTCAATCTTCTTGACCAAGACCGCTTTATTAATCTCGTAAGGAATCTCAGTGATGACGATTTGCTCTTTTCCGCCCTTCAGCTTTTCAATCTCAGTTCTGGAGCGCACCACGACGCGACCTTTACCAGTCTCATAAGCTTTCTTAATCTCATCTCGTCCTTGGACAATAGCTCCTGTCGGGAAGTCTGGACCAGGCAGAAACTCCATGAGTTTGTCCACCTTGGCCGACGGATGGTCAATCATATAGATAACCGCGTCAATGACTTCGGCTAGATTATGAGGTGGAATGTCGGTCGCATAACCAGCGGAAATCCCAGTTGCTCCATTGACCAAAAGATTAGGGAAAGGTCGCTGGCAGAACAGTAGGCTCCCTTCTCGGTATCGTCAAAGTTCCAAGCAAAAGGAACAGTATCTTTCTCGATATCCTGCAAAAGATAGCCAGCCATCTCAGACAGGCGTGCCTCAGTATAACGCATTGCCGCCGGTGGATCACCATCCATGGAACCATTGTTTCCGTGCATCTCAACAAGAATCTCACGGTTTTTTTCCAGTCCTGAGACATACGGACCATGGCATCGTAGATGGAGCTGTCACCGTGAGGGTGGAAATTCCCCATGATGTTCCTGACAGACTTGGCAGATTTGCGGTAGCCCTTGTCAAAGGTGTTGCCGTCCTTATTCATCGAATAAAGAATACGGCGCTGAACAGGCTTCAAGCCATCGCGAATGTCCGGCAAGGCCCGCTCTTGAATAATATATTTGGAGTAGCGACCAAAGCGTTTCTCCCATGATGTCCCTCAAGGGACATGTTTTGAATGTTGGACATAATAATTTCTTTTTTTAGTGTTTTATTGTAAAGTAAATCTATATTTTTATAAATTTAACTGTTTCTTTTAGGTAGTGAGAAAAGAAGAGCAATCCTACTAATCCTAGAATGAACAAAAGATTAATTTTAATAACAAATAAGCTAAGTAGGGTATTAATTAGGCCGTGAAAAATGGCGCAATAAAGGATCGACTTAGTCTTTTTGAAAACAGCTGCTAGAAGAATACTGAGATAAATTGCAAATAGACTGAATAATATAAAAGGCATCCTACTTTGGGAACTTCCAATCACAAACCATAAAGGTACATGCCATATTGCCCAAATACAACCTGTTATCAAACCGGAAATCCAAAAGGAGAATCTAGTTTCCAAAGTTGGTTGCAAGATGCCTCGCCATCCCAATTCTTCTTCGCCACCATAAACACAGACTGCACTCAAAAAAACAACAAACAAATTTCCTAGTGGAAAAGCCGGATTAAGCTCCTTAGATGAGAAAGCAATGACACCTGTCTGCACGAAAATTAGTAAAAGAAATAACAAAATATATTTCTTTGAGTCCCCTAAGATAAAAGAGACTATGCTTTTAATGGATTTTTGAGGCAAACAAGAAATGGCTGCAATGGTTGGACCGAAACCTCCTAGTAAATGGAGAAAAACTCCTAGTGGACTTGTTAGACTTAAGAGGCTCATTTGCGTCAGAAAAGCGAGCAATCCCCAACCAAATCCCCAAGAAATGAGAAAACTAATCAGTAAAAATTTTGTTATCTTATTATTTTGTAAATGTTTCATTTGTTTCGAGTCTCTCCTTAGCATACTCAATCATCTTCTCTGCAGTTGCTTTGTCATAAGGGAAACCAGTTTTGCGAGAGAAAGCTTGTGCTTCTTTGTGGAAAAAGTCCATGGTAGCCAAGAGAGACTTGGTGAGGTTTTTCTGGTCAGAAAAGTCAAGCAAGGCTGTAAATTCTTTCTCTTTCTCAGCAGGTAAATACTGAAAAGAGGTACTTGTAGTTCTTGCCAACGTCAACCGCCCCTTTTCTCGCCACTTGCCAAGCTAAAAGCCTGAGCAATTCTTGCTGGCAGATTCCATACAAAATGATCCGTCGGACAGACAAGGTGGTTTCGATGAATGCCCTTGACTCACATAAGCTGACACCCACCAGAATTCATTGCAGGATTTGTCAAAGTCAGTCGCACTGGCTGGTGCCGTCCAATAGCGCTTGGGTGTCGGTGCATAAGGAGCAAACAGTCCCTGCGGGTCATCCAGCACCGTGAAATCCGCTTCGCTATCCACCCACTCTTTGATATGCTCCTTAGGGACAAAGGGTCAAATCCATCCGATTACCATCTTCAAAAAGCATGAGATAGAGGTGGCGATGGTCTACTAGGACATGCTGCTCAATCATGCGCTTGCCAAACCTTTCCAACCAAGCAAGGTCAGCCACCAGACCATCCAAATCCTTTACAATGTAGACTACATCATAGTCTTGGAACTCGTCCTTGGGAGCATTTGATTTGTCCGCGAGCCGGACATGGCGACCGCGTCGACCTGTAGCGCTTTTGCGGTTTGCAAAATCACATCAAACATTTCGGTTTCAGTTCTCATCTTTCCCTCCTTCATTACTTAGAGCTGTTTGAAATTGTTTTACATTATAAGATAGTAAACCACTGCTCATCTCAGACTTTAGCTAAGCAATTAACCACTAGACCTTATCAAAAGCATTCTGTGTCTTACTGATTTCGTTCGGTGTGATAGAGATAGAGAGGAGGCAGATAGGACACCAGAAACATCAAAATAATTATTACGAATTCGAAAATGACGTATCTGAAAATATCTTAAACACATACAAGCCCAGAGCACCCTACAGATAAGGGACCTAAAAACATATGAAAGGAAAAATCAAAATAGCCTTCCATAGTTTCTTCGAATAGACGAAACACAAACGAATAAGTGTGTAGATTAAGGCTCCTGTTATCAAAGGAAAGCCAAATAAAATCATGATAAAAATCGCCTTTAAAGAACTGGTTTCTGAGGAATCCATATTGAAAAAGGATCAAGATCATGAACACAGAAAAATACAATCGGAGCATATAAACCTTGAAACTCGACTATTGATGTAGAATGCAAGAATAGCCGAGGGTAAAGAAACTAAGAAAATTAAACCCAAGTAAGTTCCTAAAATCGAATATCCTGAACTATCCATTATTCATACTCCTTAAAACACAGTCGCTTCCTCAAGCGTAAATTTGACATTGTCTTCAATCCATTTACGGCGTGGTTCAACCTTGTCACCCATGAGGACATTGACACGGCGTTCTGCACGGGCCAGGTCTTCGATGGTGACACGGATGAGGGTGTCGGGATTCATGGTTGTTTCCCAAAGTTGGTCCGCATTCATCTCACCAAGACCTTTGTAGCGTTGGAGGGTGGCTCCTTTGCCAAACTTGCAGCATGCAGGTCGTCCAGCTCTCCATCGGTCCAGGCATACTCGACGACTTCTGCTCTTGCCCTTGCCCTTGGACATCTTGTAGAGAGGGGGCAGGGCGATATAGACGCGACCAGCCTCGACCAGCGGGCGCATATAGCGACAGAAAAAGGTCAATAGCAAGGTCTGGATATGGGCACCGTCGGTGTCCGCATCGGTCATGATGATGATCTTGTCATAGTTGGCATCCTCAAGGGTAAAATCTGTACCAACACCCTGCTCCAATCGTGTAAATCATGGTGTTGATTTCCTCGTTCTTGAGAATGTCGGCCATCTTAGCCTTAGCCGTATTGATAACCTTACCGCGCAAGGGCAGGATGGCTTGGAACTTACGGTCACGGCCTTGCTTGGCAGAACCACCGGCAGAGTCCCCCTCAACCAGATAGAGTTCATTCTTAGCAGGATTTTTAGACTGGGCTGGAGTCAGCTTACCAGACAGCAAGCCCTTGTCTTTCTTATTCTTCTTGCCATTCCGGCTTTCGTCACGTGCCTTGCGGGCTGCTTCCCTAGCATCTCTGGCCTTGATAGCCTTGCGGATGAGGTTAGAAGCCAGTTCGCCATTTTTCCAAGAGGAAGAAAGTCAGCTTTGTCAGAGACGATGGAGTCGACGGCCGGACGAGCCAAAGGGTCGCCAACTTGTCCTTGGTCTGGCCTTCAAACTGCAGGTGAGCTTCAGGGACCAGGATGGATAGGACAGCAGCTAGACCCTCGCGGTAGTCCGAGCCTTCCAGATTCTTGTCCTTTTCCTTGAGCAGGCCGGTCTTTCTGGCATAGTCGTTCATGGCCTTGGTGATAGCGGTCTTGAGCCCCGTCTCGTGGGTACCGCCGTCCTTGGTGCGAACGTTATTGACAAAGGACAGGATATTATCGGCGTAGCCGTCATTGTACTGCAGAGCCACCTGGACTTGAAGCCACTCTCCTCGCCTTCGAAATAGAGGACAGGAGTCAGGGTTTCCTTGTCTTCATTGAGATAGCTGACAAAGTCTTCAACTCCATTCTCATAGTGGAACTCTACTTCTTCGCCAGTCCGCGCATCGGTCAGCGACAGGCGGACATTCTTGAGCAGGAAGGCTGATTCCTTAAGCCGCTCAGCAATAGTGTTGTACTTGAAGTCCGTCGTTGAAAAAATCGTATCGTCCGGCATGAAGGTCACTTTGGTCCCAGACTTAGACTTAGGCGCGGTGCCGATTTTCTTGAGCGTAGTGACTGGTTTTCCGCCATTTTCAAAGCGCTGCTTGTAAACAGTCCCGTCACGCGTGATTTCCACTTCCAGCCAGCTGGACAGGGCATTGACAACAGAGGAGCCTACACCGTGGAGACCGCCCGAGGTCTTATAACCCCCTTGGCCGAACTTACCTCCGGCGTGGAGAACGGTGAAGATGACCTCAACCGTAGGAATCCCCATAGCGTGCTTGCCGACTGGCATCCCGCGTCCATGGTCTGCGACGGTCAAGCTGCCGTCTTTGTTTATCGTCACATCAATCCGGTCACCGAAGCCAGATAGGGCTTCATCGACAGCATTGTCCACAATCTCCCAGACCAGATGGTGGAGTCCGGCTCCGTCAGTCGATCCGATATACATCCCTGGACGTTTGCGAACCGCATCCAACCCTTCTAATACCTGAATGGCATCGTCATTATAATTGTTAATATTGATTTCCTTTTTTGCCACAAGAACCTCCTGCATGATTCATCCTTTCTATATTACCGGTTTTTGGGAAATTTTTGCAAAACATTTTTTCTTAAAAAGCCTGAAATAGACAGATTTATCCGACTAGACAAATAATTTATCAGAAATCTTAATAGAAGAGCGAAATCGTGTTATAATTAAATCATGATGAATACAATTATTGGACTTATATTAGCTTATTTGTTGGGCTCAATTCCAACAGGATTATGGATTGGGCAACTTTTCTTTAAGAAAAACTTACGGGAGTATGGCAGTGGAAAATACCGGTACGACTAACACTTTTCGAATCTTGGGAAAGACTGCAGGTACTGTCACTTTTGCTATTGACTTCTTTAAAGGGACACTTGCAACCCTTCTTCCTCTTTTTATTGCATATCAACGGAATTTCCCCAATGATCTTTTGGATTGCTTGCTGTCCTTGGTCATACCTTTTCCTATCTTTGCTGAATTTAAAGGAGGAAAGGCAGTGGCAACCAGTGCAGGGGTCGTTCTGGGTTTTTCACCAGCCTTCTTTGTCTATCTGATTGGCATCTTTGCCAGCATCCTCTATCTGGGAAGTATGATTTCTCTGGCAAGCGTGCTCTCGGCAGTCATCGCTATCCTGTCGGCTCTGCTCTTTCCCTAGTTGGCTTTTATACTGCCCAGCTATGACTTCTTCTTCACTCTGATTATCATTGCGCTGGCCTTGATTATTATCCTACGTCACCGAGACAATATGGTGCGTATCAAAAAGAAACAGGAAAAATCTTATTCCTTGGGGGCTGAATATCAGTCAACAAAAACCGGATAACAAAAAAATAATACGCCATTAAAAGTTTTTGGATATGAAGTTGCTATCTTCATGAAAGATGTAATTGACAGTAACCCAGCAGATCATCCAAGCATTCAAGCAATCCATACTTTATAATTCTTTTAAAACATAAAAAGAGGTTGGAAAAATCATTCCTTCCCTCTTTTATTTTATATTAGTCTTTCTTATATCTTCTTTTCATTCCCTGCCAATCCCAAGAAACTAAGGATTACTCCTATTAGACTTAAGTTCATGGCTGATTGACTACCTGTTCTTGGCAATTCTTTAGTAGCAGAATCTTTTGTAAATGTCTTAGAAGCCTGAACGACTACTTGCTTAGTTTGACTTGGAGTTACAGGGTTTGTTGGAACTACTGGAGTGATAGCTTTTTGGATATGAAGCTGGATTTGCTGGATCAGTACCTTTTCTTGATTTCTTCAATATCAGTATAACCGTCTCCATCTGAATCCTTGGTTGATGACATAGAGATAGTGCGTGAGTTTGGATTAATGACCGCATATGCTGTCAAATCAGCTTTAGCCAAATAGTCGGCAAAAGCAACGTCCATAGAAGGACCTTCTTCACGTGCACCACCTAACATAGTATAACCATCACCACCAGCTGCTAAGAAATCATTTGTTGTCAAATAGTACTCTTTCGCCAAATCCAAAGGCTCATACTTACCTGTTTCTGGATTTTTAATTTCAATATGTAAAATCCTTTTTTCAGCGGGTAGGGTGGTATCGTAATAAACCTTTGCACCTGAAACTTGCAAGAAAACCACCACTTGGTTCAAGGAGTGGCTGACCATTTTCATCTAGAACTGGCTGGCCGTCCTTTTGTTGTAAAATAGATCCAAGAGACTTGGCAAACATATCTGCAATATTTTGTCCTGTTACTTTGATCTGAGAAATGGTATTTCCGAAAGGAAGAACAGCGATCACATCACCTTTTGTAATTGGCTTGTCTTTTGCAATTGTTTCACGCAATCCACCCCCATTTGTCACAGCAAGGTCCGTTTTATGGCTGAATCCAGTTTGCCCATATTCGTAAAGTGCATCCGCCACCACATTACCTAAGTTAGTCTCACGAACGCGCACATTCTCGCGCTGACCGTTTAACTCAACTGGGCTATTATCGCGAACTACTTTTAGCATTTTTCTGCATCATAAGCTTTCCTTAATCTTCTTAACCATAGCACTATTTTTTGCATTTGGTACAACATCTTTAGTAGAAGCGAGAGAGATTTGTTGTGGATTTCTAATAATTAGTTAGCCTTATAAGTAATTTTTCCAATGTTATTCAAATAACTTCCAGTTTGGTTATAAGTAACATTGTCTCCATAAGTTGTAGATTGAACTGTATGAGAGTGACCGTCAATAACTGTTACGCGCTTGCCTTTTGAGTTTAGGGATTATTTGAAAAGAGCTTCAGCTAAAGTGGAGCCACGCCACTCTACTGGAGTAGTCGTATCAACACCTAAGTGGGCCAAAACAACATAATTTTTGTATGTTTTACCCTCTGCAGCAGCACGAGCTTCTACTTCATCAATGACCGAATTAACTTCTGAAATTGGATCCTTAAAAGTCACACCTTGAACATTCTTGGGGTGGGTTTTGGTTGCAGTTTCAGGTGTCGTCACACCAATTACCACAAACTCATCACCTACAACATTCTTATCCTTATCTACGATCGTAGATGCTTCAAATAAGCGAGCACCATTCACATAGGTATTAGAGCTTAAAAGAGGGAAATTAAGAATTTCTTTATATTTTTTCGCTTCATCTAGGCCAAAGTCAAACTCGTGATTTCCAACGGCCATAGCATCGTAGCCCATCTCATTGAGTAGTTTGGCACGCTCTTCACCCTTAGAACTGTTAGAAATTAGCAAACCTTGAAAGGCATCTCCCGCATCAACTACAAGAGTTGAAGGATTATTTTTCCGTTCTTCTTCTATAACAGCCGCTAACTTAGCATCACCAATAACACCTTTTTCTTCCACAATACGGCCGTGGACATCATTTGTATGGATAATATTTGCTTCAGGTAAATCACTTTGTTGTCCGGAAGCGCTTTCTGAGTCTGGGCACTTGTTTCTGTTGAGGCACTGGAGCTTGATTCTCTTGAGAAGATGGTGTAGTCGCTACTTCTTGACTTGGTTCAGAAACAGCCTGTTCATCAGCGAACACTTGATGAGCTAAAAAGGCTGGAGCTAACAATAAGACAGGCAAAAGAAATTTTTCTTTTTCATAAACAGTCCTCTGTTTCTAATTTTTTGATTTGTTATCATTATATCGAAAAATGCTAAAAGTGAATTATTTTTCTGTATTCCACCTATTTGACTTTTTAGTAAAAAGTCTGAGAAATAAGATCTCAGACTTTCTTCACTTATCCTTCAAAGACAACTTCCCTCATCACAGATGGTAAAACCTCACTTGGCCTTTTAAGCTTTTCACCAACGAAAGGTGAATTGTCGCTTTGGAGACAAAATGATCAGTCACAAGTCTATCAGCTTCTGGGTCAAATATAGTTAAATCAGCAGGGCCCGTCCTGAGCAATGAAGCCAGCATCAAAAACCATACAACTGAGCTGGATTAACTGTCATTTTCTCCAAAAGTTCCATCAAGCTCAGATGACCAGCCTCTACCAAGTAGGTCAGTCCTAGAGAAAGCGAGGTCTCAAGCCCAGTCATACCAGAAGGCGCTTTAGTGATATCGGCTACATTTTTCTCGTCAGCATGATGGGGAGCATGGTCCGTCGCAATGATAGAAATGACACCAGACTTGAGCCCCTCAATAACCGCTAGCCGGTCCGATTCTAAGCGCAGAGGCGGATTCATCTTAGCATTGTCTGCCCTCTGGTCAATAGCAGAGCTTCTGTCTTAGAGAAGTGCTGAGGCGCCTCTCAGCAGTGACTTGAGCGCCCAGCTTCTGAGCGAATTCCACCACCTTTACACTCTCAGCCTTGGACAAATGCTGAATATGCACATGAGCCTTTGCATCATAAGCAATCATGACATCACGGGCAATCATGCTGTACTCTGCCACACCTGTCGCACCACAGATATGAAAATGCTCTTTAGCGATATGCTCATTGAAACCGAGGATGCCGTTGAGGTTGGGATCTTCCTCATGCAAGCTGATAAAGGTATCATTTTTACGAGCTTCTACAAGCGCTTGACGGACAATGCCAGCGTTGGTCAGCGGAATACCGTCATCAGAAAAACCTACTGCACCAGCTGCCAAGAGACCTTGGAAATCTGTCAGATGCTGCCCATCAAAATTCTCTGTAATCGTCGCGACCGACTTGATATGGATATTTTCACGACTAGCCGAGTCCAGCACTTCCTTCAGCGTTTCAACTGTAGAGATGGTCGGATTGGTATTGGCCATCATTACGACGGTAGTAAAACCACCTGCTGCCTGCCAAAGCCCCCCGTGTGAATATCTTCCTTATGAGTCTGACCAGGCTCTCTAAAATGAACGTGTATATCCACCAAACCTGGAGCTACCACCAAACCAATGGCATCAATAACTTTTGCATCATCTGCCTGCAAGCCTTGACCGATTCTAACGATTTTCTTTCCCTCGACCAAGAGGTCGGTAATTTGGTCAAAACCAGTCTTAGGATCCATAACTCGTCCGTTTTTGATTAATAGCATCGTCTTATCTCCTTATTCGTAAAAGTCCACCTGCGTATCCAAGAGCTTGTCCCCGTCATAAACAAACTTTGCAGAAAAGAAAGGCTTGTCTTCTAAAAAGCCACTCAACAAAAGTATGATCGCCTTCCCAGGTTGGTTTAGATAAAACCTGATCATAGGGTACCCATTCCAAAGTCCCTTCGTTGCAGTCAATCAGTTCCCCCTCAAACTCAGTCACCTTGAAGACATAGGTGTACCAGTCCAAGTCGGGAGTAAACTCAGGAAAAGTAATAACGCCTTTGAGAACAGGCTTGGCCTTTAGACCTGTTTCCTCTAGAATCTCACGTGCAGCGCATTCCTGTGGGTCTCTCCTCGCTCTAGCTTGCCACCGACACCAATCCACTTCCCAGCATGGACATCATTGGGCTTTTTGTTGCGGTGCAGCATGAGAAACTCCCCACCATTATCGATATAACAAATCGTTGCTAACTGAACCATACTACCTCCTATGCTAACCAATCAATAGGTTCCAAGCCCTTAGCCACTAAGAAATCATTAGTACGAGAAAAAAAGGTTTACTACCAAAGAAACCACGATACGCAGACAGCGGACTTGGGTGAGCTGACTCGATGATCAAATGTTGCGAATGCTTATCAAGCTTTTTTCTTGCGGGCGTAAGAACCCCAAAAGGATAAAGACAACTGGATCAATCTTCTCATTGACTACTTTGATAATCGCATCTGTAAATGGCTCCCAGATTAAGCCAGCATGCGCATTAGCCTGACCAGCAGGCACTGTCAAACCAGCATTGAGCAAGAGAACACCCTGCTGAGCCCAGGAAGTCAAATCATGCGACTCTTTCACTCCGATATCATCAGCCAGTTCTTTGAGAATATTCTGCAAAGAAGGTGGAGTTGGAATGTCATCAGGCACCGAAAAACTCAAGCCCCTGTGCCTGTCTCGGTCCGTGGTAGGGGTCCTGCCCTAAAAGTCAACCACCTTAACATCCGCTAAATCAGTCGTCTGAATCGCATTAAAAACCTTTTCGCGAGGTGGGTAAATGGTCCCTGAAGCATACACTTCGTCTAAAAAATGATTGATTTTTGCAAAATAACCTTCCGGCAGCTGCTCCTTAATCAAAGCGTGCCAAGCTGAATGTTGCATATATGTCTCCTCTCATTTCCTACGATAAAATTCTCTTATCTAATCCACCTAAGTGCTCTTTTGAGTTCTGCTCTGCCATTTTCCAGAAAACAAGAACCGTGGGCTAGGATGATTTTTTCTGGTTTCCAAGCCAGCATCTGATCTAGACAGTCATTGGCTTCTTTTTGATGACCGATAAAGGTCATACGGTGGTCAATAGGCGTCTGGCCGTCCGGAGTCACTAACACGAACCAATTTATAAGCCTTGCTACGAAGCGGACTTGGAAAACGCTCTGTTTCAAAATTCTCAATTAAATCTGCCAAAATCAAGGTGTGACTGTCCTTATGAAAAAAGATAACTTCCTCAATATAAGCACTTCCCTTGAAAACCAACTGATTCTATCTGACCCTGCCCAAGCTTCAGGAGCCTCATCCGTCAGCTTTTCATCAAAAGAGACTGGTATCTTCTACTTGGATGCTCTTTCTTTCACTCCTGGGCTAGACCAAGCCATTGGCTCCGGATAACGCTTCTTCCAGTCAGCTATATAGGCATATTGAATCTTATTAGGTGAAACGAGGTGTGTGACTGGTCCCAAAGGGTCTAACTGGTCAAACAAGGCTTGATTTGGCTGGATTGGTGAATGGCACCAGAGCTGGCCGTTTGCTAACTGATGACAGTCATACGGGTAGAAAAAGGGAGATTTGTCAGCACCGCATCCATCTCAATCAAATCACCATCGACTATCCAGATATTCTCCACAATAGGTTTCAAGCTATAAAGCAGTTCATAGATAGGAACAGGTCTTTTCATCTTCAATCATTCCTTGTCAACTACTTTCCTTGGGAGATTTTTAAGCCATGGACGCCTCCCAATCAAATCTTGAGAATACTGGCTCAAACCTAGAGCAGAAATCAGTAAAATCTGTGGTAAAAACTGTATGAGGTAACGGGTTTTCCCACCTTCAAAAATTTGCAGAAAAAGTAATCCTCCAAAAACAGCCAGGATCAAAAAATTAACTCGATTGTCAGGTCTGTATTTCCACAAAGTCATAACTAAACCTAAGCTCATAACAATCCAAACCAACTGCTTGACAAGAGCGTAATAAACAAACTCCTTCTTATCAATGCTTAAAAAGAATGTTCGCACAAACTGAGCAAGTGGATTGTTCTTGGTCTTTTCGTAGAAAGGATTAATAAAAGGTGTCTTTTCATTTTCAACATCACGATAGAGCCAACCCAAGGTCCCCTCAGCCACTGTTAAAGATTGCTTATAGTACAAGTGTCCTAAAAATGTCATGGGTGTATACTCCTTCAAGTGACGCTTAATTTCTAATGACATTTTCCTTAGCAAACATACCATTATTGTAATCATCTCGCTTGCTGGGTTCGATATATTGGAGCAAACCTTCTTTCATGTCAGCTTGGTCATGACCGATATAAGTTAAGCCTAGATTGATAAAAAGAAGCGGTCCCTTAGCTAATCCTTCTTTTTGAATGATTGTCACTTCATTCTGGTTTTTAATTCCAGCATTAAGTCCACTATAGGTTATTCCAAAAGCGAACACAACTATCGACACAATCAAAAGAAAGCTTTTCCACTGCTTCTGCAAAAAAAGAAAGTTACAAAGAAGGCAATCAAGAGAATCATAACCGTCGGACGCACAAAGTATAAGAAGCCTGTTAGCAATCCCAACGAGATGCTTAAACCAGCCAATTTCTTAACACTGTCAGCTTTTAAAGATTCCAAAAATTAAGAAAATCTGTAAAAGTAATAAAGGGCAGTGGCGGAATATCTGTATACATAGAGAAGAAATAAGGAGAAAAATCCAGCCAAAAAGCACATAAAGACTAAAAACGATATCAGCTGTTTTTGATTAAAGAATTTTTGACTACCCTTATACAAAAATCCAAGCTGTTAGATTAGCATACACCATGTTTTAGTCCCTGCATTATCCAAAGTGCAGACGACTCTCCAAACATCTTTGTAGAAAAACCGTTCATAGAGAAAGAGAGGCAGGTTATTTGGATTACGGGTGATATAGCTTGAAATTGATGTTTCTTTGAGCAAACGAAATGCCCCATTCAGAACAACTGCCGCATCCCGACGCACCAGCAACTCAGCCGCCCAAATCATGATAAGCTGAAAAATGATTATAGCTAGCATGATTGCTATCTTATCACGCATCAAATACCGATAAGTACTCAAGACTGATTCCGGAAATAATAGGCCCCTATCAGCAAGACGCCAAAAATTGGATAGGCCCAATAACTCATCTCACTGATATAAAAGATTGAAACAAAAACCAATGTACTACAAGGACTAACATGATTTTTGTAAAATAGAAAATGATAGATGATAAATCTTTTGACATAGGCTTATTATAGCAAAAATAAAGTCTTTTAGCTAAGAAAAATACAGCAATCAAGAGACTGCTCGCTTTTTTCAAAGATAGTATATCTATTTCAATACAAAAAAACATTTTAACTTAGACAGATCAAAGTCTTAAAGATGCCAATTTTTCCTGATCTTCTTTTTGGAAGCGCTTGAGTAAAGCCAAACCTTCAGCATTGATATAGCCTTCTTGCTCAGCTAAGTGAATCAGCTCTGTATAGTTAGAAAAGGGTCACCAATCTGACACCCGCTTCATTAAAGTTCTTTTTCTGCCTTTTGGCGCCTCATAGGTAAAGATGGCTGCTGCGCCAATTACGTCCGCACCTTCTCGTTTCGCTGCAGCGATAGCATCCAAGACCGAACCGCCAGTTGAGATTAAATCCTCAATGACAACCATCTTCTGCCCAGGCGTTACACGACCTTCGATTTGATTACCTGCTCCGTGATCTTTTGGTTTGCTACGGATATAGGCAAATGGAAGGTTCATTTTATCAGCGATAATGGCTCCATGAGGAATGCCTGCTGTCGCAGTTCCAGCAATGACTTCTACATCGGGAAATTCCGCCCGAATCTTTTCGACAAAACCATCTTCAATCAAGGTCCGAGTTTCTGGATAAGCCAAGGTCACTCGGTTATCCGTATATATAGGTGACTTGATGCCCGACGCCCATGTAAAAGGCTCTTCTGGCTTCAAATACACAGCTTTGATTTTCAATAAATCACGCGCAATCTCTTTTGCTAAAGTCATTTGTTGCTCCTTATAAATTTGAATGTTTTTGATGCTGTCAATTTCGATATAACGATTTAAATCGTATCTCTTGTTCTTACTTTAGCTATTCCACTGCTTCTTAATCTCGTGGTAGGCATCCCAAGGATTTTCAGCTTGGATAATCGGACGACCTACTACAATATAATCACTGCCGATTTGATGGGCTTCCTGCGGTGTCATGACCCGTTTTTGGTCACCGATTTCTGATCCAGCTGGCCGAATACCCGGCGTCACACAGAGGAAATCATCCGCAGTTGCCGCTTTAATCAGTTCAACTCTTGAGCTGAGCAAACCACACCATCCAAGCCAGCTTCTTTAGCCTTCCGAGCGTAATTGACAACAGACTCCTGAACCGTGGTCTGGATATTTTGGCAATCACGCATATCTTCCCTCGCTGGTCGAGGTCAGCTGGGTCACCGCAACCAACTTAGCCTTATCCCCCAAGACCTTCTTAGCTTCGCTCATCATTTCCACACCACCCGCTGCATGAACTGTCACCATGTCAATACCAAAGGTACCTAGGACAGACATGGCTGAGCGCACCGTATTGGGAATGTCGTGCAGTTTCAGATCCAAGAAAAATGCTGTGTCCAAGACCTTTCAGATAATGAACGATTTCAGGACCGATGGCATAGAAGAATTCCATGCCGATTTTTTGACATAGAGTTTTTCATCTTCCGGAAAAATGCTCCAAGAAATCTTTTGACATCGTCAAAAGATGGAAAAGTCAAGGGCGATAATAGGCCGTTCTTCACGCATGAGGGGAAAATCTCCTTTTAATTTTTATCTTTAAAGACGCCCATTAGGTATTTATATCTCAAAACCAACCTTCCCGCTAGGATCAGAGACATAGAAAAAAACCTTGCCTGAGCAAGGTTACACGAAAATGTGGCAGTATCTGCCATTCAAACGTATGATCCTTAGTAGCCCTCTCTGGACTTCTTTTTGAAAGGTTATATTTAGTTCATTCTATAATTTCACAGCAGGATTGTCAAGCAAAAATGTAACTTTAGCAAATTCTCTCGAACTTCTTTTTCGTAAAGCTTCAAGACTCTCGATACCGTATTTATCCATAGCCTTGGGTAGGTTCTCAATGATGGTCGGGCAGGCATATGGATCCGTGAAATTAGCAGTTCCCACTCCAATAGCTGAAGCGCCCGCTATAAACATCTCCAGAGCAGCCTCCGCCGAATCAACTCCCCCATGCCAATAATGGAAGTTTGCTTGCTTGCGCCACTTGACGGATCAGCTTGAGCGCTACCGGAAAGACAGCCGGACCTGACATACCACCAGTGCCATTGGCGATAATAGGCTTGCGTGTCTTCAAGTCAAATCGCACACCTACCAAGGTGTTAATCATGGTAAAACCAGCAGCACCAGCGTCTTCAACAGCCTTGGCTACCTGAGTAATGTCTGCTACGCTCGGAGTCAATTTGACATAGACTGGTACAACAGAAGTCTCTACTGCTCGCCTTGGTTGCTTCGTAGGCTAACTCTGGAACTTGACAATCAAAAGGCCAGCGTTTCCATGGTCAACATTAGGGCAGGAGATATTGAGCTCAATAGCTTTGACATTAGGGGCTTGAGAAATTTTTCCAGCCACTGTGGCATACTCTTGATTGGAAAAGCCTGCCACGTTAGCAATGATTGGCAGGTTAGGATAATGCTTTTTCCAGCCAGGGCAGTTTTTCAGCCAGTACAACTTCAACACCTGGATTTTGCAGGCCAATGGCATTGAGCATACCAGCTGGCGTTTCTGCCACACGAGGAGTGGGATTGCCAAAGCGGGGATCCAAAGTCGTAGCCTTTATCATGATGGAGCCTAGCAAGTCTAGGTCATAGTACTTGGCATCATTCTTGACTGAAACCAAAAGCGAGCCCAGATGCTGGAATAATTGGATTTTTCAGGTCCAAGCCTGGCAAGGAAAACTCTTAAACGTTTGTCACTCATTCTTTCCCCTCCCTAGACAATAATCGTACCTGTCTCAAAGACCGGACCGTCTTCACAAACCCTGCTTATTGACTGACCTCGTCCTGACCAGCCACATGAACGACGCAGGCATAGCAGGCGCCCATGCCACAAGCCATACGAGATTCCATGGAAAGATAAGCATGCGGATGGTCCTGAAACTTACGATCCACATACTGGAGCATAGCTGGCGCTCCACAAGAATAGACAGCCGCATAGTCTTGGGACAACTCATCAACAACAGCTGATACATAGCCCTGACGACCATAGGAACCATTATCCGTCGTAACAATGACCTCAGCGTATTCTTTCATTTCCTCTTCTAAAATGACAGCGGATTTGTCAGCAAATCCCAGAACAGTCAGCCACTTGAGCTCCCTTTGGCATGCAATTCTTTAGCAACCTCAAGCAGGGGAGGGACGCCAATCCCACCACCGATAATCAAAGCGTGGTCACCTGCCCTTACAGGACTCAAATCAAAGCCATTGCCCTGAGGCCCCATAACATCAAGAAACGAGCCGACTGGCAGTTGAGAAAAAATAACCGTCCCGCCACCTTCTATCCGGTATATGATGCGACAAGTCAGATTCTCTTGGTCAATCTCTGCGATTGAGATAGGTCGGCGCAAAAAGCTTGCTATCATCTGGTACCCGAATATGTAAAAACTGCCCAGCCTGCATCTGAGCGACCATTTGGCCCTTTAAAATCATGGGAAAAATATTAGGCGCAATCTCTACTTGATTCAGAAGCTCCATCTGCTCCAGCATAATCTTGCCAAATCTCTTTTTGCAACTGTCACTAACCATGACAACCCTCACTTTCTACAAGAAAAACCTCGCCAGCAGCAAGGTTTCGCAAAAACAAGGCAGTCAATTGCCTCTTATATCGTTTTTCCCTACCTTGCACCTCACTGGACTTGATTAAAGGTTAAATTTATCATATTCTACAACTAAATAGATGTTTTGTCAATCCCATTATGATAAAAATAGACCCTATGAGAATTCAACAACTACACTATATTATCAAAATCGTCGAAACTGGCAGTATGAATGAGGTCGCCAAGCAACTTTTATTACCCAGCCTAGCCTATCTAATGCTGTGAGGGACCTCGAAAAACGAGATGGGGATTGATATTTTCATTCGCAATCCTAAAGGGAACTCACTTTGACCAAAGACGGCATGGAATTCCTATCCTACGCTCGTCAGGTCGTCGAACAAAACACAACTCCTAGAGGAGAGATACAAGAATCCTGTCGCCAATCGAGAGCTCTTTAGCGTATCTTCTCAGCACTACGCTTTTTGTGGTTAATGCTTTTGTCTCTCTTCTTAAGAAAAGCGATATGGAAAAAAATATGAGCTTTTCCTTCGAGAAACCTCGGACTTGGGAAATCATTGATGACGTCAAAAACTTCCCGTAGCGAAATTGGTGTACTCTTCTTAAACGGTTATAACCGAGATGTTTTATCTAAAATGTTGGACGACAATCATCTGATTGCAACTCATCTCTTCACAGCCCAGCCCCATATCTTTGTCAGCAAAGTCTAATCCACTTGCCAAGAAAAAGCTGGTTCAATTATCCGACTTAGAAAACTTCCCTTATCTCAGCTACGACCAAGGGACCCACAACTCTTTTCTACTTCTCAGAAGAAATCCTCTCCCAAGAGCATCACAAAAAGTCTATCGTGGTCAGCGACCGTGCAACCCTCTTTAATCTCTTGATTGGTCTGGATGGTTATACTATCGCTACTGGTATCCTTAACAGTAATCTAAACGGTGACAACATCGTCTCTATCCCACTAGATATCGATGACCCTATCGAGCTAGTCTACATCAAACATGAAAAAGCCAGCCTATCTAAAATGGGTGAGAAATTTATCGAATACTTACTTGAGGAAGTCCAATTTGATAAATAAGGAGAGACTATGAAGGTAAAACAATTCTAGCTTTTTGCTACAATTATATTTATCCTGACTCCTGGCCGTAAAACTACAATTCAAATCCGAATACTACTGATGGAAATTACATCTTTTAAAAACTAACGTCAGATAGCTTTTATACTATCTGACGTTAGTTTTTCCTTATTATTTAGTATTTCAGTTACATATTGGTCCTTATTCTCATTTTGTATAAGTTTTTGATCTAGACTGAACCCTAATACTATTACTATTATCTTTATGATCCATCACATACGTTTCAGTTACAAACCATTTTAAAGTTATCACCCTGTCATATCAAGGTGTATTGGTAAGTTTTCAAACCGTTCAGAATAAAATAATTGATAGGGATAGTGTTCAAGCTCGATATTTAGCCTGTTATTCCATAAACTATCAGTACCACTAAAAAAATCTCATAGAACTTCGCATCCAATAATTTCTAATATCATTAGGTTGATAATCATCAAAAATTTTTGACGTTCTTCTGCTGAATGTGAAGTATCTTGTAAAAATAAACTGGTGGAAAAATATTAGATTCAGTGTAACGTCATATTCATAGTAGGTTTTGAAGTTTATGAGTTTGTGGATTTTTCAACTGGAAACTCGTAACTTCATATTGATTACCATAATTTTGGGAGATCGTATCCCCTTGGTAAATCATCAGGTGGTTTCTAAACTCACTCACCATCTCCGTGGTCAATTCCTGAAAAACGAAGTGATAATTTATTAAACTGTTTATAATTAAAGCCATCCGATTTAAAGAGTGAACCGCCATTATAACTGTCAAATAAGATATCTTTTTTGTATTATCAGTAAAGGACAAATGTATAATGGTATAATTCAAATCAGATTTTAAATCAGTTCTTATAGATTCTGACCATTGACCATCGACAGGTCTTTCCTCATTAAAATGAACAAACTCAATATTAATATCTTGTATAGTCTTTTTCTGGCCCTTTTTATGACTAACTTTTAAATTATAAACTCTATGATAAATGTGTTCCCGAATCAAACCACTCTGGCTTGATATAATAGCGAAGACCAATATAGCTAATAAACAAACTAATTAAAGCGAGAAAGATATATTTCTTCTTAATCTTCAACTTCTTCATACTCACCTCCTGGGAAATTAATTTCATAAAATGATAGCTTATTTTTATTTTTATATCTTTTGTTAAAGCGTCATCATTGATTTTTACAAAAGTATCAAAATCGTCTAGAACTTCTTTTGATGTATTCGTCTTTATTTTCTTCTGAATATAACTTGGTCGCCTTTTCGTACTTTTTACTTTACCATAACCATAATCCAGTAGTTGAGTCCTTGTAACAGAGATTTTAAATTTTGAACCCGTCAGTTTGACACTCACAGGAAGATTAGTTAAAGCATCGGAATAATACTATTTAGCATAGAGAAGTAAAATCATGACTAAAGCATTTTTCTAGGGATGTCAGAACTCTTATCCCAATAACCAAGACTACTGGTGTTATAATCATCATAAAAATTCTTGCAATCCGTCCTGATTCGCTCTTCTTTCAACTTTTTAAATAAATCGGAAAATATTGTTTTTCCTGGAGGATTTCCATACTCATAATAGGTCTGTAACTTACCTGTTCTAGGATTTTTGAGGTCAAAACGAGTTACATCGATGCTTTTGGAATTTGGTATAATGTATCCCCAGTATATAGCATCCCAGAGAGAAAGACGAGCCTATAACCAGACATATATGCCTTATTTAAGCCTGGAAATCTTTAGGGTCATGTTCTAGAAAAAGTTCATCATCAATCGTAAAATTTATCACTAAAAAGCTGGACCCTGTTTCAGAAAATTTTTAGCGGAATCCAAAACACTGTCCCATCATCCAATTTAGCATTCAAAAATGACCCTACTTTTTATAATAGCGATCAGGATTTGTCAAAGCTCATTTTCTGACCAAGTTAGTCCCTCAGGAACTTCAGCCTCTTTTCTCATAAATAAATTCTAGATTTATTTTTATGGTTGACTGTCTAGCTTTTTATCGAACTAGTTTGATAATTATATACTTTGATGTATTGATTTTTGCTATCAACAAGCCAGGAGCAACTATAATATCGAAGCAAAGTATAAAAGTCCAATAGCAAAACAAACTAAAACTTTAATAGTAAGTGGAATTTTTACGCTTCACTTTTTACCTTTTTCAACTCCTCACCTCCTGGGAAAATTAATCATTATATCATAATCACCATCATTATTATAGACTTCCTAATGAGAGAACATTAAATCAAAAAACATCTGAAACAAGTGGATTTCCACTTCTTTCAGGTGTTCTTTTATTGTCTTAATTGAGAAAATACTTGGCCAATCTTCCCTTCAATGACCAGATCTGCCTGGTTGTTTTGAGGATACTGGTCTTGTTGATGACGACCAGATGCTTACCTGAAAAGTACTGGATGAGGCTGGCTGCGGGATAGACGACTAAGGATGTGCCGCCGATTATCAGCAAGTCCGCTTGATGGATAGCTTGACCTGCCTGCTGGAAAACTTCCATATCTAGCGGTTCTTCATAGAGGGTCACATCTGGCTTGACAATACCACCACAGTCAAAAGCAGTGAGGAATGGTACTCTGCAGAGCAAGAAAGCCATCCAAATCATAGAATCGCTGACAATTAAGGCAAAAATTTCTATCCGCACTGCCATGTAGTTTGAGAACCTTTTTCGAACCGGCCATTTCATGCAAGCTATCGATATTTTGAGTCACCACAGCCTTTGAGCTTGCCTGCCTTCTCCAAGTCTACCAAGTAGAGATGAGCTGGATTGGGCTTGGCATCTGGATCAGAGCAGGTACTTCTTGTAAAAGTCAAAAACTCCTGCGGATAGCGCTCAAACATTGTGTGAGAAACCAGTCGCTCTGCCGTAAAGTGCCGTCCCAGCTTGACACTGTATATCCCATCTGAACTGCGGAAGTCCGGAATATTGACTCCGTCGAAACCCCCGCTCCACCAAAAAGACGATATTCTGACTTTGGTCTATTAATTCTTGCGTACCTTTCAATCTTATCCATCCTGCTACTCCTTATAAGAGACTTTCTACGACCGCATTCGCTCGGTCGAAGTAAAAAGGTTTCCTCTGGTAGACAATGCCTGTCTCCTGCGCCAAATCAACCAGAAGCTCCATAAAGTGCTGAGATGAGAAACCTGTCGTCCTGTGCAATTCTTCCTCATCAAAAGGCTTTAATAAGATGAGCCAGAGGATTTTCGAACCGACTTTTCTAACTCTCTTAGCTGCCGTGCCGACTCTTTGACAGATTCAGACAAATTCAACTGCAAAATCAGCTCCGTCAAACTAGAAGAATTAACCGTGCTTTCTGCATGAAAATTTTGCAGGTCAGGATTATCAGAATGTCGCATCTTTTCAAACTTCCAACGGTCGTAACTAGCCCCTCGTGAATTATGAATATAGCAGTCAATATCCGGTATTTGCATGCGAATCAGCCGCATAAAAATCCGATAAATAGCCGGACTGACAGCTCGGATAAAGTCAATCAGCTGCTCATTTCTCAGCTTAGCTTCAAGGTCATAAAGGTAATTGACCAGTCGCTCATCCGCTTCATTTTTCATGGCAAAAAGCTGAAAATCAGCTAGGTTAGACCCAGTGATTTTCCAACTTTAGATTCATCATAGATTGGATGTTGAGCTCTCTTCGCTCCGCTAAAGCCTCAAGAAGAAGGACCAAGTCAGACTGGACACTGCTTCCTGCTCGCTCAGCCAGTTTATGAGCATAAGCATAGTCATAGCGGGAAATAGCAAAGAGAATAGCTTCTTTGACATCTACTTTCATGCTTCTGCAATCAAGGTTTCCAACCCAACCTTCATCATATCGGTAAAGGTATTTTGGCGTTCTTCAGCTGTCGTATCTTCTTCAGGATTGACCAAGCTATCAGAAATGGTCATGATCGCGAGAGCATCTACATGGTGTTGAGCTGCCAGATAGTAAAGTGCCGCAGCTTCCATTTCCACTGCCTTAACGCCCCATTTACCAAGCTCAATATTCTTTTCAAAGTAGTTTGAGTAAAAGACATCAGACGACAAGACATTCCCAACATGGGTTGTCATACCAAGACCTTTGGCGATATGATAGGCCTTATCTAACAAATCAAAGCTAGAGATTTGCGGAAAATCATACTGTGGCCAGTCATTGCGGATAATGTTGGAGTTAGTTGCAGCGGCCTGCGCCAAAACCAATTCACGGACATGCACATCAGCATTCAGCGAGCCAGCAGTTCCCACACGGATCAGCTTTTTCACACCGTAATCAACAATCAGCTCACGCGCGTAGATAGAGATTGAGGGCATTCCCATCCCAGTTCCCATAACAGAAAACACGCTCGCCTTTATAAGTACCAGTGTAACCGAACATATTGCGGACTTCATTGAAGCAAACAGCGTCCTCAAGGAAATTCTCCGCAATAAACTTAGCCCGAAGCGGATCACCTGGAAGAAGGATTTTATCAGCAATTTCACCTGCCTTAGCAGAAATATGAATAGACATAGTTAAGATACCAAACCCGTCAAAAGCAAAGGGAAAATAGGAGATGGTCGCAAGACCATCTATCTTTTTCCCACAGCTTTTAGGGTGGGTTCAATTCCTTTCTTTCTTAATTTTAATATTCCATAGAAAGACTAGCCCGAGTTCAATTCAAACCTCAGATGCCCTTCCTTTTCTGTAAGTTTATAAAGGCTGTTCCGGGTTTAATTACCAACCCAGACACTACGCCTTTCAACATTTTTACAATTCAGCAAGTGTTTCTTTTAAGCAGTCGTTTGAAATCATCCTTGACACGTTCTGTTACTTCAACCACTTCCTCATGATTAAGCTCTTCTTGGAACCCAGCAGCAAAGTTTGTAATGCATGAAATTCCAAGGACTTTCAATCCAGAATGTGCTGCTACAATCACTTCAGGAACAGTAGACATGCTGACTGCATCCGCCCCAAGCGTCTTATAAGCACGGATTTTCTGCAGGTGTTTCATAAGTCGGTCCAGTGACACCGATATAGACACCCTCATCCAGCTTGATACCAAGCTTATCAGCAACCTTATGAGCGACGGCACGGTATTCTGGAGTATAAGATTTAGACATATCAGGGAAACGTGGACCAAATTCATCCAAGTTTTCACCAATCAAAGGATTTTGACCAGTCATATTGATGTGGTCAGTGATCGCCATAAGCGTACCAGGACCATAGCCGATACCACCGGCTGCATTTGTCACAATAACACCTGTCGCACCAAGAGCCTTCATCACACGCACTGGGAAAGTAACGATTTCTAAAGGATTTCCTTCATAGAAATGGAAACGGCCTTGCAGCGCCAAGACTTTACGTCCTGCCAAGTCTCCATAGACTAATTTCCCAGCGTGACCAACAACAGTCGAGCGGCCCCAGTTTGGAATATCCGCATAGTCAAGACTAACGGCATTTTCTATTTCAGAAGCCAATTCTCCCAAACCAGATCCCAAAATCAGACCAAATTCAGGTTCTGTCATACCTTTTTCTTTTAAGAAGGCTGCTGTTTCTTTGATTTTTTCTGATAAGCTTGTCATAAAAATATTTTCCTCACTCTCTTATCACGCTTATACTAATTTATCCAGGAAGCTTTCACCAATCATCGCCTTGTCCACTCCGAAGTTTTCAGCAACGGTAGCTGAGATATCTGCAAAGTGTCCAACAGGAATATGACCATGACCGCTCAGCGATTTTCCGAAGACCAAAAGCGGAATGTACTCACGAGTGTGGTCTGTTCCGGCATAGGTTGGGTCATTACCATGGTCAGCAGTAATCATGAGCAGATCATCTTCACGCATGTTTTCAATGATTTCTGGGATGCGAGCATCAAACTCTTCTAGGCAGTCACGGTAGCCATGTGGGTCACGGCGGTGACCATAAAGAGCATCAAAGTCTACTAGGTTGGTAAATGAGAAACCTTCTTTGAAGTTTTCGTCTTTGAGAGCCTTGACCAATGTATCTACACCATGATTGTTAGACTTATTGTGTCCCATATCATGATTGATTCCAGCGCCGTTGAAGATGTCATTAATCTTACCAACAGAATAAGTGGCAATTCCAGCTTCATTGAGCCTATCAAGAACAGTTGGATTAAACGGAGACACTGCATAATCGTGACGGTTGGCTGTACGAGTGAAGTTGCCCTGGCTCACCTACATAAGGACGAGCGATGATACGTCCTAGAAGCGCAGGGCGTTCCAAGGTAATAGAGCGGGCAAATTCACATATACGATAGAGCTCTTCCAAAGGAATCACTTCTTCATGTGCCGCGATTTGCAATACTGGATCAGCAGAGGTGTAGATAATCAGCTCACCTGTTTCCATCTGACGAGGACCAAAGTCATCAATAACTGCTGTACCAGAGTATGGCTTGTTAGCCTCACGAATGACCCTTGCGACCAGAAAACTCTTCAATCTGAGTCAGGATTTCTTCTGGGAAACCATTCCAGAAAGTATCAAATGGTTCAGTAATATTTAGTCCCATGATTTCCCAGTGGCCAGTCATCGTGTCTTTTTCCAAGTGATACTTCCTCAAGTTTAGTATAATAGCCACTTGGATTTGCTTCCTGAGGAACTGTCTTCAAAGGAACAGGACGTTCGATATTTCCCAGACCAATCTTAGCCATATTAGGGACGGTAAGTCCAACTGTTTTGGAAATATGTCCCAGAGTATCTGAAGCACCGTCTGGCACTCCAGCATTAACAAAGTTGTTAGCATCGGGTGCGGCACCAATACCAACTGAGTCCATAACTACTACGTGAATACGATTAAATTTTTGCCATAAGATCCTCCTTTTTATTCATTAGCTTCTAAGACTTGAACACCAGATTTTCCTGCTACGATAACCTTATCTACCATTTGGTTAAAGAGACCGTGCTCAACTACACCAACAATGTGGTCTAATTCACGGGCAAACTCAATAGGATTTTCAATCACACCCAAATCTAGGTCAATGATAAAAATTCTTCATATCTGTAACAAAAGCGTTGACCATCATTCTGACGAAAGGCTGGTTTGTAACCTGCACGTTCAAAAGCGACGGAAAACTTGCTCTGCACCATACTGGACAACTTCGACAGGAAGTTTAAAAGCACCAAGCTTCTTGACCAACTTGCTTTCATCAACTACCCAAATATAGTTCTTAGTCGGAGTTGCTACAACCTTCTCCATCAGGAGAGCTCCTCCACCACCTTTAATACCATTAAAGTCCGGATCAACCTCATCTGCCCCATCAACTGTCACATCAACTAAGTCGACTTCATCAATGGATTTGAGTGGTATACCTAATCCTTCTGCCTGCTGGCTGGTTACACTAGAAGTCGTAACAGCTGTAATCTGCAGTCCTTCTTCTTTATACGCCGACCAATTTCTTCGACAAAATAATAAGCAGTCGAACCCGTTCCGAGACCAACTATCATCCCGCTTTGGACAAATTCAGCAGCCTTGATTCCTGCCAGTTTCTTTAGATTTTCCATAGCACCTCCTAGAATCACACTACTTTTATTATATCATGATTCTCACTAACATGAAAGTGTTTTCTTTGCCAGACTTAAACTTCATTCCTTCCGCTTGATAATCGAAAGCCTTGCTCCTCCTTGATTTTTTTACGTTACAATTAGATTAATTGATTTTAAACACAAGGAAAAATACAGTATGATTACCAGAGAATTTGATACAATCGCTGCGATTTCTACGCCTCTTGGCGAGGGGGCCATCGGCATCGTCAGACTAAGCGGGACTGACAGCTTTGCTATTGCCCAAAAGATCTTCAAAGGCAAAAATCTAAGCAAAGTGGAAAGCCACACGCTCAACTACGGTCATATCGTTGACCCTCAAAATCAGGAAATTTTGGACGAGGTTATGCTTGGTGCCATGCGCTCTCCCAAGACCTTCACGCGCGAGGATATCATTGAGATTAACACCCACGGCGGGATTTCGGTCACGAATGAAATCCTGCAACTGGCTATCCGCGAGGGAGCTAGAATGGCTGAGCCTGGAGAGTTTACCAAGCGGGCCTTTCTCAATGGGCGCGTAGATTTGGCTCAAGCTGAGGCCGTCATGGACATCATCCGCGCCAAGACCGATAAAAGCCATGAACAACGCTGTCAAGCGACTGGATGGCTCTCTCTCCAACCTTATCAACAATACCCGTCAGGAAATCCTAAACACACTAGCTCAGGTCGAGGTAAATATTGACTATCCCTGAGTACGACGACGTGGAAGAGATGACGACCCAGCTTATGCGAGAAAAAACGACTGAGTTCGAGGCACTGCTGAGCAACCTCCTCAATACTGCACGACGAGGTAAGATTTTACGAGAAGGCATTTCCACTGCTATCATCGGCAGACCCTAATGTTGGCAAGTCCAGCCTGCTCAATAATCTCCTGCGCGAGGACAAGGCCATTGTCACTGATATCGAGGGGACGACTCGTGATGTGATCGAGGAGTATGTTAATATCAAGGGCGTGCCACTCAAGCTCATCGATACTGCAGGGATTCGAGAAACCGACGACCTTGTAGAACAGATTTGGAGTTGAGCGCTCTAAAAAGCCCTGCAGGAAGCTGACTTAGTTCTCTTGGTTCTCAATGCCAGCGAGCCTCTGACAGACCAAGACCGCCAGTTGCTAGAAATCAGCCAGACAGCAATCGCATCGTCCTGCTTAACAAGACTGACCTTGAAGAAAAGATTGAGCTAGACCAACTGACAACTGATGCTATCAAGATTTCCGTCCTCCACAATCAAAATATCGATAAAATTGAAGAACGCATCAATCAGCTCTTCTTTGAAAATGCTGGTATCGTCGAGCAAGACGCCACCTATCTGTCCAACGCCCGCCACATTTCCTTGATTGAAAAAGCCCTGGAAAGCCTGCAAGCCGTCAACCAAGGCTTGGAAATGGGTATGCCGGTAGATCTTCTCCAAGTCGATATGACTCGCACCTGGGAAATCCTCGGCGAAATCACTGGTGACGCCGCACCAGACGAACTCATCACCCAACTCTTCAGTCAATTTTTGATCTAGGCAAATAAAAAAAGGTTAAAAACCTTTTTATTTGCCCAGAATAAGTCCCGCAATCAAAGGACTGACAAAAACATACATTAAACCAGTCACTCCAATGGCCAAACCAGCCATAGCTCCCTCAACTTGACCATATTTAAAGGCCGCTCCTGTTCCGACTGCATGCCCTGTCCCCCCAAGTGCTAAGCCAATAGCAACCGGATCTTCAATTTTAAGAAGTTTTAAAATAGTCGGTCCCATAACACTCGTCAAAATCCCTGTAGCCACAACAACTACTAAAGTAATCGTTGTAATCCCCTGCATCTTATCTACAATACCAACCGCCATTGCAGTGGTTACTGACTTTGGAAATAGAGAAATAGCTAAGGAAAAAGTCCATTCCAAAAAATTTTGCTACAAGTGCTGTAAAACTTGTATTTACCAATACTGATAAAAAGATACCTAGCAAAATACTTCTAGCATGGTGTTTCATTAAATGGAAGGTCTTATAAAGTGGAATTCCTAATGCAACAGTCGAAGGCACAATCAGATTATTCAAATAAGAGCCTCCGATATAATAATCCTTATAAGAAATTCCAGTCCAGGATAAAGAGAATCACTAAAATAGTTGCCAAAAAGCAAAGGGGGTTGTTAAAGGATGAGGAAAACGTCTAAAATCAGCATTCCAATAAGATAAGCTAAGATAGACAAAGCTGAAGCCAAACAAAGGATTAGTAACGACACTATCCATTCTTTGTCCCCCTTTTCTTGATAATCTCCTTCATAGCGTCTCTTAATAAACTGCACAGTAGAGGCAATGACCATAACGTTCAGAACAATAGCCAAGAGCACAATCAAGATGACAGGCAGGAGATACGGTGCTATGATATAGAAATTTATCCATAATTCCAACTGCTGCTGGTAAGAAAAGAATAGTCATATTCGCCAGTAAAAATTTCCAACCAGGTTTACATGACGCAAGCGTAGCCATTTGAATTCCAAAGCTAAAAACAAAAATATGAGACCTATATACTCCCTGGAATTGGCAAATGGAAAAACTTGAAATCCCTCACCAAGTAGTGAGATTGAAAAGATGATCATTAGCTGTACATATAATTTCATAACGTCCCTCGCTCTTCTAAGTAACAGTCTACTACTTTTCAGAAAAATTTCAATATATTTTACAAAAATAAAAAAATGGAAACGAAACCATCTTTTCTTCTGTATGACAGAACGTCTAAATAGTAGTCCTATTTTAGATTTAGCACCAATTCAGCAAAAATTTCAATCATTCTAAGCCAATGAAAACAACGCCTATTGGCGCCTTAAACACTACGGAAGACATGGGATTCGAACCCACGCACGCTTTTACACGCCTACTGCGTTTCCAACACAGCCTCTTAAGCCTCTTGAGTAATCTTCCATATCTATACATGGAGCCGGTGGGAGTCGAACCCACGTCCAAACATCTGCAACACATTTGTCTACAAACCATAGGCTATGTATTGTTTTAACCCAATTTTGACACATAGCTCAAGCCAAAATTAAGCGAGTCTATCAATCTCTTGTAAAATCCCAAGACAAGATTCTACCGTAGCTTGCTAAAATAAGACCTGTCATCAGACACAAGCAATCCGAATCGGGTCACGCTGGCTGTTTTTTAAGCAGCTAAAGCGTAAGAAGTATTATTTTTTGCAGTTATATTTAACTGGCGTTTTACATCCGCTAGATGAGTCGCAAAATATGCCTCATAATGCCTGTCGAATCCGTAACGACCCCAAGACAATCAAAAACATTATATCATATTTCAGCAAAATTGCAATTTTTTCAGATCAGATATTTCTGAGTTACTTTAGTAAAAATCTCGAACCCATTAGGATTCGAGAATATTGATTATTTGATCCCAAGTGCAATTCTTGCGTAACGGCTCATTTTCGACTGTCCAAGCCGGATACCAAACCAGCTTGACTTCCACTTTAGTTACTTCTGGAAGCTCTTCAAGAGCATCGTGGATTTGATCCGTTAGTAGATCAGCCAAAGGACATCCCATAGTTGTTAGAGTCATGTCAATTTCTGTCTCACCATTTTCTTCGTTGAAACGAATTTCATAAATGAGTCCCAGATTGACAATATCAATTCCCAATTCAGGGTCAATTACTTGTTCTAAACTTTCAAGAATGCGATTTTTAATGCCATCAATTTCTTCTGCTGTATATTTTTGCTCTGCCATCCTATCATCTCCTATTTAGTTAATATTTTAGAATCAAGATTTCATCATTTTTAATCTTCGAGTGAAATCACGGAGTGACTTACTACGACTTGGGTGGCGTAGTTTACGTAGAGCTTTAGCTTCAATTTGACGAATCCGCTCGCGAGTAACATTGAAGACCTTACCGACATCTTCCAAGGTCCGCATTTTACCATCATCCAAACCAAAACGCAGGGCGAAGAACATTTTTCTTCACGATCTGTAAGGGTGTCTAAAACTTCATCCAGCTGCTCACGAAGAACAACACGAGTTGTATAATCAACTGGATTTTCAATCACTTCGTCTTCAATAAAGTCTCCAAGATGGCTGTCATCTTCCTCACCGATAGGCGTTTCCAGCGAAACTGGCTCCTGAGCAATCTTGAGAATTTCACGAACCTTATCCGGTGTCATATCCATACGCTCAGCAATCTGCTCTGGTGTTGGGTCTTGACCTAATTCCTGCAAGAGATTGCGTTGCTCACGGACTAGCTTTGTTAATCGTTTCAACCATGTGAACTGGAATTCGGATTGTTCTAGCTTGGTCAGCGATCGCACGGGTAATGGCCTGACGAATCCACCAAGTTGCATACGTTGAAAACTTAAATCCTTTGGAGTAGTCAAATTTATCAACAGCCTTCATCAAGCCCATGTTTCCTTCTTGAATCAAGTCAAGGAACTGCATACCGCGTCCAACATAACGCTTAGCAATAGAAACTACTAAACGAAGGTTAGCTTCAGCCAAACGCTGCTTAGCTTCAGTATCACCTTGCTCAACCAAGATAGCCAACTCCCTGCTCCTCTTCATTCGTCAGGAGCGAACAACTCCAATTTCTTTCAGATACGTACGAACCGGATCGTTGACTTTAGCTGAATTACTACCCAAGAGCTCTTCGTCTGTCAGCTCGGCCTCTTCCTCTTCATTGTGCAAGACACGTGCACTTGGATTGCCTTCTTTATCCGTAATAGAAATACCCGCATCTTGGATACGTTGCAGCAAATCCTCAATGCCGTCAGCATCCAAACTAAAAGGAATAATCAGTTTATCATTAATCTCATCATCAATTGCCGTACCGGCTTTTTTATGGTTCCGAATAAATTCTGCAACTTGTACGCCAAATGTTAGTTACTTCTTTTTGTTTTGTAGCCATTCCTACTCCATTCTTCTTTTTTGAGCAATTAAGCGCTCTAGTTCTTCAATCGCCCTATCCACATCTCCATTATGAGAAGCTTCTCGAACTTTTTTTCCAATCATTTGATTCTCCTTGCGGAGCAATTCTTTTGTCTCTAACAGACTCTACTTCTGCCAACTCATTATCCGCAATTTCGCTAGGTAAATCCTCTTCTAAAATACGATACCAGGCTTGCTGGACACCATCTGATTGCTCTGACAAATCTTGTGAAGTCACTTCGCCGTTTTCACAAAGTATCTGGTATAGAATCTGTAATTCTGGTGTTGCAAAATGAAAATCTTCTCTTAAACGGTAATCATTTAAGACAATCGGAAATTCAATCATCCGATTAAGAAGATGATTCTCCGCCTTTACTAGACGAGAGACTTGCTTAGAAAGGGGAAGGTTAATCTGAGGTCGAGGTTGCTGAAAAACCTGATCTTGCTGATTTTGTCTATTACTTAAGCGACTATTGTTAACGGCATTTTCAACCTGCTGGTAATCAAAATCTGGTAAGAGTTCAGCCAGCATAAAGATATAGGAATTCTGCGCCGTAATAGAGGGTGTTTGAGCAATAATCGGAGCCATTTTTCTCAACAAACTCAATCTGAGCCTGTAGATTCTCCGTATTTTCAGGTTTCAGATAACGAATTAAAAATTCTACATTACTAATTCGAGTTTTGGTGAGTAGCTCTTGCAATTCCTCTGGGGAATTTTTTTGGATAAATTCATCAGGATCCATTTGATTAGGTATAGAGACAATTTCAACTGCCAAATCCTTCAGTTCATCCAAAGCCTTAACAGTTGCTGCCTGACCAGCTTTATCCCCATCATAAGACAAGACTACTTTTTTGCAATACTTACTAAGATGCTGAACGTGTTCATGTGTCAGAGCTGTCCCCATTGAAGCGACTGCATTTTCGATGCCTGCTCGGTAAGCAGCAATGACATCCATAAAACCTTCCATCAAATAGACTTCATGATTTTTCTTAATAACAGGCTTTGCTTTATCCAAATGATAAAGTTCATAACTCTTATTGAAAATAGCAGTGCTACGACTGTTTTTATACTTGGCCTGATGGCCGTCAGAAAAACTAGTATCTTGCCAAATTCGTCCTGAAAAAGCTACAACTTGACCATTATCATTCGATAAGGGAAACATAATACGATTTTGAAAAAGCATCATAGACCATATTGTTCTCAGTCAGATTAAAAAGGCCAGAATCTGTAATGGTTGCTTCGTCAAATCTTTCTGCCATGCTCTGATAAAGATAATTGCCTTCACTAGGAGCCAAACCAATTTGAAAGTGTCTAATAATCTCATCCGTTAAACCACGTTGGTAAAGATAGGATCTAGCTTCTTCTCCCATTTTTGTCGTCATCAAGACGGCATGGTAAAACTTAGCAGCTTCAGTATGAATATTATAGAGAGATTGATAAGGATTCTGTCGTTTAGGTTGAGATAAGTCAGTCTTTTCAATAGCTAGTTGAATGCCACTTCGTTCTGCAATAATCTGAACAGCATCCATAAATGAAACGCCACGATATTCTTCAATAAACTTAAAAACATCTCCCGACTTGCCGCAGCCAAAACAGTGGTAAAACTGCTTGTCTTCTACGACATTAAAGGAAGGTGTCTTTTCTCCATGAAAGGGGCATAGCCCGAGAAAATTACGTCCGGCCTTGGTCAGAGCTACAACTTCTCCTATGACTTCGACGATATTGACGCTGTTTTTAATATCAGAAATGATCTCTTTATCAATCAACCGACAATACCTCCAATTTATCATAGAATGTTAATTTATATTCTATAATAAAAATCTAGAAAAAGTAAAATATCAGCTATAAAAATACTGATAAATAAACTTCATTAAATAGACATAAAAATTTAATACATCTATAAAAACATACTACTTGATAAAGATTTAATTTTTCATTATAATGAGACTGATAGGAGATGTCAAATGTTAAAAAGAATTAAAAACTTTTTACTTCGTGGCAATGTAGTTGACCTAGCTGTTGCCGTTATTATCGGTCTGCTTTTCGGTGCAATTGTTACTTCATTGGTAAATGACATTATCACACCACTTATTTTGAACCCAGCCTTGAGTCTTTCGCTGGTGTAGATAAGATTGCTGAACTATCTTGGAATGGTGTTGCTTATGGTAACTTCCTTAGCGCTGTCATCAACTTCCTTGTAATCGGAACTGTTCTTTTTCTTCATAGTAAAAAGTCGCAGAAAAAGCTCAAAGCTTAGGTAAAAACAAGAAGAAGTTGTTGAGAGAAGAACCAGCTCAACTGAACTTGAAGTTCTTCAAGAAATTAAAGCTTTACTTGAAAAAATAACAATAGATCTGAAACCTCAGATATTTGCATTTTTCAAACATCTGACTCTCGATCATGATTAAAAACAGCCCTTAGGCTGTATTTCAATTAGAATTTCTTGCGCTTACGAGTCGCTTCTGATTTACGTTTACGTTTTACAGAAGGCTTTTTCATAGAATTCACGTTTGCGTGTTTCTTGAAGAGTACCAGCTTTAGTAACAGCGCGTTTGAAACAACGAAGAGCGTCATCAAGAGATTCGTTCTTACGTACTACTGTTTTTGACATCACTCCCTTCAAGTTCAGAATCTAGTTAATGATACCATATCAGGGAGGTCATGTCAAGTTTTTCTTGAACAATGCATTATCTGACTTAGTGGAACTTCTGAGATAAAAGTCTCATATACTCTCGAGTTATCATGTTACAAAAGGATACTTAAAGTCTCTTTCACAAGAAGCTTCTACAAGGTTTTTTTCTTTTTAGCTGCCTTAGAGATTGACATTGACAAGATTTTATCATAAACAAGAAATTGTTGCATTAACTTACTATCACTAATGTCTGGAAGCAAATCAATGATGTATTCCAACTTGATTGTCTGCTTTTCTGCTGATTCAATTGCTGTCATCTCTATACTTTTACAGTTAGCTAAAAAAATAGCTTCAAAAAGTAGTTCATATTCAAAATTGGCCGGAATTTTAATGATTACATAGCGTCTGGTCTGACTTACTGAAGTAAAATCCATTTTTTCAAAAATCAACCAAACAAAGGAAATCAAGAGCGTAAAGACAATTGCTAAAGCAATAAGCCCATCCCTGTTGTAATTCCGATGGCTGTTGCCATAAAGACTGCTAAAAGCTCCTTAGCCCCTCCAGCTCGCAGATCGAAAGCGAATCAAACTGAAAGTTCCTGCTACTGCAACACTGGTACCTAAATTCCCATTAACTAGGAAAATGATAATAGAAATAATAGCAGGTAACAGAGACAAAGTAATCACAAATTCTTTTGTGTAAATAGTTTAGCGTTTATAAACTTTGACTAAAAACAATTCCTAAAACCAAACTTGTAATTGTTGCGAAAAATCAGTGCTAAAGGATTAATCTTCACCTCTGTTGAGGAATAAAATACTGTTAAATAATTGATTGAGCATTAAAAATCTCCTTAAGATTTAACTGTTTGAGTTAGTCTTTCTTTGGTTTGTAAATAAAGCTTTCCCATATTTTGAGAATGATTGGTCAATCAACCCATATTTATTGAGAATAGATGCCAGCCATTGAGGATATTGTCCAGGAACTTTTATTTCCATGATGACTTTTGCCATCATCAAGTAGTGGCCAACCATAACGTCCTGAAGTCAAGTCTACATCATAATCTCGATAACGAATGTTAGAATCAACTGTCACTCGAACTTTCTTATCTTCAATACCTTTCATAGAATAGCGATCATAACTGATTACCATTTTGGGTTTCAGTTCTAAATAGCGTTCTTGCAACAGCTCTACTTCTGCCTTCACTCTGTCATCAGAAATAGTCGCGTCAGCCAATCCATTTTCAATAAAATTGGTAACAGACACCGGGTTAGATACAAGACGATACTTAAAACCAACTTCTTCTGATTTTTTCTTTATTTCTAAAAACACCTGACAATCATCAGTTGGAATCTCTGCATAAGTACGCATCCGTAACTTTTCGCGTCCACCTCTTCTAGCAATCGAATCTTGAATCATCTGAAAATCATCATTGTCAAAATAGATATTTGTAATAGTTGATGTCGCATAGTCGTCAGCTATAAGATAGGGATGCATCTCCACCTCCAAATGTGCTAAGGTTACACGATCTAAGATATACTTAGTTTCGATTCTTTGGAAGTTCGTTTGAATTTGCTTTGCTTTCATTTTTTTCTCCTTTTTCTACAAATGTAGTTTTTAAACTTTTAAAAGAAAGAGAGCAGTTGCTCTAAATCAAATAAATTTTATTTTCATATTTGTCGTTTACAAGTATATTCTACACTTGTAGTTTTTTATTTGTCAAGAGAATTTTTAAAAATAAAAACTCTATCTATCAGAGTCCTCGTCGAACTGAGATAGATAGAGTTATTCTTAATCATCGTCGTCCTTATCATCATCGTCATCATCAGTATCTTGTGAGGATGAGGTCTGGTTTGTACTAGGACTAGAATTTAGGACCGGACTTGCACTACTACTAGGTGGTGTGACAACGGTCTGGCTACCGTCTGTTGTTGATTGGCTAGAGCTAGGCGCTTCTTTTTCAACAGTCACAGTCTTTTCAACAACTGTATCGTCGCTTGGATTTCAATAGTTTTCCTGTCTTAGCGTTAACTCAGAATCTCATGCGCTGTTTGCCCATGTGAGAAATAGATCTGATAATTGTCTTTTTTTCTCGAACAATCTTCAAGTCTTTAATCTCTTTTTCAGTAAGAGAAAGGTCCTTCAAAGCAACTGATAAAGCCTGATTTTGAGTAACTTCTTGAGATTCTTTCTTTCTGGTAACTGTTTGGGTCTTTTGAACCTTCGTTACAGAATTTTCAATTGCAAAAACTGAGCTAGTCAGGAGCAACAAGAAAGAAACAGCTATGATAAAGCCTGTAGATAAAAACTTCCTAGGAAGACGACTATCCATAATACCGATAATTCGTCTCTTGAGATTAAATTTGTCTGAATGGAAACATGTTGTTAGTGCAATAGGGAGTCTTCTTGCTACGATTAATCATAGTAAGGATTGTCTCGCCATAAAATGTACGATAGCTAGTATCACGATTATTTAATACATCATAGTCGCAATACATCTCTCCTACTTCCTGCGTTTCACGGCAAGCCAGTCTTACAATAGGGTTAAACCAATGAAGACTCTTAACAAGCATTGACAATAAATTAATCAAGACATCTCTGTGCTTATAGTGGGTCAGTTCATGATTAAAAATGAGCTGGAGTTCTTCTTCGGTATAGTCTAACTCAGGGAGAATAATCAAAATGACTCTAAAACCTAGAAGCATTGGACTTTGGGACATTGGGTAATGAAGTAAACTAACCTTCCTTTTGACCCCCATTTCTTGCTGAATCGTTTGAAGCTGAAGAAATGCTTCCTCATCTTGAACAGGAGTTCCCCATCGTTTTAACATTTTTCTAAAACGAATGTATGAGTAGGCATATCTACCCAAACTGATGACAAAACCAAGTAGCCAGATAAAAAGAAGAATTTCAAACCAAGGCAAGGATGAAATAGTGTCCCACAAGCCAGTCTGAGCTACTTTTGTAGAGACTTGGCTAGCCCCTTGACTAGTAGCCGACTGTACACTAGAAACTGCCGTCTCAACAGTTGGACTAGTGTTCATTCGAATAAGACCAGAACCAAACTGAGGTCGAAATGGTAATAAAAACTCCAGCAAAAACTAAGAACCAAATGAAATATTTAGCTCTAGCTGAAATTCTTGTCTTAAAAAGAGTAAAAATCAAACTCAATAAAAGAACCAAGATAGATGTAGAAAGACTTGTTAGCAAAAAGATAAAAGGAACTGTTTCATTTTCCCCTCCATCCTACTTTCCATGATTCAGTAGACTACGTAATTCGTCTAACTCATTGTCTGAAAACGAATTAGATGAGAAGAGTGTTTTGACAAATCCCCCCATGGAATGACCACTGTAACGCTTTAAAAAATCAGACGTTTCTACTTCTAAGTACTCATCTTCGGAAATAATTGCTGTATACTGTCTTTCACGACCCTTACGAACACTTTCTAAGAAACCTTTTTCTGTCAGGCGTGCTAAGACTGTCAGCAAAGTCTGGAGACTCCAATGATTGTCATTTCCCAGTTTTTCCATTATATGTGCTGAAGTTGTTGGATTTGGTAATTGCCATATGACTTTTAAAATGGCAAACTCACCATCAGGTAAACGTTTAATGGATGTTTTCATAATTTCTCTTTCTCTCTTTCTAATTTAGTATTCTCATTTCAATTCTACACTTGTCTAACAAAAAAGTCAATCATTATATAAAAAGAGTGGGAAATCATTTTTCCTCACTCAATTTAGAAAAACAAACTAAGCAGGGTCAGCATAGCCAACCCTCCCTGCTTGAACAGGATTTTGGGGTCACTGGTTACTGCACCGTAAGCTGCCACCAAGATGATATAAACCATAAAAATTCCCAGCCAAACCGGACTAGGCTGCACAAAGGTCGCAATCAAGATCAAAACAGCTATCAGCCCGTTGTAAACTCCTTGGTTTTTGAAAAGTGTATTGACCGACTGCCGCTCCAATTCCTCTTGCGACATGCCGAAAACCCGAGCTGTCGCTGCAGAAGTCGTAGCGATGGTCTCCAGGTAGAGGATATAGAAAAATTCCAAGGCAACCAAGCTTGCCAAAAATCAGAGTAATAATAGACATTTTACCCTCCTAAAATAAATAACGAAACTTAGTATAACACAGACTGACTGGAACTGCGAAAATCTTGCTCAAAAATGGACATTCTGTATAAAAAGCAAGACTAAAAATACTGAAGAAAAAAAGCGTAGCAGAAATAAGCAATTTCTGACTAGATGTGATACAATCTTTTTGAAAAATGGAGGTAAATTATGTTAACCTATGATTTAATTGTCATCGGCTTTGGGAAAGCCGGTAAAACATTGGCGACAAAATGGCGGCTCAAGGAGTTGCTTTGATTGAGCGAGAAGCAGGCTATGTACGGGGGAACCTGTATCAATATCGCCTGCATCCCAACCAAGACCCTGCTTGTCGCAGCTGAAAAAGGCCTGGCTTTCGACCAAGTCATGGCTGAAAAGAATGCTGTTACCAGCCGTCTCAACGGGAAGAACTACGCAGCAATCAGTGGCGCTGGTGTCGACATCATTGATGCGGAAGCTCATTTCCTTTCCAATAAAGTCATCGAAATCACAGCTGGCGATGAGAAGAGGAACTGACTGCTGAAACTATTGTCATCAATACTGGTGCTGTTTCCAATGTCCTGCCAATTCCTGGACTGACTGAAACCGAGCACGTATATGACTCGACTGGCATCCAAAATCTGAAGGAACTTCCTAAACGATTGGGAGTTCTGGGCGACGGTAACATCGGCCTAGAATTTGCTGGACTTTACAATAAAATGGGCAGTCAGGTGACTGTGCTGGATGTCGCACCTGTCTTTCTCCCTCGAGTAGAGCCTTCTATCAGTCGCTCTAGCTAAGCAATACATGGAAGAAGACGGAATCCAGCTCTTGCAAAATGTACGTACCACACAGGTCAAAAATGATGGTGACGAAGTTGTCAGTTGTGACAGAATCTGGAGAATTCCGCTTTGACGCCCTGCTCTATGCTACCGGTCGTAAGCCAAATGTTGAGCCACTGCAGTTGGAAAAATACTGACATTGAGCTGACAGAGCGCGGGCGATTAAGGTCAACAAACGCTTGGAAACATCTGTACCTGGTGTATTTGCAGCGGGCGATGTCAATGGCGGTCTGCAGTTTACTTACATCTCACTGGATGACTTCCGTATCCTTTATAGCTATCTGGCTGGCGACGGTAGTTACACACTGGAAGACCGTAAGAACGTCCCTACCAGCATGTTCATCACACCGCCTTTGGCCCAAATCGGATTGACTGAAAAGGAAGCCCAAGAGCAAGGACTGCCGATTGCAGTTAAGGAGATTCCAGTCGCGACTATGCCTCGCGGACATGTCAACGCTGACTTACGCGGCGCCTTCAAGGCTGTTGTCAACACTGAAACCAAGGAAATCGTTGGAGCAACAATCTTCTCAGCTGGAGCTCAGGAAATTATTAACATCCTGACCGTAGCTATGGATAATAAGATTCCTTACACTCTACTTGAGCAAAGCAAATCTTTACCCACCCAACGCTGGCTGAAAACCTCAATGATTTATTTGCTATCTAATTTTAAGCCCCTGATGGGGCTTTTAAGATAGCTTCAAAACATTTGCCTACATTTCAACCCCTTTTTATGGTACAATAATGCTAGTTGATTTTAAAAGATTGAGGAAGATTATAGTCTGAACTGTATGATATTACGATTGTCGGCGGCGGTCCAGTTGGCCTATTCGCAGCTTTTTATGCTCATTTGCGCCAAGCCAAGGTTAAAATCATTGATTCCCTGCCTCAGCTAGGTGGTCAGCCAGCCATTCTCTATCCAGAGAAGAAGATTTTAGATGTCCCTGGCTTTACCAATCTAAGTGGCGAAGAGTTGACAGCGTCTAATTGAGCAGCTGGAGACTTTCCAGACTGAAATCTGCCTCAATGAAACAGTGCTGGATATCGTGAAAGGCGAAGAGGGCTTCACTATTACGACTTCTAAAGACCAACATCAGACTAAAACCATCATCATCGCCATGGGAGGTGGCGCCTTCAAACCGAGGGCTTTGGAGTTAGACGATGCTGAAAGCTACAGCAACCTCCACTATCATGTGGCAGACATCAGCCAGTATGCAGGCAAAAAGGTTGTCATTCTGGGCGGTGGCGACTCAGCTGTTGACTGGGCGCTAGCTTTTTGAAAAGATTGCAGAAACCAGCCTAGTTCACCGTCGGGACAACTTCCGAGCTTTAGAGCATAGTGTGGAAGAACTCAAGGCTTCAAGTGTTGAGATTAAGACACCATTTGTACCCAGTCGATTGGTCGGCGAAAATGGCAAGATTACCCACTTGGAAATCAGCCAAGTCAAGGGAGAGGAAAGCCAGCTTCTGCCTCTGGATCATCTCTTTGTCAACTACGGCTTCAAATCCTCTGTCGGCAATCTCAAAGATTGGGGCCTAGAGCTCAACCGTCACAAGATTTTTGGTCAATAGCAAGCAAGAAACCTCCGTACCAGGTATCTATGCAGCTGGAGATTGTTGCAGCTACGAAGGTAAGATTGACTTAATTGCGACTGGACTCGGTGAGGCACCTACTGCTGTTAATAATGCCATTAACCATATCTATCCTGAGCAAAAGGTCCAACCCAAACATTCTACAAGCTTATAATATAAAAAAACGTAATCAAGGTTGGGATATACTGTCTCAGCCTTGTTTTCTATTGACTTTCTTAGTTCCTTCTGCTAAACTGTAGTCAAGAATATTTCGGAGGTACACGGAGACATGAAAAATTAAATCTATTTTTAAAGGAAACTTTTATTTAGTAGATTTTGTCATGTTTCTGCATATCCGCTGGGATGTTCATTTTTGTGCTTTCTAGCTTCTATTTGCTTATCTTAAGATCAATCTTGTCACTTCTATGACAGTGCAAGCTGGAAGCCTATAGACGAATAATCCTACTTGGACACTCCTGTGTCTGCTTTGTGCAATCTCAACAGCTCTGCTAAATAAAGCAGGGCTGTATTTTGTGTTATAAAACGAAGGAGACATCTATGCTTCAAATAAGAAATCTAACCATCACCCACCTAAAAAGACCTGAAAGAGTTAGTCAAAGATTTGTCACTGACTGTCAATCAAGGAGACAAGGTCGCTATTATTGGAGAGGAGGGCAATGGCAAGTCCACCCTGCTCAAGCTCCTACTAGACGAGCGACTGGTCAGCTCCTATGTCAGCTACAGCGGACAGATTGATAAGTCCTATACTGCTGCAGTCTATCTGCCCCAGCAGCTGCCTTCAGAGGATGCCCAACTGACGCTCAATGACTATTTTTTTGCTGATTTTGAGGCCGAGCTGGACTATGCCAAGCTCTATCGCTATGCTGGGGAGCTCAACATGACAGCCAGCGTTTTTGCCAGTCAGCAACAACTCTCTAGCCTATCTGGAGGAGAAAAACTAAAGATTCAGCTCATCAAGAAACTAGCCAGCGATTGGGACATTCTATTTCTTGACGAGCCCTCTAATGACCTCGATCTCGAAACTCTGACTTGGCTGGAAAACTTTATCAGCCACAGCCAGAGAACAGTTCTTTTCGTCTCTCACGACGAGCACTTCCTCGCTCAAGCTGTGACCAAGATTGTTCATCTGGAGCGAGATCAAAAAGAAACAGGAGGCTAGAACCAGTGTCAAGAGTCTGGACTATGAAAATTACCACCATCAGCGTCAGGAAGCCTTTGAAAAACAGGGGCAACTAGCACGAAAGGAGCGGGAAGAACATGCCAAGACCATGGAAAAACACCTACGGGTTAAGCAGAGTGTGGAGCATACTTTACGAAATACCCATGACGCTACTGCAGGTCGACTGGTAGCCAAGAAGATGAAAAACGTCCTCTCACAAGGCAAACGATTTGAAAAGGCAGGTGCTGAAATGACCGAAATCCCAACACAGGAAGATGCCATCAGCCTTCACTTCTCAAATATAGAAGCTCTGCCATTGACCAAAAGAATCCTGAAATTAGAAGGAATGAAACTGGAAACAGATGAACGACAACTGGCGGAGAAGCTGACTCTGGAGGTCTGCGGCCAGGAAAAAATCGGACTGGTTGGTGCTAATGGTGCAGGCAAATCTACTCTGCTTAAGGAAATATGGAAGATTCTGCGTGAGCGGACAGATATGCAGGTCGGTTATATGCCCCAGCATTATGGTGACTTGCTGGCTGATGAGAGCGACCCTTTGGATTTTCTGGCTCCCCTCTGGCGACAAGTCCTATGAGGAGAAAATCCTGACTCATCTGGCCAGTCTCCAGTTCACGCGCAACGAGGCCCGCCACCCGATTGGGCAGGTTTCCGGAGGTCAAAAAGCCAAGCTCCTCTTGCTCAAGCTTGTCCTAGACCGCCCCCAACGTCCTCCTTCTGGACGAGCCAACCCAGCAACTTCTCTCCCACCTCCCAGCCCCAGATTCGCCAGCTTTTGGCGACCTATCCTGGCGCCATCATCGCTGTCTCCCACGATCGGATCTTTCTCAAAGAAGTCTGCCAGAAGATTTATAAACCGACAGAAACAGGGTTGAAAGAAGTTAAATTATAAGCAAAAAAGAGTTGGAAATCCAACTCTTTTAATTCTGTTTAGCATCAATCTATGAACTTTAATAAAAGCTCCTCTTCTACTCCTGCGCCGTCTGCATTTGGTAATCAAACACTCTGGTCAGCCATGAGCTCTTGAGTGATTACCATGTTCGACGATATCTCCGTCTACCATGACGAGGATGATGTCAGCATTTTGAATAGTGGACAGGCGATGAGCGATGATAAAGCTAGTCCGTCCCACCATGAGCTTGCTGAAAGCCTCCTGAATCAAGACTTCTGTTCGGGTATCAATGGAGGAAGTCGCCTCATCCAAGATTAGGATTTTAGGAACGGAAAGGAAGACACGCGCAATGGTCAAGAGTCGTGCTGACCTTGAGACAGGGAGTCCCCAGCATCCGCTAGATAGGTGTCGTACCCCTGAGGCAGCTGCTGGATAAAGAAATGCGCGTTGGCCGCCTTGGCATCTGCAATGACTTCTTCTCGGCTAGCATCTGGCCGGCCAAAAGCTATGTTGTCGTGTATAGTCGCCGTCTTGAGCCAAGTCTCTTGCAGTACCATACCGAACTGCTGACGATAAGAAGCTCTAGTATAATGACTGATGGGAATACCATCTAAAGAAATAAGACCACTATCAACATTGTAAAAGCGCATGAGGAGATTGATCAAGGTAGACTTGCCCGCACCAGTTGGCCCGACAATTGCGACCTTGCTAGCTGCCGGAATCCTTATATTCAAATCCTGAATCAGCTCTTTTCCAGGCTCATAGCCAAAAGCCACATGCTCAAAACTAATCTGTCCTTTGACATCTTCAGACTGAAGAATTTCCTGACCAGACTCTGCTATTTCTTCTTGGTCTAAAACGCTGTAAATTCGCTCCGCACAAGCTAAAGCGCTCTGCAATTCCGACATGACTGACGATATATCATTGAAAGGCTTCGGTACTGGTTGACATAGTTGAGAAAAAGTTACCAGCCGCCCAACCGTAAAAAGCCTGTTCCCCTGAATGATTCGGACAGCCCCAAAGCCTACAATCAAAGCATAAATCAGGGCATTGATAAAACGAGTCGAAGGATTGACCGTCGAAGAATAGAAAATAGCCGCCTGAGAATAATCTGCATAAGTTTGATTACTGCGAGTAAAAGCTTTGTCAAACTGCTCCTGAGCATTAAAAGCCTGAATCAAACTTTCCTGGGTCAGACTTTCCTCAATCAGTTGGGTCTGTGCCCTCTCGCCTGCGTCTGCCGTTGGAAAAAGCTAAAACTCTTTCTAGCAATAAAGCGCGCTAAGAAAAGAGAAAGGGGCGTCAAAAGCAGAACCAAAAGCAAGAGGAAAAAGTCCAATCTGGCCATGCTAATGATAGTCACTAAGATGGTCAGCAAACCTACAAAGAATTGATTAAAAACCATAAGCAGGCCATTGCTGAGCTGCTCCAAATCCGTCGACACCCGACTAACCAAATCACCCTGTTCCCTGCCGATCCAGATAAGCTCAAAAAGGTAGATAATGAACTTTCTTGATGACACCTTGTCGGAGTTGCTGGCTATAGCGATAGACCAGCTGATTATAGAGCAAAGGGATTGAGCCACTGAATCAGCGTATTGGCTACGATAACCAGCAGGATCTGGCCCAAAATCGGCATCAAATGTTGATCCGCTTGAGGAAGAAGAACGCTATCAATCGCATTTCCGATTAAAACTGGAAAAAGAACAGTCAGAGCCACTTGAGCCACCGTTCCCCAGACTAGCTAGGAAAAAGATCCAGCGCGACTGCAAGCAAATCTCGAGTCAAGCGCCTCAAGGCTGCTGGGTGATGTCTTATGCTTCATGCTTGTCCTCCTCTCCTTGACTATGCTGTGAGTGATGGATTTCTCGGTAAATGGCAGAGCTGACTAAGAGTTCCTCATGGCGACCAAGAGCCACCTGTTCTCCCTTATCTAGGACTAAAATTTGATCCGCTGAGCGCAAGCTATTGGTCCGCTGTGAGATCAAGACCAGACTGGTCTCAGTCAATTCATTCTTAATAGACTGCAGGAGTCTTGCCTCTGTCAAATAGTCCAGAGCAGAGGTTGCATCATCTAAAATCAAGAAAGGAGCCTTCATAAGACAGCTCTGGCAATGGTTAAACGCTGACGCTGTCCACCAGAAAAATTCCGACCAAAGGCCTCTACAGTCGCATCCAAGCCACCTTCCTTCTGAGAGACAAAAGTCCGCCGCCTGAGCAATCTCTAAAGCCTGCCACAAGTCTGCGTCAGTTGGCTTGCTTGACATACCCAAGGTCAGATTGGAGCGAACAGTTCCTTGAAAAAGCTCCGCCTTCTGAGGCACCAGACTGATCCAAGACCGCCATTCGCTCAGATTTTTAGGACTGCGTCCTTTGGAAAAGATGGTCAACTGACCAGCAGCTACAGGATAGAGATGAGCCAGTAGCTGGACTAAGTAGATTTACCAGAACCTGTCCCTCCAATAACACCCAAAAGTCTGGCCGTTTTTCAAATCAAAAAGTCAGACCAGTCAAAGGCTGGACTAGTCTGCATTTGGATAAGAAAAAACTAACCTGCTGAACTTTAACGGCTTGATCCAGCAGAGCTGTTTCCTGCACTAATTCCTGCAGGACATCTTCTTCTGCTTGCTCGAAGACTTGACTGATGCGACCTGCACTGATATAGCTTTGATTGAGAGAATTGACCAGCATAGCTAGCTTGAGCAATTCCACCAAAATCTGCAATAAATAATTAACCAAGGCCACTAGCATCCCCTGGGTCAATAAGCCTTTGACGATAAAGCTATTCCCCTGCCAAATCACGGCAATCAAGGTACCATTGACCGTAAGAAAGGTCAGAGGACTAATCAGACTAGCCAGAGCTCCCGTCCTGATTTGCCAGGTTTTATAGAGCTCGTTGCGATTGCGAAAGGTCTGAATCTCACGCTGGGTCTGACCGAAAGCTCGTATAACCCGCATGCCCTGTAGCTGCTCACGCGTCAGATTGACCAGTTGGTCAGTTAGTTGGCGAATCTTAGCATATAGAGGATTCATCAGACGAGACATAAAGAAGATAATAGCCGTTAAAATCGCCACCATGAGCAAGAACCACAAGGTAATGACCGGGCTGATAGTAAAGGCCATAATGATAGAGCCAAAAACGATGATGGGCGCCCGCAGAAAGAGACGAAGAAACTGATTGATGCCCGTCTGAATCTGGTAGGTGTCACTCGTCAGTCGAGTCACCAAGCTAGAAGTCGTCAACTCATCCCGACTAGCCTTAGGCAAACGCAGGATTTTTTGATAGAGGTCGCTTGTCATCTGACGAGTAAAGCCCACTGCCGCCTTTGACGAATAATACTGGGCCACCACTGCTACCACCACGCCCAGCGCAGCCAAGCCCATCAAAAGAAAAACCATCCAGTAGAGATGGGAGCTGTCGTGTCTAGGAATGGTCTCGTCCACAATCCCCGCAATCAAAAGCGGAACTAACAGTTCAAAACTGGCCTCCAAAAGCTTGAACAAGGGTCCCAGCAAAGACTCCCTGATATAGCCCTTGAAATATTTCAATAAATCTTTCATACTGCTTTCTTCTCCATTAAACTGTATTTATTTTACCATAATTTTCAAAGGCTAAAAATATTCTCCTTCTGACCAGCAGAAAGAGAACATTAATATTAGACGTCTTGTAAGTTCTGGCTTATTTTCTTTAGACCCATATACAAAAAAACGGTGTCACTGCTACTAAGAAGGCGCCCTAAAACTATAAAAAGTCCAGTCAAAGCCAAAGTAATCAATCAACCAGCCCGTCATAGGAAAATGACAATCATACTCAGGCTGAACATCATAGAATAAACACTGAGCATGGTCGCCCGTACTTCACTTGGTAGTTGCTTTTGCAAATCATTGTCAAAAATCGGCTGAAAGAGTGCATACAAGGCGTTGCTGATTAGATAAATCAAAATATAGATGACTGGTGTTCCAAAATAGGAAAAGCAGGTAAGTCACTCCAGTTAGAAGAACTACTGAAGGAAAAAGTTTCAAGGCAGAATACTTCTTTCCAATCACACTCGCCAGATAGACAGCCAAGATATTCAAAGCACTGCCAATCAGCATGACTACCGAAATCTGCCAATCTTTTAAGTCAGGCAATTGATTTTGATAGTAAAAATAAAACATACACGTGAGGGTTCCGATGATTTGGGAAAGAATCATCCAGATAAAAAGGCTGGGATTTCTCTGCAACTCCTCTTTGACAGCCCAGATAATCTTTTTCATGGTCAGACGTTCTGATTTTCTCTGCTTTTGACACTTGGCTCCTTCAGCATCCAGGTCAGGAAAAAGAACGATGATAGAGGTTCCAATCATGATATAGTAGGTCAGATGCAATTGTCCATGGACAAAAAATCCAGCCCAGACCGTTCCCAAAGACCGGGTCGCTTCAGCCACCCCAGACATAAAAGCTTGAGATGGATAAGTAACGTTCCTTGAGTCCAGCCTCCACAGATGAATCATAGACCATGGCTGCGCTTGTCCCCGAATCAAAATTATAGGACCAAGCACTAATCACCATAGCCAGTGCATAAAATCCCAAAAAGTTCCCCTGACAGCCAACATGAGAACAGAAGACACAATCCCAGCTATCCGGCTCAGATAAAGATTGGTCTTGTAGGAAAAGCGATCCGCCAACATCCCAGAAGGAATTTCACAGATGACACTAGTGGCATGAAAGATACTTTCCAAAAGCCCAATCTGCCAAAGTGACATGCCGTTTTGACTGAGAAATAAAATCCAAAAACTAGTAATGCCTAGAAAGGCAAAAAATTCAACTCCGGCCATAAGACCGATATTTTTCCGATAGCTTCTTTTAAACATATTTTCTCCTTTAACAAGTGTTTTTTAATTTCTATCCTTTGTCACTTGTTAATCTGCGCTTTACATGACTCCTACCTCTTCTTTCTCTAAAATTCTATATTTGGATTATTTCATAGTTCATTGTTGAAAAACGCCACATAGGGCGTTTTCATTGATTTACGGTTTAATACGGTGCAACATACGTGGGAATGGAATGGCTTCACGGATATGCTTGGTTCCTGCTACAAAGGTTACCATACGCTCGATACCGATACCGAATCCACCGTGCGGAACTGTTCCATACTTACGAAGATCAAGGTAGAATTCATATTCTGTCGTATCCATACCAAGGTCATTCATTTTAGCAACAAGAGCATCGTAGTCTTCCTCACGCATAGAACCTCCGATGATTTCTCCATATCCTTCTGGTGCAAGAAGGTCCGCACAAAGGACGCGATCTGGATTTCCAGGAACTGGCTTCATGTAGAAAGCCTTGATGGCTGCTGGGTAGTTCACGACAAAGGTTGGTACACCAAAATAGTTTGAAATCCATGTTTCATGTGGTGAACCGAAGTCATCTCCATGTTCCAGATGCTCATAGTCAGCATCTTCATCATTCTCATGAGCTTGCAAAAGATCAATCGCTTCATCATAGCTAACACGCTTGAAAGGCTCTGCAATATAGCGTTTCAAAAGTTCTACATCGCGTTCCAGCGTTTCCAGAGCTTGAGGAGCACGGTCAAGAACACCTTGGATCAAGGCTTTAACATAAGCTTCTTGCAAGTCAAGTGACTCATCATGCGTCAAGTATGAGTACTCTGCATCCATCATCCAGAACTCCGTCAAATGACGACGGGTTTTTGATTTTTCGGCACGGAATACAGGACCAAAAGTCAAAGACGCGACCAAGAGCCATGGCACCTGCTTCCAGATAAAGCTGACCTGACTGACTCAAGTATGCCGGAGTTCCGAAGTAGTCAGTTTCAAAGAGCTCAGTTGAGTCTTCTGTCGCATTTCCTGACAAGATTGGGCTGTCAAACTTTCATGAAAGCCATTCTTGTCAAAGAATTCATAGGTAGCGTAGATAATGGCATTACGGATCTGCATCATAGCTACTTGCTTACGAGAACGGAGCCACAAGTGACGATTATCCATCAGGAAGTCAGTCCCATGTTCTTTTTTGGCGTGATTGGATAGTCATTTGACTCTCCGATTACTTCGATATCTGTGATATCCAGCTCATAGCCAAATTTTGAACGCTCATCTTCCTTAACGATCCCTGTCACATAGACAGAAGTTTCTTGGCTAAAGCTTTTTAATCGTATCAAATTTCGCCAATCCTTCTTCTTCACCAAATTTTTCGATGAAGTTAGGCTTAAAGGCAACTCCTTGGAAAAAGGCTGTTCCGTCACGCAGCGTGCACGAAAAGCTATCTTACCCTTTACCTGACTTATTGGCAACCCAAGCACCGATGGTCACTTCTTGGCCAATATAATTTTTCACATCAATAATTGTTACGATTTTCTTTTGACACGTTTTTCTCTTTTCTATTTTCTATTTTTTCTTTGTGACAGACTACTTCGACATTATTACCATCTGGATCCAAGACAAAAGGTGCATAATATGATGAAAGGTTCCCCGATAATTTGGCGCACCGTTGTCTTTTTCCCCTGCCTTTAAACCAGCCTCATAACAAGCTTGAACCTGCTCATGGTTTTCTGCCAAAAAAGCAAAGTGAATCGGAGACTGCTCTCCCTCTCCCAACCAAAAATCTCCACCAGGATGTGGGCTGTTGGGAGCAACAAAACTAGTAGAGAACTACTTCTAAAAGCCAATTTGTAGCCCTAGAGGAGAAAGAAACTTGTATAAAAGTCTTTTTGAAATTTGTAGATTCCTGACCTTTATCTCAAAATGATCAATCATATCTGCCTCCTAGATTGGTTGCTAAATGTCACTTTATTTCAAGACAAATCTTTTGGACATCTGTTCTATATTTTTACCATAAAGCGATTGCAATAGCTATCCTTGAAGAGACGAAAATTTAAAATTCTTTAAAAAGCTATCTTTTTCCGAAAAATACTATTCTATAAGTAAATCAGGCAAAGAAGACAGTTGTTTGGAAAATTAGTCTCCTTTTTATATTCAAGCTTCTCAGCCTTTTTCATAAACCATGCTACTTTTTCCTAGAATTTACCTCTCCCTATCATTGACTTCAATATGCCCCTTAAAAATAAGTTCGTTCAATCTGAGGGTTATAACGGGTCTCAAAAACCATAGTAAAGTCTGCATAGCCCTTTTCCAGAAAGTTCCTGCTCTGCAGCTCCACCGACAGATTTTTCAAATGTTCACTATTTAAAGTTCGTATCTTTAACTCTAACCCTGGTTGATAATCTTTCAAGTAGCAATCCATTCAGGTTGATGTATTTTTCTTCAAATAGGATCCAATATTGTCTACCTCTTGCTTATAAGCTATAAGTGAGGTTCGCCAGGCTTTGAGTCAGAAATGATGGTCCACCCTTGCTCAGCATTAAGGAAAGAACAAGCTGTCAATAGGCATAGACAGATAATCATGTTTAGAAATATCACACTTCGTTTCATACTGCATTCCTTTCTAATAGTAGTTAAATCAGATATTAGAGACACTTTAACTCATATTAAGGATATATGTCATCACTCTGAGCTAATCCATAAAGGAAGCCCTAGAACAAACGCTTTCAAAAATTATTCTATCACTTTAAACAATCTCTTACCAGCTAGAGTTGAAGAAAAGCAAAAGGACAGACTCAGCCCATCCTCTATTTTTAAAAATATAATTACTCTTCATTTATATGTTTTACTTAAAATCATCCTTTTCAGTCTTAACTAAGACCATACTGCTTTCTGAAGGTTTGATTTGTCCATTCTTATCAGCAGTTATTGCAACTTGATAATAACTTACTTCTTTGTGACTACCTGAATAATGTTCATAAACCAGAGTAAAGTTTGCAGAACCTTGACCAGACAGTTTTTCTCTTGGCTGTCGCTCCATCTAACCCTTTTAATCTCTTCTTCATTAAGAGTATGACACTCAAGATTGTCAATCGGATTATAATTATCTAAGTGCCAGGTTTTCCGAGCTGAACCATTGTCATTGTATAGAATCTGGTACATTTTTCCAGACACTTGTAACTTATAAAAGGGTTCTCCCTCCTTAGACTGAGGAAACAGTAGTCCAAGCCTGCTCTGGATGAACAAAAGAGCAAGCGGTCAAGCAAAACAGGCTAATTACCAACATTGCAAAACAGGAGATTTTCCTCATGCTCTAGCGCTCCATAAATTGTTTCAGGCGCTGAACAGCTTCCTTCAGTGTTTCCAGATCAGTCGCATAGCTGAGACGGACATTTTCTGGAGCACCAAATCCTGCTCCGGTCACCAAAAGCCACACAACTTCTTCTAAAATAGCTGTGGTAAAGGCGGTCACATCTGTATAACCTTTCATATCCATGGCTTTCTTGACATTTGGAAAGAGGTAGAAGGCCCCTTGTGAGCTTGACCACTTCAAAACCAGGCACCTGAGCTAAGAGTGGATAGATCGTATTGAGACGCTCTTCAAAGGCCTGACGCATGATTTCAACCGTCTCCTGACTGCCAGTTAGAGCTTCGATAGCTGCATATTGCGCAACTGTCGTTGGATTGGAAGTCGTTTGACCAGCCACCTTGCTCATAGCCGCTATGATTTCCGGTTCACCGACAGCATAACCAATCCGCCAGCCGGTCATGGAATAGCTCTTAGAAACGCCATTGATAACCACTGTTTGCTTACGGATAGCTTCTGATAGACTAGAAATTGGCGTAAATGTATTGCCATTGTATACCAGACGTCCATAAATGTCATCTGCCAAAATCAAAATATCATGCTCTACAGCCCAGTTTCCAATCGCCAGCAACTCCTCAGCTGTATAAATCATACCAGTCGGGTTGGATGGTGAATTCAGAACCAAGACCTTAGTCTTATCAGTCCGGACTGCTTCCAATTGTTCTACAGTTACCTTAAAGTCGTTCTCTTCAGTGGCTTGAACAAAGACAGGAAGTCCTTCAGCCATCTGAATCTGGTCGCCATAGCTGACCCAATAAGGCGTCGGAATAATCGCTTCATCACCTGGATCAAGCACACTCATAAAGAAGGTGTAGAGAGAGAACTTGGCTCCTGTTGCCACAGTTACTTGATTAGGCTTGATTTCATAACCGTAATATTTTGCAAAGTATTGAACAATAGCTTCTTTCAACTCAGGAAGTCCACTGGCTACAGTGTAAAAACTGGCCTTTCCATCTTCAATAGCAGTCATAGCTGCTTCCTGAATATTCTTAGGAGTTGGAAAATCAGGCTCTCCTAAAGTTAAGGAAAGTATATCTCTGCCCTTCTGCTTTCAGAGCTTTTGGCTCTCTGCATACCGCTAGAGTGACACTTTCTTCCATTTTTAAAACACGATTCGATAATTTTCATAGCCCCTCCTTGCTCAGCAATTTCTTGCTTTCAAAATCAACAATATAGTAAATCTTTCCAGATTTGACTTCCCAGATTGGCTGGCCATCTAGCTGACCAAAAGTAATCTTATCGATTGATGTAGCACCATTTTCGCAATATTCTCTGCTTCCTTCTGACTAGCTCCATCACTCAACTCATAAACGAAAAATCTTGTCAGAATCTTTTTCAATCAGGACAGCTCTATCCTGGGAATTTTCTCCCAGCAAACTATAGTAAGTCTTCTTACCATTAAAAATGGCAAAGCTATCAACTTGTTTGATTCCGGTATACTTGCGCGCCAACTCAATGGAATTAGAACGAGCTGACTGATATGGATCCATTGACAAATTAAATAGATTTAGCAGAGAAAAGGCAAACACTGTCAAAAGAACACCAATTCCAATAATATACTGCCATATAAGAATTCTTTTATTTCTTGTATTTCTTTTTCTTCTTTTTCACTCGTCCATTATACTATAAATCCACTCTTTTTTTCTATCTTTTTACATTGATTTTTAGTAGTAATTACTGATAAAAATATGGCTATGACTAAACTAAATCAATTACTAGAAGAAAATCAACTGGACCTCCGAACTATGATTGTTTTTAAAAAAGCTGAACGGACCATTCGCACTATTGAGTATCGCGCAATCAAAGAAAACAATCTCACTCCCACGCAGTTTTCCGTTCTAGAAACACTTTATAGTAAGGGTGAAATGCGAATTCAGGATTTGATTGATAGGATGCTGGCAACATCAGGTAATATGACCGTTGTCATCAAAAATATGCTCCGAGATGGCTTGATTTTGCGTAGCTGTGATCCCAAGGATCGCCGTTCATTCTTAATTCAGCTTAGTTCAAAGGGACGTGCTTTAGTAGAGGAAATATTGCCCCAGCATATTGAATGCGTCAAGGAAACTTTAGCTATTTTATCAGACGAAGACAAAGAAAACCTCATCCGTATTTTAAAGAAATTTTAAAAAGTTGAGCTAAAACAATTGCTAATTAGTGATATTTGTTGTAACATAAATAGTAACAAGAGGTACATCCTCTTTAAATAAAGAATAATGAAGGACTCATAATGTCTAAAGTACTATTTATTGTTGGCTCTCTTCGTCAGGGTTCATTCAACCACCAGTTGGCTCAAGAAGCTGAAAAAGCCTTAGCTGGAAAAGCTGAAGTTTCTTATCTTGACTGGTCTCAAGTTCCAATCTTCAGCCAAGATTTGGAACAGTCAGCTCCTTCATCTGTTGCCAAGGTTCGTGAGGAAGTTCTTGCGACTGATGCTATCTGGATTTTTCTCACCAGTTTACAACTTCTCTATTCCTGGTTCAGTGAAGAACTTACTAGACTGGCTCTCTCGTTCACTTGATCTTTCTGACCCTCGTGGTGCTTCTGCTATTAACGAAAAGATTGTGACTGTTTCTTCAGTTGCCAATGCAGGCCAAGAACCAATGTTTGCTATCTATAAAGACTTACTGCCATTTATTCGGACAAATGCTGTGGGCGAATTTACCTCAGCTCAAGTCAATGATTCTGCTTGGGTAGATGGTCAATTTATTGCTAGCTCAGAAACTCTTTCAGGCCTAAAAGCTCAAGCCGATGCCCTTCTTTCAGCCATCAACTAAATCCAAAAACAACCACTAAGACACTACCCCTCGCAAATAATGGCGAGGGGTTTTAGAATGTATTATTTCTAAAAGTAAGAAAACAGTCTAACTCATACAGGGGCCGATATATCTTATTGGAAAAAATTTAAGATCTTTTGAAGAATTCTCAATAAGAACTTGACTAGTTCCAAGGATATATTTCGACTTTTATCAGCTCATCATAAATAAGGACTCTCTTTTTCAAACCTTCTTAATAAAAACAAGCTCTTGGTCAGTCGATAGATTTTCTTGGAAAGCAAAGTCGGCAAAGCTTAATTTCTTAATGTCTTCTATGTTCTGAGTTGGCCTTCAATTAAGCTAGTCAAAAATTGACCACGCGCCTTTTTGGAGATAGTCGAATGAATTTTCCGTTTTCCACCTTTTTCTTCCATGAATTTGAAACGAATCATCTTGTCTCTCACCTCTTTAGGAAAGACTTCCTCAAACTCACTAGACAAGAGTGAAAGCAGAGTTTCTTGATCTGCAACAGCTTGACCATAGGTCTCTGTCCATAGCTTTTTCAATGATTGCTCTTCGACCTTCAGCTTTGTCATGAAGTCCAAACGATGCGGAGCAATCGGTGCCAAGGCAGGAATCACTCCATACAGGCTAGAGGTAATCAAGAGATGATTTTGGACATACTGCTCTTCTTCCTTGGTCAGATCCTTACGCTTAATGTTTCGGTACATAAGACCGTCAAAAAGATAGAGGGCAGGATAGGTTGGAGCCGTTTCATTTTGAAGTTCCTGAATACGTTGGTATTCTTCTTCTGCTTTCTCTAGCCGAATCTGATATAACTGGGCTAAGTCAGCTACTGAATACTGACTCAAAGTCCGAGTAATTAATTTCGTCTGTTCTGATAAACTTTCTGGCTCAATCTGAGCGACTTGGGTGTTTAATTCTTTTTGCTGTTGGGATTAAAATTTTCATAGATTCATTATAACAAAACTTGCATTTTCCTGACTATCTTTATGATTTATCCTTGACTAATTATATTTTTATATCATATAATCTAGTTATCGTTACTAGATTATAGAAAAGGTTGATATTTTTATGATATCTTTTCCCTCTGGCAAGAATTACCTGAGCTCGATTTATATTTAGATCAGGTCCTGCTCTACGTTAATTCTGTCAACCAAAAAGCTTTTCCAGGTCAGGAAAAAGTCTTAACAGTGACTATGATTAATAATTATGTCAAGCATGCTCACATCCAAAAAGCCAATTAAAAATACAATCGTGTACAAATTGCCAGGCTGATTATACTCACGACTTTAAAACCGGTATTCCCTGATCCAGGATATCATAGAAACTGTAGAATTTCTCGTGAAAAATCAAGAGAGTTCAGAACACTTTTACAATCAATTTGTTAGCTATATGAAAGAAGAGACAGAAATGGAAATCCATCCTCTTGTTTCTTCTGCTTGTCAAACAGTCAAGCTTCTACCATCAGACCCGACAATTATCTCTAGAATTGAAAGGAGCGCATCCAAATGAATCTAACCATGAAATTAAGTAAACGTTTGAGTTTTGGTGAGGAAGTGGCAAATGCAGTTACCCATGCGGTCGGTTCTGTCCTTACTCTTATCCTACTTCCCTTATCAGCTATCTACAGCTATGAAGTCCATGGCTTGCTATCAGCTATTAGCGTCTCCATTTTTGTCATCAGTCTCTTTCTCATGTTTCTTTCGTCTACAATCTACCACTCCATGTCTTATGGCTCAACTCATAAATACATCTTACGTATCATTGACCACAGTATGATATACATTGCCATTGCGGGCAGCTATACACCAGTGGTTCTAGCATTGATGAATAACTGGGTGGGTTATTTGATTATTCTAATCCAGTGGGGAACGACAATCTTTGGTATTCTCTACAAGATATTTGCTAAAAAGGTCAATGAGAAATTTAGTCTTGCTCTTTATCTTATGATGGGCTGGCTGGTTGTCTTTATTATCCCACCAATCATTAGCCAAACAAGCCCGCTTTTTCTGAGGGATTGATGCTGGCTGGAGGCCTTTGCTATACCATTGGAGCAGGATTTTATGCCAAGAAAAAGCCCTATTTTCATATGATTTGGCATCTCTTTATTCTTGCTGCCTCTGCTTTTCAATACATCGCTATTGTTTTTACCATGTAACCATTTTTCGTCTTAAATGATTACATTAAGCTTGTATCCTAATCATAGTAAAAAGCTCTCTGAGAAAAATTCTCAGAGAGCTTTATTAGTCAACTGTAATTAAAAAAATAAAATATATTTGTCACTTCTTAACTATCCAGCTTCAACTTCGGTTCAATTATTCTTTATTTCTTTCTTTTTAGGCTTTTCTTTTTAAAAGCTAAGTAGAAGAATAAGACCGGAAGTAACACTTTAATGTGCAGAGCCCCAATCCTATAAGAAACATCCGATTTAATGCTTGATTCTTCCCTTTTTCTAGCATTTTCTTAACAAAGTAGGGCATTTTAACGTTTTCAATTCCCTTTTTCAATTAGTTTTTACAAATTCAGGCATTTGAGGGTCATCTATTTCTTTTAATATCTTAGAACTTGTCTCAGAAGGAGCCAATTCATCAAAGGTCGTTTCTTCTGGATAAAGATACTGAAAATTCATCTCCTTCATGCTTACGAATGGTCGACACGATTGCGACAATCAAACGGGGATCTGCATTGGGCATTGGTGGACGATGATAAGCTACACCAAGCTCTTGACACAGTTCTCGACATTCCACATCATTATCAAAAAGAACTTCTATATGCTCACTGATAAAACTAATCGGAACAAAAATATAGTGTTTAGGATGGACAGTCTGATCACGAAGATATTCTAATACATCTGGTTTGATCCAAGGAAGGCCGATATCACTTTCACTTTGCCAAGTATTAGTATATTCAAAAGAAGATAGTCCCAAGCGCTGTGCAATCATCTGCGCATTGTCAACAACTTGATCAATATAAGGATCTTCAAAATCTAAAGCTAATAGTGGTACACTATGTGCTGAGAAAATAACTTTGAAGCTTTCACCCTTGACTTGTTTATCGATAATCTTCCTAATTTCATCTACCCAAAAGTTTAACAAATCTTCTGAACGGTACCAGTCCTTGATAATATTAAAACGGATTTTCTCACTATGGATGAACTTTTCATATCCCATAACCGAGTAAAAAGAATAATGTGGTTCCAAAATCAGACAGATACATTCTTCAATACCATCTAACTCCATTTGACGAATAAGGTCTGGAATGAAGGGGGATGAGAATTTATTCGCAAAATAAACTGCATATTCGTCTGATAAAAACTTGTCCGACCAGCTTGACTTCTTCTCTCGTAATTTCCTGTAAAGGACTTCCACCAATTAACTGATAGTTATCGTAAAGATGTTGAATTTCTTGGTCTTTTGGACGCACACCTCGACGGATATTAGTAAAAATGCAGCAACGTCTTCAAAAGTATAACCTTCTGGCGAACCAAAGGTCATCATCAAAATAGCTTTTTTAGTCATATTTCCCTCTTTTTCTAAAGCTCTCTGCTATTATAACATGATATCAGTCAAAATAAGTATGACTTTTCTACTTTTGTCAGAAACATATCAATATGCTAAAATAGATTTAAATTAAAATGAAAGAAGAGATTTTATGAAATATCCTAATCTTTTAGAGCGTTTCCTGACCTATGTCAAAGGTCAATACGCGCTCAGATGAGACATCTACTACTACACCCAGCACCCAAAGTCAGGTGGACTTTGCCAACAATGTCCTCATCCCGAGATGAAGCGAGTTGGTTTTGGAAAATATCTACTACCTGCCTAACGGCTTTGCGATTGGAACCCTGCCAGCCAACGACCCTAGCTTTACCCTGCAAGATTGGCTTTATTTCCACATGGATACGGCGGACTTCAATGCAGAAAAACATCCAGCCACAGGTCATTGAAAATTATGATGGCGGTGTGATTCCGCTGGGGCAATCCGGCTTTTAATCTAGATCCTGCTGACTTTGCTAGTCTCCATAAATACAAGGGCCAAACCTTAATTACAACTGACGGCACAACCCTTTTTGGGAGCAGACGACAAGTCAGGTATTGCTGAAATCATGACCGCTATCGAATACCTGTCTACCCATCCAGAAATCAAGCACGGAGAAATCCGAGTTGGCTTTGGACCAGATGAAGAAATCGGTATCGGCGCTGATAAGTTTGACGCTGAAAACTTCGATGTGGACTTTGCCTACACAGTAGATGGCGGCCCTCTAGGTGAGCTCCAGTATGAGACCTTTAGCGCTGCTGGAGCAGAGCTGACTTTCCAAGGACGCAATGTCCACCCAGGAACTGCTAAAGACCAGATGGTTAATGCTCTCCAGCTGGCTATTGACTTCCACAACCAACTGCCAGAAGCCGACCGACCAGAGAAAACTGAGGGCTACCAAGAGCTTCTACCACCTGATGAACCTGACCGGTACTGTCGAAGAAGCTCATGCTAGCTACATTGTCCGTGACTTTGAGACAGAGGCTTTTGAAAATCGCAAAGCTGCTATGCAGGCTATTGCTGAAAAGATGAACCAAGAGCTGGGCAGCGAGCGAGTCATCTTGACCCTCAAAGACCAGTATTACAACATGAAACAGGTCATTGAAAAGGACATGACACCTATCCATATCGCCAAAGCAGTCATGGAAAGTCTGGACATCCAGCCTGTCATCGAGCCTATCCGGGGCGGAACTGACGGCTCTAAAATTTCCTTTATGGGCATCCCAACACCTAACCTCTTTGCCGGCGAAAACATGCACGGTCAGCTTCGAATATGTCAGCCTAGAAACCATGGAACGCGCTGTCGATACCATCATCGGCATTGTTTCCTATCAAGAAAATTAAAAAGATTATATAAAATCGAAGAACTAATCTTTTTATGAATTAGTTCTTCGATTTTATTTCTCTCACGTAATCCAATTTTATCAACAAGAATTCGTCTAAGAGATTCAACACAAAATCAATCAAATACTTGTCATTTTTAATTGAAAGCTGGAAGCAAGTTTGCTTGTTCTTATCATTCAATCACTTCATTTGTTGCAGAAGTTCGACTAGAGGATCTGCACTGTTTCTTTTTGCTCTGTTCCACTTTTCTTGATCTTTCGACTCAGCACTAGGACCATTACGTCTGATTGATTAGAAAATGTCAGTTGAGGAAGCCTCTGAAGTTTGGTCTGCTCTCAACGACTGGTCTGCAGTATTTGTATTGGGAGCTTGCTCTTGCAATGTTGAAGGTGTAGAGTCTGGTTGGTCCGCTTTGCCAAAGTTTTGAAGTTTCAGAACAAATGCTTGAACTTCCTCTAGTAGTTTTTCTTTATCAGTCCTGCTATCCGCAAGCTTATCAAATAAAGCATCCACCTTGCTAAACACCTCATCTGAAGCATTCTGTTCCTGCAAAATCTTATGAGCTGCCATGAGTAAAACATAGATCTTTTTATAAAGCTCTTGATCATTTGGCTTGCTTTCTGCTTGTTGAGTCTGGATAATTTCAACCATTTGAGTCAAGAGTGACTTCCCTTCTGTTAAAATGCTCTCTCTGTCCTTACTAGCCAACTGCAAGTCTGTTTGAAGGGCTGACAACTGGTTTTTTATAGCCTTCTCGACGAGTTGAGTCCTGAATTCTTTCTAAGAGTATTTGACCTTGCTGGAAGAGAGCTTGGAAAGTTTCATCAGGAATTTCTACTTTTGGTTGTGGCGCAAATTCCCCGTATAGTTCTTTCAAGAAACCGTAAATAGCTGTTTTATAGTTTTGATCATCGATTTTTCTCTGTATCTAAAATAGTTTTATCTTTAGCCTGAGCTATCTCTCCGCTAGCCAGTGACTTTTCGACTTCTAGCTTGGTTTGATAAAGATCTAAGAATAGGGCTTTTAAATCAACAGCCTCGATAAAGGCTTGCGACTTGTAAAGCTTCATAGCTAAATCCGCTACCTTTTTACGAAGTTCCGGTTGCAGGCGCGCATCGTCCACAGCCAGATAGAAAGCTTTGAGATATTCGACAGACGTCATACCTGTTCTGTCTTGATAATCTTGAAGACTGGTCAAAAAGCTGATCAATTTCTTTCATCTTTTCTTCATTTTTTTCAACCTTTGCCATCTGTAACTCACTCAGTAATGAAGCCTTATTGACATTATAACTATCAGTCTCAAGTCGTTTGATTTTATCTACAAGTTCTTGATACTTCTTATCTACTTCAGTTAATTGTTCAGTTTGTGCATTCTTATCTACGTGGAATATAATGTTTTGTCAAATTGCTCTAAGCTGGCTAAATAACCAATCGTTGAGTTGCTCGGCAACTGCTTCATAGTTTCTACAAAATTACCTAAAGCAAGCTCAATTCGACGTTGCATCAACAAATCATTTGCGTAGATTGTTCGACTAGCAGCCAAAAGTGAATCTACTTTCTCTAAAACGGCCTTTTCACTATAAGCTCCGGCCTGATATGCTGATTGTAAAGCAGGCAATTTATTCTTCAAGCCTAAGTCAACCCCTTTGGACTGCACTCGAATATAATGGTTGTGATCTCCATGAGGAATGACAAACTGACCGTTTTTCAACTTGAATACTGTGAGGTGACAAACCTGATCGAAGAGCAGTCGCATACAACTCATTTAAAAAGTCTAGTTCAGGGTTCCCCGTTTCTAGAGGAATACGAACGTGTTCTTTCCGAACCGCATATGGATGGATATGGGTGGGATCATAAAGCTTGATCTGGGTTATTAAAGACGAAGAATCCTTTGGAAATCTTAATGGCTTCACGAGGAACCCCGTAAGTCTTGGAAATATAATTCATCTTTTCTTCATCGGTCGCATCCCGTGAAAAACGATCATATTCTGACCCACTGGGATTTGACTGAGCTGAATCCTGATGCTTAGTTAGGTGTGCTTCTCTCTGCCGCAATCTGTGCTTCTGTCAAATCCTTTTTAAAGAAGTAATGAGCATGACCACCATGTTGGACAACATATCCTTCCTCATCTTTTTGAGATAACATTCTCAGCGTGGAAACCATGGTCATCTTTTTCAACTGGTTTTGCTGGTTCATCAGGTGTAGAAGGCTGACTAGGTGTACTTGTAGCTGTCTTAGGATAAGTCTCTTGACCTGCTATTGGAATATTTCTCGCAATCTCTTCTTCTAGAGCTGACAAGCTACTATATGATATAAAGTGATAATGGTTTCCATGGGGGGATAGCTACTCCATCAGCTGTCCTACGAACAATTTTTGCAGGATCAAAAACAAGGCCATCTTTCTCAGCATACCGCTTTTTCTTTTGGTAGACGATATAGTTGTTGAAGCTCTTCTTGATAATCCTTGGTTACTTTCTTTGTTTCTTGCCCCTGCTGATTTCCTGTTCCATCTTGATTAAGCACTGACGACTGACCTGTCAAGTTACTTTTATCCGCAAGTGGTTTGGTAATGGATCCTATACTTGAACCTTCTGTTACTCCTTCCAGTCAGAGCCGGACTTGCCCCTTCAGCTTGTTTGGCTAGTAAATTTCTGCCTTGTTTCTGATTCCAATAGGATTGAGCGTGCTAATTCAGCAATAGATAGCTCTCCCTTTGGAATATAATGAATGTGACCGGCATGAGGAACTAGAAAACCATCGCCTGTGTCAGAAATGATATCAGATGGATTAAAGACATAGCCATCATCTGTTGTATAAGCACCATTAGTTGATTTAGAAGAAGTATTTTCTGACTGATTACTTCTTTTACCAGCAATAAAGGAAGCACTAGGACGGCTAAAATCCTGTGTCTTTTTATTTAGGTTGTGCCCCTGCTTTATCTTCCTCTGATTTTTGCGCCTTCTTTACCAGAATAAAAATTTTCTTTTGACGAGCAATTTCATCCACTGAACGAACATTGGTGGTTTCTGTTGGATTGGTCAGATAAAGATAATACTTTCCTTCAACCTTGATAATATAACCATCCTTAACCTGGTTTACAATATCTGATTCTTGCAATTGGTAGTTTGGATTACGAATAATTAGCTCTTCACTAAGGATAGCATCGAAAGGAACTTTCCCATTATAATAATGATAATGGTCTCCATGAGAAGTTACATAGCCATCAGCTGTAATCTTTATAACAATCTGCTCAGCGACTATCCCTCTTTATCATTAACCTGATCAGGCTTTAGGTTCTCAGGCTTTCTAGCCTTATTACTTTTCTTGCCACTTGCCTTCTTATCTCATAAGCAACTTGATTCTTCGAGTCTTTTTCCTGATTTGATGTTGCATAAGGGTGTAGCCACAAACAGTCAGACTTGCAAATGCTACAACTGAACTAATAATATATTTCTTTTTCATTCTAAACCTCAATTTTTTTAATTCTTTATCTAATATTTTTAAAATTGTCTTCTAAATTCTCCAGATAATTTCTTCCATTGTCAGGATCAGCCACCAAAGGATTCAAGACTTTCAGATTAACGCCTTCTACCTTTTTCAGGGGTTCAGCTAATTTTTGAAGAAGCATTTGTCTCCATAAAGATCGTTTTAACCTGACGATTTTTGATAAAATCCTCTATTTTAGTCAACTACTCGGGGCTGGGGCTCTTGGTCTGGAGAAATACCTGAAATTCAAGTTACTTCAAACCAAAAGGCTTGGTAAGATAGGAAAAAACTGTATATTGCGTAACAAAGGTCTTGTTCCCTAAGTTCATTAAAAACTCCTTGATACTGCCTGCTAAGTTCTTTAGTCTTCTTAGCAAATTTTGTTGCATTCTTTTTATAATTTTATAGCATTTTTACCATCTACATTAGAGAGGAGTTGAGCTATGAATTGAACTTCTTCAACGACCTTTGTCTGGATCTAACCAAGAATGAGGATTATATAAGGTCTTTTTCATCAACCCCATTAGTAGTGGAAACTTCTTCTAATCCCACCACCTTGTCCAGCTGTATTGCCTCACTGACTTCTAAAAACTTGAATCTTTGACTTTTTCCAAACTTGGATTCAAACTTCCCGCCCACGATTCTAAAGTTCTGGGTGATAAACAAAAACATCTGCATCATAAATGGCAGTCACATCACTAGCAGATGGCTCAAATTCATAAATTCCAACACTTGACTGAATCATACGAACATCATTTAAGTCGCCAGAAACTGCTTTAACCATAGAATAGATTGGATAAAACTAGTGACATTCTTAAGCTCCTTATGACACTGAGTACCAGTGGATTCCTTTTTCGTAAAAATCTACTAGCAAGACACCTACTATTGCAAGAGCCACTATACTAAGTACTTATTTTATTTTCATAAACCCTTAACCAGTTTAATAATTAGTCAAATGAATAGCTATTTCTAAACAAAAATTAATGTTTAAAAAGCTCTTCCTTAACCGGTTTATTAACCAGTTAACATATTACGATTTTTCCTCTTTTCTGTCAAGTATTTCACGTTCTAATATCAGAATGATTCGTTTTTACATAAAAAAGCCACCAATGGTGACTTTTGGGGAGATTATTATGAAAAAGATTAGGATTCTATCAAATAAAAATTAGGAGATTTTTATTTTGATGGTTATAGTATAGAATAGGCATCTTAAACTATTCTTAAAGTTTTTCTTGTTCTAAAGATTTTTATTTGGTTCAAAAAGACTTCTTCTTCGACCGTCATTTTCGTAGTCTTCCAGCAAATCAGGCCGTCTTAGGTAGGTCTTTTTCAGACTTTCATAGAGACGCCACTTGCGGATATTTTTCATGATGGCCACTCATGAGAACTTCAGGAACGACCATGCCCCGAAAGTCATAGGGCCGAGGTGACTGAGGATACTCCAAGAGCCCAGACGAAAAACTGTCATCTGTATGACTGGCTTCCTTACCAATAACCTCTGGAATCAGGCGAACAGTAGCGTCAATCATGGTCATAGGCGCCAATTCTCCTCCAGTAAGGACGTAGTCCCCAAGCGAGATCTCATCTGTCACTAAAGTCTTGATCCGCTCATCATAGCCTTCGTAATGACCACAAATGAAGATGAGTTCATCTTCATTTGCTAATTCCCTCAGCATAGGCTTGGTCAAAAGTCCGACCAGCAGGATCCAGCAAAAATCACGCGCGGTTGCTTCTTTTTCAATGGCATCATAGGCATCAAAAATAGGCTGGGCCCTTAGCAACATCCTTGACCACCGCCATAAGGCTCATCGTCCACATGGCGAGACTTCTCTGCATTTTCTCGGAAGTTGTGATAATTGATTTCTAAGAGGCCTTTTTCCCGCGCTTTTCCTACGATAGAGTGCTCCAAGGGCGCAAACATCTCCGGAAAGAGAGTCAAAATATCAATTTTCATCGTCCAGTCCTTCCGGTATTTCTACATCAACCCGACCTTGCTCAATGTCAATGCCCAGAACCACTGGCGGAATGTAAGGCAGAAGCAAATCACGCTTGCCCTTACGCTTGACTACCCAGACATCATTGGCTCCTGGTTGCAGAATTTCTTAATCGTACCGAGAAGAAGGTCATTTTCATAGACTTCAAGGCCGATGATTTCATGGTAGTAAAATTCTCCATCTTCTAGTTCTGACAAATCATCTTCAGCCACTTTCAGGCTAAAATCACGAAATTTCTCAATGTCATTGATATGGTACATGCCTTTAAACTTGATAATATCAAAGTTTTTGGCCTTGCGATGACTGGCAATCTCATCATCCATGACAAACTGATCCTTCTTATCGAAAAAGAGCCAGTGTATTTCCTTTTTAAAACGTTCTTCTGCAAAAATCTGTCACTGACAAAACCCTGCATCTCACCTTGTAGGCCTTGAGTATTGACGATTTTCCCAACATTAAAATAATTCATTTCTACTCCAATATTTTATATTCTGTTTAGTATTTTATCATGATATAGGGAATGTACAAGGGAGACTAGGTTAGATTAATTTTCCTTTAATTGGTGATCTACTTCGATAAAAAATTGTTCCAAAATCTCACTAAATTCATGTGGAGAGTCATTCATTGGCTGGTGTTTCGTACCTAAAACAACTACCTGACGAGAATTTGGATTAAGCGAGATAAGGTCAGAATATATTTTCTGTAAATGAGTAGGAAAGTCATGCTCTCCACGAATAAAAAGCATAGGAGGATTGCCCTTATACCCTTCAATCTCATGAACTGCCAGAAACCCTGTTACGCTAAGATTGATAAAAAAATATCTCTACCAGTATCTAAAAATTGCTTTCTTAATCAATTCTCGAGTCACTAGATTATTTGAGCACATTTTAGAATTTTTATCTGCAATTATTCTCCAAGGAATTGTTTTTATACATAAGAGAACTGTACTTTATTCGCTTTTTTTCTTTATCTGACATATAACGGTGCTGTCCCCAACTCCCAATCATGGCTAGTGCTTGGACACGTTCAGGATGACGATAAGTATATTCTTGCAATGGATTACCGCCCCAAGAATGTCCTACTAGGATAGCCTTATCTAACTGAAAGTAATCTAAAAATAACGCCCACGTCTTGAGTTGCCCCTTCCAAGTCAGAAGTCCTCTTTCATCAAGGACTCACCTTTGTCCTCTGACATTGACAAAATAGAGGTCAAAATCTTCAAAAGCCTCATACTGATGGGCCCACATTTGGCTACGCCCACAAGCTCCATGGTAGAAAAGAATATGACGCTTTTCTTCTTTTCTTCTACCTGGTCTATGATAAACAACCAAGTCACAATTCTCCGCAGAAACGATGTGGCGAATTAACCTATCATGTTTCTTATCGTAAAAGGCAATAGCTGATAGTAACTCCTCATTCTTTATTTGGTTCATATCCTTCATCTCTTCTAATCTTTCTTTTCAATTTCAGCACTTTTCTGCCACTTTATAGCCATGGCTATCTGCTTTTCTCTTTCTTTTCTGACAGCTTCTATATCATCCGGACTTAGCAGATTTACTACCTTGACAGCATAATCAGCAGAGACAATGGCATGCCCTCGCATGTGGGCTGTTGCGACCGCTTGGGCAAAGACACGCGCAGCATACTTGCTAACTGGTGATTTGGCTTGCTGTGATAGAAATCCCAGCGAGCCTGACGCTGTTCAAGATTATCACACGGCTCATCTAGGCGCTCGATTTCTAAAATCATGGTTCGCTGATAGAAATTGACCAGCTTTTCGATGATTTCACCGCCATAGCCATGGCTGCACAGGTGAGGAATAATCGCAAAGAAACTAACATAAAAGGCTTGCGCGTTGGAAATGGCAAAGGCAAAACCAACAAACTCCTTTTCATGATAAAAGGCGAAAAAATTAGCATCTTCCTATTCCTCATATCGTAAAAATTCACTGAGCGGTATCCTTTCCTCTTCTGGGAAAGCTTCATTATTCAAGGCTTCTACCTTATCCAAATCCGGAAAATCTGCTGTAATGATCTGGCTGGTTAAGCTCATAAAATCACTCCTTTTCTAGTGATAGTATAACAAATTTTACAACTGGTTTCAAAAAAGAGCCCTGAAAGAGCTCCTATGTATCGATTTTTTCTTCATATAATAGAAAGGTGCCGAGTTCCTAAGAACTACCGATAGTTGGTCCCGATTGGACTCCTAGCTGCTACTTCACTATTTCACGTAAATTATCCAAATGCTGGTTATCAGTCACAGCCATAATGCTGACGCCTTCTGGCCAAACAAAGTCTGGAGTAAACTTGCTTTCCAAAGGCTGATTTTTTGTCAGACGGTAGCCGATAATATTAAGATGATAAAGCCTGCGAGCATCTACTTCACGGACCGTTTTCCCGACCCAGCTAGCAGGCAGTTCAAACTCAGCCACTACTACATCATCATCCAGCTGGAAGACCTCAATCGAATGGTTCAAGAGAATAGTCTTGGCCAATGAAATACCAGCCTCCACTTCAGGCAGAATAACCAGATCAGCTCCCACCTTTTCCAGCACCTGCTGAGTTACTTCATCTTTGACCTTGGCAATGACATTTTTAACGCCCAACGCCTTACAGTGCATGACCGCTAGAACACTGGATTCAAGACTTTCTCCAGTCGCCACGACGACCGTATCACAGGAACCAACGTCTGCCGCCTCCAAAAGTTCCATATCAGTAATGTCCCCGATCACACCGACGGCAATCATGTCTTCATACTGATTGATTGTCTCTTCGTGATTATCAATTGCAATGATTTCTACATCCTGAGAAATCAAGGCCTCAATGATACTCTGTCCAAAAATCCCCAAGCCAAGGATTCCAACTGTTTGATTTGCCATTTCTTTTCTCCTATCCAATCATAATGTCCGCCTTGCTGTAATGCAAGGTTGCAGCCTTCTTCGGTTGATAATGGTTGAGACTGACCATAAGAGTCAAGTAGCCCTACCCGTCCAATAAACATCAGCAGACATAATCACAATCATACCAGCTGTATTGAGGCTGGTAGTGATATTGGCCGTCACGCCAACTGTAGCCAGTGCTGACACAGTCTCAAATATCAGGTAAATAAAGCGATGACTGCTATCGGTCACTAGCCCAAGAGCCAAAAGACCAAGCAGAAATGTCAGCTGAAAAATCACTGTCACACCAAAAGCCTTCTGCACTAGCTGAGGAGACAGCGTTCTCCGCCCCATATTGGTATGAGGCAAGCCCAGGATTTCCTTTCGAGCAAAAAGCAAAAGAACTAAGAGGTCGTAATTTTTCAGACCGCCCGCTGTACCACCCGGAGCTCCTCCTAAAAACATCTGGATCAGATAGATAAACAGAGTTACTGGACGAGCAGCTGTATAATCTATGGAAGCAAAGCCAGCTGTCCTCATACTGACTGTCTGGAAAAAGCTAACCAGTAGCTTATTGCCAAAGGAAAGATTGCCAATCGTTCCAGGATTATGATACTCCGTCCAGAGACTCGTGACCGTCCCAAAAACGAGGAGACCAGCAGTCAGCAGCAAGACTACCTTAGTATGAAAGTGCAGCCCCTTCTGTTTTCCTCCCAATTTAGTCGCCAAGTCAAACCAGACCATGAAGCCAAGTCCTCCAGTAATAATGAGGAGAGCCAAGGTGATATTAACCAAAACATCTGTCTGAAAGCCCAGTAGGCTATCATTACCAAAATTATCAAAGCCCGCATTACAAAATGCAGAAACGGCTAAAAAGATAGAATTAAAAATCCCTTTTCTCAGACCAAACTTGGGAATGAAGCGAATCATGAGAAGGAGCGCACCCAGTCCTTCGATAGTAAAAGTCGTGATAAAAATCGAACGGACAAATTGACCTAAGGTACGATTGTGACCATAACTAAAACTATCCCGCAGAATACGGCGATCCTTGAGGCTGAGCTTTTTCCGACTTTCCATGGTGAAAAATCCGATAAAAGTCAGGATTCCCAAACCACCAATCTGAATCAGCAGCATACAAAGGAGCTGTCCCCAGACATTGTATGTATCCACAACCGATCGAGTAAAAAGCCCTGTCACACAGACCATCGAGACAGCTGTAAAAAGATGATCCAGATAGCCCGCTTGGGAACTTGCCGTCTGCACCCAAGGGAGACTGAGTAGCAAGGAGCCACAGAATATCACCAGAAGAAAAGACAAGATGATCTTTTGCGCTGGTGACAAGCGCGAAAATAAATGCTTCATAAAGTTTCCTTTCCTGATCTAATAAAAGCAGAGGCTAGCTCTATCTGCTCTTCTCTTTCCTTGACAGCCCGCTGCAAATCATCTGGACTCTGCAAGTTTCTGACTTTGATGGCATAATCCACTGCGATAATAGCATGACCTCGCATGTGAGCTGTTGCGACTCGCTTGAGCAAAAGACACGCGCAGCATACTTACTGACTGGTGATTTAGCTTGCTGAGATAGTTTGCTGAGCCAAGAAACCAGCCTTCCTTATTTTATAGGCAGAAACTTTTCCCGCAAGGCGCGCTTCAAACATTTCCTGAACTTGAGTCAAGATTTTCTGTTTTTCAAGATTGTCACCAATATCTATCAGAGCTATAAAGCGAGTGGCATACTCCATTGCCCATTGGGCAAAGTCGCTTCTGAGGAAACTGAACCAAGATTTGCTCCAGTTCCAATCTTTTCTGACTATCATCAAGGAGCTTGAGCTTATATGGACTGGGTAGGCTCATTTGACCACTCTCATAACATTCTCTTTCATGGATATTCCAAGCATAATCTTCTGGCTTCATCCTTCCCTCCTATTACTAAGCATCTATTTGGCAGACTATCCTATTGATTACATACTTGCTTTGTTTGATAAACAGAAAACAGCAGGACAAAAGAGTCCCACTGTCTCATTTTTATTTTTCGTCAATTACGATTCGTACTTTTTATCTTCGGTTGGGACAGAGTAGACAATCGTTCTTATGGCAGAGATAGTACGACCTTTACGACCGATAACACGTCCAACGTCAGTTTGATCAAGATCGAGATGATATTCCATAAATTCTGGAGTATCTTCGATTCGGATAGTTAAGGCATCTGGTTGTGAAATCAAAGGTTTCACTATTGCAATAATTAGATTTTCAATCGTGTCCATAGTCAACCTACAATTCTATTATTTAGAGTATTTTTGAATCGTGGAATTTCTTCAATACGCCTTCTTTTGAAAGGATGTTGCGAACTGTATCAGATGGTTTGCGCACCATTTTTCCAACCATGCAAGTACACGGTCTTCTTTCAAAAGTCACTTGGTTTTCAGCAACAAGTGGGTTATAAGTACCAACTGTTTCGATGAAACGACCATCACGTGGTGAACGTGAGTCTGCTACGTTGATACGGTAGTAAGGTTTCTTTTTAGAACCCATACGAGTCAAACGGATTTTAACTGCCATTTTTAAATTTCTCTTTTCTGTTTTATATTTTAGTAAATAACAAAAGCTATTTACTGACAGATATTATCTTACCATAGTTCTAGAGAGGTGTCAAGAAAAACTTGACAGGATTAATTTTGTTTCACTGAGAAACTTCGTCATTCTTTTTCCGTAGTTTGAGTTAATAACCCAGCTTCATCCATTTCACGAATCAATTGTTTCATTTGAGATTCTTTTACTGGTTTTACAGTGATCGTATCGATGTGTCTTATGGCCGAATTATCCTGGATATCAACCAAGGCCAAAGCTTTTCTCATAATATTCGATCCCTTTTTAAGTTGTTCCAGGTTGTTCCATTGTAAAATTGAGTAATTTATAGACTGATCTTTCCCAATCTCTTTATAGTAGTCCCTACCTTTTTCTTCTAAAAACTGATATAAACCAGTATTTAACAAATCTTCCCTGATTCCAGCATAAGAAATATCTTCTAGCTGTACAACATAAACCTCAATTCGATTGTTTGTTCGTTTGGGACTTGCTTTTAGGACAGGATGACGTTGAATCATTTCTTCTGAAAAATGTACCGTAAATGTGAGCCCTCCACCTTCATAACGATAGCTTCCATCTGATTCATCTTTTTCCGGCTTCAAATCTAGAAAGTAAAAAATCTCCTCTATTTTTTATTGCCATCCCTTATATCACTAGAGGATGCCTTAAAGAGATTGAGACTTAAAAAAATATCAAAAAGGTAAAAATTTGTAAAGTCGCAAAAGCAATCAAGATTATTTTTAGCAGACATGGTAGTCCTTCTTTCATTTTTCTCCTTTAAATCCACGAAAAAAATTTTCAACAAACTCTTAGCTGCAAACACTGAACATGAAATAGTCAGGACTTAGGTTTTTCCAGAAGGTCTTCTCAGAGTATTAAAGAAATAGCATATATATGGCATTCCCAACCATAAAAAGTGTAAAGAGCCAAAAACCAGGCTGACATAAAGGCAGAGGCAAAAACTTCCAGTCTCAGGTTTATTTGACTCTATATAGGCTGAAATTTCCTTTGCGAAGACTAAAGAGAAAAATAAATAGCAAGAGCACTTCCGCCATAGAGTAGAATCGTGTGCAAAGAATCTACCATATTTTTCAGGTAAGTAGCTATAAAGCAATGATAAACCATCTCCAAGAACTAGATTGTTAAAGATGTGGAGTCCTATGGCCCAAAAAGATGGAATATTCTAAAGCTACATAAGCAAAAAACAAAAACCAACAAAAAGTAGCAAAAACAATCTGAGGTAAATTCCGTGGAAAATTCCAAATAAAAAGAGAAGAAACAAAGATAGCAAAAACCTTACCATATTTTTCAAAAAGTCCTTAGTCCAGCAACCCGGAAAATCAACTCTTCTGATATAGGGACCGACAATAGCACTGTATAAAAACATCGTCCAGGTTGTCGAGATCTGCAGAGCGACCTCAACTGAAGACATTAATGAGAGGCCAAAAATGTTCAAAAGGATTCAAATACCTGACTAAACAAGTTAAAAATGTCTGGGCAAGTAAAAGCAAGCTAGTCAGAATAAGAAATGCTTTTGGATGTCATTGATCTTTTTTTATATTTAAGATCAGTGCTAAAAAGTTGCTTCTTACGATATAACCAGAAAATCAAGAGGCCAACTGGTACCGCACAAAGATACATACCCCCATCATTTGCTAGAAATTGTGATGCGGCTTCCTTTGCGACTTGCAAATCTCCCCTCTATGCTGATAAATAAAAATCATCAGGGTAACAATTGAATAAACAGTCACGACTGCGGACATAGCTAAAGTATACAAGAGACACAAGCCTGAAAAAACGAGCAACATCCTTGCGGATTTCTTGATTAGTTTTACTTGTCATAAATATTTCCTTAATTAAGTTAGTCATTTAACCTTTCTGCTCCAGGAAATACAAAGGTCGAAAAATTCCTCATACAGCAAAGCAAAAAGAATAAAAGGCGTGCATGAAAAATTCTTCAGGTAGAATCCAAATGACTGGATCCTTGGCTGGATCAAACAACCAGGTGCTATCACCAACAAAAAGAACTTGATGAAAGAGCGTAAAAAACTGTTAAAAGCCAATCAGAAAGGCCAGTACACCTAAAACAAGTGGCAATATACTGATCACTAAAAAGCCCGTCTGTAAAGACCCAAAAATCCCTTTTAACCACTTTTTGATAAAAGAAAAATCAAAAGCCGGCAAAAGTAACTAGAAAAATAGCTTGTGCCAAGTGAAAAAAGATACTTGACCGCCTGAAAATGATGCAATCCTGCTGCTGACGAGCGAAAATCTGGCATCGCCAGCTTTTGACTAAAAGGATTGGTCAGGTAATCCATCAAAATATTAAAATTATACTGAATGGTCTCTGCTTTCAGATAAACCTTATCCGGCAAGTTGAAATAAGAAATCTCCATCGGGTATAAGAGCCAAGCCAGATAAATGGTTAGCAATATCGTTGCTGCCAGCAAGCACAAAACGCTGGCTGAAAATCTCAACTTATCACGCATCGAAGTCCCACTCCGCTAGGGCTAGACAAAGACATGCGTCGGTTGGATAGGCAGATTGGGCACCTCTTCTGGCAGGGTAAAACCTGTTGTAACCAAGAGCGTCGGAATGCCGTTGTCGATCCCCGCTCGAATATCTGTTAGATAGTTATCACCCACCATGACCACTTCTTCACGCGCCAGTCCTAGATGCTCTATAGCTTTTTCCATGATGATGGCATTTGGCTTGCCGATAAAGGTCGGCTCAACCCTAGTGGCTGCTTCCAAAAGGGCATTTATAGCACCCGCTCCCGGTCGCAGTCCTCGCTCAGTCGGAATATTGAGATCTGGATTGGTTCCGATAAAGTGAGCCCCCTTTTTGAATGGCTAAAGTTGCTATTGTTAGCTTCTCATAGTCCACTTCCCAATCTAGACCCACTACCACATAGTCAGGATTTTCTGTATCTTCTATATAGCCAGCTTCTTCAATAGCATGTTTAAGTCCCACATCACCAATGACGTAGACTTTCTTGCCCAGATTTTTCTCCTGCATATAGTCAATGGTAGCTAGAGTTGCTGTGTAAATGGTTTCAAGTGGCGTCTCAATATTGAAATTTTCAGCCAGCATGGTCTTAACAGTTTTCTGGCGTGCGAGTAGTATTATTAGTCACGAAAAAGATAGGGGAATCTTGCGCTTCTGCAAACTCATGCACAAAAGCTTCACCAGCTGGAATTCTGCTCTTCCCCTTATAAATCGTCCCGTCTAAATCAATCAAATATCCTTTATAAGTCATTTCTACTCTTCCTAACTTTCCTGTTTAAACTCTTGCCAGGTCACTAAAGCCTGGGCATTGACTTCGCCGTCACTGGAAATCTGGTGATTGCTCTGCAGACCTTCTAGGTCATAGCTAGAAGCAATCATGCCGCCTGGTCGAACTTCCTTGACATACTTGAGATGGATTTTCTTAGGAATATACTTCATGAGGAAATCCGCTCCCATAACCTCAAAAATCCAGTCCAGATACTTGCTATTGTTGACATGTCCGTTCATATCCAAGTCGTAAAAGCGCACATGGTAGTCCTTACTGACAGGATTTTCCAAAGCTGGATACTTAGGACCACGTAGCAATTTCTTGGAAAACTCAGATTTGTAAGGAGCGACAATCTCAGGATCAACTGCGTGAACCTTGCGGCTATCTCGATCCATAAGAACAAAGGTTGCCATCATCTGTATAATGGCTTCACCCGCTTCATCAAAAATCATAAAGCGACGGTAGCAAAAGAGACGATTATAAGTTAAAGCTTCTGTCTCGATAGTAATCTCCTCTGCAAAGCGGGGCAGACGTGTCACATCGATATCATAGTCCGTGATAATCCAAACTAGGTTATACTGCTCCAGCATATCCTTGTCACTGACGCCAAGTTCGATCGACTGCATCCCGGATACCTGTAAGGACAGCAGGATGACATCCGGCAACTTGATATGGCCATTCATATCCGCCATATCAAAAGGAATTTTCATTTTCATTTGATAAGTTAAGCCCATGATTTACTCCAATATAAATTTCTCAGCAACCGTATCGCCCAAAAAGAGACCCTGTTTGGTCATTCGCACGATATCTCTGTCCGGCACTAGCTAGCCCTGCTCGGTCAGCTCAGACACCACAGATCCGTACTGGTCTTCAAAGGAAAGACCGAATTTTTCCTCAAAGGCGCTTTTTAGAAACACCTGATTTCTTGCGCAGTCCTAGAAACATCTCTTCTTCCATCTTTTCTTTCAGCGTCAGCACTTCTTCCTGCACACGGGCATTGCCCGCTTCCACCGCCTGCAGATAATGACGAATAGGCCCGTGGTTTTTATAGCGAACACCATTGACATAGCCAGACGCTCCCGCTCCGATACCATAATACTCCGCATTGTCCCAGTACATGAGGTTGTGACGGCTCTCAAAGCCTGGCTTGGAAAAGTTTGAAATCTCATAATGCTCGAAGCCGGCCTTTTCCAGCTCAGCTATAATGTATTCGAACATCTCCTTCCAAATCTTCTTTAGGCAGAGGCGAGTTTCCCTCATGCATCCGATTCATGAAGACCGTATGATTTTCCAAAATCAAGCTGTACAAACTCATGTGGGGAATGTCCAGGGCAATGGCCTTAGCTACATTGATTTTCACATCTTCCATAGTCTGCTTTGGCAGAGCATAAATCAGGTCAATCGAGATATTGTCAAAACCTGCTTTTTTGAGATTGGCAATATTCTCATAGATATCCTTTTCCAAGTGACTTCGGCCAATCTGCTTGAGCATGCGGTCGTTGAAAGTCTGTACACCTAGAGAAACCCGATTGACAGGCGAGTCTTTGAGTACAGCGATCTTCTCCTGATCTAAATCCCCAGGATTGGCTTCAATGGTCAGCTCCTCAAGATAAGACAAATCAAGCTTATCCGTCAGCTTTTCCAGCAAAAAAGCCAACTGAGGAGCAGATAAAGCCGTCGGAGTCCCACCACGATATAAAGGGTACGGAGCTTTTTGATATCGTAAGAATCATACTCCTCAATCAAATGCTCCAGATAACTATCTACCGGCTGATTTTTAATAAAAACCTTGGAAAAATCGCAGTAATAACAAATCTGAGTACAAAAAGGAATGTGTACATAAGCAGAGGTTGGTTTGGTTTGCATAGTACTTATTATACCATATATAGACAGTCAAGAGAGAAAGTTATCTTATATTTTGCATTAGAAAAAGTAGCATACAAATAGCTTGCTACTTTTCTAATTACGATGTGAATTTCCTGTTAGCTAAGATAATTTCTTTAACTTTCCGTATCTATCCTGCCAGCTGGCGGCTGTTTTTCTTTCTTGGATAAATTTGCTGTAGATACCTTGTTTGGCCAGTAAGTCTTGGTGTTTGCCTTGTTCGACAATGCGGCCTTGATCTAGCACCGTATCTGGTCTGCATGCTCAACCGTCTTGAGTCGGTGGGCAATCATGATAATGGTCTTATCGCGAGTCAGAGCCTGAATAGCCTGCATGAGGGCTTCTTCGTTTTCTGGATCAACATTGGCTGTTGCTTCATCCAAAATGATAATAGGCGCATCCTTGATAATAGCCCGAGCGATGGAAATACGCTGACGCTCACCTCCAGAAAGACTGGCACCTCCTTCACCAATCTTGGTATTATAGCCATCAGGTAGCGAGAGGATAAAGTCATGACAGGCCGCTTTCTTGGCAGCCTCTATCACTTCTTCCTGACTGGCCTCCGGCTTGCCAAAACGAATGTTATTGGCAATGGTATCCTCAAAGAGATAGACGCTTTGGAAGACAAAGCTGAAATTACGAATCAGGCTGTCATAGCTGTAATCCCTGACATCATGCCCGTCCAGACTGATACTTCCCTGGTCCACATCCCAGAAGCGGGCAATGAGGTTGCAAAGCGTTGTTTTGCCAGAGCCAGAAGGTCCGACCAAGCAGTTGTTGTTTTTTCGGGAATGGTAAGGAAACCTGGTCAATGATTTTCTTATTTCCATAAGAGAAGCTAACATCTCTCAGCTCAATCCGGCTGCTCTTAGGCTCAATATCCTGACCACTGATGTCCATCGGCTGGATAGCCAAGACTTGATTGACCATGTCAACCGACAGATCAACAATGCGCAGGAGTGAAGAGAAAGAGCCAACGCCGTCTAGATTTTCATAAATCATAAAGCCACTGACAATCATCATAATGGTTACCAGCAACTCCATACTGCCATTGAGATAAAAATAGATAGAGAAAAGCCCCATAAAGAGACCGGTCAGCTTGGTCACCATACCCTGGAGGGCGATGTAAGGTGAGGTCATGAGTGTCATTTTGGTATCTAGCTGACTCTTGCCTTCAATAGCCTTGGACAGCTTCTTGGCAGAACGGTTGACCAGATTGTCAGTTCTTAACCTCAGCAATTCCCTTGGCTGTACTCCAAAACAACGGCACTAGGTCCATATCTGCCTGATACTTGGCATCAGAAACCTTGCCAACTTGCCAACGCATGAGGGTATTGGGCAGGAGAAAGAGGACAAGACCCACCAAGAGAACCAGACCAACCCGCCAGTCATAGAGAAAGACTAAAACGGTGATGAGACCAGTCGTCAGAAAGCCCTGCACAGTCATCATAACCACTCTGGTAGCTACATCAGACAACCCTTCCAGCGTATTAGTCGTAACACTGGTAATCTTGCCTAAGCTATTTTGATTAAAATAACCCATGGGTAGATAGCGCATGTGCTCGGCAATTTCAATCCGCTTCTGAGCACAGGTATGATAGCCTGCTTCCGTCTGAAGCATGGTAATTTTCAGGGTAATCCAGACGTTTAGTACAGTGGATACCAACATGATACCCAGAGCCAGCCAGAAAGTCTGCATAGAGAGATTCTTCTCAATCAGTCCCATAACTACTAGGCCGATTGCTGGGATACGCAGAGCAATAATAAAGGACTTGATGATGCCCAGATAAATGGATTGATAAAATTTCCTACGGTCCTCTGCCGTACAGAAATCAAAGAATTTCTTCAGTATATTAAGCATGAGTCAGCCCTCCTTCCATCTCACCACTATCCCTGGTTGCAATATGGGCCTGCCACATGGAAAGCATAAAGCGGACTGGTTGCCAGCAATTCTTCATGTCGTCCTCTAGCTTCAATCCAACCATTATTGACCAGGACTATCTGGTCAGCACTCATGATTGTAGACAGCCTGTGGGCAATGACAATCAGGGTCCGTCCCTCAATCAGACGAGCTAGACTGGACTGAATCCGTGGCTTCATTTTCCGGATCTGTATAAGCAGTCGCTTCATCCAAGATAAGAATCGGCGCATCCTTGAGCATGGCACGGGCGATAGCAATCCGCTGACGCTCCCCACCAGATAGATGACTGCCGCCAGAGCCTACTTGAGTTTCAAAGCCGTCTTCTAAGTTCATGATAAAGTCATAACAGCCACAGCGACGGGCAATTTCGATGACCTCTTCATCAGATAGCTGCTGGATTTCCCATCCGGATATTTTCCATAATAGTCTCATCAAAGAGATAGTTATCACTGGGTCACGTAAGCAATCTGCCGACTGTAATAGTCTAGCGGAAGTTGGCGAATGTCCAAGCCACCATGGGTAATCTGACCAGAACTGACGTCCCAGAAAGAAGCTAAAAGCTTGGCAATTGTAGACTTGCCTGAGCCTGATGGCCCAACTAAAGCATTGATGCTGCCAGCCTTAATATCTAGCGAAATACCATGCAGTACTTCCTCTTCATCTGTATAGCCAAAGCTGACATCCGTCATGACCAGATCCCTTCCTTTTGGAAGTTCTCGCAACTCCTGAGGTCTTTTCAAATCAGGCTTTTCCAAAATATCAATGACTTGGCCAAAAATAGTCCCGATTTTCCGTAAATCATCCATGTAACTAGCCTACTAAAAATCAGAGAGTCAGAAGACTGAGCGAAGAATAATCATTAGAATGAAAATTGCCGGCAGTCAAACTACCTTGCAGATAGAAATAACAGCCAGCCGGCGAGCAGAAAGAGCAAGCCTGATGGCAGAAAAGCAGTCACAATGCCCATCTCCAGATTGAACTTGCGCATCCACTCAATAAAGCAGTCTGCTCCTTCTCTAGCAGCCGTGACAAACTTATCGTAAGAAAATTTTTCCTTGCCAAAAACCTTGATGACTTCAATCCCATTGATGTATTCCACCGCTGTATCATTGAGCTTTTTGGTCTTGACCAGAGTATTTTTGATAGTCTTCTTCGCTATTGACAGCCATCCGCATATAGGCCAATATCACAATAGGAATAGTCAGGAGAGACAGCAAGGTCAGCCGCCAATCAATAACCAGCAGCAATGAGAACAATAATCGGACCAAAAATCCCAGCGGTAAACTCTGGAATCAAGTGAGCCAAGGTCGTTTCGGTCGCATCCACCCGCTCAACGATAATGTTTTATAACTGCCTGATGACTGACTAAGCACTGTGCCTGAGGCGCCTAGCTAGCTTGTCTGTCAGGCGACTGCATTTCCGCTAGAATCTTAAAAAGTAGCCGTATGCGACAGCATGGTGAAATACCGTGAAATCCCCAGTAGCCAATCCAGGCCAGACCTGCCCAAGCTGAGCTTCTGCAGGTAGAAGTCCCAGTTTTTATTGCCAGCTAAGAGCTGATTAATCATTCCTCCAATAAAGAAATAAGGCAGAAAGCCTGACATCACAGAGGCAAAGGCAAAAATCAGACTGAGCACAAAATATATCTTATGAAGGGAAACAAAGTCCCAGATCCAAGCAAGAACAGATTTTTTCTTCATAGAATTTCCTTCTTTCTATCAAAAACCGAGCAAACCTCCCCAGTCAAACAAGTCCATGATGGAATGGCAAAATTCCAGCGCTCTTAGGGCTGATCTTGAGCCAAAGGGCTCAAATACAGCTGTATAATAAGCTGTCATGCACGATCGCAGAAACTCGTATTTGACCAAATGGTTAATTCTCTCCTCTTTGTAAGCCAGCTCCAAATAGCGATAAGTCTCGTCTGAAAGCCAAATGAGGCAGACGCGTCCTGAAGTCCGCTTGCGAAGAACCCTGAGATTTAAAGAGCAAGAGCTGCATAATATCCTTATGCTCATAGAGAATCCGCATCAGGGACTGGAGATCTTCCAAGCGATGGTCCCACATATCAGACAGATGTCCCTCTTCTAGGAAAGCATAGTCACGTCGCTTCTGCTCTTGTCCATACTGGTCTAAGGCTGTCAGAGTAGGCTCAAGCAGAGCACTAAAGAGACTGTCCTTACCCTCATAGCGCTTATAAAGTGCCCCAGTTGTTAAAGCCAGCAGCGCGACAAATTCTCCGCAGTGAAGCATCCTGATAGCCATAAGCTGAGAACTCACTCCTCGCACTTTCAAGATTTTTCATTTAACTCATCTGTTTCTTTTTTCATGATTTTAATTCGATAACACTGTTATCGCCTTTCTGCTTTTATTATAAATTCTGACAATTTAACTGTCAAGGAAAAACAAAAAAGACCGAGAAATATTTTCATCGGTCTAGTTCTATTCCTTTTCTTCTTGTATACATGACAAAAGGAGCTTATTAACAAGCTCCTCCGGAATTTTCACTTTTTATTAGGTGCATAAATCATGCCAGTACAGTCGAAATCTTCCTGTCGGCGAAAGCCGAGCTCTCGATAAAAGCTAGATTTTTATCTGACTGCTCCGTTGCCAGCTGGATTTGGTAAACATCCTTAAATCTTTCCAGCGTCTGCTGAAGAAGCTCCGCCAATCCCTGACGCTGGTACTGCGGATACACCAATAAATCCTGAATGAAGAAAATGGTAGGCCATCTCCGACCGCTCGGATCAAACCAACCAACTCTTCATCATCATCAGGCTGCCATCACAAACAAGGACTGATGGAAGCGCTCTAACTGCTGAGGTCGATTGGTGTAATTGCTCCATCCAACTGAAGCATAGAGATCTAGTACTGCTGCATAAATCCAGCTGAGGGATTGCAAGCATAACGAATCATACCAGTCACCTCCTTCAAACTATAATTTCTCTAATCTTATAATTGTTCCAAAGGCGATTCTTAAATCTTCAATCAAGTCATCCACATTTTCCAGACCGATAGAAAGACGGATTTGATTTGGTGTAATGCCTCTTGCCAGCTGAGGCATCTGGCGACATCTGTCCGTGAGTCGTTGTAGCTGGATGGACAACCAGGGACTTGGCATCTGCTACATTGGCCAAGTCAGAGAAAATCTCTAGGCTGTCAATAACCTTACGAGCTTCTTTTTCCCCACGATGACATTAAAGGTGAAAATAGGATTCACACCTTTAGGGGAAATATTTTTCTGCCAAAGCATGATAAGGACTGTCAGCAAGCTTGGGATAATTAACCTGCTCGACCTTAGGATGCCCTGCTAAGAATTCCACAATCTTCTCGGCATTGGACACATGGCGCTCTACACGCAAAGAGAGAGTTTCCAACCCCTGCAGGAAGAGAAAGGCATTGAAGGGAGACATGGCTGCCCGTATCGCGCAAGAGCTGCGTCCGGACAGCAGTAACAAGACTGCCCGACATCACGTGTATAACTGATATCATGATAGCTCGGGTCTGGATCAACAAACTGCGGAAACTTGCCAGAAGCTTCCCAGTCAAACTTGCCGCTATCTACGATGACACCGCCAATGCTGGTTCCGTGACCACCGATAAACTTAGTTGCAGAATGGACCGCAATATCACACCATGAGAAAAGACATTGATCAGATAAGGTGTAGCAAAGGTATTGTCAGAAATCAGCGGAATTTTCTATGAGCTGAGACCAGCTCTGCCAAAGCATCAAAAGTCAGGAATATTAATCAGCGGATTGCCCAAGCTTTCAATCAGAACCAACTTGGTATTATCCTGAATGGCTGCTTCTACTTCAGCTAGATTTTCAATATCGACAAAAGTCGTGGTAATGCCATAGCGAGGCAGGGTTTCCTTGAGCAGATTAAAGGTGCCGCCGTAGATGGTGGAAGCTGCAACTACATGGTCGCCAGCATGCGCCAAAGCTAGAACTGTATAGGTAAGGGCCGCCATACCAGAAGCTGTCGCTAGTGCTCCGACTCCACCCTCCAAAGCCGCAATCCGCTCTTCAAAAGCAGACAAGGTCGGATTGGTAATCCGAGTGTAGATATTGCCAGGCTTGCGTAGGGCAAAAAGATCTTCACCCTCCTGAGTATCGTCAAACACATGGGAAGTTGTCTGGTAAATAGGCAGAGCGCGCGACTTAGTTGTCGGGTCCACTGTTTGTCCAGCATGAAGCTGCAGGGTTTCAAATTTAAATTCACGTGTCATAAGGTCACCTCACTATAGTTATGTGATAAGTCTACCACTAAACGCCCCGCTTGACTAATAGAATTTCCTTATCAAAAGAAATAAAGAGAAGCTATATCTTATAGCTTCTCAGATATCATCTCAAAAGTCGCCTGATTGCTGGGCCAGTACAACTGCGACGAAACTTTGTCTAAAGCTATCCACTGAGCTCCCACATGCTCATCAGAAATCTGGATGTCTTTCTGTTCAGTCAGAACTAGAAAAAGATTTTTATGGATGGTCAGATTTTCATCAATCTTTACCGTAAAATCTCCAAGACTAGTCAGATTTGAACGATGTAAGAGCAAGCCAGTCTCTTCTTTTTATTTCACGAGGCAGGCCTCTTCTGACTCTCGCCACTCTCAATCCCACCAGTAGTGTGGCGCAAAGGAAACTTTCTCAGCTTCCACTTTCTAATAGCAAGATTTCTCCATCCTCTGGATGATAGATCCAGGCTTCAATTGACTGCCTCATCATGATTTTTTCTCAATCGGTGCTATGCTGGCCAGCACTTTCTTCAGACCGACTTCTGGGAAATTAATCTTGAGCTCTTGACTGTTGCCGCTGCCAGAGACTGCTAGAACTGTCCCATCGCCCCATTTCTTATGGTGGGCAAGTATCTCCGATAGCCCAAGCAACTTCCGGCTTAGAGGCTGGCTCTGACTGCTCTTTCAAAGGCAGACTGCCTGTAGAAATGGAACTAGGAGCCGCCTGACGTTTCCGCTCTTGTAGGGCTTGAGCCAGACTTATGCCCTGGCCGAATTTGCTGAGTGTCGCTATTGGTATAACTGACCCGTAAAGGAGCTGTTTGCCGGTCAGAGCCAGGCCTTGATAGTCTAGCAAGTCTGAGCTGATTTCTCTCCAAGAAACGAGTGAGGTGATTATAGTTGGTTTTACCATAAAGCATACGGGAATTGGCATTGGTCAGATAAAGGATCTTCTCTGCTCGGGTGATACCGACATAGGCCCAGACGCCAGCTCTTCTTCCAATTCATCCTCATCTTCAGATGCTCGGCTCAGAGGAAGACATTTTTCCTCCATACCAACCAGAAAGACGACCGGAAATTTCCAATCCCTTTGGCAGCGTGGAGCGTCATCAGAGTCACTTCGGAACTCTCCGTATCTCCGTCATCTGTGTCTGCAATCAAGGCTAAGTCATTGAGAAAAACGGCTGAGCTTATCAGGACCAGATTCATCAGCAGGATTATCTGGACTTTCATCAAAGTTCTTGGTTCAGACAGGAATTCTTCGATATTTTCAATCCGAGCCTGGCTTTCCAAAGTTGCTTGCGCGGCTAAGACCGCAGCATAACCAGTCTTTTCCAACACAGCCTCTACCAGCTCCGTCACTTTATAATCGTCCAAGCGCTCCCGCAAATCCAGAAGCATATTGGCAAAATCATAGACCGCCTGAGCGCCTTACCCTTGACTGGCGAAAGCAGGATATTGAGCCGACGCATCTAGTAAAGAGATTTCCTGACTGGACGCAAAATCTCGAATTTTCTCCACCGTTCCTGGTCCAACACCACGCTTAGGCTCATTGACCACGCGCTCATAGCTGATATTATCGCTAGGATTGGCGATGAGATTGAGATAAGAAATAACATCGCGGATTTCCTTACGGCTGTAGAACTTGGTTCCACCGACCATGGTATAAAGGAATATTGGACCTGAGCAGGGCTTCTCCACCGTCCGTGACTGGGCATTGGTCCGGTACAGAACTGCAAAAATCCTTATGACTGTAACCTTCTCGGCTCAGCTGATCAATAGTCCGAGCGACAAAGAGAGCTTCGTCCTGCTCGTCATTAGCCCGATAGTAGACAATTTCCTCACCGTCTTCATTTTGAGTCCAGAGATTTTTGGGACGGAGGTTGCGGTTGTTTCGGATGACTTCATTAGCCCATGAAGGATGGTCTTAGTCAGAGCGATAATTTTTCCTCAAGCAGACTACCTTAGCTTCTGGATAATCACTTTTTCAAAAGTCCAAGATATTTCTGCATATCGGCTCCCCGCCAGCCATAGATAGACTGGTCAGCGTCTCCGACCACACAGATATTCTTAAAGCGAGAGCCAGAGCTCATCAGCTGGTACTGGGCATGGTTGGTATCTGCAGTACTCATCCACATGGATATACTGGTAGCGTTGCTGGTAGTAGGTTAGGACGTCAGATTTTTGATCAAAAAGCGCAAAGGTCAGCATAATCAAAGTCATCAAAGTCCATGGCCTCCAGACTGGCGTAATTCACTTTTGATGAGGCCGTGTAACACTTGGCCACAATCTCTGTATCCACATATCACCAGCTAGATTTGCATAGGCCACCTCATCAATCAGGTCATTCTAGCATTGAAATAGGTCCCAGAATGGCGCGCTCATTCCATTTTAGGATCTAGATTGAGATTTTTGAGAATCCGCTTCATCAGAGTCCTCTGCTCACCTGGATCAACGATAGATAAAGTTGCGGTTTGTAGCCAATATGGTCTGCTTCTCGTCGCAGAATGCGACACACATGGAGTGGAGAGGTAGCGATTAAGCAATCTTGAGGCTTCCGTTTTAAGTTTTTCAGCTCTTTCTCATCTCCCTTGCTATTGGTAAAGGTAATGGCGAGGATATTCCAGGATTGACCATCTTCCATCAATCAAATAGGCAATACGGTGGGTCAGGACACGGGTCTTCTGAACCAGCTCCCGCCATTATCAGATAAGCCCTTCTGTTGTCTGAACCGCCTCAGCCGACGGTCATTTCATACCGTTTAATCAAAGGATGCATTTTCTTCCCTCTTTCCAGTCAATGCTACTATTATAGCAAAAATGCCCCCATGGGGTGAGCTGATCAGTCAGAATTAAAAGATAAAAAGCAAGAAAGTGGCAACAGTCATCAGGGTACTTTTATATGCTCACGTTACTAATGTTTATTTTGAGTCAAAAAGGCTACTAATGTACCCATCTGAAAGGAGTAAGCATGAACAATCCCTCAAAAATCTCAAATTGGCCGAGACAAGGTGCCTTACTGGCTATTGTGACCTATGTCTTCTTTCTACTGCTAAAGCTGATTGCTGGCTCTGCTACATTCTTCTGGTTTTGACTGCTGATGGCTTTCAATAACATTTCCGACATCGTCGCTAATATTGCAGTTCTTATTGGTCTGCGAGATGGCTCCGAAAACCTGCTGATATGGACCATAAGTTTGGTCACTGGAAGATTGAAGATTTGGCTGGTTTAGTCACTTCTTTAATTATATTTTGTGGGCTTAGATGTCTTATTTGAAACCGTTCAAAAGATTATTTCCAAGCAAGTGACAGCATTGATCCTCTAGGTGCTATCGTAGGTTTTCATCAGCCATCATCATGACTGGGGTTTATTTTTATAATAAAAACTAGCTCAAAGGCCCGTTCTAAAGCCCTAGAAGCTGCATCGCTAAGACAACTTATCAGATGCTCTCACTTCCCTTGGCACTTCAGTTTGCTATTATGGCGAGCGCCTTTGGAATTTATCCTTTAGTTGACATCTAGTAGCCTTATTATTACTTTCTTTATCTCTAAAACGGCTACGATATTTTTATTGAATCATCCTTTAGCCTTTCTGATGGATTTGATGAAAGCTCTTAAAGAGGGCTATAAGCAAGCTATCCTTGGAAATTCCTAAAATCCAGGTTTGGAGTCAGCGAGGTCGCACTTATGAGACAATATGTCTAGATATTGTTCTTGAAAATGAATCCTGACACTTTCTTCTACTTGAAAGTCACGCAAATTGCCGATCAGAGTTGAAGAGATGTTAATGGAACGCTTTGGATCTTTGATACTGATTCATATTGAGCCTGCTCTATTCCTGAAGATGAAATTTTTAGACAATGTTTTATAAAAATCTTGAGTAGAACAATTGGGTGACCAAAACCAGTTAGACAATCCACTTTCTGAAGATTTTTCTACATTTCCCAAAGATGGCTGTCAGCTAAATAAAGGCTGAATTTCGAAGGTTGAAAAATCCTCAGAAAAATCGATCAAAAATTTCGAACTAATTTCCTCCAGTCACAAAACCAAGCTTATCGTTATCAAATTGCGACATTCACTTTTCACACAAGCATCTAGCGACGCTACGAACACTGGCAAAATATCTTTCATCAAGAAACACGTAAAAGGATTGAAACATATCTTTAAAGTTCTTTCCAGCTATGCTTAAATACTAAAAAGAAGAGGCTAAGCCTCTTCTTTTTATTTCTACTATTCTCAATAAAAACCAAGACTTTAATGGGGAAATTCTGAATGAAATGAGCTCCTGAATCTGCTTGCGAAATTAGACCAAACTCTCGACTATCTCTTGTATTCTCAGTCAGATTATCATTTAATATCAAGTGAGGAATCCTTGGAGATCTTACGAGTTTTTGAATCAGATCAGCATCTGCAAGCTAAAATCGTGGGTAAAAATAACCTGAGTTCCCTGGGTGTAGCTAGATACTTTTCTTTTAAAGAGCTAGATAGTTTTCAGTCTGAATTTTATTGTTCAAATATAGACATCATCCATATAGATGAATGAATCATTTTCTTTGCAATCACTCATCCCTACATATTCTTACCGTCTACTTCATAAAGAACAAAATCTTTCCCTCTGAATCTTTTTCTCCTTAATTGCTAAAACAAAATCGTCCTTAGCAAGATAGTGATTGGCATCTTGAGCTTTTTATCGTATAGGGTGTAAAACAAATAAACTGCAAAGCACACAAAAATGCGAAAATATAAGCTATCACTAGGATCAAGCAAATTTGCGAATCAAATCTCTGCAACCATCATCTCTCTTTTCACTATTATACCCATTTTTATAGAATAAAGCCAATGACTTTTACAAAGTCATTGGCTTTCTTCAGTTAACGAACAGTGCGGATGCGCATTGTGTTAGTACGAACTGCTTCTGCCAAGTGGCACACCAGCAACGATAACGATATCATCACCTGATTCAACCAAGCCTTGCTCAACTGCAATCTTTTCAGCGATTTCAAAACATATCATCTATGTTAGATGGAGTGTTTGTAGTCACTGGAATAACACCCCAGTTCAGCATAAGACCACGTTGAGTCAATTCGATCAAAAGTGATAGCCAAGATATCAGCATTTGGACGGTATTTAGAGAGATCAAAGCGAGGCTGTGTGACCAGTGCTTAGTAAGGTAACAACAACTATGACATCCATTGAGTTTGTAGCATCTTTTAACCGCTGAAGCCATAACTTCAGTCTTAGAGTTGCGCTCAAAGTTATCAGTTGTCAAGCTGGCCATATTCGTTAAGAAGGGTCTGACATTCTTGTCGATAGTTGCCATTGTTGTTACTGATTCAAGTGGGTATTTACCATTTGCAGACTCACCTGAAAAGCATAGTTGCGTCAGTTCCGTCGATAACAGCGTTAAATACGTCTGATACTTCAGACAGAGTTGCGTGGTTTTTCTGTCGTGGTTTCAAGCATGTTGGTTGCTGTGATAGCTACTTTACCATCGCATTTACACCCGTGGTGATGATGGTAAACTGGAGACCATTTCAGATGGTACTTCGATACCATGTCACCGCGAGCAATCAGCATGCCGTCAGCGACTTCAATGATCTCGTCAAGTTATCGATACCTTGTTGGTTTTCGATTTTCGCGAACAATTGAACATGGCCATTACCAGTTTCTTCACAGTTGCACGAACTTCGTTAACGTCTTTTTGCAGTACGTACCGATGAAATCGCGATGAGTTGATTCCTTGCTCAAGACCGAAGCGGATATCGTGCATTGTCACGCTCAGCAAGTGCTGGGAAAGATACTTAGTGTTAGGAGATATTCACACCTTTTTGCTTTAGCAATGATGCCGTCATTTTCAACAGCTACTTCAAATTCACGAGTAGCATCGTCTTGGCGAAAGACACTGAAGACCTAGTTTACCATCGTCAGCCAATACTTGACGACCAACTCAACATCATCATGAGATGTCAGAGTGCCAGCTAGCAACGTTCAGCAATGACTTCACAAGTAGATTTGATACCTTGCTTTAGTTAGCAACATCGGATTCTTTCACCAGTTTGTAGAATACTCTTTTGCGTCACCTTCAAAACAATTCTGTACGGATTTCAGGTCCTTTTTGTATCAAGAAGAAACCAACCTTTTTGGCCAGCAATTTCTCTTGCACGCTTAACAGTTGCCATACGGTCACCTTGTTCTTGGTGATCACCAGTGAGAAGTTGAAACGGAATGTGTTTGTCCAGCTTCAATCAAGCTTAGCAATGTTTTTGAGCTGATGCCTCAACATCAAGTTTTTCTCCCCAATATCCGTCGTCTCCAAATTTTACCACCACGGATTTCAAACGCAGGACCTAATGTTGCAACAATTTTTACGCGTTTATTCATGATCTTTATGAAACTCCTTTTTAGATATTTTTGCCTTCTCAGCCCATTCAAAACAAATTAAATAGAAATACGTGACAGATTAGGACTAAAGGCCAAGTCTGCCTTGTGTGGATTATTGTACGACAATCTTACCATCATCTGACCAGCTAAAATAGCGCACCCTCTTCTGCTGTTCCAAGATTGGGTTTTCAACCATTTGCTCATTGCGGATACCGACCGCAACACCACCGATACCGTTTTTAAGTAATTCAGCGGCGTGTGCTCCCCAAACGAGATGCAAGAACACACGGTCACGAGCCGTTTGGCAGAACCACCACGTTGGATGTGTCCAGCTCAGTAACACGAAGATCTTGACATATCACCAGCGACTTTTGAAATTTTTCTCACCAAATGCATGCTGACACTACTATCTTCTGCAAGAACGATGATATTGTATGCTTTTTGCCTTCCTCTTATCCACGCTTGATGCTAAACAATCTCTTCAAAGTTTGACAGCCTTCTTCGGGAACAGTGATTTCATCTTGCACGAGAAGCAATACCTGCCAAAGCGCATATGCTCACCTGCATTACGTCCCATTGCTTCTTCAACAACGAAAGGTACGACGGTGACTAGATGAGGTATCACGAATTTTTATCAATAGCATCCATTGCTGTTGTTACTGCTGTATCAAAACCAATTGTAAAATCTGTACCAGCGATGTCATTATCAGATTGTTACCTGGTACACCAACAGCCGGGAAGCCGTGCTCTGTCAAACGCCTAGCACCGTGGTAAGAACCATCACCACCAATATACGACACCTTCAATTTCATGCGTTGTCAATTTCGCTTTTGTAGTTGCCTTCTTTTGCAGACTCTCAGGACAACGAGCAGAGTGAAGAAAGTACCACCTCGAGAAATGATATCTCCTACCGATGCATGCTGTTAGTGGTTGAATCAGACCAGCAACCATACCTGCATATCCATCATAGAATACTAAAATACTTCCATTCTTCAGAAATTTGTTTACGAACCACACGACTGGCGTGCATGTGCATTCATTCGGGGCGTCTCCACTGGTTAAAACAGCAATACGTTTCATTCGTTTATATCCTTTTCTTTTTAACATTCTTCTTGATTATCCACATTCTCGATGAAAATTCTACTATCGATAAATCGTTTTCATTGAAAGAAATTTTGTAAAGCCTCTTGTAGAGCCGGTTGATTTTTCAACGATACTGGAGGCAGAGATAGTTTTTCCATCGTCTTTATAATGTGAAAACCACCGAATCCCACCGGAAACTTCTTGTAGTATCTCAGCAATCTCTTTATCATGTTCAGCGTTGCTAATTGAATCCAAAATCTTTCTGGACTCAGCCTCACTGCCTCAGATAGAATCATCTGCATTCTCCATCCCTCTCCTGTATACGACCTGTAAGATAATAGATGCCTTTCTCCCTAATGCGAGAGGCATAGAAAGTTTATAAGTTTCTCGGGAAAGGTAACATCAACTCTCTTAGTCATCAGTAACTTGCAAAAAGCCATATTCTCACCATTTGCTGTATCACTTTGATGGACTGGATCTTGAACAAGGATCCTGCTTTTACTATTTTCCATCTAGATCGTCTAATCGAAAAAGGCTCCTGTACGTACTTGGCAGCTCGTCATCAGAGGATGTTCCGACAGGCCAACACCAAGGATTGGCTGTTCTAACTCAAACTTTTCTGTCTGGCTATAAAATCGTCAGCTTCCGCCCAAGAATAACTCGTGTCAGCAAACAGACTTCCGATTCTTCTACAAAAATGAAAGATTCGATAAATTGGATACAACTTTCTGACGGTTGGGCTCAAAACTATCAAATAGACCTATCTGAATGAGTGGCATCAAGAGGGACTCCTTCGATACTGAGAGAGTAAGCGTAAGAAATCCTCTATTCCAGAAAAAGGTCGCTCTTCAATAATCCAGTAGGCCAAATCTCGAGGCAAGCCCTTGATGTTTTTCAAGCCAAGATAAACCTGATTTTCTGTAAATTTATCGCGATAGGGACTTATTAGTATTAATAGTCAAGGGCAAAGCTTAAATCAAAAGCTAAGTGCATCCGTAATATAGTCACTACTAGAGTAATTTAAAAGAACATCAAAAGAAAACTTCTGGATAATGAGCTTTGAAATAAGCCAACTGAAAGAGCCAAGGCAGAGTAGGCATAAAGCATGGCTGAGTTAAAGCCACTTAGCCAGCAAATTTCACTCCATGATGCAAAGAGCTTCTTTTGCTTTCTTTTCTGAGTGTCCAAGCTTCATTGCGCCTGAGACAAACTCTTCCTCCATCTTATGCATTTCTGCAGCATTTTTCTTCCCATGGCTCGACGCAAGATGTCCGCCTTTTCCTAGATCTGAATCCGCCAAAGCTGGGCAACTTACGCTGACCTGCTCCTGATAAAAGCATAGATACCATAGGTTGGAGGCAGGATATCGTCTAAAGCTTTCATCAATTGGAAACAACTGCTTCCACGTCCGTACTTTCTCTTGACAAAATTGTCAATACTAATCACTGGCACTCAGGGTCGATTCAATGAGGTTGTAGCGACCACTTCTTCAAAAACATACTGGCTGAACTCTCTTGAGTAAACTGATGGCCCTAGCTGTTCAAATTGGAAAGATTCGCTTTGGTATCTCAGCAATGAAAAGTTGTAGAGTTTTTATCTTCCAGATCAATGGACTCGATTTGGATCTCTACTCTAATATTTTTCTTGGGCACTTCTTTCATTCGTTGGACCAAAGGTTAAGTGCACTTTACCTAGAAAGTCCATCTTGAGAAGGCCATTACTCTCTCGACTCCGTGGGCGATCATACTGAGTAATGCCTATGTCTCACCATGCTGAGTGGTACTCTGGTCTGTCAAATCATTGTCACTCCATAACAACACCCGCCGCATGAATGAGGTCTGACGCGGGTTGCCTTCTATCTTGTAGCAATGTCAAAAGGCCTTTTGATACTCTAGACTTACTATTGATAATCCGTCATGAAAGCAATACTTCTTTTCATAGGCTGTACTCAGACTATCACCAAAGCGAATTTTTCTTAGTGATGTTGGTAAAGCTGATGCTCTGCAACTCAAAGCGTTTGAAAACATCTACGATATGGCCTGCTTAGCTCCCAAAGGTTGAATAAGTCACATTTGGGCGGCATGAAGTAGCCATAACGATCACGGACATAGCGAATAAATTCCAGCCCGGTATACATCTGGAATATCAGATAATCAATATCAGGCATAGTGCTAGCGTTCCAGATGAAAGCGTTCAAAAGAGTAGATTGTTCGACTGGATCAGATTCCTGTGATTTCTAAAGCATAAGCCACCAGACTTCTCTGCAGAACCACGTCCCCATTCCCATATAGTAGTCCTGACTACGTACCGACAGCGCAACAAATCCCAGACGATGGGAAATAATCGTAAAGCCCATTTGTGAATGACAGCAAGCTCCTGGTCGAGGCGTTCCTGATAGAAGGCTTTGGCTAAGCCTCGCTCAGTCCAGCTCTGAGCGCTCGCGTAGTTCTTCCACTGCTGGGGACTCTGGATTAGACGTGGCGGTTTTAATTCTGTATCGATATCATAATGAGACATCCTGGAGCAACTTTCAAGATTCTCCAAACTCTCTGATAGGTCTGCTCAAAAGCCTCCTTATCAGTTGCTCGAGTCGTAATGATGCTATCCACTTGGCAAGGATGCACACTCTCTCGAAACTAACATTCTCTCGAATAGCTCCCAACATCTGTATGGTTTCCAAATCACCTGAATCAAAATAACGAACAGTATGAAGTGGAAGTGTTGGCTTGAAAACTTCTAGAGCAGAAGTTGTGGAGAGCCCCTATATAAAATCTCTGCCCAATTCTAATTCATTAACTCCAGGATGGCAGGAACAATCAGAAATCAAACCTTGCATTAAATGCTGAATATCTTCATGTCGAGCATGATGAGAAGCTGAATCTCTATTTCGAGATTACCTTGCTGACTATTTCACAGCCCAGTAGTCAGCTAAAGACAAGACCTGGTCATCTTTGAACTATCTCTATGTCAGGACCTAAAAGCCCCTGAATTCCAGTACTTTTGTTTCTTCTCATGATGGGCTGGGTAGAGAGTTATCCATATGCATAATCCCTAAGTGACTATAACCAGAGATTCTTTCAGCTTTTCACACATGACAGTAAATCGAGACGAGGCATGTCGCTCTATACTGTTTTAGTATCTAACTGTGCAATCACAGGCCTCTCCTTCCCCGCTTGTAATCTCGAGTTCCTACTACTACTCAGAATTTCGCAAAAGATGAGGTCAGCAATGACAAAGAAAGCGCTCCAGAAGTCTGATGGAATCTCAGAGAAGTTTGATCTAAACAAAACTATATAATATCTGCAAAGCATATTATTGATTTTTAGCCCAAATAATACCTGAGTGTACTGGTAACTGAGAGTCAAGAAATCTACATGCTCATGACCCGCCATGATGCTGTGTTGCTGCTTTGTATCTTTTAGGAGGTTTATATGTCAACTCTCATCTAGCTTCGTTTGGGAGCATATGTTCAAAGAGGGTATGGAAAGACTGAAGCTCTTTCTGGTGTTAACTGATATCCAGCTGGACGTATTGTTGGTTTGCTAGGACCAAATGGTGAGTGGAAAAACAACTATCATCAGTCATTAATTCAGCTCTCTGCGCGCCCGACTTCTGGACAGGTTCTTATCCACGGAGGAAAAACTTCTTCTCCAAAACTGGCGAAAAAGGCTGTCTCTTACCTGCGATTACATGACTTACCTTGGTGATAATATGAAAATTAAAGGAAGTATTTTGCTATGTTCCAAAGACTTCTATTCACAGACTTTGACGCAAAGAAAAGGCTAGCCATCTAACTAGAAGAATCTCAAATTTGGAGCGAAAAAGTCGTTCTGAAGGATCTTTCAAAAGGTACAAAGAAAAGGTTCAATTGATCCTAGTTATGGGTCGAAAGGCTGATCTCTACGTTCTTGTTGTTGCAATTGGTGGAGTGTGGATCCGGCAGCCAGGAGACTATATTTTAAGACTATTATTCAAAACCAGAGTTCAGAAAATTTCGGTACATGATCTCTACCTCACTTTGATTTCCGATATCGAAGATATTCTTTGATGATGTCATCTTTTATCAAAGATGGAAATCTTGCTGGAGGAAAGATGCTAATAGAGTCCTTGCAGACATCACGACAACACTATTGACCATATCTTCCGTGATCAGTTTAGAATTTAAAGGAGAGATTTATGTTTGGGAAATTATTTAAAATATGAATTTGAAAGCAGTGGAAAATTATATGCGTCTTGTTTCTTAATTCTGGCTATTGTCTCATCAATGACTGGTCTGCATGCTGTCTACATCGTGGTATTCATGGAATTACGTCAGATGAGTGCTGTCTCCCAGCCGGTCTATTCATTCTCTAACTGCTATTGTATTCTTTTCAACCTGTACAGCACTTGTTGTCTTTCCAACCTGGTCGTACCATTAGACGTTTCTATCAAAATATTTTTGGTCGTAAAGCATAGCTTGACTGACACTGCCTGCAAATGCCTACCAAATCATCCTTTGAAAATGACACATGAGCGTCTTGGGATTTTCCTAAGTATCATCTGGATTAGCTTTTCTTGTAGCCTGTTCAGGGGCTGATGTCCCCAATAAATTATCTATTCTTTCCTTATCCATTGATTCCTACCTTCAAATAGCCTTCATTTGCTTATAGGTCTGATTTTGTATTATTCCCATACTTGTCTATTTCATTGGCCAGCTTTTCCAAAATCACCCATTTTAATGTCCTTTGTAGCTTTTGTTCTATGGATCGTAATAGAGTACTGAATCGTCAGCTTTATTTCACAACTTTCATCTACGCGCGATTACTCTATAACAATATATTGTTCTTATTCCCAGTCAACATTCAGTTTTCATTCCTGTCTGCTTATACTTATGAGATTATTAAACTTCTTCTTTTCTATTTTAAGCATTATTACTCGAACTAAGCTAACCTGAATAAAAATTTAATTATCAAAAAAACAATCAGAAATTTCTGATTGTTTTACCTAATTTCAAGTGCGCTTATTCGTGTTACAATAAGACTATATATTATTTGTATTTAAAGGAGTTGCTTTCATGCAAAAAAGAAATCAAAGCTTCTGTTACGTCTTCACTAATTTGGGTTATTTTGGGGAGCCTTGGCCCAGTTATTTCTGCTTTTAATCTACCATCTGCTCTCCAAAAGAATGACACCATTGGACTTGTATTCTCTGGAATCTTGGAATTATTCTTTGGGGATCGTTATTGCTTTTGGCCACTTCAATATAAAAAGCACCGCAAAACACTGAGAGAAATACCAGCATTTACGAACGCTACCCTGAGCTCAAGATCAGCACCAGCTCATCCAAGAAAAAGGCACTCGTTAAAGATGATTTTAACTCGCTTTATCTCTGCACTGAGACGCCTTTCGTTAAAAAAGAGACTTCTTATGCCTGTTTACTTAGATGAAATTGAGTCCATCACTTTAAAGATGGAGGGTTCATGCTGGGTGTAAAACAAAAATTCTTCCTTTATGCAAAAATGGGACGAGCAACAAAGATTATTTGGGAATCATTGATCAAATAAATACCAACACTTGATGGCATTTTTTGAAAGAGTACTAATCTGAAACCTAACCTAGTTTTCCAAAACGAGGTTAGTAATATATAAAATGCGATCGCATCTTTTATTGACGCTGTCACTTGTTTTTTGTATGCAAGTATTGGTCAGACTTTTATGAAGACCTGCATAAAGCCCTCTTATTGAATCTTATGCTTATTCATCTTTCTTCAAATACGGTCATAATGGCGCGTACCTTCCTTTCCTTGTCAGAAGTTCGCTCTGTCACATACAGCGTACAACCTTAGATATTGCTTAGCAACTCGCTCAACTGTCTTGGTCGTCGCATGCCCTCATGCAAAGGAACTCTAATCCATTCTTGGGCACGAGTGCCAGAATCTTTTGCGCCTTCCTTATCGGAACAGCGAAAAGGAGCCCTTGATTGATTCAAGTTCTTGCTCTTTTCAGTAAAATCTTTAATTCCACATGCTAAATCTCCCTCTCTATTTTCTTAATGCTAACTGAAGATACTACTTATCCTCTCACCCACTTATCATTGTCCATGATAAAAGGCTTCCACAGTCCTTCTCCTGTGTAGTCTTTTATATTTGGTCTTGCAAAGTATTTGTAGACATCTTCTTGGTCGCAAAACTTGATAGCCTGGTAAGGCTCTTCAAAGGTCAGCTTTTCGATAAATAAGTAGCCACTTATCTGGAACCAAGACGCCGACATATTGACCGACAAAGAGAGAATCGCCGTCAAGATTGTCATAAACAATGACAGAGAGCATTCGAGCCTCATTAAACTTGAACTGTTTGAAGTATTCCTCCATCTTCTTAGCGTGACTTTACATCTTGAGTCGTCATCTTGACTCTTGAAAACAGAATATTAAATTTCCTTTATCCTTGCATCAAAGAGCTTGCCCTTTGTCAATTGAATCATTATCTACAAACAAGAGTTCGTCATTTTTTCTTGGCTCTGAGGAATTCTAATGCTATTTTTCAGCAAAGTATAAGTATTAATCCACAATTGTCCCTGATAAAATCGCCCTTCTTGGCCTGCCACAAAGGATTGATTTTTTCTACGTCATATTCGGTTTTGGTAACCTAGTGAAATCGCCCTCAATCCAGTAGAGCCGACAAGGCCATTGTAGTCAGCTGACTAGATTAAGTTAATGACACTGTCTTTATCCAAGTTGGCGCCAACAAAATTTTGACTTTTCGACGCTCTTTTACTGTTTAGATTTGAATAAGTCGATGAAGTTTGACTTGTTTGATTATTTTTCTGAACTATACGCTTCTGCTCAAATGTCAAAAGCCAGGCAGGCGCAGGATATGATTATTTTGCTGTATTTCTTCATTCTATTTCTTCCCACCTCTTGTCTTCATACTATTTTGCCTTTACAATTTTCTGATGAGCCTTCACAATTCTTCATAGGCCCAATCATAATGTATGGAAGTAGCACTATAAAATAGGAACCTAGTACAGTCCCTCTCTCCGACCCATTTATAGACATTTTTGAACAATTTTCATTTGTAAATGCCAAGAAGTCCAAAACACATCTTGATAATTGATGAAAGATCTCAGTTTTGCTCTTCAAGAGAGCATTCTGATGTTTCTTCCAAATTCCA